>OGNC01000014.1_pt1 | contig 205654 bp, 179 predicted proteins | sample 1573311 | NCBI WGS metagenome assembly OGNC01 (sample SAMEA2581889, study PRJEB24529) | metagenome | biome: Human gut stool | place: China | collected 2011
AAAACCCTTGATATACGGGGCTTTTCCGGTTTGTCGTAATTATACCGTAAGGGCACACATTCGCGACTTTGGCGCTCCAAAATGGCGTGGACGTAAAGACAGTATCCAGTATGCTTGGCCATTTCGACGCAGGCTTCACGCTCCGCACCTACACCCACGTCACGCGGCAGATGCAGGAAAGTGCTGCCGAAAAGATGGGCAATTTCATGGCACAGATGATGTAAAAACAAAAAGAGCGGCGGAGAGAATACCGCGCATATCCTTTCCGCCGCTCTTTAGACATTTCGCCGTGTGGGTCACGGTGTGGGTCAAGCCGGATTTCACAGGTTTTCACGAAGTGCGTTCCCTAAAATGGTATATACATTTATAGGAAAAATTCTGCTGGGTTGATGCCTGAAAAACACCACTTTTCTACAAAATCAGAAATCCGAAAATAGTTGCAAAAACGCCTGATATTCAAAGAATATCAGGCGTTTTGGTGGGGGAAGGTGGATTCGAACCACCGAAGTCATTGACAGCAGATTTACAGTCTGTCCCCTTTGGCCACTCGGGAATTCCCCCATATTCAGGATGCTGTGTTGCGGTAAAATGGAGCTGGTAGACGGATTCGAACCCCCGACCTGCTGATTACAAATCAGCTGCTCTACCGGCTGAGCTATACCAGCAACTCAAACAGCAAGGCTGATTATAGCTGAAGTGTGTCAAAAAGTCAAGAACTTTTTTCGGAAAGGCAAAAATTATTTTCGCGTGCCGGCGGGCGATTGCAGAACCGGTGATTTATGCTATACTGAATATAAAAAGGAGGGATCTGCCTATGAAGATCACATTCGTCGGCGCGGCCCATGAGGTCACGGGGAGCTGTACGCTGCTGGAGCTGGCAGGAGAGAACTACCTGATCGACCGGGGCATGGAGCAGGGCGTGGACATTTACGAGAATATCCCGCTGCCCGTCGCGGCGAAGGACGTCAGCGCCGTCTTTCTGACCCATGCGCATATCGACCACGCGGGGCTTCTGCCGCAGCTCTATAAGGACGGCTTCCGGGGAAAAATCTACGCTACACCTGCCACGTGCAGTCTGGCCGACGTTATGCTGCGCGACTCGGCGAACATTCAGGAATCCGAGGCCGCGTGGAAAACGCGCAAGGCTGAGCGTGCGGGCGAGCCGCCGGTCGAACCGCTGTACACCGTTGACGATGCGAAGGGCGCGGCGGCGTGCTTCCGTCCCTGCCGGTATGGCGAATGCGTGACGATTGCCGACGGCCTGCGCGTGCGCTTTTCCGATATCGGCCATCTGCTGGGCTCGGCCTGCATTGAGTTCTGGCTGCGGGAGGACGGCACCGAGAAAAAAATTGTGTTCTCCGGCGACGTCGGCAACATTGACCAGCCGATCCTGAATGATCCCCTGCCCGTCGCCGAGACGGACTATCTCGTTGTCGAGTCGACCTACGGCAACCGCCTGCACGACAAGCCCAAGGACGTGCGCGCGGAGCTGACAGAGGTTCTGCAGCGGGCGTTCGACCGCGGCGGCAGCGTCATTATCCCGGCCTTCGCCGTGGGCCGGACGCAGGAGCTTCTGTACCTGCTGCGCGAGATCAAGCAGAAAAAGCTTGTGCATGGACACGACGGTTTCCCGGTCTACCTTGACAGCCCGCTGGCCGAGGAGGCCACCAGCGTCTTTTTACAGTGCGATACCGACTGCTTTGACCCGGAGACGCAGGCCGTCCTGAAAAGCGGGCAGAACCCCATCTGGTGCCCCGGACTGCAGTTTGCGATCACGGCAGAGGACTCAAAGGCGATCAACAGCGATCCGCGCCCCAAGGTCATCCTGTCTGCCAGCGGTATGTGCGACGCGGGCCGCATCCGGCACCACCTGAAGCACAACCTCTGGATAGCGGAGAACATCATTCTTATCGCGGGCTATCAGTCCAAGGGCACGCTGGGACGGGCATTGCTGGACGGCGTGAAGGAGGTCCGGCTGTTCGGCGAGGATATCGCCGTAAACGCCGAGATCGCCGTCCTGCACGGCACAAGCGGTCACGCAGACCAGAAGGGTCTTTTCAATTGGGTCGAGGCATTTGCAAAAAAGCCGGAGACGATTTTCGTCAACCACGGCGATACCGAGGCCTGCGAAGCGTTTCAGGCGCTTTTGCAGGAAAAGGGGTATGTCGCTGTCGCGCCGTTCTCAGGCGCGGAATTTGACCTGCTTTCCGGCAAATTCCTTGCGTTCCCGGCCGGCCGCCCGATTGCCAAGCGCGGCGCGGCACGGAAGAAGGGCGTCTTCGACGCGCTCATCGCAGCGGCGCAGCGCCTGCTTCTTGTGGCGCAGAGCTGCAGGGAGCGCCCGAACCGCGATCTGACCCGCTTTACCGCGCAGATCCAGGCGCTCATCGACAGGTGGGAGAAATAAAACGATGGAAATCGATTATTATAAGCCCTGCCCGGAATACGACCGCTGCTGTGAGCTGATCGACCGATACTGGGAAGCCGGAGAATATGAAGCCTGCTTCAAGGGGCATCTGGAATTGGCCGAACAGGGCTATCCGCTGGCCGAGTGTCAGGTCGGCTGGTTCTATCTGAAGGGGCAGGGTGTTCCGCAGGACGACGCGAACGCGTTCTATTGGACAAAGCGCGCCGCAGAGCATGGCGACTGGGACGCGCAGTATAATCTCGGAACGTTCTACGAAGCGGGGATCGGCACCGCGCGCGATGCAGAGCAGGCAAAACGCTGGTATATCGCTGCTGCCCAGCAGGGACAGGATGAGGCACTTGAAAAATGCCGTGCTGAAGGGCTTTCATGGGAATGGACTGACGCACCGGCGCGACAGCGCCCGACGTCTCCCCTACCGGCCCGCAGCCTCTGAAGCTTTACACCGCAAACGAACAGCGACGGACGCATATCGCCTCCCCTTACGCAAGGGGAGGCGACTTTTTTGCTGGTTCAGGCTTTTTTGCCGGCGAGAGACTTGCGGTATTTTTCGCTTTCCCAGTTGGCAATGAACTTCTTCGCGGCTTCGCCCATGGTGGAAAGCTCGTAACCCGCCTTGCGGATGTGCTCCATGACGAAGAAGACTGCCGTGAGTGTTTCGGTCAGCGTCAGGGCCTTTTTCGCGTCCATCTGCATGAGCAGCTCGCCCGTTTTGCTGCTGGCGACGGCCTGTCCGGCTCCAAGCGTTTCCTGATCCAGATAGAACGTATCCGTCAGGAAGACCATCTGGTCGGGATACAGCGGCTGCGTCATGAGAAATTCCTGCGTGTAGCCGCCGGTTCGGAACTGACCTGCCAGATACGGCACATCGGCGGCGTAAATGCCTGCGGCCATTTCGCGCACGGCGATCTTCGGGAAGCTTGTACCGGACAGGCCGAACATCCGTGCCAGCCGCTCGTTTGCGTCAGTGTGAATCGCAAGCGCGGTATCCGGGTCGTCGTCATGGACGATGATGCCGTGGTTCTGCATGAGGATGACGGACGGGACTTTGCCGGTTTCTTTTTCCACGCGGCGCAGCTCATCGCGGATGGCGAAGGTCAGATTCGCACCGGGATCGGTGTAGGGCACCCAGCCCCAGGTGTAATTTGCTCCGGCGAACGCCTGCGCCGCGATCGGACGGCAGGCTGTGGAGCAGGCCGCAAGGTTGGCATAGACGCTGTGCGTGTGCACCACGAAGGTTTTCAGGATGGAGTGAAAGCCCGCTTCGACGGACGGCCGCAGGTCGGCAAGGCCGTCAATATGCCGGATATCGGCCTTGGCACGGGCGGAGCCCTCTTTTTCCACGTCCGCAAGCGCGGACGGCTCGGTCGTGAGATAGAAATTGCGCAGATCGGCTCCGTCCAGCACGGCATACGCCTTGTCCGGGCGGATATCGCTCAGGCAGAAGCCGGAGGCTTTAATCGCCATCAGTCCGCCGGGCAGCTTAACGGAGGTATTGCCTCCGCCGCCCTGCACATAGTCGGCGCGTGCGCCCGCAGCCTGGGAGACGCGGGCAAAGTCGGAAAGCAGCTTTGCATGCTCTTCAAAAAACATTTCCGTTCCCCCCTTATCGCTTGCTCAGCACGTCGGCTTCGTAGCGCTTGATCTCAGCAAAGTAATCCTGCGGGATATTCTCGCGGCGCAGATATTCCTCCCACACCGCACCGAACGGCATGGTCTTGAGCTCTTCCTGCCGCACCATCAGCTCGGTGAAGTTGTTTGCATCCTGCAGCGCCTTCAGCGTCTTCGGCTCCAGCAGAGCATACAGAAGCGCCTTCTGCACGGAATGCAGACCCGTGACCCATGCGGAAATGCGGTTGATGGAGGCGTCAAAATAGTCCGTCGCGAGGAACACGCGGGCCAGCGCGTCCGCGCGGACGATCTCCTTCATCATTTCGCGCGTCTCGTCGTCAAACAGCACCACATGGTCACTGTCCCAGCGCATGGGGCGGGTGATGTGCAGGGCCAACCGGTCATTGAACAGGAGCATGGAGCTGATCTTGTCGGAGACAAGCTCGGTTGGGTGGTAGTGGCCGTTGTCCATGAGCGGGGTAATGCGGCGGGTATTGACATAGTTCGTGCAGAACTCCGCCGAGCCGACCGTGTAGGCTTCCAGGCCGATGCCGAAGACCTTGGACTCGATGCACGGGAAAACCTTTGTCTTGTCATACGGGACAGACAGAATTTCGTCCATCGACTGCGCGTAGCGGCGGCGCGGAGAGAGGCGGTCTGCCGGGTAATCCTTATAGCCGTCGGGGATCCAGAAGTTGATGACGCAGGGCTTGCCGGTTTCCTCGGCGAAATACTCCGCAATGGCCATGCAGCGCTTGCCGTGCTCGACCCAGAACTGGCGGACCGTCTCGTCCGGGGACGAGAGCGTCAGTCCGTCCTTGACCATGGAATGAGAGAAGAACGTCGGGTTAAAGTCGATGCCAAGGCCGCGCTCTTTGGCATAGGCAACCCAGCGGGAAAAATGCTTCGGCTGAATGGCGTCGCGGTCAGCAAACTCACCGGCTTCGAAAATGGCGTAGCTTGCGTGCAGATTGAGCTTCTTTTTGCCCGGCGTCAGGCGCAGGACCTCGTCGAAATCCGCCATGAGCTGTTCGGGCGTGGTGGCCTTGCCGGGATAGTTGCCGGTGGTCTGGATGCCGCCGGAGAGGGCCTCCTTCGCGTCGAAGCCGACGACGTCGTCGCCCTGCCAGCAGTGGACGGAGACAGTCATGTTTTTCAGTGTTTCCAGCACGGCTTCGGTATCGACGCCGAGCGCGGCGTAGCGTTCCTTTGCAAGTGTATAAGCGTTCATAGTTGTTCCTCCCTCAATTAAAAAAGAAGACCTGTTTCATGAGCGGCTGCGCACCGGTTTCCGGGTCCATTTCCATCAGCATAACGTCCTTCATGTACTCGTTCCAGCGGTCCACAACCGGGCTTTCGGCCTGCACGCGGGCAGCCTCGGCGACGCTGTCGCACTCATAATAGCCGAACAGCTCATTGCCGACATTCCAGATCGTATAGTTGCGGATCCCGGCCTGATGCAGCACGTCCTTCATCTCCGGCCAGATCTCGTTGTGGCGGCGGATGTATTCTTCCAGCTTTCCCGGAAGAACCGTCGCTTTCCACGCGTAGCGTTCCATGTTCGTTTCCTCCCTGTTTTTTATGGGTTTCTACATTTCATTATAGAAAAGCAAGCCTGTGTGTGGTATCATAGGCTTGCTTTGAAATATCAATATCTTGCTGTTTTGCGGAGGACTGCCGAATGGAAGTGCTGCACTACAATCTCGATATGACGCCGGAGTCCGAATGGAAGATCGTCTCGGCGGGCTCGTTTGCCCGCGACAAGCTGCTGTATTTGCAGGAGGCCGGGCATTTCATTTCTGGTGCAAATTACTATACCGTCCGAAAGGAGCTGGATTCCTATCTTGTCAAGCTGACGCTTTCCGGAGCCGGAATATTGGAATATGGCGGCGAAACCTACCGGCTTCCCGCCGGGAGCTTTTTCTGGATCGACTGCCGTGCGCCGCAGCACTATTATACTGCGCCGGACGCGGGACAGTGGGATGTTCTATGGTTTCACTTCTGCGGCGCGACGGCGGGTGCGTATTATCAGGCGTTTTTAGCCCAGACGCAGGGCCGGGCTGCGGCTTCGCTGCCGGTCGACAGTCCGGTGTCCGCGCAGATGAGCGCGCTTCTGGCCCTGGCCGGGGAGGACGGCGGCGGGCTGGGCCGCGATCTGGACGCGTCGGCGCTCATGACGACGATCCTCTGCGGTCTGATCCACGGCGCGGCGCAGCAGCGCCCGCAGCCAGTGCCCGCAGTTTTGCAGAAAGTGCGGCAGTATCTGCACGAGCAGTACGCGCAGAAAATCACGCTCGATACGCTCTCGGCGCGCTATAACATCAGCAAATACCACCTGCAGCGGAGCTTCCAGCGGTATTTCGGCCAGTCGCCCGGCGAGTATCTGACCCGCCTGCGCCTGACCCGCGCCAAGGAACTGCTGCGCGCGACCGACCTGCCGGTATCCGAAGTCGCCTACCGCGTCGGCATGGAGAACACCAGCTATTTTATCAGTGTCTTCCGTTCCCGCGAAGGCGCTACGCCCCAGCAGTACCGCCGCCGCTGGTCGCCAGTGGCATAAGCGCGGCAAGCTCTTCCGCCGTCAGCGGGCGGTATTCGCCCGGGCGGAGCGCTTCGTCCAGCCGGACGGGGCCGATCGTGAGACGTTTTAAGTAAAATACATGCCCGCCCACGGCTTTGATCATCAGCTTGACCTGATGCTTGCGGCCCTCTGTGATCCAGAGCTTACCAGTCGTGACGGGCCGGGACGGGTTTTTCAGGTATTTCTCGCGGAAGCGCTCGGGCAGATACGGCGCGCTTTCCCCGATGCTCGTGTGCGCAAGCAGCTGCGCGCGGGCAGGCAGCGAGAGCGGCTGCCCTTCCAGGAGCAAAACACCCGTCTCCAGCTGCCGCATGGCCGTCTCGTCAAGTAACCCGAATGCGCGGTACTCGTATTCCTTTTCCACGTGCTGCTCGGGCCGGAGCAGGCGCACGTCGAGCATCCCGTCGTCCGTAAACAGCAGCAGCCCCTCCGTATCCCTGTCCAGCCGCCCGACCGGGTGCAGCATCTCGCGCAGCGCCTCCGGAAAGCAGGACATGACCGTCTCCCGCCGCGCGTCGCGCTTCGCGGTGAGCAGTCCGCGCGGCTTGTAAAGCATATAATACTGCGCCATCCGCCTGTCCCTCCCGTCTGTTTTGTCCATCATACCGGACGGAAGCAGAAAATGCAAGAACGGTTCGCACAAAATGACGGGATAATCGTGCATACTTGCAAAACGTCCTGCATATCAGGTAGTTTTCTGCTGGATTTGCAGGATTTATGAATTTTTTCAGAAGCACTTTTCAAAAACGCATTTCTGTGATAAAGTATATCCCAAGAAAAAAGACCCTGTACAGAAGGGAGAACATACTATGAAACTGACCGATCACGGCGTATTCCTCTGCGGCGGCGTGCCGCAGCCGACGGCGCCGCTCACCCCGGACGAGGGCCGCAGACGCACCATGGCCTACCGCATTTTGCAGGCGCACAACCAGTCCGGCGATGAGCGGCAGCTCCGCATCCGGTTCGACGCCATGCTTTCACACGATATCACCTATGTCGGCATCATCCAGCAGGCGCGGGCCTCCGGCATGAAGGAGTTCCCACTCCCCTACGCGCTGACGAACTGCCACAACAGCCTCTGCGCCGTCGGCGGCACGATCAACGAGGACGACCACGTCTTCGGCCTGTCCGCGGCAAAGAAATACGGCGGCATTTACGTTCCCGCCAACCAGAGCGTCATTCATTCCTACGCGCGCGAGCAGATGGCTGCCTGCGGGTCAATGATTTTAGGCTCTGACTCGCACACGCGCTATGGCGCGCTCGGCACGATGGCCGTCGGCGAGGGCGGGCCGGAGCTTGCCAAGCAGCTTTTGAGGCACACGTGGGACGCGCCGCTTCCCGAGGTCGTGCTGGTCTATGTGACGGGAACGCCCCGCCGGGGCGTCGGCCCGCACGACGCGGCAATCGCACTGGTCAAGGCGACATTCGCAAGCAGCTTCGTCAAGAACCGCGTGCTGGAATTCGCAGGCCCCGGCATTGCGAAGCTGCCCATTGATTTCCGCAACGGCATCGACGTCATGACGACCGAGACGACCTGCCTGTCCTCCATCTGGGAGACGGACGAGGAGACGAAACGGTTTTTTGAGGTTCACGGCCGCCCCGAAGCGTATAAAAAGCTGTCGCCGGAGGATGGCGCGTACTATGACCGCATGATCGAGCTGGATCTCAGCCAGCTTGAGCCGATGATCGCGCTGCCGTTCCACCCGTCGAACGCGTACACCATCCGTGACTTCCTTGCGAACGCGCAGGAACTGCTGGCCGGTGTGGAGGCCGAGGCAAAAAGGCGCTGGCCGAAGGCCAACGTGCATCTGCTGGACAAGCTTCACGACGGCGGTGTCTGGGCCGATCAGGGCATCATCGCGGGCTGCGCGGGCGGTATGTTTGATAATATTGACGAGGCTGCGCAGATCCTGCGCGGCGGATCGGTCGGAAGCGGGTATTTCTCCATGAGCGTCTATCCCACATCCGTCCCGGTCAGCCTCGCCCTGACGCGCTTGGGCGTGACGGAGTCGCTGCTGGAAACCGGTGCGATCATCAAGCCCAGCTTCTGCGGCCCGTGCTTCGGTGCGGGGGATGTGCCGGCCAACAACGGCCTGTCTCTGCGCCATACGACGCGCAATTTCCCGAACCGCGAAGGCTCAAAGCCCGGCGAAGGGCAGTTTGCGGGCGTGTGCCTCATGGACGCGCGCTCCATTGCGGCAACAGCCAGAAACGGCGGCCGCATCACCCCGGCGGATGAGTTAGATTATACCCCGGAGCGCCATCCGTACCAGTTTGACGAGACGGTCTATGCCCGCCGCGTCTATCACGGCTTTGGCCATCCGCAGCCGGAAACAGCGCTCATCATGGGCCCGAACATCACGGACTGGCCGAAAACGTATGAGCTGGGTGAAAATCTTCTGCTTGAGCTTGCCGCCGTCATTCATGACCCCGTGACCACGACGGACGAGCTGATCCCGTCGGGCGAAACGTCGTCCTATCGCTCGAATCCGCTGCGGCTGGCGGAGTTTACGCTTTCGCGCCGCGTGCCGGATTATGTGCCGCGCGCAAAGGAAATTGCCGCAAAAGAAGCCGAACGGCGGGAGGGTTCGAATCCCTCGGACATTCTCGCCGCGCTCTCGCGCGTCGGCGACGCGGAGGCGCTTCTGAACACGACGCAGTTCGGCTCCTGCGTGTTCGCCAACAAGCCCGGCGACGGCTCCGCGCGGGAGCAGGCTGCGTCCTGCCAGAAGGTCCTGGGCGGACTTGCGAATATCTGCTATGAATTCGCCACCAAGCGCTACCGCAGCAACTGCATCAACTGGGGCATGCTGCCGTTCACGCTGGACGAGGGAACACCGTTTGATTACACGCCGGGCGATCTGGTCTTCGTGCCGGACGTGCGGAAGCGGCTGGAGAAAGGCTGTGAGGATTTCCCCGCGGAGGTTCTGCGGCAGACCGGCGAAAAAGCAGAGCTTCTGCTGCACGTAAAGGGCCTGACGCCGGACGAGCGGGACATTCTGCTCGACGGCTGCCTGATGAATTACTACGCCAAGCGCGGATAAGAGAGAAGGGACCGATATGGAAAAAATTCAGATGAAAACGCCGCTCGTCGAGATGGACGGCGACGAAATGACGCGGGTGCTCTGGCGGATGATCAAGGACGAGCTGATCTGCCCGTTTGTCGACCTCAAGACCGAGTATTACGATCTCGGCCTGCTGCACCGCAACGAGACGCGCGATCAGGTCACGGTCGACGCGGCGCTGGCGACCAGAAAATACGGCGTTGCCGTCAAATGCGCGACGATCACGCCGAACGCGCAGCGGATGGCCGAATATCCGCAGCTGACCGAGATGTGGAAAAGCCCGAACGGCACGATTCGTTCCATTCTGGACGGCACGGTCTTCCGCGCGCCCATTCTGCTGGACACGATCAAGCCGGTCGTGCGCACATGGAAAAAGCCGATCACGATCGCCCGCCATGCCTACGGCGACGTGTATAAGTCCGTAAGCCTTGAGACGGACGAGCCCGGCGAATGCACCATGACCTTCAAGGGCGCATCCGGCAAAGAGCAGACCGTTCTCGTCCAGAAAACCGACGGCCCCGCCGTCTTCCAGGGCGAACACAATAAGGAAAGCAGCATCCGCTCGTTCGCGCGGGCCTGCTTCCAGTATGCCATTGATACGAAGCAGGATCTCTGGTTCTCCACCAAGGATACCATTGCCAAGGTCTATGACGGCGCGTTCAAGCGCATTTTTGAAGAAGAATACGAGAAGAGCTATAGGACGCAGTTCGAGGCGCTTGGCCTGCGGTATTTCTACACGCTGATCGACGACGCGGTCGCCCGCGTCATCCGCAGCGAGGGCGGCTTCATCTGGGCCTGCAAGAATTATGACGGCGACGTGATGAGCGATATGGTGTCCACAGCGTTCGGCTCGCTCGCCATGATGACCTCCGTGCTCGTCGCGCCAGACGGCACGACAGAATTTGAGGCCGCGCACGGCACGGTCACGAAGCATTATTACCGCTACCTCAAGGGCGAACAGACCTCGACCAACCCGATGGCGACGATCTTCGCGTGGACAGGCGCGCTGAAAAAGCGCGGCCAGCTGGATAAGCTTCCGGCGCTCGAAGCCTTCGCGGACAGGCTCGAACAGGCCAGCCTCGACACGATCCGCTCCGGCATCATGACCGGCGACCTCGCCGGCCTCGTCGAGGGCGAACGCCCCGCGCCGGTCACGAGCGAGGCATTTTTGAAGGCCATCCGCGCACGGCTGGAGGCGTGAGACTGACCAACGAACAAAACTTTCCCAAAGGCTCCCATTGTCGTACAGCGTGCGGCAACGGGAGCCTTTCTGCGTACACTTTACTGCATAAAAGTTTTGCATGCTGACTAAAAATTTGTTAGGCCTGCTATATTTTTTTGTATTTTTTGCAGAAAGCGTATTTACAATCTCTTCACAAAATGATAGAATATCTTTAGTTTTTAACTGAGATTCCCTGTTTTTTCAATTCCGTTCAACGTTGGAAGAACAGGCTTTCCGCGAACTCGCCAAAACCGCCGCCGGAAAGCGGCGTTTTGCAAAACAGCGGAGCGAATTCCAAGACAGAAAGGATGACTTGCTTGGCAAACGCAATCGAACTGAGAAACATCACCAAGCGCTTCGGACAGGTCGTGGCAAACAAATCGATCAGTCTGGAGCTGCATAAGGGTGAGATCCTGTCCCTGCTGGGCGAAAACGGCAGCGGCAAGACCACGCTTATGAACATGCTCTCCGGCATCTACTATCCGGACGAGGGCCAGATCTTCGTCGATGGGAAGGAAGTGGAGATCCGCTCCCCGAAGGACGCGTTTGATCTGCACATCGGCATGATCCACCAGCATTTCAAGCTCGTCGACGTCTTTACGGCTGCCGAGAATATCATTCTCGGCCTGCCCGGCGACAAGGGCAAGATGGACAAAAACGCCGTTGCCAAGGCCGTCCGCGAGATCGCCGACCGCTATGGCTTCGACATCGATCCGAACCAGAAGATCTACGAGATGTCCGTCTCGCAGAAGCAGACCGTCGAGATCGTCAAGGTGCTCTACCGCGGCGCGGATATCCTGATCCTCGACGAGCCGACCGCCGTTCTGACCCCGCAGGAGACGGAAAAGCTCTTCACCGTCATGCGCAACATGAAAAAGGACGGCAAGGCGATCATCATCATCACGCACAAGCTGCATGAGGTGCTTGCCGTCTCCGACCGCGTGGCCGTTCTGCGCAAGGGCGAGTACATCGGCGATACTGACACTGCCACCGCTTCCCAGCAGTCGCTGACCGACATGATGGTCGGCCGGGCCGTTTCCCTGAACATTGACCGTCCGCTGAACGAGAACCAGACCGAGCGCCTGAAGGTCGAGCACCTGACCGTCAAGAACAAGGAAGGCGTCAAGATGCTCGACGACGTGACCTTCACCGCCATGGGCGGCGAGATCCTCGGCATCGCGGGCATCGCAGGCTCCGGCCAGAAGGAGCTGCTTGAGTCCATTTCCGGCCTGCAGAAGCTGGAGGCCGGCAGCAAAATTACATACATCGAGCCGGACGGAACCGAATGTCTGCTCAACGGCATGGACCCGCTCGATATCATCCGCAAGGGCCTCCTGCTGTCCTTCGTCCCGGAGGACCGGTTCGGCATGGGCCTCGTCGGCGGCATGAACATCATTCAGAACATCATGCTCCGCACCTACCGGCGCGGCAAGGGCCCGCTGACCGACCGCAAGTTCCCGCGCGACCTGTCGCAGAAGATCGTGGACGATCTTGAGGTCGTCACCCCGGATATCAATCGCACGCCCATCCGCCGTCTTTCCGGCGGCAACGTGCAGAAGGTGCTCGTCGGCCGCGAGATCGCGCAGAACCCGGCTGTTCTCATGACGGCCTACGCCGTGCGCGGTCTGGACATCAACACGTCCTACGTCATCTACAATCTGCTGACCGAGCAGAAGATGAAGGGCGTCAGTGTCATCTATGTCGGCGAGGATCTGGACGTTCTGCTGGAGCTGTGCGACCGCATTCTCGTTCTGTGCGGCGGCAAGGTTTCCGGCATCGTCGACGGCCGCAAGACCACGAAGGACGCCGTCGGCCTGATGATGACGAAGATCGGAGGTTAATAGAGTATGCATATCTCCAAACGAGACACAATTTCCCTCAGCAAGGCCTGGTCGATCCGCGCCATCGCCATTCTGCTGGCTCTGATCGTCGACGGCATCATTATCTATGCCATCGTCAAGATGAACCCCCTGAAGGTTTACGTTTCCCTCGCCTCCGGCGCGTTCGGCACGAGCAAGCGTATGTGGTTCACCATCCGTGACTGCATGATCCTGACCTGTATCGCCATCGGTCTGGCGCCCGCGTTCAAGATGCGCTTCTGGAACGTCGGCGCGGAGGGCCAGATGCTCGTCGGCGGCATTGCCACCGCGTTCTGGATGATCAACTTCGCAGGCAAGATGAACATCGTGATGCTTTTCCTGTGCATGGCCATCAGCGCCATCGTCGCGGGCGGCATCTGGGGCCTCATCCCCGGCTTCTTCAAGGCCAAGTGGAACACGAACGAAACGCTGTTCACGCTGATGATGAACTACATCGCCATTCAGCTCACGTCGTTCGCCGTCTCCAAGTGGGAGAACCCTCCAGGATCGAACTCCATCGGCACCATCAACTCCAAGGGCGACGTCAAGTACGTCGGCTGGATCGGCAATATGTTCTCCGACGGCTATAACAAGGACTTCATGTGGACGGTCATCATCGTGCTCGTCCTCGCGGCGCTCGTGTACCTCTATCTGAAATACACCAAGCACGGCTATGAGATCGCCGTCGTCGGCGACTCGGAGAATACCGCACGCTACGCCGGTATCCGCGTCCCGCGCATCTATGTGCGCACGATGGCCCTGTCCGGCGCGCTGTGCGGCTTCGCAGGCTTCCTCGCCGTCTCCGCCGTCAGCCATACCCTCTCCACCTCGACCGCCGGCGGCCGCGGCTTCACCGCGATCATCGTCGCGTGGCTCGCGAAAATGAACCCGTTCGTCATGATCCTGATCTCGGCGCTGCTGTCGTTCCTCGACAAGGGCGCGGTGCAGATCGCTTCCGACTTCGGCCTGAACGAATACGTCTCGAAGATCATCTCCGGCGTCATTCTGTTCTTCATCCTCGGCAGCGAGTTCTTCATCAACTATCAGGTCAAGACCGGCGCGAAGCACAAGTAAGGAGGAGCTGAATATGTTAGATTTTTTGCTGAAATTCCCTGACCTTCTGCACTCTGCCATCGTGTTCGGCACGGTTATCATGTTCGGCGCGCTCGGCGAAATCATCACGGAGAAATCCGGCAACCTCAACCTCGGCGTTCCCGGTATCATGTATTTCGGCGGCATCGCCGGTCTGACGTCCACGTTCATGTATGAAAACGTCTACTGCGTCAACGCAGGGATCGAGCCGAGCGCGGCGCTGTGCGTCATTATGTGTCTCGTCGCGTCGTTCCTCGCCTCCGCGCTTGGCGGCCTCATCTACAGCTTCCTGACCATCACGCTGCGCACGAACCAGAACGTCACCGGCCTGACCCTGACGATCCTCGGCTCCGGCGTCGGCAACTTCTTCGGCGGGAGCCTCAACAAGCTCGCCGGCGGCGTCGGCCAGGTCTCCGTCGCCGTGACCTCGCAGGCATTCCGCAACTACTCGCTTTCCCTCGTCAATTTCTTTGACGGCTTCACTGGCAAGCTCCGTCTGGGCACGCTCCTGTTCTCCTACGGCTTTTTGACCTATGTGGCGATCATCCTCGCCGTTGCGATCTGGTTCTTCCTGTCGAAGACCCGCACGGGCCTGAGCCTGCGCGCCATCGGCGAAAATACCGCCACGGCTGACGCTGCCGGTATCAACGTCACAAAGTACAAGTACCTTGCCACCTGCATCGGCGCCGGTATCTCCGGCCTCGGCGGCACGTACTACGTCATGAACTACATCAAGGGCACCTGGGAGAACCAGGGCACGATCGAAGCCCTCGGCTGGCTAGCCGTCGCGCTGGTCATCTTCGCAACGTGGAAATCTCTGCGCGCGATCTGGGGTTCGTATCTGTTCGGCGTTCTCTACTGGGCGTATAACTACATCCCCGGCCTGTCCAGAAGCACGCTGGAGCTGTTCAAGATGCTCCCCTACGTGGTCACGATCCTCGTTCTTCTCATGGTCTCCATGCGCAAGAAAAAGGAAGACCAGCCGCCTCAGTCCCTCGGCATCCCGTACTTCCGCGAAGAACGGTAACCGCACCGCACAACGCGCCCTGCGAGGCTTCTCGCAGGGCGTGTTCAGCATATCAGATTGCTTCCCTTGGAAGAGGAGCCTTGGATGCTGCTTTCGGCTTTCGAAAAGTCAAGGAATGTTCACAAATCGTTCCTTGACTTTTCATATTTTTCGTGTATGATTTAGTTCAATATTGAACAGTTCGATATTGGAGGTCTTAACTCATGCCGGAACCCCTTCTGACCGCGTCTGCCATGTTTGCCAATGCTGCACGCTTTTCTGACGCCTATCACGCCGCGCTTTCGCCGCTGTGCACGGAAACCGGTCTGCCGCCTGCGGCGGCGGATATTCTGCTGTTTCTGGCGAATAATCCCGGCTGCGAGACGGCGGGCGCGATCTGCCGGATGCGCGGACTGAAGCCCGCGATCGTGTCGTTTCATATTGACCGGCTTGTGGGCGAGGGCTTTCTGCAGCGGCAGCCTGTCCCCGGCGACCGGCGCAAGACGGCGCTCGTGCTGACCGAAAAGGCAGCGCCCGTCATCGAGCAGGGCCGCAGGCTGCAAAAGTCGTTCGCCGACCGGCTCACCGAGGGCCTGGGTGCGGAGGACTTAGCGCACTTCCGCCGCTGCGTGGCCGCCTTTGAACGCAATATCGAACGGATCCGCACGGAAAATCCCAAAGGAACGGAGATGTAACCCCCCATGATCAAACTTCTCAAGCGTATGCGAAAGCGCGAGGCGCTGATGGCGCTTTTGTGCGCAGTTCTCGTCGTGGCGCAGGTCTATTTCGACCTGAAGCTGCCGGATTACATGACCCGGCTCACCACGCTCATCAAAACCCCCGGCAGCGTCACAGCGGATATTTTATCCGTCGGCGGCGAGATGCTCCTGTGTACGCTGGCCAGCGCCGTTCTGGCTGTCGGCTGCGGCTATCTGGCGGCAAAGACGGCCTCCGGCTTCAGCTTTTCCGTCCGCGCCGACCTGTTCCACCATGTCATGGACGCGGGCAGCGAGGAAATGCAGTCCTTTTCCGTCCCCAGCCTCATCACCAGAACGACCAACGATATTACCCAGATTCAGATGATCGTCGCCATGGGTCTGCAGATGCTCATGAAGGCCCCGATCATGGCCGTCTGGGCCATCATCAAGATCCTCGGCAAAAGCTGGACGCTCTCGGCTGTGACGGGCGGCTTCGTTGTGGCAATCGTTGTGATGGTGCTGCTGATCATGTCCAGCTGCCTGCCCCGGTTCCGTCAGGTGCAGAAAAAGACCGACCAGATCAACCGCGTCGCGCGGGAAAATCTGACCGGCATCAACGTCGTCCATGCCTTCGGCGCGGAGGACTATCAGAACCGGAAATTCGACGGCCCCAGCCGCGAGATGATGAACCTGCAGCTGAAAAACCAGCGGCTGTTCGCCCTGCTCCAGCCGATGCTCGGCTTCGGCATGAACGGGCTGGCGCTCGCCGTCTACTGGGTCGGCGCGGCGCTGGTTGAGTCGATCGCGCTGACAGATCCCGCCGCACGGCTGACGATGTTCACAAACGTGCTGGTGTTCAGCACCTACGCGACCTATGTTGTGATGTCCTTTATGATGCTCGTGATGATCTTCATGCTCGTGCCGCAGGCGCAGGTCTCGGCAGAGCGCATCAACGAGGTGCTGGACACAAAGCCGCACGTCGTCCCCGGCGCGAAGACAGAGGGCAGCGGGACCGGCACGGTCGAGTTCCGCGATGTCTCCTTCCGCTATCCGGGCGCGGCTGCGGATGAGCTGGAGCATATCAGCTTCAAGGTAGAAAAGGGCCAGACGCTGGCCATCATCGGCGCGACCGGCAGCGGCAAGACGACGCTGGCCTCCCTCATTCCGCGCTTTTACGACGCGACGGCTGGCACTGTCCTTGTAGACGGGCTGGACGTGCGCGAGTATACGTTCGACGCGCTTTACAACAAGCTCGGCTATGTGACGCAGAAGGCCGTTCTGTTCTCCGGCACGGTTGAAGACAATGTCTTTTTCGGGCAGAGCGCAGCAGAAAAGACGGACGCGTCGCTGCAAGCCGCGCTTTCCCTGTCGCAGGCAGCGGAATTCGTGGACAAATACCCCGAAAAGGCCGCACATCCCATCGCCCAGCTTGGCCGGAACGTCTCCGGCGGGCAGAAGCAGCGGCTTTCCATCGCGCGTGCGCTGGCAAGAACGCCGGAAATTCTGATTTTCGACGATTCGTTCTCCGCGCTGGACTATAAGACCGACGCGGTGCTGCGCGAGGGGCTTGCGAAGGAGCTTCCCGGCACGACGAAGATCATCGTCGCCCAGCGCATCAGCACCATCCGTAATGCCGATCAGATCCTCGTGCTCGACCGCGGCGAGATTGCCGGACTCGGCACGCATGACGCACTAATGGCGTCCTGTACGGTCTACCGCGAGATCGCCATGTCGCAGCTGAGTGAGGAAGAGCTCAAGAAAGGAGGCGCATCCAAATGAGGCCCAATATGCGTCCAACAGAAAAAACGGATCCCAAAGGCGCTCTGAACGACCTGAGCGCGTATATGCGCAGGAGCCTCGGCGTCGTCATTCTGGCGCTCGTGCTGGCGGCGCTCAGCGCCGTGCTGACCATCATCGGCCCGGATCAGGTCGGTAAGATCGCGACCATCATGTCCGACGGCCTGCTCGGCGGCATTGATCTTGCAGCCATTGCAAGAGTCGGCATACTGCTTGCCGTCATTTACGGCCTGAGCGCGCTCTTTGGCTTCATCCAGCACTATATCATGGCGAGCGTCACGCTCAAAATGTCCTACCGTATGCGCGCGGAGCTGTCCGAAAAGATCAACCGGGTGCCGCAGAAATACTTCAACTTTCATGCACAGGGCGATATTCTCAGCCGCATCACCAACGATGTCTCCACGCTCCAGCAGGGACTGACCAACAGCCTGCCGACGATCATCTCCGCCGCGACGCAGTTTGCCGGCTGCCTCATCATGATGTTCGTGACCGAGTGGCGGCTGGCGCTTGCCGCGCTGGGCATTACGCTCGTCGGGCTGCTGCTCGTCGTGCTCATCATGTCCCGTTCGCAGAAATACTTTACCGCCCGGCAGGAAAGCCTCGGCAAACTGAACGGCTATGTCGAGGAAATGTATTCCGGCCACGAGGTCGTGCGCATTTCCCGCGCGGCAGAGCCTGTCGGCAAGACCTTTGACACGCTGAACGACGCTGTTTACGACGCGAACTGGCGTTCGCAGTTCCTGTCCGGCGTCATGCAGCCGCTCATGAATGTCATCGGCAACCTGTCCTATGTCGCCGTGTGCGTGCTCGGCTCGATCCTCGCGATCCAGGGCATCATCGATATCGGCGTGATCGTCTCGTTCATCCTGTATGTGCGCCTGTTCACCTCTCCCCTCACCCAGATCGCGCAGGGCATGACGAACCTGCAGACAGCCTCCGCCTCCGCGCACCGCATCTTTGACTTCCTCGGCAGCGAGGAACTGCCCGATGAATCGGAAAAACCGGAGCTGCCCCGCCCCGTGCGCGGCGAGGTCGACTTCGAGCACATCCGCTTCAGCTACCCGGATTCACCGGATAAGATCATCATCAAGGACTTCTCCGCCCACGTCGCCCCCGGCCAGAAGGTCGCCATCGTCGGCCCGACCGGCGCTGGCAAGACGACCATGGTCAACCTGCTCATGCGGTTCTATGAGATCTCCGACGGCTGCATCAGAATTGACGGTGTGCCGTCATCTGAGCTCAGCCGCGAGGACGTGCACAAGCTGTTCGGCATGGTCCTGCAGGACACATGGCTGTTTGAGGGCACAGTCCGGGAAAATCTTGTCTATAATCTGTCGGACGTGACCGATGAACAATTAAATCGCGTCTGCCGCGCCTGCGGGCTGGATAAATTCGTCCGTTCGCTGCCGGACGGCTTCGACACTGTCCTGTCCGAGAGCACCAGCATTTCCGCCGGGCAGAAGCAGTTGCTGACCATCGCCCGCGCCATGCTCCAGAACGCGCCCATGCTCATCCTCGACGAGGCGACCAGCTCTGTCGACACGCGCACGGAGCTGCTCATCCAGCGCGCCATGGATAAGCTGACGGAAAACCGCACCAGCTTCGTTATCGCCCACCGTCTGTCGACGATCAAAAACGCCGACCTCATCCTCGTCATGAAGGACGGCGACATCATCGAAAGCGGCACGCACGAAACACTCATGCAGCGAAACGGCTTCTACGCCGCCCTCTACAACAGCCAGTTCGAACAGGCATCATAACGCGCTCCATAAAAAACTCTGCCCGCAGCTTCAACGGTCTGCGGGCAGAGTTTTTAATTGTAGAATTTTTCTTCGATTTTGACCACAACGCCGTTTTTCAAAGTAAGCGTATACGGCTGGACGAGCAGCCCTTCGTTTTCCTGCACGGCGGCGGCAAAGTCCCGCCATGTTTTGAACGTATACAGCCGGTCCTCGCCTGCGCCATATTCCTGCTCGATATCGTAGATCGTGACGGATGCGTTCGGGTCGACTTTATAGGTGTAAAGTTCGCCGGAATCGACCCGGTAATATCCATAATAATAATTCTGCGGTGGAATATTCAGCGCCTTGAGCGTTTGCAGATCCTCTTCGAGAGAGGCATTCAGCAGCGTAATATGCTCGGCCGTGATGGAATCCCCGGTCACGCTCTGCAGAACTGCGTTCCGGCGCGTGCTGACCTCCGTGATCTGTGAGGTCTGGAGCGAATAGGAGAGCATCAATATGACGTCCGCCCGCGTCAGCGTGACGATCAATGATTGCCGGTCTTCCGATAAGTCCTTCGTCCAGATGGTATCTGCGTCCAGATACCGCAGGTCGGCGTTTGCACCGCTGAAATACTCGACGAATGCGGAATAATAGCGCGGCCACTGGGAAACATCGCCCGGCAGGTCGCTCATTTTGCTGTCCTCGATCTGGAATTTCCGAACGATATCCTCATATTCCGCCGTCATTTCCTGCGCCCAATGCGCGTAATCCAGCTTTTCGTGGACAGATTCCCAAATCATATCCTCAGAGAGAGAAGCCTCCGCAGACTTGCCGCCGGACGGGGCAGTGGAGGCAATCACCTCCAAATACTGCTGGAACGGATTCTCGACTGCCGGGAACCAGTCTCCCGCTGCCTCCGGCAAGACCCACGCTCCGTCCGCGTTCTGCATGGCAAGCGGGCCACAGAAATCGCGGATCCAGTCGCTCAGACTTCCGCTCGGGTACTCCGCAAAGCCAGTGCAAATCTCCGCGCCACTTCGCGTTTCAAGTTCTGCCCGCAGATATGTGGTCGCGCCGCCTCCATTCCACTCCCACCCAGGACCAGTGTAGTCATAGTAAAAATCATAATGCAGATCGCAGATGACCACGGTTTTGCCGTCTTCTTCAAACGAACCGCGCACGCGAAGACTCGGCAGAACGATGTCGTTGTCGCTACGCGGATATTTTTGGGAGACCGCCGCGTCATAAAGCGTCGCTTCTCTTCCTGTGAGGCCGAACATGGAAGAGGCCGGGATGGGGAGCGAGGTCGTGCAGGAAGACTTTTTCGAGAGAAGCGGTGCGCTGTCAAGCGGTTCTGACGGCTCGTTCAGTCCGTCTCCCGATACATCTGACCAGTTTGCCGTCCGCTCACCGTCGGAAAAAGAGATGTCAGCGATGCTTCGCGTGCCCTCGGAGAATGTGAGAAACGGCTTTCCGGGGTCAATCGAACGCGTCAAGGGGATACTGCTATCCTGAAAGGTCACAGTTATCTCGTCAAACGAAACGTCGTGCCGATTCTCCTGATCCCACACGCCAAAGACAGTGTCCGTTGTAAATCCATAGATCACGGTTCTGTCGTTTGTGACAAGCGTATGTACCATGAAGCCGACGGATGAATCCCATTCAGATGTGCCGTTCCACGCTGCAAGTGTGTAATCTTCGCCGTCCTTCTGAACCACAAACGCCTGACATGCGGTATACCCGGTATTCTCAGACGAGCCGGGGGCTTTGCTGCCGGTAAGTAAAATGAACCAGTCCACAAAGTCACAGCAGCCAAGCAGATCGTACTCAGTCGGAAGATTTGCTTCCCGCCATGCATCCGCCTGCGGCGTGATATTCGTCGTTGTTTCGACCTGAGCTGTCTGTGTTTTCTTCGGCAGCGTGATCTCTCCCGATTTCTGCCGCGTCAGCTCTGTAAGCGAACACCCGGCGGCAGATATGATGAGCAGCAGCGCCAGAATGACGCACAGAGCGCTTGTGCGCTGTTTTTTCGTCAGGAACAAAATGCGCTCCCTGACCGGCGGCCCGGCGAGGCTCAGAGCCGCGGCCTTACGCGGGGCCTGCGCCAGAATCGCCCGTGCATAGACAAGGCGCTGCGCGTCCGAAAGCCCGGCGGCGACAGCCTCGTCGCACGCCAGCTCCGCGTCGCGCTTGGAACAAATCGCAGCCAGCCAGATGAACGGGTTCCACCAATAGACAATCACCGCCGCCGTCCGGCAGAGCGACCACAGGAAATCCAGATGCCGCAGATGCGTGAGTTCATGGCGTAAAATCAATTCCGTCGAATCCGTTTGCAGCACATCCTCCGTCAGATAGACTGCCGGAACCAGCCCGGCCAGACACGGCGATTTGACCGTGCTGGAAATGTAAATACGCGTCCTGCCGTGTCTGCCAAGAAAACGCCGGCTCTTGTGAAGCTGAACCATAAATACCAGCCATGTACCAAATAACCAGAGCCCAAGCAGCGCGCTCCCGCCCGCCCAGACGATCTGAAAGATCTGCATCGCTGTCAGCGGCTTTGCGGGCGCTTCCGTGGCCCCCTGCGCCGGGGAGACTGGCTGCTGCACAGGTGTCTGTGGCTGCGTCACAGCCTGCGCAGGCTGCTGCGCCGGGAGAGGCTGCGCGGGCAGCTCCACGCGCTGCACCGGCGCGGCCGCTTCCTCTGCCGGAAGCACCGGCAGCGAAACCAGCGTCCCCGGCAGACACAGCTTCACCAGCACCACCAGCCAGAGCGTATAGACCATCCGCTTCGGCACGCGGTTTTTGAAAATTGCCCGCACCAGAAGGACGGCCAGAATCAGCGCTGAAACGGTCAATACTTCTCTCAGCATAAGAAATCCTCCTGTCTTTCCATCTAAGCTACGGAAGCAGCAGCTCTGCGACCGGCAGCAGTTCTTCTGTGCCATCTTCGCGCAGGACGCGCAGGACATCGTCTTCTGACGCCGCGTGCGTCTCATCACTGTCACCAAAGGAAAGCTTCGCAAAGCGCTCGCTGCAAAGCTTTCCGTCCCAATCCACGAGCCAATACCCCTCCGGCATCGGCTGGCCGTCCTCGTCATAGCACGGATATGCCGCACGTTCACCGTAACATACCGCGATGCCGATATAGCCATCGTCAAATACGCTGTAATCGATCCAATGGAAGCGCGCACAAAGCGTGCTCCCGTTCTCGTCCGTTAGCCGGCACCGGCCCACGACCGGCCCCTGCGACGCGCCGCCCTCATAGAGCAGGAAGCGATCTGCGAAGGGAATCTCCACGCGCTCATAGACCGGCGCGATCACCTCTGCTCCGTCTGCGGTCACAATGCCATAGCACGGTTCACGGCTGTCCCAGCGGGTAACGCGCAGACGATAGCCGAAATGGTCTTCCTCCAAAGTTTTCGGCTCGTCCACTTCGCTGAGGTAAAAGCCTCCGTCTCCGGCGCTGACGGTATAGCGGTAGCCGGTGCCGTTTCGGATGCAGTAGACCTCGCCCTTCGGCGTGCCCATATAGTCGATGCAGGCGTCAAACGGCTCGTCAGAAAGAAGCGTGCCGTCCTTCAGCCGAATCCAGACCTTTGTGTCTGGAACTTCACCGATGTGCCGCGTACCATCGGCCTCCCGCACCAGCCCCATGCAGCTGCCGTCCGTCCGATAGAGCGTTTCATACGGTGCCCAGCTCCATGTTTTTGCATCGTCATATTGGTCAACACCCGAAGCGTCCTTTGCTTCTTCCTGCGCGGCAGTCTTCCACCAATCCGCACCGTCTTCCTCACCGTAGATTTTCCGAAATTCCTGTGAATGAGGCCCCTGCGTCGAGTCATTATAGGAGGACTGCGAATCCTGCGATTCGGCTTCCCACGGCGCTTCCTCCGCCTGCACCGCGGGCGGAGCCTCTGGCGCTTTCTGACAGCCTGATAAAAGAAGGCTGATGCAGAGCGTCAGGAAGAGAATTTGTGTTTTCATTGCGCGTGCTCCTTCTCCGCTGCGTCCAAAATGGCTTTTAACTCCTGAATTTCCTGCTCGGACAGCGCACCGCGGTCAACTAAGTTTGATACCATCATCCCGACGCTGCCGCCGTAGACCTTGGATAGAAACGACTCCGTTTCCTCCGGCTCCACGTCGGCATAGGCGACGGACGCGCTGTATGTCTGAAATTTTCCGCTGTCGTCCATCGTGACCGCACCCTTGGCGATCAGCCGCTTGAGCATCATAAAAATCGTCGCCCGGCTCCATCCGGTATCCGCGTCCAATGCCGAGACCAGCTCCGCCAGCGTCTGCCCCGGCCTCTGCCAGAGCGTTTTCATCAGCTTCCATTCCCCATCAGACAGTCTGAGATGTTCCATTTCACAGTGCTCCCTTCAAAATGCTAACGTATGTTATGTTTTGAGGATACCACAGATATTAACGCTTGTCAACTGCAGCCGGTACATTTTATGCACGAAGGCCTGAAGGGATTCGAACGCCGTAAATATCGGAGCGCTCTGGTATCTGCTGCAAATCCCCTCTGTTTGCTTTTGCAAATTTTTAGACGTTACAATATACTAGTACATTGTAACACATAAAACTTTACGTGTATGGACTATGTCAGGGCGTTGGCAAAGGATTCGATTGCCAGAAAGGTCAAGCTGGCAGATCTCCGGCACAATCTCGACGCCCGAAGGCTGAACGGCATGCGATCTGGGAAATATGACCTGTATTTGCAGGCAGTTCGCTATGTGGAAAAAATCAGGTAGAGAACACTTTTATGCGGAACTGTCCGCATGGTATCAGCGCACCGGCCGCAGCAGGTGCAAAGAGCGCTTGTGAGACTGTCTGCCTTTGCGTGCCGGCGGTCGCCCGGGAGCTGCCGCCGGCCTCGTTCTGCTTTTGCGGACCGGTCATTCACGTTTCGATATCGTTCAGGAGTCGGAGGCTTCCCCGGCGAAGCTCTAAGCGGCCTTCCCGCTGCATCGTGCCGAGCAGGCGCGAAAGGGCGCTGCGGTTCATGCCAAGGTACCGGGCCATCTGCTCGCGCGTCATTCCGGCGCAGACGATCTCGCCGGTTTTTCCCGCCTCCTGCCGCAGATACGCTTCCAGCCTTGTCCGCCCGTCCGGAATGGACAGGAGGCGGATATGGCGCTGTAATGCCCAGTATTTCTCCGAGATCTCCTCCAGCAGATTGGACAGCAGCCGTGTGCAGTCGCTTCCGCCATCCTCCGCGCAGCAGCGGAGCAGTGCGTCCAGCGATAGAAACAGGATCTTGGACGGCCTTGCCGTGCGAAGCTCGACCGGGCTGCCGACCGTCCGGGCCGACATCAAAACATCCCCAAACAGTCCGCCTGCCTCGTGTACCGCGGAAAGGCTTTCCTGTCCATCCTGCGTGTACCGCCACGCCTCCACGCGCCCGGACAGCACGATCCCCGCATGGTCGATTCGCTCGCCCATGCCCCAGATCACGCTGTTTTTTCCAAAGCGGGCCGTGCGGGAGGAAAGCTTTTGCAGCAGCCCGTCCAGCCGCTCCGCAGGAAGCTCTGCGAAAAGCCTGTTTTGCAGCAGAATGCGCTTCTCTTCATCTGTCAGCATTTTGCTCTCCTTTTTGTTGCAGCTGCAACGTATTTTTTTGAATGACATTGCTATAATAGCAGCAAAATACAAGCTTGGGGAGATTTTTTATGAAAAAAACAGTCTGGATCGCGCGGACGGCGGTCTGCCTTGCGCTTCTGATCGCCATTCAGTTCCTTACCAAAAGCCTCGGCCAGCTGGTGACCGGCTCGTGCGTCAATCTGGTGCTGGCCATCGCGGCGCTGATCGGCGGCGTCTGGTCCGGCGTGACGGTCGCGGTCATTTCGCCGTTCTGCGCGTATCTGCTCGGTATCGGCCCGGCGTTTTTGCCGTTGGTGCCGTGCGTTTCGCTGGGCAACGCCGCCTACGCCGTCCTGTTTGCCCTGCTTGTCGGCGGATTCCTGCAAAAAAAGAAGCTGCCCGCCGCATATGGCAGCATGGTGCTGGCTGCCGCAGCAAAGTTTGCGGCGCTGTATCTCGTCCTTGTCCGGCTGGTGGCCCCGGCTGTCATCCCGGCAGCGAAGCTCAGCACCGTCACAGCAGCTTTTACCTGGCCGCAGCTTCTCACAGCCGTGATCGGCGGCGTGCTGGCCTGCCTGATCGCGCCGGTCCTCTGCCGCGCGCTTGAAAAGAAGAACTAACGCAGTCCGTTGGATGTCTCAGGCCGGGAATACTATTATTTTCATCCATGTCTAGGGTGTATCTGAAAACTCATGATGTGACCGGCAGCGAGGGTTTTTGCGTTGCGCAAGACATTTTTTCGCAGGAATACTGACGTATTTCAAGGAAAAATGACGCGGCGCACCACAAAAAGGCCCGCTGTCCGGGTGCGTTGGGAGTTTTCAGATACACCCTAAGGACATTACTCATTTCATAAAGTTCAGAAAAGGCATACGAACTCAATTGGAAGAACCAAGTTCGTATGCCTTTGTTTTGTCCAATTCCAGAGCTGGACGCTCCGGCTGCCTGAACGGCACACCCTGCGTTCCAGCCGCAGCGGTTTCAAATAACACCATCTGACCGCTGCTCAACGCAAGCGTCTATTTCAGTTCAAGCAGCGCTTTTTCATCGTCTTTTACAAGCTTCCCTTGACAACGATAGCGTGTCCCTCAGTTTCCGATTTCATTTTACGCGCCAGGAAGCGTTTCGTCGGAAGAAGACGATGCTGATACAGAAACAGCGCCCGGCTCACGCCGGGCGCTGCTGCTTTATGGGGTTTTGGCGAAATTACTCGTCGATCTCGATGACGACGCCGGAACCAACGGTACGGCCGCCTTCACGGATAGCGAAGCGGAGGCCCTTCTCGATAGCGATCGGGGTGATCAGCTCGACCTTCATGTCGATGTTATCGCCAGGCATGCACATCTCAACGCCTTCGGGCAGGGAGATGATGCCGGTAACGTCAGTGGTTCTGAAGTAGAACTGCGGACGATAGTTGTTGAAGAACGGGGTGTGACGGCCGCCTTCGTCCTTGGACAGAACGTAGACCTGGCCAACGAACTTGGTGTGCGGATGGATGGAGCCGGGCTTGGACAGGACCTGGCCTCTTTCGATGGACTTCTTGTCGATGCCGCGGAGCAGAGCGCCGATGTTGTCGCCAGCCTCAGCGTAGTCCATGAGCTTGTGGAACATTTCGATGTCGGTGACGACGGTGGACTTCTTCTCGTCGGACAGGCCAACGATCTCGACGGGCTCGTTCTTCTTGATGACGCCGCGCTCGACACGACCGGTAGCGACAGTGCCGCGGCCGGAGATGGTGAAGACGTCCTCAACCGGCATCAGGAAGGGCTGGTCAGCCTTGCGGTCCGGGGTCGGGATCCAGGTGTCAACAGCCTGCATGAGCTCTTCGATGCAAGCATACTCGGGAGCCTTCGGGTCGGTGGACTCGGAAGCCAGAGCGTTCAGAGCGGAGCCGCGGATGATGGGGGTGTCGTCGCCCGGGAAGCCGTAGAAGGACAGAGTCTCGCGGACTTCCATCTCGACGAGCTCGAGCAGTTCTTCGTCGTCGACCTGGTCGCACTTGTTCAGGAAGACGAGGACGGAAGGAACGTTAACCTGACGGGCCAGAAGCAGATGCTCCTTGGTCTGAGCCATGGGGCCGTCGGAAGCAGCGATAACCAGGATCGCGCCGTCCATCTGCGCAGCGCCGGTGATCATGTTCTTGATGTAGTCAGCGTGGCCCGGGCAGTCGACGTGGGCGTAGTGACGGCCCTTGATCTGGACGTTGTCTTCGCCGGTCTTGTAGTTGTGGCCAATGCGGTCGTTGGTCTGGTACTCGACGTGAGCGGTGTTGATGGTGATGCCGCGCTCGCGCTCTTCCGGAGCCTTATCGATGGAAGAATAGTCGGTGTACTCAGCGTCGCCGAAGAAAGCCAGATACTTGGTGATGGCTGCGGTCAGCGTGGTCTTGCCATGGTCGATGTGGCCGATGGTGCCGACGTTGACATGGGGCTTATCCTTAATAAAATGCTGTTTTGCCATTTGGATTATCCTCCTTAGTTGATTCACTTACGGTATTATTTTTGCATCCTCTTCATCATACACGACATTTGCCGATTTGACAAGAAGAATTTCCAACGCAAACGGGATCTGGTGCGCTTAATATCCTTTGCGCTTCGAAATAACGGCGTCTGCCAGATTCTTGGAGAGCTCTACATAGTGGCTGGGCTCCATGGTGAACTGGCCGCGGCCCTGCGTCCTCGAGCGGAGGTTGGTCGCATAGCCGAACATCTCGGAAAGCGGAACGAAGCAGTCGATCTGCTGCGCGCCGTTGCGCTGTGTGAGGCCCGCGATGTTGCCGCGCCGGGAGGTGACGTCGCCGATGACGTCGCCCATATACTCGTCGGGGACAATGATGCAGACCTTCATGATGGGTTCGAGAATGACGGGATCCGCCTTCTGGCAGGCCTCCTTGAACGCCATGGAACCGGCGATCTTGAACGCAAGCTCAGACGAGTCGACCTCGTGATAGGAGCCGTCGTACAGCGTGACCTTTACGTCGACCACGGGGAAGCCGGCCAGAACGCCCGCTTCCATCGCGCCGCGAATACCCTGCTCGACCGCGGGAATGAATTCCTTCGGGACAGAGCCGCCGACGGTGGCGTTGATGAACTCGAAGCCCTTGCCGCTCTCGTTGGGTTCGACGGTGATCTTGACATGGCCGTACTGGCCCTTGCCGCCGGACTGACGCGCATATTTCGTCTCCTGATTGACCTTCTTGCGAATGGTCTCTTTATAGGCGACCTGCGGCGCGCCGACGTTTGCCTCGACCTTGAACTCCCGGAGCAGGCGGTCAACGATAATTTCCAGATGAAGCTCACCCATGCCGGCGATGATCGTCTGGCCGGTCTCTTCATCGGTGTAGGTTTTGAATGTCGGGTCCTCTTCAGCAAGCTTCGAGAGCGCGATACCCATCTTTTCCTGCCCGGCCTTGGTCTTTGGCTCGATCGCCACGCGGATAACGGGCTCGGGGAAAACCATGTTTTCGAGCACGATGGGGTGCTTCTCGTCACAGAGCGTATCACCCGTGGTGGTATTCTTCAGGCCGACGGCCGCGGCGATATCGCCGGAATAGACAACGGGGAGGTCTTCTCTGTGGTTCGCGTGCATGAGCAGGATTCTGCCCATACGCTCGCGCTGCTTTTTGTTGGTGTTCATGACGGTCTTGCCTGCCTCCAGCGAACCGGAGTACACACGGAAGAACGCCAGCTTGCCAACATAGGGATCCGTCATGATCTTGAAGGCCAGCGCGGCGAACGGAGCCTCGTCAGAGGGCTCGCGCGTTTCTTCCTCGTCGGTCTTCGGGTTGATGCCGGTAACTGCTTGTTTGTCCAGCGGGGACGGCATATACTCGACAATTGCATCCAGCAGTTCCTGAACGCCCTTATTTTTATAGGACGAGCCGCAGGTGACCGGAACGATCTTATATCCGATCGTCGCCCGGCGAAGCGCGGTGCGGATCATCTTTTCGGGGATGTCCTCACCCTCGAGGTACAGCGTCATGATCTGGTCGTCCTCGTCGGAGATCGACTCGAGCATATGGTCGCGGTACTGCTTTGCAAGCTCCTCCATATCAGCGGGGATGGCTTCCTCGCGCATATCCTTGCCGAGCTCGTCATAGAAGACGAATGCCTTCATCTTGATGAGATCGACCACGCCGCGGAAGGTATCTTCGCTTCCGATGGGCAGTTGGATGGGAACGGCGTTGCACTTGAGACGCTCGTCCATCATCTTCAGGACATTGAAGAAATCGGCACCCATCATGTCCATCTTGTTCACGTAAACAAGGCGCGGAACATGATACTGGTCGGCCTGTCTCCATACAGTCTCGGTCTGCGGCTCGACGCCACCCTTGGCACACAGGACCGTCACAGCGCCGTCGAGCACACGCAATGAGCGCTCGACCTCGACCGTAAAGTCCACATGGCCCGGAGTGTCGATGATGTTGATCCGCACGCCCTTCCAATGGCAGGTGGTAGCGGCAGAGGTGATCGTAATGCCACGCTCCTGCTCCTGCTCCATCCAGTCCATGGTCGCGGTGCCTTCGTGCGTTTCGCCGAGTCTGTAGTTGACACCGGTGTAGAACAAGATACGCTCAGTCGTCGTGGTCTTGCCTGCATCGATGTGTGCCATGATGCCAATATTTCTCGTATTCTCAAGTGAATATTGTCTTGGCATGCTGTTCTCCTTCTGTCATTACCAGCGGAAGTGAGAGAACGCCTTGTTGGCCTCGGCCATCTTGTGGGTGTCTTCACGCTTCTTGACAGCGGCACCCGTGTTGTTGCAGGCATCCATGAGCTCGCCGGCGAGGCGCTCTTTCATGGTCTTCTCACTTCTTGCACGGCTGTAGTTCGTCAGCCAGCGCAGTCCAAGGGTCTGGCGTCTTTCCGGGCGAACCTCGATCGGAACCTGATAGTTCGCACCGCCGACACGACGGGTCTTGACTTCCACGGCCGGCATGATATTTTCCATGGCGGTCTGGAAAGCCTCAAGACCAGACTTGCCGGTCTTCTCTTCCACGATCTGGAACGCACCGTAGACGACCTTCTGGGCTACGCCCTTCTTGCCGTCGAGCATGATGCTGTTGACGAGCTTGGTCACCAGAACGGAACCGTAGATCGGATCGGGAAGGATCTCTCTCTTGGGAACATTACCTCTTCTGGGCACTGTGCTTCCCTCCTTCATAAAATGATTTCATAGGTACTTCGGAAGCCCGAAGCTTCCGTGGGTGCCTGCCAAGAGGTTCTCATAAAAATATATATAAAAAACTCTCAGCAAGGCATCGCCTTGCACAAGGCAGAATTGCGATGATAGACAGAAGAATTACTTCTTCTTGCCGGCCTTCGGGCGCTTTGCACCGTACTTGCTGCGGGCCTGCATGCGGCCCTGCACACCCTGGGTGTCGAGCGTACCGCGGATGATGTGGTAACGGACGCCAGGAAGGTCCTTGACACGGCCGCCGCGGATCAGAACGACAGAGTGCTCCTGCAGGTTGTGACCAACGCCGGGAATGTAAGCGGAAACCTCGTAACCGTTCGTCAGACGCACACGGGCGATCTTACGAAGAGCAGAGTTCGGCTTCTTCGGGGTGGTGGTACGAACAGCGGTGCAGACACCTCTCTTCTGAGGAGAAGACAGATCGGTCGCACGGTTCTTCAGCGTGTTGACACCCTTCTGCAGAGCAGGAGCGGTGGACTTGTAGGTCGACTGTTCTCTTCCCTTTCTTACCAGCTGGTTAAAAGTAGGCATATTGTTCCTCCTTTCTCGGATTGTGGCTGCTTTGCAGCATCATGTATTTTATCCCGAAATATCAAAGATATTCCGTTGGGACCAGAAAAAAGCGCATTTCAGCGCAAAAGTGCGGCGCAGGCTGCGCCGACATGGATCCCGCAGAGCCTCCCGAGCTCCTTCATCGTCGCGATCTCGACAAGCTCAACGCCGGCGTCGCGGCACTGCTCGACGAGCGGCTCGCGGAGGATGGGGTCGGCGTCGGCGGCCACATAGGCGGTTTGTACACGCCCGGCCTTCAGCGCTTTGCGCAGCTGCTTCGTACCGATCACCTTTCGGTTGCTTGTCAACCGTTCCGGCATCCAGACACCTCCATGGAAAATACGCGCAGGCAGACCCACGCAAATATGGATTATAGCAGAAATCACGAAGCGCGTCAATAAAAAAACGCGCAAAAAGAAAATATTTTTTTGATTTTCCCTTGAAATTGCAATGCTTTTCGGACTTTGGCAGAATGCACAGAGACAGATGTACGCGGCAGGCAGAGCAAACGTCAGGCGCGGCAGATGCCGCGTCTCAGCGGAGCGAAAAAGTCTCTTCCCCAGCTGTTCTGTTGTCCAACTCTTTTCATGGTTTTTAACAGTCTCAGAGCAAACGTCAGGCGCGGCGGATGCCGCGCCTGACTGGCTTAAAATTTTACAGCTTCTCGTCGTCGATCATTTCCTCGGTCACAATGGATTCCGGGGTGGTAAGCGTATCGAAGTCGCGGTAGGCCTTGAGGCCGGAGCCCGCGGGGATGAGCTTGCCGATGATGACGTTTTCCTTCAGACCGATCAGATGGTCGACCTTGCCCTTGATGGCCGCGTCGGTCAGGACCTTCGTCGTCTCCTGGAAGGAGGCAGCGGAGAGCCAGGACTCGGTGGCAAGGGACGCCTTGGTGATGCCCATGAGGATGAGACTGTCGGTCGCAGGCTTGAGGTCCGTCTCGCCGGCGTCAATGCGCGCCTGTACGGCGGCGTTGGCGTCTTCGAACTCGAATATATCGACGACCGTGCCGGACAGCAGGTTCGTGTCGCCCGGCTCCTCGACCTTGACCTTGCGCATCATCTGGCGGATGATGACCTCGATGTGCTTTTCGTTGATGTCGACGCCCTGCTGACGGTACACGGCGAGAACGCCCTGCGTCAGATAGTCCTGCACGGCCTCAACGCCGGAAATGCGCAGCACGTCATGCGGGTTCAGCGCGCCGTCGGTGATGGGTTCGCCCTTGCGCACGCGCTTGCCGTGCTCGACCTTCAGGCCGACGGAATATGGCACCTGATACTGCTTGACCTCGCCGTCGTCAGCGGTGATGGTGATGTTGCGCAGCGCCGTGCGGTGCGAATCGTCGACGTCGACGACGCCGTCGATCTCGGAGATCTGCGCCATCTTCTTCGGCTTTCTGGCCTCGAACAATTCCTCAACACGGGGAAGACCCTGCGTGATATCGTCGCCCGCGACACCGCCGGTGTGGAAGGTACGCATGGTCAGCTGCGTGCCCGGTTCGCCGATGGACTGCGCGGCGATGATGCCGACGGCCTCGCCCAGATTGACAAGCTCGCTCGTGGCAAGGTTCATGCCGTAGCAGCGTGCGCACACGCCGGAACGGGCCTTGCAGCCGAGGACGGAGCGGACGTACACGCGGTCGATGCCGTGGGCTGTAAACTTGGCGGCGTCTTCCTCGCGGAGCATGACGTCCTTGGAGTGCAGCAGCTCGCCCGTCTTCGGGTCGGTGATATCGTAGACCGGGTAACGGCCGCGGATACGGTTGCCGAAGGAGTCGATGAGCTGGCCCTTCTCATAATAGTCGCCCTTCCAGCTGCCGTTGATGGAGCCGCAGTCGTTCTCGCGGATGATGACGTCCTGGCAGACGTCGACCATGCGGCGGGTCAGATAGCCGGAGTCAGCGGTACGGAGCGCCGTATCGGTCATGCCCTTTCGAGCGCCTCGGGAGGAGATGAAGTATTCCAGAGCGGACAGACCCTCACGGAAGTTCGCCTTAATCGGGATTTCGATCGTGCGGCCGTTCGTATCTGCCATCAGGCCGCGCATACCGGCCAGCTGACGGATCTGGTTCATGCTGCCTCGCGCGCCGGAGTCCGCCATCATAAAAATCGGGTTAAAGCGCTTGAGGTTCGACTGCAGCGCGTCGGTGACGTCCTTGATGGACTTCTCCCACTGCTGGACGGTCAGACGGTAGCGCTCGTCGTTGGTGATGAAGCCGCGCTTGTACTGGCGGTCGATCTTGACGACCTCCTTCTCGGCCTCATGGATGAGCTCATACTTCTTCTCCGGGATCTCCATATCGGCGATGGAAACGGTGATGGAGGCTCTGGTGGAGTATTTATAGCCGAGGGCCTTGACCTTGTCGAGCATTTCGGTCGACTGCGTGAAGCCGTTGATGCGGATACACTTGTCGATGATCTTGCCGAGCTGCTTCTTGCCGACGACGAAGTCGATCTCCAGCGGGAACAGGTCGTCGACCGTCTCGCGCTTCTTGAAGCCGAGGTTCTGCGGGATCGCGTCGTTGATGATCAGACGGCCCACAGTCGCGTCAATGATGCGGTGCTCCTTTTTGCCGTCGATCTCAAGCTCTTTCCAGACCTTGATGGGATCGTGCATGGCGATCATGCCGTCGGCGTAGGCCATCATGGCCTCGTCCTCGTCATGATAATACTTGAAGTATTCCTTCGGACGGATATCGCCCGCCTCGTGCGCCTGCTGGGCATATGCGCCGACGGTGCGGATATAGATATGGTTCTCTTCCTTGATATCGGCCTCGGAATCCCAGATATTCCAGACGTAGATGACCTCGTCCGGCTGAATTTCACCCGCCGTCAAAGCTGCGGCAGCCTGCGCAAGCGTCTGATAGGAGCCGGGAATCGTCTCCGGGCGGTCCGTCTCGTTTTCGAGCAGCGCGCCGCGGGTGCGCAGATAATACTGGTAATCCTCGGATTCGGGATCGTCCCAGATGTTCCTGATCCAGATGGGCTTCTCATACGGCAGCTTGCCGCATTCGAGCAGCGGGAAGATCTCGTGAATGGTGTCATACGCGTCGACGTCATAGCGCTGGTACGTCAGATAATACGTGCCGAGGATCATGTCCTGCGTCGGGACCGTGACCGGCTTGCCGTCCTGCGGACGCAGCAGGTTGTTGGCCGAGAGCATAAGGATGCGGGCCTCCGCCTGCGCCTCGGCGGACAGGGGCACGTGAATGGCCATCTGGTCGCCGTCAAAGTCCGCGTTGAACGCGGTGCAGCACAGCGGATGGAGCTTGAGCGCGCGGCCCTCAACCAGAACAGGCTCGAACGCCTGAATGCCGAGGCGGTGCAGCGTCGGGGCACGGTTGAGCATGACCGGACGGTCCTTGATGATGTCTTCCAGAGCATCCCAGACCTCATCCTTGCCCTTGTCGATCATCTTCTTGGCGGACTTGATGTTGTTGGCAAGACCGTCCTCGACGAGCTTCTTCATGACGAACGGGCGGAACAGCTCGATGGCCATTTCCTTCGGCACGCCGCACTGATAGAGCTTCAGCTCCGGGCCGACGACGATAACGGAACGGCCGGAATAGTCGACGCGCTTGCCGAGCAGGTTCTGACGGAAGCGGCCCTGCTTGCCTTTGAGCATATCGCTGAGGGACTTGAGCGCGCGGTTATTGGCGCCCGTGACGGCTCTTCCGCGGCGGCCGTTGTCGATCAGAGCGTCGACGGCCTCCTGCAGCATACGCTTTTCGTTGCGGACGATGATGTCCGGCGCCTGCAGCTGGATGAGCCGCTTCAGGCGGTTATTGCGGTTGATGACGCGGCGGTAGAGGTCGTTGAGGTCGGAGGTCGCGAAGCGGCCGCCGTCCAGCTGGACCATCGGGCGCAGCTCCGGCGGAATGACCGGCAGCACGTCCATGACCATCCACGTCGGATCGTTGCCGGACATCCGGAACGACTCGACAACCTCGAGGCGCTTGATGATGCGCAGCTTCTTCTGGCCGGAGGCGTCCTTCAGCTCGTTTTTCAGCTGCTCGGAGAGCTCCTCCAGATCGATCTGCTGCAGAAGCTCCTTCACGGCCTCGGCGCCCATGCCGGCCTTGAAATCGTCCTCATATTTCTCGCGCATATCGCGGTACTCTTTTTCGGACAGGATCTGGTTCTTGGCCAGCGGGCAGTCGCCGGGATCGGTGACGATATAGTTTGCAAAGTACAGGACTTTTTCGAGAATGCGGGGGCTGATATCCAGAAGCAGACCCATGCGGGACGGGATGCCCTTGAAATACCAGATGTGGCTGCACGGAGCGGCAAGCTCGATATGGCCCATGCGCTCACGGCGGACCTTGGCGCGCGTGACCTCGACGCCGCAGCGGTCGCAGATCTTGCCCTTGTAGCGGATCTTCTTATACTTGCCGCAGTGGCACTCCCAGTCCTTCGTCGGGCCAAAGATGCGTTCGCAGTACAGACCGTCGCGCTCGGGCTTCAGGGTGCGGTAGTTGATGGTTTCCGGCTTCTTGACCTCTCCGTAGGACCATTCGCGGATCTTTTCCGGGGAAGCAATACCGATCTGGATTGCGCTGAATGTTGCATGACTCATTGTATTGCCGCCTCCTTCTTATACGTTCTCCGAATCATCGGAGTCCATGGTGTAGCTGTCGTTCAGCAGGCCGAAGACGTTGTCCTCGTCCTGGATCTCAAAGCCTGCCTCGGCCGCCTCGTCGGCGTCGACGTCCTTGCCGTTCGGCAGATCGTCGTCCATCGTGATCTCGTCGTCGGGCAGCGCCTTGCCGCCTGCGCCGTAGATGGAATCATCGTCATCGTCGTCCTTGAGGTCGACCTCTTCGCCGTCCTCGCCGAGGATCTTGACGTCCAGGCACAGGGACTGCAGCTCCTTGACGAGAACCTTGAACGATTCGGGCACGCCCGGGGTCGGGACGTTGTGGCCCTTGACGATAGCCTCGTAGGTCTTGACACGGCCCGTCACGTCGTCGGACTTGACCGTGAGGATCTCCTGCAGCGTATACGCCGCGCCGTAGGCCTCGAGGGCCCAGACTTCCATTTCGCCGAAGCGCTGGCCGCCGAACTGCGCCTTGCCGCCGAGCGGCTGCTGCGTGACGAGGGAGTACGGGCCGGTGGAACGGGCGTGGATCTTATCGTCGACCAGATGGTGGAGCTTGAGGTAGTACGGGTAGCCGACCGTGACGCGCTGGTCAAACGGTTCGCCCGTGCGGCCGTCATAGAGAACGGTCTTGCCGTCCTCGGCGACGCCGCCCTGCTTGAGCAGTTCGCGGATCTCCTTTTCGTTTGCGCCGTTGAAGATCGGGGTCGCGACCTTCCAGCCCAGCGCATGGGCCGCGTAGCCCAGATGGACCTCCAAAACCTGACCGATGTTCATACGAGACGGAACGCCCAGCGGGTTCAGAACGATATCGAGCGGAGTGCCGTCGGGCAGGAAGGGCATATCCTCCTGCGGCAGAATGCGGGACACGACGCCCTTATTGCCGTGGCGGCCGGCCATCTTATCGCCGACGGAGATCTTTCTCTTCTGGGCGATATAGACGCGGACGACCTTGTTGACGCCGGGGGCCAGCTCGTCGCCGTTTTCACGGGTGAAGACCTTGACGTCGACGATGATGCCGGCTTCGCCGTGCGGAACCTTCAAAGACGAATCGCGGACTTCTCTTGCCTTTTCGCCGAAGATGGCGCGAAGCAGACGCTCTTCCGCCGTCAGCTCCGTCTCGCCCTTCGGGGTGACCTTGCCGACGAGGTAATCGCCGGAGGTGACCTCCGCGCCGATGCGGATGATGCCGTTCTCGTCGAGATCCTTAAGGGTATCCTCGCCGACGTTCGGGATATCACGGGTGATCTCCTCCATGCCAAGCTTCGTGTCGCGGGATTCCGTCTCATACTCCTCGATATGGATGGAGGTGAACACGTCCTCGCGGACAAGGCGCTCGTTGAGCAGGATGGCGTCCTCGTAGTTGTAGCCTTCCCACGTCATGAAGCCGATGAGCACGTTCTTGCCAAGCGCGATCTCGCCCTGCGAGCAGGCGGGGCCGTCGGCGATGACCTGACCGGCCTCCACGCGTTCGCCGACCGTGACGATCGGGCGCTGGTTGATGCAGGTGCCCTGGTTGGAACGAGCAAACTTTGTAAGGGTATAATCGGCGGTGTTGCCGTCGTCGTAGCTGACGGAAACGTTCGTTGCGGAAACGCGGGTGACGACGCCGGGGCCTTTAGCTGTGATGCAGACCTCGGAATCGACAGCGCACTTATGCTCGATGCCGGTGGCGACGATCGGGGCCTCGGTGACCATCAGCGGCACGGCCTGACGCTGCATGTTTGCGCCCATCAGCGCGCGGTTCGCGTCGTCGTTTTCCAGGAACGGAATGAACGCCGTTGCGATGGAGGTCATCATGTTCGGGGATACATCGACATAGTCGATGAGTTCACGTTCGACAGAGATGATCTCGTCACGGTGGCGGCAGATGACGCGCGCGTTCGCAAAGCGGCCTTCTTCGTCCAGAGGCTCTGCAGCCTGCGCGACATAATAGTCGTCTTCGACGTCGGCGGTCATGTATTCGACAATATCCGTGACCTTGCCGGTCGCCTTATCGACCTTGCGGAACGGCGCTTCGATAAAGCCGTATTCGTTGATCTTCGCATAGGACGCCAGATAGTTGATCAGGCCGATGTTCGGGCCTTCGGGCGTCTCGATCGGGCACATACGGCCATAGTGCGTGTAGTGAATGTCTCGGACGTCGAAGGATGCGCGCTCACGCGACAGACCGCCGGGGCCGAGTGCGGACAGACGGCGCTTGTGCGTCAGCTCCGCCAGCGGGTTGTTCTGATCCATGAACTGCGACAGCGGGGAGGAGCCGAAGAACTCCTTGATGACCGCCGTGACAGGCCGGATGTTGATGAGGCTCTGCGGCGTGACGACGTCAAGATCCTGCACGGTCATGCGCTCACGGATCACGCGCTCGAGGCGGGTGAAGCCGACGCGGAACTGGTTCTGCAGCAGCTCGCCCACGCAGCGCAGACGGCGGTTGCCCAGATGGTCAATGTCGTCCTTCGTGCCCGCGCCCTGCACCATGCAGCACAGATAGTTGATGGAGGCGAGAATGTCGTCTCTCGTGATGTGCATCGGAATGAGGTCGCTGCGGCGGGCCTCAATGGCCTCCTCCCAGCCGTCGGCGGGGACAGTCTCGAGCATTTCACGAAGAACGCTGAAGCTGACCTTTTCCTTGATGCCGTACTGCGCCGGGTCAAAGTCGACGAACTTCGCCATATCGACCATGCCGTTGGAGAACACGACGACCTCGCGGCCGTTCACGTCGATCACGGCGCGGCTGACGCCGCGGCTGGAGATCTCGTGCGCCTTGGCGCGGTTGATCGTCTCGCCGTTCATGGCGATGATCTCGCCGGTCATGGGATCGGTCACGGGCTGGGCCAGCGTCTGGCCGTTCAGACGGCTCCAGATGTCGAGCTTCTTGTTGAACTTGTAACGGCCGACCTTGCTCACGTCATAGCGGCGGGCGTCGAAGAACAGCGCCTCGAGATAGCTCTCGGAGCTTTCGACTGTGGGCGGCTCGCCCGGACGCAGGCGGCGGTAGATTTCAAGCAGGGATTCCTCACGCGTCTTGCACGGGTCCTTGTCCATGGTCGCCTTGATGAGCGGGTCCTCGCCGAACATCTCGGTGATCTGGCCGTCAGTCGCCACGCCGAGGGCGCGGATGAGGCAGGTGATGGGCAGCTTGCGGTTCTTGTCGATGCGGACCCAGAAGACGTTATTGAAATCCGTCTCATATTCCAGCCACGCGCCGCGGTACGGGATGACCGTCGCGGAATAGATGTGCTGGTCGGTCTTGTCGACCTCGTCGCCGAAGTAGACGCCGGGGCTTCTGACGATCTGGGAGACAATGACGCGCTCCGCGCCGTTGATGACGAAGGTGCCGCCGTTGGTCATGAGCGGGAAATCGCCCATGAAGATCTCCTGCTCCTTGATCTCGTCGGTCTCCTTGTTGTGCAGGCGCACGCGAACCTTGATGGGCTTGGCGTACGTCGCGTCGCGCTCCTTGCATTCCTCCACGGAATACTTGGGCGGCTCGTTCATGGAGTAGTCGAGGAAGCTCAGCTCGAGATTGCCGGTGTAGTCGGTAATGGTATCGACGTCGCGGAACACCTCGCGCAGCCCCTCGCGCAGGAACCACTCATAGGAATCCTTCTGGATCTTGAGCATATTCGGCAGCTCCAGGATCTGCTCCTGCTTCGCGAAGCTCTTGCGGGGCGTCTTGCCCATCATGACATCCTTTGTGATCGCCATGTAAAGTCATCACAGCCTTTCTGTAGTTGTCTTATGACACGCCTGGTTGCGTTGTTTATTTCTTTCCTTTTCTGCTTGCGTATGCGGTCTTGCGATGCTATAATCACAACAGATAGTGGTGAAAATTGCGAATGGCCCTACGCAGGCATTATGGACTTATATTCTATCAGCTTTTGTCTGGAATGTCAATTCATCCGGCCCATTTTTGTGAATTATTTTCTGTTGACAACCGGCGCATCCAAGCGGATGCGCCGGTTTTTTGCGGTTCATATATATAAAAATGCAGCAGACGCGCTGTGTTCACGCCTCAAGCAGGTAACTCAGCCCGAGCAATATGTACAGCGGGCCGAAGCAGTAGGCCATGAACAGCTCCTTCCGCGGGACCTTCCGCCGGAAGCCATCCGTCAGGACGAGAATTTCGGCAAAATACGCGCCCGCGCCGAGAAAATATGCCGCTGCGCGCAGCAGCTTGTGGATATCCGCCAGCGCAAACGAGGCAAGGAACAAAACAGCCGCCGCGCCTGCCGCGAAGTTGCGCGCGATGAGCAGGATATGCTCCCGCCGGGCCTCCTCCGGCGACTGCTCCTCCATGATGGTGTAAACCGCGTTCTTTTTCTCCATGCAGCGTCTCCAATGCTTTAATTTTATATATTGTATCAGAACCACATGGCGTTTGCCTAGTCCTTTGGGAAGAAAACTTCCTGCTTCGACAAAATTTCCATCCGCTCCCCTGTCATGGGATGCGGAAAAACGAGCCTTGCGGCGCACAGCTGCTGCGTGAACAGTCCGTGGGCGGCGGAATACGCCGTCGCTTCCGGGCTTGTATACTGCGGGTCGCCTAAGATGGGGAAACCGGAGGCCATGCAGTGCAGGCGGAGCTGGTGCGTGCGGCCCGTCAGGGGGTGCAGTTCCAGAAGTGCTGTTTTTTCCGCCCGTTCCAGCACGCGGTACTGCGTCAGCGCCCGCTGCCCCCGCTCGTCCACAATACGGATGAGATTCCCGCCGCCGATCTTATAGACCGGCAGGTCGATCTGCCCTTCCGCCTGCGGCGGCTGGCCGAAAACAGCGGCAAGATACGTCTTTTCCAGCTGCCGCTCGTGCAGCATCCGGCAGAAGCGGTCGTGGATATTCGCGTTTTTCGCTAAAATCACCACGCCGAACGTGTCCCGGTCGAGCCGCGTCACGGGATGGACGCCGGACGCCTCGCCGCACTCCAGCAGGTGATACAGCACGCCGTTTGCCAGCGTCCCGCTGTTTTTCTGCGGCGACGGATGCACCAGCATTCCAGAAGACTTGTCCACAGCGAGAAAGCATTCATCTTCATAAAGGATGGAAAGCGGCAGCGGCTCCGGGTCAAAGCCCTCCGTCCGCTCCTCCAGCACGACGCGCACCCGGTCGCCGGGCGTGACCGGCGCATCGGTATGGGCGGGCGCTCCGTTTACAAACAGCGCGTTCTGCCATTTGAGCCGCTTGACCAGCCCGGCGGACAACCCGAATTCCCGCCGCAGGAGCGACAGCAGCTTCGTCTGCCGCGCGGCCGTCTGTTCCAGAATCATGCGCACCGCCTCCTTCGGCGCTATTATACCGTGCGGAGGCAGATCGCGCAAGCCCCGCTATCCGTCCGGCTGCAGGCCGGAATGGTCCCAGAGCTGCTTGAAGAGCATGGCCGCGATGGGAAACACGATCATCCCGCCCACGCCCAGCAACCGGTAGCCCGTGTAAAGCGCCAGCAGCGTCAGAACCGGGTTCAGCCCCACCTGCTTTCCGACCAGACGCGGCTCAAGCGCCTGTCGGCTGAGGGCCGCGGCTCCGTATAGAATGACGAGGCCGATGCCGGTTTTCGCCTCCCCCTGCAAAAACAGCGCCAGCGCCCACGGGATCAGGATCGTCCCCGTGCCGAACACCGGCAGCGCGTCGACCACTGTAATGATCAGCGCCGCCAGAACCGGGTACCGCACCCGAAGAAGCAGCAGCCCCGCGTTTAAAATCAGAAATGTAATGCCCATCAGCTTCAGCTGCGCCCGCAGCCAGCCGCCGAGCGTCGTGCGCACGTGCCCGCCGAGCGTCTGCAGCTTTTCCAGCCACGCCGGGCGCACCGTGCGGCGCAGCCAGCCGCGGATGGCAGGCAGCTCGCCGGAGAGCATGAAGCTGGACAAGATCGCCGTCACCGCGAACAGCACCGCGTCCGGCAGCCGCCCGATGATGCCGGACGCCCAGGAAAAGAGCGTTTCATAGAGCTTCGTGCCGAAGCCCGCGCCGGTCTTGAAGAATTCCTCAACGCCCGCGCGCAGCCCCGTTCCAAGCCCGTCCGGCAGTCTTTCGGCAAGCGCAAGCAGACGCGATTTCAGCTTTTCAAAGAGCGGAGCCAGATTTTCCGCCAGCTGGGGCAGCTGCCGGGCCAGATCCGCCGCCTCCGCGCAGAGCAGGCGGCACAGGAAAAACAGCCCGCCGAACAGGAGCCCAAACAGCAGCAGCACGCACAGACCGGACGCCAGCGAACGCGGAACGTGCGCCCGCGTCTGCAAAAGCCGCACCGGCTTTTCCGCCAGCAGGCTCACCGCGAGCCCGATAAAAAACGGCAGCAGCACCGGCAGCAGCAGCGCGCCGAACGCCCACGCGCCGAGCGCACAGCCCAGCGCGATCAGAACGGTCTTCCAGATTTTGCGGCTTTTCATGCTTCGAAATTCCTCCTGTGCTTTTCTGCTTGCAATTTGCGGGTATGTGGTGTATATTGAAGTCTGAGTATAGACACTTGCTTTTCCAACACGGACAATTGTGAGGTGAACGCTATGGAACATAGCCCGAAGTATTATATCGTGGAGGCCGCCGCCCTGCCGGAGATCTTCCAGAAGGTCGCCGAGGCCAAGCGGATGCTCGAAACCGGCGAGACGGACAAGGTCAACGTGGCCGCGCAGGCTGTCGGCATCAGCCGCAGCGCGTTTTATAAGTACCGCGACGCCATCGCGCCGTTTCAGAACCTGATGGCCGGCCGCATCATCACGTTTCAGATCATGCTCAAGGACAAGGCGGGCATCCTGTCCGAGATATTAACTATTTTTGCCAATTGCGGCGCGAATATACTGACCATCAACCAGTCCATCCCCACCGGGGGCCGCGCCATGGTGACCATTTCGGCGGAGACGAGCAATCTCAACTGCAACATCGAAGCGCTGACCCAGCAAATCGCAGAAAGGACGGGCGTAGTCAAGGCAGACTGCGTCGCAGGATAAGCATATGCACGGATTTGAATATTTCGTACCGACTGAGATCGTGTTCGGCGCAGGCAGCACAGAGAAGCTGCCGGAGCTGCTGAAAAAACGCGGACTTTCGCGCGTGCTGGTCGTCTACGGCAGCTCGAGCGCGAAGAAAAGCGGATTGCTTGACCGCGTGTTCCGGCTTCTGGACGAGGCGGGCGTTCAATATCGCGCGCTCGGCGGCGTGCAGCCGAACCCGCGCGCGGCGCTGGCCCGCGAGGGCGTGCAGCTGGCGCTGGAATCGGGTGCGGAGCTGATTCTGGCAGTCGGCGGCGGCAGCGTCATCGACACCTGCAAGGCCATCGCCCACGGCGCGGCCAACCCCGGCACAGATATCTGGGAGTTCTGGAAGCGCCGCGCGCCGCTGACAAGATCCATGCCCGTCGGCGTTGTGCTGACCATCCCGGCAGCCGGCAGCGAGACGAGCGACTCCGCCGTTCTGACCAACGCGGAGGCAGGCGAAAAGCGCGGCCTCAACACCCCGTTCAACCGCCCGGCCTTCGCCATTCTCGACCCCCTGCTCGCCGCGACGCTCCCGGTGCATCAGGTCGCGTGCGGCGTGAGCGACATTCTCATGCACACGCTCGACCGGTATTTTAACCCCGTCACCGATAACGCTCTGACGGATGAGCTGGCCGAGGCGCTGCTGCGCGTCGTGCTGGAATACGGCCCCGCCGCTGTGCGTGACGCGCATGACGAAACGGCCATGAGCGAGATCATGTGGGCAGGCTCCCTGTCGCACAACGGCCTGACCGGCCTCGGCGGCAGGAAGGACTTCGCCACGCACCAGCTCGGCCACGCGCTGAGCGAAAAATTTGACGTGTACCACGGCGACAGTCTGACCGCCGTATGGTCAAGCTGGGCGCGGTCCGTCATGGATGCAGATCCGGCGCGCTTCGCCCGCTTCGCGCGGAACGTCTGGCACGTGGAGGAAGCGGACGACACCGCCGCCGCGCTTGCCGGTATTGCAAAGCAGGAGGCATTCTTCCAGTCCATCGGCATGCCCGTGCGTCTGAGTGAGCTTTCCTGCGGCAAGCAGGACGAGGCGGGTCTTGCCGACCTTGCCAGCCGGTGCAGCTACGGAAAAACACGCACGATCGGCACGTTCCGCGTGCTGGACTATGAAAGCATTCTTGCGATCTACCGCAGGGCCAACGAAGCGTGAGGGGGTCTGGCATGAAAAAGCTTGCCATTCTCGGCCCCGGCGTCGTCGGCGGGAGCTGCGCGGAGATCTTGCTGCGGGACGCAGATCTGCTCGAACGGAACGCGGGCGAACAGCTGGAGCTTTCGTATGTGCTGGCGCGCCGCGCGCTGCCGGACAGGCCGTATAAAGACAAGGTCGTCACGGATTTTTCTGTGATCGAGCGCGACGCGAACGTGTTTCTCGTCATAGAAACCATCGGCGGCTGCGGCGCAGCGCTTGAGTATGTCCGCCGCGCGCTTGCCGCAGGCAAGCACGTCGTAACGGCCAACAAGCAGCTCATCGCCGAGCACGGCGCGGAGCTGCTGGCGCTTGCGAAGGCGAATGGCGTGAGCCTTCTGTTTGAGGCCTCCGTCGGCGGCGGCATTCCGGTGCTGCATCCGCTGAGCCAGTGCCTCGGCGCGAATGAAATTTATGAAGTGCGCGGCATTCTGAACGGCACGACGAATTTCATCCTCACACAGATGCTCGAACACGGGCAGAGCTACGAAGCGGCGCTCCGCGACGCGCAGACGCGCGGCTACGCCGAGCAGGACCCGACCGCCGACGTCGAGGGCATCGACGCGGGCCGCAAGGTCTGCATTCTGGCCGATATGATGTTCGGTAAAAACGTCGACCCGTCCCGCGTCCGCATGACAGGCATTTCCGCCATCACGGCGGAGGACGCCGCGTTTGCAGAGGCAGCCGGGATGAAGCTTCGCCTGCTTGGCCGGGCCGTCCGGCAGGGGCAGGCGCTCACCGTCTTCGTCTCGCCGCATTTCATCGCGGGCACGCAGCCGCTGGCCCCCGTCTCCGGCGTTCTGAACGCCGTCGAGGTGCTGGGCAGCAGCGTCGGCGCGGTCATGTTCTCCGGCCCCGGCGCAGGCGGCCCGGCGACGGCCAGCGCCGTTCTGGCAGATGTCATTGACATCGTCCGCAATCCCGGCCGCAGCCAGCCCGTCAGCTGGCCGGCAGAACCCGCCGCGCTCTGTGACCCGGAGGAATTCGAATCCCCGTTCTTCTTCCGCACAAGACTTCCCAAAGAAGCCTGCGAGCAGGCGCTCGGTTCCGTCCGCTGGCTGCCCGATGCAGGCGCATTCCACGGCGGCTTTACGCAGAAAACCACCCGAAGGGCGCTGCGCGCCTCCGGCCTCGCGCTGGACGCGGTGTGGCCCGTGCTGGCATAAAGACGTTCTGAACCCGCTCTCCCCTGTCATACATCTATGGCAGGGGGGATTTTTTATGAAACGCAAATGGTGGACCGTCTGTTTTCTGAGCATTCTCGCCGGTTCCGCGCTCCATTTTCTCTATGACCTGTGGCCAAACCCTCTGACGGCGGTGTTTGCACCGGTCAACGAAAGCGTCTGGGAGCATCTGAAGCTGCTATACTGGCCGTTTCTCGCCGCCGCGTTCGTGCTGACGAAGGACGAAGCGGACGGCCGAAAAAGCTGGTGCGGTCTGCTGGCGGGACTTCTGGGCGCGCCGCTGCTTCTTCTGGGCGCGTATTACACACTCTTGTCCGGCTTCGCGCTGCACGGACTGCCGCTCGATCTGATTTTGTACGCGCTGGCAATGGTCGGCGGCTTTGCGCTGGCATGGCATTTGCAGAGGGTCCGCCTTCCCGCATGGCTGTGCGGCGTGCTGGTGATCGCGGCGGGTATTTACGGCGCTGCGCTGGCGCTGTTTTCCTTTGCGCCGCCGGATCTGCCCATTTTTCTGCCGCCGGTCTGAAATTTTCTGCATTTTTGTGTTGACAACCGCGTTTTTCTCCTGTATAATAGCCCGGAGAAAACAAAGAAGGAGCGGCGAGCACCGCAACTCACCTCCAGCTGTCTGCGAAGAGGTTCATAATTTCCTCCGCCTTGTGCGGAAGTCTGGATTTTATGTGCGGGTGCTTTGCGGCATCCGCACTTTGCATTTGGAGGTGCTTTACAATCGGTAAATTAGAACATCAGATCAACGAGGAGATCCGCGACAAGGAGCTTCGCGTGATCGGAGCTGACGGCAGCCAGCTTGGTATTATGACCTCGTCCGACGCTCTGGCGCTTGCCGAGGAAAAGGACCTTGACCTTGTCAAGATCGCGCCGAACGCTGTTCCGCCGGTCTGCAAGATCATGGATTACGGCAAATTCCGCTTCGAACAGCTGAAAAAGGAAAAAGAAGCCAAGAAGAACCAGAAGGTCGTGGAGATCAAGGAGATCCGTATGTCTCCCAGCATCGACACCAACGACTTCAATACCAAGGTCAAAAGCGCAGTCAAGTTCCTGAACGATGGCAACCGAGTCAAAGTCACCGTACGTTTCCGCGGCCGTGAAATGGCGCATACGTCGCTCGGGCAGGAGCTTCTCGCGAAGTTCGGCGCCGATTGCAGCGAGATCGCCACGATCGCCAAGGACGCCAAACTCGAAGGACGCAATATGTCCATGTTCCTGAGTCCCAAGAATTCCAAATAAACTACAATCGCAATCACACGGAAGGAGAACCACTATGCCTAAGCTGAAGTCCCATAGCGGCGCCAAGAAAAGATTCAACCTCACCAAGAACGGCAAGGTCAAAAGAGCGCACGCATTCAAGAGCCATATCCTCACCAAGAAGACCACCAAGCGTACCCGCAACCTGCGCAAGAACGGCTACGCCGACGTGACTGTGGAAGATATCGTGAAGAAGATGATCCCTTACAAATAATCGGTAAGGGTTGACGACACATAGGAGGATAATATAATGGCAAGAGTAAAAGGCGCAATGATGACGCGCAAAAGAAGAAATAAGACCCTGAAGCTCGCGAAGTCCTACTGGGGCTCCAAGTCCCGTCACTTTAAGATGGCCAAGCAGGCCGTTGCAAAGTCCGGCGTTTATTCGTATGTCAGCCGCAAGCTGAAGAAGAGAGATTTCCGCCAGCTGTGGATCTCCCGTATCTCCGCGGCCGTCGCACCCTACGGCATCAACTACAGCCGTTTCATCTACGGTCTCAAGAAGTCCGGCATCGAGATGAACCGCAAGGCTCTGAGCGAGCTCGCCATCGCCGATCCCGAGGCGTTCAAGGTTCTCGTCGAGACCGCGAAGAAGGCTCTGTAAGCAAATTTTATGGCCGCCATATGCAATATGGCGGCCTTTTTCTATAGATAAGGAGAGTTTTATGGCCTGGAAAGCAGTTTTATTCGATATGGACGGCGTGCTGATCGATTCCGAGGAATACATGGCGAAAACCGGCGTCCGTGCGCTGAAGAAATACGGCATTGACGCGAAGGAATCCGACTTCGCCGAGTTTGTCGGCTGCGGCGAGAACCGCTATGTCGGCGGCGTGGCAGAAAAATACGGCGTGCCGTACCGCACGGAGATGAAGGACTACCTCTATGCGTGCTACGGCGAGCACGTGAAGGAGGAAGCCAATATCCCCGACGGCGTTCTGGACGTGCTGCACACGCTGCGCGCGCGGGGCTACCGGCTGGCCGTCTGCTCGTCGGCAGACCGCGTGAAGGTTCTCATGAATCTGTCCGCCATCGGCGCGGAGGAATCCCTGTTCGACCAGCTTGTGACCGGCACCGACATCAAAAACCCCAAGCCGGACCCCGAAATTTATCTGACAGGCGCGGCCAGTCTCGGCCTTGCGCCGTCCGAATGCATCGTCGTTGAGGACGCGCCCAGCGGCATCCGCGCGGCGCACGCTGCCGGGATCGAGGCCATCGGCCTTGCGACCAGCTTCCCGGCGGACTATCTGCGCGAGCAGGCACAGCCGGAGTATCTGCTGCCGGATCTCAAGTCGATCCTGACGCTGCTGTGAGCCCCATGCCGGAATTTTTACCGATTTCCCGCGCCGATATGCAGCGGCGCGGCTGGGAGCAGTGCGATTTTGTCTACATCATCGGCGACGGCTATGTCGATCACCCGTCGTTCGGCCACGCGATCATCTCGCGCGTGCTGGAGGACGCGGGCTATAAGGTCGGCATCATCTCGCAGCCCGACTGGAAAAATCCCGCTTCGATCAACGCCCTCGGCGAACCGCGCCTGGGCTTTCTTGTCATGGGCGGCAATATGGACTCGATGGTCAACCACTATACCGTCTCCAAGGCCCACCGGAAAGCCGACGCCTATACCCCCGGCGGCGTGATGGGCAAGCGGCCCGATTACGCTGTGACGGTCTACTGCAACCTCATCCGCCGTACCTACCGCCGCAAGCCCATCATCATCGGCGGCATCGAGGCAAGCCTTCGAAGGCTTGCGCATTACGATTACTGGTCCGACAGGCTCAAGCGGTCGATTTTACTCGATTCGCAGGCCGATCTTCTGATCTACGGCATGGGAGAGCGCGCCGTCGTCGAGATCGCGAACGCGCTCAACGACGGCATGGACGCGCAGGACATCACGTATATCGACGGCACGGTCTATAAGACCCGTGAGCCGGATACATCCGTCCCGTCCATCACGCTCCCGGCCTTCCCGGATATGCAGAAAAATCCGCGCGTCTACGCCGAGAGCTTTTCCATCCAGTACCGCAACACCGACCCCTTCTGCGCCAAGCGGCTCATCGAGCCGTATGGCGACCATGAATTTATCGTCCAGAACCCGCCGCAGAAGCCGCTTTCGCAGAAGGAAATGGATCATGTCTACGATCTTCCGTACTGCCGCACGTTCCACCCATCGTACAAAAAGCTTGGCGGCATTCCGGCCATCGCGGAGATCGAATTCAGCCTGACCTCCTGCCGGGGCTGCTTCGGCGCGTGCAGCTTCTGTGCGCTGACGTTCCATCAGGGGCGGATCATCCAGACCCGCTCGCAGGAGTCGATCCTCCGGGAAGCCGAGGGCATGACGCATTCGCCGGGCTTTAAGGGCTATATCCACGATGTCGGCGGCCCGACAGCGAACTTCCGCCAGCCCGCCTGCAAAAAGCAGCTGCAGCGCGGCGCGTGCCCGACAAGACAGTGCCTGTTCCCCTCCCCCTGCAAAAACCTGATCGCCGACCACACGGATTACCTGTCCCTGCTGCGGAAGCTCCGCAAGCTGCCGGGCGTCAAGAAGGTCTTCATCCGCAGCGGCATCCGGTTCGACTATCTGCTGGCCGACCCGAGCGATACGTTCTTCAAGGAGCTGGTGCGCTATCACATCTCCGGCCAGCTGAAGGTCGCGCCGGAGCATGTGTCCGATCAGGTGCTGCGCGTGATGGGCAAGCCCCCGCACGCCGTATACCAGCAGTTTGTGGAGAAATACAAAAGGATCAACGAGCAGGAGGGCATGAGGCAGTATGTCGTGCCCTACCTCATGTCGTCCCACCCCGGCTGCACGATGGAAGAGGCCGTAAGGCTGGCCGAATACCTGCGCGATACCAACCACGAGCCGGAGCAGGTGCAGGATTTCTATCCCACGCCGTCCACGCTCTCTACTGTCATGTACTATACCGGCCTCGACCCCCGGACGATGGAGCCGGTCTACGTGCCCAAAAATCCGCACGAAAAGGCGATGCAGCGCGCGCTGATGCAGTACAGAAGACCGCAGAATTATTTTCTTGTGCGCGAGGCGCTGCAAAAGGCAGGGCGGACGGATCTCATCGGCTTTACGCCAAAATGCCTTATCCGTCCCTACCCGCCGAAGGAGAAAAAAGCCGGTGCGCCCGACCAGCCGCCGGAGCGGAAATCCACCCCCGCAAAACCGGCCAAAAAACGCCCGCCCCGCCGGTAGTCTATTGCACGAATTCCCCTCATATAGTCTTCCATACGAAGAAAAGATGAGGTGGAACTATGGAAAACACAGCCAATCACATTACCCTGACCGGGACGCTGGCGTCCCTGCCGGAATATTCACACCAGAACCACGAGCGGAGATTTTTTCGCTTTCTGCTTGCCGTGGAGCGGCTTTCGGGCACGGAGGATCTGCTGCCGGTTCTGGCCGCAGAGGACGTGTTGGAGCAGGCGGAGCTGTTCGAAGGCGAACGCTTCACCATCGAGGGCCAGATCCGCTCGTTCAACAACCGCGAGCCGACCGGCCGCCGTCTGATCCTGTGCGTCTACGCGCTTTCCATGACGACGACGGACGCGCCTATGCAGAACGAGGCCGTCCTGACCGGCACGGTCTGCAAGCCGCCCGTCTACCGGCAGACGCCGCTCGGACGGCAGATCACCGATCTGTGTCTGGCCGTGCCGCGCCTGTACCGCAGGACGGATTATATCCCCTGCATTTTGTGGGGCCGGACGGCGCTGGCCGCCGCCGAATACCCGACCGGCACGGAGCTGACGCTCACGGGCAGGCTCCAGAGCCGGACGTATCTCAAAAACTTGGGCGAGACGAGCGAGACGCGCACCGCGTATGAATTCTCCGTCAGCGCCTGTGAGCGCGTCCCGGAATTTGCGATTTTTTAGAAATTTCTTTCCATTCCGCGCAACCAAGCGTCCGAAATTCCGTCTTTATAGGCAGAACACAAAAGAAAGGGGAACCCAACATGAAAAAGCAATCGATTCTTGCCATTCTCATTGCCGCTCTGCTGGTCCTGACTGTTTTTACCGGCTGCGCGGCAAACTCCAAAATGGCGCCAGCAGCCCCCGCGTCTATGGACAGCAGCTATTACGATTCCACGCAGGAGGCAGCCGCCGCGGAAACGCCCATGGAGGCGCCCGCCGAGCCGGAGGAGGAATTCGCCTACGACACCGTTGCCACGACCGAAGCGGGCAGCGGAGCCGCCGAAACGCCGGAGCCGGACGATTCCGTTGCCGACTACACCGCCAAGATCATCTACACCGCGTCCGTCTCCATCGAGACGACCGAATTTGACAAGGCGGTCGCCGCGCTGGAATCGCAGGTGCAGAAGATCGGCGGCTTCGTGGAAAGCTCCAATGTGACGGGCGACACGCAGTACAATGCTGACGGCACGACCTCCATCGTCAACCGCTGGGCGTATTACACCGTCCGCATCCCGTGCGAGCAGTTTGAAGCCTTTCTGCACGAGACAGAGGGCTTCGGCAACGTAATCTCCACCAGCCGCGACGCGCAGAACGTCACGTCGGCCTATACCGATTACGAAGCGCGCCTGTCCAGCCTCAACACGCAGGAGGAGCGGCTACTCGATATGCTCTCGAAGAGCGAGGACGTGGAGACGCTCATCGCGCTTGAGCAGCGGCTGTCCGACGTGCGCTATGAGATCGAGTCCATTGAGCGCAGCCTGCGCAACTATGATATGCAGATCAGGTATTCGACCGTGGAGCTCGATCTGCGCGAGGTCGAGGTCTACACGCCGACCGTTCCGGTCCGGCGCACCTTCGGCCAGAAGCTGTCCGATTCCCTGTCCGACGGCTGGACGGGCTTCGCCCGCGGCGTGCAGAACGTCATTCTGAGTCTGGCCTCCGCGCTGCCCGCGCTGGTTCTGCTGGCCGTGATCGTCATTGCCGTGATCGCCGGGATCAAAACCGCCCGTAAAAAGCGCAAAGCAAAATTCACCGCCCAGCAGGAGCCCCCGCAGGACCCGAAGCCGTGATCCGGCTATTAAGAACCCGCTAAGATACGCCCGGCCCACTTGACGGCCGGGCATTTTTCTGCTTTAATAGGCGTGATAAAAGGGAGTAGCAGGCGGTTTCCCCCGCGTCGGCTGCGTCAGTACGGCAAAAATGCCCGCAGTCGACTGAAATTGTGAGACTTTTACCGAAGCATCGCGTATGCTTGGGTAAAGGTCTTTTCTTTTTATCAAAAAACAAAACAGGAGGACTTTTTGTGGCGCAGTTATTTTCAAACATCAGCAATCTCAACTGGCAGCAGGCGGTCATGTGGCTGATCGGCGGGATTCTCATCTATCTGGCGGTCAAACGGGATATGGAGCCTGCGCTGCTGCTGCCGATGGGCTTCGGCGCGATCCTGGTCAATCTGCCGCTGTCCGGCGCGGTCACGCAGGCCATCGACGGCGTGGAGGAGATCGGCGTTCTGAACGTGCTGTTCGACGCGGGCATCGCGAACGAGCTGTTCCCGCTGCTGCTGTTCGTTGGCATCGGGGCCATGATCGATTTTGAGCCGCTGCTGAACGACCCGAAGCTCATGTTCTTCGGTGCGGCAGCGCAGTTCGGCATTTTCTTCACCTTCAGCCTTGCGGCCCTTCTGGGCTTCCCCATCAAGGACGCGGCGGCCATCGGCATCATCGGCGCGGCGGACGGCCCGACGGCGATCTTTATGGCGAATTTCCTGAAATCCAACTATCTGGGCGCGATCATGGTCGCGGCGTATTCGTACATGGCGCTCGTGCCGATCGTGCAGCCGCCGGTCATCCGCGCGCTGACCACAAAGCACGAACGGATGATCCATATGCCGTACCACCAGCACACGGTCAGCAAGCGCACGAAGATCCTGTTCCCGATCATTATCACCGCCGTCTGCGGCATCGTCTCGCCGCGAAGCGTGGCGCTGGTGGGCTTTTTGATGTTCGGCAATCTCATCCGGGTGTGCGGCGTGCTGGACTCTCTTTCCGAGACAGCGCAGAAGACGCTCTCGAATCTCATCACGCTCTTTCTGGGCCTCACCATCGCCGTGCGGATGCAGGCAGCGTATTTTCTGACGAAGCAGACGCTTCTCATCATGGCGCTGGGCCTTGTGGCGTTTATGTTCGACACGGCGGGCGGCGTGCTGGTCGCGAAGCTCATCAATCTGTTCCTGCCGAAGGGCAAAAAGCTCAATCCCATGATCGGTGCCTGCGGCATCTCGGCGTTCCCGATGTCGGCGCGCGTGGTCTATAAGATGGCAATCAAGGAAGACCCGCAGAATTATCTGCTCATGCAGTGCGTGGGCGTCAACGTATCCGGGCAGGTCGCGTCCGTCATTGCGGGCGGTCTGCTGCTGAATCTTCTGGTGTGAGGGAAACAATATGAATTTTGAAGCATTCTTACAGACGCTGCCCATCATGGGTAAGGGCATGGCCGGAATCTTTCTGGTGACCGGCGTGATCGTGCTGTGCATCCTGATTTTGGGGAAAGCGGGCAACAAACCAGAAAAATAAAACAGAACGCTCTTGAATCAACATACAAATGCAGGTATAATAGAGGTACACTTCAAGAAAGAGGGTACTTTTATGTCTGTTGATATGACCAAATGGTGCGAGATTGCAAAGGCCAACATGGGCAAGCGCCCGGCGGGCGAGGGCCGTCTCGGCGGCAAGATCTGCATCGTGACCGGCGCGGCCCAGGGCTTCGGCAAGGGCATTGCGGAGGAGCTGTACAAGGAAGGCGCGACCATCGTTATCGCCGATATGAATGAGCCGCTGGCAAAGCAGGTCGCAGAGGAAATGGGCGAGCGCGCCGTCTCCATTGCGGTCAACGTCTCCGACGAGGAATCCGTTGCGAACATGGTCGCACAGACGGTTGAAAAGTTCGGCGGGCTTGACCTGATGCTCTCGAACGCAGGCGTCGTCCGCTCCGGCCCCATCGCGCACGTGGAGAAGAAGGATTTCGACTTCGTCACCAGCGTCAACTATACCGGCTTCTTCCTCTGCGCGAAATACGCCGCCATCATCATGGAGGCTGAACACGAGGCGGATCCCGAGGCCATGTTCGATATCGTGACGCTGAACTCGAAGTCCGGTCTGGAAGGCTCCAACAAGAATTTCGCCTACGCGGGTTCCAAATTCGGCGGCATCGGCCTGACGCAGTCGTTCGCGCTTGAGCTGTGCGCGTACAACATCAAGGTCAACGCCGTCTGCCCCGGCAACTTCCTCGACGGCCCGCTGTGGTCCGACCCGGTGCGCGGTCTGTTCGTGCAGTATCTCGAGGCTGGCAAGGTTCCCGGCGCAAAGACCGTCGCCGACGTGCGCCGCTACTACGAGGCCAAGGTCCCGATGAACCGCGGCTGCCTGCCGGTCGATGTGGCGCGCGCCGTCATGTACTGCGTCGAGCAGAAGTATGAAACCGGTCAGGCCATCCCCGTCACCGGCGGTCAGGTCATGCTGAACTGAGGGCCGCGCGATGATCGAGATCGACATTCTGAACAAACTCAACGCGCCCACACGGGAAGAACGCCTTGCAAATCTCAAAGAGATTCTGAAGACCACCGAATTCCCGCCCATGGTGCCGCAGTACATCAACAATCATATCCATACGACCTATTCGTTCTCGCCCTACTCCCCCACCGCCGCGGTCTATGCCGCGCGGATGGAGGGCCTGTGCACGGCGGGCATCATTGATCACGATTCCATCTCCGGCGCGCGGGAATTCCTTGCTGCGGCAGAGCTGGCCGGTATGCCCGTGACCGTCGGCATGGAGTGCCGCGTGTCGATGGACGGCACAGCCATGCAGGGCAAGCGCACCAACAACCCCGATCAGGTCGGCGTCAGCTATATGACCATCCAGTCCGTCCCGCACGATAAGATCGAGCAGCTCAACGCATGGTTCGCGCCCTACCGCGCGGCCAGAGGCCGCCGAAACCGCGCGATGGTCGAAAAAATCAACGCGCTGCTGGACGGCATCGCGCTGGACTACGACCGCGACGTGCTCCCGCTGAGTGAAGCAAAAGAAGACGGAGGCGTGACCGAGCGCCATCTCATGTACGCGCTGGCAAAGAAAATGGCCCAAAAGGCCGGAAAGGGCCAGCCAATGGTGGACTACCTCGCCTCCATCGGTCTGAACCTGTCTGCCAAGCAGCAGGCCCAGATGCTGGACACGGCATACCCGTTCTACGAGTATGACCTGCTGGGCATTCTAAAATCGGCGTTCGTGCCGAAAATTTATATCGATGCGACGGAGGAATGCCCGAATGTGCGCGATGTGGCCAAGCTGTGCAATGACATCGACGCGCTTTTGTGCTACGCGTATCTTGGCGACGTGACGGCCTCCGTCACGGGCGACAAGAAGGCACAGAAGTTCGAGGACGACTATCTGGACGACGTGATCGCCTGCATTAAAGACTGCGGCATCCGCGCCGTCACCTATATGCCGACGCGCAACACGCCGGAGCAGCTGACGAGACTTCGCCGTCTGTGCGGCGAAAACGGCCTGTTCCAGGTTTCGGGCGAGGACATCAACTCCCCGCGCCAGTCGTTCGTCATCAAGGCCATGGAAAACCCGCTGTTTGCCAACCTGATCGACGCGACCTGGAAGCTGATCGAGCACGAAAAGACCGGCTCTGCCATCTGCTGAGCCAAAACGAAAGGGGCATGACACCATGAGAAACCTGTTGGCGTTCGACCTCGGCGCGAGCAACGGCCGCGCAATTCTTGGCCAGTTCGACGGTGAGAAACTCACCATGCGCGAGCTGCACCGGTTTGAAAACAATTACATTGAGATGAACGGCGTGTTCTATTGGGATCTGCCGTATCTCTACAACCAGCTGAAGCAGGGTCTGCTTGCGTTCCGGAACGCAAACGTGGGAAAGCTTGACTGCATCGGCATCGATACCTGGGGCGTCGACTACGGTCTGCTGGACAAAAACGGCCAGCTGCTGTCCAATCCGCGCTCGTACCGCTACGCGCTGGACGAGGATATGGCGGAGGTCTGGAAGACGGTCGATTTCCCGACGCTCTTTGCCCGCACGGGCATCGCAACCATGAATTTCAACACCGTCTACCAGCTTTACCGCCGCAAGCGGCAGGAAGATCCCGCGCTGGACGCGGCCGAGACGATGCTGCTGATGCCGGATCTGCTGGGCTTCTTCCTGACGGGCGAAGCGAAGACGGAATACACCAACGCAACGACCTCCATGCTCTATAACCCCACCACGAAGGACTGGGATTGGCAGACGATCGACGCACTGGGCCTGCCGAGGAAAATCTTTACGAAGCTTGACCGTGCGGGCACGCTGCGTGGAAAACTCCGTCCGGAGCTGGCCGCAGAACTCGGTATTAATCAGGCAAATTTCGCCGCTGTCGGCACGCACGACACGGCTTCCGCCGTCGCTGCCATCCCCGGCACGGGCAGCTTTGCGTTCTGCTCCAGCGGTACATGGTCGCTGTTCGGCGTGGAGACGGACGAGCCGATTCTGACGGACGCCGTGCGCGACGCGAACTTCTCCAACGAGGGCACGATCCAGGGCGGCTTCCGGCCTCTCAAAAACATCATGGGCCTGTGGCTCATTCAGGAGTGCCGCCGCGACTGGCAGAAGGCCGGTCAAAACCTCAGCTGGAACGACATTGTGGAAGAGGCAAAAAAGGCAGAACCCTTCCGCTCCATCATCGATCCCGACTACGGCGAATTCTTCGCCGGCGGCCGGATGGTCGAGAAAATTCAGAACTTCTGCCGCAAGACGAACCAGCCGGTACCCGAGACCGTCGGGCAGATCGCGCGGTGCATCTATGAATCCCTCGCGCTCAAATACCGCTGGGCATTGGAGCGTCTGGAGGAGATCAAGGGCCAACGCATCGACACGCTGAACATTGTCGGCGGCGGCTGCCAGAACAAACTGCTCAACCAGTTTGCAGCCGACTCCCTCAACCGTCCTGTCATCACCGGCCCGGTCGAGGGCGCGGCCATCGGCAATCTGCTCGCGCAGGCCATGGCGCTGGGCGATATTCAGACCATGGACGAGCTGCGCACCGTTGTGCGCCGTTCCGAGGCCGTCAGCACCTATGAGCCGCATCACACGCCGGAATGGGAAGCCGCATATCAGAAGCTGCTTTCCTTCAGCAAGTAACATGATTCAAAAACGCCGGAAGCGATTGCTTCCGGCGTTTTGAAAAGGAGAATCCATATGGATATTCAAGAACTCGTCCGCGCGCAGCGGGCATATTTTCTCTCCGGCGCAACGCGGCCCTACGCGTTCCGGATGGAGCAGCTGAAAAAATTACAGCGCGCGTTACAGACAAACGAGAAGCTGCTGGAGCAGGCCATGTATCAGGACTTCCGCAAGGCCCCGATGGAGGTTTATATGTGCGAAACGGGCATGGTGCTCGAGGAGGTGCGCTTCCATCTGAAGCACCTGAAGGGCTGGATGCGTGAGCGCGCCGTCCCGACGCCGCTGGCGCAGTTCCACGCGAAAAGCTTTGTCTCGCCGGAGCCGTATGGCGTCGCGCTGATCATCTCGCCGTGGAACTACCCCGTCCAGCTCTGCCTGTCGCCGCTGGTGGGCGCGATCTCCGGCGGCAACTGCGCCATCGTAAAGCCGTCGGCTTATGCCCCCGCGACCAGCGCAGCCATCGCGAAGCTCATCGCCGAGACGTTTGACCCACGCTATATCGCCGCTGTCGAGGGCGGACGCGCGGAAAACAGCGCGCTGCTGTCGCAGCGCTTCGACACCATTTTCTTCACCGGCAGCGTCGCCGTCGGCAAGGTCGTGATGGAGGCTGCGGCCAAAAATCTCACGCCCGTCACGCTGGAGCTTGGCGGCAAAAGCCCCGTCATCGTGGATAAAACCGCCGATGTGAAGCTTGCCGCGCGGCGCATCGCGTTCGGCAAGGTCCTGAACGCCGGGCAGACCTGCGTGGAGCCGGACTATCTGCTGATCGAGAAATCGGTCAAGCCCGCGTTCATCGAGGCATACCGGCAGGCGCTGCATGAATTCTTCCCGGACGGCAGCATGGACGAAATGCCCGTGATCGTGTCGGAAAAGCACTTTGCCCGCGTGACAGCGCTGTTGGAGGGACAGACAGCTGTGGTCGGCGGAGAATTTGACGAAAGGACGCGCTTCGTTGCGCCCACGCTGCTGGACGGCGTTTCGCCGGACAGCCCCGTTATGCAGGAGGAGATCTTCGGGCCGATCCTGCCCATGCTGGAGTTCAGCCGACTGGACGAAGCCATTGATTTCATCCGCAGCCGGGAAAAGCCGTTGGCACTGTATCTGTTCACGTCTGACAAGGCAGCCGAACGCCGCGTGCTGGATACCTGCTCCTTCGGCGGCGGCTGCATCAACGACACGATCATCCATCTTGCCACCACGCATATGCCCTTCGGCGGCGTAGGCAGCAGCGGCATGGGCAGCTATCACGGCAAAAAGAGCTTCGACACGTTCACGCACGCACGCAGCATCGTCAAAAAATCCACCTGGCTCGATCTCCCGATGCGCTACCACCCGTATTCGGAGAAAAAGCTCGGGATAATAAAGCGGTTTATGAAGTAATTCTGCACGGCAAATGCGTCTCTTGGGTTACTTGGGTGCGTCAGAAATTTTGAGCTGCTTTAAGCTTCGCGGGAAAGATCCAAGAAAACCGAAGGGGTTTTCTAGGGTGTATCTGAAAACTCATGATGTGACCGGCAGCGAGGGATTTTTGCGTTGCGCAAGACATTTTTTCGCAGGAATACTGACGTATTTCAAGGAAAAATGACGCGGCGCACCGCAAAAAGGCCCGCTGTCCGGGTGCGTTGGGAGTTTTCAGATACACCCTAGGTCGGTTCAAGGAGATCCAGAGGGAAATCGAAATCCCTCCGGGCTCGTTTTCTTTTGCCAGCGTTTTCTTTTGGAGAAGTAAAAGAAAATGCTGATGGGCAGTTGCAAATTTCTAGGGTGTATCTGAAAACTCCCAATGTGACCGGCAGCGAGAAATTTTTGCGCTGAGCAAGACATTTTTTCGCAGGAATACTGACGTATTTCAAGGAAAAATGGTGCAGCGCAGCGTGAAAAGGTCCGCTGTCCGGGTGCGTTGGGAGTTTTCAGATACACCCTAATATGAGTTCCTACACTGTAAAATCTATCATCGATCACAAAAAATAATGCGGGTTCGCCGCAGATTTCCGTAAAAAAACAGCTCGTACTGCCGGGCGGAGCAGAGCCCCGCCCCTACCAAGGTTTTACATGATGTCGCAGTCCTCCTAAATTTGCAGCGTTCGAATCCCCTCAGGCCCTTTGGGCCAGCGTCCCTACCCCTTTTGGCCCTTCGGGCCATTTCCCCCTGATAGGGGGAATCGGCCCCTTGTGCCCAAGGGGAGCCGGGTACATACAAATTTTCTGAGCTGTTCGAAATATCAAAAATTTTTTTCAAAACCCTATTGACAAATGGCGGGTACATGGATATACTATAACCGTAATGATAATTATTATCAATATTAATTCATCAAAGGAGATCAGCCCATGTCCATTGCCCGTAAGCACAGCCGCAAACGCGATGCAATTCTCGAATGTCTGCGCTGTACAACGAGCCACCCGACGGCGGAGTGGGTCTACACGCAGCTCAAGCCCACCATCCCTGACCTGTCGCTCGCGACGGTCTATCGAAACCTCGCCATGTTCAAGGACGAGGGCACGATCGATTCCGTCGGCGTCTACAACGGACTGGAACGCTTTGATTTCCGTACCGATCCCCACGCGCACTTCATCTGCCGCATCTGCGGCGCGGTCAGCGACATCAACTGGCTGGAGCTTCCTGCGGATACCCTTTCCGAGGTCGAACAGCAGACCGGCTCGAAGGTCGAAGACTGCCGCATCGCCGTCACCGGCGTCTGCGCCGACTGCGCAAAAAAGGACGCGCACTGACATTCATCCATCCACAATTTTATCATCAAAAAATTATTTTACGGAGGAATTTATCATGAAGAAATTTGTTTGCAAGGTCTGCGGTTACATCTACGAAGGCGACGCTGCTCCGGCAGAATGCCCCGTCTGTCATGCAAAGAGCAATATGTTCGAGGAAGTCAAGGGCGAGCTGACCCTGGCTGCCGAGCATGAGTACGGCGTCTATGCCAAGACCGTCAAGAATAACCCCGACGTCTCCGAGGCCGACAAGCAGTATATCTTCGACCAGCTCAAGGCCAACTTCAACGGCGAATGCTCTGAGGTCGGTATGTATCTCTGCATGGCCCGCATCGCCCACCGCGAGGGCTATCCCGAGATCGGCCTGTACTGGGAAAAGGCCGCTTACGAAGAGGCGGAGCACGCCGCCAAGTTCGCCGAGATGCTCGGCGAGGAGCTTGAGCCCAACATGAAGGCCACCACGAAGGACAACCTCAAGTGGCGCGTCGACTGCGAATTCGGCGCAACCCAGGGCAAGTTCGACCTCGCCAAGTGCGCCAAGAAGAACAACCTCGACGCCATCCACGACACCGTCCATGAAATGGCCAGGGACGAGGCCAGACACGGCCGCGCGCTCAAGGGCCTGCTGGAGCGCTACTTCAAGTAAGATGGACTACACGGAAAACACCGTGATCTGCAACTGCAAGCATGTGACCCTGGCGGACATTGACAACGCGCTACAGAGGAGCGCCCGCTTCTCCGATGTGGAGAAGGAGTTTGCCGAGGTTCAGAAGCTGACCAGCTGCTCGACCGGCTGCGGCGGCTGCCACGATAAGATCATGGCAGTCCTCTCCGAGCGGCTCAGCGGCTGAGAATAAAGGAGAATTTGAGCATGAAATATGTCTGCGATATCTGCGGCTATGTCTATGACCCGGAGGTCGGCGACCCCGACAACGGCGTAGCCCCCGGCACGCCTTGGGAAGAGGTCCCCGAAGACTGGGTCTGCCCGCTCTGCGGCGTCGGCAAAGACCAGTTCAGCGAAGAAGCATAAGCCTTAATTTAGAGGGGCTGTCTCACTAAGAGACAGCCCCTTCTTTTACATTCTGTGCTTTTCGTCAGCAAACGCTGTGCAGATCAAATGAGCCAGCGGTTGACCCACGGGATCCTTTTTAAAATCAAATAGATGCAATAACTTCCAAGGAGGCACAGCAGCGTAAGGAACGGGACCGAAACGGCTGGGCGGAAGCAGCTGGTTGAAAAGCCAACATGGGCCAGCACACGCAGAACCAGCAGATGCACCAGATACACACAAAACGAGCCGCTGGATAACGCCTTTGCTATACGTTCCATTTTTCTGTTTTCCTTTTTCCCAATCCGAATACAGAGCGAAAAGAAGCCTGCCGCGATGAGGCACGGCCCCGGCGACAACCCCTCCAGCAGCTGCGCGGACAGCTTTCCTGCCCGGACAGATCGGAGCCACGTACCGGCAAAACAGATGATGAACCCGATGAGGATCATTGCAGCCGTCAAATGTACCGGGAGCGGCTTACGCTTTATCAGAAAATGCCCCAGCCAGGTGCAGCCGATTGCGGCCCAGGCCAGCATAAGCGGCCATTGCAGAAAAATACCGGAAAACGCATGGAGAAGTCCGAGACTTTTGAGCGTTGGAAGCAGCACGCCATATAGAATCCAGAAGGCCAGCGCATAGCGCTCCGTTTTTTCATCCGCATTTGCCGCAAACGTGTATGTGACCGGCAGCGCGGCATATACCAGCAGCATGATATGCAGAAAATACAGATGGCCCTCATGCTGGCCGCACAACAGCTCCAGCAAAATCGTGCGCAGCGCTTCCGCAGTGAGCTTTTCATGCAGAAAGCGCGGAACCAGCTTGTAAACAGCCGCCCAGACAAGCAGCGCAAGCAGGATATGCGGAATGTTCCGTTTCCAGATGCGCCGGACGGACAGGCCGCCGCTTCTATCCAGAAACAGAACGCCGCTGCACATCAGAAACAGCGGAACCGCGCCTCTTGCAAGGCTGCTCCAGAACAGGCCTTCCAGCCACGCAGCGCTCCCGCTCTGCCTGCCGAGCAGGACCTCGCTGGATACATGGATCATCACCACGCAGACGATCGCAAGCGTTTTCGCGTAATCAACGGCGGCGATCCTGCTGCCGGTCATCGCCTCCGGCGTTTTCTCAAAGAGCCGCATACAATCCTTCCTTCAACAGGTTCTGGTAGATAGCTCCATTCTAAGCTTGCAGTACCCACAAGTCAAGTTCATGATCCGGCTTTCCTTCGCGTCGGGCAGCCGCTGGTTTATGTTCAGGATGCTTCTTTTCGGAATATGAAAACATACTGTGCGTGGTAGACCGCGCCGTCCTCGCCCTGCAGGTCGGCGGCGACGGTATATTTCGCATTGGGGCCGGTGAGCGGGAGACAGTCGCCGGGCAGATCGTCCTGCGTGAGCGTCTGCCGCGCGCCGCCGCGCAGCGGCTCGACCGTTACGGTGTACGGCCCGGCCAGCGGCAGGGCAAACAGAAGCTGCACCTCCTGCGCGCTGTTTCCATAGTCGTTATAACGCCACTCCTCGGGCTCCAGTAGAACTGTTTCTGTCTCGTCTGCCGCGATTCGCGTCAGAGAATTGCACAGGACACTGTCCATTTCGCCGTCCGGGAAAACGAGGCCCAGTTCCGGCAGCGGTGCGATGAGTGTGTCGAGATATGCCCAGTCGGTCGGGGTTCGCAGGTAATAGCTGTCCGTATGAAGATCCGGACCGCCCCACAGGCGCGTGACGTGAACCGCCTGATCAAGCAGGCGGACGCTCAGTCGTCCCTGCGGCGTGTCGAACATAACGGTCAGCTCCCGCTGTTCGCCGGAGGCGTATTCGTCAAGATTCTCTGTATACAATTCCGGCTGCAGCGACGCGAGATAGTCTTTCAGCGCGTCTTCGTCCATGCAGGTACCGTCCTTGCCGCGCGGGTCGTTCCACGGGTCGACGCTGCTGACCGTCACGGCGCTTAAGTCCTGCCCGTCGAAGATCCGCTGCGTACCCGGCTGCGCGTCATAGGCCAGCGCCACATAGCCGGAGCACATCGCCAGCACAAACAGCGTCAGCCCGATCAGAATCGCGCCCGTGCGCTTCTTCCCCGGCATCATGATATTCTTCAGCCGGTAGCGCAGCGCGCCCGCCGTGGCAGACAGGCAGGTCGTAAAGCCCCGCTCGTCGCCTGCGGTCTGCAATAACAGCTCTGCGTACTGCCGCCGGACGGGCTGCGGCTCATCCAGAAGCACGGATTCGTCGCAGCTGAGCTCAAAATCATCGGCGCTTTTGCGCATGGCGGCCCACATGAGGGGGTTGAACCAGCACATGGCCGTGCAGAACGTCAGGAAGAGTTTCGACGCCGGGTCGCCGCGGGAGATATGGATGATCTCATGCCGCAGGATAAGCGACAGCTCCTCCTGCGTATATTCGCGCATGGGCAGCACGATGCGGGTCGTCCGGTTATACAGGCCGATGGACAGCGGCGTCGTGACCGCATCGGAGCGCACGAGCTTCCACTTGCATTTCCGGATCCACGCGCGTTCCAGCTCGATCTCCCAGACATGCAGCGTCTGCCGGTCCGTGACCGGAACGGCGTTTTTTAAAATCCGGCGGCGGAACGCGAGATGCGACCCGCTCTTCCAGACCATCACGCCTACCGCGCCCACGACCCAGATAGCCAGCAGCACATAGACGAGCACGCCCGGCGCATGCAGGACGAGCTTTTTCCCGTCCGTGGGCAAATCGAGCCTGCCGACAAACACGTATATCCAGTCCGGCAGCAGCCAGAGCATCGCGCACACGCGAGCGGAGACCCATCTGCGCAGCCACGGCATCACGGCCATCAGGAGCACATAATAGACCCCCAGCTCCAGAAACACGCGCATCAGCGCGCACAGCGTGAGCTGCACCGCCATCTGCGCCCCACCGACGATCACACCGAGAATCGGATAGAGCAGCATCATCATTGGCAGATAATAATAGCCGCCGAAGGGCAGGAAGCGCGGCCGCTCATGCTCTTCCCTACCCGCCCGGTCTGCCAGCTCCCGCTCGGAGCGGTCCCAGACGACCCACGCGAGAACTCCGCCGCACAGCACCCCGAACAACAGCCGCAGCGCCATCGCCGCGCTCATAGCGTGCCCTCCCGCAGAAGCTCGCGCAGCTCGGCAAGTTCCTCCGCCGTCAGACCGCTTGCGCACAGCGCGGCGGCAAACGCGGGCAGGCTCCCGCCGCAGAGGGTATCATAGAATTTCCGACCCTGCCGGGCAAGATAGTCCTCCCGCGCGACCAGCGGCCAGTATTCCGCGCTGCGGCCTGTTTTTTCAATGCGCAGAAAGCCCTTGTCCGCCAGCCGCGACAGAACGGTCAAAAGCGTCGTCGGGGCCATCGGGTGGGTCTTGTCCAGAATCGCGGCGAGCTGCGCGCGCTTTGCCGGAGCTTCGCAGGCCCAGACGGCCTGCATGACCGCCAGCTCCGCGTCCGGCAGCGTCCGAATGCGTTCTGTCATGGTATATCATTCCTCTACATTTGTAGTATATCTGCATTCTACATCTGTAGAGTAAGTTTGTCAAGGCATCCCGTCCATAAAATCGGGATCAAAATCAAAAAGCGCGTCGTCCGGCAGCTTGTCAGAGCGCTCAGCGGACTCGATCCGCTCCCGCGCCAGCCGTCCGGCCTCCTGCACAGCCTCGCCGAAGCCGCTCAAGGCGGCGAACGGCGCAAACTGTGCCGCGCGGTCGCACCGCCGCATCGGCGCATGGCGCGCGGAGACGGGCCGCTCCATCTCCAAAAGCTCCTGTTCACTCAGCATATGATATCCGCCTCCTCTGCGGCAAGTGTACCACAGAGGAGATGGATGCGTCAACAAATATTCGAATATTTGTTTGAAATTAAATTCTTCCGGCAAGCAATCGCTTTTCCTGCTCCGGCAGAAACGCGGCGTCCAGCGCGAAGCGGGCCATGGTCCGTAGGTCATCCGGCGCAAAGCCCATGTCCGCGACGCAGTGCCGGTACTCATCCTCGAGCGTCACGGCAGCAAGGGTCATATTGTCGGTGCTGATGCACACGCGCAGCCCGGCGTCCAGCAGCTTTTTCGCCGGGTGCTGCGCATAGGACGGCTGTGTTTTGCACTGGATATTGCTTGTCGGGCAGATCTCCAGCGTGACGCCGTTTTGAATCGCACGCTGCCAGAGCGTGGGATCGTCAAAAATATGGTGGCCGTGCCCGATACGCTTCGCGCCGAACTCCAGCGCGTCCCGCACGGTGTCCGGCCCCTGCGAGTCGCCCGCGTGGCACGTGAAGGGCAGGCCCTGCTCCCGCGCCAGGTCGAAAATCGGGTGGAAATTTCGCAGCGGGACAATCCCCTCCGCGCCCGCCAAGTCCATCCCCACAACGCCGGAGCCGAGATATTCCTGCGTCAGCCGCACGGTTTCAAGGTTTTCCGCCATGTTGGCCGTCTCCGGGCCGATGCACATACAGCACAGCAGAATGCCGCAGCGATAGTCCGGGAAGGCGCGCAGCGCCTGCTCCCGCCCGGCCAGCACGGCCTCGATGGCGTCCTGCTGCCGCAGTCCGGCACGCGTATGCAGCTGCGGCGCAAACCGGAGCTCGTCGTAAATATGCCCCTGCCGCGCAAGCGTCGTGAGCACATCGCAGGTGATGCGCGTGATGCCTGGCGCATCCTGCATGAGCTGCAGGGGCAGCTCAAAGCGGGCAAGATAGGTATTCACGTCGCGGCAGTCCGCCGTCTTGACCAGCCAAGCGTAAAATTCGTCCAGCGTGTCCACCGGCAGCGAAACGTGCTTTTCCTGCGCCATGCGCCACATCGTCTCCGGCGGCACTGCGCCGTCCAGATGCAGGTGCAGCTCGATCTTCGGGATCCGCGTTACGTCCATTGCAGATTCTCCTTTGCGTTTTTCTTTTATTGTAGCTGCCGCTGCACGGGCCGTCAACCGCAAAATCCTCAGACAGCAAAGCGCTTCCGGACGTTGACACAGAGCGGCGGTTCGCGGTATGATAACAGAAACACATTGCCGGAGCCTCCGGCAGAAAGGCTGACAGCATGAGACTTGATAAATATCTGAAGGTTTCCCGCCTCATCAAGCGCCGCACGGTCGCGAACGAGGCCTGCGACAATACCCGCGTGACGGTCAACGGCAAGCCGGCCAAGGCCAGCTATGACGTGAAGGTCGGCGATCATATTTCCATCGCCTTCGGCGCCCGGACCGTTACGGTCGAGGTGCTCGCCGTGGCCGAGGCCGTGCGCAAGGACGACGCGGCGGCCATGTACCGCGAAATATAGCGGATCATATTGCTGCATACGATCCTGTTTCCTGCGTATATATGTAGGGAGAAGCCGGCATACCCGGACAGAAGAAAGGATGATACCATGCAGCAGGCGCTGATCGAAACGAATCTTGCCCAGCAGCCGCACCGGCTGACGCTCGACTCGCGCAGCCGTCTTTCCATCACAGGCGTTCTGGAGGTCGAAAGCTTTGACGACACGGAGATCCTTCTGACCTCCACGCGCGGCCCGATGTCCATCCGCGGACAGGGGCTGCATCTGCAGCAGCTGTCCATCGACGGCGGGCAGGTTTTGGTCGATGGGAGCGTCGACGCGATCTCGTATGAGGACGATATCCCGCGCGGCGGCTTTTTCACCCGCCTGTTCGGCTGATGGAGATCCCTGTCTCGGCGCAGGCGCTGACCTTTGCGCAGGGAGCGCTGCTGGGGCTGGGGCTGTGTCTGGCCTACGATCTGCTGCGTGCGCTGCGGCAGCTTTGCCCGCGGACGGGACTTGCGGCGGACGCGCTGTTCGGCCTGCTGCTCACGGCCTCGTTTTTGTCCTTCGCGCTCACGGCAGGACAGGGGCAGTTCCGGCTGTATGTGTTCCTCGCCGTATTTCTGACCGCCGTTCTGTATTTCCTGACGCTCAGCCCGCTTATGCTGCGCGTGTTCCGGGGACTTTTCCGTCTGCTGGGGCGGATTTTGCGGACGCTGTTCGCGCCTGTGCGCTTTTTTTTGAAATTTCTCAAAAAAATTTCAAAAACCCTCTTTGCAAGCTTCCGAAAATGGGGTACAATGACCTGTAAGCATATTCTCGATTGGAAACACGCACAACTGGAAAGGAGCAGACGCCGGAATGAAATTCGTCAAGTCGTCTCTGCTGGTCAAGCTGGTGATTCTGATCCTCGTTGTGTACGCCACTGTTACCCTGGTGCGCCTTCGCTCCCAGATCAGCGAAAAGGAAGCAGAGGCTGCCGGGCTGACAAGCTCCATCGCAAGCACACAGCAGGAAAATGACCGGCTGCAGAGCTCGATCGACGCGCTCGACACGCCCGAGGGGCTGGAACAGGTCGCGCGCGACCAACTCGGCATGGTATCAGAGGGCGAGATCGTCTTTGAAGATGTCGGTGACTAAACAAAATGGGGGACCAGGATAGAAAGATGCAGTTGAAGGTTGGAGAAATTGTTGAAGGAACTGTCAAGAGCCTGACCAAATTCGGCGCGTTCGTCGCGCTGGACGCAAACACGACCGGACTTGTCCACATTTCCGAGGTCGCGCACGCCTATGTGAGCGATCTGCACGAGTATCTGACCGAGGGCCAGACTGTCAAGGTCATGGTCATCGGACTGGAAGGCGGAAAGATCAATCTTTCCATCAAGCGCACCCTGCCTGCGCCCACGCGGCAGCAGACCCAGCGTCCGCGCGGCAGCTTCCAGCAGCGTCAGGCGCAGCCGAACCGGCAGCAGCCGTCCGCGCCGCAGCAGAAATCGTTCGACGATATGCTCAAGCAGTTCATGTCCGAGTCGGACAGCAAAATGTCCTCCATCCGCGCCTATTCCGACCACAAGACCAAGACCAGAAAACGATAACCGGAAAACGCCCCGGAGCGGTCAGCCGCGCCGGGGCGAGGAGCTATTTATGAATGTTTTGATTACCGGCGGCTCGCGCGGCATCGGGGCCGCAGCCGTGCGCGCGTTTTCCGCGCGCGGTGACCGGGTCGCGTTTTTCTATGAAAAGGAAGACGAAAAGGCGGCGGCTGTCGCCGCCGAGGCCGGCGCGCTTGCCGTCCGCTGCGACGTTGCGGACGAGGCGGCGGTGAACGCCGCGTTCGCGCAGCTTCCCGGCACAGATCTTCTCATCAACAACGCCGGGATCGCGGATTATGCGCTCATCAACACCATCACACCCGAACGTTGGCACAGGCTGTTTGCCGTCAACGTCGACGGCGCGTTTTACTGCATCCGCGCAGCCCTTCCCCATATGCTGCAGCAGCAGTCCGGCTGCATCCTCAACGTCAGCTCCATGTGGGGGCAGATCGGTGCGTCGTGCGAGGCGGCATATTCGGCGACGAAGGGCGCGATCCTCGCTCTGACCAAGGCGCTGGCGCAGGAGCTGGGGCCGTCCGGCATCCGCGTGAACGCCGTCGCGCCGGGCGTCATCCAGACCGATATGTGCGCGCACGTAGACCCCAGCGTTATGGAGGGTCTGCGGCAGCAGACGCCCATCGAGCGGCTGGGCACGCCGGAGGACATCGCGCGGGCGATGGTCTATCTGGCAGACGCAGCGTTTGTCACCGGGCAGGTTCTGCCTGTCAACGGAGGCTTCGTCATCACGTAACACTTGACAAAGGAGAAAAAAATGAAACGCTTCTTGCAAAGACTTTCGCTCCTGCTCGCCGTGCTTCTGCTGCTGACCACAGCAGTCTTCGCCGACTTCGGCCCCAAGCCGCAGCTGGTCGTCCGGGTCGAGCAGCCGCCGCAGGAGGAGTATTATCTCGATCTGCTGGACACGGGCGACTGGGCGAAAAATCTCTATGACCTGGACGAGCGGGAGCTTGACCCGGCGCTGCTGGCCGCGCTCCGCGCGGCTGTTCCGTCAGGCTGGCACGCCTGCATTGCACAGGGTTCCACGTGCACACCCATCTGGGGCGAGCTGACGGGCGAGCCGGACGGCTCCGGCGCGATGCTGCACAGCTTCCGCTACTACGGCGTTCCGGAGACATACCGCATTCTGATGGTCACGGCCTCCGGCGAGACGTTTTTGTCGGATGTGCTGACGCGCAGGACGCTGCAGTCCTCCGTCACGGTCGACTGGACGGCGAAAACGGCAAAGCCGCCTTTGCAGTCCGTGGGGTATCTGCTGCAATTCGCCGCGACGTTTGTGCCGACGATTCTGATCGAGCTTGTGGTGCTGCTCCTGTTCGGGTTCAAGCTGAAAGAAAACTGGAAGCCGTTCCTGCTCGTCAATCTCGTGACGCAGGGGCTGCTGCACGGGTATTTCGCGCTGTTCGCCGTCAACAATGGCGTCGGGCCGGGATATTTCATGCTCTTCTTCCCGGCAGAGCTGGTGATCGCGCTGCTGGAGGCGTTTATTTACCGCGCCGCACTCAGGGGCCGGTCAAAGCGCCGCGCGTTCCTGTGCGGCTTGTGCGCCAACGTCTGCTCGGCTGCGCTGGGCTTTTTTCTGGCAGAGCCGGTCTGGCAGTTCGTCGTATCCATCAGCTGAGGCTGCTGATCACATCAAAAACCGGGGAAGCCAGTTTTTCTGTCTTCCCCGGCCGCTTTTTTCAGGCTGCTTTTCCGCAGCCTTGTTTTTTTATTCAAAAAACTGAAAATCTTTCTTGAAAAGAAAGTTGTCAGTTGATATAATAGTTCTATTCCGGGAAAAAGGAGGGGATTCCGCGATGGAAAATGAAGAACTCCCGCAATATATGCGGATTGCGGTTTCCGTGGCCGGTCGGATCGCGGACGGGCAGCTTGCGGAGGGGGAAAAGCTCTCCGGGCGCTCGAAGCTTTCGTCGGAGTATCAGGTTTCCCCCGAAACGATCCGCAAATCCGTGCAGCTGCTGCGCGATATGCAGGTCGTGACCGTCAAGGAGCAGAGCGGCGTGTACGTGCACTCTGCGGAAAACGCGAAGCGCTATCTGCAGATGGTCGGCGAAAAAAACGAGCTGCGGCAGAAAAAGCAGCGGCTGCGCGCGCTGCTTGCCCAGCAGGAGGCCGTGGCGCGGCAGGTGTCGGAGCTGTGCGGCAGCATTCTCGATGATTCCGTGCAGCCCGAACAGGCTGCGGAGCAGCTGAAGACCTTCTCCTGCCGCGTGCCGCAGGACTGGCCGGACGCGGGAAAGACCCTCGGCTCGCTCCATTTCTGGCAGGCGACGGGGGCGACCGTCGTCGCCATTGCGCGCGCGGACGCGCTGACCGTCTCGCCGGGGCCGTATGCCGAGCTTCGCAGCGAGGACCGCATTCTCTTTGTGGGCGACCAGGAGGCACGGGAGGCCGTCGCCCGGTTCTTCAGCAAAACAGAAACAACATGATCCGGCGGGTGTCTGCCTGCCGGAAGGAAAGGAGACACACGTGGTTCACAACGAACTTCACGCGCTGGATCTGGCGATCATCGGCGCGTATCTGATTGCAATGGTGCTCATCGGCCTTGTGGTGGTCAAAAAGGTCCGGAGCATGGACGATTATTATCTCGGCGGACGCTCCTTCGGGCCGCTGGTTCTGATGGCCACCGTCTGCGCGACCATCATCGGCGGCAGCGGCCTGATGGGGCGTGCGGGCGTCGCGTATTCAAGCGGCTTCAAGGCCATCATGACGGCGCTGCCGTACCTGCTTGGGATGTTCATCTTTTCCGGCCTCGCCGGGCGCATCTCGGACGTCGGCACAAAGTTCGGCGTCACATCCATCCCGGACCTGTTTGAGCAGCGCTTCGGAAAAACAGCCAAGGTCGTGCTTGGCTGCCTCATTGCGTTCACCATGATGGGCACGGTCGCCTCGCAGGTCACGGCGACAGCCACGATCATCAATATGCTCGGCGGCGAGATCGGCATTTCCTATGAGCTGGGCGCGCTCATCGCCTGCGCGGTATTTATCATCTACACGGCCACGTCCGGCCTGTTCGGCGTCATTTATACGGACGTGTTCCAGTTTGTCATGCTGATCCTGTTCGTGTATATCCTGATCCCGGCCTCGTCGCTCGTCAAGCTCGGCGGGATCGGCAATTTTGTGCAGAATCTGGCGCCGGAGCTGGCAAAGCCGTACATCGACGGCGGCATCGTCGGCGATATCATCACCTATTTTGTCTTCACGCTGGCCGGCGCGGAGATGTGGCAGCGGGCGTTCGCGGCAAAGAACCGCAGATCCGCCAAGGAGGGCCTGTTCCTCGGCACGCTTGCCTACGGGCTGACGATCCCGCTGGTATGGTTCATGGGCGTGGTCGCGCATCAGCTCGTCCCGGCGGAGAAGATCGCGGCCTACGGCTCGACCGACGCGGTCGTTCCGGCGCTGGCGATTGAAATCCTCCCGGTCGGCCTGACGGGCCTCGCACTGGCGGGCATTCTGTCCGTCATCATGTCCACGGCGGACAGCTATCTCATCGTCTCCGTGCAGACATGCGTGCATGATATCTACAAGGTATTCCGGCCGGATACGCCGGAAAGGAAGGAGCTGCGGCTCACGCGCGTGTTCGCCGTCGTACTGCCGCTGGGCGCGCTGCTGATCGCGCTGTACATCAAAAACGCGTATAACATCCTCATGTTCGCTTGGAGCTTCTATGCCGCTGCGGCGGGACTTCCGGCGTTCGCCGCGCTCTATTGGAAAAAGGCGACGAAGGCAGGCGTTCTGTCCGGCATGGCGGCGGGCTTTACGGTCACGATCGCGTGGAAGCTGCTGGGCCAGCCGTTCGGCCTCGGCGCGACAGTGCCGGGGGCGATCGCCTGTGCGCTGGCGCTCGTGCTCGTGAGCCTTGCAACGTGCAAAAAGCACCCGTCCGTCTATCTCGACCCGCGCAAGGCTTGACAACCGGTCTGCGGAGCGGGTATGCTATAGGAAATACCAACGATGGAGGTTCATCCGATGAACGTCGTCAATTTTGGCTCTCTGAATATCGATCACGTCTACGCCGTCGACCATTTCTGCCGCGCGGGCGAGACGATCCACACAAAAAGCTATACCCAAAACGCAGGCGGCAAGGGGCTGAACCAGTCCATCGCCGTTTCACGCAGCGGGCAGAAGGTGCATCACGCGGGTCTGCTCGGCCCGGAGGGCGCACAGCTGGCAGAGCTGCTGTCCGGCAGCGGCGTCGATCTGCGCTATCTGAAGCATACCGACGTTCCGCAGGGCCACGCCGTCATTCAGGTCCAGCCGGACGGCCAGAACTGCATTTTCCTCTACGGCGGCTCCAATCAGGCGGTCACGCCGCAGGAGATCGACGAGGTGCTCATGCAGCTGAACGCCGGGGATTATCTGCTGCTGCAGAACGAGATCGCCAATCTGACCTATCTGCTGCGCGCCGCCGCCCGGCGCGGTCTGCGCATTGTGCTGAACGCGTCGCCCATTTCGGACGAGCTTTTAAACGCCGATCTTTCCGGCGTCGACTGGCTGGTCGTGAACGAGATCGAATGCGCGGCCATGGCGGGCTGCGGCGATGCGCAGGCGGGCTATGAGACGCTCAAGCAGCGCTATCCGTCGCTTGGCATTCTGCTGACGCTCGGGTCTGAGGGATCCGTCAGCTGGAAGGACGGCACGGAGGTCCGGCAGTGTGCGTACCCGGTCAAGGCCGTCGACACGACCGGTGCGGGCGATACGTTCATGGGCTATTTCGTCGGCTGCCTCGCGCAGGGCATGGAACGGCAGACGGCCATGCAGTATGCGTCCATGGCCTCCGCCATCTCCGTCACCCGCCCCGGCGCAGCAGCGTCCATCCCCCTGATGGATGAGGTCCGCGCCGCCGTCGAGGCGCTTTGAACTGCTTCATAAACCAATGGCCCGGATGCTTCAGAAGCATCCGGGCCGTTGATTTTTGTATAAAGAAAAAAGTCAGCCCATACGGCTGACTTTTCGGAAGCGTGTAATGGCTACTGCATATTCGCAAAGCGCTCCACGGCCTTGGTGAAGCTTTCGATGGTTTTGTCCGCGTCGCCGTGCTGGATGCCGTCGCGGACGCAGTGCTGGATATGGCCCTCCAAAACGACCTTTCCACAGCCGTTCAGAGCCGACTTGGCCGCGTTGATCTGGGAGAGAATATCCTCGCAGGGCACGTCTTCATCCACCATGCGGTCGATGGCCTGTACCTGCCCGATGATTTTTTTCAAACGCCGATGCAGATTGTCTGCATCCATGCATTGCTTCACGGCTTGCACCTCCATACGGTAAGGGGTATATGCTGCTTATAGTGTGGCATATTCGGATTGTCAAGAAAGTCCCGTTTTGGAACAGAAAAGCGGACGCACGCCGGGGGAAGGCAGCTGCCTTCTCCCGGCGGTCTGTTATTCGCCGCAGCCCTGGATATCCAGAGAGTCGAGCGCCTCCTGACCGGCGGCGGTCAGGGCCATGCTGCCGCGGATGGGCCAGGCTTCGTAGCCTGTGTAGTCAAAGCCTTTCAGGGGCAGGGCGAAATCCACGGAAATGAGCCGCTTGATCTGTAAGGCGAGGATCGCCGCGCTGGTCTGCGCGCGGTTTTCGGAGCCGTCCAGATACACGGGCGTTTCGTCCGTTCTCGTGCAGGCGGCAGGCAGGAACGCCAGCTCGGCAAACTGCCGCAGCAGCCGAAGCTCCGGCTCCGTCAGCAGCAGCACGTGGCTCCTGCACCCGCCGCAGCCGCCCGCGCAGCCTCCGCAGGACGTACAGTCGGTCATATTCATCCCTCCTGCCGCTAGGATACCCGAATTGCGCGGAAACGTCAATGCTTTTCGGATAAAAACGCCGTCAGCCTGTCCGTCAGCGTCCACACGCCCGCGATCAGTCCCAGCAGGACTGCCGCCGGGATGGCCAGCACCCCGATCACGGCCAGCCCCAGATAAAACACGCCGCCCGAGACGCCGTCCTTTGCTTTTTTTATCGAATCACTGCGCATAGCTCTAATTTCTCCCGTGCAAGCGTCCACACGTCGCGCAGCCAGAGGAAGAAGTCCTCCAGATTGCGGACAGTCTGCTGCACGCCGACCTCCGCGCAGCTGCCGAACACGGCCTTTGCCGCGCAGCATGTTATGCCGATGAGCAGCGCCGCGATCAGAACAAGCACCAAAACGAGCCGGAGCAAAAACCGGATCATGCTGCTTCCTCCTTTGCGCCTGCGACGATGGAATAATACGAATTGGATGTGATGCGGTAGACGAGGGTATAGAAGACCGCGTAGATGGCGAAGGTGACGACCGTCGTGCCGATGAGCAGCTTCAGATTTGTGAGGTTGAACAGCATCAGCAGCTTATGGATGAACGGGAACGCAAAGCCCAGATGCAGCCCCGCAAACAAAAGCGGCAGGAAGAACACCAGCAGGAGCTGCGAGTTGATGGACTTGCGGATATCCGTCTTCGTCATGCCCACGCGCTGCATGATCTCGAACCGGGCCTGATCCTCATAGCCCTCGGAGATCTGCTTGTAGTACAGGATCAGCACAGCGGCTGCAAGGAACACGATGCTCAGCAGGATCGCGAGGAAAAAGAGGCTTCCATAGGTGCCGACGAAATCCCCGCGGTTGAACGCAATGGATTCCACCGTGTACGACGCGTAGACCAGCCCTTCCCTGTTATCGGCAAACGTCCCCATCATATCGCGGAGAAACGCGATCTGCGCTTCATCCGGGCTGCCGGAATCAAACGAATACTGCCAGCTTACGACGACCGGATGGCGGGTGTTCTGCGTCCGCAGCGCGTTCACCGCTGCGTCAAAATCCGGGACGATCAGATAGATCGTCGTCGTGATGTTTGCGCTGTCCGCGCCGAAGCCGCCGAAGCTTGGCAGCTGGCCCTTGATCTGATAGGTCAGTTCGCCGATGCGGATATCCGGCTGTGTGTAGGCCATGCGCGGGCTGCAAAGATATGCTTCGCCCGGCTCCAGCGTCAGGCGCTCTCCCATCATGCGGGTATAGTCCTCCAGCGGCAGGAGCGTCAGATCGACCGCACGTTCATAGTCCATGAGCGTACTCTCCTGCGCGCGGGTGAAGGTATTGCCCGTGAGAAGGCCGGAGAACCATGCGCTGCGGATATCGAACTGCCCCTGCACGTCAAGTCCGTCCTGTTTGATAACGTCCTCGATCATGCCGCGCGCGATGGCGATGTTTGCTTCATCCATACCGCCCTCGTCCTTGACAAAGCGCAGTTCAACAGAAAGATCGCTCGGATAGCGCGTGCGCAGCGCATCCTCCTTGCCGAAATAGAGGCACGTCGTCGACGAGAGCATAACGAGCACCATCGTGGCAAGAATACAGATCGAGGCCAGTCCCGCGCCGTTGCGCTTCATACGGTAAGCCATGGACGAGACGGAAATAAAATGGTTTTTCTGATAATAATACCGCTTGTTCTTCTGCAGCGCGCGGCACAGCACCACCGAGCCGGAGATAAAGATCAGATACGTCGCCGCGATGACCATCAGTACGGCGATAAAGAAGACCGCCAGCGCCGTCAGCGGCTGCTTGATCGTCACGGCAATATAATATGCCGCGCCGAGGATCAGAAAGCCAGCGAGGCCAAACACCCAGTTCGCCTTCGGCGGCTTTTCGCCGCAGGCTTCGCTGCGCAGAAGCGCCGCCGCGTTCGTCTTGCAGACCGTCACCAGCGAGCGCAGGAACAAAAGCGCGAAGATGGCGAGATACAGGATCGTCGTCATGGTCGTGGCCGGAACGGAGACGGTAAACTGCATCTGTACGGTGCCGTCCACGATATTGACGAGCAGCAGCTCAAAGAGCTTTCCGAGTGCAATGCCCAGCGCCTCGCCGCCCACGATGGAAATGAGCGCCATGATGACCGTTTCCCATGCCAGAACCTTTGCCAGATTCCCCTTGCCCATGCCGAGAATGTTGTAAAGACCAAACTCGCGGTTCCGGCGGCGGATAAGGAAGGAATTCGTGTAGAACAGGAACAAAACGGCGAACGCCGCCATGACAAAGCTGCCCATGCCGAGAATCATGGGCATGGTGTCTCCGCCCGGGAAGGTCCTGAGGATGGGGGAGGAGGCAAGCGACAGCAGAATGTACGTCATCGTGACCATGCCGACGCAGGTCAGCAGGAACGGCAGATACAGCCGTTTGTTTTTCGTGATGCCCTGCCAGGCAAGGCGCGGATAGAGCTTGTGTGTCATGCCTGCTCGCCCCCTGCCTGCAAAACGGTCAGCGCGTCGGTGATCTTCTGATAGAGCTGATCGTCGGTGAGATTGCCGCGGTAAAGCTGGTGATAGACCTCGCCGTCCTTGATGAAGAGGACGCGTCCGGCACGGCTGGCCGCACGGACGGAGTGTGTGACCATCAGGATCGTCTGCCCGCTGCGGCTGATGTCGGAGAACACGCGCAGCAGCTCGTCCGTCGCCTTGGAGTCCAGCGCGCCGGTCGGCTCGTCGGCCAGCAAAAGCCGGGGGTTCGTGATGATCGCGCGGGCGACGGCCGCGCGCTGCTTCTGGCCGCCGGAAATTTCATACGGATATTTTTTCAGCAGCTCCGTAATGCCGAGCCTTGCCGCGATTGGCTCCAGCCGCGCAGAAAGCTCCCTCTGCGGCACGCCCGCCAGCACGAGCGGCAGATAGATATTGTCCTCGACCGAGAACGTGTCGAGCAGGTTGAATTCCTGAAATACGAAGCCCAGATGGTCGCGGCGGAAGGCCGCGCGGTCGGCTTCCCTGATGGAGGCAAGGTCCTTGCCGTCCAGCAGGACAGAGCCGGAGGTCGGCTTGTCAAGCCCGGCCAGAATGTTTAAAAGCGTCGTCTTGCCGGAGCCGGATTCGCCCATGATGGCGACGTATTCCCCGTTTTCCACGCTGAAATTGATATTTCTGAGCGCCTCGACTGACGCGCCGCCAAAGCGCGTCGTGTAGACCTTGCGCAGTCCGTTTACTTCGAGAATCTGCATGATGAAAATGCCTCCTGTGTTGATTTCTGTCCCCAGTATACCGCGCCGCACGCCAGAACGCTATCGATTTGGCTTACACTTTTTCCTGCGCGTCTTACAGTTTTGTAAGATGGGGTGACACCGGCGTGGGAGCTTTGTAGGGGCCGATGCCGGTCACAGCCGTTCGCGACGAAGGAGCGTTACGGATGTGGGTCTGCCGCTTGCCGGTACACATCGGCCCGGCAGAACAATCCGTTTTTCAGATATCTTCGGCGAATTCGTCACATTTATCGGGCCGACAGAGTCGTCGGCCCCTACAGGAAGCCCTGTAAATTTACACTTGACAAATACCCCATCAGGGTATATAGTGAAGATACCCCGATGGGGTATATAAACATAAAAAGGAGGCTGCCCCATGCCGGAACCCAAGCGATGTTCCTGCTGTGAGAAGCATACGCTGCGCGCGCAGGAGGAGAAAAAGAAGCTTCTGAACCGCCTGCGCCGCATTGAAGGACAGGTGCGCGGCCTGCAGGCGATGGTCGAGGCTGACGCCTACTGCAACGACGTGCTGACGCAGTCCGCTGCCGTCAACGCCGCCATCAACGCCTTCAACCGCGAGCTTCTGGCTGAGCATCTGCGCACGTGCGTGACGCGGGACTTAAAAAACGGCCATGAGGAAATCGTAGATGAACTGGCGGCAACTCTGCAAAAGCTAATGAAGTAATTTGCTCCCAAGGAGGGATTTTCATGCAGCAATATACCGTGACCGGCATGCACTGCGCCGCGTGCAGCGCCAGTGTGGAAAAAGCGGTCAAAAAAGTGCCGGGCGTCGAATCCTGCGCCGTGAGTCTGCTCACAAACTCGATGGGCGTCGAGGGTACGGCGGAGCCTGCCGCCGTCATCAAAGCCGTCGAGGACGCGGGCTACGGCGCGTCTGTGCGCGGGCAGGAAGCCGCTCCTGCGGCGGACGCAAGCGCACTGGAGGACAGGCAGACGCCGCATCTTAAAAAGCGGCTGATCGCCTCTGTCGCATTTTTGCTCATTCTGATGTATTTCTCGATGGGCCACATGATGTGGGGCTGGCCGCTGCCAGGCTGGTTTGACGGCAACCACGTCGCCATGGGCCTTGTCCAGCTGCTGCTGGCCGGGATCGTCATGGTCATCAATCAGGAGTTCTTCGTGAGCGGCACCAAGAGCCTGCTGCGCGGCTCGCCGAACATGGACACGCTCGTCTCGCTCGGCGCGGCGGCGTCCTACGGGTGGAGCGTCTACGCGCTGTTTGCCATGACGGACGCGCAGCTGCACGGCGGCAGCGAAGCCGCCATGGCGTATATGGACGAATTTTATTTTGAGTCCGCCGCCATGATCCTCACGCTCATCACCGTCGGCAAGCTGCTTGAGGCGCATTCCAAGGGCAAAACCACGGACGCGCTCAAGAGCCTCATGGCCCTCGCACCGGAGACGGCGACGGTGATCCGTGACGGCAAAGAGGTTAAAATCCCCGCCGCGCAGGTTCGCAAGGGCGACGTGTTCGTCGTCCGTCCGGGCCAGAGCATCCCGGTCGACGGCGTTGTGCTGGACGGCGCAAGCGCCGTCAACGAGGCGGCGCTGACCGGTGAGAGCGTCCCGGTCGATAAAGCCCCCGGCGACGGCGTGTCCGCCGCGACGGTCAACTGCTCGGGCTTCCTCCGCTGCGAGGCCACCCGCGTCGGCGAGGATACCACACTCAGCCAGATCATCCGCATGGTCTCCGATGCGGCGGCGACGAAAGCGCCGATTGCCAAGACGGTGGACAAGGTCGCGGGCGTGTTCGTCCCGGCGGTCATCTCCATCGCGCTTGTCACAACAATCGTCTGGCTGCTGCTGGGCCGGGAATTCTCCTTTGCGCTTGCGCGGGGCATTTCCGTGCTGGTCATCAGCTGCCCGTGTGCGCTGGGCCTTGCGACGCCGGTCGCCATCATGGTTGGCAGCGGCGTGGGCGCGAAAAACGGCATTCTGTTCAAAACGGCGGCAAGTCTGGAGCATACGGGTCGGACGCGCATCGTCACCCTGGACAAGACCGGTACCATCACCTCCGGCCAGCCTGAGGTCACAGATCTCATCCCGGCGGACGGCGTGACGGAGCGGGATCTTTTGCAGGCAGCCGTCTCGCTGGAGGCAAAGAGCGAGCATCCGCTGGCCGCGGCGATCATGAAGCGCGGCGAAGAAGAAAAACTGCAGCCCGAAGCGGCGGAGAACTTCGCCGCCATCACCGGCAGCGGCCTGACCGCGACGGTACTGGGCGCGCAGCTGCTTGGCGGCAGCGTCAAATATATGGCTTCGCAGCTCGCCCTGTCGCAGGAGATCCACAAGCAGGCGGACGCACTGTCGCAATCCGGCAAGACGCCGCTGCTGTTTGCGAAAAACGGAAAGCTCCTCGGCCTCATCGCCGTGGCGGACGCCATCAAGCCGGAAAGCCCGGAGGCCATCCGGCAGCTGCGCGGCATGGGCATCCGCGTCGTGATGCTGACGGGCGATAACCAGCGCACAGCCGACGCCATCGGCAAGCTTGCGGGCGTGGACGATGTAGTCGCGGGCGTTCTGCCGGGCGGCAAGGAGGCCGTCGTGCGTGAGCTTCAGAAATACGGCCCCGTCGCCATGGTCGGCGACGGCATCAACGACGCCCCCGCCCTCACCGCCGCCGATACCGGCATTGCCATCGGCGCGGGAGCTGACGTCGCCATCGATGCGGCGGATGTGGTGCTCATGAAGAGCACGCTGCTCGACGTTGCCGCCGCCATCCGTCTCAGCCGTGCGGCACTGCGGAACATCCACGAGAACCTGTTCTGGGCGTTTATCTACAACGTCATCGGCATCCCGCTGGCAGCCGGTGTGTTCGTCGGGCTGGGTCTGACGCTCAATCCGATGTACGGCGCGGCGGCCATGAGCCTGTCCAGCTTCTGCGTGGTGTCGAACGCGCTGCGGCTGAACCTGTGCAGGCTGTACAGTTCCAAGCATGATCACAAAGGAAAACCCATGCCGGAAATTCATCTGGCAGAACAAAATAAGGAGGACACTGGTATGACAAAGACATTACACGTAAAGGGCATGATGTGCGGCCACTGCGAAGCGCGCGTCAAAAAGGCGCTCGAGGCTGTGGACGGCGTGGCTTCCGCAGTCGCGGATCACAACAACGGCACCGCCGTCGTCACGCTCACGAAGGATGTTTCGAACGAGACGCTCAAGGCTGCCGTCGAAGCGCAGGATTACGAAGTCACCGGCGTGGAATAAACGAAAAGCCGCAGCATTTTGAGACGCACAGCAAAGTAAGAACTCGTATTAAAAATCTGCGGCTGCTGTCCAGCATTTTCTTTTGCTTCTCCAAAAGAAAAGATTGGGAAAGAAAACGAGTCCGGGGGGATTTCGATTTCCCCCGGCCCCCTTGAACCGACCAGAAAAACCCCTTCGGTTTTTCTGGACTTTTCCCGCGAAGCTTGATGCAGCTCAGAATTTTTGATGCAGTGCCTATAAGCATTGTAGGGGTCGATGCTGGTCACAGCCGTTCGCGACGAAGGAGCGTTACGGATGTGGGTCTGCCGCTTGCCGGTACACATCGCCCCGGCAGGATGCACCGCTTTTACTGAAATCCTCGGCGAATTCGTAACTTCTCATTGGGCCGACAGAGTCGTCGGCCCCTACGTCAAGGCTTTACTCTCCCCGTATCTCCGTAGTGGCGGACGACTCTGTCCGCCCGCAGGACGCACCAAACCGTAACCAGCGCCCCTTTTCTTCCCATTCTTTTCCGGCAAGACGGAAAAGAATGGGCCGCCGGAGGCACACCGGAACGCCCCTTTCACAAAACACACCGCCCGCGTTCGATGGAACTGAACGCGGGCGGCAGCTTTTACAGTCTCTGATTTTTCGCCAGCTGGCGGTTTTTGTAGGCGGGGTCGCCGGTGACCTCGCGCAGGACGGTGATCTCGGGCGGCGCGGTAAGCACGGGGGCATTTTCCGGCAATGCGGCACGCATGATGGCCCGGTCCTGCGAGAACGGGTAGACATCAATCTCGAACCGGCAGCCGTTATATACGAAGCGGTACTTCGTCTTGTGGACGGTGTGCAGGCTCGTGTCGCCTTCCATGAGATAACGGATGTATTCCTTTTCGGAGATCGGCTTTTCCGTCTCCCACTGGCCGGAGCCGGTCGTGCGCTTTTCCGTGTAGAAATAGAGATAATCCCCGCCGTTTTTCTGCTGGCGGACGCGGCGGACGATGTTGGGGTTGGCGCGGGTCAGATAGGTCTGCATCATGTCGATGCTGGCGGCGTGATACGTCTGCTCGAGCGTCTGGAGCGTGGGCAGCGCGATGAGATACTTGTGCCAGGCCTCCTGCTGCGTGGGCCTGCCGAGCGCTTCATAGACGGCGCGCAGGCCGCGCGCGATCTTGTCCTCAAAATCGACGGAATTGTCGATCACGTGCAGATTCGGGTGCGCACGCCATGCGCGCAGCGTCAGATCGTCCTTTTCCCGTGCAAGCTCCAGCGGCTCGTAGCGCGCCTCGTTGCCGAAATTATAGGCAAACTCCGCGCCCTTGGCGCAGGAGACGAGGTGCAGGACGGTATCGTAGTGGGAAAGCGCCTGCTGCTCGGTCAGGCCGAAGCGCGCGAGCACCTGCCGGAACTCCTCGTCGGAGATATAGGCCTTGTCATCGAAGAGCGCGCGGTCGTACAGCACGATGACGTGCTCCTCCGGCACCATCTGTGCCGCCTTGAGCGCCAGCTGCTCCTTGTGCAGCTGGTCGGAAACGACAAAATCCTGAAAATCCAGCATGGACACGCACCCGCCGAAGGGCTTGATGCCGAAGCCGGAGATCAGCTCCGTCGCAGTTTCAGGGATGGTAATGACCTTCCAGCCCTCGTCCTGCTTGAATTCCTTGAGAATGCGGCTGATAAGCGTCGTCTTGCCCGCGGCAGGCCCGCCGGTCAGCACGATCCGCGTGATCTGTTTTGCCAAAAGGACCGCTCCTTTTCCTGTCAGGGAACCTCTGATCCGATGTTTTGGGCCAAAATCTCTCGCCGAATGCTCTCGGTCATTGAATCAGAGCTTCCCTATCGTTTTTTATAATTTAATAGTAACATTGATGTGCGGCAAAAGCAAGAAAAAGTATTTTCAAGCCCGGCGTTCATGGATTATTCAAGCAAAACAGAAAACAGTATGCCATAATATATTTTTAGAAAAAATACAGGAGGGGTTCTGTGTGCAGAATTTTGTGTTGTTCGATCATGTCTGCAAGACCTATCGGATGGGCGATGTGTGCATCGACGCGCTGAAGGATGCCTCGTTTACAATCGCGGAGGGGGAGATCTGCGTGATCGTCGGACAGTCCGGCGCGGGCAAGACGACGCTTCTCAACATTCTGGGCGGCATGGACCGGCTGACCTCCGGCCATGTGCTGCTGGCGGGCGAGGATGTGTCGGGGTTTGACCGCAAACGGCTGACGACCTACCGCCGGCACGAGGTCGGCTTTGTGTTCCAGTTTTATAATCTGCTGCCCAATATGACGGCGCTGGAAAACGTGCAGATCGCGGGCCAGCTTTGTAAAAATCCCATCCCGGCGGACGAGGTGCTGCGGCAGGTCGGCCTTGGTGAGCGGATGCAGAACTTCCCCGCCCAGCTCTCCGGCGGCGAGCAGCAGCGCGTGGCAATCGCGCGGGCGCTGGCCAAACGGCCGCGGCTGCTGCTGTGCGACGAGCCGACCGGCGCGCTTGACTACCAGACCGGCAAGCAGATCCTTGCGCTTTTGCAGAAGCAGAGCCGGGAAAACGGCATGACCGTCGTGATTATTACGCACAATTCCGCCCTGACTGCCATGGCCGACCGCGTCATCCGCGTCAGAAGCGGCCAGATCACCGACGTGCGGCGCAATGAAGCGCCCATGCCGGTGGAAAGCATCGAATGGTGACGGGTATGCTGAAGCTGACAATGCGCCAGATCCGCAGCAGTCTCACCCGGTTTCTGGCGATCGCGGCGATCGTCGCGCTGGGCGTGGGATTTTTCTGCGGCCTGCGGCTGACAAAGACCGCAATGGTACATACGCTTGATGACTATGCCGAGGCGCACCGGATGTATGATTTCCGCCTCGTCAGCACGGTCGGCTTTGACGAAACGGACGCGGAAGCGCTCGCCGCCGATGCGCGCGTGGCGGCCTGCGAAGGAGAAAAGAGTGCGGACGCGCTGGCCTCCGTCGCAGATGGGGCGGCGAAGCCGTGCAGATTTTTGTCGCTGCCTGAGCAGATCGACCTGCCGGGCTTAAAATGTGGAAGATTTCCGCAGACGGCGGAGGAATGTCTGGCTGACGGGCTGCTGTATTCCGAAAAGGATCTCGGAAAAACAGTCGTTCTGACGGAAGAGAACGACGAAGACACGCTGGACGGCTTCAACCGGCGGGAATTCACCATCGTCGGAATCGCCAAGAGCGTTTTATACATCAATTATGAACGCGGCGGCACCTCCATCGGCAGCGGAACGCTTTCGTCATTCGTGTACATCCTGCCGGAGGCGTTTGCGCTGGAATACGACACGTCGCTCTATCTCCGTCTGGCTGACCGGCAGGGTGAGGTCTATTCCGATGCGTATACCGCCTGTATAGACGAGGCGGAGCCGTGGGTCACGCAGCTTACCGAGAGCGCGGCTTATGGGCGCAGCGATCGCCTCTATGAAGAGGCCGAGCAGACGCTCTCCGACGCGCGTGAAACGCTGGATGAAAAGCAGCAGGAGTTGGCCGATGCAAAGCAGGAGCTTGCCGACGCGAAGCAGGAGCTGGAAGACGCGCATCAGACGTATGCTGACGGCGTTGTTTCTCTGGCCGACGCAAAGCAGGAGGCGGAGCAGGAACTGGCCGACGCATACCAGAAGCTGGTGGATGGGCAGCGGACGATCGAGGAAAATGAACAGAAGCTGGCCGATGGCGAACAGGAGCTGGCAGACGGCGAAAAAAAGCTGGCCGACGCGAAGCAGACCTATGAGGAAAACGCCGCCAAATTTGAAAAAGAAAAGAAACAGGCCGAGAACGAGATGAGCTTCGCTTTCGCGAAGCTCCAGAAAGCACGCGAAACGCTTGCCGAGCAGCAGCAGCAGTTAGACGCGCAGAAAGCCGCGCTCGACAAACAGGAGGCGCAGATAGACGCTGCGGTTTCCGCAGGAGCGATGTCGCCGGAGGCGGCGGAGGCGGCCAAAGCGCAGATCGCGGCGGCGCGTGGGCAGCTTGCAGCGGCGCAGGCGCAGCTGGACGAGGGCAAGAACGCTCTGGCCGACAATGAGAATCAGCTGGATCTGGCGGCAGACGCGGCGAACGAGGCGTTCGCGGAAAACCAGAAAAAGCTGGACGAGGCGAAAAAAACGCTGGAAGAAAAGCAGCAGGAACTGGAAGATGCGAAGCAGGAGCTGGAAGATGGCCGGCAGGAGCTGGAAGACGCAAAACAGGAACTCAAAGACGGCTGGGCGGATTATTACACAGGTAAGGCCGAAGCAGAACAGAAGATCTCCGACGCCGAGCAGGAGCTGGCTGACGCAAAGCAGGAGATCACAGACGGCGATCAGAAGCTGGCCGACGCCGAGCGGGAGCTGGCCGACGGTGAACAAAAGCTGGCCGACGCCGAGCAGGACTACCGCGACGGCGAGGACGAACTGGAAAAGCTCGAAAACCCGGACGTGTTCGTGCTGGATCGCAGCAGCAACGTCGGCTATGCCTGCTTTGAGAGCGATTCCGATATCGTGCGCGGCGTGTCACGGGTGTTCCCGCTGTTTTTCTTCGCCGTGGCCGCGCTGGTCTGCATCACGACCATGACCCGCATGGTCGACGAGCAGCGGACGCAGGCGGGCGTTTTAAAGGCGCTGGGGTATTCCAACGGCGCGATCTTGTCCCAATACTTCCTCTATGCCGGGATCGCCTCGGTTCTCGGCTGTGTGCTCGGCATCGCGGCAGGCTCGTATTTCCTGCCGAAGATGATCTGGCACGCGTATAATATCATGTACGGCTTTACCGGCATTCTGTATGCCTTTGACTGGCCGCTTGCGCTCGTCTCGTCGGGCGCGTATCTGCTGTGCGCGCTCGGTACGACGTGGTACGTCGTACATGCCGAGCTGCAGAAGCCGGCAGCGGAGCTGATCCGCCCCAGAGCGCCGAAGGCGGGCAAGCGCATTTTGCTTGAACGCCTCCCGCTGATCTGGGACCGACTCCCCTTCCTGCACAAAGTCTCCATCCGGAACATCCTGCGCTTTAAAAAGCGCATGGTCATGATGATGATTGGCATCGGCGGCTGTACGGCGCTGCTCATCACGGGCTTCGGCATTCAGGACTCCATCAGCAGCGTCGTCGACTATCAATACGACGAGATCACCCGCTATGACGCCGCCGTGACCTTCCAGCACGCGCTGAGCGGCAGCGAACGCGAGGACTTCCTCGCCGTCTGCGAGAAAAGCGGCGCGGAGGGCTGTCTGTTTGTCGCGGAAAAAAGTCTGGACGCTTCTGCCGGCGGCACGGTCAAGACCACAAACGTCGTCTGCCCGGAATCGGGCAGCGTGGACGGCTTTATCGACCTGCACACGCAGGAGAAAGCGCCGATCCCCTACCCGCAGGACGGCGGCTGCATCATCAGCCGGGGCCTTGCGCAGGCGCTGCGCCTGTCGGCGGTCGATACCATCATCCTGCAGACGGGCGATATGCGCCGGACGGAGCTGACCGTCGAGGCTGTGTTTGAAAACTATGTTTATAATTACGTCTATCTGACGCAGACTACCTGGCAGGACGTCTTCGGTGAAGCGCCCGGATACGAGGCCGCATGGGTCAATTATCAGACGGACGAGGACGCGCAGGCGGCCTCCGCAGCGCTCGCGGGCGCGAAAAACGCAGCAGCTGTCACCCTCAGCCGCGATTTCCGCAGCCGCGTGGCGACGATGATGCAAAGCCTGCAATATATCGTGCTGGTCGTCGTGCTGGGCGCGGCAGCGCTGGCATTCATCGTGCTGTATAACCTCACGAACATCAACATCACCGAACGCGAACGAGAGATCGCGACCATCAAGGTGCTTGGCTTCTACGACGGCGAGACGAACCGCTACGTCTTCCGCGAGAACATCATCCTGACCGTCCTCGGCGCGCTTGTGGGCCTTCCGATGGGAAAGCTGCTGCACGCGTATGTCATGGGGCAGATCAAGATCGATCTCATGTGCTTCGATGTGCGCGTCGCGCCGCTGAGCTATCTCATCTCGGCCGCGCTGACGCTGGTGTTCGGTCTGCTTGTCAATCTTGCCCTGCGGCGGAAGATCCGCACAATCGATATGTCGCAGGCGCTCAAATCCATTGAATAGCAGAAGAAAGAGAAGAAACAACCCATGAAAAAACTGCTTGTTTACCTGCGGCCTTACCGCCTGCAGGCGATCCTGGCCCCGTGCTTCAAGCTGCTCGAGGCCGCGTTTGAGCTTCTGGTGCCGCTCATCATGGCGGATATCATCGACGTCGGCATTTCGTCCGGCGATACGGCGTATATCCTGAAAAAATGCCTTGTGCTGGTCGGACTCGGCCTGTGCGGCTTTGCCAGCGCCACGTGCGCGCAGTATTTTTCCGCCAAGGCCGCGACCGGCGCGACGGGCAGCTTGCGCCGTGCGCTCTTTGCGCACATCCAGTCGCTGTCCTACGCCGAGCTTGACCGGCTCGGCACGGCCACGCTCGTCACGCGCATGACGAGCGACATGAATCAGGTGCAGACGGGCCTCAATCTGACGCTCCGGCTGCTGCTGCGTTCGCCCATCGTGGTTTTCGGCGCGATGCTCATGGCCTTTACCATTGATGTGAAATCTGCACTCATCTTCGCCGTGGCGATTCCGGTGCTCTTTGCTGTCGTGTTTGCCATCATGCTCAGCTGCATTCCGCTCTACCGGCGCGTGCAGACGAAGCTCGACGGCGTGACCGGTGCGGCGCAGGAAAATCTGTCCGGCGTGCGCGTCATCCGCGCCTTTACCCGCGAACAGACAGAGACGGAATGCTTCGCGGAGAAAACCGGAGATTTGTTTTCCGCGCAGCAGTTTGTCGGAAAGCTCTCCGCGCTGCTCAATCCGCTGACCTATGTCATCATCAATCTGGCTATCGTCGCAATCCTGCGCGTGGGCAGCGTCCGCGTGAACGAGGGCGCGATCACGCAGGGCCAGCTGATCGCGCTTTATAACTATATGTCGCAGATCCTGGTCGAGCTGATCAAGTTTGCCAATCTGATCCTGAACATCACAAAATCCGCCGCCTGCGCGGGCCGCATTTCGCAGGTGCTGGACACGAAGTCCAGCATGGTGAGCGGCGCGGACGCGCTGCCGGACGGCGCGGGAGAGGCGGAGCTGGAATTCCGGCACGTCAGCTTCCGCTATCCGCAGGCAGGCGCGGATGCGCTGACCGATATCAGCTTCTGTGCCGCGCCCGGCGAGACGATTGGCGTGATCGGCGGCACAGGCTCCGGCAAATCGACGCTGGCAAATCTGATCCCCCGCTTCTATGACGCGACAGACGGACAGGTGCTCGTGCGGGGCGAGGATGTGAAAACGCTTCAATTGCAGGCGCTTCGGACGCGCATCGGCGTTGTGCCGCAGAAGGCGCTGCTCTTCTCCGGCACCATCCGGGAAAATCTGCACTGGGGCAATGCGGACGCGTCCGACGAGGCGCTCTGGGACGCACTGCGCGCAGCGCAGGCGGATGGCGTCGTGCAGGATAAGAAGGGCCAGCTGGACGCGGCGGTCGAGCCAGGCGGGCGCAATTTCTCCGGCGGCCAGCGCCAGCGGCTGACCATCGCCCGCGCGCTTGTACGCAGGCCCGAACTTCTCATTCTGGACGACAGTGCCTCCGCGCTGGACTTCGCGACGGACGCAGCGCTGCGCAAGGCGCTGTCGAAGCTTCCGTGGAAACCCACGGTCGTGCTGATCTCGCAGCGCGTGTCGTCTATCCGGCACGCAGACAAGATCGTTGTGCTCGACGACGGCCATATGGCCGGACTCGGCACGCATACACAGCTGCAGCAGACCTGCCCGGTCTATCAGGAAATCTGCCGGTCGCAGGAGAAGGGGGAGGCGAGTGCATCATGAAGCATACATCCTCCTGGGCGCTGCGGCGCGTGATAAAAAGCCTCGGGCGGTATCTGCCGCTGCTGCTTGCATCCTTGCTGCTGGCCGCGGCCAGCGTAGCGGGCACGCTCTATATCCCCATTCTGGTCGGCGACGCGATCGACCAGATCGTCGGCCCCGGACAGGTCGATTTTGCCGCCGTCAGTAGGCTGGCGGTCAGAATCGCCGTGCTTGCCGGTCTGACGGCAATTTTGCAGTGGGTCATGACGGCCATTCACAACCGCGTCTGCTTCTGCGTGACGCGCGACGTGCGCCGTCAGGCGTTTTCCCACTTGCAGCGGCTGCCGCTTGCATATCTGGACAGCCACCCCTCCGGCGACACGCTCAGCCGCATGATCGCCGACGTCGACCAGTTCGCAGACGGCCTGCTCATGGGCTTCACGCAGCTGTTTACCGGCGTTCTGACCATTGTGGGCACGCTCGGCTTCATGCTTTCGATCAGCTGGAAGATCACGCTCGTCGTCGTGCTGCTGACGCCGCTTTCGCTGCTGGTGGCAAAGTTCATCGCGGGTCATACCTATTCCATGTTCCAGCTGCAGTCCAAGGCACGCGGGGAGCAGACCGCGCTGATCAACGAGCAGCTGAGCGGCCAGCGCGTCGTGCAGGCTTTCTCGCACGAGGACGAGAGCCTGCGCCAGTTTGACGAGATCAACGACCGTCTGACGGCGGCGACCATGCGTGCGACGTTCTTTTCGTCCATGACGAACCCGTCCACGCGCATCATTTACAATATTATTTATGCCTGCGTCGGCTTTACCGGCGCGCTCAGCGCCGTGGCAGGCGCGATCACGGTCGGCGGGCTGTCGTGCTTCCTCAGCTACGCGAACCAGTACGCCAAGCCCTTCAACGAGATCACCGGCGTGGTCACGGAGCTTCAAAACGCGCTGGCCTGCGCCGCACGGGTCTTCGAGTTGATCGACGAGCCTGCCGAAACGCCTGACGCACTGGACGCGAAGAAGCTTGAAGCCGTCTCCGGCAGCGTAGAGCTGCAGAACGTCGCGTTCTCCTACACGCCGGAGCAGCATCTGATTGAGCACCTGAACCTCACCGTAAAACCCGGCCAGCGCATCGCCATCGTCGGCCCGACGGGCTGCGGCAAGACGACGCTCATCAATCTGCTCATGCGCTTTTATGACGTGAAGGACGGCTCCATTTCCGTCGACGGCAGCGAGATCCGTTCCGTCACGCGCGAGAGCCTGCGCCGCCAGTACGGCATAGTGCTGCAGGATACGTGGCTCAAGACGGCCTCCGTGCGCGAGAACATCCGCCTTGCAAAGCCGGACGCAACGGATGCCGAGGTTGAAGCCGCCGCGCGCATGGCGCACGCAGATTCCTTCATCCGCCGTCTGCCGGAGGGCTATGACACGGTGCTGTCCGACACGGGCGGCGCGCTGTCCGCCGGACAGCGGCAGCTGCTGTGCATTGCGCGCGTGATGCTCTGCCTGCCGCCCATGCTCATTCTCGACGAGGCGACCAGCTCCATCGACACGCGCACCGAGGCGCATATCCAGCAGGCGTTCGACACCATGATGCAGGGCCGGACAAGCTTCGTCGTCGCCCACCGTCTGTCCACCATCCGCGAAGCGGACGTCATCCTCGTTATGAAGGACGGCCACATCATCGAACAGGGCCGCCATGAGGACCTGCTCGCCAAAAACGGCTTCTACGCCAATCTGTACCACAGTCAGTTCGAAGGGTAAACGCCCTCATCTCCTCCCCTTGCCGCCCGGCAAGGGGAGATTTTTCATACTAAGACGGATAGATTACCCATTATCCGCGAAAACCGGCGAAATTCAAACGCAGTTAGTAGGGGCGGGGCTCTGCTCCGCCCGGCAGGATGCCCTGAATCTTTGGAAAGCCTCGGCGAATCCGTATGCACGTGCGCATTCGGCTGTAGGGGCGGACGAATCTGTCCGCCCGCAGAATGCACCGGTTCTTTTGAAGCTCTTCGGCGAATTCGGAGCTTCCAAATGGCCCGAGTAGGCATCGGCCCGTACATACAAGTAGGAAACTGCATTCGTATCCGCCCGAGATTCCCGTTAAAACGAGTGCCCTCCGCCGGGCGGAGCAGAGCCCCGCCCCTACCGGCCCTGTTCGAGTGCCGGTCGTTCTCTGTGTAAATCTGATGTGTGCTGACCTTAAGTTGATGACATTGCCTTGAAAAGGGCGCCTTTTTGTGCGCAAAAAACGCCCCCGGCGTGAGCCGGGGGCGAGGGGTCGATATGCTTAGAACGTCAGGAAGCGGTGGAGCATGACGGCGACCTGAGCGCGGGTGGCGTTGCCCTTTGCGGAGAGGGTCGTCCTGCCGCCGGAGGTGACGCCGGTGATGATGCCGGTGCCGACAGCCCACTGCATTGCCGTGACGGCAAAGGAGCTGACCTGCGCCTGATCGGGATAGCCGCTCAGAGAACCGGTCACGGTCGGACTGCCTTCGTAGCGGTACAGGATAGCCGCGATCTGCTCACGGGTGACATTGCCGTTCGGGTCGAAGGTCGTGGCGGTCGCGCCGTTGACAATGCCCATGTTGGAGGCCCAGAGGACTGCGTTGTAGTAGTACTGGCCCTGCTTGTTGTCGGTGAACTTGTTGGTGATACCGGTAACGGTGGGCTCGCCTGCCGCACGGTAGAGGACCGTGACGAGCATGGCGCGGGTCATCTTGGCGCCCGGCCCGAAGAGCTTCGGGTTCTTGGTGTTGTTGCCCTTGATGATATCGTTCATGTACATGAAGTCGACCGAGTTGGCCGCCCACTTGTACGAGCCGCTCACATCCGTGAACTGGTTGGAGGCTGTCTGCTGGTTGACCTTGAAGGACAGCGTGCCCTTCGTGCTGCCGTCGATGGTGTAGCTGACCTCGACGCTCTTGCTGTCGGCCAGCGGCAGGATATAGAGGTTATCCAGACTGCCGGAGCCAGAGAAGTAGAACTTCGTGCTGCCGAAATCCTTGCTGGTCAGCGCGGTGCAGTTCTTGATGCTGGTGTAGCTGGAATAGAGCTTGCCGCCGACGACACGGTCAATGGTGATGTAGGTGCTGCCGGTGGCGTTATCCGGCGTGAGTTCGTTTGCAATGCCCATGGAGCGGAAGGACGCGCCGGTGGAGTTCAGCGTGTGGGTGTCGTTGACATAGACCACAAGCTGGCCGTTCATCTGACCGGACGAGCCGTTTGCCGTGAAGGGGATGGTCACAGTGTACTTCGACGTGGTGCTGCCCGCGATGAAGCAGACGTTTTTCAGCAGGTTCGAGCCGGTCGAAACGCTGTAGGCCTCGCTGCCGACCTTGCCGGAGCTGGTCGTGCTGCCCTTGTACAGTGCGCCGCGGTTATCGGAGTTCGTGCCGAAGGTAACGGTGCTCAGACCGGAGCCGTAGACGCGCTGGAAGTCGCTGACGACCATCTGCTGCTTCTCGTTGGCGGAGATATGGTATTCGACCGTGCTTGCGCTGGTCATGACATTGATCGTGCCGGTCGCGACCTGGGCGCTGCCGTCATAGGCGGCGTACCTGATGGTATGCGCGCCGGTGGTCCTCGTCAGACGGTAGACCATCTTGCTGACTTCGCTGGCAGAATACTTGGTCGTCGTGCTGACCGTGCCGGACATGGCGCTCGAGGTATAGAGCGTGCCGTTGGCCGGGGACTCAAAGGTAAAGGTGCTGGGTGTGACCTTCGCGGCGGTCTTGACTGCTGCGGCAAGCTTGCTGCCGTCGAGCTGGACGTAGGTTTCGTTCTCGCCGAGCGTCAGGCTGACAGTGTCCGCCTCGGGGACAGTGACGGTGAACTTCACTTCGGCAGCATACTTTTTCGCGCCGATCGTCGTTTCAGCCTTGATGGTGACCTGACCGCCTGCCTTGGCCGTCGCGGTGATGGAGGGGCTGCTGTTGGTGCTGGTTTTGCTGGAGAGCTTAACAATGCTCTCGTCGCTCGAGGTCCATGTGATCGTGTAGGTCTTGCCGGTCACATTGGTCAGCTTGCCGCTCACATACTCCTGCGGCGTGCCGGTGATGGTGAACGTCCCGCCGGCTTTTACCGTAGTCGGGTTGAAGACAATGTTGATGTGGTTCTCACCCGTGATGGTGATGATGGCCTTGCGTGTTTCGGCATACTTGCCGTCGTCGGTCGTGACACGGCAGTAGAACACATAGGTTCCGGTACCGGTGATGTACTGCTTGAGATTGGACAGAACCGAACGGTAGTTCGTAGGCTTATCGGTAATTTTGTCTGTCTGAATTGCTTTATCCACACCGCCGGTCGTCTGGTCGCTGTTCATGTACCAGACCACGGATTTGATCTTGCCCGTCGAAACCGACGCTGTCATGGCCAGATCGGCAATGGTGTCCGTGATCCTATAGGCCGCGTTTGCGGGCTGCTCCGAGAAGGAAATGTCGGAGAAGGTCACTTCCTTGTCCGTGTTAACGCCATAGTCGGCAACGTCGTCTCTGTTGTAGAAAAAATCCTTTGTGGCTGTCTTAAGCCCGTTGAGCGTATATTTGAACTTCCTGCTGTTTGCTGTCGATCCGCTCACGACCTTCGCGCTCTTGACCGGCAGCTCATAGATCATCGTCTCGTCCGCATAGATGCTGGTCTGGATCTCGACCTTAGCCGTTTCCTTTTCGAACATGGCCTTGAGCTCGGTGTCCGTCATCTTGCCGACCGTCTCGCCGATGCTCGGCTCTTCTGTGACGCGGAAAGCGCGGCCCTGATAGACCGTGACCGCATACGTCGCGGTGACATTGCCGTCGACCTTCGCGGTGATCGTCGCCGTGCCGGGTGCGACCGCCTTGATCTTCGCGGTCGCCGAATCCTTGTCCGAATTCGTTTCACTTACCTTTGCAACAGTGGGCGCGGAACTTGTCCACTCGATGCGGGAGTACGCATTTTTCCGATCCGTTTCACTGTTAAGCAGCGTGTCGGGCGCCTTGATGCGCGCGGTCAGTGTGAGCTCGGTGAAGATCAGGTTGGAGTTTTTAATATTTGTGCCGTTCTTATCGTGATTATAGTTTGAATCCTGCAGGCCGAAGACCATCGCGCCGCTGTCGAGCTGGGTCTGCAGGCGGGTCGTGGTCGTCTTCCCGTCAATGTCCGTCACAGTCACGGATTGATCGTTCCTGACCTCCAGCGCGGTGACAGCCATGCCCTTATTCTTGATGCTGACCGTGCAGACGGCATAAGAACCGGTAATCGAATGCTCCGGGTCATCCTTGACATCATTATATGTCTTGCCGATATTATAGCTTTCAATGCAGATATAGATATTCGTCGCGTCGCAGGCCTTGTACGGCTCGACGGTCGCAGAGGTCGTTGCGGTATTGGGACGGACATACAGCCTGTTGTCTGTGGTGTCGTACAGATACAGCAGCTTCGGCTGCGCCGTGCCGGAATAGCCGGTCACCTTCGGCTGCAGCGTGGCAGACGTGCCGCCTGCCTCCAGCGACAATACCTGCTGGGCGGTCGGAAGCGTGACCGAGATCGTCGCCGCGCCGCTGACCCTGAAGCCGATGGTCTTGGTCGCAGTCGCGGACGTGGACGGCTTCATGCCATCTTTACCCTGATACCAGACCTGCGCCGTCAGCGTTGCGCCGCCGACCTTCTCTGCTTTGACAGTCGCTTCAACCTTATAGGTCGTGTAGTGGCCGACCGTGCTTGCGGTGACCTTCGCGCTGGCAGGAGTAACCGAGATGGCATCGTTATCGCTGGTGAAATGAACTTCGCAGTTTGCCAGATTGCCTGCGGTCACGCCGCTGCTGCCGACCGTGACAGTCGCGGTGAGCGTTCTGGTGTCGCCCTGATTCAGCGCAACCGTGCCGTTGATATTACTGTTGCTGAGCGCCAGCGTAAGGGTATATGCGTCCCGCACATAAACCGTGAAATACTCCGAATAATCACGACCATTTACCTTGCCGGTAGCCGTGATCCGGATGGCCGTCGTGCTGGCCTTTACGCCCTTGATGACTGCCGTTGTGGCGGTGCTGCTTTCAATTTTTGCGACGGTCGAATCGCTGGACGTCCACGTTGCTTCCGTGAACGTGTACGTCGTCGTGAGCGTGATCGTCGAGTCCGGCTCGACGCTGTACGCGTTTGCAGCCAATGTCGCCGGAACCATCGCCAGTACCATGGCGAGCACCAGCAGCAGGCTCATGAATCTTCCAAATGTACGCTTCATAAGTGCACCTCTTTCAATTTGCAGCCGATTGCAGCTGCAGATTTTATGTAACCAGTTTACCATAAAAATTAAAAATTGCAACCAATTTTTACGAAAATGTCTGTTTTACCAAGCATTTCAGCCCATTTCGGCCCATGTTGCGAGGTAGACGTAACACCCGCCACAAGATATTGTGGGCCGCGCCGCGTCCGCATCCGCGCTTCTCTTTCCTACACGCAAAAATTCCGCAAGGGTTGCATCCTGCCGAAAATTTTCTGTCCGCAAAAAGCTGCCCTTTTGCAAAGGGGGCTTGACAAGAGCAGTCTAATGCGTTAGACTACAATTACAGTCTAACGTATTAGACAAGGAGGGAATGCCTATGTCCACCCCGAAGATCTTTGAGAGCGAATACCGGTTCTGCCTGATTTTATGGGAGCATGAGCCGCTGCCCAGCGCGGAGCTGGCGAAGCTGTGCAAAGAAAGGCTCGGCTGGAGCCGGACGACGACGTATACGGTCATCCACCGTCTAGGCGAGCGCGGCATCGTAAAAAACGAAAACGGCCTCGTCTCCTCCCTCGTCTCCAAGGACGAGGCGCAGGCGGCAGAGCTGGACGAGCTGGTCGAGAAGACGTTCGAAGGCTCGCTCCCCGCGTTTATCGCGGCGTTCGCACGCAAGACGAAGCTTTCGCAGGACGAGGTCGACCGGCTGCGCGCCATGATCGACGACTATGAGGAGAAGCGGCCATGACAAATCTTTTTCTCGGCTTTCTCAACCGCAGCCTGTCTGCGGCGGTTCTGATTTTTGCGGTCGTGCTGGTGCGGCTGGCGTTCAAAAAAGCGCCGAAATGGCTGCTGTGCGCCCTGTGGGCGCTGGCGGCGGTACGGCTTTTGTGCCCGTTCTCGATTGAAAGCGTGCTGAGCCTCATTCCGAGCGCGGAGCCGGTGCAGCCGGAGATCGTGTATTCCGCCGCGCCCGCCATCACGAGCGGCATCCCGGCGGTCGACGCCATTGTAAATCCGCCCTTACAGGCTGCATTCACGCCCGACCCCGCGCAGAGCGCGAACCCGCTGCAAATCCTGACGTGGCTTGCCGCGTGGGTCTGGCTCGGCGGCTGCGCGGTGCTTATCCTGTACGCGGCCATTTCCGCGCTGCGTCTGCGGCTTCGTGTGCGCACGGCGGTGCGGCTGGAGGGAAACGTGTTCCAGTCGGAATTCGTCCCGTCCCCGTTCATCCTCGGCGTGATTCGGCCAAGAATTTATCTGCCCTTCGGGCTGGAGCCCGGCGCGCAGGACATGGTTCTGGCGCACGAGCGCGCACATTTAAAGCGCGGCGACCAGCTCTGGAAGCCGCTGGGCTTCCTGCTCCTGACGGCATACTGGTTCAACCCCGTCTGCTGGCTGGCGTATGTTTTATTCTGCCGCGATATCGAGGCGGCCTGCGATGAAAAGGTCGTGCGCGAACTGGGAGAGAGCTGCAAGACGGCTTATTCCCGTGCGCTGCTGCAATACAGCGTCCCGCGCCGGATGATCACGGCCTGCCCGCTGGCCTTCGGCGAGACGGGCGTGAAGGGCCGCATCAAGTCCGTTTTAAATTACAAAAAGCCTGCGTTCTGGGTCGTGCTGGCGGCGGTATTCGTGTCCATCGCCGTGGCCGTGTGCTTCCTGACCGACCCGAAGACGGACGCAGAGCAGCCGGAGGAAGAGCCGCCCGCTTCTTCTACCGCAGACAGCCCCGCAGAGGCAGACAGCACGCCCCCGACAAGCGCGTTCTTTTCCAGCATACAGGACTACGCCGAATATTATATCGCGCAGGTCATTTTGCCGGAGCCAATCGAATACAAGGTGCTGACCGACGGCGGCTTTGAAACTGTAACAGATACGGTGCGAGACGCGCAGATGGTGAATCTGGAACAGCTTGCATCCCTGTCCGGCCTCGACCCGGAGGGAGACTTGCAGCTCTGGAGCTACAAAATTGCGATCGCGCCGGAAAATGCCGACGGGCGCACCTTCATGCTGGGCACTGATACCGGCCTGTCGTATATCGGCGGGCAGGAATATCTGGTGGACCACACCCGCTATCTCGTGACCGTCACCTATCGCAGCGAAACGCAGGACTACCGCCTGCTCGGCCGGACAAAGGACACGGACGGCACGGCGCTGGCCGTGTATGAACAGTCTGGGCGCTTGACGGACTATCTGCGCGACATTTACGCCGCGACCCATGGTGCGAATAATATACAGGGCTATTTCTATCCGAGCTTCTATAACGGCATGGACGGCTACGGCAGGGCCGTTCATATTGACGCGTACTTCTCCACCTTCCCGGACGAGGCCGGAGGCTGGGGCGTGTATCTGCCCACGACCGGCTGGGAATACGACGAGCAGGACGACCTCTGGCGCAGCACCTACAGCACCGGCTCGACGTTCGCCGTCCGCTATGTTGAAAAGACGATCACCGAATGCTCCGCCGGCTATACCGCGCGCGGCTGTCTCAGCGAGGTGACGCAGCGTGGCGAGACGATCTCCGTCGAGGCGGGTGAGCAGAACGAGATGGTCTATCTCTGCGGCGTAAAAGATGGCTGTTACGAGGTCACGATCCACTGGCCGCGCGGGGCGGATGAAACCGATGCTTCCGGCTATAACCCGTATCTGCAGGCACGCTATGAAGGGCAGCTGCTAAAGCAGATGGCCGCGAGCTTTACCGCCTGCGCAGGCGCTTCCGTGACGCTGGGAAGCGCGGACGGATACACGTTCCGGCTCGAAACGGAAACGTCCTCCTGCCCGGAGGGCAGGACTGACTGCACGCTTGCGCACACGAAAACGCAGCTTGTCTGTGAGGAAAACGGGCAGGTGCACCCGCTCGGTGCGCCGCTGCTGGACGGTGCGTGGTGGCTGATCGACATCAACGCGCCGAAGGCCCGCTTCGGCTATCTGGAACAGGATCTGCACACAGGCCGCTTTTCAAGCGGCAGCGACCGGTTCGATCTGACACGCTGGCGCTCTGACGACCGCGTGGAGATGTATACGGACGCATCGCTGTCGGGCGACCCCATCGCGCTTCCCGATGCGGCAGAGACAGACCGTTCTCTGCCGGTGCAGCGCTGTGAGCTTGTGCTTCCGAACGGGGTCTTCCCCGGCATGGATTACGCAGCCGTTCTGCAAAGGGCGGCAGCCTATCAGGGCAGTCCCGTCCGGAAGGGCAAAATGCGCGGGGACAACTTTACGGTCGACGGCGTGAGCTATCAATTTACACAGCACAGCGACGGCACCGTCCGGCTGGACGCATGGTGCTGCGAGGACGAGCTGCTCTACGGCGGGCCGGGAATCGGCTCCTCGCCGGACTTCCTGCGCGGCATTCAGCTCGGCGACAATCTGAACCATGTTCTAGCCGCGCTTCCCGCTGCCGATTGGACGCCGGAGCAGGAGCGGAAACAGTTCCTCTACGGCAGTTCCGGCGACGCGCTCTGCGCGTGGATCTGGTGGGATCATGACGGCTTTTATACGATCGACATCGGCTGCGGGGAGCTTTCCTGCATCATTCGCACCGGCACGGACGGCCTTGTCCGCAGCATCAGCGTCAGCGGCTGAAACGATTGCGCTTGCATTCCGCGCCGCCTGCGGTATAATAAAAGAAAAACCGCAGGAGGAACACCCCTATGATCGCTCTCGCTTGTGACCACGGCGCGCTTGATCTCAAGCACGCCATTATGAAGCATCTCGAACAGCGCGGCCTTGCCTATAAGGACTTCGGCTGCTACACGAAAGACAGCTGTGACTATCCCGACTTTGCGGGCCCGGCGGCGCAGGCCGTCGCCAGCGGCGAATGCGACCGCGGCATTGTCTGCTGCACGACCGGCATCGGCGTGTCCATCACGGCCAACAAGGTCAAGGGCATCCGCTGCGCGCTGCTCGACAACCCCATGTCCGCAAGGCTCACCCGCGAACACAACGACACCAACATGATGGCCCTCGGCGCAGCCGTGACGGGCGAAATGCTGGCCCTTGAGATCGTCGACGTGTGGCTGGACACGGCGTTCTCCGGCGTCGAACGTCACCAGCGGCGCATCGACAAGATGATGGCCTACGAGCATGACTGAGCTTACCCGCCTGCGCGCGCAGATCGAGGCGTTTGCGCCTTATAACGAGCAGGAGGAGGCCGACCGGCGGCAGATGCTGGCCGACATGGACTGCTTCTCCGATCTCCTTACGCGCGAAAACGCTACGGCGCACTTTACCGCCTCCTGCTGGATCGTAAACCCGGACAGGACGAAGGTGCTTATGGCCTATCACAATCTCTATCAGTCCTGGGCCTGGCTCGGCGGACACGCCGATGGGGAAGCCGACCTTCTTTCCGTCGCGCTGCGCGAGGCAAATGAGGAATCCGGCGTGCTGGCCGCGCCCGTCTCCCCGGATATCTTCTCACTCGAAATCCTGCACGTCGCGCCGCACGTCAAGCGTGGAAAATTCGTCTGCGCCCACCTGCATCTGAACGCGACGTATCTGCTGGAGGCCGACGACAAATCCCCCATCCGCTGCAAGCCGGATGAAAACAGCGCCGTCCGCTGGCTTTCGGTGCAAGATGTTTTATCCTCCGTCTCCGAGCCCGCCATGCGCCCGGTCTATCAGAAGCTCATGGAAAAAGCCGCCCGGCAAACCTGAGCGGCAGGAATCTGCGAAACAGCCTCCCGTTGTCATGCCATGCATGAGAATGGGAGGCTGTATTTATCACCAGTGTTTCCGACGATACCGATGTGCCCGCCCGAAGCGGATCAACAGGCCGAAGCCCCCCCCCGGCAACCACGTCCCAGACGCCCCGTATAACACTGGCTGTGATCTCACTGTACCACAGTCTTTGGGCACTGTCAATCAAATCCAGAAAGGAACCAGTGCAGCAGCCCGTGCCGGGCCGCTGCGCTTATGCTTACAGACTTCCCGGATGGCGCGGGATGTACGTGCCGATGGGGCCGGTCTTCATTTCGCCGTGGTCGACGGCGAGCGTGCCGCGCAGATAGACCTGTGCGATGGAACCCCTGGTCTTGAAGCCCTCATAGGGCGTGTAGCCTGCGGCGGAAAGCTGCGTCTGCGCGGTGATGACTGTGTCAGCCTCAGGATCGTAGACGACGATATCCGCGTCGCTGCCGGGCGCGATCACGCCCTTGCGCGGATATGCGCCATAGAGCCGCGCGGGGTTTTCGGACAGCAGGGCGCACATCTGCTCCTTTGTGATGCGGCCTTCGGCCACGCCTGCGGTATAGAGCAGCTCGCCGCGCGTTTCCACGCCGGGAAGACCGCCGGGGATCTTCGTAAAGTCGCCGCGTCCGGCATCCTTCTGTTTCAGCGTAAAGCTGCAATGGTCGGTCGAGATGGTCTGGATGCTGCCGTTGGCAAGGGCCTTCCACAAAACCGCCTGATCCTCCTTCTTGCGCATGGGCGGTGCGCAGATATAGCGGGCAGAGGCGGAATAGTCCTCCTGATCATAGACGCTGTCGTCCAGCAGCAGATAGTGCGGGCACGTCTCGACATAGACCTTCTGGCCGCGCTCACGCGCGTGCATAACTTCGAGCAGCGCCTCCTTCGTGCTCAGATGCACGATCACGATGGGAACGTCCGCGACCTCCGCAATGCGCAGCAGATGGGCCACGGCCTCCGCCTCAAGCGGATTCGGGCGGCACTCGGGATGCGACGACGGGGCCGTCTTCCCTTCCGCCTTGTGCTGCGCGATCAGCGCATCGATCACGCCCGCGTTTTCGCAGTGAACGCCCGCGATGCCGCCGTATTTTTTCAGCTCCAGCAGCGCGGAAAACAGGTCCTGATCGCCGATCATCATGGCGGGATACGTCATGTACATCTTGAACGATGGGATACCGGCGGCAAACATGGCCGGAATTTCATTTTTGATGCCATCGTTCCAGTCGTCAATGGTCATGTGGAAACTGTAGTCGCAGCTGGACCGGCCGTCGGCTTTTTTGTGCCAGAGATCAAGCCCGTAGCCCAGTGTCTCGCCCTTATTCGGGCAGGCGAAGTCGATGACCATCGTCGTGCCGCCGTGGATGGCGCTGCGCGTGCCGGTGTCAAAGTTGTCGGCGGTCGTGGTGTTGCAGACGTCGAGGTCAAAATGCGTATGCGCGTCGATAAAGCCGGGGAAGAGCAGCTTGCCGCGCACATCTACGACGTTCGCGCCGTCCGCTGCCAGTCCTTCGCCGACAGCAGCGATCTTCTCGCCGTCCACCAGCACATCCGCAATGCGGGAGCCTGCCGCAGAGACGACCGTGCCGCCCTTGAGCAACGTTTTCATGATCAAATCATCCTTTCTTGTATCGGAGTATCGTTTTCAAAAAAATCAGCGCACGCCGGTCGAGCCGAAGCCCCCCCGGTCGGTGTCGGAAAGCGTGTCGCATTCTTCAAAGCTGATAGGCGGCTGCACCTCATAGATGCGGAACTGACAGATGCGGTCGCCCTTTTCGAGCACGGTGTCGCGCGTGGCGTAGACCGGCAGCTTCCATTCATCGTTCGTGCCGCAGTAGCTGTTGTCGATCACGCCGACGGAGTTGGCCTGCAGAATGCCCCAACGCTTGAACGTGGACGAGCGCGGGGCCGTGCGCGCCTCATACCCCTCCGGCAGCTGCATCGACACGCCCAGCGGAACAAGGGCATACTCCCCCGCGCGAAGCGTCATGGTCTGTGCGCAGTACAGGTCGATCCAGTCGCCCTTGCTGGTTTTTTGCAGACGGGGCAGATCGTCGGAAAAATAGTGGATTTTGATAACGGGCATGAACTTCCTCCTACTGCCGCTCGTCCCAGAGGACGACGGCTCCGGTTTTCAGGCTTGCGGGCACGTCGATCAGCCGCTGATTGGACGAGCCGCGGAAGCGCAGGTTCAGATTTTTGAGGCTTGCAACGAACGGCCCGTCAACCAGCACGTCGAGATAAGACAGAAGTTCCTGCGTAACTTCCCACGGGCCGAGCTTTTTTGCCAGAATGTCGCGGTCGAAGAGATAGCCCGTGAACGACCAGATGGATTTTTCGGGATAGGCCGCCTTGATCCTGCGAGAAAGCTCCAGCAGCCCCGGCTGGTTCTCCGGCTCAAACGGTTCGCCGCCGAGATACGTGATGCCCCGGATATAGCCGGGAGCCAGCAGGGCGAGAAGCTTGTCCATCACAGCCTCATCAAACGGCTCGCCGCAGGCAAAGTCCCACGTTTCGGGATTGAAGCAATCCTTGCAGTGGTGGCGGCAGCCGGAGACGAACAGACTGACCCGCACGCCGGGTCCGTTGGCAATATCGCAGTTTTTGATCGCCGCGTAGTTCATTGCAGCACCCTCCCCTTTTCTTTTTTCTATCGTATCATGCCGCCGGGAGGTTTGCAAGCGGGACGCCGTGTTTTTCGGCAGTTTTGCATCTTGCTTCCACCGGCTGGATGTTGTAGAATAGAAAAGCGTTTTGTGTAAACGAAGGAGGCGGGCGGATATGAAGTACATCGCGATCTGCGGCACTGTCGGCGCGGGAAAGACGACGCTTTTGCAGCGGCTCACAGCATATTTCGGCCCGCGCGCCGCGTTTCATGAGGAGCGCCCGCAGGACAACCCCTATATCAATGAATACTATTCCGATTCCAAACGCTGGTCGTTTCACTCGCAGGTGAGCTTCCTCTCGCTGTATTTTGACGACGAGAAGTGGCGGCCGGAGGTTGGCGACACCGAGTTTTTCTTCTTTGACCGCGCGTTTCTGGAAAATCTGGTCATCGCGAAATACCGCCTGAACCAGCAGGATCTGACGCAGGACGAATTCGGCATTCTCTGCAAGCTGGCGCACGGCATCGCGTCGCTGATGCCGCCGGTCGACAAGTATCTCTATCTCGACTGCTCCGTCAGCACGATCATCGAGCATATGCGCCAGCGCGGGCGGGAATACGAGGACGATCTCGACCTCATGTATGTGTACGAGCTCAAGGAGCTTTACGACGAATGGGCCAAAACCCTCCCGCCGGAGCGGACGCTGCGCATCAACATGGACGGCGGGGAATACGATCTGAATGAGATCGTGCGGTTTTTGGAGGCGTGAGTATGCAGAAGCAGGATCAGCCTGTTGCGTTTTTTGACTCCGGCCTCGGCGGGATCAGCGTCCTGCGCGAGACGGTGCGGCTGCTGCCGCAGGAAAACTATCTGTACTACGGCGACTCGCTCCACGCGCCCTACGGCGTCAAGAGCGAAGCGCAGATCCAGGCGCTGAGCCTTGCGGCGGCGGAGCATCTGGTAAGCGCCGGAGCCAAGGCCATCGTCGTGGCCTGCAACACGGCGACATCCGCCGCCATCGGCCTGCTGCGGCAAGTCTACCCGGACATTCCCGTGATCGGAACGGAGCCTGCGCTCAAGCCCGCCGTAGAAAAATACCCCGGCGGCAGGATTCTGGTCATGGCCACGCCCATGACCATCAAGCAGGAGAAATTTCAGGCGCTCAAGCACCAGTTTGACGACCGCGCGCAGATCATCGGCCTGCCGTGCGAGGGGCTGATGGAGTTTGTCGAGCGCGGGGAGCTGCGCGGGAGCGCCGTGGAGGCGTATCTGACCGAAAAGCTCGCGCCGTATCTGCGCGAGCCGGTCGACGGGATCGTGCTGGGCTGCACGCACTATCCGTTCCTGACGGGCGCGATCCGCAGGATCGTCGGGCCGGGGCCGGAGATCATGGACGGCAGCCACGGCGTCGCGATGCAGCTCGAACGGAAGCTTGCGCAAAGCGGTATGCTGCGCCAATGCGGCGAACCGGGAACGGCGGTTTTTGAAAATTCCCTCGACGAGCCGGAGATCCTCGCCCTCAGCCGGGCACTGTTCCGGTACCGGGATGAATAAAAGCACACGCGGCGTCTGAATGTTCGGACGCCGCGGTTTTTATGTCGGTGCAACTATGAGGTTCAAGCATTCCCGGCGAACCCAGCGGAGCGGTTCGACGGGAAAGAGGAGGAAACGTGCTCAGAGGATAAGAGGCTCCGCGCATAGCGGGGACTCGTTCCGTCGAGGCCGGTTCCGACGAGCCTCCGGCGGCCATATCTTTTCTCTCGCAAGAGAAAAGATATGGAAGAAAAGAGTGCTTGGACGCGTTTGGTGCCTGCTGCGGGTACGTTTCAGGCAAGCCCTGATTTTTAGCCGCTGCGAACACACATATTCACCCTACGGGCGCTATGGTACGCGCCGCCTGTTACGGGACGCCAGATTTGTGAGCAGCTGCCCTTGAATGGCTGCGGTAAAAACGCTCTGCATTTGAAATTTGCCGGGCAGTACGGATTCGCCGGAAGACTTTCGTATCTCACCATAAACCCGCGGCGGCCGGAAGCTCCGGCCGCCGTTTTTCAGATCCATTCACACGCGATCTGCGCATCCTTCGCGAGGAGCGCTGCGTATTCCGCCATGCGCGTCTGCGCGCTGCGCAGTGCGTCGGGTGCCTGTCCGGGCACGCCGAAGACGGGGTAGAACACATGGCGGCTTTCCTCCCGCGCACACGTTCTTTCGTCCGCACCGGCGATCATGCTGAAGATGATGCCGCCCGCGTCGCGTCCGGTGACGTCTCCGGGGTAAGTGTGGACCTCATCGCCGCGCAGACCCGCAAACGGTTCCCTGGCTTCCGCCTGATACAGCTCGACCGGCCCCATCAGGCGGTCAATGTCGTGCGTGCCGCAAAGCACGTGCGTTTCCAGCTCGACCAGAAACGGCACGGCGGTCACGGCGTTCCAGCGCGGGAACTCCCTGCCCTTGAGCAGCACGGACTCGAACTGCATCATGACAGGGTACGTCTTCTTGAATTTCCGGAAATAGCGGAAATACGGGTTCTGCCCGAACACGTCCGCGCGGACGTACTCCCGGTATTGCTCCCGCAGCGCGGCGACGTGCCGCTCTACCATATCATAGAAGCCTGTCTCGTCCCACTGCGCCTTGTCCGGGTACTGTACCTCGACCCACGCGAACGGGATCGCTGCGCTCTGCATACCGCTCTCTTTTGTGATCTGTGCCATGCTTCAATGCCTCCCGATTCTATTTTTTATATATAGCATCGGGAACCGGCACTGTCAACGTTATTCGACCAGCTTCCTGCCTAGCGCGCGGCAGGCGGCAAGCGCCTCATCATCCGGCGCTTCGCAGCAGATGACGCTGTCCGATACACGGTTGATCCCGGCAGCTCCGCAATCTTCCTCCCACGTGCGCATCCATTCGCCGTCGCCCCAGCCGTAAGAGCCGAACAGGCCGACGGCCTTGCCCGCGAGCGCCGACTTCACCGCATCGAACATCGGCGCGAATTCCGTCTCTTCCAGTTCCTCGGCGCCCATCGCCGGGCAGCCGAGCGCGGCTGCGTCCAGCTCCTTCACTGCATCCGCGCTGACGTCCGCAGGCGTCCAGACGGCGCACTCCGCGCCGGCTTCGCGCATACCCTCCGCGACGGCGTTTGCCATGGCCTCGGTGTTGCCGGTGCCGCTCCAATAAATGACTGCTGTTTTTTTCATAATCAGGACTTCCTTTCTATTCTGTCTGCGACCGCCAGCCGGTCCAGCTCCACGCCGGAGCGCCAGCGCTCGCAGTAGGTTTGCGTACATTTTTTATAGCGGTCGAACGTCTGCCGCGCCTGCCGTTCGTCGCCGTAGACCTTCCACACGCCCGTGCATTTGGCGTTTGCCGCGTGATTCTCAATGAATCCCTTGACATCCTCCGGCGGATAGCTGAGAAACAGGCCGATCTCGTGCGGGAATTCCGCGCCCTCGCGCATACGGCGCACCAGCCGCGCAACGCATCCGCCGCAGCTGCCGCAGGGATATCCCGCGTCCGCCAGAAGCGCCTTTGCCGTCTGCGCGCGCAGATCACGCTGCAGCGCCGCCGGACGGTAGAGGTACAAAAGCGCCTTCCCCTCGGCGAACCGCAGCGGCAGCAGGCACAGCCCGCGGGAAAGATAGTGCCGGTTGAACGCGCGGATCTCGCCCAGCAGCACGTCCTTTTCCGCGCACGGGCATGGGAACAGACTGCCGGTCTTGATCCCGGCCAGCGTCGGCGCGGCCTGCCGCACGACCATTTCTTCCGACATCAGCAGGCTCCCTGCGCCGCGTATTTGTCCAGAATGCCGCGCAGCGCGGACAGAGAGCTGGTGTGGCAGCGCTCGATGATCGTCCCGCGGCCCTTGAGCTCGCTCAGCGCGCCCTGCACCATCTTGTGGGACATGGTATTGGTGAAAAAGATCGTCAGATCCGGGCTGCCCAGCTTGTTCCGCAGGCCGCCGGCGGGCTTGGTGAAGATCTTCGACTGACATTGGTAGCTTTCGCAAAGCTCCCGGTAGCGGCGCTCCATACATTCGTTGCCGCCAAGAATTACAACGCTCATAGGCTCGTCCTTTCGGTTTGAAATTAGTTAGATATCTCTAACCGCAGGATACAGTACACCCATTCTCCGCCTGTCCTGCGGACTGCGGCAGATAGGACTGCTTCCACCCGTTTGGTTAGAGAACCTTAACTGCTTGCACAGATCATACCATACTTTTCCCCGATACGCAAGAAAAATTTACGCGGAACACAAAAAATTTGCCCGGAAGCGCGTTAGCGCTTCCGGGCATGGGCTGACGGAAAGCAGTGATTTTTAGAAATTCACGGCGAATTTGCAGGTTCCTGGCCCTTACAGGAAGCGGCTGTATCACGTCGCTCAGATCACCTGACCGTTTTTCAGCTGCAATTGGAGCTTGTCGGCGATGAGCGCGATAAACTCGGAATTTGTCGGCTTGCCCTTTGTGTTTGAGACGGTGTAGCCGAAGAAGCGCTGGAGCGTTTCGAGATCGCCTCTGTCCCACGCGACCTCGATGGCGTGGCGGATGGCGCGCTCGACGCGCGACGGCGTGGTCGCGAACGTCTTGGCGACCTGCGGGTACAGGACCTTCGTGATGGCGTTGATGACGTCCATGTCCTGTACGGCGATCATGATCGCCTCGCGCAGATACTGATAGCCCTTGATGTGCGCCGGAACGCCGATCTCATGGATAATGGAGGTGACCATTGCCTCGATGTTGACCTCCTGCCGCCGCTGGGCGTTTTGACGGAGCTGACCGTCGATCGCGGTCATCTCGTGGATGCGCTCGGCCACGGCGTCCAGCTCGCACGGCTTCGTCATGAAATACTGCACGCCGAGACTCGCCGCCATGTTGGCGACGTATTCCGTCATAAAGCCCGTCAGCACCAGCGCTGCCGGCGGCTTGTCCATCTCACGCGCCCGTTTCAGGACCGCGATGCCGTCCAGCTTCGACAGCATCAGATCCAGTACCAGGATATCCGGCTTCGTCACGCGCATAAGCTCTGCCGCGCGCTGCCCGTCGGCTGCCGTACCGACGATCTCATAGCCGGGAACCTGTTCCAGACGGCGTTTGACGTGATCGCAAAACTCCTCATTTCCATCTGCGATCAGAATTTTGACACGGTTTTCCATTCTTGACCTCTCCTCATAATATGGTTTGTGTCAGACACTGACTTTTTTATCGCTGCGACATCATGAATATAGCACATTCTGGTAAATTTTTCAATTTCTTTTATGCAATATTTTCCAGAAACTTCTCGATGTCCTTCGACATAATATTTTCAAAGTAAAGAAACCGTTAAAAGTCTGATAAAATCATAAAAATGAAAATAAATTGCAATATCTTTTTTGGGCTTAACTACCAAATGCGATTATATGACCATTTGCCCGCCGCGTCAAGTGCATCCAATGTTTTTCTATATTTTTGTAAAATTTCCAGAGTAATTTTGGCTAATCTGCATAAAAAACCCGGATCCCACAGCTGCGCGGGATCCGGGTTTTTCTTTGTTTTTTCAGCTTCAGGCGTCCTGCGGCAGGATTTTGCCCTCCGCTGTGAACGTCACGACGCGCATGGGAATGTCCTTTCCGCTTGCCGCGACAGCCTGCCGCGCGGCGTATTCCAGCCCACCGCAGCACGGCACCTCCATGCGTGTGAGCGTCACGCTGCGCACGTCGTTCTCCGTCAGGATCGCCGTCAGCTTTTCCGCATAGTCCGCGCGGTCGAGCTTCGGACAGCCGATGAGCGTGACGCGGCCGCGGATAAAGTCCGCATGGAAGCTGCCGCAGGCGTAAGCCGTGCAGTCGGCGGCGATCAGCAGGTCGCAGCCGTCAAAATACGGCGCACACACCGGTACGAGCTGCAGCTGCACCGGCCAGTTTTGCAGACGGCCCGGCTGCGCGGGCGCGTCCTGTCCGGCGGACTCCTGCGCAAGCGTCCGTACCTGCGTCCCGGCGCAGCCGCAGGCCAGCCTGTCCGGTGCGCTTGCGCCCGGCTTTTTTGCCGCCTGCACGCCCCTGACCGCCTTCTCCGTCAGCCGTTCGAGCTTCGCTTTTTTGACAGCCTCCTCATCATATGCCGCCGCTTCGCGCTCGATAAAGCGGATCGCATCCACTGGACAGACCGGCAGACAGTTGCCAAGCCCGTCGCAGTAATCGTCCCGGATCAGCTTTGCTTTTCCGTCTATGATGGCGATCGCGCCCTCGTGGCACGCCTGCGCACACAGGCCGCAGCCCGTGCAGGCCGCCTCGTCGATTTCGATGATCGTCCGTTTCATGTTTGTCCCTCCTGCTGCTTTTGGGCCTCCAATCTCGCGCGCCGCTCGGCGTCGGCCTTTTCCTGATTGCGCCGCGCGATGATCATCAGCTTCTCATACGTCTCCTCGCCCACGCACTGCTTCGCGTATTTGCACCACTGCACGCAGCTGAGCTTGTCGTTGTACACGATGAAGCCGCAGTTATCGCAGGCGACCTCCGTGTCTGTGGAAAAAATCTCGATCGGATTGCCGCAGTTCGGACAGATCCGGTCCTCAATGGTCGGCGTTCTCGGCTTGCCCTGGCAGCCGTCCATGATCATGCTTATCGCCCCCTTTTTAAGTAACTGCTGATCCAATCGTCAGTTACTTGACTTTCTGGTCATAGTATAGGATACTGAAGAAAAAATGTATGTTGTTTTTCAAACAAAGGAGATTCAAATTATGGATGAACTGAACATTTTGACCGAATGTGCGCTGTTCCGGGGCCTGCGCAGGGCGCAGATCCGGGAGATGCTGCCGTGTCTGTCCGCGCGGCAGGCCCGCTTCCGGCGCGGGCAGTTCCTGCTGCGGGCGGGAGACAGAGCCTCATCCGCCGGGATCATCCTGTCCGGCGAGGCCGAGGTCCTGCAGGAGGATTTCTGGGGCAACCGCAATCTGCTTGCCGCCGTTGGGCCGGGCGAGCTGTTTGCCGAAGCGTTTGCCTGCGCGCACGCCGTTTCCCCGGTGAGCGTGCAGTGCACCACGGACGGGAGCGTTCTGTATCTGAACGTGCGCGCCGTCTTCTCCCCCTGCGAAAAGGCCTGCGCGCAGCACAAAACGCTTTCGCAGAACCTCATCCGGGTGCTGGCAGAAAAAAATATGCAGCTGAATGAAAAGGCGGGTTTTCTTTCCCAGCGCACAACGCGCGAAAAGCTGCTGGCTTATCTGTCCGCGCAGGCACGCCGGGCCGGCAGCGCCAGCTTCCGCATCCCCTTTGACCGGCAGCAGCTGGCAGATTACCTGTCCGTCAACCGCAGCGCCATGTCCGCCGAGCTTTCGAATATGCAGCGCGACGGCCTGCTCCGCACCGACCGCAGCTGCTTCACGCTCTGCCAGCCGGAAGATACACCCTGACACGCACGCAAGGGGAGCGGCTCACGCCGCTCCCCTTTTGCGTCATGTAGCGCTGTCAGCAGCCGCAGCCGGTGTCGCAGCCGCAGGAATTGCCGCAGCCATTGCTGCCGGTGCCGAAGATCAGCAGAAGGATGATGATCCACCACCAGCTGTTGCCGAAGGCGCAGAATCCGGACTGATTACAAGACATAACAAGACCTCCTGAAAGATAACGTAGCGTTTGATCGCTCGCTCATTCCATGTTATGCAGAGGTCCGAAAATGGTGACGGCTACGCGAACAGCTCGTCGAGCGTTCCGAAGGAATAGCCCATCTCCTCCCATTTGCTCAGCAGCGTGTCCAAGATCCGCGCGTTCGTCTGCGACGTGGAGTGCAGCAGCACGACCGCGCCCGGATGGATGCGCGGCAGGAGCTTGGAAAACGCCTGCTCGTCGGTCGGCTGGTTGTCCTGATACCAGTCGACGTAGGCCAGCGACCAGAATACCGTCCGGTAGCCGAGCTTCTGCGCCATTTCAAGATTTTTTTCGCTGTAAATGCCCTGCGGCGGGCGGTAATAGCGCGGCAGGTCCTCGCCGGTCGTCTCCCGGTAGAGCGTTTCGAGGCTCGTCAGCTCCTGATTGAAGGCGGCTTCGTCTGAAAGCTTCGACATATCATAGTGGTGGTACGTGTGGTTGCCCACGATATGCCCCTCGCGCAGCATCCGGCGCACAAGCTCCGGGTTCTGCTCGATGTAGTTGCCCACAACGAAGAACGCCGCCTTGACGTTGTGTTTCGCCAGCGCCTCCAGAATCGGCTCCGTGCAGCCGTTTTCATAGCCTGCGTCAAAGGTCAGATAGATCTTCTTCTGCGTCTCATCGCCGAGATAGACCGCGTCATAGCGCCGCAGCGCCTCCTTTGACGCGTTGCCGACGGGCGGCTGGCCCTCCGTCCGGAAGCTCAGGCCCCACGACCCGGTTTCGATCGACCGGCTCTGCTGAAACAGCAGCGGCAGAACGGCGCAGAACGCCAGCACCGCCGCCAGCGCCAGCGTCAGTCTGCCGTACTGCCGGAAAAATCGCTTCATAAAACATCACCCCTGTCCATCCTTATGCGATGGACAGGGGGATATGCCTTTTATCCGCCGTAATCGTAGCCGTAGCCGTCAAAGTCCGGCACTGTGAATTCTTCCTCCTGCCCGGACTGGCCCTCCAGCTCCTCCTGCGCCTGCTGCTCGGCCTCGTTGATCTCCTCCTCGCCGGGCCGCTCGTCGAGCGTGAGCGTGACCTCGATCTCCGCGCCCGCGCGATAGAGCTTCAGCTTGACGGTGTCGCCCGCCCGGTGCTTGGAAAGTGCGGAGACAAGATCGGAATACGCGTTGATCTCGCGGCCGTCAAATTCCAGAATGATATCGTGCGGCTGCAAACCGGCCTTTTCCGAGCAGCTGCCTTCCGTCACGGTCACGACCTGCGGTCCGGAGGGCAGGCCGTAAATTTCCGCAACCTCTGCGTCGAGATTTTGCAGCGTGACGCCGAGATAGGCCCGGCCGCGGACGCGGCCATACTGCTGCAGGTCATACACCACGCGCAGCACGTCGTTGATGGGAATGGCGAAGCCGAGCCCTTCGATGGTCACGCCCGTCTCCGTCGTTCCGGATACCTTCGCGGTCGTAACGCCGATGATATTGCCGTTCATATCGAACAGCGGCCCGCCGGAGTTGCCGGAGTTGATAGCCGCGTCGGTCTGCAGCATGTTGATGGGTGTTCCATCAGCGTCGATCTCGCGGTCAAGCGCGCTGATGTAACCGGCGGTCATGGTGAACGTCAGATCGCCCAGCGGATTTCCGATGGCCTCGACTGTCTCGCCGACCTCGACCTCGTCGGAATCGCCGACCGTGACGGTCTGCAGGCCCTTGGCCTCGATCTTCAGAAGCGCAATGTCGTTCATGCTGTCCGTGCCGACGATGGCGGCAGGGTATTCCTCGCCCGAATAGAACTGCACGACGACGGTCCCCTCGTCCGCATCCGCGATGACGTGGTGATTGGTAACGATATAGCCGTCCTCCGTCAGAACGAAGCCGCTGCCCGTGCATATGCCGGTCGTTTCCACGCCCCAGAGGTCGGCTGTGACCTGCGTGGAAATGCCGCAGACCGCGCCGATGTTCATCTTATAGACCTGCGCCGGTGTAAGCGTCTTGTCGCCCTCGTTGGACTTGAGCGTTTCCGGCAGCGGCGTCCGTTCGAGCCGGTAGGCGGCATTGCTCTGCGATTCCGGCGCTGCGGGCTGCTCCTGCTCTACGGGCTGCTCGGCCATGACGCCGACAGAGGCATTCTTTTCCTGCTCGGCGAGGTTTTTCTGCCCAATGGCGTCGATGGTCTTCGTCAGCACGGAGCCGCCGACAGCCGCAACGATCGCCAGCGCGGCCAGCAGCGCCGCGATCTTGAGTCTGGTGTGCTTGCCGCTGCGCCGGATCTCCTCCTTGGCCTGCTCCAGCGGCGGCCGGGACGGCTCCTCGGGCGCGGGTTCAAAGCTGTAGTTCATCTTTTCATCGTAATTTTCCATGGTTCTGCGCTCCTTTTCGGCGTGTCTGTTCAGAAAAGCGGTTCCGGCAGATCCAGCATATGGCTCACACGCTTCAATGACAGCCTGCGGCGCATATACGGGTGGAAGCGGAAGCTGATCTCGACGAAGTCCGGCGCTTTGCCGACCTCCCCGATCGTTGTTTTGCACCCGGCCTGCCGCATGGCGGCAAGGCAGGCGTCATAGGACGGCACGGACTGCACGATCCGGCGGATCTGGGGCCAGCAGGCTTCGATGCGGCGGGGGGCGATGCCGTCTGTGATGGTGTCCGGGGTGTTGAGCTTCTGGACATCCGGGGCCAATGGGCCGTAGATGCGGTAGATCTCATCCCAATTGCAGACCTCCGGATGGGCCGTGACCTGCGGCAGACGGGAGAGCGCTTCGTAATACCGGAGCATGATGAGCGTCGTCACGCCGACGTCCTCGCCGTGGTAATTGGGCGTTTTGCCGTCCAGCAGCTCCATGCACTCCCAGAAATGGGCCATGATATGCTCCGTGCCGCTGCCGGGGCGGGAGGTTTTGGTGAAACTCATCGCAATGCCGGTCAGCAGGAGAGACTCAAAGATTGCCGCTGCCGTTTTTTCATCGCGCTTCGTAACGCGTCCAGCCATGGCGAAGATCTGGTCGGTCGCCCGCCGCGTCAGGGCGGCGACGCGCTCACAATAGGATTCCCCGGTCAGAAGATTCGATACCTGCCAGTCGATGAGCGCGATATATTTCGAGATCATATCGCCGAAGCCCGCGGATTTAAGCTCTGCCGGAGCGTCCGCGAGAATTTTCGTGTCGCCGATGATGACCTCGGGGCATTTTGCGGGATAGGTGATCTTGAAATTGTCGTTGACAATGGGCGCGGAATAGGACGCGAAGCCGTCCATCGAGGGGGCTGTTGCGAACAGGCACAGCGGCACGTTATGCCGCGCACAGGCAAGCCTGCACGGGTCATGGACAGACCCCGTGCCGACGGCAAGCACGCCGTCCACGCGGTCAAAATACCCCTCGATCTTCTCCACATCCTGCATGGTCGCCACGCGGATGGACGGCCAGATATGGCGCAGGACGGTAAAGCCGGACAGGGAAGCCTCAATGCCGTCCGCAGCGGCAAGCGTCTGCTCGTCCGCCGCCAGCAGGAGCCGGGGGCCAAAGCCGTTTTTCTTCAGGATCTCGCCGGCCTCGGACACAAGCCCGCTGCCAATCTCGATATCCCGGATGGCACATTCATGCGCCTGCCCGCAGGCGCAGTTCTGATAGCTGTCGATCAGCGTGTGGAAATCAGTCATGGGGGTTCTCCTTTTGTGTTGATAAGGACTTGTTTCGATGGGGCAATCCCAAAACACGAACCAGCGAAGCGTTTGCGTTTTGGAAAGGAGGAAACGGACTCAGAGGATAAGCGGCTTCGCGCACAGCGCGGAGGCTCGTTCCGTCGAGGCCGTTTCCGTCGCGCCTCCGGCAGCCATATCTTTTCTCTCGCAAGAGAAAAGATATGGAAGAAAAGAGTGCTTGGACGCGGTTGTGCATCCTGCGGGTGCGTTTTAGATAGGCACCGAGTTTTTAGTCGTTACGAGCACACATCGTCACCTTACGGGCGCTTTGGTACGCGCCGCCTGTTACGGGACATCAGATTTACAAGTAGCTGCCTTTGAATGGCTGCTGTAAATCAGCTTTGCGTTCAAAATTTGTGAGGCAGTACGGATTCGCCGCAGATTCCCGTAAAAAGCGGTGCGTTCTGTGGGCGGACAGAGTCGTCCGCCCCTACAGGGGTACGAGTGCATCGAAGCTTCGCCGTAGGGGCCGACGACTCTGTCGGCCCGATGAGAAGTTACGAATTTTCTGAGAATTACCGTAAAAAGCTGCATTCTGCGCGGCGCGATGTGTACCGGCAAGCGGCAGACCCACATCCGCAACGCTCCTTCGCCGCGAACGGTTGTGACTGGCATCGCCCCCCTACGAAGCTTTTTCGAAAAATGTCAGAAATTCTGAGATGCTTCATGTTTCGCGGGAAAAGTCCAGAAAAACCGAAGGGGTTTTTCTGGTCGCTTCAAGGGGGTTCCGGGGGGAAATCGAAATCCCCCCGGGCTCGTTTTCTTTTTGTCACTTTTTCTTTTGGAGAAGCAAAAGAAAAAGTGACACCGCAGCTGCAGATTTCAGAAAGTGTTCTTACATTGACAGGCTCGTCGTTGACCACAAAAAACGCTGCAAATTCAAGGCAACTTTACCCGTTCGGGTTCGGGGTATCCAGCATGGTCTTGCACGCGGCAAGGACCTTTGCGGCGATGGGCGCGGCTGTCTGGCTGCCGGAGCCGCCGCGCTCAGCGAAGACGACGAACGCGAGCGGATATGCCTCATCCTCCACGAAGCCCGCGAACATCGCGTCTGCCGGGCCGTTTTCGCGCTCCGCCGTGCCGGACTTGGCGCAGACCGTCAGACTGCCGAACTGCCACGCGCCGTACTGGTTCACGACCGCGCCGCGCATCATCTTTCCGAGCGCTTCGGCTGTTTCTTCGGACAACAGCCGCCCGGTCGTCTTCGTTTCCGCTTCATAGACCGTCTGGCCCGCGCGGGAAATTTTCTGCATGAGATACGGCTCCGCCGCCTCTCCGCCGTTCGCGATCACGCCCATAAAGCGCAGGAACTGGATCGCCGTGATCTGGTCGGTATACTGGCCGATTCCGGCCCAGGCGACGCTGCCGTCGTCCGCGCCTGACAGATCGACGGTCGACCGGGCGGTATAGCCGTCGCAGGTGAACGTTCCGTTGAGGCCCAGCTTATCGCAGGCCGCCTGCAGCGTGTCTTTGCCGAGGGACGCGGCCAGTTCGCCGTAATAGACGTTGCACGAATGCGCCAGCGCCTCCGGCATGGCAAGCGTCCCATGGCTGGACATACAGATGATTTCCTGTCCGCCGATGATGGTTTTCCCGGCGCAGGTATGGGTTCCGGCCTGCGCGGACGCGCTCTGCTCCAGTGCAGCAGCGCTCGTCACGAGCTTGAAAATGGAGCCAGGCGTATAGGCCGCGTCAAAGAAGCGGTTGAGATACACGCCGTCATACGCGCCTGTCTCGTCGCCCGCGATATCGGGGATGTTGTCGGGGTCGTAGCTGGGACTGGTCACAGCGCACAAAATTTCGCCGGTTTTGTAGTTATAGACGCCCACTGCGCCGTGATAGCTGCCGAGCGCCTGCAGGGCTGCTTTCTGCACCTCGGCACTGATGGTGAGTCTTGCGCTGGCCGTGCCCTTGGATGCTTCGTTCAGGCCGGTAATTTTATCGTAGCCGATCATCTGCTCGGCAAAATTGCCCAGCAGCGGCGCGCTGATATAGCCGTAGCGGTCGCCCAGCAGATGGACGGTCGCCTCGCGCACGGCTTCATCGGCACTGTACACGCGGCCATCCGTTGTATTCAGGATGCGTACGCCGGAGCGGTCGTAAATTTTGCCGCCGGTGAGATTCGTGCCGGTATAGACGTGCGGGCTGCCGGAAAACGTGACCCATTTTTCGGCGTTTGCCGCGTATTTGACGCAGAAGGCCAGCGTCCCCACGGCAAGCACAACGGCCAGAGCCAGCGCGAACAGCGCGCGGCGCGATACCTTTTTCATCTGCACGCCTCCTTTTCGGCAGGACGCCGCCAGGCGGCGTCGGGGTCCTCCGCCGCAGGTTCCTCAGCAGCCTCCTGTGCGTCAGGCTCCTCCGGCAGCGGCGTGACGCCGTGCGGGACGCGGATGGCAACGGAGGCGTTCTGCCGGGTATCGGCTGCCTTGATAAAGGCCAGCAGGCCCCAGACACAGACCATGCTCGACCCGCCGTTCGACACGAACGGGAACGTCACGCCCGTGAGCGGCAGGAAATCCGCCATGCCGAACACGTTCAGGATCGTCTGCGTGACCATGACCGTCACAGCCGCGCAGGCACCGATGGTATAAAAGCAGCTTCTGCCCGCGGGCGCGGAGCGCACGACGAAGCAGGCGAGAATGACAATACATGCGACCATCAGAACCGCCATAATAAGCCCCCATTCCTCCGAAACGAAGGCGAAGACCAGATCGGTGTCCGACGCCGCGACATATTTGAGCCAGCCCTTTCCCGGCCCAAGGCCGAACAGGCCGCCTGAGGCGATGCACATCATCGAGCGCGTCTGGGAATACCCGGTCGTGAGCGCATAGTCCCACACATGGCCCCACGCCTCAAACCGGTTGCGCGCGTAGGGCAGAAAGCGCAGTACCAGAACGCCCGCGAAGCCCGTCGCGGCGATGGCCAGCGCGATGGTCGCAAAGTTGCCGGAGCGCAGGAACGCGATGACAAGGAACGCGACAAAGAAAATGATCGCGGTTCCGAAATCCTTCATGAGCGCCAGACACGCGCAGATCACGGCGGAATAGGCGATGAACAGCACGATATTGCGCTTTGCCATCAGCCGCGAGAGCGTAGACGCGCCGACATAGATAAAGCAGACCTTGACGAACTCCGACGGCTGGAACGACACGCCACCCAGCTGGATCCAGTTGCGCGCGCCGAATTTTTCCACGCCAAAGAGCAGATTGAACGCCAGCAGGCCGATGCCTGCAACAGCCGCGAGATACCGCACGGTCTTTGCCCGCTCCAGATCGCGCAGCGACCAGCAGACGACGAGGAACACGCACACGCCCGCGACGATAGCAAGCAGCTCCTTGATCAGACTTTCCGGCGCGGAGCTTGACACGACGGCAAGGCCCATCGTGCACAGGAAAAACGCCAGCGTCTCCGCCTCGAAGCCCGTTCTGCGGAACGCGCGCAAGGCAAGATACAGCGCCCATTCCAGTCCGATCAGTCCGCCGAAGGCGGTCAGCTCCAGCGCAGGATCGCAGCCGCCGAGGATGAGCTGAATGGCTGTCAGCAGCTGGAACAGCGTCAGGAGCAGCAGCGTCGGCACCTGATGCACGGCATGGCCGGCCCGCGTGCGGGTCCCGGCCTGAATGCGCTCCTGTTCCTTTGTCAGGGGGATGAGCGTGAAATTCACGCCGCCCATCGTAATGACGTCGCCGAAGCGCAGCGCGGACAGCGCCGTCTGCCTCCCGTTGACGAACACGCCGGATTTGGAGTGCGCGTCCGAGATCGTCCAGCTGCCGTCGTCGTAGCGCGTTAAGACTGCGTGCGTGCGCGAGACGGTTGGGTAGCCAAGCTGTACATCACAGCCTGCACCGCGGCCGATAAGGCTTTCCCAGTGCGTGACAGGGATGTGCGCGCCGTCCGGCGTGGTCAGCCATGCCCAGACCTCCGGCTCCGGCCGGAACGTCAGCAGGCTCACCGCGCAGCGGATCAGGATCCCCAGCGCAAGCACCGGGAACAGATAGCACAGCCACGGAACGGGCTCAAATTGTGAAAAAAACGTAGTCAGTGCATCCTGCATGAGAAATTCTCCATGTACGGGCGGTTACGGTGCGGCGGTTCTGTCCTGCTCCGGAAGCTCGGCGACCTCGCTGATCGGGCCGTAGGCCGTCGTGTCGGTGGTCAGGTTCTTTTTGCGAAGCTTATTGTTGACGGAATCGGAAATGAGCAGATAAATGATCGCGAACACCGGCACGCCCAGGATCATGCCTGCGAAGCCGAAGAGGCTGGCCGCGATGGTGATGGACGCAAGCACCCAGAAGCCCGAGATGCCGACGGTGTTGCCGAGGATCTTCGGCCCGATGACATTGCCGTCCACCTGCTGCAGGACCAGAATGAAGATGACGAAATAGAACGCCTGCAGCGGGTTCACCAGCAGAATGAGGAACGCGCACGGCACAAGACCGATGATCGGCCCGAAGAACGGGATGACGTTCGTCACGCCGATGACCGTGGCGATCAGGGCCGGATACGGCATCTTGAGGATCAGAATGCCGATATAGCAAAGAACGCCGATGATGGCCGAGTCGACGATCTTGCCGATGACGAAGCCGTTGAACACCCGGTAGATATTGCGGCCAAGATAGAACACGTGATCCGCGCCCTTCGGCGAGAGCAGCGCAACGATGATCTTCTTGCTCTGCGCCTGAAACGTCTCCTTCGACCACAGGATATAGATCGACGCGACGAAGCCGATGAGGAAGTTCATAAAGCCCTTGACAAAGGCGACTACGGAGCTTGTGAGCGTGGTCAGGAGCTTCTGCACGTCCTGCAAAAACGTCGTGGTGATCCAGTTGTTGATGAACTCATAGATCTTGCCGAGCGCCGAGTCGACATAGCTCTGGATCTCGGGGTTGTCCTCGAGGATGTTCGTGACCCAGCGGTCGATGCTGGTATAATACGTCTCCGCGTTGTCCACGATCCCGACGACGCTCTCATACAGCTGCGGCAGCAGCATGGAGAAGAACGCGTATAAAATCAGGACTGCCACAACAACGCTGACGAAGATGCCCGCCGCACGGCTCAGATTGCGGATGAGCGCGGGCTTCCACTTTGTCTTCTGTTCCAGCAGCGGCAGCAGGCGGCTGTCGACGAAGCGCACGATCGGGTTCAGAAGGAACGCGATCACCACGCCGAAGATCAGCGGCTCCAGAATCATCTCCAGCGCCGTCAGCACACCGAAGAAACCCGGCAGATCCGTAAAGATCACGACGAGCAGAATGCTGACAAAGATCACGACCAGCGCCGTCAGCCCCCATTTGACGTATGGCTTGTCTCGATGTTCGTTCATACGCGATTCTCCTTTTCCCAGTTATCTATAAAGTATCATATTCGACAGAAAACGTCAATTCAGAGATTCCGCTAGGGTGCGCAGCAGTGCAAGCTCCTGCGCGTAGCCCGGCAGCTCGTTCGGCGTTTCGAGGATCATGGGCAAACCCCGCAGGGCCGGGTGGTGCAGAATACGCCGGAACATTTCCAGCCCCAGACAGCCCTGCCCGAGCTTTTCATGCCGGTCCTTATGCGCGCCGCAGGGGTTTTTGCTGTCGTTCAGATGCAGCGCCTTCAGCCGATCAAGGCCGATCACGCGGTCGAATTCAGCCAGCACGCCGTCCAGATCGTTTACAATGTCGTATCCCGCGTCCGACACATGGCACGTATCGAGGCACACGCCGAGCAGCTCCCCGCACCGGCAGGCGTCAAGAATCGCGCGCAGCTCCTCGAACCGGCCGCCGACCTCGCTGCCCTTTCCGGACATCGTTTCGAGCAGAACGGTCGTGTGCTGCTCCGGCCGGACGACCGCATCCAGACACGCAGCGATCAGCTCGATCCCGGCTTCAACGCCCTGTCCGACATGGCTGCCGGGATGGAAATTGTAGAAGTTTCCGGGTGTCAGCTCCATGCGCTGCAAATCGCTTTCAAAGACCTCGCGGGCAAATTCCCGCGTCCGCTCGTCCTTGGAGCACGGGTTCAGCGTATACGGCGCATGGGCCACGACGCGGCCCAACTGCCCGTCCTGCTGCATCTGCACGAGCACGGCGGCGTCCGCCGGGTCAGCACTTTTTGCAGCACCGCCGCGCGGATTGCGCGTAAAAAACTGAAAGGTGTTCGCGCCGATGGAAAGCGCGGTCCTCCCCATCGCGGCATAGCCCTTCGACGAGGACAAATGGCAGCCCAGATACAGCATAAGCGGCCTCCTGCAAGCGTATTTTTTATAGTTTATCACGTTTTTGGAAAATCCGCAATTCCACTTGCTCCCGGCGCGAAAAATCTGTACAATAAATATACCACTGCTGACAGGAGGCGCGGACGATGGGACGGACGGAGAATCAGAAGCTGAAGCTGCTGTATTTAAAGGAACTGTTCGAGCGGCAGTCGGATGAGGAGCACCTGCTCTCCATGCAGGACATTCTGGACGCGCTCGCCGCGCAGGGCATCCGGGCCGAGCGCAAGAGCGTCTACGACGATATTTTGTGCCTGCAGCAGTTCGGCATGGATATCGTGACGGTCAAGGGCCGGAACGGCGGGTATTTTCTTGCCTCGCGCACGTTTGAGCTGCCGGAGCTGAAGCTGCTGGTCGACGCGGTGCAGTCGAGCAAATTCCTGTCGGAGCGGAAGTCCATGCAGCTGATCGCCAAGCTTGAGACGCTTGCCAGCGGGTATGCCGCCGGGAGCCTGCGGCGGCAGGTCACAGTCGCCGGACGCGTCAAGACCATGAACGAGAGCGTCTATTATTCCGTCGATCTGCTGCACGAGGCCATCCAGAAAAACAGCCGCATCACGTTCCGCTATTTTGACTATGATCTGAACGGCTCCCGCCGCTACCGGCCGGGGCTGTATACTGCCAGCCCCTATGCGCTGTGCTGGCAGGATGAAAATTATTATCTCATCGCGCATTCCGAGCGCCACGGGCTGACGCATTACCGCGTGGATAAGATGGCCTCGATCAGCATGACGGGCCAGCCGCGCTATATGGACGCGCAGACGCGGGAGCTTGATCTGACCGAATACGGCAAAAACGTCTTCGGTATGTTCGCGGGCAGCCGGGAGCAGCTGCGGCTGCGCTTTGACCGGTCGCTGGCGGGTGTTGTGATCGACCGCTTCGGCCGCGGGACCCCATGCGTCCCGGATGGGCCGGACGCGTTTATCTGCACGGTCGAGGTCGCAGTGTCGCCGAACTTTTTCGGCTGGCTTGCCTCATTCGGCGCGCGGGCGCAGCTGCTCTCCCCTGCCCCCGTCCGGGAGGCGTTCGTCGCCCTGTGCCGGGCGGCAGAGGCGGCAAATACCTGAACTGAACGCAAAAACCTGTTTTTTTGTAAATACTACTGGAAAAATCCGCGCAGATATTGTATGATAGAAGCCGGAATGCAACAAGAAGCAAAATGAGTTTTCCTGCGAGACAAATCAATCCCACACAAACGCAGGAAATTCCCGATTCTATGAACAAAGGAAGGAATTCATATGGAACAAACCAAACTGAAGGCGCTCGAGCTGAACGCGGCAAAGGCGCGTCTTTATGGCGTCCAGATGGTGCACGACGCGGCCTCCGGCCATCCGGGCGGCTCGATGAGCTGCATGGACGTGCTGACGTACCTGTACTTTGCCGAAATGCGCGTCGATCCCAAGAACCCGCATGACCCCGCGCGTGACCGCTTCGTCATGTCCAAGGGCCACTGCTCCCCCGCTGTATATCCGGTGCTGGCGCTGCGCGGCTTCTTCCCGGTCGAGGATCTCAAGATGTTCCGCCGCATCGACGGCCATATGTCCGGCCATGTGGAAATGAAATACGTCCCCGGCGTCGATATGTCCACCGGCTCTCTGGGCCAGGGCATCTCCGTCGCCGTCGGCATGGCGCTGGCCGGTAAGGTCGCGCAGAAGGACTACCGCGTTTACGCCATTCTCGGCGATGGCGAGGTCGCCGAGGGTCAGGTCTGGGAGGCCATGATGGCCGCCAACAAGTACCACCTCGACAATCTGTGCGCCTGCGTTGACGTCAACGGTCTGCAGATCGACGGCGAGACGAAGGACGTCATGCCCACCGAGCCGCTGGACAAGAAGTTTGAAGCGTTCGGCTGGCACGTGATCAAGTGTGACGGTCATGACTTCGAGCAGATCGAAGCTGCCTACAAAGAAGCCGAGCAGACCAAGGGGCAGCCCACCATGATCCTCGCAAAGACCATCAAGGGCAAAGGCGTGAGCTTTATGGAAAACAACGCGGGCTGGCACGGCAAGGCGCCAAACGACGAGCAGTGGGCGCAGGCCAAAGCAGAGCTTGAAGCGAAGATCAAGGAACTGGAGGGTTAAAAAATGGCTGAGAAAATTGCAACCCGTGAAGCATACGGCAAGGCGCTTGCCGCGCTGGCCGAAAAATATCCCGACCTTGTCTGCTTCGACGCAGACCTCGCAGGCGCGACCATGACGAAGTATTTCAAGGCCGCCTGCCCGGAACGCTTTTTTGATATGGGCATCGCCGAGGCCGATATGGTCGGCGTCGCCGCCGGTATGAGCCTGTGCGGCTTCAAGCCCTTCGTCAACACGTTCGCCATGTTCGCAGCCGGCCGTGCCTGGGAGCAGGTCCGCAACTCCGTCGCTTACCCGCACCTGAACGTCAAGGTCGTCGGCAGCCACGGTGGTCTGTCCGTCGGCGAAGACGGCGCGACGCACCAGTGCATCGAGGATTTTGCCATCATGCGCGCCATTCCCGGTATGCTGGTCCTGTGCCCGTGCGACGGCAACGAGATGCGGCTGGCCGTTGAGGCGCTGGTCAACTACGAGGGTCCGGCCTATATGCGTCTGGGCCGTCTGGCCGTCGAAACGGTCACGGATTCCATCCCCGGCTACAGGTTTGAGCTTGGCAAGGGCGCAACGCTGCGGGACGGCACCGACGTGACCATCATCGCGGTCGGCATGAACGTGCAGATGGCGCTGGCCGCCGCCGAAAAGCTGGCCGCCGAGGGCATCTCCGCCCGCGTCATCGATATGCACACCATCAAGCCGCTCGACACCGAGCTGGTTCTGAAGGCCGCGAAGGAAACCGGCGCGATCGTCACCACCGAAGAGGCCAACGTCCTCGGCGGTCTTGGCGCGGCAGTCGCCGAGTATCTGAGCGAGAATTATCCCGTGCCCGTCGTCCGCCACGGCGTCAACGACGAGTTTGGCCGCAGCGGCAAGGCCCCGCTGGTGCTCGACGCCTACGGCGTCAATGCCGACGGCATCATCGCCAAGGTCAAGCAGGCGCTGGCCATGAAGAAATAAGCAGAGCATACAAACAGCCGCCCCGTTCAATCCCGGGAGCGGCTGTTTCAGTTTGTCAAAAAGTCTGCTTTTGCAGCAGACCGCTTTCTGCCGGGCGGACGACTCTGTCCGCCCGGCAGAATGTGCTGTTTTTACGGGAGTCTTTGGCGAATTCGTAACTTCCCAATGGGTCGATGTGGGCATCGACCCCTACAGTCAAGTATGCAGGTGCATACGATTTCGCCGTCAATTTTCAAATAAAGGTTGCATTCCGTGCGGGCGAACAGAGTCGTCCGTCCCTACATCCGGCGTGAGAGCCTTGGCGGCACGCTACGCTTATTCCTCCAGCAGCCGGTCGAGATCGGCGACGGTTTTGCAGTAGAAATCGCAGTTTTTCCGCATGAACTGCTCGATTTCCGGGATATCATTCGCCCAGCCTGCGGCGGCGAAGGGAACGCCTGCGGCGCGCGCCATGTCGTAGCCGGGCTTCAGATCGTCGACGACAAGAAGCTCCTGCGGCTCAAGGCCGAAGCGCTCCATGATCTGCTCCAGCGGCCAGGTGTTCGGCTTGCGCTGCTCGGGCGGCTGCTCCCAGCCGAAGATGATATCCGGCTCGGGAAGATCGTTTTCCCGGTAATCGCGCTCGATGCTCCCGCGCATGGAGTGCGAGACGACGGCGATATACCCGCCCGCGTCCTTGTGCCGCCGCAGAATTTCGCAGATGCCAGGATAGGCGCTCGGCACGCGCGTGCGCACCCAGTCCTGCCAGAAGCGGAACTCGCCTTCAAGCTCCTGCTCCGAAAAGCCGAGCTCGCCGGTGAACAGCGCCATGATGCCGGGGTCAAAATTTTTGCGGAAATAGTCCTCCAGCGTATACGACGCCTCCGGGCGCACGAGCTTTAAATAGGCAAGGAACGACGGAAAGTGGATGGTGGCGGTGCTGTTGACCGTGGTGTCGTCGTGATCCATGACCAGACATCTGAAGCGCAAGAAAGATCCCTCCTGTCAGTCTTTTCTGACATCATACCAGCAGAAGCGGCGCTTCGCAAGGAAAATCGTCAAATCTTATTTTTTTATGAAGAATTGCTATTTTCAGAAAGCTGTGCTATCATAATCATGAATATACTGCGCGAAGTCTATCCTCGTGCTTCGCAGCCCCGAACACAATCATGGAGGTACGGCTATGAACAAAAGAAGAAAGCAAAGCATCTGGCTGCGCAGAAATCTGCCGCTGCTGATCGCGGCCGCAGCGCTCGTGCTGCTGGTGCTCATCATTGTGCTGGTTGCACGCGGCTGCTCCAAGGGCAGCGACACGGTGATCAGGGCCAAGGCGTTTTCCACCGGCACGACCATCGAACTGCCCCTGTCCGCCGAGCTGAACGAGTCGGATTTCGTCTCCTACGGCGGCTACCAGTTCACGACAAAGAAAAAGCTCAGCGCGCTGAGCAAGCTCATCACCAAAAATAACGAGGGCATCACCGCCGAGACATATACCAACAGCTACGGCGAGTGCGGCGTCTATACGAAGACGAACGAATCCGGCGGTACAGACAGCTGGTGCCTGTATGTCAAGGACCCGAAGAACACCAATGAAAAATGGTACTTCTTCATGGGCGAGCACCGCGAGATCGCGCTCGATTCCGGCACGCTTGATCTGCTCCTGCCGCTGCACCTCATCACGGACGCGTCGCTGCGCGATACGATGTTCGCCGCCGTCCAGCCCGGTACGCCGTATACCTGCGGCATCGACAAGCTGCCGGACGGGCAGACGCTCTCCGGTATGTTCCGCGCATTCTATGAGGCGTCCGGCCTCTACACCGTCACGACCAGCGACAAGGGCTTCACGCTCGTTCCGCGCGGCGGCGCACAGGAGCTGATGTTCCAGTTTGACGAGCAGGACACGAACGGCCAGTTCATGATCACTGTCCCGCAGGCCGCTGAGCCGCAGCCCAGTACCAGCGCCGTTGTGACCTACGGCAGCGACGATCCCGTGTCGCTGCCCGAAAGCGACGCGGCGGCTCTGTCCACCGTGCTGCTGCAGGCCAACTATAAAAAGACCGGCAAGACGGCGGATTACCGGTACAGCGTCGATCTGGGCGGCCAGATCTACGAGGTCGCGCTCGACTGGAAGGACAACACGTGGAACGGCTCTGTGCGCTATAACGGACAGGTCGCCATGCTCGTCACCAAGAGCAGCTGCACCGTCGCGTCCATCTTCGCCTCCAACCATCTCGGCGGCACGCCGGAGCGTGACACGGCCAAGTGGCCTGCCGACGTGCAGGAGCTTGCCATCACGCCGAAGGCCGAAAGCATGGCCACGACGAATGATGTGAATGTGCGCTCCGCCCCGTCGACCAACAGCGAGGTCTTCATGACCATGCCGACCGATACGGTCGTCGCCGTCACCGGCGTCTCGGACGAGACGGACGACGGCGCATGGTATGAGATCTGGTACAACGAGGTCTGCGCGTACCTGAACGCCAAATACGTCAAATCCATCAGCAGCGCCGCAGCCAGCACGAACGGCTGATCGGGCCGCAAGATTATCAGCCTGTAGGGGCCGGCGACTCTGCCGGCCCCTGCTTTTTTCTGTGACGCACTGGCGCGGGAGCGCCCCTCCCTTGAGCAGGAGGGCCTGAAGGGATTCGAACGCGGCAAATTTTTGAGCGCTTTGAATCCTGCACCAAACGGAACCCAGCGCCCCTTTTCTCCCCCATCTTTTCCGGCAGGCGGAAAAGATGGGGCCGCCGGAGGCGTCCCGGCAATGGAATAAACTTTCCGCTGCATTCGCTTTTCACCGGTTTTATCTTGCGGAATCCTTGGCTGTGCGGTATGATAGACAAATAAAATTCAGGCAGAAGCCATTGCGCGTGAAAGGAGTATCATCATGAGTACTGTCAGCAGAGAAGCATTTGAAAAACAGGACGCGTTCGGGATCGGCGCGCCGAACGACGCGTATGCGCAGTATTTTACCGGCCAGTCCTATCTGAAGCCGCTGACCGCGCGCGGGGCCTGTCCCGTGTTTCTGGCCAATGTGACCTTTGAGCCGGGCTGCCGGAACAACTGGCACATCCACCACGCGAGCAGGGGCGGCGGACAGCTGCTGATCTGCACGGCCGGAGAGGGCTGGTATCAGGAAGCGGGCAAGCCTGCCGTAAGCCTGACGCCCGGCATGGTTATCACCATCCCGGCGGAGGTCAAGCACTGGCACGGAGCGAAGGCGAACAGCTGGTTCAGCCACATCGCCGTCGAGGTTCCCGGCGAGAACACCCGGAATGAATGGTGCGAGCCGGTCTCGGATGAGGAATACGCAAGCCTCGGCTGATAGGAGACATGATGGGCTGGGATGTTTTATTATTTGATCTGGACGGAACGCTGACAGATTCCGGGCCGGGGATCATGCACGCGGCTGAGACTGCGCTGGCGTCCTTCGGGATCACCGGACTGTGCGAGCGGGAACTGCGATACTTTGTCGGCCCGCCGCTGGTCGAGTCGTTTGCCGTCTATCTCCCGCAGGCGGATGTCCAGACGGCCATCGACCGCTTCCGTGCATATTACCGCGAGACGGGCTGGCTCGAAAACGAGCCGTATCCCGGCGTGCGGGAATGCCTGCACGCACTGAAAGCGGCGGGAAAGCGGATGTACGTCGCCACGTCCAAGCTGGAGAGCATGGCGCGGCAGGTGCTGACGCATTTTGATCTGATGCAGTATTTTGACGGCGTGTGCGGCGGGATTGCCGACGACCCGGAGGCTGGGAAGAAGGTCAACGTCGTGCGCCGCGCCCTGCGCGAGGCAGGCTGCACGGAGTATTCCCGCGCCATTTTGTCCGGCGACCGGGAATATGATATTTACGGCGGTCACGCGGCGGGAATCCAGACCGTCGGCGTGCTCTACGGCTACGGCAGCCGGGAGGAGCTGGAAAAGGCCGGTGCGGACGCGCTTGCGGAAACGCCGGAAGCGCTGCTGGCGCTTCTGCTGTGATTTTTCCGGTGAAGCCGCTTGTAAACAGGCGGCTTGTGTGATAAACTAAACCAGTTGTGTAAAAAACCAGAATGATTTGGAGGGCGACCCATGTAGCGGCTGACGATTCAATCAAAAACAAACTGAATTTGGAGGAACATACATGGCATCCCTGAAAGAAGAGATCTCCCGGCGCAGAACGTTTGCGATCATTTCGCACCCCGACGCCGGCAAAACGACCCTGACAGAAAAATTCCTGCTCTACGGCGGGGCCATCGCGCAGGCGGGCGCGGTCAAGGGCAAGAAAAATTCCCGTGCCGCCGTATCCGACTGGATGGAGATCGAGAAGCAAAGAGGCATCTCGGTCACATCGTCCGTCATGCAGTTCCAGTATGAGGGCTTCTGCATCAACATCCTCGACACCCCCGGCCACCAGGACTTTTCCGAGGACACCTACCGCACGCTCATGGCGGCGGACTCCGCCGTCATGGTCATCGACGGCGCAAAGGGCGTCGAGCCGCAGACCCGAAAGCTCTTCAAGGTCTGCGCCATGCGCCATATCCCGATCTTTACCTTTATCAACAAAATGGACCGCGAGGCCCGCGACCCGTTTGAGCTGCTGGACGAGCTGGAAAACGAGCTCGGCATTGAAACCTACGCCTGCAACTGGCCCATGGGCTCCGGCCGGGAGTTTCAGGGCGTGTACGACCGCCGTTCCAGCCAGCTGATCTTTTTCTCCGGCGTGTCCGGCAAGAACCGCGCGGACAAGATGGAAATCGATCTGTACGACCCGCAGGTCGCGCAGCTCATCGGCGAGCGCCGCCATCAGCAGCTGATCGACGATGTGGAGCTGCTCGGCGCAGGCCGCGAATTTGACCTTGAAGAAGTTCGTGCGGGCAGGCTTTCGCCCGTGTTCTTCGGCTCGGCCCTGACCAATTTCGGCGTAGAGCCGTTTCTGGAGGAATTTCTGCGCATGACGCCGAGCCCCCTGCCGCGCGAAGCGGACTGCGGCGTGATCGACACGTTCAGCCCGGACTTTTCCGCGTTTGTGTTCAAAATCCAGGCGAACATGAACAAGGCCCACCGCGACCGGCTGGCCTTCATGCGCATCTGCTCCGGCCAGTTCCAGCGCGACGCGGAATATTATCACGTGCAGAGCGGCAAGAAAATGCGCCTGTCGCAGCCGCAGCAGCTCATGGCCTCCGAGCGCGAGATCGTCGACGAGGCCTACGCGGGCGATATCATCGGCGTGTTCGACCCCGGCATTTTCTCCATCGGCGATACCATCACCGTACCGGGCAAAAAGTTCAAATTCGGCGGCATCCCGACCTTCGCGCCGGAGCACTTCGCCCGCGTCAGCGCCAAGGACTCCATGAAGCGCAAGCAGTTCCTCAAGGGAACCGAGCAGATCGCGCAGGAGGGCGCGATTCAGATCTTCAAGGTGCCGAATTCCGGCATGGAGGAGGTCATCGTCGGCGTCGTCGGCACGCTGCAGTTTGACGTTTTCCAGTACCGCATGAAGGCCGAATACGGCGTCGACCTGCGTATGCAGCAGCTGCCGTATGAGCAGCTGCGGTTCATCACCAAAGCGCCGGTCACGGATCTCAAGGATCTGTACCTGTCCACCGACGCGGAGCTTCTCGAGGACTACCGCGGCCGGAGCCTGCTGGTCTTCGCCTCGCAGTGGTCGATCAACTTCATCCTCAAACGCAACCCCGGCCTCGAATTGTCGGAAACGGCGCAGTAAGCGCGGGTTCAGGCTTCAAAGGCTCCCTCTCTTATTTAGACGGGGGAGCCTTATTTGTTTGTTCAAATCCATTTATGCCGGATTTTCAGTGTCTGCCCCTACCGGCTGCTTCTGATTTTGGTCAGGGTTTCCTTATGTCTGTGGAATCTCCCCAAATACCCGGCGCACACCGAGCCTTCGCAGGAGGTTCAGCTTTTCCCGGCAGGTCTCCTCCGTGTCGTACAGGAAGACGTGCGCGTCCCCGTCTTCGTCCCGGAAAAAGCAGTAGCGGCAGACAAGCTCCGGGGAGAAATGCGATGGGTGCCGCGCGGTCAGCGCGTCCGCCGCCGTTTCGTCAAGCGGCGTTCCAACACCGGAGGGGCATGGGACGGGGAACAGCATCCGGATGGGCGCGAGATATACCCAGAGCCGGTCCCCCCAGACCGGGAGCAGCCCGCGCAGGTATCCCTCCAGACTGCCGCCGGAGACCTGCGTGTCGCACCAGACGGCGGGCGCATCCGGCGCGGCAGTCTGTACAGGCTGCAACAGCCGTGCGTCGCGGCAGCCCGGCGTTTCGCAGAACAGATATCCGCCGTCAAATTCCGCAGGCGGCACAGCGCCCGGCGCGAGCAGGTACAGCTCCGCGGCGGGTTCTCTTTTTTCTTCATCAAAGCCCGCAATGCCGCATTTCAAGGCAGAACCGGGCGGAAATGGATACAGAATCATGGACAAGCCGCCTTTCCTGTGATATAATGCTATGTATAAAATTATGAAGCTGTAGGAAAAGCTATGCCGTTTTCATTTTTGCCCCGCATGATCTACCCGCATCTGACCGACGTGCGCGCCGAGGATCTGACCGCGCGCGGCGTCTCGTTCCTGATGCTGGATTTTGACAACACCATCGTCCCCTACACGACGAGCGAACCGACGCCGGAAATGGCCGCGTGGCTGGGAGCCATGCAGGCCTCCGGGATCGGCCTTTGCGTCGTGTCAAACAGCAGAAAGCCGCGCGTTGTGACCTTCTGCGAGAAATACGGGCTGGACTGCATCACGCACGCGAAAAAGCCCTTTTCGCGCGGCATCCGCGCGTGTCTGGCGCGCTTTTCGCTGGAACCGGCCCGCTGCGCGCTCGTGGGCGATCAGATCTACACGGACGTACTGGGCGCAAACTGCGCGGGGGTGCAGTCGATCCTGATCTCGGCAATTCATAACCATACCATATGGCTGAAGCTCCGGCACGTGGCCGAGCTTCCCTTTATTGCAATCGGAAAATGGAGGATTCAACATGAAAAACATTGAAAAGTACCAGAAGCTCATCGCAAAGGGCGAGGTCGACGCGCTGCTGCTGACCTCGAAGCACAACCGGCAGTATGCCGCGGAATACTGCATCGCAGAGGGCGTCGCCGTGATCTGCAAAACACAGAGTTATTACTTCACCGACTTCCGCTATATTGAGTCGGCACAGAAGAACCTGCCGGGCTTTGCCGTGAAGATGGTCGATACGGAGCACCCGTACACAAAGCTGATCAACGAGGCCATTTCCGACAATACTGTCAAGACCATCGGCTTTGAGGACGATACGCTGACCGTAGAGGAGTATACGCTCTACAACACGAAGCTCAACGCCGTCCTGCATCCCTACGCCGCCGAGATCAACGCTCCGCGCGCAAGCAAGGAGCCGTGGGAGATCGAATACATGAAAAAGGCGCAGGAGATCACCGACCGCACATTTGACGATCTGCTGAACGTCATCCATCCGGGCATGACGGAAAAGGAGCTGTGCGCGGAGCTGATCTACCGGCTCTATAAATACGGCTCCGAGGGCCCGTCGTTCGACCCCATCACCGTCTCCGGTCCCAACACCAGCCTGCCGCACGGCGTTCCGTCCGAGCGCGTTCTGCAGTACGGCGATTTCGTCACCATGGATTTCGGCTGCCTGTACCACGGCTACTGCTCCGACATGACCCGCACCATCGCGCTGGGCTACGTGTCCGAGAAGATGGACAAGGTCTATCATACCGTGCTCGAGGCGCAGCTGGCGGGCATCGCCGCGACGAAGGCGGGCGTGGCCGGCAGGGAAATGGACGCAGCCGCGCGGAATGTCATCAACGCCGCAGGCTTTGAGGGGCTGTTCGGCCACAGCTACGGTCACAGCCTCGGCCTTCTCATCCATGAGGGGCCGTATGCCAACACGCGCAACGACAAGCCCATGCCCGCAGGCGCGGTCGTATCGGCAGAGCCGGGCATCTACATCCCGGACGAATTCGGCGTGCGCATCGAGGATGTGACCGTCATCACCGAAACCGGCTGCGAGATCCTGACGAAGAGCCCGAAAAATTTGATTATTTTATAAAATATCTTGAAAAGCCGAGCAAAATAGTGTAAAATCAAAAAGCTATTTTATTTGTTGGTGTATTCTACACGTATATTGGAGGAATATTTTTATGGCTACTATTACCGCTGGCGATTTCAGAAACGGTAAAACATTTGAGATGGACGGCAAGATCATGCAGGTCGTGGAGTTCCAGCACGTCAAGCCCGGCAAGGGCGCCGCATTCGTCCGCACAAAGATGAAGAACGTCGTGACCGGCGCCGTGACCGAGACCTCTTTCAACCCGACTGCAAAGTTCGAAGAGGCTTTCATCGAGCGCAAGGATTATGAGTACAGCTACAACGACGGCGATCTGTACTACTTCATGGATCAGGAGACGTACGACATGGTTCCCGTCAGCAAGGATATGCTCGACGACTCCTTCAAGTTCATCAAGGAAAACACCCCGGTCAAGCTCCTGAGCTACAAGGGCAATGTCTTCAGCGTCGAAACGCCGAACTTCGTCGAGCTGACCGTTACCAAGGCCGATCCGGGCGTCAAGGGCGACACCGCTACCAACGTCACCAAGCCCGCGACCGTCGAGACGGGCGCGGAGATCAAGGTTCCCCTGTTCATCAACGAGGGCGAAAAGATCCAGATCGACACCCGCACGGGCGAATATCTGGGCCGAGTCAAGGGTTAATCCAAACGTCAGCGAAAGGCAAACCGCCGGAAAGGAGATTTTACGATGACGCTTTCTGAAAAATCCGCATATCTCAAGGGCCTGATGGAGGGCATGAAGCTCGACACCGAAACTAACGAGGGCAAACTGATCTCTGAGATCATCAGTATGCTTCAGGACGTGGCTGAGAATGTTTCCGATCTGGAAGAAGTCGTGGACTGCATTTCCGATGAGCTCGACTGCATCGAAGAGGATCTCGACAACATCGACGATTACCTGATGGACGACGATGACGACGAGTATGACGACTACGACGAAGACGAGGACTACGAAGACGACGAGGACGACGACGATCAGAACGAGTACGACTTCGGCAGCGAAACGCTCTATGAGGTCAAGTGCCCCACCTGCGGCGAAGTCATCACCATCGACGAGGAAATGCTCGACGAGGGCGCGACGACCTGCCCGAACTGCGGCGAAGAGCTGGAGTTCGACATGGAAGACGAGGACTCCGAAGAGGACGAGTAATCAAAATTCAAAAAACGCCGCCCGGCTGGGCGGCGTTTTTTTCCTGTCGGCAGCATTCTCCATACGGCGCCAGCGGCTTATTCGGCCCACTGTCTGTACAATCCGCGCATCCACGCGGCAACATCCATGCCGTAGACCCGGTCAAGATTTGCGGGGGTCAGGACGTCGTTCGCCCGGCCCAGTGCGATCTTGCGGCCGCTGTCCATCAGCAGCGCATCCGTGCCAAAGGCCCGCGCAAGAGACAGATCGTGCACCACGCTCACCACAGCGCGGCCCGGCGTTTGCAGCCACTGGCCGATCAGGGCGAAGATCTGCTTCTGATAGATGAGATCGAGATGGTTCGTCGGCTCGTCGAGCAGCAGGAGCTTCGGGTCCTGCGCCAGAACCTGCGCGAGGAACGTGCGCTGCAGCTCGCCGCCGGAGAGCGTCAGAACCGACTGCCGCCGCTTGTCCTGCAGGCCGGTGAGCGTCAGCGCCTGCTCGACGTGCCCGGCGTCGTCCTCCCGGCTGCGGCCGAACACGCCTCCTGCATAGGCGAAGCGCCCAAGGCGCACGACCTCCTCGACTGTGAAGCCGTAGCCGACAAAGTGGTTCTGCGCCAGAACGCCGATGGCCCGCGCGCGAAGCGCGGGCTTCATGCTCCTTACATTCTGTCCTTCAAACAGCACGCGGCCTGTATACGGCGTCCCCTGCGTGATGGCGGCAAGCGCTGTCGATTTGCCTGCCCCGTTCGGGCCTGCGATCATGAGCCACTGCCCCTCGGAAACGGAAAAGGAGAGCGCGTCGACGATCTGCTTTGTCCCGTACCGCACCGAAAGACGGTCGACATCCAGCATCGGCATATCAGTGCTCCTTTCTCGACTGATAGAAGATCACCACGAATACGATCGCGCCCACAAAGCTCGTGACCACGCCGATGGGCAGCTCCAGCGGATTCAATAGAATGCGCGCAATGAGATCGGCCAGCATCAGAAAGACCGCTCCGCCGAACATCGCCGCCGGAAGCAGCCGCTTGTGGTTCGGCCCGACCAGCATCCGCGCCATATGCGGCGTAACAAGGCCGACAAAGCCGATCGTCCCGCCGATGGACACGCACACGCCGATGAGCATGGAAACCATAATGAGCAGCACGAGCTTGGCCCGCTTCACGTCCACGCCGATCTGCCGGGCGTTGTCCTCCCCAACGGCAAGGGCGTTGAGGATCTGCGCGTGCAGCAGGATGACCGTGCCGCAGATCAAAAGCGCGCCTGCCAGCACGGCGGCATTCTGATATGTGCTGCCGCTCAGGGATCCCATCGTCCAGAACGTGATGCGCTGGACCTTGTCGGCAGCGAAGGTAATGACGATGCTCATAATGCTGGAGACGAACATGGAGAAGATCACGCCGATCAGGATGATCGTGTTCGTCGACAGAGAACGGTCGAGCTTATAGGAAAGGCCGAGAATGACAAGCAGCGATAAGAACGCGAACACGATCGCCATACCCATTGTCCCCGCGAACGGCAGACCCGGCAGCGTCACGCCGAAGGCAATGGCAATGACCGCGCCGAGCGACGCGCCGGACGAAACGCCGAGCGTCGAGCCGTCGGCCAGCGGGTTTTTGAGCAGTCCCTGCATCGCTGCGCCTGCCAGAGACAACGCTGCGCCCGTCAGTGCCACGCACAGAACACGCGGCAGGCGGATGGGCAGAATGGACGAAACAAGACCCACGGGCGTCTCGCCGCCCGTGAGCTTCGCCGCAAAATAGGCAAGTGTGTCCGCAAGCGGGATGCGGACGCTCCCCACGCAGACGCAGAGGCACAGCACGGCCAGCGTCACGAGCGTAAAGAGCAGGTATTCCCAGAGCCTGAACGTTTCGTGATACCGGCGCATGCTGTGCCTCCTGTTTTCAGAGTGGTATTTCCGGATTATTCGCCGTAGACAAAGTCATACAGAGCCTTCGCGCCGTCGGCCAGACGCGGGGCCGGGCGGGACAGCTCGTTGTTCGGCAGATTGAGGATCTTGCCGTTTTTGACAGCGGTGACGTTTTCCCAACCGGTGCGGGAGAGGATCTCCTCCTCCGGCGTCGGGCCCTCGCCAAAGTACATGGAGATGGTCACGATGTAATCCGGGTTGCGCTCAAGCACCTGCTCTTCGGAGATCTCGCCCCAGCCGGTCACGTCGGCAAAGCAGTTCGTCAGGCCCAGCATATTGGCGATCTCGTCCATGAACGTGCCGGAGCCTGCCGTCCAGAGACCGTACTGCAGCGGGGAGACCTCAAAGTAAACGGTCTTCGTGCCGTCCCCGGCGTTTGCCTTGATCTCGTCGAAGGTCTTCTGCATACTCTCGACAATGGACGCAGCCTCGGCCTGCCGGCCAACCAGCTCGCCGATCATGCTGATGGCGGTATAGGTGCCCTCGATGTCCTGCGCGTCGCTCACGACGACGCGGACGCCGGCGGCCTCCAGCTGCTGCACCTGCTCGTCGGTCTGGGCCATGGTGCTCATGAGAAGCACCTGCGGCTCAAGCGCGATGATCTGCTCGATGTTCGTGTCGTAGCCGGACTGGACGGAGGGAACGTCCAGGACCTCCGCCGGATAGTCGCAGTATTCGCCGCGGCCGACCAGCAGATCGCCCGCGCCCAGCGCGTAGAGGATCTCACAGTCGGAGGCCGTCAGCGCGACGACGCGCTCTGCGGGCGCGTCCAGCGTGATCTCGCGGCCGGTCATGTCGGTCAGGGTAACGGCGGAGGCGGTGTCCTCTGCTTCCGGTTCCTCTGCGGGAGCCGGTTCTTCTTCTGCGGGGGCAGATGTTTCCGTTTCCGGAGCCGTCTCGGTCTGGATGGGTTCTTCCTGTGCAGGCTCCGTCTTCGCGGCGCAGCCGGTCAGGACGGCCAGCAGCATCACAGCCGCCAGCAGCAGGGCAAAAAGTTGATTCTTTTTCATAACAGTATCTCCTTGTTTGTGATAAAGCGCCTTCCTGCGGCATTTGTCCGTATGGAAGGATCTATATTTTACCTGCAAACGGGAGATTTGTCAAGCTTCCGTGCATCACGGCCCGTGAGCGCCAATGCCTCCGGCGGCCCCATCTTTTCCGCCTTGCCGGAAAAGATGGGGAAGAAAAGGGGCGCTGGATTACGTTTGGTGCATCCTGCGGGTGCAGTTCATGCAAGCACCCGCTTTATAGTCGCTGCGAGCACACATACTCACCCTACGGGCGCTATGGTACGCGCCGCCTGTTACGGTACACTGAATTTGCAAGCAGCTGCGATTCAATATCTGCGGTGAAAACGCTTTGCGTTTGAAATTTGCAAGGCAGTACAGATTCGCCGCAGTCCCCTCAAAGCCTCCTCTTGCCGCGTCCCGCGCGGTAAGAGGAGGCTTTTGGCTTATCGCAGGCCTCGTTCCGGCAAGGCCACGGCTTCCCGGCGAACCCAGCATCAGCGGTTCGACGGGAAAAAAGGAGGAAACGGCCTTAGAGGATAAGAGGCTCCGCGAACAGCGGGGCCTCGTTCCGGCAAGGCCGTTTCCGACTATCCGACGCCGCCGATCCAGCGGAACCCTCTGCCGTTCGTCAGATCGGGCTGCGGGGTGTCAACGGAGGTCTCCACAATCTCCAGATTCGCCGCGATCCGTTCCGCATCGTCCCAGTCGGCGCTGATAATGACGACGCAGAGCTTCTCCCGGTCGTACAGCAGAAGCATCTGCGTGGTCCACTCCTCCGGCGCGTCGGAGCCTGGACTTGAACGCTGCCAGTGTGTCTCGACCCACGACGCGTCGTAGGGGCCGATCATCCCCTGCTTTGTGATCTCCGTCCGCGTACCGCCGCAGAGGAAGTCGCACCCGGCGACCGTGTTGGCGGACATACACTGCACGCTGTAGTCCTTCCGCACGTCCTGCACGGCAAAGAGGTCGTAGGTATAGACCACTAGCTCGCGCTCGTCCTGCGGCAGGCTCTGCGCCTGTTCGGCGTCCCGCTGGGCGATCACGTCATAGGCCGTTTGGGTGTAGCCCGTGCCCCAGCCCTCCGGCAGCCAACCGAGCCGCATACCGCAGACCTTTCCCTTTGTCCGGCCCTCGGTATCGAAGCTGATGGGGTTGTTCCACTCAAACGGCGTGTCCACCAGAATCGTCTTTTTGTTTTCCTCGTCATAGCGGAGCGTGTCCGGCATGATGTAGCTTCCCGCACCGTCCCGGACCGACGCGTAATGCACGATCGCCGCCGCGCCGCACAAAACGGCGACGGCCGCCGCTGCGATCAGCACAAGGCCGACCGGCCGCCGCTTTTTCACCCCCGGCAGCTTGGCCCGCGTTTTTTCCAGAATCCGCTCCGCGTCCGCGTCCCGGCTCAGCGAAACGGTGTTTTCCTCATAGTCCTCAAACAGACTCTGCACAGAGATCTTCAATCTGCACGTCTCCTTTCTGTAATTCCGTCCTCAGCGCCTGCCGTCCGCGCAAAAGGCGGCTGCGAACCGTGCTGGGGTTCATATGCAGCGCCTCCGCGATCTGTCCGGCGGTCTGGTTGTAGTAATACCGGCGCAGAAAAATTTCCCGGTCCTCCGGCGTGAGCGCTGCCAGCGCCGCGTTTAAAAGCGCGCTGCGCTCCTTCGCCTCCAGCAGCTTCTGCGCGTCGCGGTCATCGACGAGGATGCAGTCCTCGTCCCGGACGAGTTGTAAATGCTGCCGCCGCAGAAAGCTGATTGCCTGGTTGCGCGCGACCTTGCCCAGCCAGCCGCGCAGATGCTCCGTCCGAAGCGGCTGCGGTGCGCGCCACAGCGCGACAAACACATCGGAGGCCAGCTCCTCAATGTCCTCTGCGGCAGCGCACGGGCCGAGCTGATTGCCGATCACAGCTGTTACATATCCGCTGTACTGCCGCACGGCAGCCTCCAGCGCCGCCGCGTCGCCCCGCTTCAGCCGCCGCAGAATGGTCTTGTCATCCGTATCCATCCCTCCTGTCGTTTTGTTCCTTTGAGACGTCTCACCTATATAGTCGCAGAAAAACAGAATCTGTTGCAAAGAAATACGCCGCAGCGGCTGCTGCGGCGCTTGTCTGCGTTTATCGGATGAATTCTGCCGGGTCGATGGTGTCGCCGTTGGCGTAGACGGCAAAGTGCAGATGCGGCTCGTCCGCAATTTCGAGCAGAGCCGTTTCGCCAACGGCGCCGATGGTCTGCCCGGCCTCTACGCTGTCGCCCGCCGAGACGGACGGCATGACGGCGAGATTGGAATACTGCGAGACGTGGCCGTCCGGGTGGTTGATGACGACGGTCGTGCCGAGGAATTCATCGTCATAAACCGCCGTCACGACGCCGGAACCCGCGGCCTTGACCGGCGTTCCGACCGACGCGGCCAGATCGACGCCCGCGTGCGTCCGCCAGTCCTGCGTCGTGGCGTTATACTGCAGCGCGTCGACGCTGTAGGCGGCCTGCGTGCTGCCGGAAACGGGCCAGACGCGCACGTTCTTCGCCGCCTCGCGGACGGACTCGTCCGTCATGGCGGCTGCCGGAGCCGTTTCCTCCTCCGCAGCGGCGGTCGGGGCCGGCTTCTGCTCGGCGGACGGATTTTTGGCCGGTTCTTCCGCGCTGGTGGCAATGGACATCGTCTCCTGCCGCAGTGCTTTCTTCTCGGCGATGGCGCCGGACACGAACAGCCAGCCCGAAACGCCTACCGCGCATACGCACAGCGCCAGAACGATGTAGTAGCCCTTTTCACGGAAAAAATTCCGGATCCGCTTCCGGTTCGGATGATTTTCGTTTGTTTGCATGATTTTGCACCTCCGAGGCTAAGTATGTGCCAAAAACCGGAGGATTAAACCAGCGGAGGAAAATTATTCGTGCGGGAAATTCGTCTGTAAGTAATACCGGAGAATGCGGCTGCGGGTGACGATGCCGATGAAATCGCCCTTGTCGTCGATCACGGGGACGAAGTTCTGCTCGGCGGCGACGGAGATCAGATCCTCCACGCGCGTGTCGACCCGCACAGGCTGCACGGTGCGGCGGTGCTCGATCTCGGAAATGGAATGCTCCTCGGTCTGGCGCAGGTCCATCACGCACAGGCGCTTGAGCGTCCAGAGCAGGTCGCCCTCTGTAACAACGCCGCAGTATTTTCCGCTCTTGTCCAGTACGGGCAGTGCCGCATAGCCGGAATGCTCCATCCGTTCCATCGCCTGCCGCAGCGTGTCGTCGGACTCTATATAGGCGCACATCGCCTTCGGCGTCAGGAAAAAGAGAATATTCATGCGTCGGCCTCCTTATATCTGTAGTATATCATAGCATACCGGGCGGCCGAGGGCGTGACGATTTTGTAAACTGCGCGGGCGCAGAAAAAATTTGCCGTTCCGCGTCTGTTTTTCTTGCATTTTCGCGAAAGTTAGATTATCCTAACATTCAGAAACCAACAGGGAAAGGAAATGCAGATATGACACTTGACGAGCTTTCCGTCGGACATTCCGGCGTCATTACCGCGGTCGGCGGCGAGGGGATCCTTCGGTGCCGGCTGCTTGACATGGGTCTCATCCCGCACACGCGCGTACACGTCAGCAAAATTGCGCCCATGGGCGACCCCATGGAGCTGTTTCTGCGCGGCTATACGCTCACGCTGCGCAAGGAGGATGCGCGCAGCATCACGATTGAGGAGGACGCAGAATGATCTTCGCACTGGCTGGCAACCAGAACTGCGGCAAAACGACGCTTTTTAACCAACTGACCGGTTCAAACCAGCATGTCGGCAATTTCCCCGGCGTGACGGTCGACCAGAAATCCGGCCCGGTGCGCGGGCAGAAGGACTGCACCGTCGTTGATCTGCCGGGCATTTATTCGCTCCGCCCGTACACGGCGGAGGAGATCGTCACGCGCGATTTTATTCTCAAAAGCAAGCCGGACGGCATCATCAATATTGTTGACGCGACCAATTTAGAGCGCAATCTCTATCTGACGCTCCAATTATTGACGCTGCGCGTGCCGACGGTGCTGGCGCTCAACATGATGGACGAGCTGACCGGCAACGGCGGCAGCATCGATACGGATAAGCTCTCGCAGCAGCTGGGCGTTCCCGTCGTGCCCATCTGCGCGGCCTCCGGCGACGGGGTCGAGGCGCTGATCGAGGCGGCTGTGCGCACGGCGGAGGACAAGCGCCTGCCCGCCGTCGTCGATTTCTGCGCCCCCGGACCTGTCCACCGCTGCATCCACGCCGTCTGCCACCAGATTGAAGATCACGCGCAGCGCGCGGGGCTTTCCGTCCGCTTCGCGGCGACGTGGGTCATCGACGGCGATGAAGCCGTGCTGGAGCAGCTGCGCCTCGATCAGAACGAAAAGGAGCTGATCGAGCACTCCATCGTCCAGATGGAGTTGGAACGCGGACTTGACCGCAACGCGGCCATCGCGGATATGCGCTATACGTTCATTGAAGCGCTGGTCAAAGCCTGCGTCGTCAAGCCGCACGAAAGCAAGGAGCGCCTGCGCTCTGTCAGCGCGGATAAAATTCTGACCGGAAAATATACCGCCATCCCGATTTTCATCGGCGTGATGCTGCTGATCTTCTATCTGACGTTCCATGTGATCGGCCAGGGACTGAGCGATCTGCTGGCTTCCGGCATTGATGCGCTAACCGTCGTGGTCGATCGGGCGCTGACGGCCTATCACCTGAACCCCGTCGTGCAGAGCCTTGTGATCGACGGCATTTTTCAGGGCGTCGGCGCGGTTCTGAGCTTTCTGCCGATCATCGTGACGCTCTTTTTCTTCCTGTCTATTCTGGAAGACACCGGCTATATGGCGCGTGTGGCGTTCGTCATGGACAAGCTGCTGCGGCGCATCGGCCTGTCCGGCAAGTCCGTCGTGCCGATGCTCATCGGCTTCGGCTGCACGGTCCCGGCAGTCATGGCGGCGCGGACGCTCCCGTCGGAGCGCGACCGCACCATGACCATCCTGCTCACGCCCTTTATGAGCTGCTCGGCAAAAATTCCGATCTACGCGTTTTTCTCGGCGGCGTTTTTCCCGAAGTATGCAGCGCTTGTGATGATCGGGCTGTATGTGCTCGGCATCCTGTTCGGCATTCTCTCCGCGCTCGTGCTCAAATCCGCCTTCCGGGGCCGTCCGGTCCCGTTTGTGATGGAGCTGCCGAATTACCGGCTGCCGAGCGTAAAAAGCGTCGCGCTTCTGCTCTGGGACAAGGCGAAGGATTTTATCGAGCGCGCCTTTACTGTTATTTTCCTTGCAACCATCGTCATCTGGTTCCTGCAAAGCTTCGATACCCGGCTGGACGTTGTGACGAGCAGCGAGCAGAGCCTGCTTGCCATGGTCGGGCGCTGGCTCGCACCCATATTTGCGCCGCTGGGCTTCGCGGACTGGCGCTGCGCGACGGCGCTGATCACCGGCTTTATCGCAAAGGAATCCGTCGTCAGCACACTTCAGATCCTGCTGGGCACCGCCGCCGTCTCGACGCTCTTTACCGCGAAGGCCGCGCTGAGCTTTCTGGTCTTTACGCTTCTGTATACCCCGTGCGTAGCGGCCATCGCCGCCATCCGGCGCGAGACGGGTTCGGCGCTGCGAGCCGCACTCATTGCGCTTTCCCAGTGCTGCATTGCGTGGCTGGCCGCGTTCGCAGTGTACCATCTGACGCTGCTGCTCTGAAAACAGAAACTGCCGCCCGGCCGGGCGGCAGTTTTTTCACTTGGCGTATGTACGGACACTCAGGCCTCCGGATCGAAGCGCTCAAAAATCGGAATGCCGCCGGCGGCCTCGCAGGCCAGCAGATCCTCCTTCGTGCGGATCGTCCAGTCGACCTCCTGCGCGCCCCAGACGCGGACGCACGAGCGCAGGCAGTAGCTGCTGCGGTCTTCAAACTTGTACGCGATAAAGTCCGGGACCGTCAGGAAGTTCAAAAGCAGATTGCCCGCGATGAACCGCTTGTACCACGGCAGGCCCGCCTTGTCCTTCTCAAAATTCATAGAAAGCTGCCCGCGGCAGATTTCGGGGCGGAGCTTTTTCACGTCGATGAGCGCGAACGGGTCAAACGACTCGATGCAGAACTCGCCCTGATAGCTGTCCAGCCGCTCGCAGACTGCCTTGGCCAGCGCCATATGGTTGCCGCGCGCGGTCTTAAGCTCGATGATGAGCGGCGTTTCGTGCTCGAACAGGGCAAGAACCTCGTCAAAGGTCGGGATCTGCTCGTCCGTGCCCTCAAGTCGGAGCTGCTTCAGCTCGTCCAGCGTCAGATCCTCGATCTCGCCCTCGACGTTTGCGCAGCGCTTCAGATCAGAGTCATGGAACACGGCAAGCGTGCCGTCCTTCAAAAGATGCACGTCCAGCTCCGCGCCGAAGCCGCGCTCGATGGCCCGGCGGAAGGCAGGCAGAGAGTTTTCCGGGACGACGGGCTTGTCGTGATAGCCCCGGTGGGCGTAACGGTACTTCTTGAGAACCTCCCACTCCCGGTGTCCCTTCCGGCACCGCAGTGCCAGCGTAAACAGCAGATCGAGCGCCAGAAGCACGATCAGGATGATGCAGATTGTCAGCATAGTTACAGACTTCTTTCTTGCTATATTTTAAGATAGGCTTGAGCAGCACTGAAACCCAAAACACAAACCAGCGAAGCGTTTGTGTTTTGGAAAGGAGGAAACGGGCTCAGAGGATAAGAGACGTCGCACATAGCGGCGGCTCGTTCCGTTGAGGCCGTTTCCGACGCGCCGCCTGTTACGGGACATCAAGTTTGATAACAGCTGCCTTTGAATGGCCGCTGTAAAAACGCTTTGCGTTCAAAATTTGCAAAGCAGTACGGATTCGCCGGAGTTCTGTAGGTTATGCGGACGGGGTCAGTCGTCCATTTCCTCGAACGCTTCCAGCCCCTTCTTGGCCTCGGCCTTGGCGTCGCCGTGGTGGACGAAAAGCATCGTCACAAAACTCAGCGCAACGAACAGCGCAGCATACGGGAACAGGACGCGGTAGTCGATCTTGCGCATGAGCGTACCGGCGACGATGGGCGTAACGACCTGCGCAGCCATGGAGGCCGTGTAGTAATAGCCGGTAAATTTTCCGATATCCGAGCCCTTGCACATCTCGACGACCATGGGAAGCGAGTTGACGTTGATCGCGGCCCAGGCAAGGCCGACGAGGGCGAAGACGACAAACATAATGGCGTTGATCGAGGAGAATGTCGTTGTAAGCACATAGCCGCTGGCAAAGCAGGCGGTAAGCAGGATAATGCCGCCCTGGATCGTGCGCTTGCGGCCGATCTTTGAGGCGATCTGGCCGATGGGGATGTACGAGACGATGGCGCCCGCCGTGGCGATGAGCAGGCAGGTCGAAGCGCCGCCGAGGCCCTGCCCCATGACGGTATCGACATACGTCGAGAACCACGTCGTCACGCCGTTATATCCGATGAACCAGAGCGCGATGGAGGCCAGCAGGAAGCCGAGGCTCTTTTTGACGGGCTTCGGGAGCGTCTCGTGGCCGCTGCCGTCGTCCTGCGCAAGGTTCCATTCCGGGTGCTGCTTTTCAAGCGCCTGATTTTCCGCCGTGAGCTTCGGCTCCCTGATCGTGAGGAAGAGCACGGCGACGGCGACGAACATAATGGCCGACACAACGATAAACAGCGGCTGATAGTTCACATGATCCAAACCGGCGGTCTTGGAGTTGGGATAGAGCACCGCCGCAACGCCGAGATACAGAATGCCGCCGACCGCGCCCATCAGATTGATGATGGCGTTCGCACGCGAGCGCAGCGGCTTTGGCGTCACGTCGGGCATGAGGGCGACGGCGGGAGCGCGGTACGTTCCCATGGCGACGAGCAGCAGGCCGAGGACGATGACAAATGAGGCCGTCTTGAAGCCGGAGGGCTGGGCGGCGTAGCTGTTGTCGAGCAGAGGGAGAATGTTCATAAGGATGATGGCGCAGCCGGTGCCGAAGAGGATAAAGGGCATCCGCTTGCCGAGCTTCGAATGGCTCTTATCCGAGACAGAGCCGAAGAACGGCAGCAGAAAGAGCGCCAGAATGTTGTCCGCCGCCATGATCGCGCCGGAGAACGTTTCGTTCATGTGGAAGGTCTTCGTGAGGATCAGCGGCACGATGCTGTCGTACATCTGCCAGAACGCGCAGATGGACAAGAACGCGAGGCCGACCAGGATGGTGCGCTTGTTGTTGAGCTTCATTTCGGTTCTCCCTTTAATGTATTGAGGACTTCGCGGATATTCTGCATACAATACGTCGGCTGAACGCCGTATTTCTCAATATCGTCCATCACGCCCTCGCCGGACAGGACGAAGATCGTGTCGATCCCGGCGTTCACGCCGCAGGCGATGTCGGTATACACCCGGTCGCCGATGAGGCACGTTTCGCGCGGCGAGAAGCCCGTCTGCTCCATAGCCAGCAGCGCCATTTCGGGCTGGGGCTTGCCGATGACCTTCGGGCGGCGGCCCGTCGCGGTATGGAGCATTTCAATCACGCTGCCGCAGTCCGGCGCGCTGCCGTACCATGTCGGGCAGACAAGATCGGGGTGCGTGGCGACATAATCCGCGCCTCGGTTCAGAAGAATGCAGCAGCTTTCCAGCTTTTCATACGTCAGCTCCGTGTCGTAGCCCAGAAGGACAACGGCGCAATCATCCCGCAGCGTCTCGGCTACTCGCAGTCCTGCCAGACGAAGCTGATTTTTAAGAGATTCCGTTCCGCAGACGTAATAGACCGTCTCCGGCAGATACCGGCCGCGCAGATAGCGGATCGTCGCGTCCGCGCTGGTCAGAAAATCGTCGGGGAAGGCCTCGATGCCGAGGCGGGCCATCTTTGCAATATACGCGTCGGTCCCGCGCGAGGAATTGTTCGTCAGGAACAAATACCGGCCGCCGATGGCGCGCACATAGCGCAGGAACTCCAGCGTCCCGTCGAAGAGCGTTTCGCTTAAATAGATCGTGCCGTCCATATCCAGCAGGAACAGCCGTTTTTCCGCAAGAGACATGCAGCCACCTCCGAGGATCAATAAAAATCTGATAATGATTATACAGTGTTCCGCGCCGTTTGACAAGCGCCGGAGAAGGCCGTACAATACACATCAGAAAAATTGACTGAGAGGAAGCCGCAATATGCTGAAAGATCTGCACACGCTCTCGCCATATCTGGACTTTATTCATGCCTGCAGCGCAGACCCAGACTACCGTGACCCCATGCTGCTCACAGAGCAGCAGCTGCACCGGAACCTGCTGGATGCGCCTGAAAACCCGAATACGCGCGTGCTCGGCACGTTCGAAAACGACACCGTCACAGGCGTGTTTGCGCTGCTGGTGCTGGAGGACGAGAAGTATCTGGAGCTTCTGGCTGGACTTTCCCGAAGCGCGGCGGCCTATGACGAGCTGCTTGCGCATCTGAAATCGGCTTACCCCGGCTATCAGGCGGACTTTGTCTATAACCCGCGCAACCGGCTTTTGCAGGCAGCGCTCGAAGCGCTGGACGCGAAATTTGATCCGGAGCAGCAGAAGCTCGTCCTGCGGCGGACTGTCCCGTATGTGCCGGATGCGCGCATCGTACCCTACCGTCCGGAGTACCGGGCGCAGTATCTGGCGCTGCACACCGGCGACCGCTATTGGACGGGCGAACGCGTGCTGGCTGCGCCGGAAATTTTCCGCGTTCTGCTGGCGATCGAGGACGGCGAAGCTGCGGGTTATATCGACCTGACCCACAACAGCGCGGAAAACGAGCCATATGACCTGTTTGTCCGTAAGGAGAGCCGCAGGCGCGGCCTTGGCCGCGCGCTTCTATCGGCAGTGGTTCAGGAAAACCGGCCGAACGGCATGGCGCTTCTGGTCGATATCGACAATGAGGCCGCGATTGCCCTGTACGAATCACAGGGCTTCGACCGTGCGGAGGGCGAAAACAACATCACCGCGCATATTTGCCTGTAACGCATCAGCCCCCGGCGGCCCATTCGGGCTGCCGGGGGGCTGGTGTTTTTGGGGGTCAATCCCACGGGTTCATCGGGTCGTCCGGGTCGCTCGGATCATCCGGTTCATCCGGATAGTCGGGGTAATCCGGGTCGGTGGGTTCCGGCTCCTCCGGAACTTCCGGCTCAACGTACGGCGTACACTTGTAGCTTGTGTTGCGGGCCTGATACGTATCCTTGTGCAGCGTCTCGGTCTTGATGACAGTACCGTTTGCATCCACATAATCGCGGTAGGCCATGACGGTCTTGCCGACGTAGGAATACTGTACCATGTCGCCCTTGATATACTTGTTGCCGTCCTTGTCAACGACGATGTTGACGGTGTTGCCGTTTTCGTCGAGGGCGGTACCGGCGTCGGTGATGATGGTCTTGTCGCCGTCGATCTCCATCTTGGGCTGGACGGTCGCGACAACCTCGTGCCGCAGGACGATATGGTCGTAGCCCTTGTCCTTCGGCGCGGTGCCCACGAGCTTGACGTGGACATAGCCGCCGGAGACAGACGCGTCGATGCGCAGCGGATGGTCGGTGCTGTTGACGAATTTGTAATCCTGACTGCCCCAGTAGATTGTTGCATCCATGCCGAGCTGGACATAGGTGACAGTGAACATATGCGGAGCACGGTCGGTGACCTTGAGGTCGGCATAGAGGCAGGCAGTATAAATTGTGGACGCGACCTGGCAGATGCCGCCGCCGGCCTCTGCCTCGCTCTTGCCGCCGGTCTGGTAGACGATGGCGGGCTGATAGCCCTTCTCCGGCGTGCGCTCACCGACGATCTTGTTGAACGAGAACTCGTCTCCGGGGTTCAGGATGGTGCCGTCGATGGCCTTGCAGGCCAGCTCCAGATTCTTCGTGCGGCCTGCCTGCGCGGTATGCGGGCTGTCGCAGGAACCGAGTACATCGGAGAAGTATTCCTTCTCCAGCTCGGCCAGCGTGACCTCCGGCTGGATTTCCTCGGCCTGAATGACGATCTTCGTGCCGGGATCGGCCATGGCAAGCTGCTGCGTGTAATACGACACGTCAAAGCCGAAGCCGACCTTTTCCGCAACCAGCTCCTTCTTTTCCTCGTCGTAGTACGCGTCCTTCATCTCGGTTGCGAACTGGTCGTAATACTGTTGAAGATCAACCGGCGCGCAGGGCTCGGTGTCGTAATCGAACTTGAGTTCGGACAGATCGCCGGCATTGAACCGGGCAACGACCGCGTCATAGAGCGCGTCCGCGTCAAGCGAAATTTTCGGCGAACCTGTCACGACCGTGACCGTTTTTGCGTCCGCGTCGACCGTGACGGTCGGGTCGACCTTTTCCGACGCGCAGGCGCGCGCGGTCTGGTCGATCAGATCGCGGATATACGCGGTATCAAGATTCGTCCCGGATTCGAGCGAAATGTCCTGCCGGGTCTTCTTCGCGCGTTCGTATGTGAGAAGCGCCGTAATCGGGCCGCCGTCGCGGCCATAATTCATGGCGGCATCCGCCGCCTCGTCCGGGTTGAGGGCGACGTTGGTGATCTCAGGGGTGAAGTCGATCGTCCGGTCTGGCAGGACGACGGTGAGCGTATCGGTGGCCGTCTCCTGTTCGACGGCAAGCGTCACAGCGTTGATCGCGGCGTCGCGCTTCAATCCGCCGACGTTCACGCCGGCGACATAGACGTTCGGGAAAATGGTGTCGCTTCCCTTTAATATAAATCCATAGGTGCACACGCCGAGCACCGCCAGCAGCACGATGCAGCCCGCGATCACCGCGGCCTTCTTCCCGGCATTGCCGGATGGCTGCTTCTTCGGCGCGGCGGCTCTGTCCGCCGCAGTTTTGTGCGCGGGACGGCTGGCCTCAAATCTGCCTTTCTTTCTGATAAGAATCCCTCCTATTCAAAAGCCGCAGAGGCGACATACTCTATTTTGTGTCTGTATTATACATAAACCGACCGCTTTTTGCAACGGCATTCCCGACAGGAACAGCCCCCGGATTTCTGAAATTTCTATTAACATTTTCGGGGGTACGCGCAACGCTGCTTTGCAGGGTCATTCCGGCGTGTCTCCGACGGCCATATCTTTTCTCTCGCAAGAGAAAAGATATGGGAGAAAAGAGTGCTTGGACGCGGGGTGCATCCTGCGGATGCAATTCAGGTAAGCCCTGGTTTTCGGGTGTTACGAACACACAAACTCACCCTACAGACGCTAAGGTACGCGCCGCCTGTTACGGTACACCAAAATTGATAGAAGTTACGATTTAATATCTGCGGTAAAAACGCCGTGCATTCAAAATTTGCAAAGCGGTACGGATTCGCATTGGTCTTGCTGACTGCCGTATCCCAACGCTGTTCCTGTTATCGCGGGAAAAGTCCAGAAAAACCGAAGCGGTTTTTCTGGCCGCTTCAAGGAGGTCCGGAGGGAAATCGAAATCCCTCCGGGCTCGTTTTCTTTTGCCAGCGTTTTCTTTTGGAGAAGCAAAAGAAAATGCTGGATGGCAGCCGCAAATTTCTAATATGGGTTCTTACTTTGAAAAGTGCATTGTTGACTGCAAATCAGTACAGAGAAGTCTTTTACGTCCCCGCTGTCTGTGCGCGCAATGCGGCGTAGACGCCGACGAGCTGCGTCGCGAGCTTTAACGGGTCTTCGGCCTTTTTGAGCTTGACGGACAGCATCGGCACCTTGCCTGCCGAGAAGAAAATGCGGCCCTTGAACTGCGCCTCGGCGCAGCAGGCGGAGATGGCGGCAAAGTCCATCGTGGAAAGCGACAGGAGAACTGCACCGTCTTTCTGCGTGATCTCCGTGATGCCCGCCGCTGCGGCTCTTGCGCGCAGAAGCGCGATGGCGATGAGGTTCATGACGCCCTTCGGAGGGTCGCCAAAGCGGTCGACGATCTCGTCGAGCAGCTCATCTGCGTCCTCCTGCGTGCGGATGGCTGCCATGCGGCGGTAGAGATCCATGCGCTGCTCGCCGGAGGCGACGTAGTCCTTGTTGATATTTGCCGTGACGGTGAGGTCTGCGGTGCATTCTGGCTCCTTCTGCGCCGCCTCGCCGCGCTCTTCGAGCACGGCGTCTTCGAGCAGCTTCAGATACATGTCATAGCCGACGGTCATCATATGGCCGGACTGTTCCGCGCCCAGCAGATCGCCCGCACCGCGAATTTCAAGGTCGCGCATGGCGATCTTGAAGCCGGAGCCGAACTCCGCGTATTCGCGGATGGTGTCGAGCCGCTTTTCCGCGATCTCGGACAGGACTTTTCCCTTGCGGAACGTGAGGTACGCATACGCATGGCGGCTCGAACGGCCCACGCGGCCGCGGATCTGGTGCAGCTGCGCAAGGCCCAGCCGGTCGGCGTCCTCGATGATGAGCGTGTTGACGTTCGGGATATCAATGCCGGTTTCAATGATGGTCGTGCAGACGAGAATTTGAATTTCGCCGTTTGACATCGACTGCATGACGTCGCCGAGCTGCTCCTCGTTCATCTTGCCGTGGGCGACGGCGACCTCGGCCTCCGGAATGCGCTGCTTGATCTTCGCGGCGCACTGGTCGATGGATTCCACGCGGTTGTGGAGATAATAGACCTGCCCGCCGCGCGCCAGCTCGCGGCGCATGGCCTCGTCGAGAATGCCGTCTTGATGCTCTAGCACGAAGGTCTGCACAGGATAGCGGTCCTGCGGCGGCTGCTCGATGGTAGACATATCGCGCAGACCCGACAGCGCCATATTGAGCGTACGCGGGATGGGCGTTGCGGATAGGGTTAAGACGTCGACGCCGCGCGAAAGTTCCTTCAATCGCTCCTTATGCGTCACGCCGAAGCGCTGCTCCTCGTCGACGATGAGCAGGCCGAGATCGTGAAAATGAATGTCCTTCTGCAGCAGCTTGTGCGTGCCGACGATCAGATCGATCTTGCCGGACTGCAGATCGAAGAGCGTTTTTTTGATCTGCGCAGGCGTACGGAAGCGGGAAAGCACATCGATGGTGACCGGGAAGGTCGCAAAGCGGCGCATGGCCGTGAGATAGTGCTGCTGGGCCAGAACGGTCGTCGGGACTAAGATCGCGACCTGCTTGCCGTCCAGCATACACTTCATGGCCGCACGCAGCGCGACCTCCGTTTTGCCGAAGCCGACGTCGCCGCAGAGCAGACGGTCCATCGGCGCAGGGGATTCCATGTCGCGCTTGATCTCGTCGATGCAGCGCAGCTGATCGTCCGTTTCGGCGTATTCAAAGCTCTCCTCAAACTCCTGCTGCCACGGCGAATCCGCCGCGAAGGCGAAGCCCGGCAGGCGCTTGCGCTCGGCATAGAGCTTGATGAGGCCCGCAGCCAGATCCTTGGCCGCAGCCTTGGCCTTCGCCTTTGTCTTCTGCCACTGGTCGCCGCCGAGCTTGTTGAGCCGGACAGGCGTATCCTCACCGGCGCCGATATACTTGCTGACCAGATCGAGCTGCGTTGCGGGCACGTACAGGCAGTCCGTGCCCTGATAGGCGATCTTCACATAATCCTTCGTCACGCCGCCGACCTTCAGCTGCTCCATGCCGACGTAGCGGCCGATGCCGTGGTGCTCGTGTACGACGAGATCGCCGGGAGTCAGATCGGTGAACGAATCGAGTTTTTTGCGGTTCGTGGCTTTCTTCGGCGCACGGACGCGCTTACGCTCCTGCCGGACGGCGATCTGTCCCTCTGTTAAGATGGCAAATTTGAGCGTCGGGTATTCAAGCCCCGCCGGGAGCGAGCCGCCCGCAATAAGGATCTGCCCCGGCTGCGGGAGCTTCGTCAGCGGGAAGGATAAAAGCGCGTTCAGTCCGCTTTTGGCAAGCAGCTCCTTTAAAATTTCCCCGCGCCGCTGTCCGCCGCACAGGACGATGGAGCCATACTGGTTCGACGCGTAATTTTTCAGGTCAGCCGCCGCTGTTTCCAGACTTCCGCCATAGCCCGGCAGCTGCCGGGCCGTAAAGGAAAGCAGCTGCTTGGGCGGCAGGGACTCCGGGTACCGCGCGGCAAGGAAGCTGTCGCAGTAGATAACAGCCCGGCCGCGCAGTGACGCGGCCAGATCGTCCATCGTGGCGTAATAATCGCACAGCTCTCCAAAGAGCGTGCCGGAGGTCAAAAACGAATCGAGCAGAAGGCCGAATTCTTCCGCACGATCCTTTTCCCCGCGCTGGAGATTGCCGTGGTCGCAGAAGGCGACGATGGCCTCCTGCGGCAGATACGAGGCAGCGGTCGTGAATTCCGGGTAGATCAGCGCCATATACCGGTCGGCGCTGGCGAAAAGCGTCTCGTTTTCGAGCGCCTCGCAGTCCTTCTGCAGCGTTTCGATCAGCGCCTGATTGGGCGTTTTGCGCCGCTGCTGGCGCGCGATGATGGCGCGCAGGTCCTCGCACAGGCCGGATATCCCCTGCGGGTGCAGGTGCGGCTCCGTCTCGGCCACGGGCAGGAGGACGGCCTCGTCAACGTTTTCCGTGCGCCGCTGCGTGATGGGGTCAAAATAGCCCATGGTGTCCAGCTCGTCGCCGAAGAACTCCGCGCGCAGCGGCTTTTCCTGCGCAGGCGAATACACGTCCAGAATGCCGCCGCGCAGCGCGAACTGTCCCACGCCCTCGACCAGGCTTGCGCGGGAATAGCCCGCGCGGGTCAGGCGTTCGATCAGCTCCGGCATACTGTATTCCGCACCGACCCGAAGCGTCACGGACGCGGAAAAGAGCGTCTGCCGCGGGAGCGTGCGCAGCAGCAGCGCGTCCAGACTTGCCACCAGCACCGGGACGCGTCCCTGCGCCAGCGCGTACAAAAGCCGCAGCCGCTGCTGCTCCCACTGCCGGGACACGCCGATGGCCCCGGCCAGCGTCAGCTCACGCGACGGCAGCACGGGCGGCTCTTCGCCTAAGAATGCCCCCAGCTCGGAAGCCAGCCGCTTCGCGGCCATATCGTCCTGGCACACGGCGACGAGGGGTCTGCCGGACTGCTCGTGCGCGGCGGCAAGCACATGGCTGCGCGGGGCCTGACTCAGTCCCGACACAGCGACGGCCTGCTTCGCCTCCACGGCCTTCAGCAGCTGGTTATAATCGGTGCTCTTTTGCAGAAGCGAAAGCAGAACGTTCATGGGATTCTCCTAAAAACAGTTTTTTGCCCAACAGGCAACGCGCATAGGAGAGAGTCTCCTATGCGTAGGGGGTGTGGGTATTGAAAGTGAGATGGGGAGGGAATTTGCACAGCACCCTGTAGGGGCCGATGCCTTAGGGTGCGCTCAGAACATCTTCCCGTTATACTCCGCCGCGGCCTTTTCACAGCCGTTTTTGACGATGCAGAGGGCCGCGTCGCCGGCGTGGGACATAGCCTCCTGATAGTCGGGCCATTCGGTCTTGGAGACGGTAGACAGCACCCAGTCGGCCAGATCGTAATCGGGGTGCGGCTTGGCGCCGACGCCGATCTTGACGCGCGGGAACTGGTCGGAGCCGAGGCAGGAGATGATGGATTTCAGGCCGTTGTGGCCGCCGGCAGAGCCGTTTTTGCGGATGCGGAGCTTGCCGACGGGAAGCGAAATGTCGTCAAAGAGGACGAGCACCCGCTCCGGCGGGATCTTATAAAAGTGCGCGGCAGCCTCGATCGCAATACCGGAGGCGTTCATAAAGGTCAGTGGCTTCATGAGAAGCAGCCGCTGGCCGTCGAAGTCCGCCTGCGCGGTGAGGGCCTTGAAGCGCTCCTTGGAAACCTTGACCTGCAGGCGCGCAGCCAGCAGGTCAAGGGACATGAAGCCGGTATTGTGACGGGTCTTCTCATACTCAGGACCCGGATTGCCGAGTCCCGCGATCAGCCAGTCATAGGTTGGCTTTTGAAACAGCATAAAATCAGAACAGAACGGACATGGAGTTTTCTTCGTAGATTCTCTGGATGGCGTCGGCAAAGATCGGGGAAACGTCCAGATACTTGATCTTGCTGCACGCACCCTCAAGCGGCGGGATGGTATTCAGGAAGGTCAGCTCCTTGATGCAGCTGTTGGCAATGCGCTCGTTGGCCGGGCCGGAGAGCACACCGTGGGTCGCGCAGGCGTAGACCTCGGTCGCGCCGCCGATCTCAACGATGGCCTTGGCCGCGTTGCACAGAGAACCGGCAGTGTCGACCATATCGTCAAAGAGGATGCACTTCTTGTCCTTGACGTCGCCGATGACGTTCATGACCTCACACTGGTTGGCCTTTTCGCGGCGCTTGTCGACGATGGCGAGGTTCATGCCCATCTTGTTGGCAAACGTGCGGCTGCGGGCGACGGAGCCGACGTCCGGAGAGACGACGACCATCTCCTCCGGATGCTCGAACTTGGACATATAATATTTCACGAAGACGGGATTGGAGAGCAGGTTGTCAACGGGGATGTCAAAGAAGCCCTGGATCTGGGACGCGTGCAGATCCATGGTCAGCACGCGGTCGGCGCCTGCGGCCTCGATCATGTTGGCGACCAGCTTTGCGGAGATGGGGTCGCGGCCCTTGGCCTTGCGGTCCTGGCGGGCGTAGCCGAAGTACGGGATGACGGCGGTGATGCGGCCGGCCGAGGCACGGCGGCAGGCGTCGATCATGATGAGCAGCTCCATCAGGTTGTTGTTGACCGGCTTGCAGGTCGACTGTACCAGAAATACGTCGCTGCCGCGGACAGATTCATTGATCGTCAGGGAAACCTCGCCGTCGGCGAAGGTCGTTACGGTGCAGTCGCCCAGCGGCAGCCACAGCTTGCGGCACACGCCCTCGGCAAACGGACGGTTGGCGTTGGCACAGAATACCTTGACGTTCTTACCATGAGAAATCATATGAAATTACCCTCTCTCTTGTGTTGTTCGGTCTGTTCCTGTTCTGTGTGTTCTATATCATGGCGGCACCCGCCGCCGGGGATACGAGGCTTATTTTTTCTCCTTCAGCTTGTGCCGGTTGGCCCAGTCGCGCTTGTTCTGCTGGCGGGCGCGGGCGATGGCGAGCGCTGCGGGCGGCACGTCGTCGGTCACGGTGGACCCGGCGGCGATATATGCGCCCTGCCCGATGTGCACGGGCGCGATGAGATTGGCGTTGCAGCCGATAAACGCGTCGTCGTCAATGACGGTGCGGGATTTTTTCACGCGGTCATAGTTAACTGTGACCGTGCCGCAGCCGAAGTTGATGTTTTTGCCTACGTCGCTGTCGCCGATGTAGGTCAGGTGGGAGATCTTCGTGCCGTCGCCGATGGTGGAGTTCTTGACCTCCACGAAATCGCCGCAGCGCACGTGCGAGCCGATACGCGAGCCCGGACGGACATAGGCGAAGGGGCCGACGGTCGTGTCCGCGCCGATCTCGGAATCGTAGACCTGCGAGGCGTTGACGCGCGTATTCTCTCCGACCTTCACGTTTTCCAGATAGCTGTTCGGGCCGATCATGCAGCCGTCGGCGATGGACGTCGTACCGCGCAGCACGGTCCCGGGCAGCAGCTCTGCCCCAGCCCCGACGAAGACGGTCGGCTCAACATAGGTGTTGTCATAGTCCCAGATCGACACGCCTGCGGCGGCCAGATCGTACAGAACGCCCCGGCTGAGCACGGGCTTCCACTCGGCCAGCTGCTGCATGGACGAAACGGCGTAGACGCCGTCGCGGTCGGTATAGGGAATACCGTGCTCCTTCATGAAGTCGGTGAAGATGAACGTATCGTCCAGCGCGTCCATCAGCGCCTGACGGCTCACGGAGCTTACGCCGCTTTCGACCGGCGCGCCGGAAAACGCTTCCTCGTCGACGGCAAACGGGTCAATGACGGCGGGGCCAGTGACGACGATGACGTCCTCCTCCTGCTCGTCGGCCGTGGACAAAAAGACGTGGAGCTGGTCGGCAGTCTCCTCGAGCTTCGCGCAGCTCAGCTCGCAGCCGTCCGGGAAGCAGTGCTTCGCCTCGGACAGGAACCGCTCGTGGCAGACCAAAAAGAAACGCCCGACCCCGCCCGCGGCCAGAGAACGCGTCAGCCACGACAGCAGCGGCGTCCCCATGATCGCCTGCAGCATCATCGGGCGGGAAAAACCTGTTTTCGCGGTATCGTCAGGCACAAAGACGACGGCAGACAAATCAGACAACAGACCCACGCTCCTTCACCGATAGACATTCTGCCTGTATTATAGCACAATTACAGCGCTGAGCGCTGTATGCACGGCGCAGCCGTGCAAAAAATCGGCATCGCCGATTTTTATTGTCGCTGTAACAGCAACACAAAGACTTTTGCAAAGCAAAAGTCTCGTGCCAATGGCACGTGAGCGCACACAGTGCGCCCTTTGTGGCTATTATAGCAGAGATTATGCTGTTTGTACAGAAAGCCGCGCGGAATTTTCACGGAAAAACAGAGAAAGTTTTCTGGAAAAACGGGCTATTCATTGCACAAATGAACAAACTATGATAGAATACCCACAGATTATCAGAAAAACAAAGAGGAGCAACTATGCTGACACTCAAGAATCTCAGCCTGACAGCGGCTGACGCGCAGGGACGCGCGGACATTGTCAAAAACGTCTCTCTGGACGTAGAAGACGGAAAATTCCTTGTCATTACCGGCCCGAACGGCGGCGGCAAGACGACGCTGGCCAAGCTCATCATGGGCCTTGCGACCCCCACCGGCGGCCAGATTTTTCTGGACGGCGAGGACATCACCGGCCTTTCCATCACCGACCGCGCAAAGCGCGGCATTTCGTATTCCTTTCAGCAGCCGCCCCGGTTCAAGGGCATGAAGGTCTCCGACCTTCTCACCATCGCGGCGGGCAAGGCGCTTTCCCATGACGAGGCCTGTTCCTATCTGACGCAGGTGGGTCTGTGCGCGCGCGACTATCTGAACCGCGACGTGGACACGAGCCTGTCCGGCGGCGAGGTCAAGCGCATCGAGATTGCGACCCTGCTGGCCAAAAATTCCCGGCTTATGATCTTTGACGAGCCGGAGGCAGGCATCGATCTGTGGTCGTTCGCCCGGCTGACGGAAACATTTCGCGAGCTGCACGAAAAGGGCGGCCGCACGATCCTCATCATTTCCCATCAGGAGCGCATCATCCGTCTGGCCGACGAGATCATCCTGATCGCGAACGGCGAGATCGCCGGACGCGGCACGGCGGACGAGCTTTATCCGAAGCTGCTGTCGCAGACCGTTGCGGGCTGCAATCTGCTGGAGGTGAACGGAACATGCTGAACGACATTCAGAAAAGCATTCTCAAGACCGTCTCGGATATGACGGGCATCCCGGACGGCGCGGTGAACATCCGTCTCGACGGTCAGAAGGCGTTCCGCCAGAACTCCGAGCATATCCAGATCGTCTCCAAGACCGACAAGGACGGCATCGACATCAAAATCGCGCCTTTTACCAAGAGCGAAAACGTGCATATTCCCGTCGTTCTGAGCAAGGCCGGGTTCCACGACATGGTCTATAACGACTTCTTTGTCGGCGAGGGTGCAGACGTGACCATCGTGGCCGGGTGCGGCATCCACAACTGCGGCGACTGCGACTCCGAGCATGACGGCATCCATACCTTCTACATCGGCAAAAACGCGAAGGTTCACTATATCGAAAAGCACTACGGCGAGGGCGAGGGTACGGGCAAGCGCATTCTGAACCCGCAGACCATCGTATATCTCGAAGAGGGCGCGTCCATCGTCATGGACACCAGCCAGATCGGCGGCGTGGACGATACGAAGCGCTATACAAAGTGCGAGGCCAACGGCGCGAATTCCGAAGTGCAGATCAACGAAAAGCTCCTGACGGCGGGCGATCAGCACGCTGTCAGCGAAATGGACGTGATCCTGAACGGTGCGGGCGCGCGCACACGCGTTGTCTCCCGGTCTGTCGCGAAGGAGCAGTCCACGCAGGTCTTCTACCCGCGCGTACAGGGCAACGCCCCCTGCTTCGGCCATGTGTCATGCGACTCGATCATCATGGGCGCGGCAAAGGTGCGCTCCATCCCCGAAATTTCCTGCAACCACGTCGACGCGACGCTTATGCATGAAGCCGCCATCGGCAAGATCGCAGGCGAGCAGCTGCTGAAGCTGGAAACGCTCGGCCTGACGCCGGAGGAGGCAGAGGAGAAAATTCTCGAGGGCTTCCTGCGCTGAAGCGTTCGGTAAAATCCACAACAAATCTTCGTTAAATCTGTGCAAATTGTCTTGCCTTTCCAGATCTTATCCCATATACTGAGCCTGTAAGCGAATGAAAAGAGATACCCCGCCGCAGGAGCGGGAGGAGAGGAGTCAAAGAGATGAATCTGGAAGAATTACGCGCCCGGAAGGGCTTTATCTGCGACATGGACGGCGTGATCTATCTCGGCAGCCAGCTGCTGCCGGGCGTCAGGGAGTTTGTAAGCTGGCTGAATGAAAACGACAAGCAGTTTCTGTTCCTGACAAACTCGTCCGAGCGTTCGCCCAAGGAGCTGCGGCAGAAGCTGCTGCGCATGGGACTGGATATCGGCGAGGAGCATTTCTACACCAGCGCGCTTGCGACCGCCGCGTTTCTCAAAAAGCAGGCGCCGGGCTGCACCGCGTTCGTGATCGGCGCGCCGGGGCTTCTGAACGCGCTGTATGACGTGGGCGTCACGATGAACGACGTGGACCCGGATTATGTGATCGTCGGCGAGACGGCAAGCTATAATTACGAGGTCATTACCAAGGCTGTCCGGCTGGTGCTGAACGGTGCGCGGCTGATCGCCACGAATTCCGACCTCACGGGACCGACGGAGTTCGGCATTGCGCCCGCCTGCCGGTCGCTCGTCGCGCCGGTCGAATTGGCGACGGGCCGGAAGGCCTATTTTATGGGCAAGCCGAACCCGCTCATGATGCGCACGGGCCTGCATCTGCTGGGTGTCCACTCCGAAGAGGCCGCCATGGTCGGCGACCGGATGGACACCGACGTCATCGCGGGCATGGAATCCGGCCTTGCTACCGTCCTCGTCCTCTCCGGCTGCACGAGCCGCACCGACGTAAACGGCTATCCCTACCGCCCGACCTACATTCTGAACGGCGTGGGAGAGATCGTAACGGGATAAAAATGACTGCGCCCCGGTTTTCCAAACGGAAAACCGGGGCGTTTTGCCTGCTCTGCGGTGCACTGGCGCGGGAGCGCCCAACGGCTTCCCCTCCGGGGAAACCGGCTGCGGAGCGAAGCGGAGCAGACTGATGAGGGTGAGCAGCACTTGCACTTTATTTTGCAGTTTCTCAAAATCGCAGCTGCTCCCCAGCCCTCATCCGGCCCTTCGGGCCGCCTTCCCCGGCGGGGAAGGCTTTGGTTTGTACGATCTTTGTACGGCTGTTACAGCTTTTCCAGCACTGCGGCCGGGACGGGGCAGTCGTCTGTGGTCAGGCCGGTCTGGAAGTCGAACTGGGCCGAGATCGACACCTGCGTGTCGACGACACCGACCTGTACGCTGCCGCCGGTCGTGACGCGCAGGGCTGTGATCGCGCCGTCCTGCACATCCAGCTCCAGCGTGCCGGGCAGGTACTGCATGTCCAGCTTCTCCGCCTCCGGCGCGATGGCGCAGGCGGCCTGCTTTGTCTGCTCGGCGCTGAGGCTGAGCGTATAGTGCCAGCCGGTCTCCGTCTGCTCGCTTGCGGCGCTGTCCTCCAAACAGGCGCGGTAGGCCAGATCGATCAGATTCGCGCACTTGACCAGCGTCTGCTCACTCACGGCGGGAGAACCGTCCTTCGAAAGGACCGTTTCGCCGGAGAAATACAGCTCCAGCGCGCCCGTGCGGATGCAGCTGACGGTCTTGCCGTCCTTTACAGTCCGGGTGTAATCCAGCGACGTATCGAAGATCACGGGGCCGCAGTTGGCGCTGAGCCGGACGCGGGCGGCAAGCGGGTCGCGCCTGCCAAGCTCGGAGGCGGCAGACAGCACGCGCAGCAGATCCTCCGTCAGCTCCAGCTTGCCCTGATAGCCGCCGTTCGCGATCGCATCCGTGACCGCCGTGGGGACGGTGTGCGCCGTCTGCGCATCCTGCTGGACGGTAAGCTCGGCCCAGACGGTCATCGGCTGTGTCTGGCCGCTGTCGTCTTCCGCTTCACAGCTGCCGGAGGCTTCGATGGAGCGGATCTCCCCGTCTTCAACGTGCATACACAGGTCGATACTCTCGACGGCGCTGAGCGAATCCGCAATCGTCGGCGTCAGCAGCGAAAGCGCCTGCTCCGCATCCTTACCGTAGGCGGTCACGGAATAGACCTCTTCACCACTTTCACGGGCGTAGGTCACATCGGTCGCGTTGTAGAGTTCCAGCAGATGCTCGCCGAGCGTGGAATAGTCCGGGAACAGGCCGCTCGTGCGGTAGGCGCTGCCGTTTTCGAGGTAGATCGCGCCGTCATAATAATACAGCTGCACGCCGTTATCCTCGATGCAGAGGATGGTGTTCCCACCGGCCTGCGTGCGGAACAGGCGCACGTCCGTTCGCAGCGTCTCGTCGCCAAGCTCCATCTGCACGGACGCGGTCATGTCCAGCTCCTTCCTGCCGGAGAGGTTTTTCAGCAGCAGAAGCGCGTCCACGCTGCTCTTGAGACTGGCCCGGTAGATGAGGATCCCGGCGGCGATCAAAATCACGGCCACAAGCGCGATGATCCACCAGACGCGGCGCTTTTTCTTCTTTTTCTGCAGCTGCTCCGGTGAGACGGGCGCTTCCTGCGCGTCCGGGTCGATGACGCCGATGACGGCGTCGTTGGCGTTCTGCTCGTCCTGCATGGCCTTGCGCAGCGCCTGCATCTGGCGGCGGCGCTTTTTGCCGGTCTTATGGATCAGATGAATGATCAGCAGCACCAGCAGAGCCGCAAGCCCGGCCAGCACGATCCACACCCACCAGACGGGGAACGTGGACAGCGCCGCAAGCTGCACGGTCTGGCCGGAGGCCTCGAAGGACAGATAGCTGCCGATCTCGGTCGTGGGCACCTTCTGCCAGACGCCGTTTTCGTTTTCCAGATAGATATCCAGCTTGCCGGACTGCCCATCGGGCGCGCGGAAGCGGATGGTGTGCGTGTCCGCGCCGTCGTCCGGCAGGCGGAGCTGCCACTGCTCGACGACGGAGCGCGCCACGTGCGCGGCGGGCGCATGGCCGTCTGCGATATTCTCGCAGTATTTCCGGATGGCCTCCGGGATGCTGGCAGAGATCTCGCCGAAAGCGGCGGGCGTGATGGCCTGCGGCTGCGCCTGCAGGCGGTCGGCGCTCGTATACGCGCCCTCGGCCAGGAAGACGGGCCTGCCGTCGGCACGCTGCGCATCGCTCGGGAGCGCGTCGATGCTGGCGTGGTACTGCGCGGTCACGGTGGTGTCAAACTGAATATTTTCAAGCGTCTGCACGTCCCACTCGCCGTACTGTCCGTCGACGGCGGGGATGTCCGGGTACACGCTGTCCGGCAGGGACTCGCCGTAATTTACTTCTACGGTCTTGAGCACCTCCTCGCCCGCGACGAACTGCACAGTGAAGGTGCGGAACGCATCGGGAAGCGCTTCGTTTTCCAGCAGCGTTTCATACGCGACCGGCTCCGCCTGTCCGGCAGCGCTTGCGCCGTCAAGCCCGGCCAGCGTATCGGAGACAAAAACGTTATCCGCGAACGCACCTGCGCTGCTGCCGCTGATCGCGCCCGCATACTGGGAATACCCGGTGATGGACACAAGCGACACGCAGCCGGAGACGGTGCTGCCGCTGCCGGTCACGCTGTCCGTCACACCCGTGCCGGTGATGCCGCCGACATAACGTCCGCCGGAAAGCGCACACTTGGCCCAGCAGTTTTCAATCGCCGCGCTGCAAATGCCCGCGACGCCGCCGGCATAATCGCCGCTCTGGCTCTCCACGCTGCCGTAGGCCTCGCAGCCGTCGATCAGGCCGAGATCCATCCGGCCGCAGATCGCCGCCGCGCAGTCCTTCTTGGCTGTGACTGCGCCCGTGGAGACGCAGCGCTGCAAAACGGCGCGCAGCTCATACTGCTTGCGCTCGGTCGTGGACAGGCTCTGGCTGACGTCGCTTTCCGGGTCAGCGCCAGCCTCCATGCCCATCGCGCCCGCGATGCCGCCGACGTTGCGGTCGGCCTGCACCGCGCCGGTATTTTCGCAGCCGCGCAGAGCGCCCATGGTGATGCTCTCCGGATCGGTCTGCGAGCCGTCGGTCACAAGGTCGCGGTTTTCCAGACTGTCCATGGCGTCAAAGACGGTCGTACTGATCTCGTCCAGCTTGTCGCTGACGGCCTGCACGTCTTTTTGCAGCGTCTCGGACAGATTCGCCGCCTGTGAGCCGATGGCGCGCATCTGCGCGCCCATGCCGCTCAGCGCACCTGCCAGCTCCGGCATGGAGGCATCCGCGTTCATCTGCAGCGACGCGCTGAGCGCGCCGGAGCCGTCCGTGCCGCCGGAGATTGAAATGTCAGACGGGTCAACGAATCCGCCCACGCCCGCGCCGATCCCGGCGTCCTTGTGGCCTTCAATTTCCAGCGGGTGCGTATCGACGCTGACACCGCCGTCCGCTCCCGCACCAATGACGGCGCCAATGCCTGCCGACGCGTCCCCGACGGTGAGGTCTGCCCCGCCGCTCACGCCGCCGTTTGCCAGCGCGCCCGCATCGATGGTCGCGGTCGCGCGGAGGTTATTGGCCGCGTTGGCCGCGCTGTCCAGATACGCGCCCATCCCGGCCAGCTGGGAGCCGAGGTCGCTTGCCGCACCGCCTGCGTCAGCGGTTGCCTGATCGGTGAGCGTTTTCAATTCCTTCAACTGGTTCTGCAGCTGCTGCTTTGTGCTCTCGGAGACGGTCACGGCGACATACGGCTCGACCTGACCGGCGATGCCGCCAACGTCCTTGCGGCCGTAGATCGTGCCGGAATTTGTATTGTTGAGCAGATACCCGCTCGTCATGCCCGCAATGCCGCCGACATTGTAGCCGACATGCTCATAGCCGACCGTGCCGGTATTTTCGCAGACTGCGATCAGGCCAGTATTCCGGCCCGCAATGCCGCCGGTGGCGGTCGTGGTGAGAAAGGTCTGCGTGGTGGCAAGATTGGCAAGATCAAGCGTGGTGTCGATCTGAATGTCGCTGAGGCTCAGCGCAGAGTCGATGTTGTCAATATTGACGCTGCCTGTATTCGTGCAGTGCCGGATGGTGCCCGCATTCTGACCCGCGATGCCGCCCGTGGCGGTCGTGCCCTGCACCTTGCCCTCGAACGAGCAGCTGACGATCTGCCCGGAGGCCTGATTGCGGCCCGCGATGCCGCCGATCTGCGTGTCGCCCTGCACCATGCCGGTGAACGTGCAGCAGACAATCTTGCCGTAGTTCTCACCCGCGATGCCGCCGCAGGCGATCTTATCGCCGCCCGCAGCCACGGAGCCCGCGACATTCAGATTTGCCACGCGTCCGCCGGGCAGGATCGTGCCGAACAGCCCGGCGGGGCTGGCATTTTCCGTGAGATTGAAATCGGAGATGGTATGTCCGCGCCCTTCAAACGTGCCGCCGAAGGAGGCTGCAGGCGTAAAGTCCACGCCGGAAAGCGAAATATCCGCGCGCAGGATGAAGGTTTTTCCCTGCGACCAGGTATCGAGCGAACAGCTTTTCGCGAACGCGGCAAACTCTTCAGCAGAGTCCAGATAGACGGTCTGCATACTGCCGGATGCCGCGGCTGCCGGGAGAACGGTCAGGCAAAGCGCCAGCACCAGCAGCACCGCACCCACGCGGGCCCGAAGCGTTCTGTTATTCATGCGCGTCATCCTCCTTTTCCGTCTGCGCCTGCGGCGCGTCCGCGGTTTCCGGCTCTGCCGTGCCGGAGAGCAGACTGATATTGACGTCTCCCTCCACGACCGCGTGGACAACGCCGCTGATCTGACCATGGATTTCTCCGCGCACCATACCATCGATGCGCACGCGGCCCGCAGACTGGTGCGAGGAGACGGCGGAGGGCATATCGAACGCAGTCTTGTCAATGACCTTCTCGCCCAGAAGCAGGATCTGCGGCAGAATGAACATGACGATGAAGATCGTGATAATCGTGCCGCGGCCAAGGCTGTCGCCGATACCGGCAATCGCGGCGTTGGAGGTCATCTGTCCAATGAGGATACCGGCGATGGCCATCATGAGGCCCGAGGTGATGATCGTCGGGAAGGACAGGTTCATCGTTTCGATGATCGCATCCTTCTTGGGCATTTTGTCCTTGAACTCCATGAATCGGCTGGTCGTGACGATGGCGTAGTCGATATTCGCGCCCATCTGGATGGACGAGACGACCAGATAGCTCAGGAAGAACAGGGGGCTGTTCGTGATGGTCGGGATGCCGTAGTTGATCCAGATGCTGCCCTGAATGACCACGATCAGCAGCACCGGGATACCGGCTGATTTGAACGTGAACAGCAGCACAACCAGAACGATCAGGATAGACAGCACCGACACGACGACGTTGTCGCGCGAGAACGAGGTCTTGAAGTCCTGCTCGGACGAGGAATCGCCCACGACGTATACCTCGCCGTCCGGATAGTATTTGTGCGCGACGACGCGCATCTGGTCGAGGAAGTCATACGTCTCGTCGCCGCCCACGGGCAGGTTCAGATAGACGAGCATACGGGTATAATCGTCGGACTGCAGCTGCTTGCGGGCGTTGGTGATCTGCGAATAGGCGCTTTCCAGCGTCTCGGTCATATCGGCGTCGAGCGTGACGTAGCCGTCCTGCATTTCACCGTAGAGGAAGGTGAACATATCGATGAGCGGCACGGAGTAATTGGGAAGACCGCCGATGATCTTGCCGTAATTGCCGCCGTCGGCAGCGTAGGCCGCATAAAGCAGTTCCGCGACCTCATAGTCGAGGTCGGTCAGCTCGGAAAACTGCCGCGGCGTCAGTGCGTCGGTCAGCATATAGCCGCCCATGGCCTCCACATTGGAAAGGCCCAGCGTGGAATCGACCTCGTCGTATGTCCCAAGCTCATCCAGCAGCTTCTTTTCCGCCGCGTAATCCCCTGCCGGGACCACAACGGCAACCATATTCGTCGAGCCGAACGTCTCGTCCATCAGATCGTCCGCGATCTGCTGCTCCGAGCGCTTGGTCGTCTCCAGATAGCTGAAGCCGTAGACATACGGGCAGTTATTCGCAAGGAGCATGGCGACGATGATGACCGCCAGAAAAATCGGCGGAATGATCTTCTTTGTCGCATAGGCAAACCTGCCGACGAACGGAATTTTGGGAACGAAATTCTTGTGCCGCGTTGCGTCAATTTTTTTGCCGAAGAGCACCAGAAGGCCCGGCATGAGAAAGAACACCGCGAACAGCGAGAAGAAAATGGACTTGATCAGGCAGATGCCAAGGTCAAAGCCCAGACGGAACTCCATAAAGAGCATCGCGACCAGGCCGCCGATCGTCGTCAGGCTGCTGCCGCAGATCTCCGGCACAGCCTTGCTCAGAGCGACAATGACGGCCTCGCGGGTGGGAAGCTTTTCGTGCTCTTCTTTATAGCGGTTGCAGAAAATGATCGCGTAATCCACAGACAGGGCCAATTGCAGCACGATGGTAACGGAGTTTGACACGAACGAGATCGTGCCGAGCAGGAAATTCGTGCCCATGTTCAAAAGCGCCGCTGCAATGAACGTAATGAGCAGCACCGGCACCTCCGCATAGGTCTGCGAGGTCAGGATCAGCACGGACACGACGACGATTGCCACGATGATGACGATCACGCCGATCTCCTGCGCCAGCGTCTTGGACGCGGTATCGCCGAAGGTCGCCGAGACGTAGATGTCATAGCCGGAAAGCTCATCCTCGACCCGGTTCATGACCGTCTCGCACATCTCGTCCGTCTCGGAATAGTCGAAGGTAATGTTGTAGAGCGCGGAGGCGTTGGTATAGTGCTCCTTCGTGTCGTCAAACGTAACGCTCTGCACGCCGTCGACCGCTTCAAGCCGCTCGGATACGGCCTGCGCCTCGTCATAGGTCACGTTGACAAGCATGACCTTTGCCGTGCCGAAGGTGATGAATTCATCCTCCATCAGATGCAGGCCCCTGTATGTCTCCGAATCCTTCGGCAGATACGCCGAAAGCTGGTTCTCCACCTGCACCCAGTTCCGTGAAAACACGGAAAACACCAGCCCGATGGCGACGATCAGAAAAATCAGATTCCGCTTGTCAACAATAAAGCTGGCAAGCTTATACATGAAGCCCTCTTCGTTGTTTTTCGGTTCCCGACTCATGATTCACACTCCCGTATTTGGATTCTCCTGAAAATTTAATCCAGTTTAGCACAAAACAGCCGGATCTGGCAATAGGCAAGCAGGAAAAGATGTGTAAAAACCGCACGCACCGGAGCCGCGCAAAAATCCCCCGGCGGCTGCCGGGGGAATCGCTTCTTTTATTTTGCCGTGCCGAGATACGCGGCCTTGACCTCCTCGTTGGCGGCCAGCTCTTCGCCGGGGCCCTGCATGAGGATGGAGCCGGTCTGCATGACGTAGGCCCAGTCCGCGATTTTGAGCGCCATGTTCGCGTTCTGCTCGATGAGAAGCACCGTGATGCCCTGGCGGTTGATCTCGCGGATGATCTCGAAAATGCCCCGGACGACGATGGGTGCAAGGCCCAGAGACGGCTCGTCCATCATGATGAGCTTCGGTTTTGCCATGAGCGCGCGGCCTACGGCCAGCATCTGCTGCTCGCCGCCCGAGAGCGTCCCGGCCTGCTGCCACGCACGCTCCTTCAAACGCGGGAAGAGGTCGTAGACCCGGGCCAGATCGTCCGCCAGCGGGTCCTTGCGCAGGTATGCGCCGATGCGCAGATTTTCTGCAACAGTCAGGTTCTCGAACACGCGGCGGCCCTCCGGCACGAGCGTAACGCCGCTCGAAACGATCTGGTCGGTCGATTTTCCGACCAGATTCGCGTCGTTCAGGAGAATTTCACCCGATTTCGGCCTGACCAGTCCGGCGACTGCCTTCAGCGTGGTCGATTTGCCCGCGCCGTTCGAGCCGATGAGGGTGACGATCTTGCCCTCCTCGACCTTCAGGTCGATGCCCTTGACGGCCTCAATGCCGCCGTAGGAGACGACCAGATTCTTGATTTCCAGAATATTACGCATCCTCGTCCACCCCCAGATACGCGTCAATGACGCGCGGATCGTTTTGGATCTCCGCCGGAACGCCCGCCGCGATCTGCTTGCCGAAGTCGATGACATAGATGCGGTCGGAGATGTCCATGACAAGATTCATGTGATGCTCGATGAGGAAGATGGTCAGGCCGAACCGGTCGCGGATGCTGCGGATGAAAGCGGTCAGTTCAAGCGTCTCCTGCGGGTTCATGCCAGCCGCAGGCTCGTCGAGCAGCAGCAGCTTCGGACTGGTCGCCAACGCGCGGGCAATTTCAAGCCTGCGCTGCTTGCCATACGGCAGAGCCGTCGCCAGCTCGTCCTTTACATCGTCAAGGCCGACGATTTTCAGCAGCTCCAGCGCCTTTTCGCGCTGCGCAGCCTCCTCCTTATGGTTGGCGCGGAACGTGGCGGAAAAAACATTGGACGTGCGGCGCACGTGCATGGCCGTCAGGACGTTTTCAAAAACGGTCATAGACTTGAACAGACGAATGTTCTGGAACGTGCGCGCGATGCCGCGCTTTGTGATCTTGTCGGGCGTGTAGGAGACGGTCGGCAGGGACAGATAACGCTCCGACTCCGCTCCCGCATAGCTCTTTTTCATCTTGCCGCGCGGATGGTTGCAGACGATGGGTTCGCCCATGAAGTCCACACGGCCATTGGTCGGCTCGTAAACGCCGGTGATGCAGTTGAAGGCCGTGGTCTTGCCGGCGCCGTTCGGGCCGATCAGAGCGACGATCTCGCCGGGATAGATATCCATGGACAGGTCGTTGACGGCGACGACGCCGCCAAACTGCATCGTGATATGCTCCACATGAAGGACGGGTGTGCTCATGCCTGTTTTCCTCCCTTCGCGGATTCTTTCCGCAGCCTGTCGGCAAGCCCGGCCAGCGAAAGCTCACGGGTGCCCATGATGCCCTTGCGGAAGAAGAGCACCACGATCATGATGATGACCGAGAACACGACCATCCGGAAGCCCGTGCGCAGCAGCGGGACCTTGAACGCGCCGATATACGTCTCGTTGTCCAAAAACCGCAGCCACCACTCCGAGCACGCGATGAACAGGAACGAGCCGATGCAGCTGCCGGAGATGGAGCCGATGCCGCCGATGACGACGATGAGCAAAATCTCATACGTCATGGCGGATTTGAATGTATTGGCCTGCACCGTGGTCTGATACATGGCCAGCAGCGCGCCGGATATCCCGGCAAAGAACGAGGAAATGGTAAACGCCATGCGTTTATGGTGGGCAAGGTTGATGCCCATGGCCTCGGCGGCGATCTCATCGTCGCGGATGGCCTTGAACGCGCGGCCATAGGTCGAGTTGATAAGCAGCACGACGACGGCGATGCAGATGCCGACGATCACGAACGGCATGAACGTATCCGTAAAATATGGGAAGCCGCGCAGGAGCTGCGAGCCGTTGGTGACAGGCGCGAACGCCTCCAGCTGGACAAGGGCGCGGATAATTTCGGCAAAGCCGAGCGTCGCGATGGCCAGATAGTCGCTCTTGAGCTTCAGAACAGGCAGGCCGATGAGATACGCCAGCACCGCCGCCAGCAGTCCCGCCAGCAGCAGCGAAATGAACACGCCGAGAACCGTGCCTGCCGTATTGCCGAGCGCGTTTTGCAGCGTCTCGGTCAGGGAGAAGTTGAGCAGCGGGTCATAATACTGATACACGGTCGAGCGGATGCCGCTTGAAATGTTGATGGCGGCAAACGTGTACGCGCCGACGAGCATGAAGCCCGCCTGTCCGAGCGAGAACAAGCCCGTAAAGCCGTTCAGAAGGTTCATGGATACCGCCACGAGGGAGTAAATTGCGCCCTTGCGCAGGACGGTCGTGAGCATGATGGGCACGCCCGGAATGCGGTCGAGCAGGAACGCCAGCAGATAGACGAGCGCAAGGCCCGCAATGGTCAGGATCGTCTGTAAGGAGAGGCCCTTTTTCTTTTCCATATGCTCCACCTCAGACTTTCTCGGTCAGCTTCTCACCGAACAGGCCCGTCGGCTTGACGACGAGGATGACGATGAGCAGCGCAAACGTGAACGCATCGGAGAACGCCGTCAGCTTCATGCCCTTGAGGAGGTTCTCACAGATGCCGATGATAAACGCGCCGATGACCGCGCCGGGGATCGACCCGATGCCGCCAAAGACGGCGGCAACGAACGCCTTCAGGCCCGGCATGGCGCCGGAGGCCGGGGCGATGGTCGTATAATTCGAGAAATACAGGAACGAGGCCACGGCGGCCAGCGCGGAGCCGATGATGAACGTAAAGGAAATGACGGAGTTGATCTTGATGCCCATCAGCTGCGCCGTCTCAAAATCCTTGGACGCGGCGCGCATGGCCATGCCGACCTTCGTGCGCTTAATGAGGATCACGAGCGCCACGACCAGCGCCAGCGTCAGGATCGGGGTAATGACGGTCACGCGCTTGGTGGACGCGCCGAGGATCGTGATGGTGTCGGAGATCCACGGCAGCTCGGGATACTGCTTCGGGACGCCGCCGGTGACGTAATACGCGAGGTTCTGCAGCAGATAGCTCACGCCGATGGCGGAGATCATGACGGACATACGCGGGGCCTGCCGCAGCGGCTTATACGCACAGCGCTCCACCGCGAAGCCGAGCGCGACCGTCAGAATCACGACGACGGGCAGCGCAAAATACAGCGGCATCGTCGCCGAAAGATAGACCATGATGAGACCGGCGACCATGAAGATATCGCCGTGCGCAAAGTTGATAAGGCGCAGAATGCCGTAGACCATCGTATAGCCGACGGCGATCAGCGCATATTGGCCGCCGGCCGAAATGCCAGACAGGACATAGGGCAGCCATTGCTTGAGAACACCCATGGGGAACCTCCTGATTTTTGTTTATCGCCATGTCCAAACCCCGAACCGCTCACCGAAATGAGCCGGCTTGGACGCGGCGATAAAAGAATGGTTCCATCCGGCAGCGGGTTCGAACGCTGCCGGATGAAAATGCGTACCGGCCGGAGGGATTTCCTCCGGCCGGAAACCATTGTGGTCAGTATTGCGGGACAAATGCTCAGGCGGCAGTCTGAACCTTGTAGAACTGGAAGCCGCCGTCGATGGCCTGCTTGATGTAGGCGGTGTTCTTGACAGCGTCGCCGTTGGCGTCGAAGCTCAGCGCGCCGGTAACGGCATCGATGGACAGACCGGCCAGCGCGTCGCGGATGGCGGTGCCGTCGGTGGACTGGGCCTTTTCGATGGCCGCGACCGCAGCCATATATGCGTCATAGCCGAGGGCGGAGACTGCCGCGACAACGTCGTTGCCGCCGTTGTTGGTGAGGTTCTGGGCATTGCCGTTCAGCCACGCCTTATAGCCGGAGACGAATTCCTTAGCAAGACCGGACTCGTCGTTCTCGTCAAAGAATGTGGAGACGAAGACCTGCATATCGGTGCCGTTCTGCGCGTCGGAGATCGCGGAGTTCTCCCACGTGTCGCCGCCGAGGATGGGGAGGCTGACGCCGAGTGCAGAGGCCTGCTCGATGATCTGCGGGGCATAGGCGATGGCGGACGGCGCGAAGATGACGTCTGCGCCGCCGGAGACGGCGTTATTGAGGTACGCGGAGAAGTCCGCCGTGCCCTCGACAAACGTCTCATCGGCTACGATCTCGCCGCCGGCCTCTTCAAAGGCCTTTACAAAGTTCTTGGCCAGGCCGACGGTGTAGTCGTCGCCGAGCATCGACAGGACGTAGGCCTTCTTGGCGCCGAACTCTTCCATGGCGAACGAGGCCATGACGGAGCCCTGGAACGGATCGAGGAAGCAGACGCGGAAATAATAATCGTTGCCGGCGGTGACGGCCGCGTTCGTGCAGGAGCAGCCGATGGCCGGGATCTTGGCGTTTGCGAAGTAGGTACCGGCGGCGATGGAAACGCCGGAGCCGTAGGAGCCGAGGACGACGGAGACCTTGTCGGCGACCAGCTGCTGGGCAGCGGAGACGGCCTTGTCGGTCGAGGACTGGTTGTCCTGAATGTCGAGCTCGATCTTGTATTCTTCGCCGTTGATGGTGACGGTTGGCTTGACGGAGTTGGCGTACTGGATGCCCAGAACCTCCTGCTTGCCGCCCGCGCCGTTGTCGCCGGACTGCGGCTCAAACACGCCGATCTTGATGACCTTGGAGCCGCCGCTGGACGCGCAGCCTGCGAACAGGCACATGACCATAACGGCAGCCAGAAGCAGAGCGATGATCTTTTTCATAGAATATTTCCTCCTTCTGTCCATGTACAATAGACAAGTGTTCATGAACTTATAGTCGACATTATAGCGAAGTGAAGTGTAAAATGCAAGCCCTAATTGCTTGTTTTTTGAAAAAAATTCACGCTGTGCGGACAATTGTCTTCGTCGCTCTGCACAAAAACGGATAAGCAGCGACAAAAAGGAAACAAAGCGGATCACTTGACAGCTCCGCTATAATAAAAGTGAAATGAGCTTGAAGGGAATATTATCATGACAGATCTGAAAAAACGGCTTTTTGCCGGACTGCTGGCGCTGGTTCTGCTGTGCGCGCCGCTCTCCGGCTGCGCAGCGCGGGAGGCAGAGCGCTATGACGTGCTCGCGTCCACCGCACCGGTCAGGGCCATGACGGCGGCGCTGCTGGAGGGCACGGGGCTGAATTGCGGGCTGGTCGTGACGGAAAGCGTTTCGTGCCTGCACGACTATACGCTGACCGTCGCGCAGATGGAAAAGATCGGGCAGGCCGACGTAGTCGTTCTGAACGGCCTCGGGCTGGAGGAGTTTATGGAAGACGCGCTCCGCACGGCGAAGCGCACCATTACGGCATCAACCGGCGTTGACACCCTCCCCGGCGAGGACGGCGAGGACCCGCATATCTGGCTCGACCCCGCGAACTGTATTTTAATGTGCAAAAATATCGCCGCCGGGCTTGCGGAATTCTATCCGGACAAACAGGCCCTGATCGAACAGAACCTGTCCGCCGTCACGGCGGAGTATGAGGCTGCACAGACCTATGGCGAAGAGACGCTGAAGGCCCTTTCCTGCCGGGAGCTTGTGACGTTCCACGACGGCTTTTCCTATTTCGCCCGCGCGTTCGGCCTTGAGGTTGCCGCCGCAATGGAAATTGAGGAGGGCAGCGAACCGTCCGCAAAGGAGATCGAATCCGTCATCCGGCTGGTGGAGGATGAGAGCATCCCCGCTGTCTTCTGCGAGGAAAACGGCGAATGGCAGACCGCCGAGACTGTCGCAAAGCAGACCGGCGCCGGGCTGTTTGCGCTCACAATGGGCATGGACGGCGGCGCAGCGGGCTGCACGGACGCCATTTATCACAACATCGACACCATCCGGGAGGCGCTTTCATGATCCCACATCTGCATCCGCACACAGGCGACTGCGAACACGCCTGCTGTCTGAAAATCGAGCATCTGTCCGTCCGTATCGGCGGCGAGACGATCCTGGACAACATCGACCTGCACATGCACTGCGGCCAGATGGTCGCGCTCATCGGCCCGAACGGGGCGGGCAAGTCCACGCTCATCCGCGCCATTCTGGGCCAGCGGGAATATGAGGGGAAGATCACCTTCCACGAGGCCTCCGGCAAGGAGGCGAAGCTGCGCATCGGCTATGTGCCGCAGAGCCCGGCCTTCGACCGCGGCGACCCCGTGAGCGTGATGGACCTTTTCACCTGCTGCATCTTCAAGCGCCCCGCGTTCCTGCGCCCGACGAAGGCCATGCGGGAAAAGGTGCTGGACTGCCTCGCGAACGTGCACGGCGAGGCACTCATCGACAAGCGCATCGGCACGCTTTCGGGCGGCGAGCTGCAGCGTGTGCTTCTGGCGCTGGCGCTTGAGCCCATGCCGAATATTCTCATACTCGACGAGCCGCTCTCCGGCGTGGATGTCGAGGGCATGAGCCTGCTCATGGATATGCTCGACGAGATCCGTAAAAAATTTGACCTGTCGATCCTCATGACGACGCACGACTTTACCATGCTGGAGCAGTACTGCGACCAGGTCGTGCTGCTGCAGGGAAAGATCCTCCGGCGCGGGACGCCGCTGGACGTGCTGAACTCGGAGGAATTCGCGCAGGCATTCCACATGGGAGGAGGCGCACAGGCATGAGCGTCTGGTACGTGTTTTTGAACGCACTCGGCATCCGGATGTTTGAAATGGACTTCATGAAGAACGCGCTGCTGGCCGTTTTGCTGCTGGGGCCGCTGTTCGGCCTGCTGTCCACGATGATCGTGACGGGAAAAATGAGCTTTTTCTCCGACGCGCTGGGCCATTCCGGCTTTACGGGCATCGCCATCGGTGTGCTCTGCGGCGCGGTGCAGCCGATCTATTTCGCGGTCGGGCTGTCGGTTCTGTTCGCGCTGCTGTTTTCCTTCGTCCGCAGCCGGACGAGCCAGTCGGCGGACACCATCATCGGCGTCTTTTCCTCCACCGCCGTCGCGCTTGGCATTTTCATCGTGACGCTCGGCGGGCGGAGCTTTACGAAATTCAACCGGTATCTCATCGGCGATATCCTCTCCGTTTCCCCGCAGGAGATCGGCCTGCTGGCGCTGGTGCTGCTGGCGGTCGTGCTGCTGTGGGTGTTCGGGTCGAACCGTCTGGTGCTGACGGCGGTGCATCCGCAGCTGGCCTCCTCGCGCGGCGTGGCGACGAAGCGCAATGAAACGCTCTTTACCGTCGCCATCGCTATCGTCGTAACGCTGGCCATGAGCTGGGTGGGCCTGATGGTCATCAATTCCCTGCTCGTCCTGCCGGCGGCAGCCTCGCGCAATCTGGCGCGGAATCTGCGGCAGTACCATCTGCTGTCCGTCCTGTCCGCGCTTGTGTGCGGGCTTTTGGGCCTGTGCGCGGCATATTGGCTCGGCTGCTCGGCGGGTGCGACGATCGCGCTGCTGCTGGCGGTGTATTTCGCCGTGTCCTTCGCCCTGCGAAACCGCGCTGCCTGAGAAAGCGACAAAAATTTACCGGAATCCCACGCGGATTCCGGTTTTTCTGCTACTTGTATGCAGAAAAAAAGTGTGATAAACTTTAATTGAAATGGGGTCTCCACATATTATGGGCAGCTGCTGATTTGCATGCACTCTGTAGGGGCCGATGCCCACATCGGCCCGCTGGGAAGTTGCGAATTCGCTACAGATTCCCATAAAAATCGGCGCATCCTGCCGGGGCGATGTGGGCATCGCCCCCTACATCCAAACACGCAAATGCCTGTGGATTCGCCGAAAATCAATGCAAAATCCGCTGCATAGCGGATAAATCTCCGTACAGAATAAAAGAGGATTTTTCATGAAGATTGCAGACATCCACGCGCATATTTTTCCGGAAAAGCTGGCGGAAAAAGCGTCGCATTCCATCGGCAGCTTCTACGGCGTTTCCATCGGGCGCGAGGCCGATATGCCGCGCCTGTGCGCGGAGGATAAGCTTGCGGGCATCACCCGCTGCGTCGTCTCCAACTCCGCAACGAATGCCAGTCAGGTCCAAAACGCCAACACATTTCTGGCCGAGGCCGTCCGTGGACACGACGGCTATCTCGCCTTCGGCACGATCTATCCCGGCATGGACGGATTTGAGGAGGAGCTTGACCGTATGCTGGAGCTCGGCCTGCGCGGGATCAAGATCCACCCGGATTTTCAGAAGCTCGCCATCGACGACGAACGCGGCATCGAAACCTATAAGGCCATCGCCCGGCGTGATCTTCCGGTGCTGTTTCATATGGGCGACGACCGGTACGATTTCTCTTCCCCGGAACGGCTGACAAATCTGCTGCGGCGCGTGCCGGAGCTGCGGGCCGTGGCCGCGCACTTCGGCGGCTGGCGCAGCTGGCCCCGGTCGCTGGCGCATTTACAGCCGGAAAGCGTTCTGTATGACACATCCTCCACGCTCGGCATGATCGACCGGGAGCTTGTTCTGCGCTTCATTGACAAAATCGGCCCCGACCGGCTGATTTTCGGCACGGACTTCCCCATGTGGAGCCCGAAGGAGGAGCTGGAGCGGTTTCTTTCCCTCGGTCTGGACGAGGCCGAGCAGCAGAAGATCCTGTACGGAAATTTCATGAACCTGCTGCATTTAAAGGACGGGGCATAGACCGGCCGACACGCAGCAGTTCGATCAGCTAAAAAACTTACAGCAGCCCCGGATACTGAAGTACCCGGGGCTGCTCACTCACTCTGCCGTATTTAAACCTTTGCCAGACGGTATGTGCTCTGCAGCATGAACAGGCTGTACAGGAGCATGACGGCGAAGACGGCGTAGGCCGGTGCATAGCCGCCCGCAAGGTCGGCGATCGCGCCGGGCAGGAAGGACAGCATTGCCCTTCTGAGGTTTTTTTCCATTTCTCTTTCTCTCCCGTTAAAATAAGCGCGCCTTGCGGCGCGCTTATTCTGGTTTTTCAGTCTTCTTCCTTTGCCGTGCAGCGGATATGCAGCTCGTCGAGCTGCTTCTGGGTGACCTCGCTGGGTGCGCCCATCAGGATATCCTGCGCGTTCTTGTTCATCGGGAACGGAATGATCTCGCGGATGCAGTCCTCACCTGCCAGCAGCATGACCATACGGTCGATGCCCGGGGCGATACCGGCATGGGGAGGTGCGCCGTAGCAGAAGGCGTTGTACATGGCGGGGAACTTCTTCTTTACATCATCCTCGCCGAGGCGGACGAGCTGGAAGGCCTTGATCATGATCTCGGGATCATGGTTCCGGACTGCGCCGGAGGACAGCTCGATGCCATTGCAGACGAGGTCATACTGCTGCGCCGTGATGGTCAGCGGGTCAATTTCGCCCCGGATGGCCTTGTCCAGCGTGGCTGCGCCGCCGCCCGGCATGGAGAACGGGTTGTGGCAGAATTCCAGTTCTCCGGACTCGTCGCCGATCTCGTACATCGGGAAGTCGACGATCCAGCAGAATTCGTAGCGCTCCTTGTCCATATGCCCCTCGACATTCGCGCCGAAGGTCTTGATGAGAACGCCGGTGAGCTTCGTAGCAGAAGCGCCCGCCGCAACAACGACCAGCGTGTTGGCGGTCAGGCCGAGACGCTCGATGAGCGCATCCTTGCAGCCCTGCACGAACTTCGCGACGCCGCCTGCAAGCTCGCCGTTCTCGTCCATCTTGAACCAGTAGCCCTTGACGCCCGCCTGCACCTCGCAGTCGGTCAGGAGCTTTTCGATCTGTTTCCGCGTCAGATGGCAGTTCGAGATGGGCACGGCCTTGACGGTCTGGCCCTTGAACGGCTCAAATTCAGACTCCGTGAACAGGTCGGAGATATTTTTGCACGTCAGATCGATGCGCAGATCCGGCTTGTCGGAGCCGTAGGTCTCCAGCGCGTCCTTGTACGCGATGCGGCGGAACGGTGCGCTGGACGCGATGTTATACTTGCCATATTTGGCGAAGATCGGCGGCAGCACGTCCTCAATGATGGCAAACACGTCGTCCTGCGCGGCAAAGGCCATTTCCATATCGAGCTGATAGAACTCGCCGGGGCTGCGGTCGCCGCGTGCGTCCTCGTCGCGGAAGCAGGGAGCGATCTGGAAATAGCGGTCAAAGCCGGAGGTCATGAGCAGCTGCTTGAACTGCTGCGGGGCCTGCGGCAGGGCGTAGAACTTGCCGGGATGCTTTCTGGCGGGAACAAGGTAGTCGCGCGCGCCCTCCGGGCTGGAGGCCGTGAGGATGGGGGTCGTGATCTCAAGGAAATCATGGTCCATCATAGCCTTGCGGATGGCGGCGATGACATTGCAGCGCAGGATGATGTTGCTCTTGACAGCGGGGTTGCGCAGGTCGAGATAGCGGTACTTCAGGCGCTGCGTCTCGTCGGCGTCGCGGCTGCGGTTGATCTCGAACGGCAGCTCGTTGTACTGGCAGCGGCCCAGCAGCTCGATCTTCTCCGGCACGACCTCGATGTCGCCGGTGGGCTGCTTGGGGTTTTTGCTTGCGCGTTCCCGCACGGTGCCGGTCACGGAGATGGTCGACTCCTTGTTGATGCCCTTGACGATGTTCATGATCTCTTCCGTCTCGACGACGATCTGCGTCGTGCCGTAGAAATCACGCAGAACGAGGAAGGCAAAGTTATTGCCGACCACGCGGACATTTTCCATCCAGCCGACGAGCGTGACGCGCTCGCCCGCGTTTTCGATGCGGAGCTGGCCGCAGGTATGGGTTCTTGACTGCATCATAGTGGTTTCCTTCTTTCTTTACGGGAAAATTTTTTACTTTAAAATCGTGCCCTGGCCGCGAAGCTCGATATCGGCCAGAATGCGGGCAGCTGCGTCCTGCGCCGGGACGGTGACCTGGTCGCCGGTGCGAAGATCCTTCAGTGAAACGGTTCCGGCCGCGATCTCGTCCTCGCCGAGGAAGACGACATAGGGGATGTGCAGCTTGTCTGCATACTGGATCTTGGCCTTGAACTTCTTCTGCTCGGTATAAAGCTGGACGCGGATATTCTGCGCGCGAAGCTCGGTCGCAAGCCGGACGGCGGCCTCCAGATCGTCGGTCATGGGAACGATCATCACGTCAGCCGGGGCCATGACGCGCTCCTCGTTCAGCATTCTCTGCTCGCTCAGCACGTAGAACAGGCGCGTCAGACCAATGGAGATGCCGACGCCGGGCAGCGGACGGTCGGTATAATACTCCGCGAGATTGTCGTACCGGCCGCCGGAGCAGACCGAGCCGATCTCGGGATGGTCAAGAAGCGTCGTCTCGTAGACAGTGCCGGTGTAGTAATCCAGCCCGCGCGCGATGGTGAGGTCAACGGCGAAATTCTCTTCCGGTACGCCGAACGCGCCGAGCAGCTTCGTCACGGATGAAAGTTCGTCCAGACCCTGGTCGAAGACCTCGTTTCTGCCGCGGTACTGCTCCAGCGCGGACAGGACCTCGCCGTTCGTGCCGCGGATGGCGATGAAGGTCAGGATCTCATCGGCCTTTGCCTCCTCCACGCCGCACTCCTCGACCAGCAGGACGCGAACCTTGTCGGAGCCGATCTTGTCGAGCTTGTCGACGGTGCGCATAATATCGCCGGACTGCTCGGACAGGCCAAGCATAGCGTAGAAGCCGTTCAAAATCTTGCGGTTATTCACGCGGATCTGGAACCGGCGCAGGCCGAGCGTCGAGAACGTCTTATAGATGATGGACGGGATCTCGGCCTCGTTCGTGATGGAGAGCTTGCCGTCGCCGATGATGTCGATGTCGGCCTGATAGAACTCGCGGAAGCGGCCGCGCTGCGCGCGTTCGCCGCGGTAGACCTTGCCGATCTGGTAGCGGCGGAAGGGGAAGGCCAGCTCGCTGTAGTGCAGCGCGACGTATTTTGCCAGCGGGACGGTCAGATCGAAGCGCAGCGCCAGATCGCTGTCGCCCTTCTGGAAGCGATAGATCTGCTTTTCCGTCTCGCCGCCGCCCTTGGCCAGCAGCACGTCGGCAGCTTCGATCGCGGGGGTATCCAGCGGCGTGAAGCCATAGAGGCTGTAGGTGTTCCGCAGAACCTCCATGATCGCCTCCATCTGCAGCTGCGGCTGCGGCAGCAGCTCCATAAACCCGGAGAGCGTATGCGGTTTGATTTGTGACATGGTTTTGTTCCTCTCTATGTGATGCGTTTTTTGTTTTTGGATGAAATTAGTGCAGAATTGATAGCTGGGTATGCCTCCGGCGGCCCTATCTTTTCTCTCGCAAGAGAAAAGATAGGGAAGAAAAGAGTGCTTGGACGCGTTTGGTGCATTCTGCGGTGCGATTCAGGCAGGAATCTGATTTACAGACATTACGAACACACATACTCCCCCTACGGGCGCTATGGTACGCGCCGCCTGTTACGGTACACCAGATTTGTGAATAGCTGCGATTCAATATCTGCTGTAAAAACACCTTTCGTTCAAAACTTGCAGGGAAGTACGGATTCGCCGGAGTTCCGTAGGGGGCGATGCCCACATCGGCCCGCTGGGCAGCTGCGAATTTGCCGAAGATTTCCGAAAAAACAGTCCATCCTGCCGGGGCGATGTGGGCATCGCCCCCTACAACCGGTGCGTGCAAATTTGCTTTGCATATCCATAAAAATATACTCCCGTCCCGGCGTTTTGGGACGAGAGCATACCTGCTTCGTGGTGCCACCCAAATTCGGAAGCGGTTGGACACTTCCCTCTTGCGCAAGGGATGCGGGCTGCGCGGGCCCGGCGATTTCGACGCGGTGCGCCTTATACGCTTGCTCGGCGGATGTCCTTCCCGGTGCTGCTGCAAGGGCCTTTCAGCGTCATGGCCCTCTCTCTGGGCAGGCAGAAAGCCGGTACTGCTTCCGCGTCGTCGCAAAAATCAAAATTATCGGATCGTTTTCTTGTTCTTCATCATCATACGCCAATCCAGATCGCCGCGCTGCAATCCGAGGATCAGCATTTCTGCCGAGGCCAGATTTGTCGCGCACGGAACGTTGGACGAATCGCACAGGCGAAGCGTGCGCATGATGCGCTGATCCTCCCAGGGATCGGTGTCGTTGGGGTCGGAAAACATGATGACAAGGTCGATCTCGTTATACGCGATGCGCGCGTCGATCTGCTGGTGGCCACCCTGACTCTTGGACAGGAAGAGCGTCACGGGCAGGCCCGTTGCCTCGGACACCAGGCGTCCCGTCGCAGCCGTAGCCGACAGCGAGTGCTTGGACAGAATGCTTTTATACGCGGTGCAGAACTGCACCATGAGTTCCTTCTTTTTATCGTGTGCCATAAGGGTGATGTTCATACGCTCAGCTCCTTTATGTACGCATTATCGGGTAATTTTCATCAACGGAACGCGCTGTCCGCACAGCCGCTTTGCGATATGCAGGCAGGCCAGCGCCGCGCCGTGGTAGGTATATTGTACGAGCGGCTTTCCCTCTGCCGCAGCCAGCGTGACAGATGCATCGTCCGGTACCACGCCGAGCAGCGGCAGTCCCACGCCGTCCATCACATCGTCGACCGTCGAGCGCATACAGGCAAACAGCTTCGGGACAGTCCTGTTGACCACAAGCCGCGCCGGGATCTGCCGCTCCTGCAGCAGAAGCTCCGCTGTGTGCGCGGCGTCTCGCTGCGACGCAGGGCCGGGCAGCGTGACGAGCATTGCCTCGTCCGCACAGCGCACCGCCATCCGGAACAGCCGTCCGACGCCCGCCGGCGCATCCAGCAGGATCCAGTCGAAGCCGTCCCGTGCCTGCGTGATGAGTCGTTCGAACGCTTCTGTGTCGACCGCCTCAGCGCTCTCGGTCACAGGGGCCGTGAGCATGGAGAGATTTCCGATCGTAGGGTGCTGTGACGCCTGCTGAAGGGAGTATTCCCCACGCATGACGGACGTAAACGGCAGAACCGCCATATCGGCCATGCCGAGCGCGATATCGAGGTTGCGCAGGCCGACGTCGAGATCGACGCACAGCACCCGCTGTCCCTCCATCGCCAGACACGACGCGACGCCCGCGCAGAGCGAGGTCTTGCCCGTGCCGCCCTTGCCGGAGATGACTGCCAAAACCTGTGCCAAGCCGTGTCCCTCCTGCGTGCTGATACTTATTGCATATTATAAACGACGCTGACCGGAAATTCAATGGGAAAAGTGCAGCCAAACGGTTTTTTCTTTCTGTTTGGCGTGGAAACTGCCGGTTCTGCCTGCCGGTCTGCGTGCATATACTGTAATGGGGGCGAAGCATATGAAATACCGCAGTATGGAAAACCGGTTCTGCATGAGTCTGGTGGCGTTTGCCGTGATCGTGCGGCTGCTTCTGGCGACAGGCGTGTCCGCGGCGCTGGATTCGGCAGTCGGGCTTGTGCCGAAGCTCGAAGTACCGGACGAGCCGGATGTATTTCTTCTGGAAATTCTCGAGCCGGAGACTGCACCGTCTGAGCCGCCTGTGCAGCCGGAGATCGCCGCTGCATCGGAAGCGCCCGCAGAGCAGGAGACGGAGGCGGAGCCAGTCGACCCGCCGCTTGTGTTTTCTGCGGACGAGGCGGACGCGATCGGCATCGTCGGCGCCTGCAGCTATCAGCCGGACAAGCAGGCGCTGCTGACCCGTCCGTCCGCACTGTCGCTTTCGGATGACGGCCCGGCAGTCCTGATCGTACATACGCACTCCAGCGAGGCGTATACCATGGAGGCGGGCTTTGAATATCAGGAATCAGATGCGCTGCGGACGCTGGATGAGCAGTATTCCGTGATCCGCGTGGGCGATGAAATTGCGGATATTCTGACGGAGGCGGGCATTTCTGTCCTGCACGACACGCAGCCGAACGATTATCCGAATTACAACGGCGCCTACGAGCGTATGCGGCAGACCATCGAGGGCTATCTGGCAGAATATCCGTCCATTCAGATGGTGCTGGATATCCATCGCGACGCGGCTGAGGACGCAGACGGGAACCCGGTCGCGCTGACAGCGGAGGCAGACGGCGAAGCCTGTGCAGAGCTGATGCTCGTAGTCGGCACGGACGAGGGCGGCTTATCGCACCCGGACTGGCAGGAAAATCTCGCAAATGCGCTGAAAATCCAGACACTTCTGAACCGCTCGGCACCCGGCCTGTGCCGGAACCTCAATCTGCGCACCGAGCGCTTCAACCAGCACGAAACGCCGGGTTCCCTTCTTGTCGAGGTCGGCGCAAGCGGCAATACGCTGGCCGAAGCGCTGCGCTCCGCTCGCATTCTGGGACAGGCACTCGCGGTCTTTCTTCGCGGGCAGATGCAAGATGACACGGACTGACGGACACCCCGGTATGGGCGTGCATTGCAAATACCCCCGGTATGCCAGACGCATACCAGGGGTATTGTATATATTGGGATCAGCTCAATGGAAGAAGAGGAAGTAGCAGCCAAACGCAATGACGAACAGGATCAGGATCGCGACCGGCAGGATCACCAGCATGGCGGACAGGATCATCGCAAAAAGATCCTTTTTGCTGACGGCGTCCTTGTCCTCCTCCGTCGGCTTTTTCAGCTCCGCCGCTTCATTCTGTTCCTTCTGATAGCGCATCGCGCGGTCTACTCTCTTCTGGAAAAGCATCGGCTTACTCCTTCCCCTCAAGCTTGTGGTGGCAGGCGACGAAGTGATTCGGGCGAACCTCTTCCCACTCCGGGACGACCTGCGTGCAGATCTCCGTGCAGTACTTGCATCGCGTGTGGAACTTGCAGCCCTTCGGCGGGTTCACCGGGCTGGGGATGTCGCCCTCAAGGATCGACAGTTCCTTCGCGCCGACGGTATCCGTGGTCGGGATCGCGTTCAGCAGCGCCTCAGTGTACGGATGGATGGGGTGATGGAAGATCTCGTCAGCCGCTGCCAGCTCGACCATGGTGCCGAGGTACATGACGCCGACACGGTCGGAGATGTACTTGACGACAGACAGGTCGTGCGTGATGAACATATAGGTCAGATTCTGCTGTTCCTTCAGATCGAGCAGCAGGTTGATGATCTGCGCCTGAATGGACACGTCCAGCGCGGAGACAGCCTCGTCGCAGACGACGAACTTCGGCTTCGTGGCGAGCGCGCGGGCGATGCCGATACGCTGCCGCTGGCCGCCGGAGAACTGGTGCGGGAAGCGGTGCAGGAAGTAGGGCGCAAGGCCACAGTCATCCATGATCTTGAGGACCATTTCCTGCATACGGGCGTCCTTTTTCTTGATCATGTTGTGCGCCTGCATACCCTCGCTGATGATCTGGCCGACGCTCATGCGCGGGTTCAGCGAGGAATACGGGTCCTGGAAGATCAGCTGCATATCGCGGCGCAGGCGGCGCATTTCGTTGTACTCCAGTCGGGCAAGGTCAATGCCGTCGTCGCGGTAGGCCTCGTACTTCTGGAACTCGGGGTCGTTTGCATACGGGGCGCGCAGCGCCTCGATCTCCTTGCGGCCCGCGTCAAGCTGCGCACGCAGAGCGGCGATCTGGTCGTCGCACTGCTTCAGCTTTTCCTGCGCTTTCTGCAGCTGGCCGTCCTTGCCGGACTTGCCCGCTTCCTCGGCAGTCTTCTTCGCGTACTCCGCGTCGTCCACATCGACCTGCAGCTCCTGCCGCTTTTCCTCCATGCTGGACAGCTTGCGCGCAATGGCGTAATCCTTGGAATAGGCCGCGATGACGGGATCGAGATCATCGACCACGAGGAAGCCGCCGACGATCTTTGTGATATCCAGCAGCGCATCCTCTGCCAGCTTGCGGGCGGTATCGAGCTCGCCGTGCTTGGCGTACTGCTCCTTCTCGGAAAGCTTGGCGTAATCGGCCTCGAGCTTGTCGCGCTTCTGCTCCAGCTCGCGGAGCTTGGTGCGGCGGGCTTTGAGGTTTTTAACGGTATCGATGACATACTTCGGCGCCAGATCGTCAAGGGACCGGCCGTAGTACATGGTGCGGCCATAGGTCTGGTGATACAGCTGGAGGATGGTGCGGCCAAGCGTAGACTTGCCGCAGCCGGACTCGCCGACGAGGCCGAACGTCTCGCCCTCGTAGATATCCAGCGTGATGCCGTCGTTGGCCTTGACAAAGCGGCCGCCCTTCAGGGGGAAATACTGCTTCAGGTTGCTGATGCGAAGCAGAACCTTCTTGTCATTATTTTGCATATCTGTCCTCCTTCTTCGCGTAGAAGCAGCGAACCTGCTGGGTGTCGGAGACGTGGATCAGCTCCGGCTCCTCCTCCAGACAGCGCTCGGTCGCGTACTTGCAGCGCGGGGCGAACTTGCAGCCCTTGGGCAGATCCAGCGGGTGCGGGACCGCGCCGGGGATCGCTTCAAGCCGTTCGTCGCTGGGGGTATCCAGACGCGGGATGGAGAGCATCAGGCCCTCGGTATAGGGATGGGAATACTCGTTCTTGTGGAAGATCGTCCCGGCGGGTGCGTATTCGACGACCTGGCCGCAGTACATGACCGCGACGTTGTCGGCCATCTGGTTGATGACGCCGAGATCGTGCGTGATGAACAGAACGGCGGTGCCGTTTTTCTCACGCAGCTCGTTCATGAGCTTCAGGATCTGCGCCTGAATGGTCACGTCGAGCGCCGTGGTCGGCTCGTCCGCGATCAGCAGCTTCGGACGGCAGGCCAGCGCCATGGCGATCATGACACGCTGCCGCATACCGCCGGAGAGCTGGTGCGGATACTGCTTGGCGACGACCTCGGGGTTCGGAATCTTGACGTCGGACAGCAGCTCGACCGCTTTCGCGGCAGCCTGCTTTTTGTTCATGCCCTGATGGATCATGAGCGGCTCGGAGATCTGACGGCTGACGGTGAAGACCGGGTTCAGGCTCGTCATCGGCTCCTGGAAGATCACGGAGATCTCGTTGCCGCGGATCTTGTACATTTCGTTCATGGACAGCTTGGTCAGATCCTGACCGTTGAAGAGGATCTCGCCGGAGTCAATATAGCCGTTGCCGTCGAGCAGACGGAGAATGCTCATGGCCGAGACGCTCTTGCCGGAACCGGATTCGCCGACGACGCCGAGCACCTTGCCCGCGTCCAGCGAATAGCTGACGCCGTTGACCGCCTTGACCGTGCCGCGTTTGGTTGCGAAGAAAGTCTTCAGGTTTTTTAATTCAAGTAATGCCACAACAACCCCTCCTTATCGCTCAGCGGACTTGGGATCGACCGCATCGCGCAGCGCATCACCGACGAGGTTGATGCAGATCGTGCAGATGCCGAAGATCGCAGCCGGGAATACCCAGCGCCACCAGTACTGCTGGATGACGATGGAGTTGTTCGCGCCGGTGAGCATGTTGCCCCAAGTCGGCGTGGGCGGCGCAATGCCGAAGCCCATGTAGGACAGCGAGGACTCGGTGAGCATACAGGTTGCGAAGCTCAGCGTCGCGTTGACCAGAATAAGACTCATGACATTGGGGATGATGTGATGGAAGATGATCGACTTTTCGCGCACGCCGAGGGCCTTGGCCGCCGTAACGTACTCCTGCTCGCGCTGCGAGAGGATCTGCGCGCGGATCAGATGGCAGATGCCCGGCCACGACAGAATGCCAAGCACGACCATGATGAGGTACATACGCTGTTCGACCGTGATGCGGGTGCCGATGATGGCGGATAGGATCATGGCGAAGGGCAGGAACGGCAGGCCGCCGACGACCTCAGAGATACGCATGATGATGTTGTCGACCCAGCCGCCGAAATAACCGGCCAGTCCGCCGAGGATGATGCCAATAATGAGCTGGATGATGACGGAGATGGCGCCGACGGTCATGGTGACCTTGCCGCCGTTGATGATGCGGTTGAACACGTCGCGTCCCAGATCATCCGTACCGCAGACATAACCCTTCAGGCCCCACGTTTCAACGTCGCCGTCAACTGTGACTGCATAGTTCTGATAGAAGCCTGCGTAAACGGTGACGATCTCCTTGTCATTGAAAGAGGCCGGAACGGATGCCTGACCATGGGTATTGTCGCCCCAGGAGATGACCTCGCCGTCGTCCATCAGAGCCGTGAAGTGATAGCGGCCGCCGTAGAGTTCGACAGGCTTGCTCTCAAATGCAGGAACGTTTTTTTCGCCGTTGGTGCAGGTGCCCCAGACGACGACGGTGCCGTCTTCCTTGACCGCCGCGACCGCGTTGCTGGACGCTGCAATGTCAACGACACCGGAATCCAGTCCGTCCGGGATGCGGACGAGGGCGTTATCCTTCTGGAAACCCGCGTAGACAGCTGCGCCGTCTTTGGTCAGGGCGATATACCCGCGAGCGGTCAGAGCGACTTTTTCGATGTTGCCCTGATATTCCTTTTTGACCTTGATATCGGCCTGATTGCCGTTGCCCCAGAGGAACAGTTCACCGTCTTCGGTGACAGCCGCGGAGAACTGGTTGCTGGCCTCGATCTGCTTGATGCCGAGGTTCTTGCCGTAGGCGGCAGCCATCTGGATCTTGTCCGGAATGCTGTCCTGCCCAAGGCGTTTGTTGCCCCAGACATAGATCGCGCCGTTTTCGTCGAGCGCGACGATATGGTCATAGCCTGCCGCGACGTTGACGATCTTGGCCTCACGCACCTCGTCGGGGATGTTCTTCAGATCGATGGTATCGGTGATCTTGGTGTAGCCCCAGATATAGACGTTGCCGTCGGTATCCGCGCCGACGCCGTAGGTCGTGCCGGGAGAGATATCTGCGACCTTATGCTTCATACCGTCGGGAATGGACATCATGTTCATTCCGGGCGCGACATTCAGCTGCGTATTGTCCTGATAGGACAGGTCGAGCGGGTAGAACTTCGGGCCGATCATAACCAGCAGGAAAATCAGAAGGAACACGATCAGACCGATCATGCCGAGCCGGTTATGCAGGAAATTCTTGAGGATCAGACGGCCGGGGCTTTGCAGCTGTTCTTCCGTCATGAAGTCGGTGACCTTGTTGCGGTTGCCGAACAGACGGGTAAAGAGGGTCGATTTTTTCTTTTTTTCCATGTTTCTTCTCCCCCTTTACTTATTGACGCGCACGCGCGGGTCGACGATACCGTAGCTGAGGTCGGTGATCAGCTGGCCGACGAGCGCGATGAGCACATAGAACATCTGAATCGCCAGTGCAAGCTCAAAGTCGTTGTTCATCAGGCCCTGATAGTACAGCTGGCCCATACCGTTGAGCGCGAACATCTGCTCAATGATCAGAGAACCGGAGAAGATGCTGATGAACCAGCCGATGAGGACTGTAATGACCGGCAGCAGGGCGTTGCGCCATGCGTGGGAATAGACGACGACCTTTTCGCGCAGGCCCTTGGCGCGGGCGGTGCGGATATAGTCCATGCTGAGCGCTTCGATCATGGCGGCGCGGACGTAGCGGGTCATGCCGCCGAGAGAGCCGACCGTCATGACGAGCACCGGCAGCGTCATATAGTAGACCTTGTCGAGGAACGCACGGAAGCCGGTAAAGTTATTGCCCGGCGTCTGCATGCCGAAGACCGGCAGCAGCTTGAGCGTGACCGCGAACAGCCAGATAAACAGCAGCGCAATGATGTAGACTGGAATCGAGTAGCCCACAATGGACAGCACCTGCACGGCGTTGTCTGATTTGCTGCGCTTATGGACGGCGCAGTAGATGCCAAGCGGGATCGTGATGGCCAGCGCGACAAGCGTTGAGAAAATGTTGATGTAAATCGTGTTGAGCATTCTCGACGGCAGAACGTTGGATACATCCGTCTTATAGATCTGGGAGTAGCCGAAGTTGCCCTGCAGCATGCCGTTGAGTTCGCCGTCAACATCCGGCCAGAAGCCGAACCAGCGCAGATAGCGTACGATCAGCGGATCGTCCAGCCCCATTTCGGTGCGAAGCGCCTGGTAACGCGTTTCATACTCTGTCGGGGTCAGCGTTGTCTTGAGCGGTTCAAGCTGTGCCCGGGCCGGGTCAGTTGGGATCAGGTTGTAGATGGAATACATCAGAAGCGAAACAAGCAGAAATACAATTACCATATATACCAGTCGCTTGAGTACGTATTTGGTCATCCGCATACCCTCCTTTTCTCTTGTATTTGCTCCGAAAAGGAGCGCAAAGATCTGTATATGAAACCAAAATGGTTATTTTTCAAAAGGAATATGCTACACTAAAGAAGAAAAGATGCGTTAAAGATACCGGAAGCGACGGGGCGGTTTGTGCCGCCCCGTCGCTGGGAATGTGGGGAAGGAGTCTATTTATTTGGCGCCTTCGATAGAGGCGTAGACAATCGCCTTCTGGAAATCCCACAGGCTGGACTCGTTGTAGTTCTTCAGCCAATCCGGGAAGAAGGTGTGGTACTCGTTGCAGTACAGCGGGATTTCCGGCAGCAGTTCGTTCCAGCGGATAATGAACTTCTGGAAATAATCCAGGAACATTGCATCGTCGCCAGGAGCAGGCTTGTAAACCATATCCATGGACAGGTCGTCGAGTTCCTTGTCGAAGATGTAATTCTGGTTCCAGCCCTGCTTGACATAATCGGACTCGGGATCGGAAGCGTAGTTGTAGGCATAGTCATAGACATCAGCGAAGCCGGTGGCCAGGTTGTACATGCCGTAGGTCTTCACGCCATACTGATCGCCAACAGAGGTATCGCGGTACATCCAGTTCAGCAGTTCGGAGAAGGTCATGGTGACCTGCTCGATCTGCATACCGGCATCAGCAGTCTGCTTGCCGTTGGCAAGCATGGTGGCCAGCAGCGCGGAGACGGAGTTACCCTCGGAGGAAGACCACATGATGTGCAGAGGCATCAGGATGCGGCCGTCAGCCAGAGTAACGTTCAGAGCGTAGTCGCCGGCTTCTTCAGCAGTGACTTCCTTGTACCGCAGGCCGGTGCCGGAATACTCGTTGCCTTCGGCGTCCAGCGTCCAGCCGTCAGCCTCGAGGACTTCGACAGCCTTAGCCGGGTCATAAGCATAGGCATTGAGTTTTTCGTTGAAGAGTTCCTCGGAATCCTGATACATCCACTGTGCAGTGGAGTACGGGCCCTGGACGACGGAGCCGTAGCCGCCGCAGAATGTGTTTGCAAACTCTTCGCGGTCAAGCAGGTAAGCGATTGCCTGACGGACAGCAGCAAACTGCGTGGGGCCAAAGTCGCACTGGAACATCAGCTTGCCGTAGCCGTTACGGGTGTAATGGCAGTAGTTGAAGCCACCCGCGTCAACCAGATCGAGCGCAGCGTTGATCTTGTCGCCTTCGCCCAGCTGGGACAGGAAGTTGATTTCGCCCGTCTTGAAGGCGTCCATCATGGTGTCGTCTTCAGCCTTGACGATGACAACGGTCTGGATGGAAGGCTTCTGGCCCTCAAAGTTGCCGTTGTAGTTGGGGTTGATCTCAAGCGTAGCGGTCAGAGCGCCGGTGTCGAGGCTCTTGATCATGTACGGGCCAGCGACAACGCGGCCTTCGTAGACGTAGCGGGAAGCGTTGACGCCGTCGACAGTCAGTTCGCCGCCGTCGAGATACGCGCCGTTGCCGTCGTCCTTGACAGTGAGGCCCTCACCGCCGTACAGCGGCAGATACAGAGGTGCCAGAGATGCGTAGGTCATTGCGAAGTAGTAGTTGGCCTTCTCCGGGGTGATCTGGATGGAGTAGGTATAGGGATCGAGCAGGCGAACGCCGACCAGCTCCTTGGTTTCGCCTGCCTGATATGCGGCAGCGCCAACAACGGATTCCGCAGAGATCTTGGCGCCCGCTTCTGTAGTGACAGGCGAGTAGGCAACCAGTGCATACGCAACATAGTCAGCTGCGGTGATGGGCTCGCCGTTGTTGTAGGTCAGGCCTTCGTTGATCTTGACGGTGAAGGTGATGGAGCCGTCGTCGTTCGCAGTCTGATCGATGGAAGCGGCGGTGGTGGCATTCATGACCATCTGGCCGAACTGGTCGAAAACAACGGTGTCATAGTCGTTGGTCAGATCGCGGATCATCTTGTCGGTGGCATTGTTGGTCCACCATGCGTTGCCGAGGTCACCGGAAATTTCGGTGGTGTTGCCGTAGATGACCTTGTTCTCACGGGTCTCGACGGGAGTCGCATCTTCAGCCGGGGTGTTGTCTTCGGCGGGAGTGTTGGTGTCTTCAGCGGGGGTGTTGGTGTCGCTGGGAGTGGTCTCAGCGGGCTTTTCGGCGTTGTTTGCGCAGCCGGCGAACATGGCAGCAACCATGACGACGACGAGAAGCAGCGCGAAGAGCTTCTTCAGATTCTTTTTCATCTTAATCCTCCTGTTTTAATTTTATAATTTACTGTGTTTGATCCACAGAAAATTATCGCTGGTTTTGATATCCGTCCGCCGCGCACGGCCATCTGACCGCGTGACGAATACTACGAGATATCTGTAAGTTATTATAGCATATTCACCGTCCAGAATCAACTAAAATGATTTTTTTCCACCTGAAAAATTGTCTTTTCCCGTACATTTCCCGACAGCGCCCGGTTCGCTTCCCGTGCCGTATCTTTTTCCTGCGCGCGTTCCGATTTCGTCCAAAAACGGCGATCTTTCCGTGTCTTTTTGAACAAAAATCAGCATTTTTCACAGTTTTTACTGCTTATTTTTGTGCGTTCATCCAGTCCTCCTCGCCAGTGCGCACAGAATTTCCTCTGCATTCTGTACAAAACAGCAGAAAATCCGCCTGCTATTTTTATTTGTGCACCACGCTAAAGCCCCGCATTTTCCATGCGCAGGCGTAGCAAAAAGGCTCCCCTTTGCGTGCAAAGAGGAGCCTTAGGCGAATTCGTACTGCTTCGCAGATTTTGAATGCAAAGCTGATTTACCGCAGCCATTCAAAGACAGCCGCTGTCAAGCTCGATGCCCCGTAACAGGCAGCCCCTGACAGATCCGATCAGAACGCCCACGTTCCGTTCCGGAAGATAGCAACCGTCTTTCCGTCCTCGCAGACCGCGTCGATGGAAAGATCTTCCGAGCCGATCATGAAATCCTCGTGGATCATGGAGTCGTTCACGCCAAGCTTGCGGCATTCGTCCAGCGTCTTGTTCTGGAAGTCCCTGATGGTGTCCGCAAAGCCCATGCCGAGCGCCAGATGGCAGCAGGCGTTCTCATCGAACAGTGTGTTGTAGAACAGCAGGCCCGTCTGGTTGATGGGCGAATCGAACGGCACGAGCGCGCATTCGCCGAGATACCGGCTGCCCTCGTCCATTTCGATGAGCTTCGTCAGAAGCTCGTTGTTTTCCTCGGCGTGCCATTCGACGGCCTTGCCCTCATGGAAGCGGATCCAGAAGCCGCTTATCAGCTGGCCCTGATAGCTCAGCGGCTTCGTCGCGTAGACGATGCCCTCGGCCACGCCGCGCATCGGGGAGATGAAGCATTCCTCGGTGGGGATGTTGGGGTTGAAGAAAATGCCCTGCAGGCTCGTCTCTCCGCCGCCGCAGAACTGCGCCTCGGGGATCATGCCGACGGTGAAGTCGGTGCCGTTGGAGGATTTATAGCGCAGCTCGCGGATATGCAGCTTGTTGAGATATTCGCAGCGGTCATGCAGATCCCGGTTGTGGTCTTCCCACGCCTTGATGGGATCGCCGGTCACGCGGGAGGTCTTCAGAATGGCCTCCCACAGCTTTTCCACGGCCTGCGACGCGCGCAGCTCCGGGAAGAGCTTCTTGGCCCACTTTTCACCCGGCACAGCGGCGATGCACCACTGATATTTGTTCTCGATCTGGTCGCGGTAGCCCTTGATGATGGGGTACTTGGCCTGCTGGGACTTTGCCATCTTCTCCTGGTTCACGCCGCGCAGGCCGTCGGGGTCCTCGCTGATGAGATAAATGCGGCAGGGAATGGTGTCGACATAGTGCTGCCAGCGGGCCTCTTCATAGTTGTCGAGCGTGGACAGCGTCTTGACGGAGCGGTAGCGCACGTGCAGCTTCGTAAGCGGCTGATAGCTCCAGTCGACGACGACCTTCTTCGCCTTCAGCTTATAGCACTCGTCAACCACCATCGCGACGAATTCCGGCTGGTCAAGCTCGGCCGTGATAAAGACCTCCTGTCCCTTCTGGACATTCGCTCCGGCCTTGGCGATCAGCTTTGCGTATTCCCGCAGGACTGTTTTTTTCATAAAAAAGCCTCCATTGCTTTATTTTTTCTATAGTTTAGCACAATTTCCCCGTATTGAAAAGGGCCGCGCGAAAATTCGCCCTTGCGGGCCTGCGCCGGGCGCGGTATACTGAAAGAAAACGACACATGGAGGGTTCTTTCATGCTTACCGAACAGCTTTTCGACTTTCTTGCCGCCAGCCCCAGCTGCTACCACGCCGTGCAGGCGCTCGCGGAGCGGCTGGAAAGAAACGGCTATGCGCAGCTGCGGGAGCAGGACGCATGGGCGCTGACGCCGGGCGGGAAATACTTCGTCACGCGCAACGGCTCGTCGCTCCTGTCCTTCCGCATCCCGCAGAGTGCGCCCGCAGGCTTCCTGATGGCCGCCGCGCATACCGACTCCCCCACGTTCAAGATCAAGCACAACCCGGAGAAAAAGTCCGGCCCGTATGTGCAGCTGTCGACGGAGAAATACGGCGGTATGCTCATGGGCACATGGTTCGACCGGCCGCTTTCCGTCGCAGGCCGCGTCGTGACGGCGAAGGACGGGAAGCTGGAAACGAAGCTGGTCGATGTGGACCGCGATCTGGCCGTGATCCCCTCCGTCGCCATCCACATGAACCGCGCCGCAAACGAGGGCTTCAAGTTCATGGCAAACATTGACACACTCCCGCTCTATGGCATGCAGGAATCCTCCGGCAGCTTCCGCAGCGTCGTGGCCAAGGCTGCAAGCGTGCAGGAGGACGAGGTGCTGGGCGAGGATCTGAGCCTGTATGTGCGCACGCGCGGCACGTGCTTCGGCGCAAAGAATGAGTTCATTCTCGCTCCCCGGTTGGACGATCTCGGCTGCGTGTTTGGTCTGCTCGAGGGCTTTCTGGCAGCGAAGGCCTCCGGCAGCGTACCGGTCTTCTGCGCGTTCGACAATGAGGAGGTCGGCAGCGAGACGAAGCAGGGCGCGGCGTCGAGCCTGCTTTCCGATACGCTCCGGCGCATCGCGCTTGCGCTGGGGCTGAATGAGGAAGGGTATCTGCGAATGCTTGCGCAGAGCTTCCTTGTCTCGGCGGACAACGCCCACGGCGTCCACCCGAACCATCCGGAATACGCCGACATGACCAACACGCCGCGTCTGAACGGCGGCGTCGTCATCAAGTTCAACGCCAACCAGCGCTACACGACCGACGGCGTCTCCTGCGCGCTGTTCACGGCAGTCTGCCGCGAGGCGGGCGCGCCCGTGCAGGTCTACGCGAACCGCTCCGATATGCCGGGCGGCTCGACCCTCGGCTCCATCGCCACAACGAAGGTCTCCGTTCCAAGCGTAGACATCGGCCTTGCACAGCTGGCCATGCACTCCTGCGTGGAAACGGCAGGCGCGGAGGATCTCGACGCGCTGGTTAAAGCCATGACGTGCTATTACGGCAAGACACTGAAACGGGACGGGGAGCAGATCACGTTCTGAGTGTATCCAAAGCCCCCTTGGGCACAAGAGGAGCCTTAAACGTACACACCATACATAAAAATAAAGGAAAGAAAAAGGAGGCAGATCCATCATGGGCATGATCCTGACGGACGAACAGCAGGCCATTCTGGACGGCGCCAAGGGTGAAACCATGGCGAAGGTCATGAAAACGCTTGTCATGTTCGGCGAAGCATTCCACGCGGAGAAAATGGTTCCGGTCACGAGCCGGTACAACCATCTTGTCACATCCTTCGGCCTCGGCGTTCTGCAGCCGGTGTACGATCTCATGCAGCAGCTGATCGACGCGGGCGCCTTCTCCGGCCAGAAATTCTCGGCAGACCCCCGCCCGCTCGACCCCAATGTCCCGGCAAATCTCCTGCAGCAGCTCGTGTTCAAGAAGTTCATGTACAACAAGCAGGACTTTTATGAGGGCCAGCTGGAAAAGCTGGGACTTCTGAACAGCGACGCATTCACCTGCACCTGCTATATGTCCGAGGTCGGCAACAAGCCTGAACAGGGCGAGGTGCTCTCGTGGTCGGAATCCTCCGCCGTCGTGTACGCGAACTCCGTGCTCGGCGCGCGCTGCAACCGCAACTCCGGCATCATGGACATCATGGGCTCCATCGTCGGCTTTGTGCCGTATTTCGGTCTGCTGACCGACGAAGGACGCCGGGCAACGTGGGTCATCAAAATCGAGACGTCCAAAAAGCCCGAAGCGCAGCTGCTTGGCTCGGCCATCGGCATGAAGGTCATGGAGGATGTGCCGTATGTGGTCGGCCTCGACAAATGGCTCGGCACGGAGCTGGACGACGCGGCCTGCACCTATCTCAAGGACTTCGGCGCGGCCACCGCATCCAACGGCGCAGTGGGCCTTTATCACATTGCGAACCTCACGCCCGAGGCGAAGGCGCAGGGCGAAGCGCTGATCGCCGAGGGCGCGAGGGTCTATGTGATCGACGACGCGGAGCTTCAGCGCGTCAAGGACAGCTATCCCGTCGTCTGGAAGAACAGGGACGCGAAGCCGAAGCTCTGCTTCATGGGCTGCCCGCATATGTCGCTTGAGCAGCTGAAGACATGGACCGACCGCGTGGAGCAGGCGCTTGCAGAGGCAGGCCGCAGCAAAGTCTGCATCCCGACGGTCTTTACCGCCGCGCCCGCCGTTTTGAAGGAGTTTGAGAAAACGCCCTATGCCGCCCGGCTCAAAAAGACCGGCGTGATCACATCCTATATCTGTCCGCTCATGTACATGAACAATCCGCTCTGCGGCAAGATGCCGGTCATCACCTCCTCCAACAAACTGCGCACATATACGACCGCACGCTATTACACCGATGATGAGATTCTTGTCCAGATCACGAAAGGAGGCGCACGCGCATGAAGACCTTCCAGGGCCGCGTCGTTACGCCCGGCTGCGCGCAGGCTGAGGCGCTTGTGACGCACGGCGGGCTGAATACGCTCGCTTCGTTCCAGAAATCGCTCCAATTCGGCGATAAGACCGCCAAATGCGGCGACCAGAATAACCCTGATCTCTACGGCAAGCCCATGGCGGGCAAGGCGCTCTGCCTGCCGCAGACCATCGGCTCGACCACAGGCGGACTGGTGCTCTACTGCGCCTGCGCCATGGACCGGCAGCCGGCGTGTATGCTGTTTGCCAACCCCATCGATTCTCTGGCAGCCGCCGGCGCGATCCTCGCCGACGTGTGGCTCCAGCCGGGCAAAATGCCGGTCGTCGACTCGCTGGGCGAGGAATTCCTGTCCTATGTCAAGGACGGCATGACCGTCACCATCGGCCCGAACGGCACTGTAACCGTTGAATAAACGCACCGAACGCCGTCCCCGGCGGGGAAGCCTTGGGCGCTCCCGCGCCGGTGCATCAATCAGGTCTTCACGAAAAAGAGGTCCCGCTGCCTGCGGGGCCTCTTTTCCTGGTTCTCAATCGATCTTACCGGTTCGGGACGATCACGGCCAGGAAGCGCGTGACGGAACCGGTGTGGTTGCGGATGGAATGGGTGTGGCCGTCGGCACAGAACTCCGCGTCGCCGACGTGCAGCTCGCGGCTCTCGCCGTCCTCGGTGACGGTCGCCGCGCCCTCAAGGATGTAATACGCCTCGCCGTTCGTCTCATGCGGATGGACGCCGACGGATTCGCCGGGCCGGAGCGTGATGACAGCCATCATCTCCGCGCGGTTTCCAAGCTGCTCGGCAGAGAACAGATAGTGGAAGCTGGGGCTGCCGTCGCCGCCGCGGATGTTGTGCTTGACCGCGGTTTGCATTTCGTCCTTCATCTGAAACATGACAAATTCCTCCTGTTACTTGTGATATTTGCTGCCCGCCTGAATGGCCTCGGCGCGGTAAAGCTGCTCAAGGGCCATAACGCGGGCCAGATGGTGCGGAAAGGTCATTTTGCTCATGGAAAGCTGCAGATCGGCAAGCTTTTTCAGTTCCGGCGCGATGCCGAACGACGAGCCGATCAGAAAGCAGGCGCTGGACCGCCCGCCGCTTTTCGCCTGCCGCAGCGTATCTGCCAGCTGCTCAGAGGACAACAGTTTCCCCTCCGGCGTCAGGACGCAGAAAAAGCAGCCCTTCGGGAGCTTCGCGCGGATAAGCTCCGCTTCTTTTTGCAGACCCTGCGCGATCTGCGTGTCGTTCGGGTCCTCCGGCAGACGGCACTCCGGCAGCTCGATGAGCTGGAAATCGCAATAGGCCCGCAGGCGCTTGGCGTATTCCGCCGCGGCCTCGGTATAGAAGCGCTCCTTCAGCTTTCCCATACAGATGAGCGTGATGGAAAACATAAAAACCTCCGCAAATCCAAAAAGCCTGTCCGCAGCGGACAGGCTTCTGGATGAAAAACTTAGTCTGCTACGTAGGGCAGCAGGGCGATCTGACGGGCGCGCTTGATGGCGACCGTGAGCTGACGCTGATGAGCGGCGCAGGTACCGGTTGTACGGCGGGGCAGGATCTTGCCGCGCTCGGACAGGTAACGGCGGAGCTTGACAGTGTCTTTGAAATCGATGTGCGTCACCTTATCAACGCAGAAGGAGCAAACCTTCTTGCGCTTACGAGGATGAACACGATCATTAGCCATTGCCATAGTGAATCCTCCTATCTTTGGTCTTGTGGAAAAATGTTAGAACGGGAGATCGGGATCGTCGTCGGAGAGCATGGAGAAATCAGACGGAGCGGCAGACACGTTCTGCGGCGCCTGATACGCCGGCTGCTGCTGCGGGACCTGATTGAAGCTCTGCGCGTAGCCCTGCGACTGGTTGAACGAGCCGCCGTCGGCATTGTCGCGCTTGCTGTCGCCGAAGTAGACGTTGTCGGCAACGACCTCCGCCGAGCGGCGCTTGTTGCCTTCCTTGTCCTGCCAGTTGCGGATCTGCAGCCGGCCCGTCACGACAGCCATACGGCCCTTGGCAAAATACTTGCTGACGAACTCAGCGGTATTGCGCCATGCGACGATATCCACGAAATCTGTTTCCTTCTCCGCGCCCTGTGCCGCGTAATCGCGGTCGACGGCGAGGGTAAAGGATGCGACCGCGACGCCGCTGCCGGTCCGGCGCAGCTCAGGGTCGCGAGTCAGTCGGCCCATGAGAACGATGTGGTTCAGCACGTGAGCGCCTCCTTACTCTTCAACAGCGACGATGATGGAACGCAGAATGCCGTCGGTGATCTTGAAGACACGATCAAGCTCAGCCGGCATTTCGGGCGTTACTTCGCAGGTCATGTAGACGTAGTAGCCCTCAACCAGGTCGTTGATCGGGTACGCAAGACGGCGCTTGCCCCACTCGTCAACACTGGTCAGAGTGCCGTGAGCCTCCACGATACCCTTGAATTTTTCCACGAGAGCCGCGATACCCTCTTCACCCTGCGCGGGGTCGATGATATAGAGGACCTCATACTTTGCGGAAAGTTTTGCCATGATGTTGCACCTCCTTCTGGACTTATGGCCGCAGGTCCCGCCTGCGGCAAGGATCGTCTGCGCTTCGCAGACCGATTTATTATAGCTGGAAGGACCGGAAAAGTCAACCGGGAATCTGGAAAAAATGCAGAAAACGCGAAAAAACAGGGCAGCGCTTCGGCTGCCCTGTCTGGCTGCATTATTTTGCGGTCTTCTCCTTGAGGGCCTTGCCGGCCTTGAAGACGGGGATGGTGGTCGCCGGGATCTCGATGGCTTCCTTCGTCTTGGGGTTGCGGCCCATGCGCGCCTCGCGCTTCTTCGTCTCAAAGCCGCCGAAGCCGACGAGCTGGACCTTGTCGCCCTGGCTCAGCGCTTCCGTGATGGTGTCGAACGTGGTGGTGACAGCCTTCTCGGCGTCCTTCTTGGACATGCCGCACTTCTTTGCGACTTCCGCGATCAATTCGGTCTTATTCATGTGTAGATCCTCTTTTCCTAAAGTATGAATTTATTGTTCACCGCCCGTTACGTTTTTGCGCGTCCCAACTGGCAAGCAGCTCCTCGCGGGACAGCTCCTCCAGAGTGCGTCCCGAAGCAAGTATGCTCTGCTCCATAGCGGTAAATCGTTTGATAAATTTCTCACAGGCGCTGTGCAGTGCCTGCTCGGGGTCCTTGTCCAGCGTGGAGGCGACGCGGACGGCGGCAAAGAGCAGATCGCCCAGCTCCTCATCGATGTTCGTATCGTCCTGCACGGCCTCGCGCAGCTCCTGCGCTTCCTCTGCTAGTTTGTCCAGCGCCTGTCCGGCGGATTTCCAGCAAAAGCCGGTTTTCGCAGCTTTTTTCTGAATTTTCTCCGCCCGCCATGTCGCCGGGAGCGATCTGGCGACGCCCTGCATGGCCTCGCCGGTCGTTTTCTGGCCCTTTTCCTGCTGTTTCAGCTCGTCCCAGCTGGCGTTTTCGCCGCCGAACAGGAACGGGTGACGGAAGATGAGCTTTCTGCATTCCGCGTCGGCAATGTCGTCGATGGTCATGCGGCCGCGGTCGGCCTCGATATCCGCGTGGAACAGCACCTGCAGCAGCACATCGCCCAGCTCCTCGCGGAGCATGGCCGCGTCGTCGCAGTCGAGCGCTTCGCAGGCCTCGTAGGCTTCCTCGAGGAAATTCCGGCGGATGGACAGGTGCGTCTGCGCCGCGTCCCACGGGCAGCCGCCCGGCGCGCGCAGCGCGTGTACCAGCCGGATCAGGTCGTCCAGCGCATAGCGCGGTTTGCTAGTAAAATTTATCATACTTTCGTCTCTTTCGCAAGTGGGAGGTTCATGTTTTTTGTTTGATATGCAGGATTTTTGCAATTTTTTCGCCCTTCGGCAGCAGCATACAGTCCTCGTACGTGATGCACCGCAGAACCACGACGAAAATCACGTACACAACGACCGCCGCGATCAGCGCGCCGAGGCAGACGACGGTATTCGAATCCGTGAAGCTCCGCAGCAGCGCAGCGGCAAAGAACGTCGCCGCGCCCATGATCCCGGCGGCTGCCGCCGGGCGGATCACATTGCGGAAAATAGCCGGGCGCGTCGTGACGGACCGGCGCATGGCAATGAGGTCGAGCACGGTGATGGTCACATAGCAGACGATGGTGCCGATGGCCGCGCCGATGATATTGAGGGACGGAATCGCCACAAGGATATAGTTGACGACGACCTTCACAACACCGCCGATGAGCATATTGACGACCGGCGTCGTCACGTCGCCGTGCGCCTGCATGATGGCATTGAACAGCAGGACCGTACTGTTGAAGATCACGGCAATGCCGAGATAGGCCAGAATCGGCGCTGCGGTCGCGACGCTCTCGGGGCCGTAGTTGCGCGCAAGCAGACGGATGATCGGCTCCGACAGCACGGCCAGCCCCACCGCGCACGGCATGGCAATGAGGCTCATGGTGCGCACGGCAGATTCCTCCGTGTGCCGCGCGCCCGCTGTGTTGCCTTTGGTCAGCGCAGCCGTCACGGTCGGGATGATCGAGATCGTGATGGGCGTAATGAGCGAGCACGGCAGATTGAAGATCGTCTGGCAGAAATTATAGATGCCCTTGGCCGTATCCGCCGCATCGGACGACCACGCAAGCGCGCCGGTCAGCCGCCGCATATAGATCATCGTGTCGAACAGATTGATGATCTGCAGGCCCGCCGAGCCGAGCGTGATGGGGATGGCAATGACGAGCAGCTCCTTCATGGTCTGGCGGGTGGACTTGGCCTCTCCCCCGCCCTGCCGCAGGATCTGGTTGGACTTGCCGAACTGGATGCGCAGATACACGACCGCCACGATGCAGCCCGCCGTCACGCCGAAGATGCCGCCCGCAGCCGCATAGATGAGACTGCCGGTCTTCTTGAGCATCAGATACGCGCCGCCGAGGCCGAAGACCACGCGGATCATGGCCTCATAGACCTGACTGACGGAGGTCGGGGTCATGTTGCTCTGGCCCTGGAAGAAGCCCCGGTGGGCCGAGACGATGCAGATGAGCAGCACGCACGGCGACAGCGCCGCGATGGCCGCCCACGAATTTTCATTCGTCGTGACCATGACGGACAGCGGCTTGCAGAACACGAGCATCACGAGCGTTCCGATCACGCCGATGGTCAGGAAGACCTTCATGGAGACGGAGTAGATCTTGCGGATCTGCGCGTAATTCTCCAGCGCCTGCGCCTGCGAGATCATCCGGCTGACGGCGACGGGCAGGCCCGTCGTGGAGATCATCAGCAGGACGTTGTACACGTCATAGGCCGTGTTGAAATAGCCGAAGCCCCGCTCCTGCAGAATGTTTTGCAGAGGGACCTTATAGATGAAGCCGAGCAGCTTGACAATGATGGTCGCGGCGGTCAAGACCGCCACGCCCTGCAAAAAACTCTGCTTTCTGGGTGCCTTTTCGCCGCTCATGCCTGCGCCTCCGGTTCATCAGAGAAGACTCTGGGGATCGCGTAGTCGTGCAGCTCCTTCAGCGCACCCGCCACATCCAGCGTGGGATACTTGCCGTCCGCGTACAGGATTTTGCCGCGCACCATCGTCAGCGCAACGTCGTGGCCGGAGGCCGCGTAGACCAGATGGGACAGTACATTGTGGCACGGGATCAGATGCGGCTGGTTGAAATCCAGCAGAATGAGGTCGGCGTCCATGCCAAGCTCGATGACGCCGCATTCGGCGCTTCTGCCCTGCGCTCTCGCGCCGCAGACCGTCGCCATCATCAAAGCCGCCTCCGCCGGAAGCGCCTTCGGGTCGCCGGTCTTGCCCTTGGCCATGAGTGCGGCGGCCTTGATCTCTTCAAACAAATCGAGATTATTGTTGGATGCAACGGAGTCGGTGCCGAGGCAGACATTCATCCCGGCTCTTACCATGCCGAGCACGTCCGCACAGCCGGAGGCCAGCTTCAGATTGCTGACCGGGCAGTGTGCCGCGGATACATGGCGCTTGGCCAGCAGCTGCATATCCTCCTGCGTCACATGAACGCAGTGCGCCGCGACCACGGGCACGTCGAACACATGATGGCAGTCGAGCACCTGCGCGGGCGTCAGACCGTATTTCTCCACGCACGCGTCGTGTTCCTTCTTCGTCTCGGACAGGTGCACCTGCAGCTGCAGGCCGTTGTTGACGGCATACTCCGCCAGCGCGTCCCAGAGCTGATACGTCGAGGTATATTCGGCATGGATGGAGGCTTCAATTTTAATGCGGCCATTGTCATAGTTGTGCCACTTGTCCTTAAGTGCAACAAGCTCCTGGCAGGCCGGGAAGGTATCGAAGCAGAAGTCGTCTCCCAGGAACATGGACGTGCCGCGGGAGATATTGGCCTTGATGCCGGATTCGGCTACAGCTTGGCAGATCTCGTCGCAGAAGTAATACATATCCGACACGCTCGTCGTGCCGAAGCGCAGCGCCTCGGCAAGGGCAAGCGTTGTCGCCGCCTTGACGGCGCGGCCGTCGAGCCTGTCCTCGCGCGGGAAAATATAGTGCTGGAGCCAGTCCTGCAAATTCAGATCATCGGCATAGCCGCGCAGCAGGTACATGGGCAAATGCGTGTGGCAGTTGATGAGGCCCGGCATCAAGACCATGCCGGTCGCGTCAATAATCTTCTTCGGCTTCTCCTCAGGCGGCTTTTTCGCCATATAGGCGATCTTGCCGTCGGTGACGCCGACAAACGCATCCTGCCAGAGCGTCATCTGCTCGTTCATCGTAACGACGTTGACATGAGAAAACAAGGTGTCCATGGAAGCCCTCCTTATGGGTTCTGTTCACGCAGCCCGCGCAGGATCGAGAAAATCTCGTCCTTCTGCTGCAGGATTGTGTCGATGCGGGAGATATAGTCCTGCGGGATCTTCGGATTGTGGTAGCGGGCAAGCTTTTCCTCCGGGAGATTGATCTTGTTCATCCCGCCGCCGCCGAGAGAGAGGATGGTATGCAGTTCCTCCATCATATATATGTTGTAAAGCCCGGTATAGCCCGGCCTGCACCAGCCGGTGTTTTCAAAGCTGCCGGACATATATTTCTGCCGGTAAAGATAATACGGCTCATAGCCGCTCTGTCGCAGCGCATCCTCCGCGCCCGCGAGCATGGCGGCGACCGCCTCCTGCGGCGGAAGCTCCATGCGCGAGCCGAACAGCGCCGCGCCCTTTTTGAGCGCCAGCGTATGCACTGTAATATTGCTGGGGTTTAAATCCAGCACCTGCCGGACGGAATCGGCAAAGCTTGCCGCATCGTCTGCCGGAAGTCCTGCGATCAGATCCATGTTGATATCGTCAAACCCGGCCTGCACCGCCTGCTCATACGCCTCGACGGTCTGCCGCGCCGTGTGCCTGCGGCCCACAGCCTCCAGCACCTTATCGGACATGGTCTGCGGATTGATAGAAATGCGCGTCGCGCCGCCGTCTTTGATGACGCGAAGCTTTTGGGGATCCAGTGTGTCCGGCCTTCCGCCCTCGACGGTAAATTCCAGACAGCGGGACAGATCAAAATTCCGGTTGATCGCGTCCAGCAGCCGCGCCATCTGTGTGCTCGAAAGCGTCGTCGGCGTGCCGCCGCCCATGTAGAGCGTGCGGATGTGAAAGCCCGAATTTTTTAACAGTGCGCCGGTATGCGCGATCTCGCGCAGCAGCGCGTCCAGATACGCAGGCAAAAACTCCCCGAAGCGCTCGATGGACTGGCTCACGAACGAGCAGTACGCACAGCGCGTCGGGCAGAACGGAATCCCAATATACACGGAAAGATCGTCCGCGTCAAGCAGTTTTGCTGCTTCGACCGTATGCCGGGAGGCGTCAACGCAGAGCCGTGCCCGCTCCGGCGAGACAAAATAGACCTCGCGCAGAAGCTTTTCCGCGTCCTTTTCACTGCCGCCCGCCATCAGGCATTTCGTCGACAGTTTTGTCGGCCTGACGCCGGAGAGCGCGCCCCAAGGCGGCGCAGCCGGAAGCACCTGCAAAGCAGCCAGATAATAGCTGCGCTGTAAAATGCGCCGCGTTGCACGCACATCGGCCCTGTCCAGCAGCACACGGTTTACGGCAAAGCCGGTCTTCCCCTGATACGTGACCTTCGCCGTGGCCGTCAGATAGCGCTTCCCCCGCGAGAGGGACGAGACAGTCCCGTCGCCGGTAAACGGCTCGGTGCAGAACTCGCTCGGCTCCTGCGCAAACAGCTGCAGCTGCAGCTGCTCGACCGGATAGCGCTCGGTATGGTTTTTCAGATACAGCTTCATTCGATCCCATGCCCCCGCAGATACGGATTGGTGCGCAGCTCCTCCGCGATAGTGCTGGACGGCCCGTGGCCGGGCAGCACGCGCGTCTCAGGCGGCAGCATGGACAGCCGCTTCAAAGACGCGGCCATGTCCCGGCTGCTTCCGCCGAGGAAGTCTGTCCGGCCATAGGAGCCTGCGAAGAGCGTATCGCCGGAAAAGAGCACGGTTTCGCACAGCAGGCACACGGAGCCCGGCGTATGGCCGGGCGTAGAGAGCACCTGAAAGGTCAGACCGTCTGCCGCGACGGTATCGCCGTCCTGATACGTATCCGTATAGGTCAGCAGATCGTGGCACATATGGCTGGGGTCGTCCTTGTCAGCCTCGCCGATATACACGCGGGCGTTCGTCGCCGCGCGCAGGTTTTTAAGCGCGCCGATATGGTCAAAGTGCGCATGGGTCAGCAAAATCGCCTCCAGCGTCAGCCCCTGCTCCTCCAGCGCGGCCAGCAGCCGTTTGGAGTTCGCGGCGGGGTCGATGATGACGGCGCGGCTGCTTTCGTCCGCCCGGACAAGATAGCAATTGGTGGCCAGCGGCCCCAGCGTAAGCGTCTGAATGTTCATAGCGTCTCCTTATTTCAGATCGTCCGTGTCGACGATCAGCGTCACAGGTCCGTCGTTTTCTGACGCGACCTGCATATAGGCTCCGAATTCGCCGTGCTGCGGCGGGAAGCCGAGGCGTTCGCACTCGGCAAGGAACTGCTCATAAAGCGGGATTGCCAGATCGGGCTTGGCCGCGCCGGTAAAGCTCGGCCTGCGGCCGTGGCTCACGTCGCCGTAGAGCGTGAACTGGCTCACGACAAGAACGCTTCCGCCAACGTCGGCGAGCGAGCGGTTCATTTTATCGTTTTCATCGCGGAACACCCGCAGCCCCAGCACCTTTTCGGCCAGCTTCCGGCAAAGCGCAGGCGTATCGTCCGGCCCAACGCCAAGCAAAATCAAAAAGCCTCTTCCGATTTTTCCGTGAACGGCGCCGTCAATGGAAACACTGGCAGAATTCACGCGGGTAACGACTGCTTTCATAGTGAGATCCTTTCGTTTTGTGGGAATGCTCTGCATTCAAAATTTGAGAGGCAGTACGAATTTGCCCAAGACCTGGTAGGGGCGGGGCTCTGCTCCGCCCGGCAGGATGCACCGGTTTTTACGGAAACCTTCGGCGAATTCACAACTGCCCAACGGGCCGATGTGGGCATCGGCCCCTACAAACGAGGAGGAAAATGCTTGCGGATTTTCCGAAAAGCTGCCGTCCTTACTCTGTTCCTCTCTCGACATTATGCACGCCCGAGATGCCGCGCAGTCTTGTGCGGACGTTTTCAAGCTCTGTGAGGTTGTGGACGCCGAAGCGCAGGCAGACGATGGCGGTGCCGCCGCCGACAGAGCGTGCACTCATTTCGCTTGTGCGCAGACGCAAAGACGTGAGAATTGTTGCAACATCCAGCATCAATCCGTCGCGGTCGTCGGCCTCGATCTCCAGGGACGTGGAGAACATCACGTCCGGGGCCTCCGCCCATGTGACCTTGACCCAGCGGCCCTTCTGCGCGGGATCGAGCGCGGCTCTGGCGTTCGGGCAGTCCTTCCGGTGGACGGACACGCCGTAGCCCTTGGTGATAAAGCCGATGATCTCGTCACCGGGGACCGGCGTGCAGCAGCGGCTGAATTTGATCATGCACGAGCCGATGTCCTCGACAATGACGCCGGAGGAATTGACGGCGGGCGCATTCTGCCGCGCAAGCGGCTTGGGGGCAAGCGTCCGGGTCGCTCTGGTCAGATCGTCGCGGATGCGGCCCACGGCCTTCGCAGCGGTCAGACCGCCGTAGCCGATGGCGGCATACATATCGTCCAGACATTCGAAGCTGACCTTTTTGAGGATGACCGGCAGAACCTCTGTATTCTGCAGAATATCGGGGTCGACACCGGCGTGGCGCAGCTCAGCCTCGAAGCTCGCCTTGCCGCGTACGATGTTCTCCTCGCGCTTCTCACGCTTGAACCACTGCTTGATCTTGACGCGCGCCTGATTGGACTGGCAGATGTTCAGCCAGTCGCGGCTCGGGCCTTTGGCGGACTTCGACGTTAAAATCTCGACGATATCGCCGTTGTGCAGCGGCGCGTCATAGCTTGCGATGCGGTTATTGACCTTCGCGCCGATCATGGAGTTGCCGACAGCAGAGTGAATGGCGTAGGCAAAGTCGATGGGCGTGGAGCCTGCGGGCAGGGAAATGACCTTGCCCTTGGGTGTAAAGACGAAAACCTCGTCGTCGAACATATCGACCTTGAGGGAGTGGATATAGTCGTCCGCTTCGACGTCCTGCTGATTTTCAAGCAGCCGCCGCACCCACTCGAATTCCTTCTCCGAGCCGTCGCCCGCGTGCTGCTTGTATTTCCAGTGCGCCGCAACGCCGTATTCCGCCGTCTGGTGCATTTCCCACGTGCGGATCTGCACCTCGAACGGGATACCCTGTGAGCCGATGACGGTCGTATGCAGAGACTGGTACATATTGGGCTTCGGCGTGGAGATATAGTCCTTGAACCGGCCCGGAATGGGGTTAAACAGGTCGTGGATGTGGCCGAGGACGTTATAGCAGTCGGCAATATTGTCCACGATCACGCGGAACGCGTAAAGATCATACAGCTCGTCGATGGTCTTGTTCTGCGCGCGCATCTTGCGGTAGATGGAATAGGTATGCTTGATGCGGCCATAGATCGATCCGTGGATGCCGACGGAGGCCAGCCGGGTCGTGATCTTCGACTGGATGGCGTTCATGAAGCTGTTGGCACTGTCCTCGTTCTTTTTGAGATAGTCGATGATCTCCTGATAGCCCTCCGGATCGAGGTACTGCAGCGACGTGTCCTCCAGCTCCCACTTGATCTTCTGCATGCCGAGCCGGTGCGCCAGCGGCGCGTAGACCTCCATCGTCTCCATGGACTTCGAGATCTGCTTGGCAGGCGTCTGGTACTGCAGCGTCCGGGTATTATGCAGGCGGTCGGAAATTTTGATGAGGATGACGCGGATGTCCTTCGACATGGCCATGAACATCTTGCGCAGATTTTCCATCTGCTGCTCTTCCATCGTAGAATACTGCACGCGCGTCAGCTTTGTGACGCCCTCGACCAAATTCGCGACCGTCTCGCCGAACAGGCGTGAGATCTCCTCGAAGCTCGCGTCGGTGTCCTCGAGGCAGTCATGCAGCAGCGCCGCCGCGATCGCGTCGGTATCGAGGCCGATCTCGGCCACGATCTCGGCCACGGCCAGCGGGTGGATGATATACGGCTCTCCGGACTTGCGGAGCTGGTTCTTATGCTTTTCGTCGGCGTATGCATACGCCCGCTGAATGACCTCCAAATCAGCGGAGGGCGCATAACGGGCGATCGCCTGCATCATGGATTCGTAATGCTCCTGTTTGGTTTCCATTCAGTTCCCTGCCTTCTGCTTTTTCAGATGAATCAAAATCGGGCTTTTCTCAAGATCGACCTTCCGGCCGTTCGCGCACAGGCGGATGCACAGCGATTTTGGCCGCTGCTCCAGCTGCAAAAGCCCCTGCTCTGCCAGCACATCGAGGCAGATGCGTGTTTTTCCCGCGCTTAAGGGGAGCTTCGCGCAGCGCGAAATTTTGCGGCTCAGGCAGCCCAGCTCTTCCGACAGCACGCCGTCCTGCGAAAATGCGGCCAGATACCGCCAGACGGCGGCAAAATCCTGCCGCGTCGGCAGCAGACACCCGGCCTCGTCGCAGCTGAGCGCGCCGCCCGCCAGATGCTTTTTATAGACCGCACGGTCGTGCCCCTGCGCCTCGCGGAAGGCCTTGTCGGGCCGGATATCCACAAGGTTCAGCTGCACCGAGCGCACGGAACGGTATTCGTTGATCTGCGGCGTAAACGCGATGTCGACCACGTCGCCCTGCGCCACGGCGGCACGCTGCGCGTTGGTCGAGAAGAAGATCGCGCCCCAGGTATGCGTGCCCTTTGACAAACGCAGGCGCAGATGCTTTCCGCCGCCAACCTCCGCCAGCTCCGTCACATGAAGCCCGCGCATACAAAGAACCGGACGCGGGCAGCCCGCGCCGCAGGGTTCGAGGTCGCCCAGCGCCTGAATATTTTCAATGGTCAGCAGCTCCGGCGGGATCTCGCAGTCGATGGCAAGCGCCGTGCTGCACGCGTCCGACTCCCGGAAGCTCGCACACAGGGCCATCATCTTTTCGCGGAAGGGCGCGATGCTCTCGCGCCGGATGGTAAATCCGGCGGCAAGCTCATGTCCGCCGTAGCTTTCAAGCAAGCCGGACAGCTGCTCCAGCGACCGGAACAGGTTGAACCCGCCGTAGGACCGCGACGAAGCCTTGCCCTTGTCGCCGTCGAGGCAGATGAGGAACGTCGGGCAGCTGTATTCCTCCGCCATGCGGGAGGCCACGATGCCCACCACGCCCTGGTGCCAGCTCTCGTCTGCCAGCACGATCGCCTGCGGCGGCCCGCCGGGCGGGAGCATGGCGACGGCGGACTGATAAATGCTGCTTTCGATCTCCTGCCGCCGGCGGTTGAGGCGGCAGAGCGCGCCCGCCAGTTCGACCGCGCGGCCTGCGTCGCGCGTCAGAAACAGCTCTGTCGCAATTCCGACCTCGCCCATGCGTCCGGCTGCATTGATGCGCGGGGCAAGCGTATAGCCGATGGTGCCCGCCGTGACCGGCCCCTTCTGCACGGAGCATTCGGCCATCAGCGCCGCAATGCCGACGCGCCGCGGGTTCTCCAGCGCCTTTAAGCCCCGTGCGACCATCGTGCGGTTCTCTCCCGTCAGGGGCATAACATCCGCAACCGTGCCGAGGCAGAGGAAATCACAGTATTGATCCAGAAGCGTTTCCTGCTCGCCCTCGATGGCGGCGGCAAGCTTGAACGCAACGCCGACGCCCGCCATTTCCGTGACCGGCTGCGGCTGATCTTTGCGGTGTGGATCAACAAGCGCGACGGCCTGCGGCAGCTCGGATTTGCACTCGTGGTGGTCGGTGATGACCAGATCGATGCCAAGCTCCCGGCACAGCGCGGCTTCGTGATTGGCCGTGATGCCGCAGTCGACCGTCACGATCAGCTCCACGCCCTGCTTTTTGAGCGTGTCGATGGCGATGGGGTTCAGCCCGTAGCCCTCTTCAAGGCGGGCCGGGATATAGCTGGTCACATGGCCACCCTTGCTGCGCAGATACTCCGTCAGCAGGCAGGTCGCCGTAATGCCGTCGACGTCGTAATCGCCGAAGACGGCGATATGCTCGCGCCGGGAAAGCGCCTGTTTGACGCGGGCGGCAGCCTTGTCCATGTCCAGAAGGGCAAACGGCGACGAGAGCGGATAGCTGCAGGATAAAAATTCGCGGGCCGCGCCCGCATCCCGATAGCCGCGGCTGCACAGCAGCGCGGCCGTGATCGGGGAAAAGCCCGCCGCGCACAGCGCCCTCGCGTCGGCAGGCTCATAGGACGAGATTTTCCAGGTTCCGTACTTCAATTCCAATGCACATCCATTATTTTTTCTTTTTCGGCTATTATAGCATTTCAAACCGAATATCACAATACAAAAAGTGGATACCAGCGGCGCAAAGCACGGATTTTTCGCAGGAGCCGGACGGTCCCGGCGCGAAGACGCGTCGTTTTGCTTTTCTTTGTGGCCCGAATGTGTTAAAATAGCGGCAATCGAGACGCAGGAGGGTTCGGTATGCAGGAGAAAAAACGGGGCAGGACGCACAGCCGCTGGCTGCTTCCGGCGGCGCTGGTGCTGGCAGGCGCGGCATGGTTTGAAAATTTCACGCTCTCGACGAGCACCGTGACCGCCGCCTGCACAGCGCTGCCGGAGGCGTTTTCCGGGCTTCGGATCGTGCAGATCTCCGATCTGCACGGCAGGCGCTTTGACGCAGAGAGCCGGTACCTGCTGGAGCTGGTGCGCCTGCAAAGTCCGGATCTCATCGCCCTGACCGGCGATCTTGCCGACGAATTCACGGACTTTTCCATGCTCCCGCCGCTTCTTGATGGCCTGACGGCGCTTGCGCCGACATTTTATGTGACGGGAAACCATGAGTGGGTGCTCTCCCGCGAAAAGCGCGAGGCGCTGTTTTCCATGCTGGACGCGGCAGGCGCCGTGCGCCTGCAAAACGAGTACCGGCTGCTGAAAAAGGGGCAGGCCTCCATCGTCCTGGCCGGGGTCGACGACCCGAACGGCCCGTATGACCAGAAGCGCCCGGCGCAGCTCGTGCGCGAGATCTGGCAATCGCGGGGCAGGGACGCGTATATCCTCATGCTCTCGCACCGCAACGACGAGCTGGACCTGTGGGCAAACATGGGCGTGCAGACCGTCCTCTGCGGCCACGGCCACGGCGGGATCGTGCGCCTGCCGTTCGCGGGCGCCGTTTTTGGGACGCACCTCGATCTGTTCCCGGACTATACGGCAGGGCTGTACCGGAAGGGGCAGACCAGCATGATCGTCAGCCGCGGTCTCGGCGGCAGCCGGAAGCTGCCGCTGCGCATCGGCAACCGCCCGGAGATCGTAACCGTGATTTTAAAAACAGATTCCGGAGAGATTTAAACTTTTTATAAACAATCGGCCTATGCGCTTGTATTTCCTCCGCAGATTTTTATAATAGACTCCATCAAACGATTTACAGATGGAGTGACAGATCATGTTTCGGAAAATCGGGGACGGATTACGTAGGTTTATGGCCGGGCGCTATGGCTCTGACCGGCTGAACCAGTGTTTGCTGGGCGCAGCGTTTGTGCTGATTCTCATCAGCGCCATCGGCGGCCGGCAGGTGCAGTGGATGTCCATGCTGAGTCTTCTGGCCTATGTTCCGCTCATCTGGTCGATGTTCCGGATGTACTCGCGCAACATTGAGGCGCGCCGGCGTGAAAACGCAGCGTTCCTGCGCTTTTTCAGCCGTCTGACGGATAAGCAGTACCGCTATTTCCGCTGCCCCGGCTGCCGTCAGGTCGTCCGCGTCCCGCGCGGCAAGGGCAAGATCAACATCCGCTGCCCGAAATGCAGCCGTCAGTTCATCAAAAAGACCTGATCGCGAAATTTATCTTGCTTTTCCCATACGCGCCTGTTATAATATGCCCGAACGGAGTGGTATCGAAGTGGTTATAACGGCCCTGACTCGAAATCGTGGTCGCTACTCGGTAGCTCCCTGACCGGAATCCCTTGATTTTATGGGGTTTTTCGGGTATTCTTAACTTAATATTTTTGCTTGTTCTCCCCATCAGTTCTCCCCGTTTTCCGAGGTGCTGATGTTGAGATAAATACGGAGCGGTATCGAAGTGGTCATAACGGGACTGACTCGAAATCAGTTGAACCGCAAGGTTCCGTGGGTTCGAATCCCACCCGCTCCGCCAGAAATCACGCCAGTAGTCGGTTTTTCCGGCTGCTGGCTTTTCTTTTTCAGTTCTGTGCAAAGCCCAAGCCATTGAGCATTGCATCAGCCGAAGTCAGCTTCGAGCTGTAATCCAGATGTGCGTAAATGTTCGCCGTAGTTGAGAAGTCGCTGTGACCAAGCCATTCCTGAATCTGCTTCATGGGAACACCGTTTGCCAGAAGAAGCGAGGCACAGCTATGCCCTTACGGTATAATTACGACAAACCGGAAAAGCCCCGTATATCAAGGGTTTT
>OGNC01000015.1_pt1 | contig 203837 bp, 166 predicted proteins | sample 1573311 | NCBI WGS metagenome assembly OGNC01 (sample SAMEA2581889, study PRJEB24529) | metagenome | biome: Human gut stool | place: China | collected 2011
GGCCGGGAAGATCATCGCCAACAAGGACGATCTGAAAAAGCTGGTGGAGGAACTGGGTAGAGAGAAACCCGAGAAAGAAACGAACGATGAGTAACGCAAGAGGCATTCGCAACAACAATCCCGGCAATATCCGCAAAGACGGATCGGTGTGGCGGGGAGAGGTGGCCGGGCCGGATAAAAATTTCAAGACCTTCGAGACGATGGCCTGGGGCATTCGTGCAATCTACCACCTGCTCAATAATTATCGCCTTCTGTACGGTTGTGACACTATCGAGAAGATGATCCGGCGGTGGGCACCTCCCGAAGACGGGAACGATACGGAGAGTTACATTTCCACGGTGTCGAACCTCTCCGGGGTGCCGCGCACCAGCCACCTGACGACAACCGATCGTTCGGTGATGGAGCCTATCGTGCGCGCGATGCTCCGGGTTGAGACGGGGATGGATGTTTCTGCCGCAGACTATAACCAGGCGTGGGAACGATTCTTAAAGCACAAGAAATGAAAAATGCTTTGATCGTAATTGCAGTACTGGTCGTCGTATTCCTGCTGGGGCGCTGGACAAAGAATTTCGACCCGGTTAAGATCGTACAGTACGATACTTTGCCGCCAGTCGTGCGTCTCGACACGATCAGAGATACGGTGCCGGTACCGAAATACGTGCATATCGTTCGGTATGACACCATCCACGATACAGCAGACGGGAAACCTATTCACCTTCCTATTCCGATCGGTCGTTACCTGTTTACCGACGATTCGACCTATCGTATGGAGGTAGAGGGCTACAATGTGCAGGCAAACAGTATCGAAGTCTATCCCCGGACGGTTACACAAACCGTTATCCAGCGGATCGGGGCTCCCGGCAGGCCGAAACGCTGGGGGATCGGCGTGAGTGCCGGGGCAGCTTTAACGCGGCAAGGCGTGCAACCTTATATTGGGATAGGAGTACAGTATAATTTGATTTCGTTTTAGATTCAAATATTAAATTGTATTTTTTAAAAATATTTATTTTAATAATTGTATGTCAGATACTTGTGTTATTGTAAAAGTTGTCTTAATTTAGTAAGGCGAACTAAAACCTGACGATTATGAAGAATTTGCTCTCATTGGCAGTTTGCTTAATCACCCTGGTAGGCTGCACAAAAAATGTTACAGAGACACAAACCCCCGTTGCGCAAAACGCAATTCAGACTAAAGCAACAGCCTCTGCCACGGTGGATGTGTATGTCGTATTTGAAAGTCTCCGTGAAATAACTACGTCATGGGGCGGACGTTTAGGGTTAGGTGGATGGAGCAATACTATCTATTCGGCAGTTAATCCGGTACAATGCCGACAATATGGCATCAAAGGATTGTCATTTGAATTGAAAAACGTTAATTTTAATGGAAATCCGAACGAAACTGTCTATATGAATTTCGATTTAGACCTGTCGGAATATGGCGAACCGATTCCGGCTAGCCCCACTTCATACACTTATTTGGATTTGAATAGCGTAAAAGTGGTACCTTCAAATATTTCGGTCAACCTGAATGTCACAGGTGTCGCTACAGGGACCGGTTCCGGCGGGGGTGGAATAGGCCCTGGCGGCGGGGGAGGCATAGAGCCTCCGATTGATCCCATTCCCGGTGATACCATTCTTTGATTCCGTGCCCTGAGATGATGTTAAACAATAAAGGTCGGCTTACAAAAGCCGACCTTTTTACTGTAAAGAGTGAAACTAACGCACACGAATCGATTTGACCGCCGATCGGGCGAAATGCAATGTAGAATTGCAGAATCAGGCATCGGACATTGTAAAAGCGAAAAGGGCTGTGCCGTGGTGGGTATGGGTGGTCTGGAAGATTCTGCGTATAGTTACCTGAGAAAAATAATGCCGATTTTGTAATTTTTATTCGGAATATATTCCGAATTTACTTTATATGATTGATTTATAATTTTGTATTTTACCCCAGGCGGATCACTCCCCTGACGAATTGCATAAAAAACCGTTCCCCGAAACCGGGAAACGGTGGAAAATATATTAATTGAAGAAAGAAGAGGGAGAACTAAGGTGCGAAGAGCACTCTCACCGGCCGATTCGTTTTCCGTCGAAGTGCCGGTTCCGCCATACTTTCCGGGCAGGAAGCGCCGCAGGAGTGAATCGGGAAACGTTTGCTTCCTTTCTGTCGGTTCGGGCACTCGAACCTGCGGAAACGGTTTTGACATCAAGCAAAGCCGGTCCTTCCATTTCGAACATGCGTCGGAGCATTTCATCTGCTTTCGCCGGATCGGACAGAGAGAACCCCTCCATGCCCATTACCTGGGCGAAAGCTCCGAAATCGGTATCGTACAGGTCGGCTTCCCACTTTTCCCGTCCGGCCATTTCAGCCAGCAACCGCCATAATCCCCCGGAGAGGGAATTCAAAATCACGATCTTGATCGGAAGGCGGTGCCGGACGATAATGGAAAAATACCGGCCGAACGAAGAGGTGTCGGCACGGCTGCATAACACCACGATGCTCCTTTCCGGCCAGGCCAATGCCGAGTCGACCGCTTGGGCGAGCGTATTCCCTTCGGATACGATAATATCCCGCCTGTCGTTTTTTCGTGAACTTTGGATTCTGCAGTCCGTAACGATTTTCCGATCGACCATAATGACGGAACTCTGCTCGACGTTACGGTCGACCCACCGAGCGATATAATTCGACGAGATTGCATGGGGATTTCCCTTATCGGTATCAGTTCGTTTCATAATAGCGTGCCTTATATAGTATAGATTCTGGTATTATCGGACAGGCGGCCCCGCCGTTATCGATCGATTTTCAAAGAATATGCCATTTTTTATTCCAGAACAGTACTCAATGCAAAACATCGCCATGACGACACTTCGCACTCTCCCCGCTTCGATATGAAATCATCTTGTTCAAATGCTTTGTATGCCAAAGTAGAATATCGCCTGGTGGTTTGCTTGCATAGCCCTGATGGATTTCATGATACCGATACTCTACGGTATTGTTCACGGTTCTGGTCGCCAACATTGTTGAGCAGTTGGTTGGGGGATCGGCGTGAGTGCCGGGGCGGCTTTAACATCGAAAGGCATACAACCGTATATAGGGGTAAGGGTGCAGTATGACCTTATTGTGCTTTAGATACAATGTTAAATTGTATTTTTTTAAAAATATTTATTTTAATTACTATGGCTCAGGTACTTGTATTTGAAGTTTTGTTATATTATCTTGCAATAGATAACCTAAAACTTAACGATTATGAAAAAACTGATTCTTTTATTTGTTTGTGCTCTTCTGTCTTTTACGTTCGTTAACGCAAGTGATGTTTCGGAAATTAAAACGGCATCTTCTGACACTCAATTGGAAGTAGTTACCCTCGATCTCGTTTTTTCTTCTTTTGTTGGGGTGTCTTACGATGAATACGGAAATCGCTACGAGGGAAACTGCGTCCAATTCCATTGTCCCAATGCCTGGCAGTACGGCATTGACCAAATCGATGTATACATTCATAATGTAACTACACCGTCAGAGAACAATGCTACAGTGTGGGTCCAAATGATTGACGGAGGACATGGTTATTCAGAAATGGTGCCATGCACATTAACCGCAGGCAGTTATGTCGACCGGAGTATGATTCGGGTGACATCGACAAATCCCAATTACGTTTTCTATTTCAATATTAGCGGGATTGCTTCCCGGTAATAACGATTCTTATACAGATTACAATGTTCTGTCATTAAGCCACTCAAAGAGTGGCTTAATTTTTTGCCTGTAGATGGCAGATTTCGATCACAACCGCGACCGGAATCTACATGCGCGAATCGGATTCAACCGCTGATCAGTTGAAATGCAATGTATAATTGCATAATTAAGTATCGAATATTGCAAATACGAACAAGGCCGTGATGGATGCGGATTAAGTAAGGAATAGTCTGCAAAGGTTTTCATACTCTGATAAGCCGTACAGAGCTTGAAAGTGAAAGTTTGGCAATATAATTGACGATTAACGTAATATCAATTAATTTTAAATCTCATAGCTCAATGATCAGACGCTTATTTGTTGTTTTGCTGGTAATGTGCGCTGGCTGGTCCCAGCCGGCCGGGGCTTGTACGGGGATTACTTTGGTCTCCAAGGACGGAGCTCGTGTTCTCGCCCGTACGATCGAGTGGGGCGGAAGTAATCTAAATAGCCGTTATGTGGTTGTGCCGAGAGGATATACGCAACCAATACTTTTACCAGGCGGAAAACAGGGAACATTGTTTACAGCGCAATACGGTTATGTCGGTTTTGCGGTGGAACAGGAAATATTCGTTGCCGAAGGAATGAATGAGGCTGGACTTTCGGCCGGATTGTTCTATTTTCCCGGCTATGGTCAATATCCGGAGTATGATCCACAACAAAAATCTACAACTGTTGCCGATCTACAACTGGTTCCCTGGATATTGGGGCGATGTCGTACGGTCGAAGAGGTGGAAGCTGCAGTTCGTGAATTACGTGTAGTTTCCATCGACCCGCGTGCTTCGACCGTTCATTGGCGGTTTGCCGACGTATCGGGGCGTCAGGTTGTATTGGAAATTATAAACGGTCAACCCCGTTTTTACGAGAATAAGTTGGGGGTACTGACCAATTCCCCCGGATTCGACTGGCAAATGACGAACCTGAATAACTATGTCAATCTCCGTTCAGGTAGTACAACAGCGCAATGGTTGGGTCATGATACCGAACTTGTGCCTTTCGGAGCCGGGAGCGGGTTTCTCGGTATTCCGGGCGATGTTACACCTCCGTCTCGTTTCGTCCGCGCAGCATTTTATCAAAGTTCAGCCCCACGACAGGATTCGGCTTTACAGACCGTCCTGCAATGTTTCCGGATTTTGGGCAGTTTCGAGATTCCTATCGGTATTGAGTTTTCTGCCGAAGAGCCCCCTACGGACATTCCTAGTGCTACACAGTGGACCTCAGCGGCAGATCTGATGAACAGAAAGATATATTACAATACTATGTACAACAGTGCGATCCGTTGTATCGATTTACGGCAAATCGATTTTAGTCGGGTAAAGTACCGCAGTGTTCCACTCGATGAAACGAAACATCAATCCGTTGAAACATTAACGATACGGTAGATTTTATGTGACTGGATTGTGACGTGAAGCAGGATGGATAATTACAAGTTGGTTTACGGTAATCGCAGAAGTTGACGGACTGTTGACGGAATAGATAAATGATCTACGTATATGCCAATTTAGTATATTATAGCTTGTTTATGGTAAACCTGCTAATGCTGTGGGCGGGCGTTCGAACCGCCCCGGGATCACCCGATAAAAAAGCCTCTGACAACAATCAGAGGCTTTTTTGCTTTTGAGGGGCGTTCGTGGTCTTGATCCTTAATGCTATCCGACTCTCGCAGATTATATTAAGTTAAGGATTCTGCTGAAAATAGAGCGTGCAGGCCTCCGGTTGGTCGGTATTGATGATGTCGATTCCCAGTTTTCGGAAAGTCTCCCAGGCAACGGCGTTATCCGGAGAGCACCAGAAACGGATAGGTTTACCCGCTTTGTGGGATTTTGCAATCAGTTGCTCAATCACCTGCTTCTCTTGGGCAGGGAGTGGCTCGGGGCCTCCTTTCCATTTTGCATATCGGCAGAACGGTTCACTGATGAGAGCCACCCTCTCGAGTTGTTCCGGCGTGTATTCCACGTCGATAAAACCGTCGAAGGAGATGAAGTGCGGGAACTCTCCGAAAGCAGAGGGATCGGGACGGCTGCCTGTGATCACGACTCGGACGGCATAAGGATTGACAGCGGGATCGAATACCTCAGGATGCTTTTCCAGTTTGGCGATCAGCCGGTCGATAGTCGGATGGAGCGGAGTTTTCAGGTCGATCATCAGTGAGAGTATCTGTTCCGAACCTCGCCAGGCGCGCCCTTGATTTTGCTTGAACAGGAAGACCAGCGGGTCGAGGTACATCTCGTCCAGTGTAAGTGCGGTGTCGAGTTCCTGAACATCGTGTGCCACCAGCAAATCGTCGGAAGCGGGAGCCGTATAGATATCCGCTTCGATGGTATTTACCTGTTGGGAATAAGCCCGGTAGAAGGGAATGTTTTTCTGGTAATCGTTGTGGGAATGGATTTGGACGCCTCTGCTTCCCGAATAGGAGGAACAAAGCAGGGCTGTCAGCAGCATCAGGCATAATCTGCCTGAAAAGGAGTGGAAAATGAAAGAAATACGAGTCATTTGAGCCGTTTTTAAGTAGGATGTATGCGGGTTCGCGTTGTAAAATTTTTCAGAAACAGTTGAACCGTGACAATGAAAGCATCACATACAAAAGTAATAAATTTCCGGTATACGGCCTCTGATTTCAGACTGTATTCTAAACGCCGCATCGTTCTGAACCCCGAATTTCGGCACCGAAAGCTTCCGGTTGATCCGGCGATTCGTCCAGGCCGGTCGTTCCGGTTAGAATTGCCGGGCTCCCGACTGCCGGGATGAGTTGAAAATTCCGGGGTCGGCGGTATTGAAATCAGAAATATCGGGGTACCTTTGCGGCGCTTTCCGTCCGCACCGAACGCGTTTGTGTTTTGCGCTGTGCCGCTTTCCGGGCCCGATCGTAACCGCAGATGGAAATATACCCATGATACGCAGATCACAATTTACCTCTTCCGAGATCGCATTGCCTGTGCTGATCGCACTGAGTTTGTCTCACTGTCTCAACGACTTGCTCCAATCGCTGCTTGCAGCCTCGTATCCGCTTTTCAAAGAGGATCTGGTTCTCAGTTTCGGGCAAATCGGCTTGATTACACTGGTTTACCAGATGGCCGCATCGGTTTTTCAGCCGTTGGCGGGGCTTTTCTTCGATAAACGTCCTTTTGTCTGGTCGCTGCCTGCCGGGATGTGTTTTACGCTGGTCGGGTTGCTTAACCTCGCATTTGCATCGAACCTGCACTGGGTACTGGTGTCGGTCTTCCTGATCGGTGTCGGCTCCTCGATACTGCATCCCGAGGCTTCCCGGATCACGTCGTTGGCTTCGGGTGGCCGGCGCGGGTTCGCCCAATCGGTATTTCAGGTGGGCGGCAATCTGGGCGGATCGTTCGGTCCGTTACTGATGGCGCTGCTGGTCGCTCCTTACGGGCGGCACAACATCGCCTACTTTGCAATCGTGGCGTTTGTCGCGATTCTGGTGATGATCCCGGTTTGCCGTTGGTACAAGGCTTATTTGCGGCGTGTCAAATGGCGCCCTGCCAATGCTGTCCGGCATGCCCCCATGCCGCTTCCTCACGGGCGGACATTTTTTGCGATCGCCATCCTGCTGACGCTTATCTTTTCGAAATACATTTATATGGCCAGCCTGAGCAGCTATTACACTTTCTACCTGATGCACAAGTTCGGCGTCAGTGTACAGCAATCTCAGATTTTTCTGTTTGTCTTTCTGTTGGCTACGGCGGCCGGCACACTGATGGGAGGGCCTATCGGCGACCGTATCGGCCGCAAATATGTAATCTGGATGTCGATTCTGGGGACGGCGCCGTTCAGTATCCTGATGCCGCATGTCTCGCTGGCGTGGACGGTCGTGCTGAGCTTCTGTGTCGGGTTCATGCTCTCGTCAGCTTTCCCGGCGATCCTGCTCTATGCCCAAGAGTTGCTGCCTAACAAGTTGGGATTGATTTCCGGGCTCTTTTTCGGGTTTGCATTCGGTATTGCCGGTATTGCGTCGGCCGTGCTCGGCGACATGGCCGACCATTACGGAATCGAAGCGGTCTATAATATCTGTGCGTACATGCCGCTGTTGGGTCTGGTGACGTGGTTCCTGCCCGATCTGAAAAAGGTTCCGCGTTAGGGCCTGACTTTGTGGTGAATATTTATGCCTCAGCCGCCGCGAAATTTGTCGCGGAGGCGTATTGGCCATGCATTTGCGGCACGGCGATTGTTCGAAATACGTACACGGGATCTGTACGCTGATAATTGGTACGGATGTCCGGTGTATAGCCTATGCGATGCGCAAATTTAAAACACAGACGATATGATACGGAATATGATACTGGTCGGCCTGTTGGGCTTGTTCTTTACAGGAGTCACGGCACAAACGGCCGATAACCGCAAGGCGGTCCGCAAAGCGGAACGCGCACAGCGCCAACAGGAGCGTCAGGCCCTCGACCGGCTCTATCACAACGAAGCGGTGCAGGCCCTCGACAAACGCTTTTTTATGATGCAAACCGACCGCATGATGTTGCGGGGCGGACAGGTCGCTCTGGTCGATCCTACCACGAATTTTGTCTCGCTGAACGGCGAAACGGCCACCGTACAGGTGGGCTTCAATGCCGCGTCGGCCGGAATGAACGGTTTGGGCGGCATTACCGTTCAGGGAACGGCTTCGGATATCACCATGCGGACCGATAAAAAAGGATATGTCTTTTTCGATATGAATGTAGTGGGGATCGGTATCTCCGCATCGGTCGAGATTACGCTTTTCCCCGGCAACAACAGCGCTAGTGTGACCGTACTTCCCAACTTCAACATGAACCGGGTCACGCTCGAAGGAAAGTTGATTCCGTATGATGGTTCGGCCGTCATCGAGGGGGCGCCTTATTGATCGCCCGGATTGTCGTTTTTTGGTTTTGTCCGTGTTTCGACATGTTAAGCAAATACCGGGAGATGACGGATTCTCCGGCTCGCTTCAAATTCCGGTGATCCGGTCCCAACGGCGGGATAGTTCGGCCAGCCCTTCCGGCGTATCGCCTCCCTGGTGTTCTATGGTAAGCCAGTTGCCGTCATAGTTCCGGAGCAAGGACGCCATTACGCGCGGCCAATCGACCTCCCCCTCTCCCAGCGGAACGTCGAATCCCCGGCCCCGCCCTTTTTCATCTGCCAGTTTGCGGCTGAAATCTTTTAGGTGGATGCGGACGATCCTTCCCGCGAGAATATCGGTCCATTGCTCCGGCCACCCCCATGCCATTACGTTTCCGACATCGAAATATGCCCCGATCGCGGGGCTGTCGAACTGGTCGATGTAGCGTGCCGTTTCGAGCGGACTGAGCAGAAAATTGTTCCACACGTTTTCGATACCGATCCGGACTCCCGCGTGCTCCGCGGCCGGGAGCGCCTCTTTCAGGCATTCGGTTGTCCTTGTCCAGCATTGGTCGTAACTTACTTCGCCGTTCACGATCCCGGGCACGAGCAGTACAGCGTCGGTACCGTAAAAACGGGCGTCTTCGATCGCGGTATGGAGAGCGTCGATGCCCTGCCTGCGGATGCCGCTGTCAGGCGACGAAAGCGGATAGGACCAGTGTTTTGCGTTGCAAACACTGCTGGCTTTCAGTCCGGTTTGGCGCATGGCTTCGAGCATCTCCTGCCGGTCCTGATGGCTGTAAGGCTCCACTCCGGTGAATCCGGCCGCTTTCAGGGCTTCGCATTTTTCGAGGACGCTGCTTCCTCTCATCCCGATCATGCCCCACATCATCGACTTCAGGAATCTCCGGCCAGCACTCCCCGGAGTTGCTTTTTCTCCGGCCGGGGAAGTTTCTGCAGGGACGGTCGCTTCTGCCTCCGGAGGTGATATCCGTCCATCCTGCGGCGCATTCGTCGGGCCTTTTGCCGGGTGGAATGCTCCTTCCGGTGCCGTTTCCGGGGTAAAAGCCGCCAGTCCTTCCAACGGGACGAGCGATGCCGCACCGGCGGCCAGCAATCCTTTTTTGATAAAATCCCTGCGGTTCATACACGGTCGTTTTTAATGGTTTATGCGGCAGCTTGCGCAGCCGGAGCCTTTGCGCCTTAAGCCTGCTCGTTGCCGGAGTCGGTCCCGGGCTTGGGAACCACCTCGTTGAGCCCGCCGGGAATCGGGCCGAATTCGTATTGATCGAGCGTGATTTTCAGATCCGAAGCGATCAGCTCATCCCATGTAACGCTCTTGCCGGTATAAGCGGCCATACGGCCCATGATGGCCATCAGAACCGACTGTACGTGCGTTTCGGCATCGTTCAGGGGCTCGTTGTTCCGGATGGCCGTCACCAGCCGGATATGTTCCTGGACGTAGGGGTCTTTGACCGCCCAGGTCTGATCGGGATCTTCCGGCGCGGGTTTGGGGTACTGCCATGCGACCGTGCCGTCGGGATTGTAGATCGTATCGAAACAGTTGGTCGATCCCTTCGTGCCGTATACCATGACGCTCAATTCGTTGTCGCAGCCGTCGATCTGGCGCGAGGCGCAGTTTGTGCGCATCCCGTTGTCGTAGATGTACTGGATACTGAAGAAATCGTATACGTCGCCCGATACGCGCCTCTGCCGGCCGCCGTAACCGATTGCCCGCTGGGGTTTTTTGTCGCCGAGGAACCACGACATCATATCGATCTCGTGGATGAATTGTTCGGCCGGCATGTCGCCCGATACGCAGCAGAAGTTCGGCCAGTTGCGCATCAGGTACTCCATGTCGTTCCATTCCGGTTGGCGCTTTTTGTGCCACAGCGTACCGCCGTTGCGGATCACCTGTGCCGAAACGATATCTCCGATAGCCCCTTCGGCTACGCGGCGGTAAGTCTCGATGCAGTCGCGCTGCGAGCGGCGGATCGTGCCGCTGATTACCGACAGCCCTTTTTGTTCTGCGATTTTGGCGCTTTTGAGAATCGACCGGGCTCCGACCGGATCGACCGCACAGGGCTTTTCGAGGAAAACATGTTTGCCTTTTTCGACGGCATAGGCGAACTCCTGGGCACGGAAGGCAGGCGGCGTACAGAGCAAAACGACGTCCACATCCGAATCGATCACCTTTTTATAGGCATCGAAACCGAGGAAACAGTTTTCGTCGGTTACCTCGATCCCCTTCCCTTTGAGCGTTTTGCGGCAGGCGTCGAGTTTGTCGGGGAAAATGTCAGCCAGCATTGTGACGGTCAGGCCGTTGCCGGCATCGCGGAAATTGACGGCGGCACCGGTACCCCGGCCGCCGCATCCGATCAGGCCCGCTTTCAGCGGCCGTCCGTCGGGCGCCTGCGGCAACAATTCGGGAACGACGGCTTTCGGATATTTCTTCTCATCGGAAGAGGAGCATCCGGTAGTGATCAGTGAAGGGGCTATAACTGCGCCGAGTGCGCCGACAGCCGAACTTTTCAGAAAATCCCGGCGGGAAAGGGTGTTCTTGCTGTTTTTGGTTTTCATGGATTGTTTGTTGTCTGCTTTAGGTTTTGTATTCTTGCTGTTACCGGTTCTTGGGCCGGTGTCGATGAAATCCTGGAATGTACCTCATTCCGATTTAAAGTCTTTTTGCGTCCCATTTCAGGTCGAACTGCTGGCGGGGCTGGTTCCATCCCTTGATTACGAGCGAACTTCCGTTGTCGGGGAGTTTACCCGGCAGCGCTTCGATCGTTACCGTTTTGCTTTCGCCCGGCAGCAACGAAAAGAAGTTGTCCGTGTAAAAAGAGGGGCGTACGGGCTTGCCTCCGGCATCGAGCAGCTGCAGCTGTGTGAAGAAAGCGAGCGCTTGGCCGCCGTTGCGCAATGTTACGTCGATGTAGCGGTGTCCCTGTTCGTCGGTACGCTGGGCATAACGGGCGCTGACCTTTGCCGGTTTCAGGTCGGAAATCGCTTCAAACCCTGCGGTCGTGGGGCCGGTGAGTGTTTCGGGGCCTTCGTAACGGTTCGTCGAGCGCCAATAAAAGTTGTCCGATACCTCTTTGCCCCGTTCGTCGTACAGGCGCAGTTTGATGAAATGCACCGGGGTGATATTGGCCGGGAAGTCAATCTTGAAGACATCGTTCACCACGCCGTCTTCGGGCAGGTCGATCGCAGCCGTGCGGCTCCATACCTTTTTGCCGTTCAGGTCGTATACTTCGGCGGTCACCTTATAGCCGGGGAAAGCCCGGTAGTAGTCGTTGCAAGCCGAGACGGTGTTTTTCAGGTAGTCGAACTGCACATGCAGCGGTTGCAGTGCGTTCTGCGTGTGGTAGAGCGATGCGGTGGGTTCGAGCGACCAATCCCACATCCGGGCGGCTACCTGCCGTACCGGGCAGTTGTGGTACCAGAACAGCAATCCCGAGCAGTAGCGGTCGCCGTAGCCGAGTTTGTTGTAGTTCCAGTTTTCCCAGATGCTCTTGGAGTTCATTGCGCCGACGAACTGTCCCTTCTCGGCGAAATCCTCGATGTCGCGCGCTTCGCCGTATTGGTTCACGAGGTCTTTGTACAGCGATGCGACGAGGTGGAATCCGCCGCCGTCCAAATAATCCCACACCGGTTTATTGATCGGCCAGAGGTCTTTTTCGTCCATCATTTCGCGCAGTACCTCTATCGTCGGGGTGGTCGGGGCACCGTATTCGGGATTGAATCCGTCGATGCGGCTGCCACGGGGCGAGGCGGTATTGTCGTAGTGCTGCATCGGGTTGACCTGCTTGTAGGGGCTTCCGTCGTGCACACCGTCGCATTCGGACTGCATCTGGTAGCCGCGCGTGCCGTCGAGGGCGGTCATAAGTTCGCGGGCGCCCGAAGTCTCGGTGCTCTCGTTCGAAGAGACATAATAGGCTACCGACGGATGGTTGCGCAGCCGTTTGATCGTAGCCGCGAGATTGGCGAGGTAGAGGTCCTGGTCCTGCGGGTGTTTCGTGTCGCCCGTCATCCAGAACTCCTGCCATACCAGTAAACCCATTTCGTCACAAAGCTGGTAGAAGTAGTCCGATTCGGCGATCCCGCCGCCCCACAAGCGAACGAGGTTGATACCCGACTGCCGGGTGTAGCGCAGTTCGGCGTAGGTGCGCTCGTCCGAGGTGCGGAGCATCCCTTCGGGAATCCAGTTCGTACCGCGGATGAAGATTTTGTGTCCGTTGACAATAAAAGTACGCGAGCTGTCAGGCGTATCGTTCGTGTAAGTCACTTCGCGGATGCCGAAGCGGGTTTTGGCCGAATCGGAAACTGCGCCGTCCACCAGTACCCGCATTTTCAGTTCGTAGAGCTCTGGATTGCCTTTGAAGCGCGGCCACCACAACCGCGGGTTGTCGATGACCAGTTGCGGGAACTCGTCGGCGGTGAAAGTAACCTTTTGGTTCTCGCCCCGGAAAAGCTCGGTCTCTTTGGCAAAAGTGATTCCGGTGCCGGTAATTTCACCTTCGACACGGCATTTGACCGGTTTGGGGGTCGGATTGACCAACTCGACCGAAACCTCTTCGCGGGCGGTGTCGTATCCTGGCTTGCTGAGTTCCGATTTCACGAACGGGTGACGCATGTCGACGTGGCCCGTGGTATAAATCGAGATGCTTTTCCAGATTCCGGTGTTGCGGTCGCGGATACCGTCGAGGAACGAAAAGTCCCATCCCACGCACATCAGCATCGTCGTGTTGAGGCCGATGTTGCCGTCCCCGCCGTTAAAGAACTCGCCTGCGGCTCCCCAGGGTTTTTGCCGTGTCGTACCGGGCATGTCTACCGGGTAAACTTTTACGGCCAGTGCATTGGGCTTGCCCAGCTGCGCGAAATCCGTAATGTCGATCCGCTCATCCTTGAACATGCCGTCCATCGTAGCGAGCAGGTTGCCGTTGAGCCACACCTCGGCGCGGTAGTTGATTCCGTCGAGCTGCATCCAGACCCGTTTGTCCGCGTAACTTTCCGGGAGCGTAAATTCGGTACGGAACCAATAGGTGTAAAAATCCCGGCCCGCTTTGCTCAGGTCCGGGATCAGGTTGCTGTCGAGCTTATTGTTTACACCGTAGTAAGGCTCGGGGTAAACTTTATTGAATACGAGTGAATTGAGTACTGTTCCGGGGACAATGGCCGGCATCCAGTCCGTCGTTGTTTTGCCGGGCATCGAAAGCTGTTCGGCGGGAAGCGATACGTCGCCTGCTTTTTTCATCGCCCATGCAACTGTTCCGCCGTGCCCTTCCTTCGAATCGAGGTAAATGCGGTTCGGGTCGAAGGCATAATTGGCCGGTTGTGCCGTTGCCAGGCCGAAGCTGAGGCAAAGCAGAGCAGAGCAGAAAATACGGAATTTTTTCATCTGTTTCCAGGTTTGGGTTTGGTAGAATAAACGCTTGCAGGCGCGGTTTCTGTACGCGTCGTGTCGAAATATATTTGTAAAAATAGGGTTTTCGGGTGAGAACTGCAAACTGTGCCACGGGAGCAGGGGCGGGCTCTCGGATTTTTTGTATTTTTGGAAAGGCTTTCCGCCGTTGCCGTTATGGTCCTGTGCGGAGCGTCCCCGGCATCACGGTTCGGGGCGGTGGTTTCCGACAGCTATGGAGAGGATTGCAACGGCGTGGGTATGCCTTCGGCATGTCAGTGGGAGGCTGCCGGATTCAGGGTCGAATTTAACGATGGAACCGATATGCTGCAAAGTTTTGATCCGGTGGCGGATAGCCGTAGCCGGGTGTTGGTTTTGGGAACGATGCCGGGAGTGATGTCGCTGCAGAAACAGCAGTATTACGGCCATCCGCGCAATGCCTTCTGGAGTCTGGTCGCGGCATTGGCGGGGGAACCTCTGCCGGAGGAGTACGGGCTGCGCAAGGCGATGCTGTTGCGCGCGGGAATCGCATTGTGGGACGTCTGCCGGTGCTGTGAACGCGAAGGGAGTCTCGACAGCAATATCTGCAGGGAGGAGCCCAATGAGATCGTAGGCTTGCTGGCCGATCATCCGGCTATTCGTGCGATTGCATTCAATGGCCAGCCCGCTTACCGCCTTTTCAAACGCCACGTCGAAAAAGAGTTGAAGGCGTGGTGTGTCAAACGAGGGCATCCCGGATACCCATATCTGCATCTGCCTTCGACCAGCCCGGCGCATGCCGTGCCTTTCGAACGTAAGCTGGAAAGGTGGCGGCCGCTGGAAGAGTATCTCCGGGACTAAAATGCCGCTACGACTTCGAGCGTGAACTTATCCTGCAACAGTTTATTCTTGCTGAAGTCGCCGGGCCGCTCCTTGAGGAAATATTTTTCGTAATTGAGGCGTATTTCCGAGTTGACGAGCTTTTTGCCGAAGCCGAAGTTGATCCCGACTGTGATCCTGTTCGCATCGACGGTTTCGCGCACCGTGTTCGCGGTGTTGAGGTAGTCCATGTTGTTGCCCAGATCCCAGCGCACCATCGGGGCGATGTAGCTCATCACGAAGCGGCGGGGCATTTCGAACCGGTAGTAGCTGTGGATGAGTGCGGCCGTCATGGTGGTGTTCAGAATATCGTCGTTGTCCACCTTCGTTTTGAGGTAGCGCCGCGCATACTCCCCTTCGATGAAGAAGCCCCCGGTGACGTAATGAAGTTCGGCTCCCACCATGTTCATTTTCTGGTTCAGTTCCTCCTGCGAGGATACCCCGTCTCGCTCGACTGCGAAAGCATGCCGGGGGGCCGAGCCGTTGTAGTAGCTCGCAGCGGCCCGGAACCCTTCCGCGCGGCCGAATTCGACGCGGCCGATTATGTTGATCTTGTTGTTCCACGAGGGATTGTTGATTCCCGATCCGTTGAACAGGCCCAGAAAGAGTTTGAGCGGAACCTGTTTCGTGAATGTATAGGTACCCATGATGCCGAGATCGCGCGAACCGAGCGTTTTGACATAATGCGAGATTTTGTCTCCGGACAGTTCGCTGCCGTAGTAGCTCGTCAGGTATTTGGCGATGAACGAACGGTTCGCAAAGAGACTGGCCGTCGGTCCGCGGTCGAGGTCTGTACTGAAGTGGTACTGCTGCTGCCCGAGGCGGATATCGAGCCCGCCGGTACGGTATCCGGCATAGGAGTCGAGGATGCTGAGCTTGCCCTCGTTGTTGAAGTCGACCTGGATGCGGTAGAACATGTTCCGGCTCACATTGCCCGAAACGCCGAACCGCGTGTTGCGGACATTGAACCGGTACTCGCCGTCGTTGAGGCTTACTTCCAGCTTGGCTTTCACCGCCCCGTCTACACGAGGGACATAAGAAACCTCGCTTTCATCTTTTGTGCTGGCCTGCTGCGCTGGAATAGATGCGTTGGTCGTCGGCGTTTGCGGGCCGCTTTCCGGTGTTCCCGGGTTCCAGCCCGGTTCCATGCCGGTGGCTGCTGCCGGAATATCCTGACCCCGATTCGCACTCGGACTTCCGCCCGCATGCGTACCTTCCTCCGGGTTTCGATTGCCTGCGGGGAAATTTTCTTGGGCAGGAAGGGTGAGATTTTTCGAATTTATGCCTTCAGCCCCGGATAAAAAGGTTTCGTTCTCTTTATTTGAACCTGAATCTTGATTGTTCTGGTGTGATTTGTTCCCCCAAATGGCGATTCCCCGAAGGGTGTCGGGACTGAGCGTGGGGTTCTCGTTCTGGGCTGACGCTTCGGTTAGTCCGGCAACGCTTATCCCTGCGCTTGCCAACAGGATCAGCAGATTCCTTTTCATTGCGGCATCTGTTTTTGAAAAGATTTTGCGCAAATGTATGATTAAATTCTTAAATCCATATTACCGGAATGTTAAACGGCTGTTACGGGAGTGTTAAAACGGGTTGATGATGTAAAAGTATAAATATGTTTGTTTATAAACTATAAAATTGTATTTTTGCAACAGAACCATTCTTTTCTGTGATGATACCGAAGACGACCTTGGCCCGGATCGTAGCCCGGCAGCGTAAAAACCTCGACGATCGGATTGCCGGAATGCCGCGCGCAATACTTGCGTCGATGCCTTACCTGACCGATCAGGCGTTGCTGATCGGCGGTGTCCGCGGCAGCGGTCGCAGTACGTTGCTGCTGCAAATGTTGCAAAACGATTATCCGCAGGCGTGGTATACCGATTTTTCGGATGCGCGGCTGGCCGGATTCGACAGTGGTGATTTCGATAAACTTTCCGCCTTGGTTGCGGAGTCGGGCAAGGGTATTTTGCTGCTCGACAAAGTGGATTATGCCCAAGGATGGGCTCGGTTTATCGGGTCGAAACTTGCCGAGGGGATCAAAGTGGTGGCGACCGTGTCGCTCGATACGCTGTTGGCCGTGCAGCAGGCGCGGCAGGAGGGGACGGACCTGCAGCTGGCCGGCTCTGCGGCAGCGCAGGAGGCTGTCGTATCCGCCTCGTTGTTTATCCCGCGCAGGCTCGGGTTATTCGGTTATCTTGAGTTTTTGGAGGCCGTGCACCGGCGGGGAGGCGAAGAGGCGGTCGAAGAGTATCTGTTACGGGGGGCCTTCCCGGAATGTTGCAGGCCCGGACGCACGGCATCGCTGCTGTCGCTGTATGACCTGATCGTTAACCGGGATGTACTGATAGCCAAAGGAGTGCGTGACCGGGTGACCTTGTGTCGCATAGCCCTTTTCCTGCTCACGGCTACGGGCGGCGGGGTAACGGCCAATGCGGTTCGCAACCAGTTGAAAGTAAAATCGGTCAGTACGGTGACCGAACATATGGAGCATCTCGAACGGGCCGGTCTGGTCGCGTTCGTCCCCATTCTCGGGACGACGCCGGGCCGGCAGGCCGTCAATCCCCGCAAAGTGTATGCGGTCGATACGGCTCTTGCTGCGGCGTTGTCGCCCGAAGAATCTCTTTCCCGCGAACGGCTTTTTGCGACCATGATCCATAATCACCTCGCCCGGAAATACGATGCGATTTTTTATACGCCCGAATGCGGAGGATGTGACTTTGTCGTGGCCGAAGAGGGCTTTATCGCAGGCTGCATACAGGCTTGTTACGATGGAGACGATCCCGACCTGATGCAAATGAAGATCGAAGGGCTTTCCGAGGCGATGCGCCAGGGAGGGCAGCGCCGCGGGCTGATCGTGACGCTCGGCCGTTCGGAACGGATTCCGGTGGAGGAAGGGGAAATCGAAATCATCGATGCCGATACGTTCCTCAGTGAGTGAAAATTCCTGGGCGCCCGGTTCGCACAAGGATGCGGAGCCGTTCGCCGGAATGGAGTATCGGCACTGCCTGTCGCCGGGATTCCTGCCGGTTTGCGGGGGCTGCTTCGGTTTGCCGCCGGTCTGCTGTCGATCTGTTTTTTGTTTCCAATGTTATTTTTCGAGTTGGTCTGGGTGGCAAAGCTGCTTCCCCGAGGGGGCTGCGGACGAAAATCGGCTGATATTCTTCTGCAAAAAGGGGTAAGTCCAAAAAAATCGCTATTTTTGACTTTTGATAATGCCCGCACAGGCTGCCTTCCGTCCGTTTTCGGTGGAGTTCGGGCCTGTTTTATACGGGTTTATCGGGGTCTTAAACCTTGTGCGTCATGAGCAAGTTCATCGGAGAGGATTTCATGCTGGAGAACGATGCGGCGCGGGAGCTGTATCACGAACATGCTGCCCGGATGCCGATCATCGATTACCATTGCCACCTCGTGCCGCAAATGATCGCGGAGAATCGCCGTTTCGGGAACATTACCGAGGCGTGGCTCGGCGGCGACCATTACAAGTGGCGTGCAATGCGGGCCAACGGCGTCGAAGAGGCCTATATTACCGGTGACAAATCCGATTGGGAGAAATTTGAGAAATGGGCCGGGACGCTTCCTTATGCGATGCGCAATCCGCTTTATCACTGGACCCATCTCGAGCTGGCCCGGATTTTCGGCATCGATGAAGTGTTGAGTCCCCGGACGGCCCGGGAGATTTACGAAGCGTGCAACGCCCGGCTTGCGGAACCCGGATTCCGGGCACAGGGGCTAATGACGCGCTGTAATGTCGAGGTGGTCTGTACGACCGACGATCCGGTCGATTCGCTCGAATATCACCGCTGTATCGCCGAAAGCGGTTTCGGGACCAAAGTCTTGCCTGCCTGGCGGCCCGACAAGGCAACGGCGGTTTCCGACCCCGAAGCCTATAACGCTTACCTGGACAGGCTCGAAGCCGCTGCCGATATGAGCATCGGTACTTACGAGGAACTGCTCGATGCACTGCATGTCCGTCACGACTTTTTCGACCGGATGGGCTGCCGGCTCTCCGATCACGGTTTGGGGGGCTTCGTAGCGGCCGATTACACGGAGAGCGACCTGATGCAGATTTTTGCCAAAGTACGCGGTGGAACAGCGCTGACAGCCGGGGAGACGGCCAAATTCCAAAGCGGCCTGTTGTTCGACCTCGCGTTGATGGACGACGAGAGCGGATGGACGCAGCAGTACCATGTCGGAGCGATCCGCAATAACAATTCCAGGATGTTCGACCGGTTGGGACCGGATGCCGGTTACGATTCGATCGGCGAAGAACCTTGCGCGGCAGCCGGCAATAGGTTCCTGGATCGCCTGGCGCGTGCGGGCAAGTTGTCCAAAACCATTTTGTATAACCTTCACCCGAAAGATACCGAAGTGCTGATCACGATGGCTGGAAATTTCAATGAAGGGCCCACGGTGGGAAAGGTACAGTACGGTGCGGCCTGGTGGTTCCTCGACCAGGAGGACGGAATGACCAAGCAGCTCAATGCGCTTTCGTCGTTGGGATTGTTGGGGCGTTTCGTAGGAATGCTGACCGATTCGCGCAGCTTCCTCTCCTATCCGCGGCACGAATATTTCCGCCGTATCCTGTGCAACTTGTTGGGGCGGGATGTCGAAAGCGGACGGCTGCCCCGCAGCGAAATGGCGTGGATCGGCCGCATGGTGGAGGACATTTCGTATCACAACGCGAAAAATTATTTCGGGTTTTGACGGACGGGTTTTACCGAAACGAACCGCGGACAGTTCGGATCGTTTGGCAAACGACCGCTGAGGATGATAAATAAAGATAACGAACCGATATAGTAAATAAAACACAGAAAAGAGCAATGAAGAAAGTTGTAACCTTCGGAGAGATCATGTTGCGTTTGGCAACCCCGGACTACCTGCGTTTTTGCCAGGCCACAGAGTTTACCGCCACTTTCGGCGGCGGTGAGGCGAATGTGGCCGTATCGCTGGCTAATTACGGACTCAAACCGGAATTCGTCACCCGCGTGCCGAAGAACGACATTGCGGAGAGCTGCCTCAAGGAGTTGCACAAGTACGGTGTGGGGACTTCGCATGTGGTCTACGGCGGCGACCGTCTGGGCATCTATTTTCTCGAAACGGGCGCAGTGGCCCGTCCGAGTAAAGTGGTGTACGACCGGGCCTATTCGGCTATTGCCGAAATCAAGCCGGGCATGATCGACTGGGAACAGGTGCTCGCTGGGGCCGACTGGTTTCACTGGACCGGAATTACGCCCGCATTGAGCCAGGGAGCCGCAGATGTCTGCCTCGAGGCGATCAAGGCTGCCAACAAGATGGGAATTACCGTATCGACGGACCTCAATTTCCGCAAGAACCTGTGGAAATACGGTAAAACAGCCTCCGAGGTAATGCCTGCGCTGGTCGAAGGCTGCGATGTCATTCTGGGCAACGAAGAGGATGCCGAGAAGGTGTTCGGTATCAAACCCGAAGGGTTCGACGTTACCGCAACGGGCGGTAAAGTGCAGGCAGCCGAGTTCGAATCGGTCTGCAAGCAGTTGATGCAGCGTTTCCCGCGTGCCAAAAAGGTGATCATCACGCTGCGCGGTTCGATCAACGCGAACCACAATACCTGGGCGGGTGTGCTCTGGGACGGCAAACAGCTTTTCCAGTCGCCTTCGTACGACATTACGCACATCGTGGACCGTGTGGGCGGTGGCGACTCGTTTATGGGCGGCCTGATCTACGGTCTGCTCACCTATACGGGCGACGACCAGAAGGCGCTTAATTTCGCGGTAGCCGCTTCGTGCCTCAAGCACACGATTTACGGCGATTTCAATATGGTTACCGTTGCCGAGGTGGAGAACCTGATGAAGGGCGACGGTTCGGGCCGTGTGTCGCGTTAATGAAGTCGTGAGGGTACCGTGCCGGTTTCCGGTAAGCGACACGCCTTGGCCTGTTTGCGGAGTTTGTGCATACGATTTCCGGTCAAGGCTTCGGAATATCCGCTGGCCGACGATATGGCAACGGTGCAGGAAGAATTAAGAATCAATTAAATTAACGGAGCAAAAGCAAAATGGCAAAGTTTTCAAAAATAGAGGTGATCTCGGCGATGGCCTCGACGGGCATGGTCCCCGTGTTTTATAACAAGGATATCGAGATTTCGAAAAATGTCCTCAAGGCGTGCTACGATGGCGGCGTACGGGCTTTCGAATTTACGAACCGCGGCGATCTGGCCCACGAGGTGTTTTGCGACCTGATTAAGTTCGCCGCCAAAGAGTGTCCCGAGATGATTCTCGGTGTCGGTTCGGTCGTCGATGCAGGCACTGCATCGCTCTACATTCAGTTGGGAGCTAATTTCGTTGTAGGTCCGCTGTTCAATCCCGATGTGGCGAAGGTGTGCAACCGCCGCCTGATTCCTTACACCCCCGGTTGCGGTTCGGTAACGGAAGTGGGTTTTGCCCAGGAGGCCGGGTGCGATCTTTGCAAAATCTTCCCGGCCGGCAATGTCGGCGGTCCGTCGTTTGTCAAGAATATGATGGCCCCGATGCCGTGGTCGATGCTGATGGTGACCGGTGCGGTGGAACCTACCGAAGAGAATCTTTCGGCATGGGTCAAGGCCGGTGTTACTTGCGTGGGCATGGGCTCGAAACTTTTCCCGTCGGATGTGATCGCCGCCAAGAACTGGGGCGCTGTCTCCGATAAGTGTCGGGAGTCGCTCGCCATCATCGCCAAATACCGCAAATAGCGCGGACTGAACGATATTCGGGGACGGCGGGAGATGAAATTTTGATTCGCCGCATACCCGAACCCCTATTTCAAACGTTAAACCATTAAAGCACTATGAAAGAAGTATTCGGTTATATCGTCGGATTGGGAGCACCAGTGATGATGCCGATCATTTTTACGATCCTCGGGGTCTGCATCGGTATCAAGCTCGGGAAAGCCCTCAAAAGCGGACTGTTGGTCGGCGTCGGTTTCGTCGGCCTCTCCATCGTGACCGCTCTGCTGACCACCGCCCTCGGCCCTGCTCTGAACAGCGTTGTCGATATTTATGATCTGCAGCTCAAGGTTTTCGATATGGGATGGCCCGCGGCCGCCAGTATAGCCTACAATACTTCGGTAGGCGCGCTGATTATCCCGATTTGTTTGGGCGTTAACTTGCTGATGCTGTTGACGCGGACGACCAAAACGGTCAATATCGACCTGTGGAACTACTGGCATTTCGCCTTTATCGGCGCGTTGGCCTACTTCGCTACGCACAGCTTGCTGTGGGGCTTCTTCGCAGCTGTAATTTGCTACATCATTACGCTGGTTATCGCGGATTTCACTGCAAAGAAATTCCAGAAGTTCTACAAGAATATGGACGGTATTTCGATTCCGCAGCCTTTCTGTGCCGGTTTCGTGCCGTTCGCCTGGGTAATCAACAAGGGACTCGACAAGATTCCCGGTGTCAATAAAATCAATATCGATTCGGAGGGGATGAAGCAGAAGTTCGGCCTGATGGGCGAGCCGCTTTTCCTCGGTGTGGTAATCGGTTGCGTGATCGGTGCTTTTGCCCGCTATGAGCTACCGAAGGTGCTGATGCTCGGCGTGCAGATGGGTGCCGTAATGGAGTTGATCCCGCGCATTACGGGACTCTTCATCGAAGGTTTGCTGCCCATTTCGAATGCGACCAAATCGCTGATCGACCGCAAATTCAAGAAAAGCGCCGGCCTGAATATCGGTATGAGTCCGGCACTGGTTATCGGCCACCCGGCCACGCTGGTCGTGTCGTTGTTGCTGATTCCGGTGATCATCCTGCTGGCGGTTATCCTGCCGGGGAACGAATTCCTTCCGTTGGCGTCATTGGCCGGGATGTTCTATGTATTCCCGCTGATTCTTCCGATCACGAAGGGCAACGTATTCAAAACTTTTATTATCGGGTTGATCCTGTTGGTCGGGGGCGTTTATATTGTGACGAACCTCGCTCCGGTCTTCACGTTGGCGGCCCAGGACGTTTACGCAATGACCCAGGACACCGCCGTGCGGATTCCGGACGGATTCAGTGAGGCTGCCGCTATCGACTTCGCGTCAAGTCCGTTTACGTGGGTGATCTACCACCTGACCGCAAGCATCAAGATTATCGGTCCTGTCATTCTGGGAGTGTGCACGCTTGCTCTGATGCTCGTGAATCGTCGCGCGATCCTGCGGCAGCACCGTCAGGCTGAGGCCGAGGCAGAACTGGAAGCGGCCGAAGAGGCTGAAGCCGGGAATAATCAAGAGAAATAACAATTAAAAACCGTAGAGTAGATATGAGAAAGCTATTTTTAGTATTGATCGCGGGTGTGGCTGCATTGTCGGCTTCGGCCCAGGTGAATTACAAAATCCAGACGGCCTGCAATCCGCAGGATGTGAAAACGTACGACACGGAACGGCTGCGCAGCAGTTTCCTGATGGAAAAGGTGATGGTTCCCGACCAGATCAACGTTACCTATTCGATGTACGACCGTTTTATTTTCGGCGGTGCGGTACCCGTGACGAAGGAGCTGGTGCTCGAGACGATCGATCCGCTCAAAGCGCCTTACTTCCTTTTTGCGCGTGAGCTGGGCGTGATCAATGTCGGCGGCGACGGTGTCGTGACCGTGGACGGCAAGGAGTACACGCTGCGTTTCCGCGACGCTCTTTATGTGGGCAGCGGGAACCAGAAAGTGACTTTCAAGAGCAAGGATGCTTCGAAACCTGCAAAATTCTACATCAACTCGGCTACTGCGCACAAATCCTATCCGACACAGTTGGTGACCATCGACGGGGTGAAGGGTTCGCTGAAGGCCAACTCGTTCCCCGCCGGTAAGATGGAAGAGAGCAACGACCGCGTAATCAACCAGCTGATCGTGAAAAATGTGCTCAAAGAGGGACCCTGCCAGTTGCAAATGGGCCTTACCGAACTGAAGCCCGGCAGTGTTTGGAACACGATGCCGCCCCATGTGCACGGCCGGCGTATCGAGGCTTACTTCTATTTCAATCTGCCCGAAGGGAACATGATTTGCCACCTGATGGGCGAGCCGCAGCAGGAGCGCCTGGTATGGATGGCCAACGAACAGGCGATCATGTCTCCCGAATGGTCGATTCACGCTGCTGCCGGTACCAGCAACTACATGTTCATCTGGGGTATGGCGGGCGAGAACCTCGACTATGGCGATATGGACAAGATCAAATATACCGAAATGCGTTAAGGGCGTGTTGTGAAACTTCTCCCTGCAATCGTGCGGGGAAATGAAAATCCGGACGGCATACTTGCCGTCCGGATTCTTTTTGTGGGGGGAGTTGCCGGGGAACCCTGTCCGGTCTGTTTTGGAAAGGATATCCCGGGGTAACGGCTAATGCCACGGGAAAATTTCCGGGCTATCCCGAATTCATTTGTTTCCGGGATGAGGCTTCCGGTTTTCCCTGATATGGATATTATTCCGCAAATTCATCTCCATCCGGATGTCCGGATCGGGGATCGGCGAGAAAAATCCGCGGTAATCCGCGGTAAAAAAAGTATATTTGTAGGAAACACTGGCCCCATAACTTAAAATATGCGCGCATGAGTTCCGTCTCCTCGCAGAAACCTACCCGTTACCGGTGGGTGATTTGTTCGATGCTCTTTTTCGCCACGACGATCAATTACCTCGACCGTCAGGTGCTTTCATTGCTGCAACCCCTCCTCGAAGAGCAGTTCCACTGGACCGATAACGATTACGGAACGATCACGGCTGTCTTTTCGCTGTTTTATGCCATTTCTCTGTTGTTTGCCGGTCGGTTCGTCGACCGGGTCGGTACGAAGAAAGGGTATGCCTGGGCGATTGCCATCTGGTCGTTCGGTGCGGCGCTGCACGCTCTCTGCGGGATTGTGACCGAGCATTACGTCGGATTGCCCGATGCTTCTGCCTTGCGGATGGCACAGGGGGCCGACATTGTCTCACAGATCACGATGGTGAGTATTACGGCTTTCGTCATTTGCCGTTGCGTGCTGGCTTTGGGCGAAGCGGGTAATTTCCCGGCGGCAATCAAGGCGACCGCCGAGTATTTTCCCAAAAAAGACCGGGCTTTCGCTACCGGCATTTTCAATTCGGGTGCTAATGTAGGTGCGATTCTCGCACCGTTGACCGTGCCGGTAATGGCCGAGGTGTGGGGTTGGGAGACCGCATTCCTCGTAGTCGGTGCGATCGGCTTCGTTTGGTTGGGTTTCTGGCAGTTCATCTATAAAAGCCCCGAAAACAACCCCCGGATGAATGCGGCCGAACGCGCTTATATCGAACAGGATCAGGTACTGGAAGCCGGGACGGGCACGATAGCGGCCAAGACGGCGAACGGTAGTGCATCGGTCGGCGTAATGGGGGTACCGATGGTAGATAAAGGGGCAGGTATGACGGCGGCGGTGCCCGCTGAAGAGGCCGTTGCGGATAAGATGACGATTTGGCAAAGTCTGCACTACCGGCAGACCTGGGCTTTTGCGGTGGGAAAATTCCTGACCGACGGCGTTTGGTGGTTTTTCCTGTTCTGGACTCCGGCCTACCTCAAGGCGCAGTACGATATGACCGGCACGCAGGTCGCGTGGCCTATCGCCGTGCTCTATACGATCACGGTAGCCGGTTCGGTCTTCGGCGGCAAGTTCCCCACTTACTTTATCAACCGGGGGATGAACCCCTATGCGGGCCGCATGCGGGCGATGCTGATTATTGCGTTTTTCCCGCTGGCGGTATTGCTGGCCCAACCGTTGGGGTACATCAGCTACTGGGTTCCCATTTTGCTGATTGCAGTGGGGGCTTCGGCGCATCAGGCATGGTCGGCTAACATCTACTCGACTGTCAGCGATATGTTTCCCAAAGGGGCCGTGGCGACGATCACCGGGATCGGCAGCATGGCCGGAGGACTCGGCTCGGTCTTTATCCAGAAGGGGGCGGGCATGCTCTTTACTTACAGCGATGAAACGCGGCTTGTGTTCTTCGGGTTCGAAGGCAAGCCAGCCGGGTATACGATCGCTTTCATCTATTGTGCGATCGCCTACCTGTTGGCCTGGGCCATCATGAAATCGCTCGTACCGCGCTACCGGCAGATCGTGCCGTAGGCAGGTCGTGGCGGGAGTATTCCTGCAGCCTTTTTTAAAATATAAATATATTGCGTCGGCGTTCGTATAGCGGTTTCGGTGGTTTTATGACGTTATGCTGTAAGGATATGAAATTGTAACAATATAAGAAACTTTCAGGGGGCGGGAAATGTTCGTGGGCTCCGTGAACCGGATCTTTTTTGCGGCGAAAAAGGGGCGAAATTTTGTATTAATCGAAAAGAGTGTTAAATTTGCACGCTGTTTCCAATGAAGGAGACGGATATGGTGGATGTAGCTCAGTAGGTTAGAGCGACGGATTGTGGTTCCGTAGGTCGTGGGTTCGAGACCCATCTTCCACCCGCAATTTTCGGAAAGAGTCTCCAGGCGGGAGACTCTTTTTGTGTTTTGTGATATTGTTTTGCGGTCTATTGCTTCAGTTTAGTTGTGCATGAATGATCCCATTGTTCGCTGTCCGGAACGGAATAGCGGAGCGACAGGCCGGCAAAATAGATAGCGGAAGTGTCGGCGTATCTGCCGGCCAGAGCACCGCTTGAATATGAATTTTGAACCGGCCGGCTAAGAATAAACGTCGGCAATCCCGCTGCAACGCTGCATAACCGGACAGTTCCGGGGAAATATGCGTTTTTGCGGCTGAAAAAAAGACTTTATGACACAATTGGATGAATTTACCGCACTGGGACTGGGGGAAAAAACCCTCCCGGCGATCAAGGCTAAAGGCTTTGAAACTCCTTCCCCGATCCAGAAACTGACCATTCCGGTCTTGTTGGATGAGGATAAGCATAACGATATTATCGCACAGGCGCAGACCGGAACAGGCAAGACGGCCGCATTCGGGCTGCCCGTTCTGGAGCGACTTACCCCGAAGAAGGGACCCGTGCAGGGATTGATTCTCGTGCCGACTCGCGAGCTCGCGTTGCAGGTGACCGAAGAGTTGCTCTCTTTCAATAAATACAGCAAGCTGGTCATTACGGCTATTTATGGCGGTGCGTCGATGTCCGAGCAATTGCGGCGTCTGGGCAAGGGTGTCGATATTGTGGTCGGTACGCCGGGGCGTATCCTCGATCACCTGCGCCGGGGAACCTTGAATCTCAAGGAACTGCAATACCTGATCCTCGATGAGGCCGACGAGATGCTGAACATGGGGTTTATCGACGATGTCGAGGCTATTCTGGCCGAGTCGAACGATTATCGCCGGATCCTGCTCTTTTCGGCTACGATGCCTGCGCGTATCGTGGAACTGTCGAAGCGTTACATGAAAGATGTCGAGGTGCTTAGGGTTCCGAGCCAGGAGATGACCACGGACCTGACCGACCAGATCTATTTCGAGGTGCGCGACAGCGACAAGTTCGATGCGCTGACCCGGATCATCGACGTCGAGCCCGAATTTTACGGGATTGTTTTCTGCCGCACGAAGGTGGCCGTGGATGAACTGGTGACGCGGTTGACTCAGCGGGGCTATGCCGCAGAGGGGCTGCACGGCGACGTGTCGCAGGCCCAGCGCGAAAAAATACTCAAGAAGTTCAAAAATAAACAGGTGACGATTCTTGCGGCTACCGATGTGGCCGCCCGCGGGATCGACATCAACAACCTGACGCATGTGATCAACTATTCGCTGCCGCAGGATTCCGAGTCGTATGTGCACCGGATCGGCCGTACGGGCCGCGCCGGGAATACGGGTACGGCTATTACCTTTATTTCGAGTTCGGAGTACCGCCAGTTCGTGATGATGCAGCGTGAGATCAAGGTCGATATCAAGAAGGTGCCGATCCCCACGGCGCAGAATGTGGTCGAGATCAAGAAAAACCGCATTAAGGATGAATTGGCCGAGATCATCGAAAATGAAAATTACACCGAATACGGTGAAATGGCGGCCGATTTATTGAAGGACCAGTCGCCCGAGGTTGCGATGGCGGCTGTGTTGCGGTTGGCATTCAAGAACGAGCTGGAGGAGAGTAATTATCCCGAAATCCGCTCGATTCACGTCGACCGCCGCGGTACGGCGCGTCTGTTCATTTCGATCGGCAAGATGGACGGTTACGACGTGCGCAAGTTGCTCCAGCTGCTTAAGCGCGAGTGCGGGCTGACCGACAGCCAGATCGACGACGTGAAGGTTCTGGACAGCTTTTCGTTCGTTACCGTGCCGTTCTCCGAAGCGAAAGAGGCGATCCGCCGGCTGAACGATATCAGTAACGGCGGCCGTCCGATCGCAGAAATCGCCCAGGATGGCCAGGGCCGCGGTGCGCGGGGAGTGTACAAAAAAGAAGGGTTTAAAAAAGACTATAAAGGCAAGCGGGATTCCGCCGGTTACGCCAAAGGCTCTTCCTACGGCGCCGGTAGCCGCAAAGACAGCGGGGAAGGATGGAAAGCGGGGGCGACTCGCGGGGCGAAGCCGGGCGCCCGGGGAGCGCGGGATGCACAAGCGGTTGTACACGCTCCGCGCGCTTCCAAAAAGAAAAAGGGAGAGGACTGGCAGAACGATTTTACCGAATTTTTTGCCCGGCAGGAACAAGGCGGTTGGGGCGGCAAGAGCGGCTTCGACAAAAAAGCCGCTCCCCGCAAGGATAAAAAACGCGGAAACCGTTAATTGTTTTTCCGAAGCCGGTTCTTTTCCGATCGCGATAACCTGCTTCCCAATGACCGGTTCCGTGCGGTTCTCCTGATTCAGGCGTGTTCCGTTAGGGGTACTCTTCAGTTGTTTCCGTTTAAGTCGTCCTGTCTGGGCTAAATGCCCTGTGTGGACTTTCAGAGATGTACGTCCGGCCGAGCGATCCGTATCTCTACCAACCGGTCGGGCGGCCGTCGAGAAATGGCGGGGTGTGTGACTCTTCCCCGGAACCGAAATATGCGGTTCCTTTCGTGGTCGGCGGGATGACATCCTTGGTCAAAAAGGCGTTGAAGGAATAGGATTCTCCCGCGGCTTTCAAGAGCCGCTGTACGATCAGAGCCCGGCTCGGTGCATTGAATGCTGCCCCGGGGGCGCTGCTCTGTTTCATGATGCTGGTCTGCTCGGGTCGCCAGACTCCGTACGCATACTGATAACCTCCTTCATAGGCCCCGACCATGTCGTATCCGGGCTGTCCGATGAACTCGCGCCAGCGGATCGCAGACAGGTCATTGGTCAGGTCCAGGTTCAGGTAATAGCCTTTTTGCTGTCCGTTGCGCAGTGCGGTAGCCTGTGCGGCCAGAATTGTCGCTCCGCCCGTATATTCGTCGGCCAACAGTCCGATGGCATGGCCGCCCAACTCATGGACGAGGGTCGTTTCGAATGTTGAAGCGAGGGTGCCGATGGCATAGTTCGGATTGCCGTCCGATTGCCAGTAGGTTGTACCGGCATGCCGTTTGGCATTCGCAATGATGGCAATAACGACGTTTTGCATCCCTGTGTACCCCGGGACTTTGGCTGCGTAGGCGTAAACCTTCTCTTTTGCGGCGGTCATGGCGCTTCCCGATTCATCCCGGTAAGCGACCGATAAAGCCGTATTGCGGGCGTACCCGGGTTGGGTTACTCCGTTCTGTTTCGATACCGCTTTAACAATGTATGTATTCAGGTAGTTACGGTAAGTGGCGTAGGGTTCATAACGCAACAGGGCTTCGATGGCCTGCTTCATCTTTTGTTCGTACAAACCGTTTTCACCCATATCCTGGCTGGTGAATCCGTCACCCATGAAAATCAGGTGGAATCCTTTGTTTTGCGGTGAACCCGCATAGGTAAGTACCTGTCCGTCTTGCGAATAATCGTCGCTTTCGACGTTGTCGCCCAGGTTGCTGAATCCATACCCGCTCGTTTGGGGCGAAAGAATCCATTTGTCATAATTGGGCTGTTGCGTCACGGCTTCCGGAACGGTACCGCTGAAACGGTTGAATGTCACGTCGAGACCGGTTAGCTGTGTCAACCGGGCGAAACCCTCCGGCAGTCCCCCGGAAAGCTGATTGTGCTGCAGCGACAGCGAGGTCAATCGGGTCAATCGTTCGAAACCGTCCGGCAGATTGCCGTTCAGGGAACCGTTGTGGCTGAGGTTGAGCGTCCTGAGATTTTCCAGCCGGATGATACTTTCCGGGATCTCCCCCCGGATGGAGTTGTTGTGAAGGGTCAGGGATTCCAGTCGGGTGAGTTTGCCGAGTTCCGCAGGCAGCGTACCGCCCAGCTTGTTATCGTTCAGCGCGAGGGTGCGCAGTTCGGTAAGGCGTGTGATATCGTTCGGAATCGCTCCGGAGAGTTTGTTGACGGTGAAATCGAGGGTCTGCAACCGCGTCAGTTTGCCGATCGAGGCGGGAATAGAGCCTGATATCTGGTCGTGTGAAAAGGTGAGTTGCTCGAGATAGGGAAAATCGCCGATCTGTTCGGGCAACCAGCCGATCAGGTTATTGGCGTAAAAATAGAGGGAGACCACATGCCCGTCAGCGTCGGTGCGGACACCTTTCCACTCTCCGACCGGTTTGTTTGACAGCCAGTTCGTCTGTTCTCTCCATTTCGGACCGCCCAGGCTGTTGTATAGGGCGATCAAGGCGGCCTGCTCGCTGCCTGCGGGGGCTTCGGCCCCTGTCTGTGTGATGGAAACCTTGCGGGAGAGGCCGTTGGCCGACCGGACGCTCAGGCTGCCGGTGCGCGGGAGGTAATCTTCCGGAGCCGTTGCCGTGATCTCCACGACGCTAAGGCCCGCCGGACCTTCGGCGGGCGCAACGGTGATCCAGGGCGCGTCATCGTGGGAAATCGACCAGGCTGCATCGGTCGTGATTTCCATTTGCTCGCGGAGAATGGTCCCGGTCAAGGAGATATTCTGGGTCGAAAGCGTCAGGACCGGGTCGCTGCTGTTGTCTTTGGAACAGCCGGCCAAAAGTGTGATCAGACCGGCCAGACAACAAAAACGGATGGCTGCTTGCATGATTGATTAGGTTAGCGGGTGATGTTTGAAGTTAAATAAAAATTCGGGGAATCCCTTATTTTCGATCCAAAAATTCCGGCTGTTTTGTCCGTATTTCCACAGGTCGGGCCGGTGAGGGTGACAAAGTGGCAGGATATGACAGCGACTCCGGCATATTATGTCACTTTTTCCGCATGAAATTTGCGGAAATCAAGGGGAGAATGTGCCAAAACCGGTTTGGCACATATTGTGTGAGAAAGCAGGTCGCATTCGGTTGCAGAAATGTTGATATCCCTGAACCTCGTAAGAGGGCGAAATATTGATTAACCTTAAAAGCATACAAAAATGAAAGTAAAACCGTTAGCAGACCGGGTTCTGATCGAACCGAATCCCGCAGAAGAAAAAACAGCCGGCGGACTTTTTATCCCCGACACCGCCAAGGAAAAACCTCTCGCAGGTAAAGTCATCGCAGTGGGCCCCGGAACATCTGACGTGAAGATGGAAGTGAAAGTGGGCGACCAGGTGCTCTACGGCAAATACGCCGGCACCGAAATTACGATCGACGGCAAGGATTTGCTGATCATGAAACAGGGCGATATCCTCGCAATCATTTAATCTTTCAATTTCCTAACTTTTAAGTCTGACAAATCATGGCAAAAGAGATTTTATACAATGTAGATGCCCGCGAACAGCTCAAGGAAGGTGTGGACGCGCTGGCCAATGCAGTGAAGGTAACCCTCGGTCCGAAAGGCCGCAATGTGGTAATCGACAAGAAGTTCGGTGCACCGCAGGTGACCAAGGACGGTGTGACCGTAGCCAAAGAGATCGAACTGGAGAAACCGGTTGCCAACATGGGTGCACAGATGGTCAAAGAGGTCGCTTCCAAGACTGCTGACGATGCCGGCGACGGTACGACGACCGCTACTGTACTGGCTCAGGCCATTGTAGGCGTGGGTGTGAAAAACGTTACCGCAGGTGCCAATCCGATGGACCTGAAACGCGGTATCGACAAAGCCGTCGCTACGGTAGTCGAGAACCTGCGCAAGCAGAGCCAGGAAGTGGGCGGCGACATCAACAAGATCGAGCAGGTCGCTACCATTTCGGCCAACAACGATAACAACATCGGTAAGCTGATCGCCGAGGCGATGGGCAAGGTTAACAAGGAAGGTGTGATCACCGTCGAAGAGGCCAAGGGTACCGAGACCCATGTGGACGTGGTGGAAGGTATGCAGTTCGACCGTGGTTACATCTCTCCGTACTTTACGACCGATGCCGAGAAGATGGAAGCGGTGCTGGAGAAACCGCTGATCCTGATCACCGACAAGAAGGTATCGACGATGAAGGAGCTGATGGGCGTATTGGAACCCGCCGCTCAGAACGGTCGTTCGCTGCTGGTGATTGCCGAAGATGTCGACGGCGAGGCATTGGCGGCTTTGGTGGTCAACAAACTGCGCGGTGCGCTGAAGATCGCTGCCGTGAAGGCTCCGGGCTTCGGTGACCGTCGGAAAGAGATGCTCGAAGATATTGCCATCCTGACCGGTGGTACGGTAATCTCAGAGGAGCGCGGCATCCGTCTCGACCAGGCTACCCTCGAAATGCTGGGTAGCGCCGAGAAGGTGATCGTGAACAAAGAGAACACGACGATCGTCAACGGCCTTGGCGACAAGAAAAATATCGAAGCCCGTGTAGCGCAGATCCGCAAACAGATGGAGGTTTCCACTTCGGATTATGACAAGGAGAAGCTCGCCGAACGTCTGGCTAAGTTGGCCGGCGGTGTGGCAGTACTCTATGTAGGTGCCGCCAGCGAGGTGGAGATGAAAGAGAAGAAAGACCGTGTGGACGATGCTTTGGCGGCTACCCGTGCTGCCGTTGAAGAGGGTATTATCCCCGGCGGTGGCGTAGCTTACATCCGTGCTGTGGCAGCCCTTGAGAAGCTTAAAGGCGATAACGAGGATGAGACGACGGGTATCCAGATCGTGAAACGTGCGATCGAGGAGCCGCTTCGCCAGATCGTAGCCAATGCCGGCGGCGAAGGTTCGGTGGTCGTTGCCAATGTGAAAGCAGGTAAGGATGCGTACGGTTACAATGCCCGTGCCGACAAGTACGAGGATATGTTCAAAGCCGGTATCATCGACCCGACCAAGGTAGCCCGCGTGGCGCTGGAGAATGCCGCTTCAATTGCAGCGATGTTCCTGACCACCGAGTGCGTGCTGGTCGACAAAAAAGAGGAGAATCCGGCTCCGGCCATGCCGCAGGGCATGGGTGGAATGGGCGGCATGATGTAGTCCGTTCCTTTCGGAGGTATTTCCGATAATCAGACAGGCGCTTTCCTTTGTGGGAAAGCGCCTGTTTTTTTATACCGGGATCGTTTGCTTATGCCGGGGCTGTATCTTCCTGATCTGAGCAACATAATTACCGTATTGGATCGCTACATGGAACCGTCAGTCAGGCTTGCACGGAATAAAATAGGGGGCGAAACTACCGTAAGGGGCGGGATTGACAACATTGAATTCTTCGTTTTCCTACGCCCCCGACGAATGTCGAGAGGGAAACAGATGGATAGGAGACTCAGGAATTCTCGCTTCCGGAACCCCCTATATTGTACGGTAAAAAATAAATTAACTGAGAGAGGGCTGCATTGCGGAGACCTGCTGTCTCACTCTCCCGAACCGAACAGTGTTCGGGCTAATTCTTCGATTTTGTTGATGTAGACGATCTCGATCCCTTTCGGTGGTTTCGGCAGGCTTTTGCGCAGGTAACCCGAGACAATGATGCGCCCGAAGCCCAGTCGTGCCGCTTCGCTGATGCGCTGCTCGCTGCGGGGGGCCGGTCGGATTTCTCCCGAAAGTCCGATCTCGCCTGCGAAGCAGGTGGTGTTGTTCAGCGGACGGTCGAAGTAGGAAGAGAGGATTGCGGCCACGACACTCATATCGAGACCCGTATCGCTGATTTTGAATCCCCCTGCGAAATTCAGGAAAACGTCCTTCGTATACATCTTTAGGCCGACCCGTTTTTCGAGCACGGCCAGCAGCATGTTGAGCCGTCGCGAGTCGAAACCGGTGGCTGAGCGCTGCGGTGTTCCGTAGGCGGCCGTACTGACGAGCGCCTGCGTTTCGATCAGGTAGGCGCGCGCACCGTCTACAGCTGCACCGACGGCAATGCCGCTGAGCGGTTCATCGTAGTGCGACAGCAGGATTTCCGACGGGTTCGTCACTTCGATCAGCCCTTCGCCGCGCATTTCGAAAACGCCGATCTCGAAAGTGGCTCCGAATCGGTTTTTAATACTGCGCAGGATGCGGTAGATGTTGTTGTTGTCGCCTTCGAACTGCAATACCACGTCGACGATGTGTTCGAGGATTTTCGGCCCGGCGATGATTCCGTCTTTCGTGATGTGCCCGATGATGATGACGGATGTATTGGTCTGCTTCGCGTATTTCATCAGCAGTGCAGCACACTCGCGGATCTGCGAAACGCTTCCCGGCGACGAATCGATCGAATCGGAGTGGATCGTCTGGATCGAGTCGATGATGACCAGGTCGGGCTTGTAGTCGGTCACCTGGTGCAGGATGTTCTCGAGGTTCGTTTCGCTGTAAATGTAACATTCGTCGTTGCCGATCCCGATCCGTTCGGCCCGCATTTTTATTTGATGAGGAGACTCCTCGCCCGAGACGTAAAGCGTTTTGATTCCGCCCGCTTTCAGTGCGAGCTGCAGGCTGAGTGTCGATTTACCGATGCCCGGCTCGCCGCCCAGCAGGATCATCGAGCCCTGCACGAGGCCGCCGCCCAACACGCGGTTCATCTCGCCGTTGCCCAGGTCGGTGCGGGTATACTCCTGCCGTTGGATCTCGCGTACCGGCTGCGGGCGGTTCCGTTCACCGGCAGGGGTGAAAGAGGGCTGCGCCGGCTCTTTCTGTACCGTTTCTTCGACAAAGGTATTCCATTCCCCGCACGAGGGGCACTTGCCGACCCATTTGGCCGACTCGTACCCGCAGTTACGGCAAAAAAAGGCCTTTTTGACTTTAGCCATGGCTCAAGATGCGTTTTAAGGCCGCGATGAAGCGGTCGATATCCTCGCGCGTCGTGTCGAACGAACACATCCAACGTACTTCGTTTCGCTCCTCGTCCCAGTCGTAGAAGAAGTATTCCTTGCGCAACCGTTCGATCGCCTCGCGCGGCATGACGGCGAAAAGGCCGTTCGCCTGCGGTTGGTAGGTGAGGGTGACGCCGTCGAGTTTGCGGATCCCGGAGGCCATATAATTTGCCATTTCGTTTGAATGAGCGGCCAGTTGCAACCAGAGATCATCTTGGAGATAAGCCTCGAATTGCGCGGCGATAAAGCGCATTTTCGAAGCGAGCTGTGTGAGTTGTTTGCGTTCGTACATGGCTGCTCGTGCGCATTCCGGCCGGAAAAAGATCACCGCTTCGCCGACCATCATGCCGTTTTTCGTTCCGCCGAACGAGAGAACGTCCACTCCCGTATCCGCAATCATCGCTTTGGGCGTGATGCCGAGTGCGGCTACGGCATTCGCGAACCGCGCTCCGTCCACATGCAGGAACATATCGTGTTCGTGTGCCAGATCGGCCAGGGCGCGGATTTCACCGGCGGTATAGAGCGTGCCCAATTCGGTCGGCTGAGAGATCGAGATCACTTTGGGCTGGGCGTGGTGTTGGAACCCGAATCCGTGCAGGCGCGTACGAACCAGTTCCGGGGTCAGTTTTCCGTCCGGAGTATCGATCGCCAGCAGTTTGCAGCCCGCGAGCGCTTCCGGTGCTCCGCATTCGTCGACACAGATGTGTGCGGTCCCCGCACAGACAACGGCGTTGAACGATCGGGTGAGCGTTTTGAGCGCAAGCAGGTTCGCTCCCGTACCGTTGAATACGAAATAAACATCCGGCTCTCCGCCAAAAAGAGCCTGCAACGCTTTCGTCGCACGGGTCGTAACCGCATCGTCGCCGTAGGCGAAATCATGGTCGCTGTTTGCAGCCGTGATGGCCGCGAGGATCTGCGGATGAATGCCCGAATGGTTGTCGCTTCCGAAACTGCGCATCGCTATCTCGTAAACAGTGTAGCGTTAACGCCGTAGAGAGTTTCCGAACGGTCGTTATACGCCGGGTTTGTGTTATTTGATGAAAAACCTGTAAATATCGTTGCCGTTCGCAAAGATCAGTAGTGCGAGGATCAGGATAAAGCCGACCGTGGTCGCGCGCTCCATGAATTTATCGCTGGGTTTGCGCCGCGTAATTACTTCCACAAGCAGGAACAGCACATGGCCGCCGTCGAGCCCCGGGATCGGCAGGATATTCATAATCGCCAGTACGATCGAGAAGAATGCGGTGATGTGCCAGAACGCTTCCCAACTCCAATAAGTGGGGAATACGCTGCCGAGCGTCATGATCCCGCCGAGCGACTTGTACGCTTCGGTTTTGGGCGAGAAAAGCAGTTTGATCTGTTTTGCATAGCTGCTGATCTCGGTGCCGGTGAGCTTGATTCCATGCGGAATCGACTCGAGGAAAGAGTATCGGTGGGTGCTGATCGGGATCAGCTCGTTTATCGGGACGAGCTTCGCTTCGATCAACCCTTCGTTCGAAATCTCAACGGGCACGGTGATGATTTTGGTCACTCCCCCCGAGTCGCGTGCGATCCCGAGGTTGACCTGCTCCCCTTTGTGTGCAGAGAAGGCTTGCTGGTATTCGTCGAAATAGCGCATACCCACACCGTTGAAAGCGATCAGCGTGTCGCCCGGCTGCAGTCCTGCTTTCGCCGCGCCGCCGCCTTTCGCGGCCTGGGCGATTACGAAGGGTACGCGGATATCCATGAAGTTTTTGGTATCCAGTATCTTGGCCGTAGCCGTTTCGGGAATGTCGATACGCATGGCCGTACCGTCGCGTTCGACGGTGACGTACGGGGCCTGGTCGAAAATCATCGTTTGGAGAATCCTGGCGCAATCTTCGACCGGTTCGCCGGCTACGTCGATGATTTTGTCGCCGTCGCGCAGTCCGATCTCTTTGGCTACATCGTTGAACACATAACCGTATTTGACATCCTTCGAGGCGATGTAGTTGTCTCCCCACGTATAGCTGATGCCGATGTAGATGCAGACGGCCAGTACGATGTTCATCACGACGCCGCCGACCATGATCAGCAGCCGCTGCCAGGCCGGTTTGGCGCGGAACTCCCACGGTTGGACAGGTTGTTTCATCTGCTCGGTATCCATCGACTCGTCGATCATGCCGGCAATCTTCACATAGCCGCCGAAAGGAATCCATCCTACGCCGTAAGTGGTTTCTCCCTTTTTGAATTTGAACAGCGAGAACCACGGATTGAAGAAGAGGTAGAACTTTTCCACCCGCGTGCCGAAAAGGCGCGCGAAAAAGAAATGTCCGAATTCGTGTATGATGACCAGCAGCGAGAAACTGAGAATGAACTGAAGAACTTTGATGACGATATCCATGGGTTTGGAAGGGTATTAGTGGTTGAAAAGTTATGAGTTGAGTGATTGTGCTTTGCAGTTGCGGCTGCGGGCCTGTGCGGGCAACAGGCTCCGGGCGATCTCCCGGGCTTCGGCGTCGGTTTGCCGGTACTGGTCCAGCGTGGGGCGTGCGATTGCGGTGGCCCGTGCGAGGGTTTCGGTGTTGATACGCGGGATATCGGTGAAACCGATTTGCCCGTCCAAAAAAGCGGCTACCGCAATTTCGTTCGCAGCATTGAGGATTCCCCCCGCATTACCACCCCGGCGCAGGCACTCGAATGCGAGGCCGAGGTTCGGGAAGCGGGCGGTGTCCGGCTTGAAAAATTCGAGGCATCCCAGTTCTGCGAAATCGATGCGCGGACCGTCCAGCGGCATGCGTTCCGGAAACGAGAGCGCATACTGGATCGGCAGGTGCATGTCGGGTGTGCCGAGTTGTGCTTTGACTGCCCCGTCGGCGAACTGTACCATCGAATGGATCACACTGCGGGGATGGATCAATACGTCGATCTGGTCGGGCCGCAGTCCGAACAGCCATTTGGCCTCGATCACTTCGAAGCCTTTGTTCATCAGCGATGCCGAGTCGATCGTCACTTTGGCCCCCATTGTCCAGCAGGGATGGTTCAGTGCATCTTCGACGGACACTTTTTCGAGCTCCGCAGCCGTTTTATGCAGGAAGGGACCGCCGGAGGCGGTCAGGATTACCTTTTCGACCGGACCCGGCTCCCCTACGAGACACTGGAAAATTGCAGAGTGTTCCGAATCTACGGGCAGGATCGGCGCCCGGTGTTCGGCCGAGAGCGCGGTGATGATTTCCCCCGCCACGACGAGGCACTCTTTGTTGGCAAGAGCTACTTTTTTTCCGTGCAGCAGGGCGCTGACGGTCGGGAAGAGCCCGCTGTAGCCCACCAAAGCCATGACTACCGTGTCGACCGCTTCCGAGCGTACCACCTGCTCGAGCGCCTGCTCGCCGGCGTATACTTTGATCGGTTGCGACGAGAGCGCTTCCCGCAGGGGGGTATAAAAACGTTCGTTTGCAATGACGACGTTGTCGGGAGCGCATTCGACGGCCTGTGCCGCGAGCGCTTCCCAATTGCTGTGCGCGGTGAGTGTGGTGATCTCGAACCGTTCGGGGTAATTCCGCACGATGTCGAGGGTCTGGGTGCCGATCGAACCGGTAGAGCCTAAGACGGCCAGTCGCTGTTTACGCTCCATGGGTCAGAATACGATATAACTTTGCGGGTCGACGGGCGTGCCGTTGTGCCACAGTTCGATTTCAAACAAATTCTTCTTTGCGGCATCGGGCTGCGTACTGCCCGTATAGCCGATGATCTCACCGCTGCGTACACGGTCGCCGACCTTGCGGATCACTTCGTTGTTGTGCCGGTAAACCGACGTCAGGTTGTTGCTGTGCTGGATGAACAGCACATAGCCGTCGGAAGGCGTCCACGACGAGGAGATCACAGTCCCGTCCAGGATAGCCATGACCGGCTGGTTGGCCGTGGTGACTACCCGGATGCCGTAAGCTCCCTCTTTCGGCTCGAACTTCGATGCGACGACTCCTTTGACCGGGGTAAAAAGCTCCAGCGCACTGCGCAGCGTTTTACGGGCCGCGTCGGGATTGTTAATGCTGTAAGCGCTTCCCGGATTCTCCATCTGGCTGCGCAGGATCGAGTCTTCGATGATGGCGCCTACCGTCGGATTCTTGCTGCGGGAGGCCGAATCCGCGGTCTGCATGTCGTTGCGCGTGACCGGATTTTTGCCGGCCATGATCAGCGCGACGTTCTCGTTATAGATCTGCATGTTCTTGATCTCTTTTTCGAGTGAATCGAGGCGCATGATATTCTCGATGAGCATCGTGCGGGACTTGTTGCCCGGATATCCGGGGATGAAGTCCAGGATCGGCGTGTAGGCGACCGTCGTGGTAACGATGATGAACAGGACCAGCACCAGGGCCAACAGTCCGGCCAGCACGTTCAGCGGGCTGATGTAGATATACCACACTTCGGTATCGGTGTGCTGGTTACGGATGCTGAAGCGGTGCTTCTCCCGCAGGTGGCGTATGAAGTAGCGGTAGCTATTCTTAAAGTTGGTCTTCACGGTCGTTGGTTTGGCGCAGTGCTGCCCGCCCGGCCCGCATTCGTCGAGTAAGGCGGTACACGGCGGAAAACTTTAACTTCAAACAGTTTCGTACAAAGGTAATAAAATCCTCCGGCTAATTCCATGCCCGCCCGGCGGCGGCGAATTATTTTCCGGCGAAAAAACTTTGAAAGTAAGTTATAAAATGTAAATTTGCGTAGACTTTACGAGAAATAACGTGTCCCGGAGCGGAATTATTCTTTCCTCCCCGGGTTTGTAAAAAATAAAAGCACATATATTTACAAAAATGGTTAAACCGACACTTTTGGTTTTGGCGGCCGGGATGGGGTCGCGTTATGGTTCGCTCAAACAGATGGACGGCGTAGGCCCGAACGGCGAAGCGATTATCGACTACTCGATTTACGATGCGATCCGGGCCGGTTTCGGTAAGGTCGTCTTCGTGATTCGTCATCTTTTCGAAAAGGAATTCCGTGAAATATTCACTCCCGGGCGTTTCGGCGGGCAGATCGAAGTGGATTTTGTATTTCAGGAGCTGGATAAACTTCCCGCCGGATTTACCGTGCCTGCCGAGCGGGTCAAACCCTGGGGAACGAACCATGCCGTGATGATGGCTGCCGGTGTGATCCGCGAAGAGCCTTTTGCCGTAATCAATGCCGACGATTTTTACGGTCAGGAGGCTTACCAGACGATCGGACGCTACCTGCGTTCGGTGGCCGGACAGAAGAATCACTACTGCATGGTCGGCTACGAGGTGCAGAACACGCTGTCTGATTTCGGAGCCGTGTCGCGCGGAGTATGCGGCGTGGATGCCAACAACAACCTGACCTCGATGGTCGAGCGGACCTCCATCGAGCGGATCAATGGCAAGATCGTGTTCAAGGATGAGAACGGCGAGATGCGTCCGTTGGATGGCAAGGCTCCCGTTTCGATGAACATGTTCGGGTTTACGCCCGACTATTTCGACTACTCTGAGAAGTATTTCAGCTCTTACCTGAAGGATAATATCGACAATCCGAAATCGGAATTCTACATTCCGACGATGGTCAACAAACTGGTGAACGACGGTACGGCGCAGATGCGCGTGCTGTACTGTCCTGCACAATGGTTCGGCGTGACCTATAAAGAAGACCGTCCGGCCGTGGTGGAGCGCATCCGTAAATTGATCGCGGCGGGGAACTATCCCGAAAAGCTCTGGAAATAGAGTTCCGGACCGTGCCTAACCCTAAAACCGGATACGATGAACAGTATTGAACAGCAAATATGGGGCTTTACGCCCGACGGCGAAGCCGTGATCCTCTATACGATGACCAACGGCACCGGCGCATCGGTGCAACTGAGCAATATCGGGGCCGGGATCGTGGCCGTCAATGTGCCTGACCGCAACGGCAACCTGGCCGATGTGGCGCTCGGGTACAACAGTTTCGAAAGTTATTTCGGCGATGGTCCTTATATGGGCAAAACACCGGGACGCTTTGCGAACCGGATCGGCGAGGGGCGTTTTACGCTCGACGGAGTGGAGTACCGGCTGGCACAAAATTCCGGTGGACAGCATCTGCACGGCGGCCTGAAAGGTTTTGCCAATAAGGTGTGGGACGGCCGGGTCGAGACCGACCGGGTGGTCTTCTCGCTGGTGAGTCCCGACGGGGACGACAAGTATCCGGGCGAAGTGACCGCCGAGGTGTGCTACGACTGGAACGATGCCTGCGAGTTGGAGATTACCTATTATGCCAGAACCGACGCCCCGACGATCATCAACCTCACGAACCACGCCTATTTCAACCTCAAGGGTGAGCATGCGGGCCGTGCGATGGAGCAGGAATTGCAACTCAATGCGGCGAAATTCCTCTGGTACGACCGGAACTGCATCCCTACCGGCGAGTTGGTCGACGTGAAGGGGACTCCGATGGATTTCACGGAGCCAAAACCCCTCGCACGCGATATCGATGCCGATTACGAGCCGTTGCGCATCGGGCACGGCTATGACCAGAGTTGGGCGATCGACGGTTACGAGAAGGGCAAGCTGAGCGAAGCGGGTGTGCTGTACGATCCGGAGAGCGGTCGGCGTATGCGTATCCTGACGACGCAGCCTTCGGCACATGTCTATACGGGTAATTTCCTGCAGGGGTGTCCTACGAGCATCAGTGGCGGAGAGTACGCCAACCGCGCCGGCGTGGCGATCGAATGCCAGGCTTATCCGAACAGCCCCAACCGGGAACATTTCCCTTCGACCGTGTTGCGTCCCGGTGAATTGTACAACGAGAAAATCGTCTTCCGTTTCGAAACGGACAAGTAACCCTTTGGAATATTTAACCTAAAACTTAGCAAATGGAATCTGCAAAACACAAGAATTATGCGCTGCCCATCGCGATGATGTTCGCGCTGTTCGCGATGATTTCGTTCGTGACCGGATTGACCAATCCGCTCGGCGTAATCATCAAGAACCAGTTCGGCGTACCCAACTGGATGTCGCAGCTGGGCAATGCCGCCAATTTCATCGCCTATGCTTTCATGGGCATTCCGGCCGGTATGCTGCTCAAGCGGATCGGTTACAAAAAGACCGCTTTGGCTGCGATTGCCGTCGGTATCGTCGGCGTAGGCACGCAGTTCTTCTCGGGTATCGTGCCGGAGAACATGGCCTTTGCCATCTACCTGACGGGGGCTTTTGTGGCCGGTTTCTCGATGTGTATGCTCAACACCGTGGTCAACCCGATGTTGAACACGCTCGGCGGCGGCGGTAAGCGGGGCAACCAACTGATCCAGTTCGGCGGCTCGCTGAACTCGATTTCGGCTACGATCGTTCCGGTTTTCGTCGGTTACCTGATGGGTAATGTGGCCACTGCCACGATCAACAAGGCGAATCCGGCGCTTTTCATTGCGATCGGCATCTTCGCACTGGCGTTTATCGTGCTCTATTTTATGCAGATTCCCGAACCGGCACAGGAGATCGAAGCGCAAAAAGAGTTTGCGGAAGGTGTTAAGGATCCGCACAGCGCACTTTCGTTCCGTCACTTTATTCTGGGTGCGGTTGCCATTTTCCTTTACGTGGGTGTCGAAGTCGGTATTCCGAACTTCGTCAACCTGTTTCTGTCGACGCCTGTCGATGCCGTGGACAGCGTGCCGGGGTTGGGGTATGAAGCGGCCCTGGCCGGGTCGATCTGCGGAACTTACTGGTTCCTGATGCTGATCGGCCGTCTGTTCGGCGGTTTCCTCGGCGCTAAATTCTCCAGCAAGGCGATGCTGACCTTTGTGTCGCTGTTGGGCCTGTTGTTCGTATTACTGGCTATTTTCCTGCCCGAAACGATCAAGGTCGACATGCCGGTGTTCCAATCTGATATTTCGTTCGGTCTGGCTGAAGTGCCCATCGGTATCATGTTCTTGATCCTGTGCGGTCTTTGCACCTCGGTCATGTGGGGCGGCATCTTCAACTTGGCGGTTGAGGGGCTGGGCAAGTACACCGCAATGGCATCCGGCATCTTCATGGTGATGGTTTGCGGCGGCGGTATCCTGCCGTTGATCCAGGGCGGTGTAGCCGACCTGTTCGGTTATATGGCCAGCTATTGGGTCGTCTTCGCGGCCCTGATCTACATGCTTTACTACGCATTGATCGGCTGCAAGAATGTCAACAAGAATATTCCGGTGGATTAAGACCGGATGCAGTCGGGTCCTGTCGGCTTGCTCTTGTGCAGGTCAGGACGGGATGGGCTCACCGAATGGATTTTGATAAAGCGCTCCGGACCTCCGGGGCGCTTTTGTTGTCATGTCGTCCGTATTGTATGATATTTTTACGTTGGTGTCTAAAATATTTACATTTCCGTTTTTTCTTGTTATTGGATAATGAGTTGCAAGTTAAATGTATATGCGAATGGCTCGTTTGTTGACCGTATCAATGCCGACAAACTTGAAGTGAAACTACAGTACGTTTACGCATGATCCGTTTTTTTAAGATTTCGTTGAAGGCATTGCAGCGTTTCAAGACGGCCGCTATCCTCAATTTACTGGGGCTTGCGCTGGCTTTCACGGCCTTTCTGGTCATTGTGCTGCATACTTGGAACGAGTATAACTATGATAACTACCACCCGAACAAGGAGCATATTTTTAAAGTCGAGTTTTTGCGGGACAATAATACCTGGGAGGATGGTTATGCACGGGTATTGTTCGAACACCTCTTTTCCGGATCCCCGCAAATCCGGGCCTACGGTATTTTCATGGATTACGCATTTGGGCCGGGGGTGCCGATGTCTCCGGGCGCCCATCCCGGAGAATTGGTGTATTATGAGAAGGTAGATCGCATTACGCCCGGATTTACGGATGTAATCCATTTCGATATCCTGGAAGGGAATGTGAAGGCGATTGCCGACCCCGATCAGGTATTGATTCCGGAGAGCGTCGCCCGGAAATTTTTTGGTAAAGAGAGCGCCGTGGGTAAGCCGATCGTTTTGCTGGATGCATTGAGTGCGGGAGGTAAAATAAAAGTATCGGCCAATCAGGAGCTAAACGCGGTGTTGTATGTAGGTGGTGTGTATCGGAATTTTCCTGAAAACTCCCGGATCCGGAACGTCATCTATTCGGGTATTCCTCCGCAGGAGATGATGCACGAGTGGTATACCGGAGGATACCGGGCCTATGTTTTGTTGGAAGACCCTGCCCGGGCCGGAACTTTGGCGGAAACCCTGACCGAAAAGAACCGGGAGTTGCTTTCCGGACTAGTTATCCATAAAATCCGGTTCCGGCCGTTGACCGATCTCTATTTTGCCGAGAAAGCCAAGGGCGATACCGCTCCCGGCGGGAACAAACAGCTGACCGATATCCTCCTGGTGGTGGCTGTGCTGATCCTGGTGGTGGCTGTTGTCAACTATGTCAATTTTTCGGTTGCGTTGACGCCTGCCCGCATCAGGGGCATCAATACACAAAAAGTGTTGGGATGTTCCGTCGGTACCATTCGCAGGAATATTGTTTCGGAAGCGGTTATGATGACCGTTACGGCCTATCTGCTGGCCTTGCTGGTCACGTCGGTCGTCTTCAGGCACGGGTTGTTGAACCGTTTGCTTGGTAACGGGCTGTCGCTTTCGGACCATTTGCCGTTGGTGGGGATGACTTTCGCGCTGGCTTTGATTGTGGGAGCGATAGCTGGACTCTATCCGGCGTGGCATATGACGGCATACCCTCCGGTCATGCTTCTCAACGGCTCGTTTGCGGCGACCGGGCGTGCCAAAATGTTGCGGAAGGCATTGATCGGTTTTCAATACGTGGTGTCTATCGTGCTCATTATTTGCGCCTTCGTGATACAGCTCCAGCACCGTTATGTGAGCCGTACCGATGTCGGTTTTGATAAGGAGCATATCCTGCAGGTAAGGCTTTCGCCGGGAACCGGCGCAAAGAGTGAATTGTTCCGCCAAAAGCTGATCCGACATGCCGGAATTGTCGATGTGGCGTTTGCCGAAGATGAATTTGTCCGGGATGAGGGGAAAGCCCATATTGCCTATTATTATCAAAACGAGCGGTTAACGCAGTATTGGATCGGGGTTTCACATAACTTCCCCGCCGTGATGGGCATTCCTATCGTAGCCGGCCGGGATTTCCGGTCTGGAGATGAAATGCCGGTAGCGGGCCATGCCGTCTGCATTGTCAATGAAACGGTTGCGAAAGAGTTGGCTTCGGTTTCGGCCGGGAAGCGAGGAGAAAAGACAAGTGCGGATTATCGGAAAATTGCCGGGGATACTTTCTTGGATTACCGTACGACGGTCCGCATTGCGGGGGTCTTTAAGGATATCAATTTCGAATCGTTATACCGCCCGATCGAGCCGCTCGGATTGTGGGTCGCTTCGCCGGGACACTACCGGTATGATAAACCGTATGGCTATTCGTATGTCAAGGTCACTGGTAACCCGCTGGCAGCCATTGACCACATCCGGGCTACGTTAGAGGAACTCGATCCGGTCTATCCTCCCCAAATCGATTTCTTGGATGCAGCGATGGACGCCTTGTACCAAAAGACCCGGAATCAGGGGACAATCGTGATTTTATTCAGCCTGATTGCAGTGCTGCTCGCAATTATGGGGGTATTCGGCCTCGTGATGTTCGAAGCGCAAAGCAGACGCAAGGAGATTGCCGTACGGCGCGTGTTCGGTGCTACCGTTCCGGAAGTGTTGATGCTGTTCAATTCGGGATTCGTGAAAATCGTTCTCATTTGTTTCGTCGTGTCGGTTCCGCTGGCTTGGTTCGGAATACATAAATGGCTGGAGAGTTTTGCGTACCGGGCACCGATCCGTATTTGGGTTTTTGTTGTCCCGCTGTTGCTGGTACTGATCCTGACCGTATTGACAGTGACTTTCCAAAGCTACCGGGTTGCCACGACCAATGCGGTGAAATCGTTGAAAGGGTAAGTAATCCTGTTCTTATCGGTTTTGTTCGATACCGGTAAACGTCTGCTGAAGATTAGCAGATTTGGCTGATTCGGAGGACCGGCCGAATCCAAAACAAGAAGGCGGGGCCATCCATGGCCCCGCCTTCTTAACAATATGTATGCAAGGAAATTATCTATTCCTGCGACTGTGTACCTACCATTGAATTGTAATCGTCCATCGACCCGACGAGAATGCTTTGGTACTTCGGTTCGCCCGTACCGGCCGGAATCAGGTGGCCGCAAATTACGTTCTCTTTCAGCTTCTCGAGCGGGTCGCTCTTGCCGAGTATGGCCGCTTCGTTCAGCACTTTGGTCGTCTCCTGGAACGATGCTGCCGACATGAAGCTGCTGGTTTGCAGTGCCGCACGGGTAATACCCTGCAGGATCTGGTTCGAGGTGGCAGGGATGACGTCGCGTACCTCGACCGGTTTCTGGTCTTTGCGTTTGAGTACAGAGTTCTCGTCACGCAATTTGCGCACGGTGATGATCATCCCGGCGCGCATCGTAGGCGACTCGCCCGGATCGGTCACGACGACCTTGTCGTACAGTTCGTCGTTGACCTCCATGAACTCCCACTTGTCGACGATCTGCTCGGGCAGGAAACGGGTATCGCCCGGATCGTCGATCTGTACCTTGTTCATCATCTGGCGCACGATCACCTCGAAGTGCTTGTCGTTGATCTTCACACCCTGCATGCGGTATACCTCCTGTACCTCGTTGACGATGTACTCCTGGACCTTAGTCGGGCCCTGGATGGCCAGAATATCGCCCGGAGTGATCGCTCCGTCCGAAAGCGGCGTACCGGCACGGACATAGTCGTTCTCCTGCACGAGGATCTGACGAGACAGCGGTACGAGGTAACGCTTCACGTCGCCCATTTTCGAGGTAACGACGATTTCGCGGTTGCCCCGCTTGATCTTTCCGAACGAAATCTCACCGTCGATTTCAGATACGATGGCGGGATTCGACGGGTTACGGGCCTCGAAGAGCTCGGTAACACGCGGCAGACCGCCGGTGATATCACCCGCCTTACCGATGGCGCGCGGGATCTTGATCAGGATTTCGCCTGCTTTGATCGTAGCATCCTCTTTCACGACGATGTGAGCGCCGACAGGCAGGTTGTATTGCTTCTGCTCGTCGCCTTTCTTGTCGAGAATCTTGATGACCGGGTTCTTCGTCTTGTCTTTCGACTCGATGATCACCTTTTCACGGAAGCCCGTCTGTTCGTCGAACTCGTCGCGGTAGGTGACGTTCTCGATGACGTTCTCGAAGGCGATCTTACCGTCGTATTCCGAGATGATAACCGCATTGTACGGATCCCATTCGCAGATCAGGTCGCCCTTTTTCACCAGGTCGCCGTCGTTCATATAAAGTGTCGAGCCGTATTGCAGGTTGTGCGTATAGAGTACGATGTCGGTGTTGACATCGACGATGCGCATCTCCGCGAGGCGGCTGATGACCATATTGACCTCTTTGCCTGCTTCGTTCTTGCTCTTGACGGTGCGCAGATCGTCGATCTCGAGGCGGCCTTCGTAGCGGGAAACGACACTGTTGTCGGTTGCCACACCTCCGGCGACACCACCGACGTGGAAGGTACGCAGCGTCAGCTGGGTACCCGGCTCGCCGATGGACTGCGCGGCGATTACGCCGACCACTTCGCCTTTCTGTACCATGCGTGCGGTAGCCAGGTTGCGGCCGTAGCACTTCGCACAGACGCCCTTGCGGGATTCGCAGGTCAATACCGAACGGATATCGACCGATTCGATACCGGCGGCATCGATAGCCGCAGCGATATTTTCGGTGATCTCTTCTCCGGCAGCGACGATCAGTTCGCCCGTGTGCGGGTTGTGCACGTCGTGCACGGTGGTACGTCCGATAATGCGTTCGTAGAGGGTTTGCACCACGTCTTCATTGCGCTTGATGGCCGTAGCCGTCAGGCCGCGGAGCGTGCCGCAGTCCTCTTCGCTGATGATCACGTCCTGCGCTACGTCGACCAGACGACGCGTCAGGTAACCGGCGTCGGCCGTCTTCAGTGCGGTATCGGCCAGACCTTTACGGGCACCGTGCGTCGAGATGAAGTACTCCAGTACCGACAAACCCTCTTTGAAGTTCGAAAGGATCGGGTTTTCGATGACCTGACCGCCTTCTGCTCCCGATTTCTGCGGTTTGGCCATCAGGCCGCGCATACCGGAAAGCTGGCGAATCTGCTCTTTCGAACCACGGGCTCCCGAGTCCAACATCATATAGACCGGATTGAAACCCTGCATGTCCGAGGTGAGGTGGTCGAGCACCGTCTTGGTCAGCTTCATGTTGATATTGGTCCAGATATCGATGATCTGGTTGTAACGCTCGTTGTTGGTGATAAGACCCATGTTGTAGCTCTCCATCACCTCGTCCACGCGTTCGTAGCCCTCCTGTACCAGCTTGTCTTTCTCTTCGGGGATGATGACCGCGTCGAGGTTGAACGACAAGCCGCCCTTGAACGCCATTTGATAACCGAGGTTCTTGATCGCGTCGAGGAACTCGGCAGCCTTGTCGGCACCGGCTTTCTTCATCACCAGTGCGATGATGTCGCGCAGTGAACGTTTGGTCAATACCTCGTTGAGGTATCCCACCTCTTTGGGGACCACCTGATTGAACAGGATACGTCCGATCGTGGTATCGATCAGTTTCTTGACCGGCTGGTCGTTCTCGTCAAGCGTGTCGGCCATCACCTTCACTTTGGCATGCAGGCCTGCACGGTTTTCGTTATAGGCGATGATCGCTTCTTCGGGTCCGTAGAAAGCGAGTCCTTCGCCTTTCGAACCAGCACGCTCTTTGGTGATATAATACAGACCGAGTACCATGTCCTGCGACGGCACCGTGATCGGCGCGCCGTTGGCCGGGTTCAGGATGTTGTGCGAACCGAGCATCAGCAACTGGGCCTCCAAAATGGCTGCATTGCCCAGCGGCAGGTGCACGGCCATCTGGTCGCCGTCGAAGTCGGCGTTGAAGGCGGTACAAGCCAGCGGGTGCAATTGCAGGGCCTTGCCCTCGATCAGTTTGGGCTGGAAAGCCTGGATACCGAGCCGGTGCAGGGTCGGTGCACGGTTCATCAGTACCGGGTGGCCTTTGATCACGTTCTCGAGGATATCCCAGATCACCGGGTCTTTGCGGTCGATAATCTTCTTGGCCGATTTAACGGTCTTGACAATACCGCGTTCGATCAGCTTGCGGATGACGAAAGGCTTGTACAGCTCGGCTGCCATGTCTTTCGGAATACCCATCTCGTGCATCTTCAGCTCGGGGCCGACGACGATTACCGAACGGGCCGAATAGTCGACACGTTTACCGAGCAGGTTCTGGCGGAAACGTCCCTGTTTACCCTTCAGACTATCCGAAAGCGATTTGAGCGGGCGGTTCGATTCCGTCTTCACGGCATTGCTTTTGCGCGAGTTGTCGAACAGGGAATCCACGGCCTCCTGCAACATGCGTTTCTCGTTGCGCAGGATGACATCCGGTGCTTTGATTTCGATCAACCGTTTCAGACGGTTGTTACGGATAATCACGCGACGGTACAGGTCGTTCAGGTCGGAAGTGGCGAAACGGCCGCCGTCCAGCGGAACGAGGGGACGCAGTTCTGGCGGGATCACGGGGATCACCTTGAGGATCATCCACTCGGGTTTATTCACTTCGCGCGATTCGCGGAATGCTTCCACGACGTGCAGGCGCTTGAGTGCTTCGGCCTTGCGCTGCTGCGAGGTCTCCGTGCTGGCCTTGTGGCGCAGCGAATAGGAGAGCTCGTCGAGGTCCACGCGCTGCAACAGCGTGTAGATCGCTTCGGCGCCCATCATGGCGATGAACTTGTCCGGGTCGGAGTCGTCGAGCTGTTGGTTGCCTTTGGGCAAAGCATTGACGATATCGAGGTACTCTTTCTCTGCCAGCAGGTCGAGTTCGGCCACGCCGTTCACAGCGGCGGCTCCCGGCTGAACCACTACGTAACGTTCGTAGTAAATGATCGCTTCGAGTTTCTTGGTCGGGATCCCCAACAGGTAGCCGATTTTCGAGGGCAGCGAACGGAAATACCAGATATGCGCTACCGGAACGACCAGCGAAATGTGCCCCATACGTTCGCGGCGCACCTTCTTCTCGGTCACTTCCACGCCGCAACGGTCGCAGACGATGCCTTTGTAGCGGATACGCTTGTACTTGCCGCAATGGCATTCGTAGTCTTTGACCGGACCGAAAATGCGCTCGCAAAAGAGGCCGTCGCGTTCCGGCTTGTACGTACGGTAGTTTATCGTCTCAGGCTTGAGGACCTCTCCGCTCGAATTTTCCAGAATCTCCTCGGGAGATGCCAGACCAATCGAAATCTTCGAGAATCCGCTTTGTGCCTTGTTGTCTTTCTTGAATGACATATTTTTACTCCTTTTATTTATTCATCAAACTTCGTCAGCCGTGTGCGGTGCGACTCCGGGGCAGGAAACCGATTTGGGAGACGATGAACGCTCCCCGTGCCTTTTGCTTTTGCTTTTGTTTCTGCTTCCGGCTGCAGCCTTCCGGCTAAGCACCTTAGTCCAGCTTGACGCTGATGGCCAGACCCCGCAGTTCGTGCAGCAGCACGTTGAGCGATTCGGGAATACCGGCTTGCGGCAGGTTGTCGCCTTTGACGATCGCTTCGTAAGCTTTGGCACGGCCCATTACGTCGTCGGACTTGATCGTCAGGATCTCCTGCAGGATGTTGGCGGCTCCGAATGCCTCGAGCGCCCACACCTCCATCTCACCGAAACGCTGACCGCCGAACTGCGCTTTACCGCCGAGGGGCTGCTGCGTAATGAGCGAGTACGGACCGATCGAGCGGGCGTGCATCTTGTCATCGACCATGTGGCCCAGTTTGAGCATGTAGATCACGCCCACTGTCGCCGGCTGGTCGAAACGTTCGCCCGTACCGCCGTCGAAGAGGTAGGTGCGGCCGCTGCGCGGTACGCCTGCCTGTGCGGTGTACTCGTTGATCTGTTCGAGCGATGCCCCGTCGAAAATCGGCGTGGCGAACTTCAGTCCCAATTCACGGCCGGCCCAACCGAGCACGGTTTCGTAAATCTGGCCGAGGTTCATACGCGAAGGCACACCCAACGGGTTCAGCACGATGTCGACGATCGAACCGTCTTCGAGGAACGGCATATCTTCGTCGCGCACCACCTTGGCCACGATACCTTTGTTACCGTGGCGGCCGGCCATTTTATCGCCCACGCGGAGTTTACGCTTTTTCGCGATGTAAACTTTCGCAAGCTGGATGATGCCGGCGGGCAGTTCGTCACCGTTGGTGAGGTTGTACTTGTCGCGTTTGAGCACGGCATCAGCCTCTTTGTATTTGATGATATAGTTGTTGATCGTCTTTTCCACCAGCGAATCCAAATGGGCGTCGCCCGTCCATTTGTCCGCCGCTACGTTCAGGAAGTCGATCTCCCCGAGCATTTTCTGCGTAAAACGGGTGCCTTTGGCAACGATCTCCACGCCGAAGTAGTCGCGGATACCGGCGGTCGTCTTGTCTTTGAGCAGGACGGCCAGTTTTTCGAGAAGGCGGCTGCGCAGGACTTCGGCCTGTTCGTTGAACGCCATGTCGAGCTTTTCGAGTTGTGCCTTTTCTGCGGCTTTGCTCTTTTTGCCGTCACGGTTGGCCCGGCTGAACAGTTTTTTGTCCACGACAACGCCGAAGAGCGAAGGTTGTGCTTTCAGCGAGGCATCCTTCACATCGCCCGCTTTATCGCCGAAGATCGCACGGAGCAGTTTCTCCTCGGGAGACGGATCGCTTTCGCCTTTCGGCGTGATCTTACCGATCAGGATATCGCCCGGTTTGATGTTCGCACCGATGCGGATAATGCCGTTTTCGTCGAGATCCTTGGTGGCGTCTTCGCTCACGTTCGGGATATCCGAGGTGAGTTCCTCGACGCCGCGTTTCGTGTCGCGCACCTCCATGATGTACTCGTCGACATGCACCGAAGTGAAGATGTCGTCGCGCATCATCCGTTCGGAGATCACGATGGCGTCCTCGAAATTGTAACCCTTCCACGGCATGAAAGCCACTTTCAGGTTGCGTCCCAGTGCCAACTCGCCTTTCTGCGTCGAATAGCCTTCGGTCAGGATCTGGCCCTTGGTTACCTGCTCACCCTTGCGGACGATCGGTTTGAGGGTGATCGACGTATTCTGGTTGGTTTTGCGGTAACGCGGAAGGTTATAAGTCGTTACCTCGGGATCGAAGCTGACGAGCTTCTCTTCGTCGGTACGTTCGTATTTGACCTGAATCTGGGTAGCATCTGAGAAAACAACCTCGCCGTTACCTTCGGCAACGATCTGAATGCGGCTGTCCCCGATCATGTCGTCTTCCAGGCCGGTACCGACGATCGGTGCCTCGGGCATTACCAACGGTACGGCCTGACGCATCATGTTCGAACCCATCAGCGCGCGGTTCGCGTCGTCGTGCTCGAGGAACGGGATCAGGCTGGCCGCGATCGATGCGATCTGGTTCGGCGCGACGTCCATCAGGTTTACCTCTTTATCGGTTACTACCGGGAAGTCGCCTTCGTAACGCGCCTTGATCTTATCCGCGTTCAGGAAATGGCCTTTATCGTCGAGCGGGGCATTCGCCTGTGCGATGACCAGACCCTCCTCCTCTTCGGCGCTCAGGTAAACGACATCGCTGTTCTTGAGATCCACGACGCCGTCCTCTACCTTGCGGTAGGGGGTTTCGATGAAGCCCATGTCGCTGATCTTCGCATAGACGCACAGCGACGAAATCAGACCGATGTTCGGTCCCTCCGGAGTTTCGATCGGGCAGAGACGGCCGTAATGCGTATAGTGTACGTCGCGCACCTCGAAACCGGCGCGTTCGCGCGACAGACCACCGGGACCGAGGGCCGACAGACGGCGTTTGTGCGTCATTTCGGCCAGCGGATTGGTCTGGTCCATGAACTGCGAAAGCTGATTCGTGCCGAAGAACGAATTGATCACCGACGAAAGGGTCTTCGCATTGATCAGGTCTACGGGGGTGAACACTTCGTTGTCGCGGACGTTCATGCGTTCGCGGATCGTACGCGCCATGCGCACGAAACCCACGCTGAACTGGTTGGCCAGCTGTTCGCCCACCGTGCGGACACGGCGGTTGCTCAGGTGGTCGATGTCGTCCACGTCGGTTTTCGAGTTGATCAGCGAGATCAGGTATTTGATGATCGCGATCATATCCTCGCGGGTCAGTACCCTGACCTCCGGGGAGATGTCGAGACTCAGTTTCTTGTTGATCCGGAAGCGGCCCACGTCGCCCAGGTCGTACCGCTTGTCGGAGAAGAACAGTTTCTCGATCACGTCGCGAGCGGTCGCCTCATCGGGCGGTTCGGAGTTGCGCAACTGGCGGTAGATGTACACCACGGCCTCTTTTTCTGAGTTGCACGGGTCCTTCTGCAGCGTATTGTAGACGATCGAGAAGTCGATACTCCCCGGAGCCTCTTTGTGGATCAGGATGCTCTTTGCGCCCGATTCGACGATATCCTCGATGTGGCGCTCTTCGAGTACCGTTTCGCGGTCGATGATGATTTCGTTACGTTCGATCGAAACCACCTCGCCGGTATCTTCGTCGACGAAATCTTCCACCCATGTCTTCAGCACACGGGCAGCAAGGCGCTGGCCCACCACTTTTTTAAGGTTGGCCTTGGTGACCTTGACCTCTTCGGCCAGGTCGAATATCTCTAAAATCTGACGGTCGCTCTCGAAGCCGATGGCGCGGAGCAGGGTGGTGACCGGCAGTTTCTTTTTACGGTCGATGTAAGCGTACATCACGTTGTTGATGTCTGTCGCGAACTCGATCCAGGAACCCTTGAAGGGGATGATACGGGCGGAATAAAGCTTCGTCCCGTTCGTATGGGTGCTCTGTCCGAAGAAGACGCCGGGCGAACGGTGCAACTGGGATACGATGACGCGCTCGGCGCCGTTGATAACGAACGTGCCGCGGGGAGTCATGTAGGGGATCGTCCCGAAATAGACATCCTGGACTACCGTGTCGAAATCTTCGTGTTCAGGGTCTGTACAGTATAATTTCAGTTTGGCTTTTAACGGAACACTGTACGTGAGGCCGCGTTCCAGGCACTCGTCGATCGAGTAACGGGGCGGATCGACGTAGTAGTCGATGAATTCCAGCACGAAGTTGTTGCGGGTATCGGTGATCGGGAAGTTCTCCATGAAAACCTTGTAGAGGCCTTCGTTCTTCCGGTTCTCCGCAGTGGTGTCCAGTTGAAAAAAGTCTTGAAAGGATTTGAGCTGCACCTCCAGCAAATCGGGATAGGGCATCCTGTTTTTGACCGAAGAGAAGCTGATACGTTTATTATCTGTTTTTTGGGACATTGGATCCAATATTAAATTTGAAGACTAGAACTGTTGCTGTACATCTTATCCCTTAGCGGTCCGAAGCGCGTGCGGGAATGGTCCCATCCGTGGCACGATGAAAATAAAAAGGGGAACTCTCCGGGCCGAAAACGGGCGACTCTTCACAGAGGCCCGTAATGTTAAATGAGAAAAGGTATAGAGTCTATCTGCATAGACTCTACACCTGATATGTTGTTGACGATTAAGTAATTGTTACTTAAGCTCAACTTCAGCACCAGCCTCTTCCAGCTGAGATTTGATCTGTTCTGCTTCTTCTTTGGAAACGCCCTCTTTAACTGTTTTGGGAGCGCCATCAACCAGATCCTTGGCCTCTTTCAGACCCAGGCCGGTGATATCCTTAACGGCTTTAACTACCTGCAGCTTAGCCTGGCCTGCGTTGGCGAGAACCACGTCGAAAGAGGTCTTCTCAGCAGCAGCGGCAGCGCCACCTTCAGCGGGAGCAGCGGCAACAGCAACAGCAGCAGCAGCGGGCTCAATTCCGTATTCGTCTTTCAGAATACCAGCAAGTTCGTTTACTTCCTTAACTGTCAAGTTTACCAACTCCTCAGCTAATTTTTTGATATCGGCCATTGTATTTAAAATTTAAAAATGTTAGACGATTAGTAATGATTAATTTCTTTCTTCGAGGCTCTTCACGAGACCTGCGATTTTTTGACCGGCTGAAGCCTGCAGCGCAGAAATAACATTCTTTGCAGGAGACTGCAGCAGTCCGATGATGTCGCCAATAAGTTCTTCACGAGACTTGATGTTCACCAGAGCGTCGATCGATTCGTCGCCCAGATAGACGCAACCCTCTACCACGGCAGCTTTGAGCACCGGCTTGGGAGATTCCTTGCGGAACTCTTTGATCAGCTTGGCAGGGGCTTTGCCCGTGTCGGAGAACATGACCGATGTCTCGCCCTTGAGGGCGGGCATCAGCTCGGCATCCGCTTTGGATACCTGTTCCAGAGCCTTAATGAAGAGAGTATTCTTGACTACTACCAGTTTCACATCTTTTTCGAAGCAGACCCTGCGCAGTTTGGCAGTCTGTTCTGCATTCAGTTCGGAAGTGTCTGTCAGATAGAAGTGAGCGTACTGTTGAAGCTTATCGGCTAAACTGTTAATGATAACTGTTTTTTCTTCCCTGTTCATCGTTTTCCGTTTTATTTGATGTCAACCGATTTGGGGTCTACCGCTAAGCCGGGGCTCATCGTAGAAGACAAGTATATGCTCTGTACGTAAGTACCTTTGGCAGCCGTGGGTTTGAGCTTATTGATCATGGACATAAACTCCTTGGCGTTCTCGATAATCTGGTCGGCCGTGAAGCTTACTTTGCCGATCGAAGAGTGAACGATACCGAATTTGTCGACTTTGAAGTCGATTTTACCGGCTTTCACTTCCGTTACAGCTTTGCCCACTTCCATGGTAACCGTGCCTGTTTTGGGGTTCGGCATCAGACCGCGCGGACCCAGAATGCGTCCGAGCGCTCCGACCTTGGCCATTACGTTGGGTGTCGTGATAATGACGTCCACATCGGTCCAACCGCCTTTGATCTTCTCGATGTATTCGTCCAGTCCAACATAATCAGCGCCGGCCTCTTTTGCCTCGTTCTCCTTGTCGGGAGTGCAAAGCACCAGAACACGCACCTGTTTTCCAGTACCATGAGGCAGGGTAACGACACCCCTCACCATCTGGTTGGATTTGCGCGGGTCAACCCCGAGGCGCACGTCCAGGTCGACGGAAGCATCGAATTTCGTAAAGGTGATCTCCTTTAGAAGAGCTGCCGCCTCGCCTAGCTTGTACACTTTACCGGTTTCAACCTTAGCAAGAGCCGTTTTTCTGTTTTTGGTCAGCTTACTCATTTTCAGTAATTTTTGTCAATTACAAACTAGGAAATTCACCAACTACGTTGATACCCATACTACGGGCCGTACCGGCAACCATCCGCATTGCTGACTCAAGAGTGAAGCAGTTCAGGTCAGGCATTTTATCCTCTGCGATCGCTTTGACCTGATCCCAGGTTACCTGGCCCACTTTTTTGCGGTTCGGCTCGGCCGATCCACTCTGAAGCTTTGCTGCCTCCTTGAGCTGTACGGCTACGGGCGGCTGCTTGACAACGAAATCGAACGACTTGTCGCCATATACGGTGATAATGACAGGAAGTACTTTCCCCGCCTTGTCCTGGGTCCTCGCATTGAACTGCTTGCAGAAGTCCATGATGTTGACTCCCTTGGAGCCAAGTGCAGGACCTACTGGAGGCGAAGGATTTGCGGCACCACCTTTGATCTGCAATTTAATAAATGCAGCAACCTCTTTTGCCATAATTTTCCTTTGGTTAATTATTCTTTTTCAACTTGCATGAAGCTCAACTCCATAGGAGTCTTGCGCCCGAAAATCTTCACGGAAACCGTAAGTTTCTTCCGGTCGTTGTCCACAGCCTCGATCGTGCCCGAGAAGCTTGAGAACGGGCCGTCGATTACTTTGACTGTCTCTCCGACGAAGAAAGGAACTTCGTTTTCCTCTTCACTCTCACTTAATTCATCGACACGGCCTAAGATACGGCTCACTTCCTGGGGGCGAAGAGGGGTTGCCTCCATGGAGTTGCCTTTGGTGTCGTTGAGGAAGCCTAAAACGTTGGGAGTGTTGCGAAGAATAAACGGGATTTCTCCTACCAGGGCAGCTTCGACTAATACATAGCCCGGATAAGACACACGTTCCTTACTGACTTTTTTACCGTTGCGAATCTGGTAAATCTTTTCAGTAGGAATCAGAACCTGGGAGATATAGTTTTCCAGGTGGGACTGGCGCACTTCGTTTTCGATGTACTCCTTCACCTTTTTTTCTTTACCTCCGATGGCACGCACGACGTACCATTGCTTCTGCTCTTTTTCACTCATCTTTATTAACCTGCTTGTAAAGAAAATTAATAAAGAATGCTATATATAGCTTTCATGATGTTCTCAAAGGTGAGGTCCATAGCCAGTACCACCAACGCGAGTAAAAGGGAAGCAACCATGACGATTACTGCGGAGTGGGATAATTGGTTAATAGAGGGCCACGTCACTTTTTGAACAAGCTCTGTGTAGGATTCTTTGAAGTAAGTTACAATTTTCATAATTGTACTGTTTTTTTCGCACGAGTGGAGAGATTCGAACTCCCATCAACGGTTTTGGAGACCGCTATTCTACCCTTGAACTACACTCGTAAGGAGCAGTGCGGCCGAGACCGCACTGCGGAATTATCAAAAATTATTTGATGATCTTGGTAATCTGACCGGCACCTACCGTACGGCCACCTTCGCGGATAGCGAAACGCAGACCGACGTTCAAAGCGACGGGGTAGATCAGGGTAACCTTGATGGTCACGTTGTCACCCGGCATCACCATGTCAACACCTTCGGGCAGTTCGACCTCGCCGGTGATGTCCATCGTACGCAGGTAGAACTGCGGACGGTATTTGTGGTGGAACGGAGTGTGACGGCCACCCTCTTCCTTCTTCAGGATGTAGACCTCAGCCTCGAATTCGGTGTGCGGAGTGATAGAACCCGGTTTGGCGACGACCATACCGCGTTTTACATCCTTCTTATCGATACCGCGCAGCAACAGACCTACGTTGTCGCCGGCCTCGCCCTGATCGAGCAACTTGCGGAACATCTCGACGCCGGTACAAGTCGAAGTCATCGATTTTTCCTGCAGACCGGTGATCTCTACGGGGTCACCTACGTGGATAATACCGGTTTCGATACGGCCCGTAACAACGGTACCGCGGCCGGTGATCGAGAATACGTCCTCGACAGGCATCAGGAACGGTTTCTCATTCTCACGCGGAGGCAGCGGAATGTAAGTATCGACAGCTTCCATCAGCTCCATGATCTTGTCTTCCCACTGAGCTTCGCCGTTCAGACCGCCGAGGGCAGAACCGCGGATGATGGGGGTGTTGTCACCGTCGAATTCGTATTTGCTCAACAGGTCGCGAACCTCGAGCTCAACCAAGTCGAGCATCTCGGGATCGTCCACCATATCGCATTTGTTCAGGAACACGACGATACGCGGTACGTTCACCTGACGGGCGAGCAGTACGTGCTCGTTGGTCTGGGGCATCGGACCGTCGGTAGCGGCAACCACCAGGATCGCGCCGTCCATCTGGGCGGCACCGGTAACCATGTTCTTCACATAGTCGGCGTGGCCCGGGCAGTCAACGTGGGCATAGTGACGATTGGCAGTCTGGTACTCCACGTGAGAGGTGTTGATGGTGATACCGCGCTCTTTTTCCTCGGGAGCGTTGTCGATCGAGTCGAAAGAACGGAGTTCAGAGAGACCTTTTTTTGCAAGTACGGTGGTAATTGCGGCGGTAAGAGTGGTTTTACCGTGGTCTACGTGTCCGATGGTACCGACGTTCACGTGCGGCTTGGACCTGTCAAATTTTTCTTTTGCCATGTTTGAAATCTATTTAGGAATTAATTGTCTAACTATTGTTTGTTGCTCTGTGTTCTCAACCGTTCGTCGTTCCGCCGCCTGTATCCTGCGGCCAGTCCTGTCCGGTGTGGGCGGAGATGGATTCGAACCACCGAAGTCGAAGACAGCAGATTTACAGTCTGCCCCATTTGGCCACTCTGGTATCCGCCCGTACGGCGGCGCATCGCTACGCCGGGTGTTGCGCCTCTTTCCTGTTTCGGTCCCCTCTGAAAGTTCTGAAACTCCGGTTTTCAGGGAGATACCCGTCAGTTTGCAGGGTTTTGAGGACGACAAAATTACGCATTATTTGCAAATACGCAAACATTACCTGCCAAAATCAGCCGTTTCGGGAGAAAATTACCCTCTTCCACCGGCTGAAAAGGTCTGCAAAAGGGCGAAATCGGCCTCAAAGGTACAATCTATTTTTTGAATAAGGAAATTTTTTTGCGACAAAAACTTAGCGAGAGGATAAATTCCTAACAATTTATCCACAATCACGAAGTGCTGTTCTTTGCAACATCCTGTTACAATACAGTTCCGGCAAAGCGTGATCAAAGGGCGGTTTACAGCGTCTCTTGAACCGGCGTGGCCTTTTTCGTATCGAAGTCGTATGTGGCGGTCAGCGCGAAATCGAGCTGTTTGCGTGCCAGGTCGGCCCGCATGACGCGAATGCGGACGCCGTCGCCGAGGGTGAAAATACGTCCCGTACGTTCGCCCCGGAGACAGTAGTTCTCTTCGTCGAAAGTGTAGTAGTCGTCCGTCAGGTCGCGCAGCGACACCATCCCTTCGATCTTCGTGTCGTCCAGTTCGATGTAGATTCCCCACTCCGTGACGCCCGAGATGTGCCCGTCGAACTCCTGGTCGAGCTTGTCGAGCATGAACTCTACCATTTTGTACTTGATCGACGCGCGCTCGGCATCGGCGGCGCGGATCTCCATTGCCGACGAGTGTTCGCACAATCCTTCGTAGTATTCCTTGTCTTCGGATTTACCCCCGGCCAGGTAGTGCGCCAGCAGGCGGTGCACCATCATGTCCGGGTACCGGCGGATCGGCGAGGTGAAGTGCGTGTAGTAATCGAAGGCCAGCCCGTAGTGTCCGATATTCGTAGTCGTATAAGTCGCTTTGGCCATCGTCCGGATCGCAAGTGTCGAAATGAGGTTCTCCTCCTGTTTGCCGTGAACGTTCGTCATCAGCTTGTTGATGTCCTTGGCGAGCGCTTTGCCGACGGCATCGCTTTTCATCTGGTAGCCGAAGCGCATGACGAAACTGCGTAGTTGGGCGAGCTTGTCGGAATTGGGTTTGTCGTGCACGCGGTAGACGAACGTGCGTTCGCTGTTCTGCACCCCTTGGCGTTTACGTCCCACGAACTCGGCTACTTTGCGGTTGGCCAGCAGCATAAACTCTTCGATCAGTTGGTTGGCTTCCTTCATCTCCTTGAAATAGACGCGCAGCGGCTTGCCGTTTTCATCGAGGTCGAATTTCGCCTCTTCGCGTTCGAAGCTGATTGAGCCGTTACGGAAACGCGCGGCGCGCAGCTTGCGGGCCAGCGCATTGAGCGCCGTAATCTCGTCGGAAAGGTCGCCCTGGCCGGATTCGATTACCTGCTGCGCTTCGTCGTAGGTGAACCGGCGATCGGAAAGGATCACCGTACGGCCGAACCATTCGTTCTGTACCTCGGCCTCTTCGTTGAGTTCGAATACGGCTGAAAAGCAGAATTTCTCTTCGTTGGGCCGCAGTGAACACAGTCCGTTCGAGAGGCGCTCGGGGAGCATCGGGATCGTCCGGTCCACCAGATATACCGATGTGGCGCGGTTTTCTGCCTCGGCATCGATGATGTCGCCCGGATGGACGTAATAGGTTACATCGGCGATGTGCACGCCCACTTCTATATTGCCGTTGGGCAGACGGCGCATCGAAAGCGCATCGTCGAAATCCTTGGCGTCGGCGGGGTCGATCGTGAGGGTCGTAATGCCGCGGAAATCCCGCCGGGCGGCGATTTCGTCTGCGGACAGCTCGGCCGGGATTTTGTCGGCTTCCTGCTCCACCTCTTTGGGATAGGTATAGGGAAGGTCGTATTCGGCCAGGATCGCATGCATTTCGGTGTTGTTGTCACCCGGAGTACCCAGTACGTCGACAATCTCACCCGCGGGATTTTTCATCGTGTCGGGCCATTCGGTGACCCGTACCAGCACTTTTTGACCGTCTTTTGCTCCCTTCAGGTCGCGCAGCGGAATGAATACGTCGGTAGGGAACTTGCGGCTGTCCACTTTCACGAATGCGAAACTGTCCGACAGTTCCAGTACGCCCACGTATTTTTTGTCCGAATGTTCGAGTATCTCGATTACCTCTCCTTCGGGGTTCATCTCTTTTTTTGCCTTGCGGGTGATCGCTACCTTTACGCGGTCGCCGTGCAGCACATGGCCGGCGTGCCGCGAGTTTACATAGATATCTTTGTCCAAACCTTCGACTTTGACATAGAAAGCCCCGGAAGAGGTCATATCTACGATCCCTTCGAAAGTTTCGCGTTTTGCGTTGCTGAGGCGGTATTTGCCTTCCGCGACCAGTTCGATCGTCCTTTCATCGAGCAGGGACCGGACGACGCTGCGCACTTCGTCTTTTTCATCGCGTGTCATTGCGCCGGTGGCGGTGATCAGGTTCTTAACGGAATAGCGCTTGTCCGGCAGGGTGCGGAACAACTCTGAAATCAAAGATGCGATGCTGCCCGATGTTTTTGTTTTCACCTTCCCTTTTGAAGGTTTTTTCTTGTTTTTCGTCATTCTCTTTCTATATAATCGGTACAAAGGTAGGGAAATAACCCGAGATAATACGGACGGAGCGGTTAAAATATTGTTACGCCGGCGAGTGGCGGATTAGAAAGGATAGCCCACACCGAAGCTGAGCGCCGTGTGTTTTAAGCTGAAATTGCGGATGACCCAGCGTTCTCCGGGATTGACGTTCGGATCGTGCAGTTGAATACCCCAGTCGAGGCGGAAAATAAAGAAATTGAAGTCGAGCCGGGCGCCGATTCCGGTGTTCAGTCCGACGCGTTTGTAGAAATTGCGGAGTTGAAACTGGTTTTCCGGGGTGGTACCTTGTCCGGCGAACCAGATATTGCCCACGTCGCAGAAAACAGCGCCGTGCAGGAAACCCCATACTGGGAAACGGGCTTCCAGGTTCATCTCCAGACGCATGTTGCCCAGTTGGCTCGGGTAATCGGAGGCGATGCGTCCGTCGATGCCGGGCCCGAGCGTCCGGGCCGCCCATCCGCGCATGCTGTTGCTGCCGCCGCAATAGAAAAGCCGTTCGAATGGTAGCGAGGTTGAGTTCCCGTATGCATACCCGAAACCGCCGAAGAAGCGGTAAACCAACGCGCTTTTCTGTCCGAGCCAAAAGTTTTTGACGAAGCTCAGGTCGGTACGGAAATATTGGGCGTAGCGGATACTAAGCAATTTGTAATAAGATCGCTGGGTGAATTCGTCGTATCCTTTGGGAGGAATGTCGAACAAACGATAGAGGCCATTGAACAGGTTGCCATTCGTCTCGAAGTTGAAGCGCAACGCGATGGAGCCCCGGTTGGCGTTTTTCTGCTGATTCGTATAAAGGTAGGAACCCGAAAGACCGGCAATTAGCTGTGATGTGTAACTGTTTCGCAGGTAGGGGTTGGGCAAGTCGGCGAAAAAGTCATCGTCTATCCATCGCATATTGACCATTGTCAGATCTATGGGCCGCAGCGCAAAAGTACTCCGCCCCTTGCCCCACGAATATCCCCAAACGGCACTGGCCAGGTCGCGGTGGTAGTACGGCCGTTTCTGCGTGTTGTACGACAGGTCGATCCGGGTACGCGGGTTCAGCGCGTGGTTGTAGCGGTTGACGCGGAAGGGGGTGAGCAGACGCGGAAACGAGAACGACGTGCTGACGCCGAATTCGTAGGCGTCGCTTTTGTACTTGCTGCCTGCGTACATGAATTCGTATCCGCCCCGGACATTGACCTCGAACAGTTCGACACCCCGCAGCAGGTTGCGGTTCTGGTAACCTACCTTGGCCATCACGCCGAAGTAGTCGGCCGATGTGGTGCCTTCGAGGTTCACCGAGTAACTTTGCCGCAGTGCCGGGGTACAAAGCACCTCGCAGGACAGGTAATGCTCGGCGGTGTAGTCGGCTTCGTCGGAGCCGGTAGAGTCCGTCCCGACGAATGAGATGAAATTATCCTTTTGCGTGCTGTCGGCCACTTCGGTGAAGAGAATGCTGGCACTTTTGTAGTAGCCCAGCCGCATGATGTTGTCGTACGTGCGCTTGACATCCTGAGCACTGTAAAGTGCATTGGGGTACAGGCTGATCGTGCGGCGCAGAATCTCCGAGCGAACATGCTGTTTTGTGTCGTAGATGATGTTCAGCCCGCGGTAACGGACCGTGTCTAACCGTGTTTTATACAGCGAATCCGTTGTGGCTACCGTCGGGTTGTAGTCCGGAAAAACGTTGATGTCGCGGATGCGGTAGATGCGGTTGTTGTCGAGCACGGCCTCTCCGTTCGTGTCGTATCCGGCCATGTATTGCTTGACAAGCACGGTCAGGTCGATGCGCCGGCCGCCCACGGTCGAATCCGCGACATAGCTGATGTTGTTGATCGAGAAGTTGTAGTAACCTTGGTTTTTCAGGAAATTCGTGATCCGCGCCCGTTCGTTGTCCAGCACGTTCGCGTCGAAAATGTTGCCGGTGTGCAGCAGCGTATTCGCGGTGTCGCTGAGGATGATCGCCTTGACAAACCGGTCGCGGAAGTCGTAACGGATCGTCCCGATGCGGAACGGCTCTCCCTGACGGGCATGGTAAGTGACCTGCGCTTTGCGGTCGGCGGTGTCGACTGTGGGAATGACTTCCGAGTCGAGGAATCCCTTGCTGTCCATGTATATTTTCATACCGCGGGCCGAGAGTGCCGTTTGGGCTGAGTCGAGCAGCACCGGAGCGGCCCCGAGCCGCCGTTTGAAGCGGTTCCAGCCGTTGTTTTTGGCAGTATCGGCTTGCGAATAGATCCAGATCGGCAGGTTGGTCCCGAGAAAACGCTTGTTCGGCTGTTGTCGGATGTATTTGTCCAGTTCGAGCTTTGTAATCTGGTCTTCTTTCGGTAGTTCGGGTTCTTTCTCGATTTCCACCTGGTTTTTTGTCAGCAGGTATGCGCCCGAAGGGAGGTGTTTGGTAGCATTGCACGCGGCCAGTGCCGCTGCGGCCAGCAGCAGCAGGGCCCGCAGGGCGCCTTTTCGGATCCGGTATGTGGCCGATGTGTTCAGTTTTTACGGAATTTAAAGCGGACACGCAGCACCCCGTCGGTGCAGTCGCTCGAAATGATGGATACGGGAGGTATTTCGGCCGTGTTGGTTACATGGCTGCCGATGCACGGACATGCGTCGTAATCGCCGATATGCACGATACGGACCGATTCGGCTCCTTCCGGCAGCCGCTCGAGGCTGTATCGGGCTCCGGCTTCGTCCGGACTCAGCAGCTCATCCCGCACGCCGAGTTTTGCGGCGATCTGCGAGTTGACGGTTTGTTCCACCCGCTCCAGCTCTTCCGGGGTCAGGTTGCGGGGGAAACGAAAATCACATTTCGATTTTTTCTTTTCGATATGCGTCGAGAAGGCGCGGCCGCAGCCCAGCATGCGGGCGATCGTGCCGTTGACCAGATGCTCCGCTGTGTGCATCACCGGATCGTAATCTTTTTCTCCCATGTCGTCTTTCGTGCGGGTTGTGTCGGATTAAAAATGGTACGGGGAGCTTCCGTAAATATTATTGGTTGAAAAACCCCTGTTTCTTAAGTGCGTCGAAGTATTTACGCGAAAAAAGCAGGTTGTCTTTTCCGGTGTAGCGGCGTTCGGTAAAAATGCGGGCGAGATTCGGGAGTTGGTTGACTTCGAGCAGTCCGGCAGTCTCTTCCGAAGCTTCGCGTTCCGCCCAGATGCGTTCGATCTGTTCCGGCGTATAGTCGTGGTAACGCTCCCGGTGCACGACACCTTCGAGCGGTAACCGGTCGGTCAGCGGCGGCATTTTGTCGGGGTAACCCATCGTGAGCGTTGTAACCGGAATCACCCCTTCCGGCAGGCCGAGTACCTCTGCGATCTCCTGCGCGTTGTAGGTCGTCGTGCCGAGGTAACAAATGCCCAAACCTTCGTTTTCAGCTTGCAATACGATATTTTGCGAGGCGAGAATCGTATCGATCACGCTGTTGACGAACCAGACGAAATTGTCGTATTGCGGCTCGGCTCCCCGTTGCCGGCACCAGAGCGAGAACCTGCGGATGTCGGCGCAAAAGGTGATTACAACCGGGGCCTGTGTGACCATCGGCTGATTGAAATGGCAGGGCGCCAGCCGTTCCTTGATTTCGGGCGACGTGGTTACCACCAGGCTGTATAGTTGCATATTGCCTGTCGTAGAGGCGCGTACGCCCGCTTCTAGGATGCGCCGGAGCACCTCTTCGGGAACGGGCTCGGGCAGATAACTGCGGATGGAACGGTGTGAAAAAATCTCGGGAATCATACGGTTAAAAACTTAGACCGGTCATCATTGGGGTAACGAATATTCCGCCACGCGATACAGGGAGTCGGGTAGGATTGGTCACGCTGCCTGTCTCGCTGCACGGAGGCCCGTTGTCGGTCGATACGGTAAATGATAGACAATATGCGCAAATATCCGTTATTTTTTTCAAAGCCGAAAGGGTTTCGGGAAAAATTACCATATTTGCGGAGTCGGCCTTGGGCTGCAAATGTTATGCGATGAAACAGCGGTTTTATAAATACGAAGGAGCGGGTAACGACTTTGTCGTGATTGATGGACGTACCGGAGGGTTCATCCCTGGGCGTGAACGCGTGGCATTCCTGTGCGACCGTCGGCGCGGGATCGGTGCCGACGGGCTGATGATTCTCGGGCATGATCCCGAGCAGCAGTTCCGGATGCGCTATTTCAATGCGGATGGCGGGGAGTCCACCATGTGCGGGAATGGCGGCCGGTGTATCGCGTTGTTTGCCGAACATCTCGGCATCGGCGGTGCAACCAAGCGCTTTACGGGCATCGACGGCGTGCATGAGGCGCGGATGCTCGAGGTGGAGGGCGACCGGGGTGAAGTGGCGCTCGGCATGATCGATGTGCCCGAAATAGACCGGCACGACGGTTATTGCTTCCTTAACACCGGGTCGCCGCATTATGTCGAGTTCGTCGAGGATGTCCGCAGCGTGGATGTTTGCAGTCGCGGCGCTGCTGTCCGGTGGGGCGAGCCGTTCGCCGCCGGTGGCGGGACGAATGTGAATTTTGTCGAACGAGTCGGTGACGGGCATATCCGGGTGCGCACGTTCGAGCGCGGCGTCGAGGACGAGACGCTCGCCTGCGGTACGGGAGCTACGGCATCGGCATTGGCGACCGCGCTGCTCAGCGGTAGTCCGGTACGCCGGTACCGGGTCGACGTCGAAGGGGGCACCCTTTTCGTTGCGTTCGAATCGGCCGACGGAAGCTCTTTTAGCCATGTCGTCCTGACAGGGCCGGCGAAAAAGGTATTCGAAGGGGAGATCGACCTGAAAATTTAAGGCCGTAAAGTTGGTTTTTCAGAAAAAATCCATAACATTGTAATCGCGAAACGGTCGTACGACCGAAAGTTAAACCGTTAAAAACCATTCAAATTAATTCACTGTTTCACGACTCATGAAATCGACCAAAGATTTCCGGATTAAACAGCAGTCTTTTGATTCGGAAGATTCGATGAAGCGGGCGGCCAAATTGGAGCCCATCAAAAAGAGCGGTAAGGAGAAACGCGCCATTTACAGTCAGTTGGATGATGAGGACGACGACGCGGAGTTACTAGCTCTGCGTAAAAAGGAGTCGGTGCTCGATTATTTCGACGATGACGAATCCGCCGAAGAGGAGTTTGATGACGAAGAACTCGACGATGGGTACGAGGATGACGTGGAGGAAGAAGAATGGGAAGAGGACCTCGAAGAAGAGGAAGATGAACCCGAGGACCGTTGACAGGTTCCGGTGACGTTATATGCGAATGGCTGCCCACAGGCAGCCATTCTGATGTAAAAAGCGGAAGTGAAATGGAAAAATTTATCATGGCGGCCGGGACGGCGCTGAGGATCAGCGACACGCTGAAAGGCGGTACGACCGTCGTATTGATGCACGGTTATCTGGAATCGCTGGAGATTTGGGGCGATTTTATGAAGGAACTCGCGATGCATTACCGTGTCCTTGCGATCGATATTCCGGGAATGGGTATTTCCCAGGTGCGTGGCGAGGTGCATACGATGGAGTTTCTGGCCGATGTTCTGAAAGGCGTGCTCGATAAGCAGGGCGTTGAACGTTGTTTTGTCGTGGGGCATTCGATGGGCGGCTATGTGGCCGAGGCGTTTGCCGCGAAATACGCTTCGATGTTGCAGGGACTCGTGCTGTTTCATTCAACACCGAATCCCGATACCGAAGAGAAGCGGGAGAACCGCCGCCGGGAGATCGAACTGGTGCGTGCGGATAAGAAAGAGCTGATCGCCGAGCTGTTTGCTCCGAAAGGATTTGCACCGGAAAACCGCAAACGGCTCCGTGCAGTGATCGAGCAACTGTCCGAACTGATCTCGATGAGCGACAGCGACGGGGTGGTGGCCGTCCTGAACGGATTGATCCAGCGGGCCGATCAGAACGAAATGCTGCGAAATCTGAACGTGCCGCAACTCTTCATCTTCGGTCGGGAAGACGAGTTTATTCCCGTGGCGGCCGCCGAGGCGATTGTCGCCGCACAGCCCCAGGCCGAAATCGCATGGCTCGACCATTCGGGCCATATGGGATTTGTCGAGGAGCCGGAACAGGCGTTGGCAATCCTGACCGGGTTTATCGACCGGTACCGGTAAAACAATGTTGCGGATGGTTTTGCGGCGGGCTGGATGTTGGAATATCCCGCATTCCGGAGTTATACTCTTTGTTAGGGCACGGGGTCATAGCCGCTGCCGCCCCACGGATGACAGGACAGCAGCCGCTTGATACCGAGATACCCCCCTTTGAACAGGCCGTGTTTGCGTAATGCCTCGAGGCAGTACTGCGAACAGGTGGGGGTATAGCGGCACGAAGGGGGAAGAAACGGGGAGATGCCGTTCTGGTAGATCTTGATCAACAGCACGAACGGGGCGATCAACAACCACTTAACTGCGTGCCACAACCGTTTGGATGATTTTTCGGACTGCATGCTCGATCGTTTTGTAATCGGCTATTTCACCGGAAGTATAGAGCAAACCGAGCGAAAGCCGGATATTCTCACGGATGCATATTTCACGTAAGGGCTCTTTGTTCAGTCGGTATGCCTCCCGCATACGCCGTTTGAGCAGGTTGCGGACGTTTGCCCGTTTGTGGAGTCGTTTGGGAACAGAAACCATAACAACCGTTTCGGGCTGCGGAATGGATCGTCCTTTTTTACGACCTGCCTGCGTGCTCCCGGCTGCCGGTAGAGGTTCCAGCCGCTCGACCCGTACCAGATAGCGAATCGGGAACGCAAAGCCCCGTTCCCCTTCCCCGAACAACAGATCGATCTGTGTTCGGGATTTCAGCCGCTGTTCGGGCGGCAGAGTATATCGGGGCGTCTCCAAAGCAGTCTATTTCGACGGGGTGGATGAAGCGGACTTCTTGACGGGAGTTCCTGTTTTAGCTTTTGAAGCAGATGCGCTGTTTTTTGTCGTGCTGTTTTTAGTTGTTGCCGCTGCGGTTTTTGGTGCCGGGCGGCGTTTAGCGGGTTTGGCCTCCTGCGCCAGGATGTAAGCCCGGTCCGGCGATTGTCCGTCGAGCACTACCGGAGCGACCGTTTCGCCGGCGTTGATCTTTTTGAGGTACAGTTCGATGGCCCGGGTCATCGAAGGCGCTTCGGGCGAAGGCGCCATAACGCTGACGGTCAGTCCCTCTCCAATGGCAGTATTGGTCGTGCCGTGTCCGAAAGTGGCGATTTTCGGGTGACCGTTGATGCCCGGGAAGGTGCCGACGAGCGATACGATTTCGGATGGGCTGTAGAATACGAGCATGTCGTAGTCGTTCACGTTGATCCCCGAGAGATCTGCACTGACGGTGCGTGCGAGAACCACTTTGTCGAATGTGAGGCGCAGTTTCTCCATGGCCAGCGGCATTTCGGGTTTGTGCGGTTCCGAAACGGTCAGCAGGTACTTCTCTTCTTTGTGCTTGTTGAGCAATTCCATGAAGTTTGCGAATGCGCCGTCGGCGAAAAATATTTTACGCTTGCGGTAGACGATATATTTTTGCAGGTAGAGCGCAACGGCCTCCGTGTTGCAAAAATATTTCATGCTTTCGGGAACGGCGATGCGCGCCTCTTCGCAGATGCGGAAAAAACTGTCGATCGTGGTGCGACTGGTAAAGATCACGGCCGTATGGTCGAGGATCTCGATCCGCTGGCTGCGAAACTCCTTGAGGGAAATCCCCTCGACCTTGATGAAGGGATGAAACTTGACATTGAGGTGGTGTTTCGAAATGATCTCGTTGTAGGGGGACTTTTCGATTGCTGCCGGAGCCGGCTGCGACACCAGGATGCTTTTAATCTTCAAAACGTTTAGCCTTTAAATTCAGAGTCGGACCTCCGAAGGATTCTTCCGATCCTGTCATCCGGTTACTGCTTCAGTCCATTCGCATGGCCTCTAACAGCAAGAGACTGACGGGGAACCATTCGACGGTACAAAGGTACAAAATCCATTGTAAAATTGAAACATTCCGCTCGATAAAGAATCGGTAACTCTTTCCCAGGTAAAGCAGGTACAGTGCTGCTACGATTGTGATTGTCAAATAAATGAAGAAGGTTGTGCTGCTTCCGTCGCCGAGAGCGAATAACAGGAAAAACGGAGTCAAAATCAAAAATGAAACCGATCCCGAAAGATGGCTCATGAACCGGTAGCTCTTGAAAAAGGCCTGGTTTCGGGTGACTGCGCCTACGATTCCCGTCACCAGATACCGGTAGAGCAGGATGATCCCCGGAATCAGCAACAGAATCACAGGAATCAGGTTCACGTTCAGGATCCCGGTTGCCGGCAGCCTTCCATCGAGGCCGAAGTAGTCGCATAATTTGACGCTCAGGCCACAGATCAGCAGGATTCCCAGTAGGGTAGAGAGGTTGATGAACCGTTTGAAAAAGAGTTTCTGCTCGGCATAAATTTTTTCCGACGAGGTGTGCATCGCCAGGAAACGGAGCAGTTGCAGGATATCGCCGCGGAAATTGTACAGCAGGTAGCAAAAGAGAATGAAAATGGCGATTACCAGTCCTTCATAGGTGTAATTTTCCACCCAGGAGAGCTGCTCGATCGGTTGCGGCATGCCCGTTTCGCCCGTTACCAGCTTGCTGTGTACCCCGAAAATGTCCGCTTCGGAAGGAACGTGCACATGTAGTGGGACGATGTCACTCAGGTAGCAGTCGCAATCGGTTACGAATCCTCTCATCGGTGCCGGACGGTTTTTAGGAATAGAGTTTTTTGAGCATGATGCGGATTGTCGTACCTTGGTCTATTTCCGAGTTCAACACGAAAATACGACCGTTGTGATAGCCCTCGATAATTCGTTTACTCAGCGACAGGCCCAATCCCCAACCGCGCGTTTTGGTAGTGAAACCGGGTTCGAAGATACGTTTGAAATTACTTTTGGGCATTCCTTTACCGGTGTCCTTGACATCGATGTAAATCCAATCGTTGTCCGACGAGAGTTTTACGTCGATCGAACCCACTCCCGAGAGTGCATCGAGGGCGTTTTTGAGCAGGTTTTCAATTACCCATTCGAACAGCGCTTCATTGACCAGTGCCTTGAGTTGCGCCATCGCCAGTCCGTTGTAGTTGATCGTTACGTTGCGCGGTACGCGCGTGCGGAAATAGAGTACGCTGCCTCCGACGATTTCGTTGATGACGCCTTCGCTGAGCGAGGTGGTCGACCCGATCTTCGAGAAGCGGTCCACCACTTTCGTCAGCCGGACGACATCCTTGTTCATCTCTTCGACGGCCGTTTGGTCGATGGGTTGGGTCCGCAGGTATTCGATCCAGCCGAACAGCGACGAGGTCGGCGTGCCGAGTTGGTGGGCGGTCTCTTTTGCCAGTCCGATCCAGACCCGGTTTTGTTCATCCTGTTTCGACGAACGGAAAGTGATGTAGCCGAACATCGCGAAAATGCAGATAATCGCCAATTGGATATAGGGGAAATAGACCAATGTGCGCAGCAGGTTCGATTCGCCGTAGAATAGGTAATAGGTGTCGTTCGACCAGGTTTTGATTTCCCAGTACTGGTTGATTGCCGCCATCTCTACGCATTTTTGTCTCAGCAGCGCCGGATTGGTGAGGATGCGCTCGGGAATCAGGTGCGACGTGACGACATCCAGGGTTCCGGTGGTGATGACGAACGGAATGTTCGTATTGGCGTTGATAATTTGACGCAGTACTTGGTTCTCAGGCCCCATCTCACCCATTTTGCTCATCGCGAACGACCATAACTTCACCTCGTTCTGCTCTTTTTCGCGCAGCTGCCGGGCCATGTTGTTCGTGAACAACAGCGACGAAGTGCCGATAATGAAACCCAGGATGATGATGACCACCCTGTTGCGGAATGAGAAGATTTTTGTCGAAAATTTCTTTTTCACGGCTTTGGCTGCTGGCTGTTGAAGATGGGGTCGGGCTGTTACCGTTATGAATTACCTGTTTGAACTACAATGATAAGATCATTTCTCTCCGGCTCGCGGGATATCAGCTCTCGGAGTATGGCATGTGCCGGCTCATTGACATTGCTTCGTAGTTGGACTTTCTCGGAATTATTTGCGTTGGGTGTCCTGCGACGTGATGATCTGGTGGTAACGGGCCGGATCCTGCAAAACTTTGATCGCTTCGAGGATTTCAGGATCCAAGTGGCTGTTGTGGCGTGCCACGCCCTGTATATAGTGATAGCGCATCACGATCTCATCCCCGATCAGTTCTTTGATTTCCTTTTTGAATGCCTGCAGGTCGGCCTGTTTATCATCCCGGATTTTCTGTTCGATCGCGTTCAGCTCCCCTTCGATCCTGTCGAGGTATTTGTCGCGCTCCGCTTTTTGGCGTAACTGGGAAAGCGTTTGTTGTGTTTCCGATTCGAAATCCACAGGTTTATCGGCCATGAACCGGACGAACTCGTTGTAATCCGCATCGCTCAACTCGAAGTTGTCTACATCGACACCTTCCCGGTGTTTTTTATAATACAGGTTCGCGAAGTCTTCGATATAGCCCTTTCCGTAAAGGACATTCGTGAAACGGCTGTAATAATTGTCGGGCATGCGAATGTCGGGCATCACGCCGCCGCCGTCGTACACTTTGCGGCCCGCTTTGGTCGTATACTCCTTGATCAGCGAATCGGGTACGGTCCCTACGCTGCCGTCTTCGGCCCGATGCGAATAGTCGATCGCCTGGATGCAGCGTCCGCTGGGGGTGTAGTATTTGGCAGTGGTGAGTTTCAGATAGGCGTTGTAGCCGACCGGGCGGGTCGACTGTACGAGCCCCTTGCCGAACGAGCGCTGACCGAGCAGTACGCCGCGGTCGAGGTCCTGGAAAGCTCCCGCTACGATCTCTGCGGCCGAGGCCGAGGAGCTGTTGATCAGCACGGCGACCGGAATTTGCGTGTCGATCGGTTCGCTTTGGGTAACGAAAGTGGCATCCAACTCCTTCATGCGTCCCCGCATCGATACTACCTCGGTACCTTTGGGGACGAACATCGAGAGGATTTTGACCGCCTCCTGCAGGATGCCGCCGCCGTTCCCCCGCAGGTCGATAATCAGTCCTTTGATCCCCGCTTTTTTCATCGACATGACAGCGTTGCGGATATCGTTGCTGCAATCTTCGGAAAAATCTTTGTGTACGATGTAACCGATGCTGTCGTCGATAACGCTCCAATAAGGAATGCCCGACACGACGATCCGTTCCCGCTTGAAGGTCAGTTCTTCTTCCTGGCCGGTCAGCAGTTTGCGAACCTTCAGGTGCAGCGTGGTGCCCGGCGTGCCTTTCAGCATCGAACTCACCTTGCTCACTTCGTAGCCTTTGATGCTTTCTCCGTTCACTTCGAGCAGGAGGTCGCCCACCACGAGTCCGGCCTTGTCGGCCGGAGAATTTTTATACGGCTGGGCGATCATCACGTAGTCGTCCTTTTGCCGGATCATCGCACCCATGCCGCCGTACTTGCCGGTGGTCATGATCTCGAAATCGGCCATCTCCTTTTCGGGAATCAGTTCGGTGTAAGGATCGAGCTTGGAGGTCATGCCGTCGGCGGCGTCCAACAACATTTCGTCGGGATCGATCTGGTCCACGTAGAGCAGATTCAGTTCGCGGAACATGTTGAACAGTATCTGGATATTACGGCCCAGCGCGAAATCCGGGTTCGATGCCGCGATCGTTACCGTACCGACCAAAGCGACCAGTGCGGAGAGCAGCGTATATTTGATGCCTTTTTTCGTTTTCGCTTTCATGTAAATTCTTCCTAAATGCTTTTATATGTACGGAATATATACGGGGAGGGTGCTAAAAACTTTTTGCTTTGCGATTCGTTTGCAATGCGTCGGGAATCCTGCAGGTTACTGCTCTTGTGCGAGTGCCGGTTTCAGGCGGAATTCCATCCGAACGACCTCTTTGCGGATGCCGTCGATCACGAGTTGATCTCCTTGCTGAGTGACGATGATTGTGTCCTCCCATAGCAAAAGGGCTTTTTTGGCCGGGCTCGAAGCGCGGAAAACCAGTTGTCCGGGCGTCTCGCTTACCAGGCTGAACCCGCCCCGGTGCGCCACCCTGAGAATGTCGTCCCGATTGGTTGCAACGCTGCCTTTCAGGCTTCGGGAGGTGAATCCGAAACGCGGATAGAGGAATGCAAGGACCATCAGCATCCCGATCATCATCCAGCCGCGCTGGGTGTGGAACAGTTCGTGGAGCATTTGTTCGCCGCCGGCGCGCGCCGTGTTGGTACGGATCATCAGTACGAAAATCAGTGTAAAGAGCAGCGCCAGCCAGATCAGGTATTTGATGGAGCGGATCAGGTATGTTTTCATCGGTTTACGGATGGTTTAATCGGTGCAAAGATAATGTAAATTCGTTTATCGGTATGCGTCGTTTTTGTCACAGAGGTAGAGCACGCTTCCGTCCCGGGAGCCGGCGATGATCCGGTCCATCGGGACGTCGTGCTCTTCGGCCGGAATATGCTCGAAAAGCTGAAAATCGAAACAGATACCGACTTTCAATGCCTGTGTGCCCGGGAGCAACCTGTCGTAGAAGCCTTTGCCGTGGCCGAGCCGGCTGCCTTGCGGGTCGAATCCGACGGCAGGTACGACGATCAGGCCGGGATCTGGGTCCCGACCGGTCAACTCTGCCGGCTCTGTCGGTTGTGCCTGGAGAGGGTTTGTACGGGGAACCTGCGTAGTGTGCGCAGCCAGGAGAGATTTACGGTTGGGCGTGTGTTCGGAAGTCGTGTCCGGAACCGGCGTGCCGGGGAGCGCTGAAAAGGGGGCCTCCGGATCGGGTTCCCATACGCCGAAGCGCCGTTGTACCAGGTGTTCCCTGCCGGTAAAAGGATACAACAGCAAACCGTCGCCGTGCATAACCGGCAGCAATACCTGCTTTTCGTGGCGCCATTTTTCGGCAAAAGCATGCGTCTCCACCTCTCCGGGCAAGGACCAGTAGAGCGCGACACACCGCGCGGCGATGAATTCGGGCAGTTGCTCCAGGGCCTGCATCACATGGTCCGAGGCGACTTTCAGTCCCGCCCGGTCCGCGGCGGCATACCGTTCGCGGACAATTTGCCGTAACTTCCTTTTGGCCGCTTGCTGTGTTTGGAGCGGCCGGTCGGATATGGAGCCAATGATGGAACCGGACATAAATTCGGGTGTGAAAGTATTATTGGGTTAACGGGGAAATGCGGTGGAACATTGTCCTGCGCATTATATTCCCTCCTCGGGATCGAGGCGGCGCGTCAGGCTTTCGGGCAGTGGGGGCATGCCGCCCTGCTGCGTGCAGACATAAGCCGAAACGTCGACTGCCAGCCGGTGCGCCACACGGATCGACTTGCCGCGCAGCAATGCGGCGCAAAATGCTCCGGTAAACGAATCGCCTGCCCCGACGGTGTCCGCGACTTCCACTTTCGGCGTATCGTAATATGAACTTTCGTCCGGTGTAAAGACGTAACTGCCGTTTGCACCGCAGGTGAGGATCAGCACCTGCAGTGCGTAATCTTTCACGACCGAACGGCAGACGGCCCGCAGGTTCAATTCGTCGTACCCGAACATCTGGGCGAGAAGGGTTACTTCCTCTTCGTTTAGCTTCAGGATGTTGCATTTTTGCAGCGAACTGAGGATCGTCTCGCTGGTATAAAAATTTTGGCGCAGGTTGATGTCGAAAATACGCAGGCTCTCCTCGGAAGTATCGTCGAGGAAACGGTTGATCGTTGTGCGCGAGACTTCGCTGCGCTGTGCGAGCGAGCCGAAACAGACTGCACAGCAGTTGCGGGCCAGCTCCCGGAGCGAATCTGTATAGGGAATATGGTCCCATGCGACCTGTTCGCGGATGTCGTAGCGCGGAACTCCGTCGCTGTTGACCTCGACCTGTACGGTACCCGTCGGGAAGTCTACCTGCGGCAAAAGATACCCCACTTTATTGTCTTCGAGCGTACGGACCACCTCGTCGCCCAGCGGATCGTGCCCTAAAGCGCTCGCTACGGCTGCATCGAATCCGAACTGCGAGACGTGGTACGCGAAGTTCGCCGTCCCCCCGCCGAGCCTTTTGTATTCGGGAAAGAGGTCCCAGAGCACCTCGCCGATCCCTGCGATGGAATAATCTTTCATGTCATTTGCTTTTGCACGTTCAGTCTTTATTCAAAGATAGGTAAAATCCCCGGGAAAACGGCCGAAAATCTTGCCGGATGTCCGGATTTGACATCCGGTCGGTTCGGGGATTCATATTATTTTGCATAACGGAGGGATTGACTCCGGCGGTAACGCCTCTGTTTTTTGTCCCAATCTGTGCAGTTTCTCCGGCAAAAGATTGTTATTTCGAAAACAATCGAATAACTTTGTGTGCCCGTTGTGAGCACCTAACGGGCTATCTTCAAGCTGATAACCAACATTATTAATAATCAAACCTTTTTCTCTTATGGGCAATTGTCTGTTCACATCCTCAATCGGAAGAAAACTGATTATGAGTATTTCAGGTCTCTTTCTGGTTCTTTTCCTGTTGTTTCACATGTCGATGAACCTGGCGGCCGTTTTCTCGACCGAGGCTTACAATGCGATCTGTGAATTCCTGGGTGCCAACTGGTACGCACTGGTGGGAACGCTGGTGCTGGCCGCCGGTTTCCTGGTGCACATCATCTATGCATCGATCCTGACGCTGCGTAACCGCGCGGCCCGCGGCGACAAGCGCTATGCGGTGACGGCAATGCCCGCAGGGGTGAGCTGGGCTTCCCGGAACATGTACATCCTGGGAGCTATCGTAGTGCTCGGGCTGATCCTGCACCTGTACAACTTCTGGTACAAGATGCAGTTCGCCGAGATCATCGGCGACCACAACCTCGGCGCTTTCGGCCCGACGGACGGCGCGGCTTACATTGCCGACTTGTTCAGCAATCCGGTTTACTGCATCATCTACCTGGTGTGGTTCGTGGCCATCTGGTTCCACCTTACGCACGGTTTCTGGAGCGCGTTCCAGACGATCGGTTGGGACAACCAGATTTGGCTCGGACGCCTCAAATGCATCGCGAATATTTTTGCTACGGTCGTATTCCTCGGTTTCGCCGTGGTGGTTGTGGCTTTTTACCTGCGCAGCCTGTGCGGCGGTGCCTGCGGTGTATGCTAATCCCTTTTTCTGCTGAAAAATAAAAAATAAGATAAAACAAAAACTATGGCAAAGTTAGATTCTAAGATTCCTGCCGGCCCGTTGGCGGAGAAATGGAGCAAGCACAAAGCTGACATCAAGGTGGTCAGCCCGGCTAACAAAAGAAAACTCGACATCATCGTAATTGGTACCGGTCTTGGCGGCGCATCTGCAGCCGCTTCGCTCGGCGATTTGGGATATAATGTAAAGGTGTTCTGCATCAGTGACTCGCCCCGCCGTGCGCATTCGATTGCCGCACAGGGCGGTATCAATGCTGCGAAAAACTACCAGAACGACAACGACTCGGTGTTCCGCCTCTTCTACGATACGATCAAGGGCGGCGACTACCGTGCCCGTGAGGCAAACGTGTATCGTCTGGCCGAAGTCTCGAACTCGATCATCGACCAGTGCGTAGCACAGGGCGTGCCTTTTGCCCGTGACTACGGCGGACTGCTCGATAACCGCTCGTTCGGCGGCGCGCAGGTATCCCGTACGTTTTACGCCCGCGGCCAGACCGGCCAGCAGTTGTTGCTCGGCGCTTATGCAGCCCTGAACCGCGGTATTGCCCGTGGCAACGTGAAGAGTTATCCGCGTCACGAAATGCTGGACCTCGTGATGATCGACGGCAAGGCGCGCGGTATCATCGCCCGCAACCTGATTACCGGTGAGATCGAGCGCTTCGGTGCACACGCCGTGGTGATTGCATCGGGCGGTTACGGCAACGTTTTCTTCCTGTCGACCAACGCGATGAATTCGAACGGTTCGGCCGCATGGCAGTGCTACAAGAAGGGCGCCGACTTTGCGAATCCCTGCTTCACGCAGATCCACCCGACCTGTATCCCGGTGCACGGTACGCAGCAGTCGAAACTGACGCTGATGTCCGAGTCGCTGCGTAACGACGGCCGGATCTGGGTGCCGAAAAAGAAAGAGGATGTCGAGGCGATCCGTGCGAAAAAGAAGAAAGCTTCGGATATCCCCGAGGAGGATCGCGACTACTACCTGGAGCGCCGTTATCCGGCTTTCGGTAACCTCGTGCCGCGCGATGTGGCTTCGCGTGCCGCCAAAGAACGTTGCGATGCAGGCTTCGGCGTGAACGAGACCGGACTGGCCGTGTTCCTGGATTTCAAGACGGCGATCGCCCGCCTGGGCAAGGACGTCATCAAAGCCCGTTACGGCAACCTTTTCCAGATGTATGAGAAGATTACCGACGTGAATCCTTATGACGAACCGATGATGATCTATCCGGCCGTTCACTACACGATGGGAGGTATCTGGGTCGATTACAACCTGATGACGACGATCCCCGGCCTGTACGCGATCGGCGAGGCCAACTTCTCCGATCACGGTGCGAACCGCCTCGGTGCTTCGGCGCTGATGCAGGGCTTGGCCGACGGTTACTTCGTGCTTCCTTACACGATCGGCGATTACCTGTCTCACGAGATTCAGACTCCGAAGATCGACACGAACCGTCCCGAATTCGCGGAGGCGGAAAAAGGTGTTAAGGAGAAGATCGCCAAACTACTCTCGATCAACGGGAAAGAGTCTGTGGATGATATCCACAAGAAACTGGGCCACATCATGTGGGAGAACGTCGGTATGGCACGTACCAAGGAGAGCCTTGAGAAAGCCATTGCCGAAATTCAGGCGCTTCGTAAGGATTTCTGGAAAAATGTACGCGTGGTCGGAACTGACAAGGATTTCAACCAGGAGCTCGAAAAGGCGCTCCGTTTGGCCGATTTCCTCGAACTGGGCGAGCTGATGGCCCGGGACGGTCTGAACCGCAACGAATCTTGCGGAGGACACTTCCGCACTGAGTACCAGACTCCGGAAGGAGAGGCGCTGCGGGATGATGAGCATTTCACGTATGTGGCTGTCTGGGAGTACAACGGACCCGATAAGGAACCGACTTTGATCAAGGAACCGCTGGTATTCGAAGCGGTGCATTTGGCACAGCGTAACTACAAAGACTAGTGACCGGTAAGGTGTAGGATTTTTAAAATTTGAAAAGATGAACTTGAAATTAAAGATATGGCGTCAGAAGAACGCCCAGGCCAAAGGGGAATTTGTGGAGTACGCGGTGGAGAATATTTCGCCCGACACGTCGTTCCTCGAAATGCTGGATATTCTGAACAATGATCTGATCCACAAAGGCGAAGAGCCGATCGTGTTCGACCACGACTGCCGTGAAGGCATTTGCGGTATGTGCTCGCTGCACATCAACGGCCATGCGCACGGACCCGACGAAGATGTTACCACGTGCCAGCTGCACATGCGTAAGTTCCACGACGGTGAAACTATCGTGATCGAACCGTGGCGTTCGAGCGCCTTCCCGGTGATCAAGGACCTGGCCGTGGATCGCAGTGCATTCGATAAGATTCTGCAGGCCGGCGGTTTCGTTTCGATCAACACGGGCGGTGTACCGGATGCCAATGCGATTCCTATTCCGAAGAAGGATGCCGACGAGAGTATGGATGCGGCTGCCTGCATCGGTTGCGGAGCGTGCGTAGCGACCTGCAAGAACGGTTCGGCTATGTTGTTCGTCGCTGCCCGCGTATCGTCGCTGGCCAAGTTGCCGCAGGGTCGTGTTGAGGGTGCCCGCCGTGCCAAGGCGATGGTAGCCAAGATGGACGAACTCGGTTTTGGCGCTTGTACGAATACCGGTGCCTGTGAAGCCGAATGCCCCAAAGGTATTTCGATCGCACACATCGCCCGCCTGAACCGCGAATTCCTGTCTGCGAAACTGAAAGACTAATCCGTTGCCAGGGTGCCCGCCTGAACTTGTTGTCTGGCGGAGCCCGGTTAAACGATAAAGTTGATTGTTGCCGGGGCTTTGAATTTTCAAAGCCCCGGTTTTTGTATCTTGTCACCGGATGTAGCCATTGTATAAATTTCCCGGCAATCCGGTCGTGAGTGATCGGGAAAGCTGTTAAAACGTGTGAAAATACTGTGTAGGGTACCGTTCATCGGAGTGTGCTACACAAAATTAAAAGGAGCTGATTATGGAATCCATTCATTTTCGGAATGGGACAAAAAAGGATATCGGTGTATTGGCTGAACTGTTTCGGGAGACGGTTTGTCGTATCAACAGCCGGGACTATTCACCGGAACAGATTGCAGCCTGGACGGGAGGCGCAACGCCGAAGCGGTGGGACGGGCTCTTCTCCGGAGCGCTCCGGTTTATTCTTGCCGAACGGGATACGGATGGAGCGATACTCGGTTTTACAGCAGTCGATCGGGGGTATCTACATTCGCTGTTCGTGCATGCGGAATACCAAAGCCGGGGCATCGGATCGGGATTGTTGGAGCAGGCGGAAGCATATGCGCATATGCAGGGTGCCGTTCGGATCACTTCCGAAGTGAGTTTGACGGCCCGGCCCTTTTTTGAGAGAAAAGGTTATCGGGTGGATCGGGAACAGCAAATCGATCGAGGCGGCGTTTTGTTGACTAACTTTTTGATGTACAAAACGCTGAGCTGAATTGTCCGGTTGTTTCCATTTTTACCGTGTTATTTTTATGTTAAAAAATGGAGGCAAAAGATTCAACCTGGCCCGGAATCGCTATATTTGCCAAAGAACGATATACGAATAGTGATGAATTACAACAGCCGTATGATGATGTCCATGTGTATGCCTTCCAGCTTATGCCGGACACTTCCGCTGTTGCCTTGATCGAACCTTTACGTATTGAGTAGACACCATAGAAGTCCGGCTGTTAAGCCGGGCTTTTTTTGTTTTAGCCGGGTTTACTGCAAGAGGGGTTCCGGCGGAGAAGTGCCCGGACAGGATACCGGCCCGACATGGAGATGACCCGATAACATCGAACCGAATCCGTTAAATCTTATAAAAACATTTAATCGATAAAACCATGAGCAAGAAAAATTACCGCTTCGACACGTTGCAGGTCCACGCCGGACAGGTACCCGATTCTGTTACCGGTTCCCGTGCCGTACCCATTTACCAGACTACATCCTATGTGTTCGACGATGCGCAGGATGGTGCCGACCGCTTTGCGCTGCGCAAGTTCGGCAATATCTATACCCGCCTGACCAATCCGACCACCGCCGTTTTCGAAGAGCGGGTCGCCGCCCTCGAAGGCGGAACGGCTGCTGTAGCGGCCGCATCTGGACTGGCTGCGCAATTTCTGGCCATCGGTAACCTGGCGGAAACGGGCGATAACATTGTCAGTACCTCCTATATCTACGGTGGAACCCATAACCAGTTCAAAGTTGCCTTTCGTCGTCTGGGCATCGAGGTCCGTTTTGCAAATGGCGACGATCCGGCTTCGGTCGCTTCACTGATCGACGACAAGACCAAAGCGATTTACCTGGAGACGATCGGCAATCCGGAATTTAACGTTCCCGATTTCGAGCCGATCGTGGAGGTGGCCCGCAGGCACGGCATTGCCGTCGTGACCGACAACACGTTCGGCGCCGGCGGATATCTGTGCCGGCCGCTGGAGTGGGGAGTGAATGTGGTGACCCACTCTGCGACGAAGTGGATCGGCGGCCATGGGACGAGTCTTGGTGGAGTCGTCGTCGACGGGGGTAATTTCGATTGGGGCAACGGACGTTATCCTGCGCTGAGTGAACCGTCGGATAGTTATCACGGCCTGAATATCTGGGAAACATTCGGTGCGGGCAGTCCGTTCGGTAATATTGCGTTTGCAATCCGTACGCGCGGTGAAGGGTTGCGCGATTTTGGGCCCACGCTTAGTCCGTTCAACGCATTCCAGTTGCTGCAGGGGCTCGAAACGCTGTCGCTACGGGTACAGAGAAGTGTGGACAACGCATTGGAGCTCGCCCGTTGGTTACAGAAGCATCCTAAAATCGAAAGTGTGAATTATCCGGGGCTGGAAGAAAATCCGCACCATGTTTTGGCGAAGAAATACCTGCGCCACGGCTTCGGCGGTGTTTTGTCGTTCCGGGTGAAAGGCGATGCCGGGCAGGCTGCCGAAGTGATCGGCCGGTTGGAGCTGATCAGCCACCTGGCCAATGTCGGCGATGCGAAAACGCTGATTATCCATCCGGCTTCGACAACCCATTCGCAGTTGCCGGCCGACGAACTTGTCCGGGCGGGCGTCTATCCGAACCAATTGCGGTTGTCGCTCGGTATCGAAGATATTGAGGACCTGAAAATCGATCTGGACGATGCCTTGACGGGTGTGTGAAGTTAAAGGCGCCGCAAAAGAAGGCATTCCCGATGTGCGGAAACAGGCCGGAAGACATATCACAGGGCTCTTTGTTTGCGGGATTGTTCGTTTCTCGTTAAATTGCCGTGCTGCCGCCGGTGAAAAGCGGCTTTGAGGAATGAGGACATTAATTATTGCCGATAACCAGGATATTACCCGGGCCGGATTGCGGGCATTGTTTGCTCGTAACCCGGCTGTGGGTGCTGTTTGCGAAGCCCGGAGTAAGAGTGATTTGATCCGGAATTTGCGACTGGCTCCCGATGCAGTCGTCATTCTGGATTACGCGTGGTTCGATTTCAACCGGGTCGAAGAACTTTGCATTTTACGCGATCGGTATCCGTGCAGCGGTTGGATGCTTTTCTCGGAGACCCTGGTCGGTTCACTGTTGCATTGTAGTTTGCGTGGGGAGAGGCCTTTCGGCGTGGTACTCAAAAGATGCGATTCGGATGAGATAGAGGCTGCGTTTGAAGCCGTAATGCAGGGCAGGGGGTACGTCTGTGAGTCGATCCGTGATACGCCGGCGTACCCCGAACAGTCCGGTACGGGTGGGATGTTTGCGGACACCGTATCGTCCGGGATGCTGCATCCGGTTGTTTCGATGCCTTCCGTACATTCGCTGACCCCGACCGAACAGGCTGTTTTGCGTGAAATCGCATTGGGGCGCACGACGCGTGAAATTGCTGCTGACCGTTATGTCTCGTTCCACACCGTTATCACGCACCGAAAGAATATCTTTCGCAAACTCGGCGTAAATAACGTGCATGAGGCGACGAAGTATGCCATGCGGGCGGGAATCATCGACGTGGCGGAATATTGTATCTGAACCGAATGTTTTTTGTTAGATGCTTATTTTCCAGTAATTTTTTGTGTGATCAAGTAAGTTTACCCGGGAGAGCACTCTTCTGCGACAGGGAAGTGGATTGTAGTTCAAGCGCGTACCAGGATGCTGTACGGGGCGAATAAATAGGGATTTATCATTTGCAGGGTTGAGGTGAAAAACGGTTTTGAGGTTAAATTCCTGTTTTATTGAAGAGTAGGACCGCATGAGCGGTCATATCTCGTAGCAGAGGTTGCCTCATCCCCTGATGCTCTTACAGCAGTTGTACTCGCTTTCCGTTCTTCCGTTATAAAGGATATTCGTCGAATGCGTACAATACCGTGGACAGGTAACGTTCGCCGGTATCGGGCAGCAATACGACGATCTCTTTGCCTTTATTTTTTGGATCGGCCGCCAGTTGCGTAGCCGCATAGGTCGCGGCGCCGGCCGAGATACCGACCAGCAGGCCTTCGGTACGGGCAAGTTCGCGGGAAGTGCGGATGGCGTCGTCATTCGACACCGTGATGATCTGGTCTACCGCCGCCGCATTGTATGTTTTCGGAATGAATCCTGCGCCGATACCCTGGATTTTGTGCGGACCCGGTTTACCCCCCGAAAGGACGGGCGAATCGGCCGGTTCGACGGCAACGATCCTGATTTTCGGGTTTAACTCTTTGAGCCGTGCACCGACCCCGCTGACGGTACCGCCGGTACCGACGCCGGCTATGAAAATATCGACTTTCCCGTCGGTGTCGCGCCATATCTCTTCGGCGGTCGTGCGTTTGTGTACGGCCGGATTGGCCGGATTTTCGAATTGTTGCAGGATGATCGCTCCCGGATGCTCGTCGCGTAGCGCTTCTGCCTTTGCGATAGCCCCTTTCATCCCTTCCGCACCCGGCGTCAGCACGATATTCGCTCCGAGCGCTTTCAGCAAATTGCGCCGTTCGATACTCATCGTGTCAGGCATTGTTAACGTCAGTTTATAACCTTTGGCCGCTGCGACGAGCGCAAGGCCCACTCCGGTGTTGCCGCTGGTCGGCTCGATGATCTCGCTGCCCGGTTTGAGCAACCCTCTGTTTTCAGCGTCTTCGATCATTGCCAATGCGATGCGGTCTTTGACGCTGCCGCCCGGATTGAAATATTCCAGCTTGCCGATGATGGCAGCGTTCGGCGCGTATTTCTTATTGAAGTTCGAAAGTTCTAGCAGGGGGGTATTGCCGATCAGGTCGGTCAGTTTTTTTGCGATTTTTGACATGGCTTCGATGTTTAGTTGGCTTTTCTCTTGTGGTACAAAGATAATGCCTTGCAGTGCGGTGAGGCAATCCCACGAATATGGTATTTTTACCCGATATGGCCTGGATATGTTATTCCACGTCCAGTTCGAGCTCCTTGCGCAGTTTGGTCAGCAATGGATTTTTGTCCGTGAGGTAGCGTAACCGGTCCTCCACCTTGATCGGTTTAAGGCCTTTGGGGTTGGCTTTGATCGTGACGTTGAACTCGATGGGGACCCGCAGTCCGCTTAGTTCGCCGAGCCGGTATTTCATTTCGGCGAGGCTGTGCATCAGTTCGTCGTAGGAAGATTCGTTCGGAACAGTCAGGTTGATGCAATTGCCGCTGACCCGGGCATCCTGGAATAATACCCCCATGCGCGGCCGTTCCTGCATCAGCTCTTGCGAGAATCGTGCGCATCCGGCAATCAGAGCCGTTTCGGTATCTTCGTCGATCTCTATCGGTTCTTCGTCGCCCTCCTCTTCTTCCATGTTTTCGGAAACGGCCACGGGAGCCTGCAGGATCGAGCTGATCGAGCGTCCCGATAGCGATATGCCTCCCGGAAGTCCCGTTGCGGTATTGGCTTTTGTGGAAGCTGCGGACGATACGGGAGTTGCCGGAATCGCAGGCTGCGCTGCCGTCCGGGGAGTTGCACCGGGTGTCGGAGTTGCCGCCGTTGTTGTTGGCAGCGACGGCATAGGAGTTGTTGTCGGCGGTGCAGGAACTGTGGCGGGTGTAACGGGTTGCGAAGTTGTAATTTGGGTCGTGCCCCGGGATGTTTCGGGTACGGCAGTCCGTTCCGCCGGTTGCATTCCGGGGGTATCCCTCCGTTCCAATACGGGCAACGAAGGAGTTAAGGCGTCACTGTTTTTTTTTTGACCGAGCCCGCAGAGTTTCATCAGGCCCAGTTCGACGTGCAGACGTTGGTTTGTCGCGGTTCGCAATCCCGAGTCTATCGCCGTCAGGAGATTGATCCCTTCGAACAGTAACGGGACACTGCATTCGGCCGCCTGTGTTTTGTAGCGTTCCGCTACACTGCCGGTCACCTCCAGCAGCGGCAGCGTCTGCGGGTTTTTGCACATCAGCAGGTCGCGGAAGTGGTTGTTCAGTCCCGCTACGAAGGTCTGGCCCGAGAAGCCTTTGCGCAGTACGTCGTCGAACAGCAGCAGCGCTTCTGTGTAGTTACCCGCGAGAATCTGTTGCGTGATGGTGAAATAAGTGTCGTAATCGAGTACGTTCAGTGTGCCGGCGACCTCTTTGATCGTGAGGTTCGATCCGCAGAACGAAACCACCTTGTCGAACATCGACAGCGCGTCGCGCATCCCTCCGTCGGCCTTTTGGGCGATGATGTGCAGCGATTCGTCGTCGTAGGTAACGCCCTCCTGCGAAGCGATGTATTTGAGATACTCCACCCCGTCCTCGACCCGGATGCGGTTGAAGTCGTAAATCTGGCATCGCGAGAGGATCGTCGGGATAATCTTGTGCTTTTCGGTCGTCGCAAGGATGAATACCGCGTGTGCGGGCGGTTCTTCGAGCGTTTTGAGGAATGCGTTGAACGCCTGCAGGGAGAGCATGTGCACCTCGTCGATGATGTAGACGCTGTAGCGGCCTACCTGCGGCGGGATGCGCACCTGATCGATCAGGTTGCGGATGTCGTCCACCGAGTTGTTCGACGCGGCGTCGAGCTCGTGGATGTTGAACGAGCGGTTTTCGTTGAAGGCTTTGCACGATTCGCATTCGTTGCACGCTTCGGCATCTGCGGTCGGGTTGAGGCAGTTGATCGCTTTGGCGAAGATACGCGCGCAGGTGGTCTTGCCCACGCCGCGCGGTCCGCAGAAGAGGTAGGCGTGTGCCAGCTGACCGCGGCTGATCGCGTTTTTTAGCGTCGAGGTGATATGCGACTGGCCCACCACCGAAGCAAAAGTGGCGGGACGGTATTTGCGTGCGGATACGATGAAGTTGTCCATAGGATCAAAAGGCGTTGCCGGCGTTACGGTGTCGCCAGGACTCCCGGAGTAATGAACGGATCCGGCCCGGCGTCGAACAAAGATAGTAAAAAATGGCGGTTTACCGCCCCGTGGAATCCTCTTTTACGAGGTAGTCGCTCTTCTCGACGTGCTGGTAATATTGTTGCAGGCGCGCTTTCAGGTCGCGTTCAACCTGTTCCAGATAGGATGTGCGTTCGGACGCGATATCGTGTCGTTGCAGCGTGTCGGTGCGGGCATAGGCCGACACGGTTTTGTGTCCGTCGAAGAAAAGCACGAGCGAATCGGTAATCGCCTGGTAATTTTCTCCTGTCATGTTTACGGCCATTGCTGCACGGTCGTTTTCGCGCAGCACGTCGCGCCCGAAAGCGAAGTACGGCTTTGCATAGCCGGTCAGGCCCAATAGCGTCGGCATCAGGTCTATCTGCTGCGTGACGCGCGCATCGGAACCTTTGATCGCGCCGTCGGGCGTGTACAGCAAGCAGATGATGTGACTGTTGCCGGTGGGCGTGAGCGTTTTCGGCGCGAAGGTTTCCGACGAGACATGGTCGGCGACGAAGACGAAAATCGTGTGGTTGTACCAGGACTCTTGCGAGGCGGTCTCCATGAAACGGCGGATCGCGAGGTCGGTATAGGCTACCCCTTTATGCACTTTGGTTTTGCCGGCCGGCAGCGTGTTCCGGTATTGTTCGGGTACGACGAACGGGTGGTGTGAAGTGAGGGTGAAAACCGAGGCGAAGAAGGGTTGAGGCATCGTATTCAGTTGCCTGGCCATGTACTGCAGAAACGGTTCGTCCCAAATACCCCAGTAGCCGTCGAAATCGCCGGTACCCTGCGCCTGTTCATAGTCTTCGCGGCTGTAATAGTGCTGGATGCCGGCTTGCGAGGCGTAAGCGCCGAACCCCATCGATCCGCGCGCCGAGCCGTTGAAGAACGAGGTCCCGTAGCCCTCGTCGTGCAGGATTTTCGGCAGTGCGTCCATCGGGGCCACCGCCTGTGGCAGCAGTACGAAAGGCGTTTCGTACGACGGGATCGACGAAAGGATCGACGGCAGTGCTTCGATCGACTTGTGACCGTTGGCGAAGGCATTGGTGAAGTAGTATCCTTCGCGCATCAGCGAGTCGAGAAACGGGGTAAAACCTTTTCCGTCCGGGTAAAGGTCCGGGTTGAGCAGTGCCGAATGTTCACCGCTGAAACTTTCGAGTACGAAGAGAACGATATTGCGCTTGCCCAGCGAGGGAGCCCCGCCGTCGGGATGGTGGTAAGGGGCGTACAGCGAGTCGAGCGTAGCCTGGTCGAAAAATTTCTCATAAACGATCGCCTTGTTGCCGAGCGTCCGGATCAGGCAGAACGGGTTGCTCAGGATCAGGTTCGCTTTCAGGTTGGAGGCCGTATAGAGGGTCGCGTTACTGAGGGTGATCGGCCGTGTCTGGCGGCTGAACCCGCCGCGGATGCCGCCCATGACCAGTCCGATCGCAACGGCCAGTACGGCGAGGTTAATGCCGAAATAGGCCCATCGGTTTTCAATCCGCGTGGGCATCGCTTTGATACGGCGGTAAACCCACACCATCGCGGCAATCAGCAATGCGCACCACAGGACGATATACCAGTTCTCGGCCAGACCTTTGAGAACGACCGTTCCGGTGTTGTCGTTATTATGCAGGTAGGAGAGTTCGTCCGAGGTGAACCGTTTGCGGGCGTAATGGAAATAGATGCCGTCGGCGGAGTTGACGATCAGCGCGAGCGCGTTGGTAACGGTGTAGAGCCAGCACAGTATTCGCTGGTACCGTCTTGTTTCGCGGAACCGGAACGGTAGCAGCGACAGCAGGATGAACAGCGCGTTGACGTACAGGATCGAAGCCGTATCGAACATGCCCGCACCGCGCAACAGTCCCGGTATTTCATTCCACTCCAACGGGCCGACCAATCCGGCGTTCTGCAGGTAGAAAACGATCCGGCAAAGAAACCACAGGATGTAAAGCAGCGCCAATCGCAACAGGAGCGTAGTCGCGTCGTTTTTCAAGAATCTTTGTAAAAGGTTTTTAGTGCTGTTTTTCATCGGATGGGAAATCTCAAAACGGCTATTTCGAAGAAACGGTACCCCGAACGGATGGCTTGCACCAGGTTAAAGTAGTCGATGAGGAGAACTTATGCCTGTTTCTTTGATTTGATGCGGATCTCGGGTTTATGGTAGACGGTCGAGTGCGGGGGAACCGATTCGGTGAGCCAGACGTTGCCGCCGATCACCGTGTCGTGGCCGATTACCGTGTTGCCGCCGAGGATCGTGCTCCCGGCATAAATGATGACATTGTCCTCGATGGTCGGATGGCGCTGTTGTCCGCGCAGCTCTTTGTCCACGTAGGTCGCTCCGAGGGTAACGCCTTGATAGAGGCATACGTTCTTGCCGATTACCGTCGTTTCGCCGATCACGATGCCGGTGCCGTGGTCGATGTAGAAATGGGGGCCGATCTGCGCGCCGGGGTTGATGTCGATTCCGGTCTGGCTGTGCGCGTACTCGGTCATCACCCTGGGCAGTACCGGGATCTGCAGGCGGTAGGCGATGTGGGCGATGCGGTAAACCATGATGGCGTAGAATCCCGGGTAGCACAGGATAACTTCTTCGATGCAGTAAGAGGCGGGATCGCAGGTGCTGTACATTTCCGCATCCCGCACCAATCCGGTGTAAACCAACGGTATCTCGCCGAAAAACTTTTGAGTCAGTTCTTTGCAGTCGACTTGCTTGCAAGAGCAAAGAGGACAAATGATTTTTAGAAAATCCTGTTGGAGTTTTTCCCAGCGGGCGGCGATCTGCACTTCGGAGATGTGCTTGTCGTCGCGCACGGGGAACATCACATTGGTCAGTTCGTCGACAAAACGGCGTACCGCTACCTGCGAAGGAACCTCGTGGCAGAAAGTTTCGGTCATTTTGTAGAGGCGTGCGGGAAAATTTTTGATAGCGTCGGCCATATGCGGTATGCTAATTCTGTTCCGGTTTATTTCAGCGAGGCGACGTAGCGCTCGATATCGTTTTGCAATTTGTGGTAAAGGAAGCAGTCCTTGTAATGCTCGTTGTCGAGCAGTACCTCGCGTACGTTCCGCAGAGCGTTGTTGTAGTTGCTGATCTCGTTTTTTAGCGCAACGCCCTGTTTCGTGCCCATATTGATGCGCTGTGTGGTGATGTCGCGCAATTTGTCGCAAACGGCGTGCAGCAGCGTGATGATAACGTTGTCCAACAGCGTGTGTCCCTGCATGAAGTAGTAGACGTTGTACGGCGTGACGCCGTATTCGGCGATTTGTTCGCCGAAGAGGCGCACTTCGTGTGTCCAGTCCCGGTTGTGTACTTCCAGTGCGTGCAGCCGTTTGTCGGCCTGCCGCTGGAGCCATTCCAGCGTGGGTTGCCCGTTGTCGTGCAAGTCGAGGTAGTTGAGCCTCACGCTGGTACGGAAGTCGATCAGCGAGAAAGCCCGTTCACTCTTGCGCCGTGCCGAATAGGCGTACCACAAAAACAGCGGGTAGATGATGCGCGAATACTCCCTGAGGAAAGCTTCGAAGTCGAAAATCAGCGTATCGTTTTTGGTCGCTTTCGCACAGATACGGTGTAACGAAGGAGGATGGCACAGGTAATTTTCCGTTGCGTAGGCGTAGGTGTGGAACAGGTAGGGCGATTCGTTCACCAACCGCGACTGCTCGGTGTGGCCGTCGAACAGGTAGTCGAAATCGCTGTCCACGCACAGCAGCAGGTCGGGGCTGCTTTCGGGAATCATATCCAGCAATACGCGCTTGCCTTTGGCCAGGTCCTGCCGCGGAGGAACGCTGATTTCGAATTTGAGCCGGTCGGTTTCGTAGTCGTCGAAAATGCCGCGCCAGAAAGCCACGTCGTCGTATCCTTCGACAAATACCTTCACCAGCCGGTAATCTCCGTTCGCATAACGCGAAACGATGGGAAGCGTGGCGGGTTGTGGTTCTTCGCGGTAGTAGCGTTTCTGTTTTTTCATCGGTCGGTTTATTCGGACAGTTCTACGCACACCACCTCGATTCCTACGCGCTCCAGCAATTCGATGCCGTCCGAACTGTGGTACGAGTCGGCATAGACTACCCGGCGGATGCCGCTCTGGATGATCAGTTTCGCACATTCGATACAAGGCGATGAGGTGACGTAGAGCGTTGCGCCCTCGCTGCTGTTGTTCGATTTGGCTACCTTCGTGATTGCGTTCGCCTCGGCGTGCAGGACATAAGGTTTCGTTTTTCCCGCTTCGTCCTCGCAAATGTTCTCGAAGCCTGACGGAGTGCCGTTATAGCCGTCCGAAATGATCATCTTGTCCCGGACGATCAGCGCGCCGACCTGACGCCGTACGCAGTATGAATTTTCGGCCCAGATACGGGCCATTTTCATGTAACGGATATCGAGCTGGCGCTGTTTCTCTTCCTTGTATCCCATAAATATCGTGTTGAAAAGAGCATCGAGGGACTCTCTGTGAAAATCCCGTTTACAAATATATGGATTTTCATCCGTTATCCAATGCCTTCGTGCATTTGCGGCAGGTATAGCTGTTTATCAGCGGGTTAATTGTTGTGCAGTTGTTGGATGTTCCAATATTATTTTAGTATATTTAACTGCTTTACGGGCGTTTCGCCTCCCCCGGAAATTTTGTCTAACCAAAATTCAAGACCTATGGAAAGCAAGTTTTTTACTTTCGTCCGACCCTATCTCGATTATATCGATTCGGGCCGTTTTTTCCGCCAGCCGTTCTGTTGGTTGTATAGTGTACTGGCTGTTCTGAACCTGTTGTTTCCGCTGATCGTTCTGGCGCAGTCCTGCCGTTTGGGGGTGTTCCATGCCGGCGGGAAGGTGGTTATTGCTTTTATCATTGCTTTTCTTGTGTTGGCTTTGGGTGGCTGGATCAGTTTCCAGATCTGGTGGAACCGCAAAAACCGGATCATGCAATCGTCGAAGCAAGGCGATGATTTTATCGCGATACCCGTCTTTTCGGATTTTATCCAGACGGCCGGCGAGTGGGCCGGAACATGGATCGCCGTTGTGGGCGGTTTGCTGTCGTTGTTGTTGTCTTTGATTTTGGGTGACGATATGTTCCTGATGAACCGTGCGCTCGGCTTCGGTTTCCTCGATTTCAGCTTTATGGGAATCGTCCTTTTCCCGATTTACGGGTTCCTGATCGTGATCGTTGCTCGTGTGGTTGCAGAAGTCTACCGTGCGTTGGCCGCTATTGCCAACAATACGAAAAAGTCATAGCCTGTCGAGCGTCGGAGTAGGATGTGCGGCAGTAAAATATTTTCGCACGATACGGTATGACAGTGCAAAACGCAGGCGAAGTCCGAAGCTTCGCCTGCGTTCATAATATGCCATAAATCCGGATTGCGGACAGGTCCCGATGGTAACGGCTAGTCGATGTAAATCTCCAGCAGTTTCCCCTCTCCTTCGAGGGTAACCTGCTCGATGCAGGCCGGGATGAGGATGGTTTCGCCTTTGACGGCGGTTTCGCTGCCGCCGTTCCATTTCAACGTGAGGTTTCCTTCGAGGATCATGTAGATTACGAACGAATCCAGCGCTTCGTAAGAACGTACGAGCTGGCCTTTGACCTCAATCACATTGGTAGTGAAATAAGGGCATTCGACCAGGTTGACCGACCGGTTCATTTCGGGCTTGTGCGTGACGTCGTAGTGTTGGTCGGGAGCGAAGTTGATCGCATCGGCAGCCAGGTCGGTATGCAGTTCGCGACCTTTGCCGTTCTTGTCCACCCGGTTCCAGTCGAATACGCGGTAGGTGATGTCCGAAGTCTGCTGGATTTCGGCGATCAGGATACCTTTGCCGATTGCATGGATCGCACCCGCCGGAATAAAATAGGCGTTATCGGGTTTGACCGGCACGCGTGCGAGGATGTCGGCCAGTGTGCCGTCGGCTACGTGGCGCAGGTACTCCTCTTTGGTGACCGGGCGGTTGAACCCGAGGCACAATTCGGCGTCTTTTTCGCTGTCGATTACGTACCACATTTCGGTTTTGCCGTACGAGTTATGGCGTTCCAGTGCAAGTTTGTCGTTCGGATGCACCTGAATCGAAAGCGCGTCCTGTGCGTCGATCAGCTTGAGCAACAACGGAAACAGCAGGCCGAATTTATTGTAAATCTTGTCGCCTACCAGTTCACCCATGTATACTTCGATCAACTCTTCGAGGCTGTTTCCGGCTAGTTTGCCGTTGGCGACGACCGAAACGTTCCCCGGCACGGCGGAAAGTTCCCAGCTTTCGCCGATGAGTTTGCCTTCGGGCAGCTTTTTGTCCATTTTGCGGCGGAGCTGGTCGCCACCCCAGATTCGTTCTTCGAACAGGGGGTTGAATTTCAGGGGGTAGAGCATATTCTAACGTTTTTGATTGTGCGATTTTGTAGTTGCAAAAGTACACTTTTATCACGATAATTCATACCTTTGGAGCTCATTGATAACGGGAAAATAACAAATCTAACAGAGCTGGAAAAGATGAAAGAGACAGTATTGGTTACAGGTGGAGCCGGGTATATCGGTTCGCACACGACCGTCGAGTTGATCGGGGCCGGATACGATGTGGTGATCGTCGATAACTTGTCGAACTCCGAATTCGGTGCGGTCGAGGGTGTTCGCAAGATTACCGGCGTAGAGGTTCCCTTCGAACAGGTGGATTGCACCGACAAAGAGGCGATGGCCCGTATCTTCGATAAGTATAAGTTCAATTCGATCATCCATTTCGCGGCGTCGAAGGCGGTGGGTGAATCGGTCGACAAACCGTTGCTTTACTACCGGAATAATCTCCAGTCGCTTATCACCATCCTCGAACTGATGCGTGACAAAGGTGTTCGCAATATCGTTTTCTCGTCCTCCTGCACGGTATACGGCCAGCCCGAGGTGCTGCCGGTTACGGAGCAAACGCCGCGCCAGAGCGCTCAGTCGCCCTATGGCAATACGAAGCAGATTTGCGAGGATATCCTGCGGGATACGGTACATGCCTATCCGGCCATTTATGGAATCGCACTGCGTTATTTCAACCCGATCGGTGCCCATCCGTCGGCTTTGATCGGCGAATTGCCCAAGGGGGTACCGATGAACCTGGTGCCCTTCATTACCCAGACGGCTGCTGGGCTTCGCGAGTGCCTGAGCGTTTTCGGCGACGATTACGATACCCCGGACGGCTCGGCGGTCCGCGATTACATCGATGTGACCGACCTGGCCCGTGCGCACGTAGTGGCGGTCGACCGGATGACCGGCGGTAAAAGCAAAGGCAATTACGAATTCTTCAATGTCGGAACAGGCAAGGGCCTGTCGGTACTGGAGCTGATTGCTGAGTTCGAAAAGGCTACCGGTGTCAAAGTGAACCACAAGATTGTCGGACGCCGGGCCGGCGACATCGAGAAAATCTGGGCCGATACCTCCTTTGCAAACCGGGAACTGGGTTGGAAGGCGCAGCGTTCTACGGGTGAGACGCTGCTTTCTGCATGGAATTGGGAAAAACGGCTGCGCGGGATCAAGTAAGTCCGACTCAATTGCTCTGAATACGGATCGGTATGATTTGCCGGTTGGCTTATGGAAATGTCGATAGTACCCGTGTCACGGGCAGTGTATATAAGCAGAACAACGGCCTAAAAGAGCGAAGCCCCGTAGCAATCTTACTCGGTGTAACTTATAGGGGGAAACGGCTGCCCAGCGGGCAGCCGTTTCTTTTTTGTACTACGGTCTCCATCGGGTGTTTGACGTGGGGCCGGTTTGCAGCCGTTTATTTACCGGGGACAGAACTCGGTTCGCTGGCTTGGGCTGATTTGAAGATTTCCCCCATCTTTTGGGCGAACTGCATTGCCCATTGTTGGGCGACCCCCATGGCATCGGTAGCGATTTTGGGTTGCGCATCCGCCATTCTCCGGCCAGACGGAGTTTCGTAAAAACGGATGATGTTGTCGAGATCCTCTTCCGTATAGTACTTGGCGTAAATAGGAACCATCAGATCCATCAGCTGGGTAAATGAATTGTCGAATAGGACTTTCATTTGCTGCATCGTATTCTCCGGAAGCTGATTGCCATTTTGTTGCATCTGTTGTTGCATCATTTGCATCATCTGTTCCGGTAATTGCCGTTGCACGGCGTTAGCGCCTGATATCTCCATCATCTGTTTGAGCTTGGCATTGAATTCAGGCGATTGGGCGTGGACTTGAAAACCGGACAGGAGGAATGCCCCGAGTGTAAACAGGAATAATTTTTTCATGATAAAAGTTTTATGTGTCTTAGTCAGTGCGGAACGGGGTGCTGTTGTATTCGGTTGTAACGGGCAGGAAAGAGTGATCTCGAGTTGGCCGATTTCCAGTCCGAGACCGCTCGGTAGGTGGGTGTTGTGTGGTAATATATTGGTTGTAAGCGAGTTGTTTTTTCGGTCCGTTTGTGCTAAAGAATCAGCCTGGAAAGTTTTTTGGCGATCAGGATACGCTCCTGGTTCAGTGCCGAAATTTGGTGTGTCACCGTACCGAGCTCCTCTTCCGAAAGCTCTTCGTTGCACAGCTTGTGCTGTAGTTCGGCGATGATCGTCTCGATCACCTTCGATTTGTACAGGATGACCACGCGCGGTACGGCCACCGGCAGGCGGTCCTGTTCGCTTTCGACGATAATGTCGTGTTTCTGCCACAGCTTGCTGGCCGTGTAGTTGTCATCGTAAGTGAGCAGGTCGACGATCGCAGTTGCGACCGTCGGGTCGGCATGGTTGATGAAACGGTGCATCTCGATTTGTTCGCCCGCTTCCCATAGCTGTTTGTACTCATCGTAAATGGTACGGTAGGCGGAATTGGTCAGCCGGATGCCGTTGTTTTCGAGGTCGCCGATGATCACGTCCGCCACATTCAGTTGTACGGTCTCTTTCCCTTCTTTGTAATCAAACGACTGGTCGCCGTATTTGACGAGGTATTTGATCAGTTCGCGTTCCAATTCTTCGGTGCTGCTGCCAGGCATGACCTGCTTTTGCAACGTCGGAGCGGTCGGGGGCGATTCCCGTCCGCGCAGGATCTCCTGCCGCCGGACAAACTCTTTCGCTTCGCTGCCGGCCGAACGTTCGACGCGCTTGAGTGCAATTTCACGCAACAACACCTGTTCGTCGATCTCCATCTGTTTCGCGCATTCGCGCGTATAGACCGAGCGCGTAATGGCATCGGGAATCACCGAAATGCTCTGCACGATGTCGGAGATCAGCGCCGCTTTCTTCAGCGGGTCGCCCTGCGCTTCGTCGAGCAGCAGGCGTGTTTTGAACGAGATGAAATCCTCTTCGTGGTCCAGGATGAAATCACGAAGCTCCGTGGCGTTGTGCTTGCGTGCGAACGAGTCGGGGTCGTCACCGTCGGGCAGCAGTACCACCCGTATGTTCAATCCTTCGCGCAGAATCATGTCGATACCCCGTAACGACGCTTTGATCCCGGCGCTGTCGCCGTCGTAAATCACCGTGACGTTTTTCGTAAACCGGCTGATCAGCCTGATTTGGCCTTCGGTCAGCGAAGTGCCGGATGAGGCGACGACATTCTCGATTCCCGACTGGTGCATCGAGATGACGTCTGTGTAACCTTCGACCAGGATGCAGCAATCCTCCTGCGTAATGGCCCGTTTGGCCTGATAAAGGCCGTAAAGGACGTCGCTTTTGTGGTAGATTTCCGATTCGGGCGAGTTGAGGTATTTCGCTACCTTCTTGTCGGTGCGCATCGTACGGCCGCCGAATGCGATGACACGACCGCTGATGCCGTGGATCGGGAAGATCACGCGTGTGCTGAACCGGTCGTAATAAGTTCCGTCTTCGCGTTTGATGGTCAGTCCGGTGGCGGCGAGGAACTCCTCTTTGTAGCCCTCTTTGAGCGCCTGCCGTGTGAAGGTGTCACTGCCGCCGGGGCAGTAACCGAGTCCGAAGGCAAGGATCGTAGCGTCGGAAAAGCCGCGTTCGCGGAAATAGGCGATGCCGATGTTTTGCCCCTCCGGTGTTTCATGCAGTGTTTTGGCGAAATATTCGGCGGCATAGGACGAGACGACCATCATGCTTTCGCGGTCGTCGTTGCGGCGCTCTTCCTCGGGGGTGAGCTCCCGTTCCGCCACCTCGATGCCGTACTTTTTCGCCACGTATTTGAGCGCTTCGGGGTAGGTCATGTTTTCGTGCTCCATCACGAAGGTGACGGCGTTGCCGCCTTTCCCGCAGCCGAAACATTTGAAAAGGCCTTTCGACGGCGAGACAACAAACGAAGGCGTCTTTTCGTTATGGAACGGACAGCATGCCTGGTAATTGACCCCTTTCTTTTTGAGTTGCACGAAATCGCTGATTACCTCGACGATATTTGCCGAGGCGAAAATGCGGTCTACTGTCTCTTTATCGATCATGGTGCGTCTCTCCGGATCCAAAGATACGTTTTTTTCCGTTACGCCCGCCGGGGAATAGCCGGGGCCGGAAGCGGGAAAAACAGAATGCGGTGCGGGAGTGTAAATTACGGGAGTAACCGGCGTGGAAATGTCGGTTTGGATTGCAAATTGGAAGGCGGGTGAAGGTGCCGGCTTGTTGTTTGGGTTTTGCGCTTCGGGAAACTTTTACAACAAATGGTCGTACAGGACTTTCAAGCCGATCAGGATCAGGATCGCGCCTCCGAAAATTTCGGCTTTCGAGCCGAGTTTCGAGGAGACGTGTTTACCGATGAGAATCCCCGTGGCCGAAATCGAAAAGGCGGCCGTGCCGATGAGCGCGGCGGCGAGCAAGATATTGCCCAACGGACTTCCGTCGTAGAGATGTACTTTCACGAGGCCGAGGCTGAATCCTGTGATCAGTGCGTCGATGCTCAGCGCGATGCCGAACATCAGCGTGTTCCGCAGCGAAAGCAGGTCGCAATCCACCTCGTCGTCCTGGACGGCGGAGAGTCCTTCGCGAATCATCTTGGCGCCGAGGAACGCGAGCAGGAAGAAGGCGATCCAATGGTCGTAATCGGCGATCAGGCGGCTGACGTTCGCGCCGAACAGCCAACCCGCAAGGATCATCAAAAAATGGAACAGTCCGATGACGATCAGAAAACGCACTTTTTCGCGTCGTGTAGTGCGTTCGCTGACGAAGCCGAGCGTCAGCGAGACTGCGAACGTGTCGAGACTGAGACCTATACCGAGCAACAGGATAGCGGCCAGATTCATAAAACGGGTAATTTCCGCAAAGGTACGACTTCCCGCCGAACAAAGCCCTTTTTCGCGCATAGAATTCTCTAAAAATAGCTAATTTTGTACCATGGATTTCAAATTGGTATCGGATTATAAACCTACCGGCGACCAGCCCGAAGCGATCGAACAGCTCGTTTCGTCGTTGCGCGGCCACAGCCGCCACAACACGTTGCTGGGCGTAACCGGTTCGGGTAAAACGTTCACGATGGCGAACGTCATTGCGCAGCTCAACAAACCGACGCTGATCCTGAGCCATAACAAGACCCTTGCAGCACAGCTGTACGGCGAATTCAAGAATTTTTTCCCTGAGAATGCCGTCGAGTATTTCGTCTCCTATTACGACTATTACCAACCGGAAGCCTATTTGCCGACGACCGATACCTACATCGAAAAGGACCTGTCGATCAACGAGGGGATCGAGAAGATGCGCCTGAGCACGACTTCGTCCCTGCTGAGCGGGCGTAACGACATCGTTGTCGTGTCGAGCGTGTCGTGCATTTACGGTATCGGCAATCCCGAGGATTTTCATGCCACGTCGATTACACTGAAGGTCGGCGATATCATCAGCCGCAACAAATTGCTGTACGGATTGGTCGATGCGCTCTACACGCGCAGCGAAACCGAGTTCAAGCAGGGGACGTTCCGCGTGAAGGGCGATACGGTCGATATCTATATCGCTTATGGCGACAAATGTTACCGGGTCGTTTTTTATGATAATGAGATCGAGGCGATTTATGCGATCGACCCGATGACGGGACAGCGGCTCGAATCGCTGGAACGGATCGTGGTCTATCCGGCCAACCTGTTCGTCACTACGCGCGAACGCATCGAGCGCGCGATCCGCGAAATCCAGCTCGACCTGGGCAAACAGTGCGAATTTTTCGAGTCGGTGGGCCGTCCTGTCGAGGCGCGCCGGCTCAAACAGCGCGTCGAGTACGATCTGGAGATGATCAAGGAGTTGGGGTACTGTCCCGGCATCGAAAACTATTCGCGCTATTTCGACGGGCGTGCGCCCGGCAGCCGTCCGTTTTGCCTGATCGACTACTTCCCGAAGGACTTTTTGATGATTGTCGACGAGAGCCATGTGACGATACCTCAAATCCGGGGGATGTACGGCGGCGATGCTTCGCGCAAGCACAACCTGGTCGAATACGGTTACCGGTTGCCTGCGGCGGTGGATAACCGCCCGCTGCGTTTCGAGGAGTTCGAATCTCTCGAGAACGAGGTGATTTATGTGAGCGCCACCCCGGCCGATTATGAGTTGATCAAATCGGAGGGTGCAGTGGTCGAGCAGTTTATACGCCCGACCGGTTTGGTCGATCCGTCGGTCGAAATTCGCCCGACTTTCAACCAGATCGACGATTTGGTCGAGGAGATCGATAAGCGCGCCCGTGTAGACGAGCGGATTTTGGTGACGACGCTGACCAAACGGATGGCCGAGGAGCTGTATAAATACTTCGACCATATGGGTATCCGTTGCCGCTACATCCATTCCGATGTCGATACGCTGGAGCGGGTGCAAATTCTCGACGACCTGCGTGCAGGGCTGTTCGACGTGCTGATCGGTGTGAACCTGCTGCGCGAGGGACTCGACCTGCCGGAAGTGTCGCTGGTCGCGATTATGGATGCGGATAAAGAGGGTTTCCTCCGGAGTGCGCGGTCGCTTACGCAGACTTCCGGCCGTGCCGCCCGGAATGTCGGCGGTCGCGTGATCATGTATGCCGATACGATTACCGATTCGATGCGCCTGTCGATCCAGGATACGAACCGTCGTCGCGAAAAACAGTTGTACTACAACGCGACTCATGCCGTGATGCCCAAGCAGGCGATCAAAAGCGGTACGAAAATTATGTCGGGCGAATCGTTAGGAGCCAATTACACTCTCGGTGTACAGGGTCTGGATGCCGCAGCCGACCCGGTAGCCGCCTATATGACCGACCGCGATATCGACGTGGCGATCCGCTTGGCCCGCGAAGCGATGGAAAGTGCGGCGCGCGACCTCGACTTTACCGCTGCGGCCCGTTATCGCGACCAGATGTACGCGCTGCAGGAGCGGCAGAAAGAGATGCAGGGCACTGCTTCGGATAAACGGCCCGGCCCGAAAAAATAAGTTTCAAGTAGCTATTCTGAAGACATTTCCGACCCGAACGAATTTTCCGCATGACACCAGCCCAACGCCTTACGAAGATTGTCGACTTCTTTTATATCCGTCCGGTCCGGGCGGTAATACCGCTCCAGACATTCCGTTACGCGATTTGCGGCGGAGTCAACCTGGGGCTGAACTGGGTGCTGTATGCCGTACTCTATAACTTCATACTCGACAAGGAGATCGTTCGTTTGGGTTTTGTCGCCATTTCTCCCTATATCGCGGCGTTCCTGGTCGTCTTTCCGATTACATTCGTAACCGGTTTCTGGCTTCAGAAACATATCGCGTTCAAGTATTCACCGCTGCGGGGGCGTACGCAACTGTTCCGTTACCTGATCAGCGTACTGGGGTCGGTGTTGCTGAATTACCTGCTGCTGAAATTTTTTGTCGAGGCGGTGCACCTGTATCCGACACCGTCTCAGGCGGTTACCTCCCTGCTGATTATCGGGTACAGCTACCTGATGCAGAAATATTTTACTTTCCGCGGCTGCGAAAGCTGATCCGTAGCGCGTTTTGCCTTTTGGCCCGGAGGTGCCGAGGAGCGATTTCCGAAATGAGGTTATATCCGGTACGTCGTGGAATAGAAGGTTGACGGTGCTACCCTCAGGAGCAGACGAACAGCACGGCGATCAGCCAGTAGACCGCTGCCTGGATCCAGGCGAGTATGCGTGGCGGGATCTGTTCGATTGAAAATTTTGCGGCCAGGTAGTCGGCGACCAATGCCACCGTGGTGAAGATTACGACGGCCACCGCAGCGAATGTCAGGCCCAGCAGCAGTGTATCCGTTTTCGGCGTCAGACTCTCCCGGCTGATGAACTGCGGGAAGAAGGCGAGGAAAAACAGGATCACTTTCGGGTTCAGCAGGTTCATCGTGATACCGATCCGGTAAAGCCGGCGAAAAGAATTATTCTCAGGCGTCTGGGGAGCGCCGTCCGGAGCAGGGGCAATGCCGGATGCCGCCGGGTCGGTCGTAATGGTTTCCGTTTGCCCGGCACAAGCTGCTGGAAAGGGTTGCGGCTGTTCGATAGCTATGTTGCCCGGTGAAGGTACTTTCCCCCGGGCCGTTTTTTGGTAGGCGCGTAACGACGCGTAACCCATCCACAGCAGATAGCAAATGCCCGCGTATTTGATCCCTGCGAACAGAGCCGGGGACGAAGCGATAATCAGCGAGAGTCCGAGCGCTGCCGCCGCGGTGTGGAAAAAGAGCCCGGAGCAGAGGCCGAGTGCCACTGAAATACCGGCACGTTTCCCATGCAAAATGCTTTGTGTCAGCACAAACAAAATATCCGGTCCCGGGATCAGCGTCAGCAGCGACGAGGCGATAATAAATTCGACGAGCTTCATTCGGTTAGGATTTGGGCGATTCGGGACGGACGTTTCCTTTTTATTGGTTTCAACGGTTCTGTGCGATCGCAGTCCGGTCTCCGTTGCGGTTATTTGACCCGGAGCCGCTGTTTGAGCCGCAGGATCGTGGTTGGCTTGATGTGGTTCAATTGGCAGATTTTCGACACCGAAGTGGAATAAGTACGTGCCAGCTTCGAGAGCGTATCGCCGCTTTTGATCGTATGGTAAACCGCTTTTGAACCGTTGTTGGACGAAGAGCCTGAAGTCGCAGCGGAGCGCTGGGTATCGGACACGTCGCCGGTCGAGCCTCCGTTCGCCACGAGGGCCGATTCGTCATCCGCCACCGTCTCTTCCGAAAGAGCATCGGAGGTGCTCAACGGCCGGGTCGCCGCTTTGACGTTGCCGCCCCGGTTGTAGAGGTAGAGCGTGTTCGTGTGCAGGCGTTGGTTTTCGGTGTCGAGCAGCAGGCTCGGGTTCAGGGCCTGGTTCGCCACGCGGAACTCGAAATGCAGGTGCTCGGTGGTAGCCCGCCCGGTGCGGCCCGCCAGTGCGATCGGATCGCCCGCTTTCACCACATCGTTGACCGTGACGAGGTTGCGCGAGTTGTGCGCATAGGCGGTTTCCATGCCGTTATAGTGGCGAATCACAATGATATTGCCATACCCGCTGTACGGTTTGGACATTCGTACCACACCGGAGAAAGCGGCACGGATCGTATCGTTCGGAACGGCTTTGATGTCCACCCCGGTGTGCATCGACCGGCCCCGGTAGCCGAATCCGGAAATCTGTTTACCCGGATAGGGATAGCAGAAATCGCTTTCGAGTTCTGCGAGCGGAATTTCCAGTTCGCCGGAAGGTGGGAACGGATTGTTCAGGCTCATCGGGATGCGGACGTTAGCGCTCTCCGTTTCGCCGAAAGTCATCCGGGGCAGCGGGTAGCGATAAGGCAACTTCTTGGGCGTTTCGGTCTCGGGTAGCGAATCGCTAACCGGCTGCTGTTGTTTTCCGGAGGCCTTGGCCTCTTTGTCCGACGTGTCTTCTCCTGCGGGCTTGGAATAGTTCTTGCTGGCCGAAGAAACGTTCGGATTGTACCGGCTGACCTCTTTGTCCTTGTACAGGGATTTTGTGACGGAACAGCTTGACAGCAAAAGTATTGTTAAGGTATAGGATAATGTTCTCAACGGCAGCATCGTATTTTGACTTTAGATTCGGCAGCTAAAAGTAGCGATTTTTTGCGAAAAGACGCCCGTTCACCCGCTTTTCTTGTGGTGTCGGACGGTGCAGGGAACTGTGAGGATATGAAAATAAAAACTATCTTTGTTCAATAAGTAAGGATTAAATATGCAATCGATTATGGATACAGAAAAAACCAGATGCCTGATTATCGGCAGCGGCCCCGCAGGCTATACGGCCGCCATATACGCTTCCCGCGCGAACCTCAACCCGATCCTATACGAAGGGACCGAACCCGGAGGCCAGCTCACCTCGACTACCGATATCGAGAACTTTCCCGGTTATCCGGAGGGGATCAGCGGTACGGCTATGATGGAAGACCTGAAGAAGCAGGCCCAGCGTTTCGGCGCCGATGTGCGTTTCGGCATTATCACGAGCGTGGATCTTTCGGTACGGCCGTTTAAGGTGGTTGCCGACGGTAGGCGGGAGATCGAAACCGATGCGCTGATTATCTCCACCGGTGCGACGGCTAAGTATCTCGGTCTCGCTTCGGAACAGCGTTACAAGGGCATGGGTGTTTCGGCCTGCGCGACCTGCGACGGTTTTTTCTACCGCAAAAAGGATGTCATCGTAGTCGGCGGCGGCGATACCGCCTGTGAAGAGGCGACCTATCTGGCGACGCTGTGCAACAAAGTGTATATGGTGGTACGCAAAGACTACCTGCGTGCTTCGAAGGCGATGCAGGAACGCGTGATGAAGACTCCCAATATCGAAGTGTTGTTCGGCTATACGACCGTCGAGGTACTCGGCGACGAGAACGGGGTGACCGGCGCGTTGGTGCGCCACACCGGCGGTGAAGAGAAGGTGATCGATGCATTCGGTTTCTTTCTCGGTATCGGGCACCATCCCAATACGCAGCTCTTCGAAGGCCAACTGGAACTGGACAAAGAGGGATATATCAAGACGGTTCCGGGTAGTTCCCAGACCAGCGTAAAGGGGGTTTTCGCAGCCGGAGACGTGCAGGATCCGCGGTATCGCCAGGCCATTACGGCTGCGGGATCGGGATGTATGGCGGCGCTCGACTGCGAACGTTATCTGCTGGACATTCAGTGCCTGCAATAGAATCTGTGTCGCAACAGAACGGATGGTGAAATAGCATCATAAAAAAGAGTGAGGGCTCCGCACATTTTTATGCCTGTTTGTATAATATTGCTGTTTGACCGGATACCCTGCTGACCCATTGCCATGTTTGATACGCGTAAGATATTTTCCATCGCCTCTGGTGCGGACTTCGATCAGGCCGCACTGGAGGTGTTTCGTTTTCAGGCCGAGGCCTGTACACCCTATCGGGACTATCTCGAACTTTTGGGTATCGACCCTGCCGGAGTGGAAACTGTGGAGCAGATTCCGTTCCTGCCGATCGAACTGTTCAAGAGCCATCGGGTATACAGTGGTTCTTTGCCTCCACAGCAGGTGTTCACGAGCAGCAGTACGACCGGGCAAATTCCTTCACGGCATTATGTCGCCGACCTCGCTATTTATGAAGAGGCGTTTACCCGCGCCTTCGAACTGTTTTACGGCCCGGCCCAGAATACGGCGGTCTTCGCGTTACTGCCGAATTATCTGGAGCGTGAAGGTTCATCGCTGGTCTACATGGTCGATGCGTTGATCCGCAAAGGTGGTGGGGGGTTCTATCTTCATGACCACGAGGAACTGTTACGGGATATGGCGGCGCATTCCGGTCCGAAAATCCTGCTTGGTGTCAGTTATGCGTTGTGGGATCTGGCCGAAGAACGGCCGGGACCGTTGCACGGCACGATTGTCATGGAGACCGGGGGGATGAAGGGACACCGGGAGGAGTTGCCGCGTGAAGAGTTCCATCGCCTGCTGTGCGATGCGTTCAGCGTGTCTTCGGTGCATTCCGAATACGGAATGGCAGAACTGATGTCGCAAGCCTATTCGTCCGGGGAGGGGCTTTTTCGCACGCCGCCGTGGATGAAGGTGATCGTGCGGGACCTGCACGATCCGTTCGGGCGCCTGCCTGTCGGGTCTACGGGCGGCGTGAACCTGATCGACCTGGCAAACCTCTATTCCTGCAGCTTTGTGCAGACGCAGGATCTGGGGACACTTTATACGGATGGTAGTTTTCGTATTCAGGGGCGCATATCGGGTAGCGAAATTCGGGGATGTAACCTTTTGGTGCAGGAGTGACCGAGTAAACCGCACAGCCGGGGAGACGATCGGGATAGCCTTTGTTTCTGCAGCCGGTTCGTGCGGCATAATATGATGAACAGTCGAGTAAAATGATCCAGATCAAACGACCCGAGGAGTGTTGCGGCTGCACGGCCTGCGCGGAAAAATGTCCGAAACGGTGTATTTCGATGCAGCCCGATGCCGAAGGGTTTCTCTATCCGGTAGTGGATGCAAGCCTCTGCATCGAGTGCGGCTTATGCGAGAAGGTCTGTCCGGTGCTGCACCGTTACGGCGCACCCGAACCGGCTTCTGTGCGGGCCTATGCCTGTTGCAACAGGGATGAACCGGTGCGGATGGCCAGCTCGTCGGGCGGAGTGTTTTCGCTGTTGGCCGGGGAGGTGCTCGACAAAGGCGGTGTCGTGTTCGGCGCCCGGTTCGACCATGATTTTTCAGTGGTACACGATAGTGTCGAAGAGATTGCCGGGCTCGGGACCTTACGCGGATCGAAATACACGCAGAGCCGGATCGAAGGCAGTTTTCGCCGGGCGGAATCGCTGCTTAAAGCGGGACGGGAGGTGCTGTTCGTCGGCACGTCATGCCAAATTGCGGGGTTGAAGTGGTTCCTCGGGCGCCCGTATGCGAATTTGCTGGCGGTCGATGTGCTGTGCCACGGCGTTCCCTCGCCGAAAGTGTACGCACAGTATTTCGCTCAGCAAACCCGGCGCGTCAATGCGGAAGCACAACCTGCGACCGAACCCTACCGGCTTGCGCACCTGGAATTTCGGAACAAGGAGGAGCGCGGCTGGGGACGTTATTGCATCGTGTCGGAATATGTCCGTACGAACGGAGGCGAGTCACAGCAATTGCGATTGGCGGTACCCTTCACCCATGAGATGTTCATGCGCGGTTTTTTGCATAACCTTTACCTTCGGCCGTCTTGTCACGAATGTCCGGCGCGCCGGTTGGCGGCCGGGAGCGATTTGACCATTGCCGACTATTGGGGAGTGGAGGAGCATCATCCGGAGATGAATGACAACAAGGGCACGTCCCTGGTTATTCCGCTGAGCGATCGGGGGCGCAGGGCGTTTGCCGCTCTTTCGGTGTCGTTGAAAACGATCGAAACGCCGCTTCAAGAGGCATTGCCCGGCAATCCGTGTCTGATGCGTTCGGTCAGGCCGCACCGGAACCGGGCCCGTTTTTTTGCAGAGTTCGAACATGCGGAAGACCTGCCCGCCTTGATCTCCCGTCTGACCCGGCGCACGCTGCGTGAACGTATGCGCCGCAAACTCCGGGGCGGGTTACGTCGCATCGGATTGGTGCGGTAGACTTACCTGCCGTGAGGAGGATGGCGGAAGAGATAGACGACAGTTGAGGTGGGAATCCTTGTACCGGGAGCTACGTCAACGAAACGGCATTGCATGAAAACAGATCATCACACTCCGGGCCGGATTGCGGTGATTGTGTTCAAACATATAGCAGCTTTTTATGAAACGCATTCTGATCGAACATTTCCAAAGTCTCGATAATTACGGGACCGGCATGATGGGGCTGGTGACCGTGCAGGCGCTTGCCGATCGTTATGGTACCGCAGAGGTGGAATTTCATTGCGATTTTGCCGATGCTGCGACACTCGAGGCTGTCCGGCGCGAGTTACGGGGCGATGTCCGGCTGTACCGCCACGAACCGGCCGATTACTATACGGCTTCGATCACGAATATCTGGGGAAGGCGTTTGCACCGCCTGTTCCATCTTTTCTTTTCGCCGGAGGGGCGGGGCTTCGACCGGCTGATCGTGTTGGGAGGGGACGATATTTCGGAATATTACTCGAAAATCGACCCCTGCGTCAACCTGTTCAAAAAGTGGGAGTCTTCGTTCCTGACCCGCGTGATCCTGCTCGGACAGACGCTCGGTCCTTTCTCGACGCTCTATAACCAGTTGGCGGTGCGTTACCTGATGCCGCGCCTTGAGGTATATGCCCGCGACCGGGTCAGCGTGGATTATCTGCGCGACAATTTCCGGGTGAATGCGTCGCTGAGTGCCGATCTCGCTTTTGCCGACCTGCCCTTACAGGGGGATCGTACGATCGAAAGCGCGGTATTGGAGCGGTATGGGTTAGAACGCGACGGTTATTTCACGGTGGTCGTATCGGCGGGACAGCGCGGGGGTAAGTACTACTGTCAAGATGAGGCGGACTACCTGGACTGCTATCGGGATATTATCGGTTCTCTTGCACAAAAGGAGGCGCTCGCGGACAAAAAAATCGTCCTGTTGGCGCATACGTTCGGCCGTTACGGTGATGAGACGGAGTACGTTCGGAAATTATACGACCGGTTACCGGGGGCGTTGAAAGAGCGGACGGTGCCGGTCACGGATAAGATTTTCCAAACCCGGGCGCGGTTCGTGCTCGGAAACGGTCTTTTTACCGTGACGGGACGCATGCATGCGGCGGTCTCTACGTTCCAGATGGGGCGTCCGGCGGTTTGCCTCTCGTACAGTACGAAATTCCGCGGTGTGATCGGTGGCAGTCTCGGACAGGACGATCTGGTGATCGAAGCCGACGACAATGCTCTGTGGCACAGTCGCCGGATCGTCGCTCTGGTATGCGACCGGGTAGATCAGGTACTTGCGGAATACAGGGAACGCTGCGAGCGGATCGGTAGCCGGGTCAAAGAGCAACAACGGCAAGTGGCCGTTACGCTCGATGAGATTTCGTCGGAGAGGCCTGCCGGTCGGAAACCGGTACAGTGATTTGCCTGGCGGCAGAAATGCGAATGCGGATTATCCGTAGTTGCCCGGATATGCCGGGAATGCCGTTGTAGGAGTGCATACGGTCAGGGCAATCGAGGAGATTCATTGGGTCAAGTGATCTCCTCAGCGCTTGATCCGTAAGAAAACGATCAGTTATGGATATTACATTTTCGGTAGTTATTCCCTTGTATAATAAAGGGCGGGAAATTGCCCGCACGCTCGGAGGCGTTGCGGCGCAAACCTATACGCCGCTGGAAGTGATCGTGGTGGATGACGGTTCGACCGATGATAGCGCCCGGGTGGTCGAAGGGTTGGACCTGCCCGGCGTGCGCCTGATCCGGCAACCGAACGGCGGCGTATCGGCGGCCCGCAACCGGGGCATTGCCGAGGCGAAGGGCGATTACATCGCGTTGCTCGATGCCGACGACTACTGGAAGCCGGAATATCTGGAACGGGTAGCGGCGCTGATCGGACGTTATCCCGGCTGCGGATTGTACAGCATGGGTTTCGAAGTACACCGCCCGGAAGGCGTTTTTCCGAACGAGACAGTTATGCAGGAGGGGATAGTCGGTAACTATTTCCGCACGGCGATGCGGGTCAACCTGACCCAGACTTCCAGCGTGACGATTCCCCGCGCCGTATTTGAACGGCTCGGCGGTTTTCCCGAAGGGATGAAATTGGGGGAGGATCAGTACGTATGGACGAAGATCGCACGGACCTATCCGGTCTGCTATTCGCCGCAGCGCTTTTCGGAGTTCAACCTGATGGCGCAGAACCGTTCCGCGCAGAACTACAAGATGGAGCGGACTCCTTATTCGTTTTGGGAATTTTACGATCCCGGGACGCCGGACTGCAACGAGTATATCGCACGCTGCGAGATTGGCAAGGCTTTGGTCCACAGTGTATACGGTTATACGGATGCTGCGCTTGAGGTCGAACGAAGGTACAGTTATAACCGACATTACCGGCTCGGATGGTGGAAGTTGCGTATCCTGAACCGCTTGCCGGTGATGTGGCGCCGCCCGTTGCTCGATTCCTACAAACGGGTGACCTGGCTGGTGTCGAAAAAAGGGTTGCTCGGGTAGGCGCTACTACCGGATTAGGCCCAACAACCCCCGCGAGATATTCCAGCGCATTTTGATCAGGTAACGGCCCTTGATCGGTTCGCCCTGCACCGTATAACCGAGGGCGAGGACGAATGTTCCGCCCCATTTGATCCCTTCGCTGAAAAGCCGTTTCAGGTAGGTGGCAGTTCCGAGGTTCCGGGTGCGGACCCGTTCGCTTTTACCGATCATGCGGGTGAGCCGGTCGAAATATTCGGGCGTCAGCTTTTGTTCCGGGATGATGTGATAGATGATTGCACCCGGCACATAGTAGATCTCTTCCCCTCCGGCCCGCAGCCGAGCGAACAGGTCCTTCTCCTCGCCGCCCATCGGAGAGTTGCCTGTCCGCCCCAGTTCCGGATTGAACATCCCGTAACGTTCGATGGCCGTGCGCCGGATACCCATATTCCCGCCGCCGGGATAGGTGTGTTTCGGAAAGGGAACGATCTTTTCCCCGTAATAGAATGTTCCGGCGATCGGCCGTTCGGCATAACGGCTGAGCCATGCCGGTACCGGGAATTCGTACAGCGGTGTGACCACGCCGCCGCAGGCCGCTGCGGTCGGATACATCCCGAAAAAGTCGTAGTAACTTTTGAGGAAATCCCGGTTGACCAGTTCATCGTCGTCGATGATGGCGAAATAGTCCCCTTTCGCGTGGTTTATTCCGCAGTTGCGGGCATGGGAAAGTCCCTGGCGGATTTCGGTTACCATCGTAAAGTTGAGTTCCGGCTGAGCTTCTGCAAAGGAGCGGCATACTTCCGCAGTGTGGTCCGTCGAGTTGTTGTTGACCACGATGATCTCGAACAGTTCGGAACCGAGGCTTTGGTTGGTGAGGCTGTTCAGTGTGCGGGGCAGATAGTCGGCCCGGTTGTAGGTGGCGATAATCAGCGAAAGTCTGACCGAGGAGCGTGATCCTGGCGTAGTGATCGTTGGGGCACTCATGGCGCGTGTTTTTGGCCGGACAAGTTGGAATCCGGGCATTTGTGCATGTGTAAAAGTATAAAAAAAAACGGTTCCCCGAAAGAACCGTTTTTCTGTATGGCACAGCACGACGATCTTCGTGCATAGGGTATTGGGTTTCTTGTCCGGAGAGAAAGTCCCGCGGCAGTTAGAAGCTCAATCGCAGGCCGAAGAGAATGCCCCACGTGCTGGCTGTGGAGTTCTGGCCTACCCATTTCGAGTTTTTCTTGAAATTGTCGCTGCTGCTGGCATTGAGGGTGTATTGGGCGGCACCGGCCGCATTTTGTCCGGTGTAAGTAAAGAGTCGGAAATTTTCGTAGCTCTGCATCCCGTTGGTGTAGTAAACGCCCCAGTTTTTGTTCAGCAGGTTGCCCACGTTGAGAATGTCGACGCTGAACTGCAGCGAATAGCGGTTGTTCGAGCCGAAATTCGAGGCGATGTCCTGCAGGAACTTGAAGTCGAACTGGTTGATCCAGGGCTGTACGTCTCCGTAACGTTCGGCATATTGACCCTGACGCTTCTTCAGGTACGAATTGCCGTTCAGGAAAGCTTCGTAATCGCGCTGTTGCTCGGCGGCGGAATAGGTCACTTTCCCGGTCTCTTTGTTTTTCACATCGACGAAGTTGGTCTGGTCGGGATGCGGAATGAAAATCAGGTCCTGACCGAAGGTATCGCCGTTCATGTCGTTCGAGAAAACGTAGCTCAGGCGTCCCTGGTTCGTGCCGCTATAGTAAAGCGTGAAGGTCGAACGCAGGTGGTTCTTGGCCCAGTCTACCGAATAGGAGATATAGCCGTTTACACGGTGCGGCATCGAGAAGGCCGAATAGCTGACTCCCGGATCGTTCAGGCTGCCCACCGAGGCGCTGGATCTCCAGGCCGACAGGGCGACACTGCCCGGATTGGCAGTGAGGTCTTTCGCATTGTTGTAGGTGTAGGCGATCATACCGGACAGACCGTTCGAAAATTGCTTGGTCAGCTGTACCGTCAGCGAAGCCTGGTGTCCTTTGTTCGTATTGGTCAGCACCATCATCGAGCTGACGTCCTTGTTCAGTTTGCCCGAATTCCATCTGGGACGGTCGTCTACGCCGGTGAAATTGCCGACCGGATCGGGCAGGTTGATGTTGCGTTGCGTTACGGCATTGATATCCTTCGAGTACATCGCCTCGAGGGTCAGCACCATCTCCCACGGCAGGCGGAAGTCGGCGGCGACGCTCGTGCGCCACAATTGCGGCAACTTGAAGTTATCGTCCACTTTGGCGAAACTCGATCCGGACGGAGTTTCGCCTGCTTTGGGCGGATTCGGGAAGATAGCCGGATTATTAAACACTTGATCCCTGTAATTCGGGTTGAAACGCAGGTCGTTAGGCACACTGTTACCGGTTAATGATATTTCCGGAGTCTGAATGAATCCGGCGCTACCCGGTTGGTTCGTGAACCAAACGAACGGAAGCAGGCCGGTGAAGATGCCCGTACCGCCGCGCAACTGGATCGAGCGGTCGCCCGTAATGTCCCAGTTGAAGCCTACACGCGGCGAGAAAAGCGGTTTGCTCTTGGGCCATTGGCTCAGGTTGACGGTTTGCCCGTTCTCGAAAGGAATTTCGCTCACCGGAGTTTGAACGCCGTTAATCGAGGTGGTCGTCGGACCGGGAAGTTCGGTGTAGATAATCGGCATTTCGAGGCGCAAACCGGCGGTTAGCCTCAGTTTCGGATTGACCCTCCATTCGTCCTGGACGTAAACGCTGGCCAGCCCGAAGGTGAGCTTCGTGCGCGCATCCTCGCTGCCCGGATAACCGAGTTGGTAGGCGAATGCGGCCGGTTTCGCGTTGTTGATGAAGTCGTCCACCGAATTGTAGGCGTAGTAAGTGGTTCCCTCGCGCATGTAACCGTTGCTGAAATGTTGGTTTTCGTAAGACAGTCCGGCGGTGAGCGTGTGCTGTCCCAAACCGATGGTCACATTGTCGGTGATGTTGAAGGTATTGTTCAGTACGCCGTTGTTGAACGAGAAGATTTCAGTGCCGAACGACATATAGCCTTCGTAAGTTTTACCGTCGTTGCTCAATTTCAAGATGTCGACGAACGGGAAAAGGTCTCCGTCCGTTTTACGGGTGTCGTTGATGTTCGTGAACGAAGCGAGCAGCTTGTTCGACACCTTCGGGCTGAAGACGCTGTTCAATTCGGCCGTGATCGAACGCACGCGGTTTTCCTGCTTGTAACCGGTGTTGGCGAACGAGATGGAGTTGATGCTGTTACGACCGTTGTTATTGAGTCGTACGCCGGCCGGGGTGGAAGCTCCGCTCACGAGGTTGTCGTCCTGGGATTTGACATCGTTGTAGCGCACCATCAGCTTGTGGTTCTTGCTGATGTTCCAGTCGATGCGGGCCATGATTTTGTAGTTGTCCGCAGCCGAGTTGCCGAAATTCTGGTATGCGCCTGGATTATAACCGTATGTTTTTTGTAGATAATCAGATACCCTTTCCAGATCGGCGATGGTGGTCTGTGATATCTTGTTTTCGGCGCTTCCGACACCGTCAGTGCTCGGCTGCCATTGGTTTCCGAGGAACGATTTGTATTCGAGCTCGCCGTTGATGAAGAAGAAGAGTTTGTTCTTGATAATCGGGCCGCCGACGCTGGCACCGTAGGTTTGACGTGAGGTGGTCTTGGCATTGGCGACGGTGGCGTCTTGCACCCGGTCGCCGGTCATCGATTTGAAGCGCTGGAACGTATAGGCCGTTGCATGGTATGAGTTATCGCCCGATTTGGTGACGGCGTTGATGTTCGCACCGGTGAAATTCGACTGGCGAATGTCGAACGGGGTCAGGTTGACCGAAATTTCCTGGATGGCGTCCAGTGAGATCGGTTGCGCGTCGCCGCCCGGGTAGTTGTTCGACGTACTCAGGCCGAAGCGCTGTGCGAAGGCCGCACCGTCGATCGAAACGTTGTTGTAACGCGTATCGCGGCCCCCGAAGGAACCGCTGTTTCCAGCCTGCGGCGTCAGGCGCGTAAAGTCCGAAATCGAACGGCTCACGGTCGGCAGTACGTTGAGCTGGCGGTTGTTGATGTTCGTGGCTACGCCGGACCGGTCGGAGTTGAGGATCGAACTGCGTGTTCCGGTGACCACGACTTCATCCAGGTCGGTCGATTCGATGGGCAGCGTGACGTCGAGTATATAATTATCACCCAGCGCGATGTTGATGCCTTCATTGAGTACGGTCTGGAAACCGAGCATCGAGACTTTTACCGAGTAGGGACCGCCCGAACGCATGTTCATGATGCGGTAATTGCCGGTACCGTCCACAATGGCGGAATACTCGGTGCCTGAGGGAGTGTGTGTGGCCAGAACCAGCGCGCCGACTACGGGGGCACCCTGTTCATCCTGCACATGTCCGCTCATGCTCGAGGTGGTGACCTGTGCCGAGGCGGCGGAGAATGCCAGCAGGCAAAGCATGAAAGAGACGAATTTCTTCATACGGGATTGGTTTGGTTGATTAAACATTCTATATAATGTCGCAAAAGTAGGACTTTAAATGGAGATTTAAGTTAATAGTGGATTAATAAATTTACATAACTTTCCGCCCGGATTGTCAGAACAGTTATTATTATGGTGTTGGAATACAACTGGAATAAGGATTTCTGTTTTGCGGAGACGGATAAAAATGAGGAATGTTACTTCGGTAAAGCAGACTTAAAGATGGGAAATAACGGTTTTTTGACACTTCTTTAAAAAAATGTGACAAAAATGGTTGTTGGAAAAGTGCCTTGCAATCCGAATATTTGTACTTTTACTTTAAACTGCGATCCAATTTACAATCGATGAAAGGCAAATCAGACACGGTGCCCTCCCAGGAAAACAGGCAGGGAATAGACGACCGGCATCAGAAAATCGTTTCCGTACTGGCTGCGCACAAGGTTGCCCTGTGGGAATATGATATCCGGACCGGTGTCTGTAGTTTCGATGAGGATTATTTTCGCATATTGGGCCTTACCGAGGCAGGGATCGAGTTTTCCGATATAGATGATTTCTATCGGTTTGCACATCCGGATGATGTGTCTAACTACCGTGAGGCTTTCGGCCGGATGTTGGCGTCCGATACGAAAAATGCCTGTATCCGGGTGCGGTGTGTCGGGAACAAGGGACAAGTAATTTGGCTCGAAGATAATTTTTTCTCCTATCAGTCCGATGAGGAAGGGCGCCCGCAGAAACTGGTCGCTTATACCGGTAACATAACGGCCCGGTGCGAGGGAGAAGCCCGTATCCGTGCGCTCGAAGAGCGTAACCGCAAAGTGATCGAAGCGCTGCCCGAGTTTATTTTCATCATGGACGACCGGTTTTTCATTACCGATGTACTGATGGCTTCCGGTACGGTGTTGCTGCATCCTGTGGAAGAGTTGATCGGTGCCGACGGCCGCACGATCTATTCGGCCGAGGTGAGTGACCTGTTCGTGCGTAATATCCGGGAGTGTCTCGCGGACGGGAAGATTCGTGAGATCGAATATCCGCTCGATGTCGAGAGCGGGCGGCACTATTTTCAGGCGCGTATCGCCCCGTATGAGAAGAACAAAGTCCTGGCACTGATCCATGATATCGGCGACCGCGTCCGGTGGTCGAAAGAGCTGATCGAAGCGAAGGCCCGCGCCGAGGAGTCCGACCGGATGAAATCTGTCTTTTTGGCTACGATGAGCCATGAGATCCGTACGCCGCTCAATGCGATCGTCGGTTTTTCGGAGTTGATCGCCGCAGGCGATTGCGGGGAAGAACAGGAGGAGTATCAGGAAATCATTCGCAGCAACAGTAATCTGTTATTGCAACTGGTCAACGATATTCTCGACCTTTCCCGGATCGAGTCGGGCAAATCCGAGAATCATTTCCAACCGGTCGAGGTGACCGGGCTGCTCGACGAGGTGGGCAAGGTGCACAGCTTGAAAATGACGGCCGGGGTTGAACTGAAAATCGTTGCGCCTTCACGGCCGGTCTGGATTTTGACTGACCGCAACCGGTTGACTCAGGTGTTGTTCAATTTTTTGTCCAATGCCATTAAGAATACCCAGCATGGATGTATTACGCTGGGTGCCGTGCAACGGGACGGTTGGCTCGACCTGTTTGTCAGCGACACGGGCTGCGGCATGCCTGAGAATAAGATACCTTTGATTTTCAATCGTTTCGAGAAGCTGAACGATTTTGTGCAGGGTACCGGCCTGGGACTCTCCATCTGCCAGAGTATAGCCGAACGCCTTGGGGGATATATCGATGTCCAGTCGCAGTTGGGTGTAGGCAGTACTTTCTCGTTCTGTCTGCCTTATCGCGCCGATGCCGAACTTGAGGTTGCAGAACTGCAGCAACCGGTTGCCGCGTCGGTTCAGAAGCATCCCGACAGGAAGCGGAAGGTGATCTTGGTGGCGGAAGATGTCGAAGCCAATTACCGCCTGCTGGCGGCCCTGCTGAAAAAAGAGTATACGCTGCGTTGGGTGACCAACGGCCGCGAAGCGCTCCACAGTTTCGTGCGCGAGCGGCCCGACCTGATCCTGATGGATCTTAAAATGCCGGAAATGAACGGCATCGAGGCAACCGAACGTATCCGCAGTATTTCGCCGGACATTCCGATTATCGCCGTGACGGCGCATGCGTATTATACCGATAAGGAGCAGGCATTGGCCGCGGGCTGTAATGCGATCGTCTCGAAGCCTTATGCGATTGCGGACTTGAAGCAGGCTATAGAAAAATGGATTAATCCCGTCCCGGAAAGCGCGGTGAGCTGAGACGTCGTACCGTAGACCGGGCGGAGAGGCTTTCGGTGATCATCCAGCGAGGCAGGGGTGGATGATTCTTTCTTCCGGGGGTGTATAATGAGTATAAAAAAGTAAACGTAAGTCTAAATGAAAAAGGTCGCCCAAACGGGCGACCTTTTCTGTGTTTTTGAAACTGTATACCCGCCAGGAACCGAACCATAAGGATAGGTTTGGTCGGGGATAGGCAGATGTTATCACAGGGATGCGATGTAATCGGACATCTCTTGTTCGTGGGCTTCGATGCTCTGCAACAGTTTGAACTGGGCATAGGAGCGTTGCAGGTTATGCTCGGGAAATTTGATTTTGTAATAGGTGTCCCCGTCGAGGTAATCGGTCAGAAAACGCACCGTCTGCATGTAGGTCAGCATCTTTGCCCCGAAAGGAAGCAGTTCGCGTTCGGTCGGGGTCAGGAAACTTCCCGCACTACGGATATAACCTTTCGAAAAGGCGCGGAAAATATCCATATTTACCGAAACGTTGTCAAGGTCCGGATCGTCTTCGGCCCCGGTATTCGCTCCGGTGCGGATGAAGTCGCCGAAATCGCTGAGCACGAAACCTGGCATCGTCGTGTCGAGGTCGATCACGCACAGCGGCTTTCCCTGTTCGTCGAAGAGCAGATTATTGACTTTCGTGTCGCAGTGCGTAACCCGTTTGGGAAGTCTGCCTGCGCGGTAAAGCTGCTGTGCTTTGCACATCACCTCGGCGCGTTCGAGTATCTCTTCTACGAGTTTTTGCACGTCTTTCAGGCGCCCCGCACTATCGCGGGCGATCGACTCTTTGAAGCCCTCGACCCGGAATTCGATGTTGTGGAAATTCGGGATCGTTTCGCCCAATGCTCCTTCGGGCAGGTCCGAAAGCTGTGACTGGAAGTTGCCGAACGCCATTCCGGTCTGCTCGGCCAAAGCGGGTGTCATCGTTTCGTGGGTCACGGAACGCGGAATCATCACCGTCATGCGCCAATAGTTTTCGCCGTCGAAGTGGTAGAGTTTACCGTCTTTCGCCGGTACCAACTTCAGCGCCTTGCGGTCGATGTCGCTTTCGCCCGAGGCTTCGAGTTTGGCCCGGATATGGTCGGTCACGCGTTGGATATTGCGCTGGAGTAGTTCCACATCTTTGAAAATGTGGTGGTTGATCCTTTGCAGGATATAGTCCGGCGTGTTCGTCTCAGCGGTCGTTACGCTGTAGGTGTCGTTGATCAGGCCGTTGCCCACCGGGGCGATCCCTGAGACGGTTCCCTCGATATCGAATTGTCCGGCGATTTTCAGTTTTTGTTCCATACTTGAATTGTACAAAAAACAAGGGTTAGTCACATCGTGCTTCGGGAATGAATGGACATTCCCGCTTTACTTTCTATTTCGCATCTCCCGGCGCATAGGCGAACGAGAAACCTTTGACTTTGTCCCAGGCCCCGCGCGTGAAATCGGGAACTTTGACCGGTGCGCTTCCGTTCTGAACCGAAGCTTCGGTCAGCGCGACAAGCGAACTCCACTCGGCCGCATCGTATACGTCCTGGTCCAGCGGAAGGCCGTTGCGAAGGCAGTAAATCAGGCGCGAGTCCATGATGAAATCCATTCCGCCGTGCCCGCCCACCGCGCGGGCTTTTTCCCCGTACTCCTTCGAGATCGGATGCTCATAACGGGTCAGCAGGTCGGCCAGGGCTTTTGCATCGAGACCCTCTGCTTCCACGGAGTCGAGCCCGATCTGCTCGATGGGATATTTCTGGGCGAATCCCCTCGTGCCTACCACCTGATGGATGCGGCTGTACGGACGCGGATTCGATACGTCGTGCTGTACCATGATCGTCTTGCCTTTGGCCGTACGGATTACGGTGGTGTTGACGTCTCCGAGCTTGTAGTCGCGTTTGGCGAATTTGCTCTCCGGGCCGTGGTTCGTGATAGCGGCATCGGTCAGCCCGAACTGGTCGGAAGACATTGATACGAGGTAATCCATCTTGTCGCCGCGGTGGATGTTCATGATCTGGGCGATCGGGCCGAGGCCGTGCGTCGGATAGGGATTGCCGTCGTGGGCGGCGTTGTATTCGAGACGCCACATGTCGTGGTAGCCGGTCGAATCGTTCATGCACAGCCCGCGCAGGTCGTGGTTGTAGGCTCCCTCGGTGTGTACGACCTCGCCGAAAAGTCCCTGTTGGGCCATGTTCAGCGTAGCCAGCTCGAAGAAGTCGTAGCAGCAGTTTTCGAGCATCATGAAGTGCTTGCGGGTTTTTTCCGAGGTATTGACCAACTGCCAGCATTCGTCGAGGGTCAATGCCGCCGGAACTTCCGAAACGGCATGCTTGCCCTGCTCCATTGCATAAACGGCGATCGGCGTGTGCATCTTCCAGTCGGTGCAGATGTAGACCAGATCGACGTTATTCAGTTCGCAGGCTTGTTTCCATACAGAGGTGTCGCCGCTGAATTCTGCGGCTTTCGGGAAACCGGCTTTATTCAGCGTGGCCTGGGCTTTGGCTACGTTACCCGGCACGATGTCGCACAGGGCGACGATCTTCGCGCCGTCCACATGCGTCAGGCGTTCAACGGCTCCGCTACCACGCATACCCAATCCGATCACGGCGATACGTACCGTGTCGATCGGATCGCATCTCAACTCCAAGACGTCTTGTTGACCGGCCGGGCGCGTCGGCTCGGGAAATTCGATCATTGCGCTTTTTTGCTCTTGCTGACAGCAACCGTTCAGCATGACCGTCGAGGCGATTGCCACTACCGCGAGCATTAAGGTGTAAAATCTTTTCATCGGGTGTTGTTTTAGGGTTAATAATTCGGTTGTAGGAGGGTTTGCTTGCGACGGGCGCTTCTTTTTGCGGGGAAGGCCGTTTGCCGGTGCAGTCATAAACAATCTTCCCGTTCAGGAACCGTATCTGCCGGTACTCTTTTCGGGTACCGGCAGACAGCGGTTCGGGAAGGTAGATCTGATGCGGAATCCGATCGAATCGGATCGTTTATTCGCCCTGTGTCAGCGAGTAAGGCCGCTGTTCGGGCGTGAAGGTCCGCTTTTTGTTCGGTTTGGGACCCATCACGAAGTTCAGTTCTCCGCCACCCATGATCTGGTTGTGCGTCAGGTAGGCCGTTTTGATTGGCTCGCCGTTCAGCGTCACGCTTTGTACATAACGGTTTTTATCGCTTACTTTATCGGCGCGGATGGTAAGGCTCTTGCCGTCGCCGAGGTTTACCTTCATGTAAGGCAGGTAAGGCGCTCCGATTACATACTGGTCGGTGCCGGGGGCCACGGGATAGAAGCCCATCGCAGTGAAAATATACCAGGCCGACATCTGGCCGCAGTCGTCGTTGCCGCACAGTCCGTCGATGTTGTTCTGATACATCTTATTCATGATCTCACGTACCCAGTATTGCGTTTTCCACGGTTCAGAAGTCCAGGCGTAGAGGTACGGAATGTGCTGGCTCACTTCGTTGCCGTGCACATAATTCCCCAGAATACCCTCGCGGGTTACATCTTCGGTCTCTGCGAAGAATTCGTCAGGCAGATACATGGTAAAGAGCGAATCGAGTTTCTGGATAAACCTCTTGTCTCCGCCCATGTAGGCCTTCAATCCTTCCACATCCTGCGGAACATAGAACGAATAGTTCCACGAGTTACCTTCGAGGAAGCCTTCGCCGTGCGTGCCCAGCGGGTGGAAATCCTTTTTCCACGTACCGTCGCTGTAACGTGCGCGGGCCAGACCCAGATTCTTGTCGAAAGTGTTGCGGTAGTTCAGCGCGCGTTTTTTGTAGGTGTCGGCGATCTCTGTCTTGCCCATATTTTTGGCCGTGTTGTAGATCGTCCAGTCGTCGAATGCATATTCCAGCGTGTTCGACGCTCCTGTCGGATTTTTGTCGAACGGAACGTAGCCCAGTTCCATATACTCTTTCAGGTTGCCGTAGTAAGGAATGGTCGAACTGCTGACCATCGCTTCCAGTGCGAGCGGCTTGTCTACCTTGATGCCTTTGGTGATCGCGTCGGCCAGTACAGGAACGGCGTGGTAGCCGATCATGCAGAAGTTTTCATTGCCCATGTGCGACCATACCGGCAGTGCGTGGTGGATGCTCTGTTCGTAGTGCTTCAGCATCGATTCGACCATGTCGGTGTTGCGTTCGCGGTTGATGATGTTGTAGAGGGGCATCAGGGCGCGGTACGTATCCCACAGCGAGAAGATGGTGTAATTGGTAAAGCCTTCGGCCTTGTGGATGTTCTGGTCGAGGCCGCGGTACTGGCCGTCCACGTCCATGTAAACCGACGGGTTGATCAGTGTGTGGTAAAGCGACGTATAGAGCATCGCCAGTTGGTCGTCGCTGCCTTCGGCTTCGATGACGTTCAGCTCCTTGGCCCATTTTGCACGAGCTTCGGCGGCGATCTGTTCGAAAGTTTTGTTGCCGGCTTCGGCTTCGAGGTTCTTCATTGCCCCTTCGGTGCTGACGGCCGACAGTCCCACTTTGATATCGAGCGTCGGGTCGTTGCCCAAATCGAAATCGAAGTAGCATACGATCTGGCGTCCCTGAATATCGGGGAAATTACGGTTCGGCTTGAATTTGGCCAGATGACCCATGTATTTGGGTTTCTTGTGGTCGATGTAGCCGTAGTTGTTGAAAGGCTTCGAGAACTTCATCGCAAAATAGGTGTAGTTCGCCCGTGCCCAGCCGTTTGTGATGCGGTAACCCACCAGCGTGGAGTCGTTCACGACCTGTACGCTCGCCCACAGCACCTTGCCGTCGTAGTTGTAGATCGCATGGTTCATGTCGAGGATGATGCGAGACGTATCGGCGTCAGCCGGATAGGTGTAGCGATGCACGCCCGTGCGCTCGGTAGCGGTCAACTGCGCTTTTACGCCGTAGTCGTCGAGCATCACTTCGTAATAGCCCGGCGTGGCGATTTCGGTATCATGCGAGAACCGCGAACGGTAGCCCGCATCCGGATCGGTCGCCGTGCCCGGGTTGAGCTTCAATGCTCCGGTGGTCGGCATGATCAGGATGTCGCCCAGATCGGAGTGGCCGGTGCCGCTGAAGTGGGTGTGGCTGAAGCCGACGATCGTCGAATCTTTGTGCTGGTATCCCGCACAGTATTCGTATGCGCGCGGCTGGTAGACTCCGTCGATGTTGTGCGGGATGGTGTCCGTGTCGGGACTCAGCGCAACGATTCCGTGCGGTACGCAGGCACCGGGGAAAACGTGTCCCATTTTGTTGGTGCCGATGATCGGGTTGACCTGGTCTACCGCGCTGCGCTGCTGGGCCGACAGGGTGGCTGCGCCCGCCAGCAGACAAAGAGATAAGCAGAGAGTTTTATTCATGTCTGGTTTTCAGTATGGATTTAACAAGTGCTTTCAAAGATAACGATTTCACCCGGATTTTCGTCTAAAGGCGTATGGAATTCGCGCAAAAAGCTCCGGAGTTTAATCGCCAGTCCCGGCATCCGGCTTGTCGTGATATACAACGAGTCCGGGAATGCCGGTCAATGGAATAGGGCCTGAAAATGGGGTTTGTAAAACGATGATGAGATGGTAATAATTTTATTATTAATCTGTTGGATATTGCTTTTGCGATTGGTTATTCCGCTGAAATGGCCGCTTGGGCAATCACATCCGGACCGTGAGGTTTCCCATTTTGACAAATCATCCTTGCCAAAATGGAAGGGTAAAAAGAATGAAGTGAGGTTATAAGGGAAAATAATTTACTAAAATCAGAATATAAAATGAGAGTGATGAAATTTGGCGGCACTTCGGTAGGATCCGCTGTCCAGATTCGGAAAGTCGCAGGGCTTATCGGGAATAAATCCCCTAAAATCGTTGTATTGTCGGCTATGTCGGGGACAACCAACACCTTGGTGGAAATAGCCGGAACACTTAAAGACGGTGACCGTTTCCGGTTTGGTGAACTGGTCGGGCAACTTGAGTTCAAATATGTGGAAACAGTCAATGACCTGTTTGGTACGGAGAGTTGCCGCCGGTTGGCTGTGGATGGGATGACGGATTGTTTCCGTACTCTATGGAAAATGCCTCAGGCCGGTTATACACCCGAGAATGAAAAAGTGATATTGGCACAGGGAGAGTTACTCTCCACGTTATTGATGCACCTATGCCTGAAAGAGATGAATATAGAGTCCGTAGTGCTGCCGGCATTGGAATTTATGCGGCTGGGCGGCAACGGCGAACCCGATGGGCGGTTCATCCGCCGCAATTTGTGCAAATATTTGCGACAGCACCGCAAGTGCTCCCTGTTCATCACGCAAGGCTATATTTGCCGCAATGCGGCCGGAGAGATCGATAACCTGCAACGCGGGGGCAGCGATTATACGGCATCGTTAATCGGAGCGGCAGTAAGGGCGGAAGAAATTCAAATATGGACCGATATCGACGGACTGCACAACAATGATCCGCGCATAGTGCCTAATACGGTTCCGGTACGGTTGCTCAGTTTCGACGAGGCATCCCGGCTGGCCTATTTCGGTGCGAAAATCCTGCATCCGCTTTGTATCCAGCCCGCCGAGAAACACCGTATTCCGGTCCGATTGCTCAATACGATGCAGCCGGAGGCACCCGGCACGCTGATTACCGAATGTGCTGAAAAGGGTAAAATTAAAGCCGTAGCGGCCAAAGACAATATCACTTATATTAAAATCCGGGCTTCACGGTCGCTGCCGGCCTACAAATTCATCAGCAAAGTATTCGGCGTTTTCGCACGCTGTAAAACACCGGTCGATCTGGTGACCACTTCCGAAGTAAATATCTCGGTATCGATCGACGATCCGCAGCGCTTACAGGAAATTGTCGCGGAATTGGGCAAATACGCAGAGGTTACGGTTGAAAAAGACATGGTGATCGTTTGTGTCGTGGGAGACTTGGAGTGGCACAATGTCGGTTTCGAAGCCAGGATTATCGGTGCGCTCCGTGATATTCCGGTGCGGATGATCTCCTATGGGGAGAGTAGCAGCAACGTTGCGCTCGTGATGCGGAGCAGCGATAAGAGCCGGGCGTTGCAGGCACTCAACGAGTATGTTTTTGTTTAAATGGGGGAAAAATAGGAGGTGAGCGGATTTTTGCTATCTTTGGGAGCAAATCACTTACTGACCGATTCTGTTATGAAAAAAATCTTTGTATCGTTGCTGCTACTGGCGGCCTTCTCGTTGCAGGCTTCCGCACAGGACAAGTATGTGCCTACGGAGGAGAACCTGCGCAACCGTGAAAAGTTCCAGGACGACAAATTCGGCGTCTTCATCCATTGGGGCATCTACAGTATGCTCGGTGACGGCGAATGGGCGCTCGAACTGAACAAACTCGACGCTAAAGAGTATGCGAAACTCGCTTCCGGATTCTATCCGTCGAAATTCGATGCCGCTGCCTGGGTGTCGGCCATTAAAAATGCCGGCGCAAAATACATTACAATCACGTCGCGTCATCACGACGGTTTCTCGATGTTCGATACGAAGTATTCGGATTACAATATCGTGAAAGCGACGCCTTTCGGCCGCGACATCATCAAAGAGCTGGCCGACGAGTGTAAGAAACAGGGAATTACGCTTAATTTCTACTATTCCCACATGGATTGGACTCGTCCCGACTATTATCCGCTGGGACGCTGCGGCCATAACACGGGCCGTACCGAACATGGCCAGTGGAGCGACTATTGGAATTTTATGAACAACCAACTCTCCGAACTGCTGACCAACTACGGCCCGATCGGAGCGATCTGGTTCGACGGCTGGTGGGACAAGCCTTTCGATAAGGACTGGCAGTTGGATAAGCAATATGCGGTGATCCACAAAATCCAGCCGGGTTGCCTGATCGGTAACAATCACCACCAGAAACCGTTCGATGGCGAGGATTTCCAGATGTTCGAGCGCGACCTGCCCGGACAGAACACCGCCGGACATTCCCCCGATTCGGAGATCGGTACGCTGCCGCTCGAAACCTGCCAGACAATGAACGGCATGTGGGGTTATAAGATCAATGACCAGAATTACAAGTCGGGAAAGGAGTTGATTCAGTATCTCGTGAAAGCCGCCGGCAATAACGCGAACCTGTTGCTGAACATCGGCCCGCAACCCAACGGCGAGATACCTGCGCTTGCACTCGAGCGCTTCCGCGAGATCGGCGATTGGATGAAGGTCTACGGCGAAACGGTCTACGGAACCCGCGGCGGGATCATTCCGCAGCGCGAATGGGGTGTTACCACGCAAAAAGGCAACAAACTTTATGTGCATATCCTGAACCTGCAGGACGACGGCCTCTTCCTGCCGATTACCGATAAAAAGGTGAAGAAGGCGACCCGCTTCGTGGACGGAGCTCCAGTGAAGTTCACGCAGGATAAGGACGGCGTGCTGTTGCGACTGGGCGAAGTTCCGACCGATATCGACTATGTCGTGACGTTGGAGATGTAAGGCGGCCCGGTTCTAAATGATCCGGTTCCCCAAAAGTAAATCAAAAGATAGACGCATATCACAAGGGCGGCAGTGAAGCCGCCCTTGTGATATCTCTGTTTTAAGAACCGGATTTCCTTAAATTTCAGGATCGGATTCTCCCGGATTTATTGTACCCGCCGGATCGAAACGATCTTGACCGGTTCGGTGAGGATTTGCATCGAATCCTGCAGCTGTTGGATTCGCCGGACGACATCCATTCCTTCGGTTACCCGGCCGAATGCGGCGAAGCCCTGTCCGTCCGGGTTGCGCTTGCCGTTGAAATCCAGTTCGGGTTGGTCGCCGATGCAGATGAAAAACTCCGACGAAGCGCTTCCCGGTTCGCTGCGTGCCATCGACAGCGTTCCGTCCAGGTGTTTCAGGCCGGTCGCTTCGGTCGTTTCGTGTGCGATCGGTGTGAGGTTGCCTACCGACGAATCGTTACGCAGGCCGCCCTGGATAACGTCGATCTTGACATCGTTGTCCGGTTGGTTGTCGGGACGCACGACCCGGTAAAATGTCGCGCCTGTATCGTAGGCTCCTGCATCGACCAACTTCATGAAATTCGCTCCCGAGATCGGGGCACGGACCGTGTCGATCGTCGCGGTGATCTCTCCGGCGGAAGTGGTGATGACGACGACCGGAAGCCGGTTGCCGGGCTGACAGGCATTCAGCAGCGTTCCGCAAAAAAACAGCAGTGAACTCCAAAGAATTTTTCTCATGGTTCGGGATTTTTCAGGTTTAGGTTTACGAAGGTACGACAAAGCCGGAGGATTTAAAAGCCGTTCGGTCGCGGCGTTTCGGGAAAAATTCGTAATTTCACCCCTCACAGCCGGATATGTGTCCGGAATATGTGGTCGGACTGCCCGGGGTATCCTTGTTGTCGGTATTTTGGAAGGGGTGCGGGACGATGTCCGGTGAAGCTGGTAAAAAGCAATTATTATCAGACAAGATTATATGAGACAATTGGAATCGATCGCAAAAAAGGCAGTATGGGCCTCACTGGTCCTATGTTCTGCAATGTTATGGACGGAACCGATTATGGCCGCCAAACCGCAGCCGGTCAGACAGGTACTGTGGTATACCCGTCCGGCGACAAACTGGATGACCGAGGCGTTGCCTGTCGGTAACGGACGCATCGGCGCGATGATTTTCGGCGGATTGCCCGTCGAACGGATTCAGTTCAACGACAAAACGCTCTGGACCGGCAGTACCACCGAACGCGGCGCATACCAGAATTTCGGCGATATTTTTATTGATTTCGGGGCTGCCGGAGGGAGTAATCCCAGGTGTCCTGTCGATTACCGCCGGGAGCTGGATCTTGACGATGCGTTGGCCAAGGTCGTTTATAAGGCGGATGGCGTGACTTATACGCGCGAGTACCTGGCGAGTTATCCGGACGATGTGATCGCGATGCGTTTTACCGCGAACAAAAAAGGTAAGATCGGTTTTACCGTCCGGATGGACGATGCCCATACCGGCGGGCAGAGGACGGTTACGGACAACAGCATTACCATCTCAGGTAAACTGACGCTGTTGTCGTATAAAGCGCAATTGACCGTGCTCAACGAAGGGGGGACCCTACAGGCCGGAGATTCTACGCTGACGCTGACCGGAGCCGATGCTGCGACGCTGTTGTTGAGCGCCGGGACGGATTATGATCCCCAATCGCCGGACTACCTGACACGGTCGGACTGGAAAGGAAAGGTGAGTACCGTTGCGGCCCGTGCCGGTTCCAAAGGATACGCCGCGTTGCGGAAAGCGCACTTGGACGATTATCATGCACTGTATAACCGGCTCTCCCTGAATGTCGGCAATACGACTCCGGAACTTCCGACCGATGAGCTTTTCGTTCGTTACAGCAAAGGGGAGTACGATCCGGCGGCCGATGTGCTTTATTTCCAGTACGGACGTTACCTGACCATCGCTTCGTCCCGGCCGGGACTCGACCTGCCGTCGAACCTGCAAGGGTTGTGGAACGACAGCAACACGCCGCCCTGGCAGAGCGACATCCACTCGAATATCAACGTGCAGATGAATTACTGGCCTGCAGAACCTACTAATTTGGCCGAGTGCCACGAGCCGTTTACCCGCTACATTTACAATGAATCGCAGCTGCACGATTCGTGGAAAAAGATGGCAGTCGAGCTCGACTGCGGGGGCTGGGCGCTCAAGACGCAGAATAATATTTTCGGTTATTCGGACTGGAACTGGAACCGCCCGGCCAATGCGTGGTATTGCATGCACGTCTGGGATAAATACCTGTTCGATCCGCAACGCGATTATCTTGAACAGGAGGCCTATCCGGTGATGAAGTCGGCCTGCCGGTTCTGGCTCGACCGGCTGATCGTCGACGATGACGGTAAGTTGGTGGCCCCGAACGAATGGTCGCCCGAACACGGACCGTGGGAGTCGGGGATTCCTTATGCGCAACAATTGATCTGGGACCTGTTCAACAACACTGTCCGGGCCGGTCGCATTTTGGGTACGGACCAGGCGTTCGTCGATCAGCTCGAAAGCAAATTGGAGCGGCTCGATAACGGTTTGACAGTCGGTTCGTGGGGGCAGTTGCGTGAGTGGAAACACCTGGAAGACGACCCTGCAAACCAGCACCGCCATGTGTCGCACCTGATCGGGCTCTATCCCGGCCGTGCGATTTCACCTGCGCTCGATACGCTTTATGCGAATGCAGCCCGCCGCACGCTTGCGGCACGCGGGGATTTCGGTACCGGCTGGAGCCGGGCGTGGAAGATCGCATTCTGGGCGCGCCTGCTCGACGGAGACCATGCGCACTTGCTGTTGAAAAATGCCATGACGCTTACCGACAATACCGGACTGACTTACCAGACGCATCAGAACAGCGGTAGCGGAATCTATGCGAACCTGTTCGACGCCCATCCGCCTTTCCAGATCGACGGCAACTTCGGTGCGACGGCCGGTGTCGCCGAAATGCTGTTGCAAAGCCAGCTCGGCGAGTTGCACCTGCTGCCCGCGCTGCCTTCGGTGTGGGGTACGGGTGAAGTCAAGGGTCTGAGGGGCCGTGGCGGCTATGTGGTCGATATGGATTGGAGTGGCGGGAGATTGACCGGAGCAACGGTGCTGGCTACCCATGACGGGACCTGTACGATCCGGACGGACGTTCCGGTGTCGGTGCAGGGTGCTGCGTCGGGTCGTTCCCGGACTGTTCCCGGGTTGGCTGTCAGTACTCCGGTTTCGGATGGATATTACCTGACAACCTTCCCGGCTCGTGCAGGAGAGCGCTATCTGCTGAAAACCGTTGCGGCGAAATAGAAATGGTAAACGGTGCCACCGGAACCGGTGTCTTTTGTTGAAGGGTTTTTCTGTAGTCCCCGGCTTCGTGGATTTGTCCGTATGCCGTAGGCATATTGCCGATACCGGACAAAAGTATCCAACCCAAAGAGGCAAAGCGTACTCTGGTAGCGACAAAAGCGAGTTGGAGGACGCTGATTTCCGGTCTCAGGAAACAGGCACAGTCTTATCTGCTTACGGCAAAAACCGACCGTACCGGATCGAGCGTCAGGTGCAGGCGGGTGTATTTCTCCCCGGCGGCATTCGTGACGGTTTCGGTTTCCGGCCACGGGACGATTTCGCCCGTGTAAGGATCCCATCGGTCGAGGCGGTGTTTGCCGCGCACTTCGACCCAGGTATCCACCGGCCGGTTGGTAGAGTTTGCGAACAGGTAGATGTCGCGTCCCTCCTTTTGCTTGTGGATGTAGGAGAACATGCCGAGCATCTCCGGTGTGAGCGGATGGTCGCGAAGGACGCCCAATGGCCCACCGAGACTGTCCGCAGGAGCTTTCATATCGGCCAGAAGCGGAATGCGGACATCGGGCGACGGAACTAATCTTGCGATTGCCGTACGCAACGTCTCACGTGTAACGGCAGGCACGAATATTGCCCGGCCCCCCTGTTTGTTTGCGGCGGACGTCTCTTTTGCGGGCATCGGCCGGGTCGGGTCGATACCGAAGATTTGTCCGATCAATGCGGTTATTTCGGTGTCCCGGCCGAATTCGGCCGATTGTACCGGTAGTTGGCCGGTCGCCAATATTCGGCCCCCTTTGTCGTAAAACTCTTTGATACGTTTCAGCGTTTCGGCGGAGATGACTTTGCCTGCGGGTAAAATCAGCAGGCGGTACTCCTGCCGGGTCTGCCGGGTGTTCAGTACCAGCCGTCCGTCGTGGACAGAATAGAGGTTGCCCTGCAACAGCTCCGGATGTACGAACGTGAAATCTTGCCGCAGTTCTCCCGTCAGCCAGTCGCTGAGCGTGTTGTAGTTATTCTCTGGCGGGACGTCTTTGCCCGTATCCGGACGGCCCGGCATGAAGCCGTGCCAGGCTTCGAGCGAATGGATCGGATAAAGCAGTGCAATGTCGGTCACGCGCCGCCCGCCGTCCAGCAGCGCTACCGAGCGGCCCACGTAGTCGCTGTAACGGTGCAGCGCCGGGCCCAGCAGTTTGCTGTCGTGCGAGATCAGCGGCGGAATCTTCACCTGCTCTGTGTCGTACCACATCCCGTGCGGGACGAAAAAGTTGACGCCGCGTGCCATCAGCTCCATTGCCAGGCGGTAGAGCATCAACGAATCCATATCGGCCGGGTAGTTGCCGTAGCACTCTGCCGCCGTCACCGGGCGGTCGAATGCTTCGGCGGCCGAACTGATCAGTTTGAAACCCGACCGGCCGAACGGATAGCCGTGGATCGCATCCATCAGCGGGACCTGGGTGTGGCGGTAGAATTTGAACGGGTCGCCGTACATGTCGACGGCCGTGGGTTCGTAATTGCCGGGCGGGTGTCCCATGCTGGCGAGTCCGTGTGCGTTGCACCACTGGGCCACCATGCGGGGGAAGCCTTCACCCATCAGCTCGGCGCGCAGGCCGAAAAAGGCGACACGGGCGGCTTGCGTTTCCGGTCCGATATCGTACCAGAGGGCCGGATAATAAAGCACGGCTTTTTTGCCGTAACGCTTTTCGAACAGCTCGCTCATACCGATGTTCCAGCATCGGTTGGGATAACAGCCCACATCGTCGAAAAAAGTTTTGGTAATGGTATTGCCGAAGAAGTCGCTGAAACGTTCGGCGTAACGGTCGTAAGTCAGTGAAATGAATGTGCGCACAGCCGTCGTGTCCATGTAGTCGATTTTCGAGCTGCCGGCAAGTTCGAGAGTAAAAGCCATCAGTTTCCACTTGCCTTGCGGAACGTTCCACCTCAACGTGCTGTCCTGCACCAGGTCGGTCAGGTCGATGCGCTCGCCCGTTTCGACGTTCATTGCCACTACTCCCATGAACTGTCCGTGTACCGGTATCGTTTCGGTGACCGTTGCAGGCCCCGTGAAGTCGCGTTCGCGCATACTGAGCTGCTTTTTGGTCAGGTGCGGAAACTCATCGCGGATCCGGTTCCAGGCCGTGCCGCTCGGAAAATTGATGTCGTCGTACAGGATCACTTCGGTTCCCTGCTCCGCCGAACATTCGAGAATGTCCTCGTATCGCTCGAAATAACCTTCGGTCATGTATTCGGGCGTTGTGCCGGGTGTCATTTCGCCATTCGTCCAGCTCTTTTCGGGCGAGAGGGGCAGAATGGCCACTCCGCCGAAACCGTCTTTGCGGTAAGCGTCCTGCACCTGTTTGCGGATACCTTCGGTTGTCAGGTGCCCGTTCAGGTGCCAGAAAGGTTGCGGCCGGAAGCGCGAAGGGGGATTGACGAAGTCGTTTTTCCAACTGTCGCGTCGATAGAAACTGTCGCGTCCGTAAACGATGATTCCGAGTGCGACTACCGTTGCGGCAATGATTGCATAAAAGGTGGTTTTGCGCGGATTTATCTTCATGGCGGGTCGTTGTCGTGTATGTATGTCCGGGTTTGTGAACCCGATAAAGATACATTTTTTTGCCGCACCTTCCAATCTTTTAGGAATGAATGCCCCCTGGTGCGGAAAGATACGGGTGCGGGAACTGTGAATTCCCGGGAAAAATTGTATTTTTACACATTCGGGAATGTGGGTGTTATCCGGATTTCGATATATGTGATAAACTCGTGTGAATGAATTATATAGAGTGTTTTTATGCTACGTTGGAGCGGCGGCGGGCGGACCGTCCGGCGTCGTGGCTCGGCATTCCCGACCCGGAGGCGTTACCCAGTCTATTTTCTTATTTGGGTGTTTCCGATGTAAAGGAGTTGAAAAAACGGCTTGACGATGATATCTATCCGGTTGCGGGGGATTCAAAACTATAGCGATATGAAACGATACGGCAGTGTGATCCGGGTACGTCCCGAAAAGTTGGAAGAGTATAAGAAACTGCATGCCGAGGTGTGGCCTGGTGTCCGCAGGATGATTGCCGAATGCGGCCTGCGTAATTACAGTATCTATTACAAAGACGGATTTTTGTTCAGTTATTACGAATATGTCGGCGACGACTATGCGGCCGATATGGCAAAAATGGCTGCCGATCCCGAGACACAGCGTTGGTGGGCTGTCTGCGAACCGTGCCAGCAACCGCTCGACACTCGCGCCGAAGGCGAGTGGTGGGCCTCGATGGAAGAGGTATTCCACCAAGACTGAACACCGGTCAGCGAGTTTCGGCTTTATAGTGTCCGGCTTGATTTTTTTGGAAATCTCTTGTATATCGGCTCAGCAGGTCCTGGAATATGTCAGTGGTACTGCATGGATGGGATTCAATTTTTCTCGGTTGTTAGGGAGTCGGTAGGAGAATGAATGTGCGGGACGGCCTTACAAATCCGGTGCGTCGGCCGGATTAATCGGATACGTCGTGCCGGCACAGTTCCATCCGGTGTGTGACGCAGGCGGGAAGTTCGTGTTCGGAGTGGGTCACATAGATCATCGTTTTGCCGGGGCGTTCGCAGAAATGTTCGATTACGGCCCGCGCCAACTCTTTGTTGCAGCAATCCAGCCCGTGCAGCGGTTCGTCGAGGATCAACAGGTCCGGGTCTTTGACAAAGGCGCGTGCAAGCAGTACCATCCGTTGTTCGCCGGACGAGAGGCGGATGAAAGGTCTGTTTCCCAGATGCCCGATTCCGAATGCGTCCAGCCATCCGGCGCATAATGTCCGCTGTTCATCACTCGGGGTTCGGTAGAGGCCTATCGAATCGAACAGGCCGGATGCGGCTATATCGATCGCCGGCAAGTTTTTCAGGTAGGCGCGGTGCATTTCGGGAGAGACATAGCCGATGTGGCGTTTGATGTCCCAGATGCTTTCGCCCGAACCGCGCCGCCGTCCGAACAGTGCGATGTCTTGTGAATAAGCCTGCGGGTTGTCTGCGCAGATCAGGCTCAGTAACGTCGATTTGCCCGATCCGTTTGCGCCGGTGAGCGTCCATTTTTCACCTCGGCGGATCGTCCAGTTCACTCTGCTGAGGATGGTCTGCCCGCCGTAACGGATCGTGATGTTTCGCAGCCGCACCATCTCTTCGCAGGGTATCGGGGCTGTACGGCCATCCGGGAGCCGGGGCGGTTGATTCCTGTAATTTTCGGCCAGTTTCCGGCGCCGCGTCGAAAACGGCTCCGCGGCAAAAAACTCGTCTCGCGTTTGTTTCGGACCGCACACGCCCTTCTCGAGGGAATATACGTGCGTGATAAACGCGGGAATGTCGTCCGGGGATGAAACCGATAGGATAATTTGTACCTGTCCGCTCCGGGCCAGGTCTGCCAGCAGTTCCGTGAGTTTTTTCCGTGTGGTTGCGTCCAGTCCGATAAACGGACTTTCGATGATCAGTACTTTCGGCGCTGCAAGCAACATTTTCGCGATCTGGAATCGCCGCAGCTCACCGCTGGAGAGCAGGATGATCCGCTTGTCGAGCAGCGGACCTATTCCGAGCAGGTTGAGCAGGGCGTCCCGTTCGTCACTCTTACAGCCGGACGCTCCCAGCATTTCCGAAGCCAACGGCGCACTGTCGCGGTCTGAAGCATTCCAGCGCTGCTGGTAATAGTAACCACTGTCGGCCGTCCCGTAGGCATCGCGGAAGGTGATGTAACGGATGTTGTCCGAAACATAGATGCTCCCCGGGTTTGGCGATGCATCGGTTGGGGCTGTTTTCTCTGAACTTTCGGTGCCTTCTCGCCCTTCTTCTTGGAAACAGTATGCCACCTCCCCTTGTCCCAGGTAGAGTCTGCCGAGCAGCATTTCGATCAGCGTGGTCTTGCCGCTGCCGTTTAGTCCGATCAGTGCGATGTGTTCGCCTTGTTCGAGTGAAAAGTCGGCGGGCCTGTGCAATTGCCGTGCGGGATCCCGCGCGAGTGCGTTTTTCAGTCGAATGATGGGTCGGGACATGGATTCCGGGCAGTTGGTACAGCTGGTTGCAAATCGGGCCGGTTATGTTTGTTGGGTATGCTATCGCTTTCCCGGTTCGGCCGGTTCCAGCCGGATGGCGAGTCCTCCCGATCCGTAAAGTTTCGCCGGAAGTACCGTATTTGCATCGACCGTGCGGGTTTCCACTTCGACTTTGGTGCGGGTCGGGGTTTTCATCGTGCCGTCGCGGTAGATGTGCGCCACGTACTTCTTCCCTGCGGGCAGAAAGTTGAACGGGATGTCGAGCGTGCGCGGCTGCAGGCCGTTCATCACGCCGACGAACCATTCGTCACCTTTGCGCCGGGCCGTGGTGATGTATTCGCCGATCTTCCCTTGCAGCACTTTCGTCTCGTCCCAAACGGTCGGTACGCGGTCGAAAAATTCCAGTTCCGGTTCGTCGCGGCTGTCCGAGGGACGGTCGTACCAGTACAGGAACTGCAACGGGCTGTAATACACCACCGCCATAGCCAGTTGCTGGCCCGACGTGGCATGTATCGCCCGCGCTTTCGGCGCGAGCGTATCGATCATTTGCGGGTTATAGCCGTCGAAATTGCGGAAGTAGTAACTGATCGTATAGTCGGCCGGTCCCGCTACATAGCGGGTGAAAGGTAGGATCAGGTTGTTCGTCGCGTCGGGCATCTCCTCGTTGCCCCGTACGCCTTCCTGTGTGAGCAGGTTCGGATAGGTGCGCGAGAAGCCGGTGGGGCGGTATTCGTCGTGAATGTCGACCATCAGTTGGTTTTCGGCGCATTTCTTCACAGCGTCGTGCATCCATTTCGTCCACATCTGCGAACCGACCTGCACGAAGCCGAACTTGACCCCCTTGATGCCCCATTTGTGGTAAAGCGGCAAGATCGTATCGAGCTGTGCGGCCAATGCGCGTTGGTTCACATAGACCCATACGCCGATTCCCCGGTCGTTCGCATAACGTACGACTTCTTCCAGGTCGAGGTCGTTATTCGGATTACGTCGCGGATCGACATTCACGCGAGAAGCATCCGAAATTTTTTCGTATTCATGGCCGTACCATCCCGCGTCGAATTCGATGTATTGCAGGTTGCGCTTTACCGCGAAGTCAACCAACTCCCGGGCCCCTTTGGTCGAGAGCGTTACTTCGCGCATCACCTTGCCCGGCTTGATCCACCACGGATTGTCGATTGCACAGGGCGGGTTGAGGTTCAGCAGCAGGTAGTTGTTTTCGATCAGCTGTCCCGGCTGTTCAGCCACCATTACCACCCGCCACGGCGTGGCGAACGGCGCGATTTCGTCGACGGCGCCGTACATCGAGCAGGCCAGCGTGTTGGGTTTCCCGTCGGCAAGTTTGAATTTCGTGCGGACGTAATCGACCACTTCGGCTTCGGCAAGCGCTCCGTAGAGTCCGCCCGGCAGTTCGAGCGTCAACGGACGGTCGGCTTCCCCGGGCCAGTCGTGCAGCGGCAATTTCTGGTGCACGGCTTGGGCAAAGGGGGCGAAATAGGCCATCGTGCCTTCCGGCAGGGTGAATTCTGTCGCCTCGCCGGTAATATGCAGGTAACCGCCTCCTTCGAGGAACAGATAACGGAACGCCGCGCCCTCGTCATAGGCGCGCACCTCTAATTCGAGGCCCGGTTCCCGTTTACCGTGCGCGAAGCGGATAACGCTTTGGTTGTAGCGGTCCGGGATTTCGCTGCGCTCCCCGTAAACCGGAGTCCAGAGCGTGTCGCGGCTCGACCGCGTAACTCCTGCAATACGCATGCCCCGGCTCCAGTCGCCGTTGCCGTTGATCCCGAGTGCCGATTCCAGTACGACGGGCTTACCTTGGTAAGTAACCTCGTAGCGGGGCGCCCCGTTCTGCAACGAAACTGTGATCGCCAGTTTGCCGTTCGGCGAGAGGGTTTGTACGGTTTCCTGCGCGGCGGCGGATTGCATGCTGCAAAAGAGAAGTCCTGCACAGAGGAGACGTAGGCGGTATTTCATGGTCATGATAGATATATGGCTTAAATTGACTTATCGGAAATTCGGCTTATCGGGAGAGTTCGGTGTTTCGTTTCGGTTTGTACGATCCAGGCATATGGATGGAACGGGTTTCCCAAGATACGGTTTTTTACCGGAACCCTGCGTTTTATTTTTCCGCCCGCTCCGCAAATTTTATCCGGGAAAGATTGTTCCCAGGTTGAAAATCTGAGGGAAGAAGTTGTTACAGTTTGCTTCCTACTCTCTGCATCCATAGTTCGGCCATCTTTTCGTGACCTGCCGCCGTGGGGTGCGTACCGTCCCACATCCAGTACGATAACTTCGGGGTCCGGGCGTCGTGTGCGAGTTTGTCGAATAATCCCTGATAGGGCAGGAATACGGCGTCGTATTCTTTGGCCAGCTTTTTTACGACGGCGCCTAGGCGGTCGCACTGCGCGCGCCAATGGGTATAATGTTCCTGCCACATACCAACGGGAAGGATGAAAGGCTCGGCCAGGACGATCCGTACCTCGGGATTTTGAGCCCGGGAGCGGTCGAGGATGTCTCGGTAGTCCGCTTCGAACCGGGCGGTATCGACTTCCTGTGGGCTGTCCGTCTTGTTGTAAACGTCCAGCAGGTCGTTAACGCCTACCAATACCGAGAGGATGTCGGGATCGATCTCCAGCGCGTCCTGCTGCCAGCGGGCCTTCAGGTCCGCCACGCGGTTGCCGCTGATGCCCCGGTTGTAGAACCGGTAGTCCTCCTCGGGATAGTCTGCCATATAGCGGGCAGCACAGATGAACATGTAACCGTGTCCGAAAATGTGGTTCATGTCGGTGAGGCTGCGGTTCGGGCCGCCGCTCACTTTGCCCCAGTTGCCGTCCGTCACGGAATCTCCGATATAAAGGATTTTTTTTCCGGTTGCGTGGGTTTCCGGAAGGGTCCACACCAACAGGGAAAGTAAGACGATAAGCGATTTTCTCAGGTTCATATCGGTCGGATTTTACGGTTAGTGTTTGGGTTGCATGGGGTAGTTTCGCAAGATTCTTTGCAGCAGTTCTGGCGCATCGGTGGTGATGTAATCGACACCTTGACCGATCAGATAACGCATGTCGTCAGCTTTGTTTACGGTCCAGACGTTGATTTCGAGTCCTGCTTCCCGGGCCTCCCGGAACCAATGTTCGTTCTGTTTCATTTTGTCCAACGAGTAGTCGATTCCCGTGCAACCGACCGCTTTGGCTTCTGCCGGAGACAGGTCGCCGGTAAGGTAGGCCACTTTCGCTTCGGGATCCAGCTTGATCAACTTCAGCATCGCGTCGCGGTTGAATGTGATGTATTCGACCCGCTTTTCTACGCCAGTTCGCTTTACCATTTCCACAATCTTGGCGGCCAGCGTTTCGCTTTCCCGTTTGTCTATTTTCTGGGCTTTCAGCTCGATGATCAGTTTGGTCTGTTTACATTGCTTGAATTTATCGAGGTAGGCGGCGAAAGTGGGCATCGTTTCACCGTTGGCAAGCACCGCTTGCCGCAGGACGGTCGAAGGGGTTCGCTCGATCTCCCGCATCGTGCCGTTTACATTGACGTGCGGATCGTGGAAAACCATCAGTTCCCCGTCCGGGCAGAGGTAAACGTCGCATTCCGAACCGTAAGCGCCGATTTCGTCCGCTTTTTCGAGGGAAGCGAGCGAATTTTGGGCCGATCCGTGTGTATCCCAATATCCGCGGTGGGCGATAACTTGTGTGGTTGGTGCTGTGCAGCCGGATTGGACCGGATTGTTCTGTGAATTGGACATTACCGGGACCGATAGTGTGAAAAGTGCAAAATAAAAAGATTTGGAAAGGAACATGAGAGCTGAATTTTAATCGGCTACTAATTTACGATTATTTCCAAATAATCGTAAATTAGTAGCCGGTAAATTGTTTGGAATATGGAAGAGTACCGGAAAGACGATGAACTGGCCCGATGCATGGTGGAGTGGGGATGGCGATACCATCATGTAGGCATTCCGACCCGGCAGGTACGGCCGGGAGAAACCTATTTGCCCCATCTGAAATTCTCCGTTTCCGGTTTCGCTTCCAGCCCTTTCGGGGCAGAATGGATGAGATTCGACGAAGAGTGCGGGATGCATGAACTGATCCAAACCGTTCCGCATATCGCCTTTGTCGTTGAGGATTTGGATTTCGAGTTGGCGACACGCGGGTTCACTATTCTGACAAAACCCAATCCCCCGTCAGAAGGAGTCCGTGTGGCGATGATCGAACACAACGGAGTCCCGATCGAATTGATCGAATTTTCATCATAAAAGGGAGCTGAAATGATCTGATGCTGAAAACCGTCAGTTTGAGACAAAGTGTTGTGGAAGGCTGATAAGTATAATAACCGTACGAGTCTATAAGGAGTATATTCGTTTCTTCAATTATCCGGAATCGGATTCATTTTATCGTTTTGATCAGTATGAAAAAACTCGGATTATTGTTTGCTGTCCAGCTTTTGGCGGTTTGTTCAGCCGTGGGGCAGGAGACCGGCCCGTATGAAAATACGACTTATATTGTCTGGAGCGCCGACCGGCCTTTGTCTGAACAGGATTTTCTCGGCGATAGTACTCGTCTTATACAAGATCATCCAATCTATCTAAAATATGACGTTGGAGTATATGCTGCAATTGGAATGTGGTCGGTCGTGGATGTTCCGAATAAGAAATCGATCCGTAAAGGGAAAAGGCAAGAATATATTTATATCGTTCCTCTTGTCGATAAATCCATGTCTGTTCTTATGCATGGGAATGTGGGTTGTATCGAGTCAGAACAGGTCGTGTTCGATATTTATGAATTGATAGCCCGCATGATGCGCAAACAATTGCAAGCGTTTCAGGATAGCCTGGATGGAGCGACCGGAATTCAGGCCATTATGTATGCTAAAGTGAGGAATAAATGTTTGGAATTGCGGAATTCATTAATGGGGCAATATGCCCGGGAAGTATATATCGAAAAGCAAGAAGGGGCTTACGATAAATGGCGGAAGTTTATCGACGGACAACTCGAAAGTCTTAAAGAGTATGCGACGGGCGAGGCAGAGTGGCAGCGGTTTTTGAAGGGGGAACCGATTCTGCCGGATTATGTCCGGGTGAAAAATGTGATTAGCGGAGCCCAGTCCATCCCGCAACGGGAATGGTGGGATTAGGTACGATCGGTATTGAATTTATGTTATTAATATAATTTGAAGTAATGATTATGAAACGACTGTGTATCGGTTTGGTTTGCTGCCTGCAATTTTTGATGTTGTCGGGACAGTCCCTCCCCGTCGGTTCGGGAACGATACGATGGATTGATCCGCAGACTGCCGGGTTCCCCGTGGTACAGGGGCAGGCTTGGTCGCAGGAAATGACCGGGAATTACTGCAGGCTGCCGGAAAACATGCGCTCGGAAGTGAGACCCATGGTTTGGACTTTGGCTTGCCATTCGGCCGGGTTGTCCATTTGGTTTCGGAGCAATGCCGCACCGATCCGTGTGCGTTATGCGGTGACGCATAACGATGAACGGGCTATGCCCCATATGCCGGCAACGGGAGTGTCGGGGCTCGATTTGTACGCGGTTGACCAGAACGGATGGGAGCGTTATGTGCCGGGTAAATTCGACTGGACGAAGCAGGATACCGTCTATGCCGTGTTCCAACCGGAACCGGATCGCCATTTTGCTCGGCAAGGATATGAGTTTCGGCTGTACCTTCCTTTGTATAACGGAGTGTCTAAGCTGGAAATAGGGGTGGACAGCGCGGCCCAATTCAGGTTTCTGCCGGTGCGTGCTGAAAAACCGATCGTGGCCTACGGTACGTCGATCATGCAGGGCGCTTGCGCTTCCCGCCCCGGTATGGCCTGGAGTACCATCCTGTCCCGGAAACTGGACTATCCGTTGTTGAATTTCGGATTTTCCGGAAATGGAACCATGGATTCTGTCGTATTGGACGAGCTGGGGAAAATAGATGCGCGGATGTATATCGTGGATTGTCTGCCCAATCTGGTGGGCATCGCCGATTCATCGGTTACGGCACGCTTCCGGCAGGGGGTCGCTCTTTTGCGCAAATATCATCGGGCACCGATTCTTTTGGTAGAGCACGCCGAAGCCGAAGCGGATGGAGAGGATAGCGCTGCCTGTCATAAAAACGCATTGTTGAGGGCCTGTTACGAACAGTTGCGTGAGGAGGGGGTGCCTGAGCTCTATTATTTGTCCTGCCGGGAGATCGGATTACCCGATGACGCTTTGGTGGACGGCATCCATCCGTCCGATTACGGGATGATGCGGCAGGCGATGGCTTGTGAAAGAAAGATCCGGGAAATTTTCGGGGAAGAGCAGGGAAATCTTTCCACGACCCGGCCGGTGCGCCAACGGCGGGATGCTCCGTATTATGAGTGGTCCGACCGGCACGAGGCGATTTTGACAAAAAATAGGATCGAGGCGCCGAAAAATGTCCTGTTGGGAAATTCGATCGTGCATTTCTGGGGCGGTGCGGACAAAGGTCATTACAGGAATGGAGCGAAAAGTTGGGAGCAGATTATGTCTGTTGCCGGATTCAGTAATATGGGTTGCGGATTCGACCGGATCGAAAATTTGCTTTGGAGGGTTTGTCACGGCGAATTGGACGGCTATGAAGCGGAACGGGTCGTTGTTATGATCGGTACGAACAATTTGTCATGCAATACGGACGATGAGATTATCCGAGGAATTGCCCATCTGGTTGCGGTGATCGCACGACATCAGCCTTCGGCCGGGGTGGAAGTGATCGGTTTGTTGCCTCGTCGGGGGATGGAAGATAGGGTAAGCGGAGTTAACACGAAGCTGGAAGAAAAAATCCGCTCGATGAATCTTACGTTCCGTAATCCGGGCACGCTCCTGTTGGGGAAAGGGGGGAAGATTGACGAATCCCTGTTTCGGGACGGCCTGCATCCCAACGAAAAAGGGTATGGACGAATTGCTCCGATCATTGCGGGAATGGAATGATCCGGTTGGCGAAATACGAAATTAAAAAAGCGGATAACTCGACTGAGTTATCCGCTTTAGTAGCGGGGACAGGACTCGAACCTGTGACCTTTGGGTTATGAGCCCAACGAGCTGCCAACTGCTCCACCCCGCGATGTGGAATGCAAAGATAGCTAAAAAACGGCCAAATGCAAACAGTGAGCGATAATATTTTTCGTTTTTTGACGAGCGAGTAGGGTAAGTGCTTTATTCACACGTCGAAACGATGATGTTGGTTGCGGCCCTTATTTTAGTATCACTGCCCATCCGGGCAGTATATACCAACTGTATATGGAATTCGGGATATGGAACTGACGTTCGTGGGGCTATTGGACTATCTCAGCTTCACTGTTCCGGTGGATTCCATGTGTGATCCACTTATACATCATATATACGTCGGTTGATTTGTCCGGGTTCAAGGGGCTATTTTGTGAAACGAAGCCCGGCCATTACCGGACAGTGGTCGGAAATATACAGGTCATCGAGCTTTTCTGCCAGACAGCCGTGCCGCAGGGTTTCCAGACCACCCCGGACGAAAATATAGTCCAGCCACATGTTTTTAGCCAGGCGGCCGTAATTGTGGTAAGACCATTCGGGTCCGTAACGAATCGGTGCGACGGAACGCGTATGGGTCAGGTGTTCGGGGTTGGCCGGATCGAGCAGGATCCGGATCGGTTCGGAATCGGGTTCGGCGTTGAAATCGCCGGTGACGATTACCGGCAGGTCACCGGCCAGGGCGCCGAGTCTGTCTAAAATCAGTTTGGCGCTTTCCCTGCGTGCCACTTGACCGATATGATCGATGTGCACATTCATGAAAAAGAGCTTCCTTTTCGAAATTTTGTCTTTGAGGATGGCCCAGGAGCCCATGCGCGGACTGGCTGCATCCCAGGCTCGTTGTCCGATTGCATTGATGTCTTCGGCAAACCAGAAAAAACCGTGATCCAGCAATTCGAAGCGCTCTTTTTTCCAGAAAATAGGGTCGTGCTGCCCTTTCGATTTACCGTCTTCCAGACCGATGCCGATCGATCCGTATTCGGGCAGGCGTTCCTGCAGGTCGGTCATCTGGTTGGCGAAAACTTCCTGTGCTCCGAAAATGTCGATGTCGTAAAATCGGATCATGTTTGCGGCGAAATCACGCCGGTTGGACCATTGGTTCGGACCGTCCGCCTTGGTATCGATGCGGATGTTGAAAGACATTACTTTGAGTTCGTCGTTGGACGGTCGGGCGGAGGCAGGGGAGAACCACGCGGATACTACCGCTGCACAGAGTACGAGATTGCGAATCATAGGTTAGTTTTTTAAATCTATAAAGTTAATGTTTTTTAAGACACGAGACGATCTGTTCCTGTTCTTGGAACACGGGAAGTATGAAAAATATCTTTCAGAATTCATGGAACAACAGAAACAAATAAAAGCCCCGTCTTTTAGACGGGGCTTGTGTGTATGGAGTGTTGCGGATTTAAGATGCCTGCCGGCCGGGCAACGCTTGGGCAACGATCTCCGCGAGGTCGTATACGGGCAATGTCCCGCTGCGGGCAATGGCTTTTTTACAAAGCGGGCAGGCCGTTACAACCGAACCGGCTCCGGTGGCGGCGAACGTGTCGGCAACGCTCTGGCCGATCCGGCGCTGGCCGTCGTCGCTGATCGCGATGTTGCCGAGACTCGAGCCACAGCAGAGGGCATGCTCGCGGTTTTCGGCTACTTCGCGCAATTCTCCGATCGCTCCGATCACTTCCCGCGGCGCTTCGTAAATGCCGCTGCCGCGGCCCAATTCGCAGGGGTCGTGGTAGGTGAACACCTCCGTGCCCGGGTGCAGCTTTAACTTGCCGGCGGTGATCAGCCGTTGGATATATTCCGAATGGTGCAGCACTTCGATGCCGTCGAGTCGGTAATCTTCGCGGAATACCTTAAGACAGATCGGGCACGAGGTGACGAGTGTGCGGATACCGTGTTTGCGGAACAATTCGGTATTGTAATCCATCATTCGGCGGGCCGCTTCAATTTCCCCGGAAAGTTTCAGCGGACGGCCGCAACAGACGCCGCCGTCCTTGTCGGCCCACCATACCTGTTCGCCCGAAGCTTTGAAGATTTGCTCCATCGAGCGGAGTATTTTCGGAGAAAGGAGCGTCATGCACCCGGCAAAGTAACCGACCTTGCCTTCACCCTCGGAATGGTCGAGGCCTTTGATGTAATTGTAGCGGTCGGGGGCGCATGCGACGGCGTTTTTAGCCCGGCTGTTCAGCCGGAGGGTGCCGAGCTCGATACCGACCGGGCAGGTTACGACGCACCGTCCGCAAAGCAGGCAGTTGTCGGCTACCGCATCGGTCAGGTGTCCGTAGCGGCGGTCGCGCAAGAAATAGACCGACTGAACGTTGTCGATCCCGGCAGCGCTTTGGAGCTGGCACGGATCGATGCATATCCCGCACCGTGAGCACGCTTCGATCTGGAAATGGTCGTAACTTTTCTCCTGAACGCCGCTGCGGATACCTGCATTGCGCAGGAATATCAGCGGAATTTCGGTAAAGATGTGCATGTAACGCGAGAACGGCAACGCGAAGAAAAAGACGCCGAGCGAAATGGAATAGAACCACCACATCGGAAGTTCGCCGTGAATCAGCAGGCTGTTGGGAAGCGTATTGGCAAGCAGTTCGCCGGTCGTGTTGGTCAGGAAACTGCCGCCGCCGATTCCCGGCGGGATAATGTGCACCTGGTCGCCCAAAGCCCAGCCGATGCCACCGAATTTCCACAGTACGCCGCTGGTGAAACTCTCGGCCAGCAAACGGGCCGGGAAGATGAACCACAGGGCGGTGAGTGCGATGCGGTCCCCGAGCACATGCTTGGTCGTGCGTCGCATGCCCATTGCCCGCGAGCGGATCCGTTTGAAAAGGGCCAGGCCGATCCCGATCAGGATGAGCAGCAACAGGGCGTCTTTAATCAATGAAAAATTGAAGTTGCGCTCGAAAATCGGATGAACGTAATAGGAGAAAAAGATATCGACGTAGAGCGGTACGTTGTGTCCTTTGAAATAGACCAGTGTCTCGATCCAGCCGGTCAGGATCAGCAGGAACCATCCCAGTGCGAAACTGGTGTGCATGTAGCCCAGCAGCGGGTTCGTGCGCCATATCTTGCGGTGAAGCAGCGATTCGCTGCCGATTTCGCAGACCGATTTCCATGTGGCGCGCGTGGGCAGAGACCGCCAGAACATTTTGCGTTCGGCGGGTGCCAGTCCGATAAACCAGGAGATGTATTTATAGAGCAGGACGACCAGCAGGAAGCCGGCTCCTACCCAGAACGGTAAGACGAATAGTCTGAAATGTTCCATGAGTGGCGTGGTTAAGCACAATTGTGCTATTTTTCAATGTTTCCGGCGGGTTTTCCGTGCGGTTGCCGCTGTTTTTATTATGCCTCGGAAACCCCGTGCGGTAAATGTCCGGGACTACTTGCCTGCGAGGTGTTTTTTGATCGTGAGCACGATTTCGCGCGTGTTGATGCCCCGAGGACAGACAAGCCTGCATTTGCCGCAGAGCATGCATTTCGACAACTCTTCGTAAGCGCCGGCGTATTCGCCCCGGCGCACGAGGGTCTGTACTTTACGTAGGTTGAACGATGTGAGGTTTCCGGCCGTACAGGTGGCCGTGCAGTTGCCGCAGGCGATGCAGGTCTCCAGTTCGGGGTGCTCGCGGAGCAGTTGCCGCGAGTAGCTCAAGTCGTTCTTGTCGAGGTTGATCGAACGGGGTTGGTTGATCGAATATCCGAAATTCATCGCGTTACGCTTTTAACTGGCCGGCCACCTTGTAGGCGGCGGCTATTCCTTCGTTGATCGATTCACCGATATTTTTCGGTGCCGTGACCGCTCCGGCGTAATAAATGCGGCTGCAATCGGAGGCCACGTTGCCGGTAAACTGGTTGGCCGGTTTGACGAAACCGCTCGGATATAGGTCGACGTGCCGGTTGCGGCTCAGTGCCATGTTGCTCGCACCGGCTTTCATGCCGACGATCAGCACCAGCATATCGACCGTCATCTTCAGCGGCCGGCCGATCAATGTGTCTTCGGCTTTGATTTGGATGCGGTTGTCGATGGTCGGGGCCGCCTCGCTGATGCGGCCGCGTACGAAATGGATCCCGTAAGTCTGTTGCGCCTCTTTATACAACTCTTCGTATCCGGGGCCGAACATGCGCATGTCCATGTAGAAACTGTACACTTCGGTTTCCGGGAGCGCCTGCCGCACTTCGATGGCCTGCTTGACCCCGGTGATGCAGCAAACCCGGGAACAGTGGCGCTGCCCCACTTTTTCGTCGCGCGAACCCACGCAATGCAGGAACGCTACCGATTTCGGGGCTTTGCCGTCGGCGGTGCGGATGCCTCCTTCCTTGAACATCCGTTCGATATCGACCGTCGTAAAAACGTTGTCGTAGATGCCGTAGCCATACTCTTCCTTGATCTCGGCCGGGAAAATATCATAGCCCGAAGCCACGACTACCGCATCGCCGTCGATTTTCGTACCGTCGGCGAGCGTTACGCTTTTCCCCGCGTCGTCGATGCCACCGACTGCCGTTGACGTGTGTACTTCGGTGTTCGAAGCCTGTACTTTTTTCGTCAGTTCGGTAAGCACCTCCTCTGCCGGGGTCATCGTGGGGAAGAGCCGGTCCCATTTGTTGAGCTTGCCTCCGAGAACGGCCTCTTTCTCGATGAGGATCGGTTGCAGCCCCAGTTCGTCCAGCGTGATGGCGGCCTGCATGCCGGCCACGCCTCCGCCGATGATGATTACTCTGTTACCCATATAGGTCAATATTCTGTGCGTTATCTTTATTTTTGGTAGCAACCGATTGCCGTCGGTTCCGGCTGGCCGATGAATTTGCCGTTTTTGCCGAGATATTTTGTCGACGGGTCGTAGGGAACACCCATTTTTTCGAGCAACGGTTCGACGGCTACCTGATGCATCTGCATGCCGAGGTCCCACGGATCGTAGCCCAGCACCAATCCGGCCATCTCTTCGTAGGTTAGCACCGGAATGCCCTGTCCATTCTGTCCGTAGGTAGTTCCTTCCATTTCGGAGACCGTGTATTGCCATTTGTCGAGGAACATCGCGCAACCCGGACAGTTCGCTACGATAAAATCGGGTTTGTATGGGGCCATCGATTCGAGCTTCTTTTTCGAGTTGGCTACCGAGTAGCCGCGGTTCGCCTGCACGAGGTAGTTGCGGAACCCGAAGCCGCAGCAGTGGCGCCGCTCGGGATAGTCGACCACGTTGCCGCCCCACGATTCGATCATCCCGGCCAGCACGTAGGGAAATTCCGACCCGCCGATGCCCGCTTTCGGGAAAATTTTCGCGTAGTGGCAGCCGATGTGTTCGACTACGTTGAGCGGTTTACCCGTCTCGGCGTTGACGAGCAGGTGTTTGGCTTTGGCCGCGATCTCTTCGCGGTGGTGGAAAATGACATCCGACGTGTGCGCGAGGCTTTTGGGTTTCTTGAATTCGCGGCCGGTCGCCTTGTAGAGGTATTCGCGCGCCTGCTCTTCCATTTCGGGGAAGTCGTGCCACATTTCGAGCGTTTCGGAGTAGATGCCGAAAGAGGTGATGCACGAAGGGATGAAATTTTCGTATCCCGCTTCGGTCATCAGCGAGAATTGGCGTGCCACGACCGTCATGATCGTTTCCAACGGTACGATGTCGCCGTGGTAGCCGATACCGGTACAGGAAGTGTGCTGCGCGTCTTCGCGGATATCCCGGCCCAGGTCGTTCCCGATGATGTTCAGGAAAGCCGCCTCCGAACCCGGGAAAAAATTCTGGCGGATGCAGCTGCGCGCATAATAATAGCGGTCGTCGGCAATATCTTTCTGGTAATCTTTCCAGGTGGTTTTCATCGTCCGTTTATATGCTGAGGGTGGTTGGTATCGTATTGTTTGTCGCGGGTTCCGTAATCCTGCCGGGAGCGTATCGTGTCGCGTTTGCGGTCCGGGATTATTGGTGGCTCCCGCTGTTGGCGGTGAATACGTCGCGGAAATAACGTTCGTCCGCGCCGTCATAACCCATTTCAGTCGCTTTTTCGGCTGAATATTTTTCAATATTTTCGAAGAAATCGGTGCCTCCGGTCGTGTCGAAGATCGCACGGATCTCCTCCATGCTCTTGTCGTCGATTTTGCGCATTGCGCCGACGCCCACTTTGCAGTAGTTGTCGCCGAAGCGTTCGAATACGTCGCGGTCGTGTTCGTAAATCCACTTCCAGACGGGGCCTTGTTCGGGGTGGAGTTCCGGGTCGACCAGGTTCGGCTTGATGCAGTAACCGGTTTTGAGGATGTTGTGCCCGATCGTGCGTTTGATGGCCAACTGCTGCCGTCCTTTTTCCGAGTAAGTGAAAAATCCCAGTTTTTGCGAGAGCCTGCGGAGCGCCTGGATGATATAGCCCGGCGTATTGGCCCTCGGGCAACGCGGACGGCAAGACATGCATTCGCCGCAATACCAGATTGTTTCGCTCTTGAGCAGTTGCTCGATTGCATCGTCGTCCTTGGTTTGGACGGTATTGACGATCTGGCGCGGGTCGTAGTCGTAGAACTCGGCGGCGGGACAGACGCCGGTGCAGATGCCGCAGTTCATGCAGGCGGTGAGACCCTCCTTCATGCGTACATCCTCCATCAACATGTCGAAATATTTGCCCATCGTATCGGTGTGGTTTACATACAATTTTCAGCATAACAAAGTTACTGCTCCCGGCGAACATGGAAATAGGGCGTAACACCTATTTTGGGGTAAGTATAAATGCGTATGCTCCGGTCGATCAGACTGCTGATGTCTCTTCGGATGTTACGGTTGACGGGTCGGAACGGATACGGTACCGCGGAGGAATCGGGCGAATAGCAATTCAGCGGATTTATCCCTATCTTTGCCGGACCGGCGCATTCCGCACCCGGTTGCCGGCACTTTTCGGCCGTTGCATGGTCTGTGTGTCCGGCGTGGACGAGGTTGTGTCCGCTGGTGTTAAATTCATTCCGATGGAGTCCAATTACGAAAAAGAGGAGCTTTTCAGCCCTGAAAAAGTGGCCGCACTGGCCGGACATTATAAGGCGATTCTGGAGTTGCTGGGTGAGGACGCTTCCCGCGAGGGATTGCTCAAAACTCCCGAACGGGTCGCCAAAGCGATGAGTTTTCTCACGCAGGGGTACGGGCAGGACCCGAAAGAGATCTTGCTCTCGGCCAAATTTAAAGAGGAGTATAAGCAGATGGTGATCGTGAAGGATATCGAGCTCTATTCGATGTGCGAGCACCACATGATTCCGTTTTACGGTAAGGCGCATGTTGCCTATATTCCGAACGGCTATATCACCGGCTTGTCGAAGATCGCCCGCGTGGTCGAGGCGTTTGCGCGGCGATTGCAGGTGCAGGAACGGTTGACGGTGCAAATCCGGGATTGTATCCAACAGGCGCTCAACCCGCTCGGTGTCGCGGTGGTTATCGAGGCGAGCCATATGTGCATGCAGATGCGCGGCGTGCAAAAACAGAATTGCAGCACTACCACCTCGGCCTTTACCGGGGCTTTCCTGACGCAGATGCAGACGCGTGAAGAGTTTATCCAGCTGATCGGGAAATAGGAAAAACGATATCAACGGAGATACCCGCTCAACTCTTTTTTCAGCTCCTCACCGTTGCTCGGCCGTTTTGCATGGCGCTCCGCGATTTTCCCCTGCCGGTCGAAGATGATGTAGCGGGGAACGGAGATTCGGACTATTTTACCCGCCTGATCCGTATCGCAGAATAATGCGCCCAGTTCGTTCGCGAATTGTCCGGCTGTGCGCCCTTCCGGAGCAAAATAAGTGACAAAATATCCCTGTAATCCGGCCTCATTCAGTAATTCCACGCACTGGTCACAGCCGGCTTTGTCGCTGTCTACCGAAGCAAAGAGGCAAACGATGTCATTGTCCGTGAAAAAATCCTGTAATGCCGGATAGTGGGTGATTTCGGCACGGCACGGTTGGCACAGGGAAGCAAAAATGTCCAGATAGACAACTTTCCCGGAAAAGTTTTGCAACAGGGATCGCATGGAATCGGGATAATCCAGTCGTACAATTTTTGATGTGTTCGTCTCCTTGGGCTGCCCGAGGGACAACAACGGCGAAGCGGATAACAGCAACAGAGCAAGTAGGGTTCTCATCTTTAGGGAATTTTAAGTTCGGGTAGCGGGAATTACTTTGGCTGTATGACGATGGTTTGTAGTAATCTTCCGTAGGTTTGTGCCAGGACGCTTTACAGCTGCTCATGCGGCTGAGAAAAAGCAGTTTACCTAAAGATAATAAAAAAGCGAACTATTCGGATATTCCAGGAGATGTTTCCTTTTTTGCAAAAAGCGCCGTTTTTTGCCGTTTCATCTCGATAAATCGTTCTACACCACGACGCACCGAACCCAGTCCGAATTTTTGAGGCTCGATCTTTTCGATCGGGATGAAGAACGTTTCGGCCACATCGTCGTGTGCTTCGGGGGCGGAGGTGTCCTCTACACGGCACAGGAAAAACATATCGAGCGTGTGCACTTCGAAGCCGCTGAACGGATAAATATTCGGCAGTGAAAAGAGATAGGTGCTTTGCCGGACCGTAAATCCCGTCTCTTCTTTAACTTCCCGGGCCACACCCTCTTCCCCCGTTTCATACATGTCGATAAAGCCGCCCGGAAGGTCGAAGGTGCCTTTCGCGGGCTCTTTGGCCCGGCGTGTGACGAGCAGTTCGTTCCGGGAATTGAGAATCAGCGCCACCGTCGCGGAACAGGAGTTGAAATAATAGACGAAGCCGCAGTCACGGCATTTTTTTGCTTTTTCGTTGTGTTCTTCGAAGCGGGATGAACCGCAGCGGGGACAGTACCGGAACAGGACTAACGGATGCATTGCAGTAAGGGCTATGATTTGATCTGACAATGCCTATTCGGCATACGAAACCAATCCCTCTTTGCGCGGGTGCGCTGCGGGCTCTTTGCCGCCGTTGTAGCCGAGCGCGGCGCAACCGTAAACTTTGTGTACGGTCGGCACGCCGAGCCGTTTGAGGTAAGCGCGTACTTCGGGGGCGTCACAGGTATAGGAGAGCTGATTGATCCAGCAGGAGGCGATTCCGAGCGAGTGGGCTGCGAGAAACATATTTTGCAAAGCGCAGGCGCAGTCCATACCGCCGGTGCGTGTCGGTTCGTTCGAAGCGATCACCAGCACCGGGGCATCGTAATAGCAGCAGTAATCTTCATTGAGCTGGCGGCCTTCGTAGCGGATCAGCGCCGTGCGGATCAGCCGGTTCAATTCGTGGAGTTTTTCGGCGTCCTGGATGACGGTGAAGTGGAAGGTTTGCGCGTTCATGCCTGTGGGGGCAAGCGTCCCGGCCTCTACTATGGTGGCCAGCACATCGGCCGGCAGCGGCCGCGGATCATAAGTGCGGACGCTCCGGCGGTTACGGATCGCGTCCAGTACGGGATTGGTTTTCATAAGCGAATTTTGGATGTGTCCGCTGCAAAAAACATTCCGCAAAACCCGACCGGTCATGCGGAATGCGATTCGTTGTTCCGCGCTTGTCGTTCTGCGCGTCTCTCCCCTTCTTGTTTCACGTACTCTTTTTCTCCTCTTTCTTTGCGGCAATCGAATGAGAAGAGAGTAAAGGTACGACACGGGTCATTTTTCAGGGGCGAACAAGTCTTGCGAACATGTTGTGCGCAATATTTTATGAAAGTTTCCGGAGTGCGCGATGCCGGTATCGTGTTCTTTGCAACCAATTGCGGAAACGCTACGGCATATTGCCGGAGTTATTGCATCGCTCCGGAGTGTTCGGTTCGCGCCTGCGGCGAGATACTGGATTCAGACGGTCATAATCTCGGCCTCTTTGGCCGCGAACAGCTCGTCCACTTTTTTCATGTACTTGTCCGTGAGTTTCTGGGACGAGTCTTCGCCGTCTTTGGCCATATCTTCCGGCATGCCCTCTTTTTGGGCTTTCTTGAATGCCTCAACCGCGTCGCGGCGTATATTGCGGATGCTGATGCGAGCCGTTTCGGCTTCGCTTTTGATCTGCTTGACCAGCTCTTTGCGGCGCTCTTCGGTCAGCGGCGGAATGTTCAGACGGATGTGCTCGCCGTTGTTCGACGGGGTCAGTCCGATGTTCGCCACCAGAATGGCTTTTTCGATTGCGCCGATCAGGTTCTTCTCCCACGGTTGGATCAGCACCGTACGTGCATCGGGGACGGTGACGCTGGCCACCTGTGATACGGGCGTGGGATTGCCGTAATAGTCTACGGTGATGCCGTTGAGCAGGTTCGTGCTCGCTTTGCCTGCGCGTACCGAGGCGAGTGCTTCCACCAGGAACTCGATGGCTTTGTCCATTTTGGCCTGTGCGGGGTCTAATATGGTCTTGGGTTCTGTCATAGTGGTGATGCGTTTAGGATTATTTCAATGCGTTTTCTATCTTTTCGATCAGTTCGGTGAGTTGTCCCGGACTATATCCGGTCTCGCAGGCGAGGATGGTTCCGTCCTTGGCGATGACGAAGTTGCGTGGAATCGTTGCGGTGGCGAAAAGCGAGTAGATTTTGCGCTCCGGATCGAGTCCCATCGGGAATGTGTAGCGTTGCATCTCCCGGAATTTTTCGACGGCTTCACGCGTTTCGCCGCGCGAAATCGGCAGGAAAACGAAATCCCTGCCTGCGAAGCGGTCGATGATCTGTTTCTGTACCTGTTTCAGTTCGGCGCGGCAGGGCGGGCACCAGGTCGCCCAAAAGTTGATCAGTACGACCTTGCCTTTCAGCGATGCGATGTCGACCGTACTCCCGTCGAACATCTTTACAGTGAAATCGGGAACGGGATCGCCGACCTTTACCAGCGTTTTACTTTCCGGTACTGCGGCTTGAGTCTGGGGCGTTGAAACAGTTTGTGCCTGAGGTCCAGTCCCGTTTTCGCCGGATGCCGCCAAGGCCGGGCTATCCGTCAACGTGCCGGTTTGTCCGGATGCTGATGTTGCCGCAAACGCCAGCAGGGCAGAGAAAAGAGAGGAAATGATATGTACGGAAAGTTTCATCGCGGTTGTCGGTAGATGGTTAGGCGTAAATTTATCAATACGAACGGGTTGCGGCTTTACGCATTTTTCACCACGGTGCCGATCGGTTCCCCGTCGACGATTTTGCACAAATTCCCCGGCGTGTCCATGTCGAACACCACGATGGGCAGATCGTTCTCTTTGCACATGGTGAAGGCGGTCAGGTCCATCACTTTGAGCTTACGGTCGTATACTTCGTCGAAAGTGATCGTGGAGAATTTCGTCGCGGTCGGATCTTTTTCCGGATCGGCAGTGTAAACGCCGTCGACGCGCGTGCCTTTGAGCAGCACCTCCGCCTCGATCTCCACGCCGCGCAGCGCCGAAGCGGTATCGGTTGTGAAATAAGGGTTACCCGTACCGCCGGCGATAATCACCACGCAGCCACCGGCCATCAGTTCCAATGCTTTGGCTTTCGAGTAGAGCTCTCCTATCGGTTCCATGCGGATCGAGGTCAGTACTTTGGCTTTGGCTCCTTCGCCTTCCAGTGCGGTTTGTAAAGCCAGTGAATTGATTACCGTCGCAAGCATGCCCATCTGGTCGCCTTTGACGCGGTCGAATCCTTTCTTTACTCCGCTCAGTCCACGGAAAATGTTTCCGCCGCCGATCACGATTCCGACCTGCACGCCGCTGTCGACGACCGCTTTGATTTGTGTGGCGTAGCTGTTCAGCACGGCCGTATCGAGGCCGTATTTCTGTGCTCCCATCAGCGACTCGCCGCTGAGTTTGAGTAATATCCGTTTGTAGACAGGCATTTCGTTGAGTTGGTAAGTTGTTGCTAATACAATAGTCGTGTTTACAGGAAGTGTGTCGTTCTCCGTCGACGGAATTTTTGGTTCGTATGGGATGTTACGTCGTTCGGTCCGGTTTCCTCTCTTCCTTGTCCGGTTTATTTAACCCATATCAACCGGTTATTTCTGCTCCTGCATCAGCTGCATCAGTTCGTCGAGTTTCGGGGTGAGGATGATTTCGGTGCGTCGGTTTTTCGCGCGAGCTTCGGATGTTTTGCCCGAAGCTACCGGCAGCGACTCGCCGCGTCCGGCGGCGATGATGCGGCTCGGAGCGATTCCTTTGTTTTCAAGCAGCAGGCGCACTACGGTGGTCGCACGCTTGGCACTCAGGTCGAGGTTGTCGCGCAGTTGGCCGTTGGGCCGGTAAGGCACATCGTCGGTGTGCCCCTCTACCATCACGTTGATATCCGGGTTCTGGGCCAGTACGGTAGCCAGGTCATGCACGGCCCGGGCTCCGTTGGGATCGATTTCGAAACTGCCCGAGCGGAACAGCAATTTATCGTCCATCGACACGTAGACATTCCCGTTTTTAATCGAAATGGAAAGGCCTTTGCCGTCGAAGCCGGTCAAAGCGTCGGTCACTTTGCGCCGGATCGCATTGATCGCCTCTTCACGGCTGCGCAGCATAGCTTCGAGTTCGTTCACGCGCCGCGAACGCTCGTTGAGGGCCATCTGGCTCGTCTCGAGTTCTTTGAGCATGCGGGCGGTTTCGGCCGACCCGTCGGCCAGGAGTTTCTGGTAGCGTTCCTGCAGTGCGGTGTAACTCATGTAAAGCCGGGTCGAATCGGAAACGAGCCTCAGGTTTTTGGCCGTGAGCGTGTCGTTGCGCCGCGTCAGGTCGTCGATGCGGGTGTTTGCGGAATTCAATTCGCCGTCCAGGCGCAACGCCTCGGCCTTCATCGAATTGAACTTTTTGTTGGATACGCAGGCGCAGGCAACCCCCGCCAGAAGTAACAGCAATGCGGCTTTTCTCATCGCAATCGGTATAAAATCCATATTTGCCACGAAGATACAAAACAATTTAGAATGTACCAATGTGCGTTTAAAAATTACTATCTTTGCTGCTTAGTTTTACCGCGATGCAGGAAACCCAGTACAAATACCTCGATAAAGTGGATTCGCCGGACGATCTGAAAAGATTGTGTCCCGGCGAACTGACGCAGTACTGTGCCGAATTGCGCCGCTTCATCATTGCTCAGCTTTCATCGAACCCGGGCCACCTGGGGTCGAGTTTGGGCGTGGTCGAACTGACTGTGGCGCTGCACTATGTGCTGAATACGCCGGATGACAAATTGGTATGGGACGTGGGGCATCAGGCCTATGCGCACAAAATCATTACGGGTAGGCGGGACCGTTTCTGCACGAACCGCAAGTTGGGCGGCCTGAGCGGTTTCCCTAAGATGGGGGAGAGTTTGTACGATGCGTTCGGGGCAGGCCATTCATCGACGTCGATTTCGGCGGCATTGGGTATTGCGATCGCTTCGGCCCGTCGCGGGGAGAAGCGCGAAGTGGTGGCGGTGATCGGCGACGGAGCGCTGACCGGGGGCCTCGCTTTCGAGGGATTGAACAATGCGGGGGCGTCGAATGCGAACTTGTTGGTGGTGCTCAACGACAACCGCATGTCGATTGATCCGAATGTCGGCGCCCTGAAGGAGTACCTGCTCAACATCACGACATCGAAAAGATATAACCAGGCCAAGCACCATACATGGACCCGTTTGGAGCGGTTCCCGAAATTGCGGCGAACGATCCAGAAGATGGGCAACGCCCTCAAGGGAGGTTTCCTGCAACAGAGCAATTTGTTCGAAAGCCTCAATTTTCGCTATTTCGGGCCGGTGGACGGCCATAACGTCGAGCAACTGACCCGCGTATTGAAGGATCTGAAAGAGATTCCCGGGCCGAAACTGCTGCACGTACTGACGGTGAAGGGCAAAGGGTATCAGCCGGCCGAAGAGCATCAGCGCACCTGGCACGCTCCGGGGCTGTTCAATCCCGAAACGGGCGAACGGCTCGGACATACGAGAAACGGGGCCCCGCCGCGCTATCAGGATGTGTTCGGCGAGACGCTGCTCGAACTGGCCCGGAGGGATGAACGGATCGTAGGGATTACCCCTGCGATGCCTACGGGGTGTTCGCTCAGCATCATGATGGAGCAGATGCCCGAACGCTGTTTCGACGTGGGAATCGCCGAGGGGCATGCCGTTACCTTTTCGGCCGGACTGGCGGCGCAGGGTTTGGTGCCGTATTGCAACATCTATTCGTCGTTCATGCAGCGCGCGTACGACAATGTGATTCACGACGTGGCCCTGCAGGGGTTGCATGTGGTGATGTGTCTGGACCGGGCCGGACTGGTGGGCGAGGACGGTGCGACGCACCACGGGGTTTTCGATCTGGCGGCAATGCTCCCGGTGCCGGGGTTGACTATCGCCTCGCCGATGGATGAGGTCGAACTGCGTAACCTGATGTTTACGGCCGCTTCCGGCGAAGGTCCCTTTGTGATCCGCTATCCGCGCGGTAACGGTGTGACGCGGGATTGGCGCCGCCCGATGGAGACCCTCCCTCTCGGCCGGGGCCGTATATTGCGAGAGGGTAAAGACTTGGCATTGCTGACCATCGGCCCTGCAGGCAACGATGCGGCGTGGGCGGCGGAGCAGGCGGCCGGTGAAGGAATTTCGGTGCTGCATGCCGATCTTCGTTTTGCCAAACCGTTGGATGAAGGATTGCTGCACCGCATCGGCCGGGAATTCCGCCGGGTGATCACTGTAGAGGACGGAGTCGTAAACGGTGGAGTAGGTGCGGCTGTCCTGGCATTTATGAACCGTCACGGCTACCCTTGCCGTATAACGATGTTGGGTGTGGAGGACCGGTTCGTGGCACACGGAACGGTCGCCCAGCTTAAGGAGATGTGCGGATACGATGCACCGGGGATTCTCCGGGCGATCCGGGAAGCAGGGGCGGAACGTCTGACGAGCCCGATTGACGGGAGGATGACCGAACAGGCGGATACGGCCGACGGACCAGATACGGACTGTGCTGTGTATCCGTTCCGGAACGGAATAAAATCACCGGGACAAGAACGTAATGAGACAAAACAAGATTAACGATATGGAGTACGATTTCAGGGCTATAGAGCAAAAATGGCAGCGCCGTTGGGCCGAGCAGAAAACCTACAGGGTCGAAGTGGATAAGAGCCGGCCGAAATATTATGTGCTGGACATGTTCCCTTATCCGTCGGGGGCGGGACTGCACGTCGGTCATCCGCTGGGTTACATCGCATCGGACATCTATTCGCGTTACAAACGGCTCCGGGGTTTCAATGTGCTGCATCCGATGGGTTACGATGCGTTCGGGTTGCCGGCCGAGCAGTATGCGATCCAGACCGGCCAGCATCCGGCCGTAACTACGGAGAAGAATATCAACCGTTACCGCGAACAGCTCGATAAAATCGGCTTCAGTTTCGATTGGGACCGCGAGGTGCGTACCTGCGATCCCGAATATTACAAGTGGACGCAATGGGCATTCCTCAAAATGTTCGATAGTTACTATTGCAACGACGAACAGCAGGCGCGCCCCATTGCCGAACTGGTCGCTGCGTTCGAACAGGGCGGTACCGATGGCTTGAACGTTGCCTGCACGAAGGAGCTCGCCTTCACCGCTGCCGAATGGAATGCGATGGGCGAGGCCGAAAAGGAGAACGTGTTGCAGAACTACCGGTTGGCGTTCCGGGCCGACACATTGGTCAACTGGTGTCCGGGGCTCGGAACCGTATTGGCCAATGACGAGGTGAAAGACGGGCTTTCGGTGCGCGGCGGTTTTCCGGTCGAACAAAAGCTGATGAAGCAATGGTTGCTGCGTGTGACGGCTTATGCACAGCGGATGTTGGACGGCCTCGACAGCCTGGAGTGGAGTGAATCGCTCAAAGAGATACAGCGCAACTGGATCGGCCGGAGCGAAGGAGCCCAGGTGTTTTTCGGCCTGAAAGGACTGGACGCTCAGTTGGAAGTTTTTACGACGCGTCCCGATACCATCTTCGGCGTCACGTTCATGGTGCTGGCTCCCGAGCATGAATTGGTGCAGAAACTGACGACTCCCGAATACAAAACCGCCGTAGAGGAATACCTGGCCGAAACAAAAAAACGTTCGGAGCGGGAGCGTATGGCCGATACCAAACGCGTGAGCGGACAGTTTACAGGCGGCTATGCCGTCAACCCGTTCAACGGCAAGGAGATTCCGATCTATATCAGCGATTACGTGCTGGCCGGTTACGGTACCGGTGCGATCATGGCCGTTCCGGCGCACGACAGCCGCGACTATGCTTTCGCCCGTCATTTCGGACTGCCGGTTATTCCGGTGGTCGAAGGCGGCGACCTCGAGACGGAATCCTATGACGCCAAAGAGGGGAAACTGATCAATTCGGAATTCCTCGACGGTCTCGATGTGAAAGAGGCGATCGGGGCGATGTTCGCTGAAATCGAGAAACGCGGCTTCGGTAAAAAACGGATCAATTACCGTCTGCGCGACGCGATTTTCAGCCGTCAACGCTACTGGGGCGAGCCGTTCCCGATCTATTACAAAGATAATATCGCCTACCCGCTGTCAGAGGAGTGTCTGCCGCTGGAACTTCCCCCGGTCGAAAACTTCGGTCCGACAGCCGACGGCGAACCGCCGCTGGCCCATGCTGCGAACTGGCAGACACCGGAAGGCTATCCGTATGAGTTGAGCACGATGCCCGGCTTCGCGGGTTCTTCAGCCTATTACCTGCGTTATATGGATCCGCACAACGGCGATGCGCTCGTAAGCCGCGAAGCGGACGAATACTGGCGCAGTGTCGACCTTTATGTCGGCGGGATCGAACATGCCACCGGGCACCTGATGTATTCGCGTTTCTGGAACATGTTCCTTTACGATCTGGGGTATGTTTGCGAAAGCGAACCGTTCAGGAAACTCGTGAATCAGGGTATGATCCAGGGGCGCTCGAATTTCGTATACCGTGTCGTCGGTACGAATAAATTCGTGTCGCTGGGGCTGAAAGACCAGTACGATACCCAGGAGATTCATGTCGATGTGAACATCGTGCGCAACGACCTGCTCGATCTGGAGGCGTTCCGGGCCTGGCGTCCCGAGTTCGCCGATGCGGAATTTATTCTCGAGGACGGTAAATACCTGTGCGGCTGGGCGGTCGAAAAGATGTCGAAGTCGATGTTCAATGTGGTGAATCCCGATCATATCGTTGAAGATTACGGTGCCGATACGCTGCGGATGTACGAAATGTTCCTCGGACCGCTCGAGCAGAGCAAGCCGTGGGATACGAACGGTATCGACGGCGTGCACAAATTCCTGCGCCGCTTCTGGCGGTTGTTTTTCGATCGTGACGGCAAGCTGATCGTGAGCGACGAAGTGCCGACCCCGGCCGAACTGAAAACCCTGCACAAGACGATTAAAAAGGTGGGCGAGGATATCGAGAATTTTTCGTTCAATACGTCGGTAAGCGCTTTTATGATCTGTCTCAATGAATTGGGACCGTGCAACAAACGGGCGATCCTCGAGCCGCTCGTGGTGCTGCTTGCACCGTTTGCGCCGCATATTGCCGAAGAGTTGTGGGAGAGTCTCGGTCACACTACGTCGGTTTGCGATGCCGCTTTCCCGGCCTATGAGGAGCAATACCTGGTCGAGGAGAGCATCGAGTATCCGGTTTCGTTCAATGGCAAGATGCGTTACAAGAAAGCTTTGCCGGCAGGCCTCTCGCCCAAAGAGGTGGAAGCAGCCGTACTGGCCGATCCCGCCGCTGAGAAATACCTCGACGGCAAAACGCCGAAGAAGGTAATCGTAGTACCGGGCAAGATCGTCAATGTAGTGATTTAACGCATCGAAAACCGATTAATATTTTACGGTAATTTCCGGGATAATGGAGTATCTGCAATATGCAATTGATTTCGTACTGCACATCGACGTGCATATGGCCGAATTGGTCGCGCAGTACGGGATGTGGATTTATGCGATCCTGTTTGTGATTATCTTTTGCGAAACGGGATTGGTCGTGACGCCGTTCCTGCCGGGCGATTCGCTGCTGTTCGTGGCCGGGGCGCTCGCGTCGTTGCCGACCAACCATGTGAACGTGCACCTGATGATCCTGATGCTGATGGCGGCCGCCATACTGGGGGATGCGGCCAATTATACGATCGGACGTTTCTTCGGGGAGCGTTTGTTTCGCAACCCGAACTCCAAAATATTCAAACAAAGCTACCTCGAGAAAACGCACCATTTTTACGAGAAACATGGCGGCAAGACGATCATTCTCGCCCGTTTCGTCCCGATCGTGCGGACGTTTGCGCCGTTCGTTGCCGGAATGGGGCATATGAGTTACCGCCATTTCGCGTCGTACAACATCATCGGCGGCGTAGTGTGGGTGGCGCTTTTTTCGTATGCGGGGTACCTGTTCGGCGGATTGGAAGTGGTGCAGCGCAATCTGAAATTGCTGATCGTTCTGATTATCTTTATTTCACTCGTTCCGATGGCGGTCGAAATTTGGCGCAACAAGCGCAAGGCGAAGAAAACAGGTGCGAAGGCGGGAGAATAAGCCGGTATGTGTTCGGTGTATTTTATAGAACAGAAGCGGTCCGGAAAGGCCGCTTCTGTTCTATTGCATTTTTAATGCAGTGGTAGTTGCCGATCCGCCGGTCGAAACGCTTTCCCCCGGATGACCAGCGAGAATCAGCAAGTGCCGGGATGCATCGAACGGGTAATGTCCGTGCTTTCTCAGAGTTTTTCTCCGTAGGCCAGGTCGCCTGCGTCGCCCATTCCGGGCACGATATAAGACTTGACGGTCATTTCGGCATCGAGTGAACCGCACCAGATTTTACAGTTGTTAGCCGAGAGGTGTTTTTTTGCATATTCCACGCCCTCTTCACTGCCGATGACGGTGGCTACGTGCGTGAACTTGGGCATCCCGGCTTTTTCGACCAGCGCGTTGTAGGTCATTACGAGCGACGAACCGGTAGCCAGCATCGGGTCGGCGATAATCAGCGTTTTGCCGGTCAATTCGCAGGTAGAGATGTACTCTACCTTGATGTTGAAGCTGTTGTCCTTGCTGTATTTGCGGTATGCCGAAACGAAAGCGTTCTGCGCATTGTCAAAATAGTTCAGGAATCCCTGGTGAAACGGCAGTCCCGCCCGCAGGATCGTGGCGACCACGATCTCCTCGTCGGGCATCATGATTTCGGCTTCGCCCAGCGGCGTTTCGACCGACCGGGGTTGATACTCGAGCGTTTTGCTGATCTCGTAGGCCATAATCTCGCCTGCCCGTTCCAGGTTCCGGCGGAAGCGCATGCTGTCGCCTTGCACCGTCACGTCGCGCATTTGTGCGATAAAGCGGTTGAGGATCGTGTTCTCCCTGTCCAGTACCGTTACCATCTGTTCTGCCATTGTTCCCAAAATTGTGTTTTCGTTCTCCTTGCCCGCGTTCCCGCAGGGGATTAGTATAAAAAGTTGTTGAACGGGTAGCGTCCCGCATGTATCTCGCGCACCATGCCGTAAAGGTCCTTGCGCAGTTTGTCGATATTGATCCGTTCGCGTGCCGAGATGAAAATGCAGGGCGTATTCGCTTTGGCGATCCAGCTGTTTTTCAACTCGTCGAGCGTCATATTTTCTTTCGTGGCCGGGGTCAGGTCGTCTTCGTCCTTTTGAATGAACGAATAGGCGTCGATTTTGTTGAAAATCAGAAAAACGGGTTTTTCACCGGCCCCGATCTCCTGCAACGTTTCCTTCACCACGGCGATCTGTTCCTCGAAGTTGGGGTGCGAAATGTCGACCACATGCAACAGCAGGTCGGCTTCGCGGACCTCGTCGAGGGTCGATTTGAACGATTCGACCAGCTGATGGGGCAGCTTGCGGATAAATCCGACCGTATCCGAAAGCAAAAACGGCAGGTTGTCCAATACCACCTTGCGAACCGTCGTATCGAGCGTGGCGAAAAGTTTGTTTTCGGCGAAAACCTCGCTTTTCGAGATCAGGTTCATGATCGTCGATTTGCCGACGTTCGTGTAGCCGACCAGTGCGACGCGGACCAACTGGCCCCGGTTGCTGCGCTGCACGGCCATTTGCTTGTCTATCTTCTTGAGCTGCTCTTTCAGGCGGCTGATGCGGTCGCGCACGATACGGCGGTCGGTCTCGATTTCTCGCTCGCCGGCCCCGCCGCGGGTTCCCGTGCCGCCACGCTGCCGTTCGAGGTGTGTCCACATGCCGGTCAGGCGTGGCAGCAGGTATTGGCATTGCGCCAGTTCGACCTGTGTTTTGGCATAGGCCGTAGTAGCCCGTTGTGCGAAAATTTCGAGGATCAGGCTGGTGCGGTCGTATATCTTGCGGGAAAAAACCTTATCGAGGTTGCGGATCTGCGAAGGGCTCAACTCATCGTCGAAAATCACGAAATCCACTTCGTTCTCTTCGACATAGGCAGCGATTTCGGCCAGTTTCCCTTCTCCCACGAAGGTTCGTGAATTGGGGTTGGCCAGCCGCTGTACGAAGCGTTTGAGCGTTCGCACACCGGCTGTTTCGGCCAGAAACTCCAGTTCGTCGAGGTATTCGGTCACCTGCGTTTCGTCCTGCCGGTCGTTCATAACGGCGACCAGTACGGCAGTTTGTCCTCTGCCGTCGGTTGTATTCGTTGTTTTGGTCTCTCCCATAAAGGCTCACAAAAAAGGCGCTTGTGTCAAGCACCCTGCAAAAAATCTGCCCGTTACGGGCGGAACAGGAGGCAGAACACTCCTGTATAGGACAAATGTAGTAAAATTTGGCGAAAACGAGGCGAAATTTTTGGGTTTTGGATTTTTTGCCTATCTTTGTCCTGCATCAAGGGGGATTAGCTCAGTTGGCTAGAGCGCTTGCATGGCATGCAAGAGGTCACCAGTTCGACCCTGGTATTCTCCACTTCGTCTGAGGCTGTTTCGGGAACGGAACAGCCTGTTTTATTTTCCGTTAATTTTCGTGCGATGAAAGTACAGGTGGAAAATTCTTATATTTACACCAAACTTTATTGATTTTGGATTCTTCGGCAGTAAAAGAGTGGCTTTTCGGCAAAACGCTTCCGGAGCTCGAGGCGGTGGCTGCCGCATCGGGGATGCCCCGCTTTGCGGCCGGGCAGATTGCCGGGTGGATATATGCCCGCGGAGTGACCGATATCGCAGCGATGACCAATCTCTCGCTCCGCAACCGCGAACGGCTTTCCGAACGTTATTGTGTGGGACTGTTGCCGATTGCGGATGTGCAACAGTCGTCCGACGGTACAAAAAAGTACCTGTTTCCGACCCTGCAGCAACGCTATATCGAATCGGCGTACATTCCCGATAAGGACCGCGCGACGTTATGCGTTTCGTCGCAATCGGGCTGCCGTATGGGTTGCCGCTTCTGCATGACGGCCCGGCAGGGATTTGCACATAACCTGACTTCGGGGGAGATACTGAACCAGATTCGGACGATTCCCGAGAGCGGAAAGCTGACGAACGTCGTCTATATGGGGATGGGCGAACCGCTCGATAATCTGGAAAGCGTGCTGAACTCGATCGAGATACTGACCGCTCCGTGGGGTTACGGTTGGAGCCCTTCGCGGATTACGCTTTCGACGATCGGCGTAATCCCGGCCATGCGCGAATTCCTGAACCGGAGCGCCGCACACCTGGCGGTGAGCCTGCATGATCCGATCCCGTCCGAACGGTTGGCGATGATGCCGGTCGAAGGAAAATATCCGATCGGGCAGGTGGTGGCCGAGCTCAAACGGCATGATTTTTCACACCAACGGCGCGTTAGTTTCGAATATATCGTTTTTGCCGGGATCAACGATTCCCCGGCGCATGTTACGGCTCTCGTGCGGTTGCTGTCCGGGTTGAAGTGCCGCATCAACCTGATTCGTTTCCATGCTATTCCCGATGCCCCGATGCAGGGTGCCGACGAGGCGACGATGATCCGTATGCGCGATGCGCTGACCCGTAAAGGGATCATCACGACCATCCGCGCGTCGCGGGGCGAAGATATCCAGGCGGCTTGCGGCCTGCTGTCGACACGGGAACAGGAGAAACAGGCAGAATAGGTATAATAGTTGTACGGCTCAAACGTTATATAAATATCTTTAAAACCGAAAAATGATGAAAAAGTTTTTGATGGTGGCACTGTTTGCGCTGATGGGGGCGACAGTGCTCAAGGCACAGAATAACGGAGTGAAGTTTATCGAGGATAAGCCGCTGTCCGACGTCCTGGCCCAGGCGGGCAAGGCGAACAAATATGCATTCGTAGATGTTTATGCGACTTGGTGCGGCCCGTGTAAATACATGACGTCACAGGTGTTTCCGCAGGCTGCGGCGGGCGACTATTTCAACAAAACATTCGTCAATGCGAAGTACGATGCCGAAAAGGGCGAGGGTGTAACGGTGGCTAAGACCTACCGGGTGACCGCTTATCCCACCTTCCTGATCCTGAACAGCAAGGGCGAAGAGGTCGGACGCCTTCTTGGCGGGGCCAAGACACCGGAAGATTTTATCGCCCGGGTCAAAGCGGAACTCGAAAATATCGGGAAGTAAACGGGATACCGCTATCGCGGCGGTCATAGCACCGTGTCTCTGTTGCCGTCGAGCTTTATCGATACCTGACGGTATTATTGACAAAGGGTTGCTCCATTCATGGGCAACCCTTTAATTTATGGCGGATTTGTATAGTCGTCCGTCTATATAATATTTGCTATAATTCCTGATAATGATGTTTTCTTTGGTCGGGATGAGCGGGTCCTGTGTGCAGAAAGCGGCAGCATGCGAGAAAGGTGGTATGCAAATCCAAAATGCCTCGATCGATGCAGGTTGTACTCCCGTTTGCAGGGTTTACACCAGGTCGATGCCGGCGGCACGGCATTCCGTACGCATCGTTTCGGGCCAGATGCTGCTCTGGATTTCACCGATGTGGGCCTTGCGCAGCAGGTACATGCACAGGCGGGATTGGCCGATACCGCCGCCGATCGAGAGCGGCAGTTCGCCTGCTAGCAGTTTGCTGTGAAAATACAGTTCGCTTTTGTACTCTTGTCCGCGCAGTGATAACTGGCGCCGCAGTGCCGTTTCATCGACGCGGATACCCATACTCGATATCTCGAAGGCATTGCCGAGTACCGGATTCCACAGTAACAGGTCTCCGTTCAGGCCGTTATAGCCTTCCTCGTTCGGAGTGCTCCAGTCGTCGTAGTCGGCTGCCCGGCCGTCGTGCGGTTCGCCGTTCGACAGTTCGCTGCCGATTCCGATTACGAATACCGCACCGTATTCCTTCGCAATGGCATTTTCACGCTCTTTCGGGCTCAGGTCCGGATGTAGGTCGAGTAATTGCTGCGAGTGGATGAAATGAATCTCTTCGGGCAGGAAAGGTTCGATCTGCGGAAATTCGACGTAGAGTTTGTTCTCGGTTACCTTGATCGCCTCGTAAATGCGGCGCACGGTTTTTTTCAGGAACTCCACGTTGCGGTCTTCCGGGGTAATCACCTTCTCCCAGTCCCATTGGTCTACATAGAGCGAGTGGATGTTGTCCAGCTCCTCGTCCGGGCGCAGCGCGTTCATATCCGTGTAGATTCCCCGGCCCGGCTTGATATTCATCTCTCCGAGCTTGAGGCGTTTCCATTTGGCCAGCGAGTGCACTACTTCCGCACGGCGCTCGTCCATGTCCTTGATCGGGAATGCAACGGGCCGTTCGATACCGTTCAGGTCGTCGTTGATGCCGGTCCCGGTGAGCACGACCATCGGCGCCGTCACGCGCAGCAGCGCCAGTTGGGCTGACAGGTTTTCCTGGAACATGTCCTTGACGTGCTTGATCGCTTTTTCGGTATTTTCCGTGCTGCCGAGCAGGTTGCGGTATCCGGCGGGTTTTATTAGTGTCATTTCGATGTTGTTTGTGCGATGCGGAAACGGTGTTGCCGGCTGATATCTCTCCGGCGGATTCCTCCGGGGAAACGGAGGAAAAGTATGGCTCGGAATCTCAGGGCGGTGCGGTAAATCCGGAGACGACTCGAAAGAGTCGTCTCCGGGGATGTTATTTAACCGTAATCAGGAAGTAGTTTTTCTTGCCTTTTTGTACCAGCAGGTATTTCCCCGAGAGCAGGTCACCGCTCGTTACGACAGCATCGGTGGAGGTCACTTTTTCTTTGTTCAGCGAAACACCGCCGCCCTGAATCAGTTTGCGGGCCTCGCCTTTCGACGGGAAGATCGCAGCCTGCTCGGTGCAGAGGTTGATAAAGCCGATACCTTCGGCGAGTGCCGCTGCGGGAACTTCGAATTGGGGAACGCCCTCGAAAACCTGGAGGAAAGTCTGCTCGTCGATCTTGCGCAAAGCGTCGGCGGTCGCGTTTCCAAAGAGGATGCCCGATGCTTCGACGGCCTTGTCGTACTCCTCCTCGGAGTGAATCATGCAGGTAATCTCTTTGGCGAGCCGCTTCTGCAATTCGCGCAGGTGCGGCGCTTCGCGGTGTGCGGCGATCAGCGAGTCGATCGTCTCTTTGTCGAGCATCGTGAAGATTTTGATGTAGCGCTCGGCGTCTTCGTCGCTGACATTGAGCCAGAACTGGTAGAATTTGTAGGGAGACGTATAGCGCGGATCGAGCCAGACGTTGCCCGATTCGGTTTTACCGAATTTGGTGCCGTCGGCTTTTTTGATCAACGGGCAGGTAAGGCCGAACGCTTCGCCGCCGGTCTTGCGGCGGATCAACTCCGTACCGGTGGTGATGTTGCCCCACTGGTCTGAACCGCCCATTTGCAGCTTGCAGTTTTTGTGCTGGTAGAGGTGCAGGAAGTCTGTGCCTTGCACGAGTTGGTAGGTGAACTCGGTGAACGACATGCCGTCGCCTTCGCCGTTGAAGCGCTTCTTGACGGAGTCTTTCGCCATCATGTAGTTGACGGTGATGCATTTGCCGATGTCCCGGATGAATTCGAGGAACGTAAAATTTTTCATCCAGTCGTAGTTGTTGACCATCTCCGCGGCATTCGGGGCTTCCGAAGAGAAATCCACCAGGCGGCTCAGCTGCTTCTTGATTCCTTCCTGGTTGCGGTGCAGCGTTTCTTCGTCTAGCAGGTTGCGCTCGAGCGATTTGCCCGACGGATCGCCGATCATACCCGTGGCGCCGCCGACCAAGAAGATTGGTTTGTGTCCGCAGCGCTGGAAGTGCTTCAGGATCATGATGCTGACCAGATGGCCGATGTGTAGCGAGTCGGCTGTCGGGTCGATGCCCACATAGGCGGTTGTCATCTCTTTGGCGAGTTGCTCTTCGGTTCCGGGCATCATATCGTGCAACATGCCCCTCCACTTGAGTTCTTCTACAAAATTCATCGAATGGTTCGGTTGGTTATGGTTGGCGCAGGAGCGATTTTGGTCCGGCGCACATCAATTCGCACAAAAATAGTCAAATTCCGCCAAACGGCGGTGATTTTACAAAAATTCAGCGACTACGAAAGTGCTGCCGCCGATATAGATCATGTCTTCCGCTCGGGCTAATTCGCGAGCGCGGGCGACTGCGGCGGTTACTGTCGGTGCTGTTTCGCCCTGGAGTCCGTATTCGGCTGCCCGGCGGGCGAGGATGTTCTCATCGAGCGCCCGTTCGATTCCGGCCCGGGTAAAGATATAGTGCGCTTCTTTGGGTAGCAACGGCAGAACTTTGGACAGATCTTTATCGGCGACGAATCCCAACACCATATACAGCTTGTGGAACTGTTGCCGGGCGATCTGTGCCGCAATTTCACGCAATCCGCCTTCATTGTGGCCGGTATCGCATACGGTGAGCGGTGCATGGCCGACGATTTGCCAGCGCCCCAGCAGGCCGGTCGAAGCCGCGGCCGAGGCCATCCCTTTCTGCACGGCCTCGCGCGGAATCTGCAGGCCGCCCGAGCCGTTGAGGACATCGAGTACCGTAAGGGCCGTGAGGATATTCTTACGCTGGTAGTCTCCCAGCAGGTCGGTGCAGAGCGTAAATGTTTCACCGTCGAGCAGGTTCTCGATGGTGAATGGCTGCAGGGCACGGGGTGTCGCAGCAACTTGTCCGCAGGAGTCCTGCGGGAGCGTCTTGCCGGTCGCAAGTGTCTTCGGGCTCCCGGTTATGGGCATCATCTCTCCATTGTCCGCTTGATTTACAATATGGTAGGTTTGATCGGCGAACAGGATCGGTGCACTGCACTCCTTGGCGCGGGCGATGAACGCGAGCTGGCTTTCGATCTGGCTCTCACCGATCACTACCGGAGTCATCTCCTTGATGATTCCGGCCTTTTCACCGGCTATTTTTTCGAGCGTGTCGCCGAGGAATTGCGCATGATCCCAGCTGATATTCGTGATGACGCTGACCAGCGGGCGGATAACGTTCGTCGAGTCGAGCCGTCCGCCCATACCCACTTCGATCACCGCAATGTCTACCCTTTCCCGGGCGAAGTGGTCGAATGCGATAGCGGTCGTAATTTCGAAAAATGACGGCCGGATCCGGTCGATCGCTTCGCGGTGGCTGCTGACGAATGCCACCACCGCTTCTTCGGAGATCATCTCTCCGTTGACGCGAATGCGCTCGCGGAAATCTTTCAGGTGCGGCGACGTGAATAATCCCGTACGGTATCCGGCGGCTTGCAGGACGGCGGCAGTCATGTGCGAGACGGAGCCTTTGCCGTTTGTGCCTGCGACATGGACGCTCCGGAAACGGCGGTGCGGTTCGCCCAGTTCTTTTTCGAGTTCGGTGATGTTGCCGAACCCGGGTTTGTAGGCGTTGCCGCCGATGTGCTGGAAAACGGGAAGCGAATGGTAGAGGAAATGGAGTGTTTCAGCGTAAGTCATTGTTCGGGTAAATCGGGTTTGCAACGCAATTGCGCGGAATAGCGCTGTCGTGTTTATTGATCGGGTAGATGATTGCGGTTAATTCCGCAAGGCTTGCTTCTGTCCGGCAGATTTCAGTCGTTCAGGTGGCTGCGTTTGCGTACCCGGTAGGCCATGAAATAGAGCAGCCCGAGCGCAAAAACGTACCACGAGATGCGGCCGATCACGTCGCCGTAGCGGGTGTAAAAAGTCATCCGGTTGTGAAGGCCTACCTGCGAAGTGAGTGCGCCCCGCACATCCCACCCGAGCGTTTCACCTACATCGCCGCGGGCATTGATAAAACCCGAAATGCCCGTGTTCGCACTGCGGGCGATACTGCGGCGCGTTTCGATCGCCCGCAGGCGCGCATATGAGAAGTGTTGCCGGTAGCCCGGCGTGTCGCCCCACCAGCCGTCGTTGGTGATGACGAACATCAACTGGGCGCCGTTGCGGATGAATTCGGTGAAATACTCGCCGTAGATGGATTCGTAGCAGATGGCCACACCGAAACGGGTGCCCTGCGGAGAGATAAATACTTTGCGTACTGAATCGACACCCAACTGTCCGGCGATGCCGCCCAGATCGACGGTCAGGAAGTCGAGGTGTTTGAAGATGTTGTAATAGGGCATCTTCTCCACCCCGGCTACGAGGATCGACTTGTGGTGGATCCGGACGTTGCTGCTGGAGTCGATAGCCAGCGCGCTGTTGTAAAAGTCATACCAGATTTTACCGTCGGTACGGGCTGTTGCCGATGCGTGTTCATAATCCGGGTAGCGTTGTGCTGTAGTGGCGCCGCTGATAATCGTAGTGCCGGGATAGGATGTGCGGATCAGTTCTTGGAACTGTCGTACCGAAGGAGCAAGCGATACGAGTTGTTCCCAAGGGGTGTCGTCGATCGCTGTTTCCGGTGCGACGATAAAATCGACATTATGGGGAGCTCGCGACATCAACTCCAGCATGACAGCGTTCTGCTCGGATTGATCGAGCGTGAATTTTACGTTGTAAGGATCGAAATTGGGTTGGATGACTTCGACCGAAACCTTTTGGTCTGGTTCTTCGCAGTTGTAATAGATTCCCAGCGATACGATGACAGGCAAGAGCACGGCTACAGCGGGTGCGATCCAGCTTTGGAGATGGCGGCGCTGTTTCCATGCCTCGAAAACCAGCAGGTTACAGATCAATACCCAGAGCGAGCCGCCCAAAACGCCGGTGTATTCGTACCATTGCACCAGCTTTACGTCGTGTGCGAATCCGTTGCCGAGCGTCAGCCACGGGAAGGAGATTTCACCGCAGATATAGAGGTATTCGTATGAAATCCAGCCGACGACCAGTAATGTGTAGGCCAATGCGCGGGGGGCACGGCGCCAGACCGCGTGATAGATCATGAATGCCGTGAGGTTCAGTGCCGTGCCGAAAACAACGGCCAATACGGCTCCGATAACGGCGGCTTCACCTACCCACCATGTGGTCGCTCCCCACCACAGGGCGAAGGTCAGTGTGAGGTAAGGCCACAGGCGTGGAGTTCGGCTTAAGGGTTTCACCCGACTGTTTGTCCTGCGGCCGGCAGCCGGGGCGGAAACTTTAGCGGCTTTTGTACTCTTCTTCTTGCCTTTTTCCTTCTTGGGATCCTGTCCGGTTCCGGATACCTGGACGGTTTGTCCTGCGTTGGCATCGGCAAGCTCCTGTTGCAGGATCAGCAGCGGCACGAAAGCGACGAGCAGTGTGAGGGCCGGGGCGCCGAGCCATGGAAGCGCGAGCAGAACTGCGCTGCAAAGGGCATATAGTATCCGTTTTGTCATTTTTACGCTTTCCTTTTCGGCAAAGATAGCATTTCCCTCTTATCGTTCGTGCTGATCGGACTCAGATTGAGATGGAAGGAGCGACGCCGGAGCAAAGTTTGTGTTTCTATTAGCCGATTTATTTTTCACAGGTTTGCGTATTTTCGGGAAGGAACGGCGAATACATCATTAGCGCATCGTTGCGCGTGATATACTGTACATCCACACACCGTCCTTCGGAGTCGTATACTTCCCGGTAAAGTTTGTTGTGACGGCTGTATCCGCCCCAGAACTCGCTTTTCATGCAATGCTCTTTTTCCACGATACGGTAAGTGTATTCCGGACGTTGGTCGGCCTTCCATTCACCCTGGAGTTCTTTGTCGCCGACGCGGATATGTAGCCGGAAAGTCGTTTGGGTATCGTTGCGAATCATTAAATCACGGTATGGGTAAACGCATGTGGCTCCGCTTCCAAAAGGTTGCGTGCGGTTGCTGTCGGGGAATACGTCGTAAGAATGACGATAGCGTTCCGTGACTGTCAGTGGGGTGTGAAGCGTCATCCAAAAAATCAGATTAGACATTTGGCACAGGCCTCCTCCAACACCGGGTCTGAACGTACCGCAGTAGAGGATGATCCCGTCCAGATATCCCTTGCGGCGTGTGGGGCGTCCGAGAAGCCGCCAGTAACTGAAGGTCTCACCCGGTCGCAGTACGGTACCGTCCAAACGATCAGCGGCCAGACGGAGGTTCGTGATTTTGTTGTATTGGTATTGCATGTCGACATCTTTCAATTTTCGGAGCAGCGGGGTGCTGTGTCGGAAACACAGATGGGGACAGGTTGGTACAGGAAGTCTGCGCGCGAACTGCAGGCCGCCGAAATGCCACAATACGTAACGCATCCCGGTGTACCAGAGTCGTCCGCACCATAGGCGGAGCCGTGTTCGTTGCAGGGGTTTGGATAAATCGTCGTGCATCTCCTTTATTTTACGGGTAAGCGGGAAGTCTGGCCATTTTTCCCAATCACACCTTATGTCAGGGCAGATCGAGTAAAGATAGATTAAATTTATTATTTTTGTACTTTACAACGGGAGGCCGGGAGCCGATCCCGTTACTCTTTTTCTGTCGGTATGGAGTTTATAGCACTGTTGAAGGGTATTGTCATCGGGCTGGTCGCATCGATTCCGCTGGGACCTATCGGCGTGATGTGTATCCAGCGTACGCTGAGCAAAAGCCACCGTTCGGGGTTCATCTCCGGGCTGGGGGCCGCCACGGCCGACTCGCTCTTCGCCACTGTAGCGCTCTTTTCGCTGACTGTGGTGATGTCTTTCATCGAAAATTATATTGCGATTATCAAGGCATTGGGCGGCATCTCGGTGATCATCGTCGGCATGGCGATTTTCCTGAAAAACCCCGCTGTGCAGATTCGCCGTAACCGGGCCGGTAAGGGAAGTCTTTGGAGCGATTACCTTTCCCTGTTTTTCATCACGTTGGCCAATCCCGCGTTTATCCTGATTTTCGTTGCTCTGTTTGCCGCATGGGGGATCAGTTACGACGGTATCGGTTTCACTGACGGCATGATTATGATCCTCGGCGTGTTGGGCGGTGCGTCGCTGTGGTGGTTTACACTGACTTTCTGCGTCAGTCTGCTGCGCAAGAAATTCCGTCCGCGTCACCTGTTGTGGATCAACCGCGTCACGGGGGCTGTGATCGTCGTGCTCGGTGCGGTGGCTATTCTCTCTATTTTTATACAAATACAAGTTCCCGTACATGGAGTCCTTCCCCCCCAATAAAAAGAAAATCATTATCGCGGTCGACGGATTCTCGTCGTGCGGCAAGAGTACGTTTGCCCGTGAAGTAGCCGCACGTATCGGCTATATCTTTATCGATACCGGTGCGATGTACCGGGCCGTCACTCTGTTGGGGCTTCGCCGCGGTGCGATCGGTCCGGACGGAGTGGATGAAAAAGCATTGACAGACTTGTTGTCCGAAGCCGATATATCGTTCCGTTTCAATCCGGGGCGGGGCGCCAGCGATATTTACCTGGACGGTGAGAATGTCGAAAGCCGGATTCGCGGCATCGAGGTAAGCAATAGCGTCAGCCGTGTCAGCAGCATCGGTGCCGTACGCGAGAAGCTCGTGCATCTGCAACAGCAGATGGGGAAGCAAAAGGGTGTCGTGATGGATGGCCGCGATATCGGGACAGTGGTATTTCCGAATGCCGAACTGAAAATTTTTATGACAGCCGATCCGGCGATCCGTGCCCAGCGCCGTTATGCCGAACTGACGGGCAAAGGTGAGCAGGTCACGCTTGAAGAGGTGATGCAGAACCTGCTCGAACGCGATCATGCCGACCAGACGCGCGCGATCAGTCCGTTGCGCAAGGCAGATGATGCCATTGTCTTGGACAACAGTTTTATGACGATCGGAGAAGAGCTCGAATGGGCACTGGAGCTGATCGGTAAGCTGACTGCCTGATTTTACTCCGGTGGTGCAGACCGCATCTGTCGGAAGTTTGCCTTTGTCCGGAAGTTTGTCCGGATTCAGGTGGGCAAATCGTGTTGCATATTTTCCCAAATCAATGAAATGAAAATCGAGATCGACGATAAATCGGGTTTTTGCTTCGGTGTGGTGAAAGCGATCACCAAGGCCGAAGAGTCGCTTGCCAGCGGGGAGAAAGTTTATTCGCTCGGCGATATCGTGCACAACCGGGTCGAGGTGCAACGCCTCGAATCCCTGGGGCTTGAGACGGTATCGCATGCCGATTTCCCGCAGCTCATCGGCCGGACCGTGTTGATCCGTGCGCACGGGGAACCGCCTTCGACCTATGAACTGGCACAGCGGCACCGGCTCAAAGTGATCGATGCGACCTGTCCCGTGGTCGCACATTTGCAGAAAGTCGTAGTCGAGGCACACCGCAAGATGCAGGAGTGTGGCGGCCAGGTGGTGATCCTCGGCAAACGGGGCCATGCCGAAGTGGTGGGTTTGACCGGTCAGGTGGCCGGCGATACGCTGGTGGTCGAACGGTTGGAAGACCTCGATACGGTCGATTTCAGCCGACCGGTTTACCTGCTTTCGCAGACGACACAGAGCCTCGAACTGTTCGACCGGATGAAAGAGGAGATTCTCCGGCGTGCGGCCGATCCTGCGAAAATAACCGTGCACGATACCATCTGCCGCCAGGTGTCGAACCGTAATCCTCACCTTCAGGAGTTCGTACGGCGGTTCGATGTGGTCATCTTTGTCTGCGGCAGGAAAAGTTCGAACGGAAAAGTGCTTTACCAGACCTGTCTTGCACACAATCCGCGCAGCTATACTGTCGAGGATGAGACCGAATTACAACCCGCATGGTTCGACAATTGCCGGTCGGTCGGCATCTGCGGTGCGACCTCTACCCCGAAATGGCTGATGCAACGTGTCGCCGAAAACATTGCACGACTGACCGGATCGCTTACTGAATAACCTGTCTGCTTTAAAGGTGTGTCAAAGTGCTCTTTCAGTGTTTGCAACCAAAACTATGAAGTCCGGGAATTTTCACCGTTCCCGTTATTTTGTTTTTGCCGGGCGGTATCTTCTTACAGCTCTTTTTTTAGATAGATCATATCCTTAAGCGTGATTCCCTCTTCGACGATCGAATGGTGGTAATGGTCGGTGAAAAAATCCGGTATACGGTGCGAGCGGACGAATCCGCACGATTCGTAAAAGGAGAGTGTGCCGGGCGTTTCGCCCGTACCGACGAGCATGGTCCGGTAGTGTCCTCGGTAGTATTGCGAGATGTGGCGTATCAGTGCCCGTGCGTATCCCTGTCTCTGGTATGCGGGCAGTGTGGCGAGGTTCTTCAATTCGCAGGTATCGGATGTCTCTTCGGTTACCACGCAGACGCTTTTGAGACCGCCGTCGTACAGTGCGAACAGTTCGCCCCGGTCAAGGTAAAGGTCGATCATGTTCTCCTGTTCGTCGGCCAGCAGTAGCAGTTCCAGAAAATCTTTTTTCCGTTCGCGGATAATCCTGATCTCGTGGGGCATTTGGGCATGTTTTTCTTTGTAAGGTCGGCAATTGTTTCGTGGGGCAAGATCCCCTTTCGTACGAGGTTACTTGCGTAAGGTAATAAAAAGAGCCGTCCTCCAAGACGGCTCTTTTTATTTATTAAGTACAGGAACTTATCCCAGGTAGGATTTCAGCAGTTTGCTGCGTGTGCTGTGGCGCAAGCGGCGGATTGCCTTTTCCTTGATCTGGCGTACACGCTCACGCGTCAGGCCGAACTTTTCGCCGATCTCCTCGAGGGTCATTTCCGAGCAACCGATACCGAAGAAGTACTTGATGATGTCGCGCTCACGGTCGGTCAGCGTCGATAAAGCGCGATCCACCTCGGTGCTCAACGATTCGTTGATCAGGCCTCGGTCGGCGATCGGAGAGTCGTTGTTGACCAGTACGTCGAGCAGCGAGTTGTCCTCGCCGTCGGCGAACGGTGCGTCTACCGAGACATGGCGGCCCGAAACGCGCAGCGTATCGGTCACTTTCTCCTTCGGAATATCCAGTTCGTTGGCCAGTTCCTCGGGTGACGGCGTGCGCTCGTGTTCCTGTTCGAAGCGGGCGAACGCTTTGTTGATCTTGTTGAGCGATCCCACCTGGTTCAGCGGGAGCCGCACGATACGGCTCTGCTCGGCCAGTGCCTGCAGGATCGATTGTCGAATCCACCATACGGCGTAGGAGATGAATTTGAATCCCCTCGTCTCGTCGAATTTCTCCGCGGCTTTGATCAGACCGAGGTTTCCCTCGTTGATCAGGTCGGGTAGCGACAATCCCTGGTTCTGGTACTGCTTGGCCACCGAAACGACGAAGCGCAGGTTCGCGCGGGTCAATTTCTCGAGTGCCTCTTTGTCCCCTTTTTTGATGCGTTGGGCCAAATCGACCTCTTCCTCGACGGTGATCAAGTCCTCTTTACCGATCTCCTGCAGGTACTTGTCCAGCGAAGCGCTTTCGCGGTTGGTAATCGACTTGGTGATTTTTAGTTGTCTCATGTTATTTTGTAGGTTAACCTGTTTCGTTTTCCGCCTCCGGGGAGGATGGCCGCCTCCCCGGAGCATTGCGGGAAAACGGGTTATTTGCCGACGATCGAGTAGCTGACCGCACGGCCGTCGGGGTAAATTCCGTCGATCGATTCGATCTTCGAGGTAATCCGGTTCAGGTCGGTTATGCTGCGTACCGGACGGTCGTTGATCGCGGTGATGATATAGCCGGTGCGGATGCGGGCTTGTGCCAGCACGCCGTCGCCGCTGATGGCTACCACCTGTACGCCTCCGTTAATCTTCAGCTCTTTGCGTGCGCGGTCTGAAATGTCGGCGAATTGTCCGCCCAGCGCATCGATTGCTGCGACGACGTCGCTCTTGACGATTCCTGTGTTACCAGATTTATTACGCAGGACGACCTCCATTTGTTTCACATTCGAACCTCTTTTTATTTTTACCGTGACTTTGTCGTTCGGACGGTGCTTGGCGATCTCTTCGAGCAGCTTCGACGAATTGTCGATGGAGAGTTCCTGAATACCGATGATGACGTCGCCTTTACGGATGCCGGCTGCATGGGCTGCACCTTCCGGATCGACCTCCACCACGTAGACGCCCCCTTTCTCGTTGATACCGGTCTCCTTACCGCGCTGTTCGATGAACGCATCGTTGATCTCTTGGAACGTTACGCCCAGCATGGCCCGCTGTACGACGCCGTACTCTTTCAGGTCGACGACTACTTTTTTGACGATCGAGGTGGGTACGGCGAACGAGTAGCCTGCAAAACTGCCGGTGGGCGATTTGATTACGGTGTTGATACCGACCAGCTCTCCGCGGGTGTTGACCAGTGCGCCGCCGCTGTTGCCGGGGTTGACTGCCGCGTCGGTCTGGATAAACGATTCGATGCGGAACTGGCTCGGGATAATATCCAGGTTACGTGCTTTTGCGCTGATGATGCCTGCCGTTACGGTGCTTTGCAAACCATAGGGGCTGCCGATGGCAAGCACCCATTCGCCGAGGCGCAGCGCATCCGATTCCCCGAACGGAATATTCGGCAGGTCGGTCGCGTCGATTTTCACCAACGCGACGTCCGTGGTCGGGTCGGTGCCGATCACTTTGGCCGTGAAGGTACGGTTGTCGTTGAGCGTTACCTTTACTTCGGAGGCGTCTTCCACCACATGATTGTTCGTGACGATGTATCCGTCGGGACTGATGATGACGCCCGACCCGCCGCCCCGCTGCTGCTGCGGTTGCTGGGGTTGTTCGAAACTGCCCTGCGGGATGCCGAAGAATTCGAAGAACGGATCGAATCCGCCTCCTCCGCCGAAACGGCTGTTACGGCTCGATTTGACCTCTTTGGTTACTTCGATGTTCACGACGCCTTTGACGGCGTTCTCGGCCGCATAGGTCAGGTCGGGATACTTGTCCGCTTCGTATGAGGTGAAATGATTGCCTGCCTGCTCGCCGAATGCGGCGGGGGTATAGGTGCGGGTATCGTTGCCGGCTACTTGGCCTATCGTATAGGCCGTCACGCCTCCGGCCAGCATGGAGGCTGCCACTACCGTTGCAAATAATGTGACCTTTTTCATAATTAGAAATTGTGTTAGAATTGGCAATTAATAAAATAAAAAGGGTCGAAATTGTTTCACGCGTATGTTGGTTAGTCTGTGAATCGTAATTGTAAAACCGGAGTCCGGTTGTGTCAAAAACGTGCGGACCGGACCTTTTGTTGTCGCCGGTCCGCACGCTTTCAGTTCAAACGCAGTTCCGTATTTCAATATTGTATGCGGCGGGGATAAATCCTTTTCATTGAATTTTGTTCCGGGCGCAAGGGTATTCGTTCCCTTTTGCCGGAAATGTTCGGTTGCTTATACTTTGTGGTCGCTTCGGTTATTTCAGTCCGAACTCGGCCCGGATCTTATCGACCGCATCGAGCTTTTCCCAACTGAAGAATTCGACGGCTTTGGTCGTCTCCCTGCCGTTTTCCCATACGGTTACCTCTTCGGTGTAGGGCCGTCCGCCGAAGTGACCGTACGAAGCGGTCGCCTCGAAAATCGGATTGCGAAGCCCGAACCGTTCGACGATTTTGGCCGGGCGCAGGTCGAACAGCTTGCCGATCCGTTCGGCGATCTCCCCTTCGCTGATCGCGAGGTGGTTCGTGCCGTAGGTGTCGACATAGATGCTGAGCGGCTGTGCAATGCCGATCGCATACGAAAGCTGGACGAGGATCTCGTCGGCAACGCCTGCGGCGACGAGGTTTTTGGCAATGTGGCGTGCTGCATAGGCGGCGCTGCGGTCCACTTTCGAACTGTCCTTGCCCGAGAAGGCCCCGCCTCCGTGTGCCCCTCGGCCGCCGTACGAATCGACGATGATCTTGCGGCCCGTTACGCCCGTGTCGCCATGGGGACCGCCGATCACGAATTTTCCGGTAGGGTTCACGTGCAGGATATAATCTTCGCCGATCAGTTTACTGAGGCAGTCGCCGGCCCGTTCCAAACGTGCTTTCGTGCGCGGAATCAGGATCGTGCGGACATCTTCTCGGATTTTCGCGCACATGGCCAGTTCCGCCTCTTTCTCGCTGCGGGTGCCGTCGGGCCGGATGAATTCGTCGTGCTGCGTCGAAACGACGATCGTGTGGACCCGTTTGGGCTGTTTGTCGTCGCCGTACTCGATCGTCACCTGGCTTTTCGAGTCGGGACGCAGATAGGTCATCTCTTTGCCTTCGCGCCGGATGACGGCCAGTTCTTTTAGGATGACCTGTGCGAGGATCAGCGAGGCGGGCATGAACTCTTTGGTTTCGGAGCAGGCATAACCGAACATGATACCCTGGTCTCCCGCTCCCTGCTCCTCTTCGGTCTCGCGCACAACGCCCTGGTTGATGTCGGGCGACTGTTCGTGGATCGCCGAAAGGATGCCGCATGAATTCGCGTCGAACATGTAGTCGCTTTTGGTGTAGCCGATCCGCTGGATGACGCGGCGCGCTACGGCTTGTACATCGACATAGGCTTCCGAGCGCACTTCGCCGGCCACGACGACCAAACCCGTCGTGCAAAGCGTTTCGCAGGCCACTTTCGATTGGTTGTCGTGGCGCAGGAATTCGTCGAGAATGGCGTCGGAAATCTGGTCCGACACCTTGTCGGGGTGTCCTTCGGACACCGCTTCAGAAGTAAATAAATATCCCATTTTTATAAATTTTTACTGCCTGCGGCCGGCCGACTAACGTCCTGCAAGGCGTGCCGGAAACTATATTTTCGGCTGGAAGCATACGGTACCGGCGGCCATGCCGGCAAAATCAATAAAACGGGAAAAACTTAGCTGTTGGGGAAAACCAAATACTAGAATTACAATTTTAGCATTTTTTCGAGTGGTTGCAAGCGGCCAAATCTTTCCACACTGTCTTAAACGTTCCGTTGCGGGAAATCGTTTGTACAAAGGTACGAAAAAATCGGCATATTTTGAAAAATATTCAAATCCGGAGTGGAAAACTCCATGCTCCATGCCGTTGCCGGGGAAATGAAACAGGGAGGTTCTCCTTTTCCTCCCTGCCTCATTTAATATGTTAGACTTTCAGTTATTTCGGTTGCTGTTTCCGCCCGACGATGAAAGTGCTTTTGACCGCCGGAAGCGTCAGTTCGAACCGGGTATAATCCTTGCCGTCGCGTGAGACGGTTTCTGCGGGAACAGCCGCTACCTTTCCGGTATAGGGGTTCCAGGCTTCGAGTGTCAGGCATCCCTCCAGTTCGACCGGGGTGGTTAAGTTGTCGTCGGTCGAGTTCGAGAAGAAGTAGATATCCTTGCCGTCGCGTTGTTTGTGGATGTAGTTGAATACGCCGTTCCCGCTGCGACGGAATGTCGTGTCGACAATGTTTACATCCGGGGCGATACCCAGCCTGTCCAAAGCGTTTGCGAGGGTGCCCGCATCGGGATCGGGAACAAAAAGGGCCATCCCGCCGCGCGCATTGGTTCGCAGCTGTCCGTTGTCCTGCTGCTTTTTCGGTCCGAAAATTTCCGCGATCAGGTTGTTTATTTCGGCGTCACGGCCAAATTCGGCCGATTTGGTGGGGAGCGCCGTCGTGGCGAGGATCTTTCCGCCTCCGTCGTAGTAGGCTTTGATCTTTTTCAGCGTTTCGGCCGAAAGAACTTTCCCGCCCGGAATGATCAGCAGGTCGTACTCCTGGTGGTTGACCCTGTTGTGCAATACCAGATTTCCGTCGTTTCCGGTAATCCGTCCGTCCACCAGCGATTCGGGATGGATGAAGGTGAAATCGCGGTGCAGGCGGTTCGTCAGCAGCGAGCCTACCGCCTGGAAGTCAGCTTCGGCCGGGACGTATTCGCCCCAGGGACGATAAACGGCAATATCGAATTTGTGGTGTCCCTGCAACGAGGTGATCGGGTAGAGCAGTGCGATCTTCGATACGCGGCGGCCGCCTTGCAGCATGTAGCAGCTGCGGGCCACGAAATCGCTGTATTGGGGCAGCGTCGCAGCGAGAGCCGGGTTGTAGGACGAGATTACGGGCGGAATGTAGACCTTTTCGGGACGATTGTCGTACCACATGCCGTGCGGAATCAGGAAGTTGATTCCCCGCGAGAACATGTCCATCGCCACCCGGTAGAGCATCAGCGAATCCATGTCGGCCTTGAACGCACCGTTCACCTCGGCGCCTACCATCGGACGGTCGTAGAGGTCGGCGGCCGAGCTGATCTGCTTGTGCCCGTCCCGGCCGTAACCGTAGTAGAAGATGTAATCGGCCAGCGGAATCTGTGAATGACGGTAGAATTTGAGGATGTCGCCGTGCAGCTCGGTCGTGTTTTTCGTGTAATTTCCGGGCGGGTGGCCGATGCTGCTTACATTATGATCGGCGCACCAATCGGCCACCAGGCGCGGATAGCCTTCGGCCATCAGTTCCGAACGGATCGTATGGAACGCCACGCGTGCCGCTTCGGTTTCCGGGCCGATGTCGTAAAAGAGCGCGGGGTAATACAGCGCCGCATTCTTGCCATAGCTCTTCTCGAATATTTCGGTAATCGCGGGTGTCCAGGTCTTCTCCATGCCGTTGAACCCGATGTCGTCGTAAAAGACACGCTTGACGGTATTGCCCATGTATTTGCCGTAGCGTTTGCCGTATTCGTCGTAATTCATCCGGATGAACTTGCGAACGGCCGTCGTGTCCATGTAGTCGACCTGCGGGCGGACGTTGTACCGGCAGCAGAAAAACATGACCCGCCAGGCGCCGGGCGGCACCTCCCACGTTACTTTTCCGTCACGGATATGGTCCCTGAGATCGATCATCTCGTACGTGTTGATGTTCATCGCCGTGGTAGCCATCAGCAGTTTTTCCGTGCTGTCGGGCAGGATCTGCGTGAAGGTCGCGGGGCCGGTAATGACATATTCGTCCTTCTCGAGGAGCTTGCGCGTGTCGTGCGGATATTGGGCCTGCAGTCGTCCGCCGGCTGTACCGCTCGGGAAATCGATGTCGTCGTAAATGATCAATTCCATGCCGTTGCGGTGCATCGTTTCGATCATATCGTCGTATCGCTCGAAATAGGCGTCGGTCAGGTACTCGGGCCGTGTACCCGAGACCGGCAGCACGGCAATGCCTCCGAATCCGGCTTCGCGTTTGGCCCGGTTGATTTGCTTGACGATCGTGTCGCGCGTGAGCGTGCCGTTCAGGTGCCAGAACGGCATCGGCCGGTATTCGTTGGCCGGGCGGCGAAAGGCGGCCGCGTCTTTGTCAGTGGGTTTCGCTGCGGTCCCCAGCAGCAGGATCAGGGCGAAAAAAGGGAACAGACGTTTCATGGGAGAGGTTGAAGGTTCGATTAAAGATTTTATTAAAGCTGTTTAAGTCAATAAGGGAATGATTCAGTGTTGTTGCCATCGCCGGCCAGCGTTATTTGTCCGATTTTGTAGCGCTTGTGTCCGTCGCAGCCTTCGTAGGGCAGTTCGTAAAGCGGGGTCCCGTCGCGACGGCCCACCGATACATACAGGTCGTATGTGCCCGGCGCGCAGGCGCGGAAAAAACAGTGGCCTCGTTCCGTAAACCGGGGGGCGATCGTGAAAGTCGAAGCCAGTGCCAGCGTTGAGGCCTGTTCGGGCGCTGCTACCGGCAGAGTGCCGACATCGAGCGAGTCGTCGACCAGCACTGAGACGATACCGCCCCGTGCGTCTTTCAGTGTGAAACAGGGGAAGCCCCCTTTGTAACACGGTGCTACGCCGGCGTTACTCCAGGCCGATTCTATTGTGAACGCTTCTCCGAGCGCCACTTTTTGCGGCCAGGAAGCATTGTCCATCCGGAGCCGGTAGCCGATGCGGCGGTTGATCCGGTCGATCGCCTCCCGGCATTCGGCCAACTCTTCGCGCGGCCACCAGTGGATCGACATGTAGGAGGCGTGGTAGGCTTCGACCGATTCGACGAGCAGTTCGGAATCCCAGTTGCCGCGCTTTTTCGACAGACCGTAATGTTCGTGTTCGAGCACGACCGGCATCGCGGGCCAGAAAAGTTGTGCCATCTCGTCGTGGTACCACTGTTCCGGCGCTTTCGAGACGAGGATACTGTCGTCGCGCATCGTGACGCCCTTCGAAAAGGCGTAGTCCATGATCGGAAACCGTTTGCCGCGCAGGAACGGCCCGGCATAGTCGTCGGAGATGGCAAGCTGTGTTTTCGTGAAATGGCGGCAGTAGAGATCGATCATCTTTTTCTGCGTTTCGATGCTCCAGGAGTGTCCATGCTTGGGCGTCGTGGCGACCGAATGGCCTTCGCCCCACATCCCCATGTGCCCGATGTCTACGAATGCGACATTCGGATTGCCGTTGTAACGCTCGGCCATTGCACGCACGAAGTTTTCGACTTTTTCCAGGAAAACGGGATCGTCGTAATCGGGTTCGTAGGCCCAACCCGCGGCATCGTATCCTTTGGCCCCGGCATCGAACACCCATTGCGGGGTGGCTTTGTACATCCACGACTCGAGCGCCGAAATGCGGAACGACACCTGCATTCCCTTGTCGATCCATCGTTGTGCGGGCGTGTCGAGGGTTTCCCAGATGAAATGTCCCTCTTCGGGCTCGACGAAAGCCCACGGAATGCGCAGGTAAGCGCCGCCCAGGCCCGGGAAATCGTCGAGCGTATCGGACGGGGCCAGTTTGGAGCCGTAATTTTCGAGTTGGTTCGAATAGAAGTGCATCGTCCAGCCCATATTCGGATTGCAGAGCGCACGTCCATGGTCGCTCATCGCGGCGTACAGGCGTTCCCCCGAAGCTGTGACAGCGGCACTCGTGCTGTTCCCGGAATGGGTTGCGGGATCGGTTGAAGGTGTTTCCGAAAGGGGCGAAGCAAAAGTATTTGCCCGAAGGTATGGAGCTGAAACGAGCCCTGCGGTAATCCAGCCCAATTTACCGAGGAAAGATCGTCGGTTACATTTTTTCATGTGGGGTAGAGTTTAGGGATGAGGGCTAAGGTAATACTTTTTGCGGAAAAAGCCGCCCTTGCGGGGCGGCTTTCCAATTAAATTAAACAGTATGTGTGACGGATACTATTTGCGCTTTTCCTTGAATTTTTCGATTTGCTTTTTGATAGCGTCGATGCATAGGTCTACCGACTCTTCAAAACTCTTGCTGCGCCGATCGGCTACCAACTCGCCGCCGGCTACGTTCAATTTGACGATAGCCACCTTGTTGCCCACCTCGTCGTCCTTATCTATTTTCAGCGTCACGTCAGCAGAGAGGATGTTGTCGGCGAACCGCCCGATCTTCGAGAGTTTGAGTTGGATGAAATCGACAAGTTTCTGGTCGGCGTCGAACTTTACGGATTGGATTTTCACGTTCATAGTTTGTCCTCCTTATTTTTTATGTTTCCGGCCCTGGGATGGGCCTTGTTATACACTTGTTTAAGTTGTTCTATACTGTTGTGTGTGTATATTTGCGTTGCTCCCAACGACGAGTGCCCCAGCAGTTCCTGGATCGTCCGGATGTCGGCCCCGCTGTTGAGCAGGTGCGTGGCGAAAGTGTGCCTCAGGACGTGCGGGCTGCTTTTGCCTTGTACCCCCGCTTCGCGCAGCAGCGTGTGGACGATCCGGTACACTTCGCTGCGGCTTATGGGGTTTCCTTGTTGAGATAAAAATAGGTAATTTATCCCGCTTTCACAAATGTTTTCGGTCCGTAAGAGTTCCAAATAGTGGACAATTTTGGCCGAAACAGCTTCGATGACCGGCACGACCCGTTCCTTGTCCCCTTTGCCCCGCACTTTCAGCAGCGAATAACGGTCCGAGAAATCTTCCAGCTTTATGTTAATCAATTCTGCAAGACGTATGCCAGTCGCATAAAAAAGCAGCACGATCAGAGCATCGCGTTCGGTGAGAAAATCATCCGTCGGGGCGACGATCGATTGCAGGATGCCTTGCATGCGGCTCTCCTCGACGAACGAAGGAAGCCTTTGCGGGGTTTTCAGGGCACTGATCCGGACGAAAGGGTCACCCGCGACAATTCCTTTTTTGCGCAGGTAGCGGTACAAAGATTTGACCGAAGAGATTTTGCGGTTTACGCTCTGGGCGCTGAGATTTTTGGTCCCGGTCAGGTGCATGATCCAGCCGCGCAGGTCATTGCCCTCGGAGAGCGTGGGGTCGAACGAGCGGAGGATGTCCGCCTCCTCTTCGGGAGTAGGGGGGGCGGTAACCCCACAGCAAAAAAGAACGAACTGACGGATGTCGTCGCCATAGGCGCGTACCGTCAGTTCGGAATATCGTTTCTCTGAGCGCAGATATGTCAGGAATCCCTCGATCATAACTCAAAGATAGCCTTTTATTTTAAAGAGAACCTCTCTTAAGGCCGGTGTCGTGACCCGCAAAGCGGGGCTTTGGAACCTTGCAGTTCAGAAGGGAGGCTACTCTTCTTCGCGCTGCAACTGCTCGACGTAAATCGCGTGCAGCTTGTTGACACGGTTTACGACAGAGGGTTTGGTGAAGTACTGGCGGCGGCGCAGTTCCTTCAGGACACCGGTTTTCTCGTATTTGCGTTTGAATTTTTTGAGGGCTCTTTCGATGTTTTCACCCTCTTTGATCGGCATGATAATCATGGTCTGTAAATTTTTTGCCTAAGGCAGTTTAAAATTCGGTTTTCTATGGATCGTTCGGGGCTAATGCGTCCCGAAGCAGAGATACGGTTCCAGCCGTTCGGCCTCTTCCGCTGATAAAATATGTTGCTCTATCAAATCTCCGGTGTCGCTCCAACCTCCTTTCAATTGCCTGAACTTCAGGATTCTGTTTAATGCTTTGGGCGGTAAATAAGGGTGACCCTGCATCCGCTTCGGGGACGCAAAGTTAATATCAATTTTTTGAATTTTGCTACAATCGACGAAAATTTGTTGCAAAATCATCTGGTAGTTCCGGTCGGTCATACCCGTAACCTCCTGTAACTGGCTGACCGAGGCGAATCCGCCCAGTGCGTTTCGGTAGCGGATGATGCGTCCGGCCGTGAGTGGACCGATGCCGCGGATGGAGACCAGAGCGGCGGAATCGGCGCTGTTCAGTTCTACCGGGCCTGCGTGCCGGGATTGTTCGTCTCGCTTGTCCCGGAGAGGCATTGGTGAAGCATCTGGATTACTGCCTGCCGGTATCGGTACGGGAGCGGTGTCCGGCCGGGGCGAAGACCGGTTCGTATCGGGTGCGGTGTCTGTTTCCGGTTTGTTTTCCTGCCTGTTGCCGGCGCAAACTGTATGCGGATTCTGCTCGACGGCAGAGTAGGTCTGATCGATGCGTATGTACGGGGCCAGTTCTGCGAATTTCTCGGTGGAGACGGTGTAGCAGCGCGCGAAATCCTCTTTGTGGCGGAAAACAGCGCCGGCATCGCGGTAATTCAGAATTACCCGGGCCTGTTTTGGCGAGAAGCCGAGCCGGATGAGCTGTTCCAGGGTTGCCGTGTTGGGATCGAAAGTGAAAAGCGAGTCGCGCCGGGGTTCCCGGCTTTTGCCGGATTGGGGCGATTTGCCGGATGAAAAAACCTTTTCGGCGAAATTATCTGAAATTCCTGTATGTATGTTTGCCTGCACCGAATCGAGTACGCGGTCGCTGTAGAGCGTGAAACTCTTTTCGAAGCGGGGCTTTCCCAGGCGAGCGAACAACAGGCAAAGTGCCACGAGCAGGGGTAATAACAACAAAACCCGCTTTCGTTCCCTGCGCGAAAACGAGAACAGGGAACGAAGCAGGTCTTGGATGCGTGAGCGTAACACGGGTTTGCAGCTCTATGGTATAAAGAACAGTGCATCTGACCCAGTTCCACATTCAATACGATTTTACTCATATCAAATCATGCAGTCATTACAACAGTGCATTTGGGGGACGCACTGCTCAGGTAAAGACATGGCAATTTCGTCACCACAATGAAGCGGTGAAAGATTTGATATGGGATTTATGTCGTAAAGAATGTGGATTACAAATATAAGTAAATAAATAGCGAAACCGCGACTTATTCCCTTTCGCGGATCGAATTTTTATAGGAGGGCGGTACGGTACGTTGGGTTGCAGGGATTACTCCTCTTCGTCCGAATAGGAGAGATCGCCCATCAGCGCATCAATCTCCCGCCGTTCACGTTTGGTGGGACGCCCCATACCACGGTCGCGCTGGACGAAGATGGTTTCACGCGGCACGTTCAGTTTATTTAGCTCTTCCGGAGGCGTGATGTCCTCCATGTATTCCGGGACGTTTTTGGCGCCTTGGCGGCTCGATACGAGGGCAAGGACGCGAAACGAGTAGGTGACGAGTGTTTTGCGGACGGTCACGGTGTCTCCGGGCTTGATCTCGCGCGAAGGCTTGGTGTAGCTGCCGTTCAGCGTCACGCGGTTGGTACGGCAGGCCTCGGCCGCGTCGCTGCGCGTCTTAAAGATGCGCACGGCCCAAAGCCATTTGTCTATCCTGACCGAATCGTCCATAACGGTATCAAGTTTTGGGGTGGAAGAAACCAGAACTGTTGTTTAGTCTGTTAATTGAGGTTGGTTAATGTGTTAAGATGTATTAACGTGCCGTTGTTTGAGGATTTAGCGGGGCAGGGGAATTCAGCTATTATTGAACTGATTCATAGTTCGTTCAAGCCCGATCGTGCCGAATGCTTTGATCGCCTCGGCAGCCACTTTGGTGCGCTCGGGCAGTGCTGCGGCCTCCTCTTTTGTCCATTCGCCCAGTACGTAGTCGATCTGCATTCCTTTCGGAAAATCGCCCCCGATGCCAAACCGCAGCCGGGCATATGCATTCGTGCCGAGCAGTTCGGCTATATTTTTAAGCCCGTTATGTCCCCCGTCGCTTCCTTTGGCCCGGATGCGGATCGTACCGAACGGCAGCGCGATGTCGTCGACGATGACGAAAACGTTTTCCAACGGAATTTTCTCGGCCTGCATCCAGTAACTGACGGCTTTCCCGCTCAGGTTCATGTAGGTCGACGGCTTGAGCAGGATGAATGTCCGTCCTTTGTGTTTCAGTTCCGCTACCGAGCCGTAGCGCTGGGAGCTAAAAACAGTATTGGACGCTTCTGCTAAAGCGTCCAATACCTTGAAACCTATATTGTGACGGGTCGCAGCGTATTCGGCTCCGATATTTCCCAGTCCAACAATCAGATATTTCATTGCATAGGGTTATTGATTTTCCCGCTTCACGTTTCGACGTATGTCCGAAGGCTCACGGGTGGTTACAACCTGTTGCGGATTATTCGGCGGCGGCAGCGGCGGCACCCCTTGCGGCACGGGTCATCTTGACTGCGCAAACAGCGGTAGAGGCTGGTGTCAGCAACGTGATGTTGTCATACTGGAGGTCTCCTACGAAGATGCTCTTGCCCAGGCCGAGGGTCGTTACGTCAACGACGATCTCGTCGGGAAGGTTCTCCATCGTGGCGCTGATGCGTACTTTACGCTTGCTGAGGATCAGTTTACCGCCCTGCTTTACACCTTCCGAGTTGCCGGTCAGGCGCACCGGAACGTCGATCGAGATCGGTTTGCCGGGAACTACGTGGTAGAAGTCGATGTGCAGTACGTTATCTTTGACGGGATGGTACTGCACTTCGCGCATTACGCCTACCTCTTTCTGGCCTTCGATGTCGAACTCCACCAGGTAGGACTGCGGCGTATAGATCAGCGGTTTTACCGCTTTGGCGTCCACCGAGAAGTGAACCGTTTCGCCACGGCCGTAGATCGTGCAGGGAATCATTCCCTCTTTGCGGATGTGTTTGCTCTCTTTTTTGCCGAAATCAGCGCGTTTCACGCCGGCAATTTTGATTGTTTCCATAGTTTAAAAGTCGTTTAAATTTACATTCCGGCGCTACTCAGAAACAGGACAAGAGATTGAACCTGCCTCCCCATCGGGCCGTTTCCGGTGGGCAAAGATAGGACGAATAACCGGAAAATGAAAAAATACCCGAAAATTTCACCCTAATATTTTGCGGTTTCTCAATTTTGGCTACCTTTGCACCACTTTCCGCTATGGAAAGCAGGTTCTTTACACTCCATGACGAATTTAAATTATTTTATTAATTTGTTTGGAGAATATGTTTTAACGCCTTATCTTTGCAACGAAGTTTTAGGTTCATTTAGGTTAGTAGTTAGTTTTAGGTTAGTAGAAGGAAGGCATTCCAGACTCGGGGCATTGTTCCCGGACTGATGTCTTTCCTTTGAAATTTAACCTGCGGACTTCACTCCCTATTGCATACAGATATCAGGCCCAGATGGTGAAATTGGTAGACACGCTACTTTGAGGGGGTAGTGCCGGTTACGGTGTGCAAGTTCGAGTCTTGTTCTGGGCACCATGTTTATGCGGCGGTACGCCGTGCGGCAATTGCCATTGTTCTGAAATTATTGATTTAACGATATGCCCAGGTGGCGGAATAGGTAGACGCGCACGTTTCAGGTGCGTGTGCCGCAAGGCGTGCAGGTTCGATTCCTGTCCTGGGCACTAAAGAGAAGTCTTGCAAATCAAACGATTTGCAAGACTTCTCTTTTTGCTGTGTACTTGATTTTGTTGACAATCGGTCTTTACAAGTCTTTTTCACCGTTGTTTCGAAGATCGACAAATCGTGATTATTGTCGGTAAATGAAATCGGAACGAATAAAAAAGCTAAGATGGAATCATCCTAGCTTTTAACAATTAGAGCAATTTTGCATCTATTCCCAGAAATTTCTTCAGAACAATGGGTATATCGGGGGTTCCTTTTGCTCGCCTTTTCTATTGTTTTAATAGTCAAAAAACAAATTATGGCATTGATGAATGTATCGCAGCTTTGTTGACTTTGATACGTTCTGAATCGATAATCCATCCCCATTTGTTAAAATATTTGATTATGTTGCAAATATGGATTCTCAGCATTTTCTTGTTTTTGTATGATGCGGCTTCATGCACATGGGTAATTATAGCTTGGGGATAGTACATGGTTTTGTATTTTCGGTGAATTCGACGACATAAATCTATGTCTTCCCCGTACATAAAGAATCGTTCATCGAACAAACCCGTTTCCTTTAAGGTATCAATCCGCAAGAACATAAAACATCCGGACAGAAACGGAACGTTCATTTCCTTGTTATATCCGCTGAAGCGCATTTCGAATCGGGAACGTCGTTGATTCAGGAATTGGTCTGGCAAAAATCTTCTAAAAAGTAAATCCATTGGGGTTGGAAGTAATTTGCATAGGTGCTGTAGCTCTCCATTGGGGTACAGCACTTTAGGCATGACTTGTCCCACGTCTTTGTGTTGGTCCATGTAATCGGACAGAAGTTCGATTGTCCCTGGAAAGAAATAGATGTCAGGGTTGATTACAACATGATATTTCGCTCCGTTTTCGATGGCTTCCCGGATCGCAATGTTGTGGGCTCCCCCATAACCGATGTTGGCGTTATGGATATAGCGGATTTTCGCGGATATTTTTTCCAGAGAGCGAAGGGCATCGTTGGCTGAATTGTCGATAATGTATAGCCTGTGAACTTTGCTCTGCAGGATACAATCCACTACTTTCCCTATCTCGCTGTTCGGATGATGATAAGTAACAATTGAAGCTGTAATCATATTGATGTTTCTTGAAAACATTTATTCCCTGGTATTATACCTTAGAGGGTATTTGTACCCGGTTGGGTACAATACATTAACCCTCCGATTTGTGTAAAATGAGTGAGCACAAATCAATAAAATGATTTTGTCGTATTCGGATGTAAACAGATAAGTTTTAAGATGGAAAATCAATAATCTTTGCTATTGGAGAGCTAAAGCTTGATGCAGAATTCTTCTGATACGTTCGCTCGCTTTTCCATCACCGTAAGGATTTGCTGCACGGCTCATTGTTGTATAATAGTCGGCATCATCTAGTAAATGGGAAACTTCGGCAACAATTTTATCATAATTTGTCCCTACTAGACGAACGGTGCCAGCGGCCAAAGCTTCTGGACGTTCTGTCGTATCGCGCATGACCAAGACGGGTTTCCCTAATCCGGGAGCTTCTTCCTGAATGCCGCCGCTGTCAGTAAGAACTAATGTGCTTTTTTCCATCAGAAAAACGAAATCCAAATATTCCAAAGGTTCGATGAAGAAAATATTTTCGCCATGAGTTTTGCTAAATACTTCCGAGATAGGCTGTCGTACATTTGGATTCAGATGCATCGGGTATACGAAATCAGTATTTGGATATTTTTCCGTCAGTGTTTTAATCGCTTGGCATATGTGAACGAATCCTTCCCCAAAATTTTCACGTCGATGCCCGGTAATCAGCACTAAAGTCCGCTCCTTTGTTAATCTGGATGTATCATAACCGGCTTTCCTGAGATGTTCAGAGAGTGTTTCGGATAGCTTTGTGTTCGCTTTCATTTTACTGACTACCGTATACAAAGCATCGATGACTGTATTGCCTGTTATCTGAATATTGTCTGCAGAAATGTTTTCTTTGAGCAGGTTTTCTTGGGAAAGCGGGGTGGGAGCAAAGTGATACGTGGCGATACGTCCTGTAATTTGACGGTTCATTTCTTCTGGCCACGGACTGTAAATGTTGTGTGTACGCAAACCTGCTTCGATGTGCCCTACCGGGATTTGCTGATAAAATGCCGCTAAGGCCGTTGCGGTGGAAGTTGTTGTGTCACCATGTACCAAAACGAGGTCGGGTTGTGCTTTTTTCAGCACATCTCGCATTCCGGTCAGTACCCGTGATGTTACATCGTATAAGTCTTGTCCTTGTCGCATAATATTCAAATCATAGGTCGGTTGTATCTCGAAAAGGTGCAAGACCTGATCCAACATTTCCCGATGCTGTCCGGTCACACAAACCAACGTTTTAAAATCTTGCGGGTATTTTTGGAACTCTTTAACCAGTGGTGCCATTTTGATAGCTTCGGGACGAGTGCCGAAAACGAGCATTATTGTTTTCATATTTTTAATTATCAAAGGACTGTATGTGTGAATTGAGTGATGGGATATAAAATCGTTGAATGCTGTCAATGCCAATTTGGGAGATAAGACAATGATAAAGAGAAGAAAAGCGAATCAAGATGAACTTGCTGTTATCTGCTTTATAGCAAGTTTAGAATACGGTTTTTTGAACTTTTTAATCCTGTAACAGAACCTCTAATAATTTTGGGAAACCGTTTATTAAAAGTGGGGTATTGGTGATTTGGGGTATAGAACCGAACCGTTCGAAATGAGCGTTCATAGCATTTAACATGAGTTCTGCTAACTCTTCGGGATTGTCTGGATTAAAAAAAGCTGTCAGGTCGTGACCTGCGGCAGTTTCATAAGCATACGGCAAGTCGGCGGCAATAATGGGGCGGTTGTAAGTGGCGTATTCGGAAATTGGCAACCCCCAGGTCTCTAGTTTGGAAGGGAATATCATGCAATCGCTAATCTGATAATATTCGTCTATTTTTTCGTGGGGAATTAAGCCGGTAAACCGGATGTTTTTTGTGTCTTTATACTTGTTGTATAGCCATTTGGCATATCTGTTTTCTGTCCCGTTCAGGGTTAGGACGACTTCGAAACCATCAGGATGTTTTTTGTTGAGTATTCTGACGGCTTCACAGATGACTTCGAAATTTTTGAATGGCCGAACCAGCGATATAAAAATGAACCGGAATAGATTCGGTTCAGCTTCATTGTGTTTTAATATGGGGACAGAATGTTTGGCAGTCGTGTTCTGAGGTCGGTTTACAATGATCTGCTCTTTCGGGAAATTAAACATTTGCGAAAATTCTTTTCTTAACCAATCTTGCTGTACGATTAAGAAGTCGTTTTTCTTAATGTTTATTTTATAGAGGTACTTGTAGAACAATGCAAAACACACGTATTTGTAGTTGAAGTAAATGTCTCTCCATTTCCAAGCATGAAAAGGGGATGCATTATGCATATATACCGCTCGTTTTCGAGCTGTGACGTTGGGTGTAGTATCATGTAATGACAACCACAGGTATGGTTTGATTTTTTTTGATAATTTTTTGAAATAGATATATTCATAATATATCCGGAAAATCCATTGCTTTTTCGATCGGGGGATTTCAATATACTCTATGTGATTGTAGTAACATTTGTTTTTTGAATGAACAAGGGCTATGATTTTGTACTTCTGGGCAATCGGACTTTCTGATAACGAACGTAAACATTCCTGCAGAATCGTCAACGGCCCCCCGTCTGTGACATTTACGGCGGAAATAACGATAGACTGTTTTTCTGGTTTCATAAGCATGGATCGATGCACGCTTCAGGTTTAAAAATAGTTTTTATTGGTTGGCAGAGGACAAATGTTCGAACTGGTCGGCCACTGTTTTGATGTTGTAAGCAGAAATGTCAATTGTCTGGAAAGAGGAGTAATCTCCGTGACAAAACGATTCAAATTTTTCGATTTCGAATTTATCCTGTGAGAACGAAAATATGGGTCTGCCCGTTAAGGTGTAATCGATTAGTTTGCTGGGAGTCTGATTGGAAGTGGCGTTGTTGATATTTACCAGAAAATCCATCTTGCTGAATTCTGTGATCAGTTCCAACCTAGGGATATTATTGTGTATAACCAGCTTTTCTTTCAGTAGTTCGGCATAGGGTAGTATGCATGACATACTTTCAGGGGCTGCAGTGTTTGTATATATGACGAAACGAAAATCCTCTTTTCTTGTGGAGAGATAGTCTAGCAACACTTTAGGTTCGCGGATTCCCTGGTAGAACAGCCCAGCATATCCGAAGGTTGGAATTTGATTCGGCCGGTATTCCGCCCTGTTGATGTTATCGAAGTTAAAACCCTGAGGGATGATCTTTATGTTTTTGTCGGGTTTCAGCCATAAATAGGATTTGCGTGCACTTTCGGTTGGAATCGAAATGTAGTCGAATGCTTTCATGGCTCTTTTTTCGATCCATTGAAAATATTTGGCTACGTGTATTTTTTTATTGTATCTGGAAAAAGGGTCTCCGTAGTCCGCTATGCAAATGTTGGCGGTTTTGTCTTTTCTCAATTTGGAAGAAACGGCCCAATGCACGGCAAAAGGTAACCCTACTGAAATAAGCAAGTCATATTGTCTGGTAAATACCAATTTGCGTTTTAATCCCAGGTAAATGCTCAAACCTGTGTTTGACGTAAAATAAAACAGGATTTTGTTTAACCCGGGAGAACGCAAAAAGGCCGATAGTTTCCGCTTCCCGGTCCCATGATCGCTTTTGCCGTAATCGATCAGGTTGAGATGGATTAGTTTCGGGTTACTGTCATCCTCTTTGTCGGAAAAATGCGGCTGATCGGATATCCGACAAAGATTGTATACGGTGACGTTATGTCCCCGCCGTACAAATTCTTGTGCTAGTTCTGTTGCTCTGAATGCTCTGGGGACAGGAATGGGATAGTAGTAAGGGGCGATAATGACAATATTCATAATTTGTTTTTCTCCCATATATAGATTGTGAAAACAGAGGAAAGAGCCATCCAGTATTGAGGTACGACAATCAATGTCCTGGAAAATTGCAACATAATGAAAAATTGAATGAATATCAGGGCAAAAAACAAGTATTGACTGTTGTGTTTGATTAGATAAAACACACTTTGGATAATTTTTATGTTAATAGTCAAAAAAAACAGACAACCAATCATGCCGGTGGACATCAAGACTTCCAGAAATAAATTATGGACATATCCGCCTTTCAGTTCACCCATCAAAAGAATTGCCCGGCCGAAAACGGGATATTGCAGAAACATATCCATGCCCTCTTTGTAAAAAGCATCCCTCCCGGATGAATTTTGCATGCTGAACTCGAAAATTGTCAGGAACCGTTCGATAAAGGAACTGTTAAACTGTTCTTTGAACAAAAGGTTTATGCTGTTGATATTCAGGATGAATAAAACACAGATTAAGATGACGGACAGTAGTATCTTTGCATTTAGTTTTACAATGGCATAGATTGATAGTATGGCCATCAAGGCGACAAAAGGGCTTCTGGAATTGGCCAATCCCATCGATAAAATGCCGAATAAGATAGGAATGATAAATGCATATCGCCACGCTTCCTTGTACATGCAACTTAAAGAGAAACAAACCAAGATAAAGGAAAGGGCCATATGACCATACCCGATGGTATCCAACAGGTCATTGGCATTAAAACGACTTTCATAGGCATTTTCTCCCATTAAGAGCATCTGACTGATTTGCCGATAGGAGATGACCAGTCCTGCTAATAAAACGAAAAACAGAAACCAAAGCAGCTTTTTTATATCGATGTCTTCCCAATGGATCCGCCTGCAGATCATATATGGCAGGATACAAAGTAGAAGGAAATAAACAGCAAACGTGATCCGATTGTTGAAAGTAGTTTGTTCTATCTGTTCGACATATATATTGTAAATGAGTTTTAACCCGTATAATACGATAAAAAGTACGACGAGAATGTCGAGCGTCCGGATACGGTTCAACGGACGCTGTCCTTTGTACGGAAGAGTGTAAAGAGATAAAAAACAGAAAATAATCAGTGCCAAAATTCCAGAGGTAATCCAGCCGATCGGTATCGTATTGCCGAGGAATGTTCGGGCATCAAAGCCCGCGAGAGCCAGAACCGTTGCGAAACAAAGAAAAGCAGTAATTTGACTGTATGTCAGTTTCAGGGCTTTCACAAAAATTGCGTTAATCTCTTTTGTCGTATATATATTCGAAAGAGTGGAGCTTATAGCCTTTCTTTCCCAAGAGTTCGATTGCCCTCAAAGAGGATTTTGTGAGGGATTTCGGATGCGCAACAATAGTGATGAAGTCCAAAAGACTATTGTCCAGATTCTTTCGTAACGATTGAAAATTTACATATCCGTCCAGGGAGTAGAGCTGTAAGTTGGCCTGTTGGGTCAGGAAGCTGTACAATTTTCCTAAGATCGTCCTGCGAGCAATTATAGAGAGTCCTAAACCATCGCCGTAAGGCCGGCTTGAAAGGCGGTGTATGTTTCTCGACAAAACATTGATCAGTTTATTCTTGACAGTCTCTTTGTAACAGTTTACTGGTATTTCAATAAATTGGCCGTTTGGAGCAGCATCTCTTAAATCATGATCGAATCGGTAGAAAGCGGTAGGATTGATGTCGGAATAATCCGCATGATGAGTTGTGCCGCTCATTATAAATCCCGGAATGACGGATGAGTCGACCATGATTCCAGCATTCAGTAGAGCTGTTGCAATTTTTTCAAACGGGTCTACACACCAACCTCCTGCACGATAGGCTTTTACTTGGTAGTCGTATTGTACGGTTCGGGCAATGCCGTTTAATAATTCGGTGCAATCGTAAACTATTTTCCTGATTTTGTCCTGAGGTAATGTCTGTATCGCATAATGTTCATAGGAAGGGAAGTCCCAGCTTTCTTTTGAGGTATTCCATGTTGCATCCAGCCAATGGGGATGGAGATGTAATTCTATCCGGTGCCCTTTTTCTACCATTGTTTTAATTTGGGATTCAATCCAGGCATAAGTTTCGGCATGTTCCCGGGCTTCCTGAAGGCGTCTCAGGTATAAAGCATCGATGAAGAACGTTACTTTTCCTCCTGTTTTATCCAACAATGTCAGTAAATCATAGGTAGGAGCCAGCAAGCAAGCTTGAGGTGTTCCGCTTTCTTTGAAGAATAATTCGTAGTCGAATGTCAATAAGCATGGTTTCTTCATCGCTTGCCTCTTTCCCTTTCTTGTTCGATGATGTCGTTGCTGTGTTTCCCCCGACTCTTGAGTTTAACTAACAGCGTGTATAAGCTGTAGTAAAAAGGATGAAAAACTACTTTCCAGAGGTATCCTGTTTGTAACGGTCCCCCGAAACGACTTTTAAATCTTTGGATTCCTTCATATTTGCTCCCGGTTTCCGGATTGATGCGCGCTCCCACGAAATCGTAAAACAGTACCCCTCGGGCTTTCATTTTTTTTATGGCTTCCCAGTGTAATAAATTCATTGCTCCACTGTGGGGTGTACGGGCAGACCCTCCATAGAGGTAATAGGAATATCCTGCTTTACTCCAAACCAGAATGGCTGCTCCTACATATTCTTCTTGGTATTCGGCAATCCAGTAGTCTATATTCCCAGTTAGATTTTTATCCAGTCCATCTAACCATGTGGAGGGAATTTCTGGCTGTCCCTGCCGGATAAGCGTATCCTGTATCAATTTGATGCAATGTTTCCGTTTCTCAGCAGAACATCGAATAACGACACCGTCTTTTAACGCTTTTTTTATCACATTCCTATGTTTGGGATGCAGATTAGCGAAAAGGGTATCTTCGTTTGTGTTGAGGTCTATCACATAAGAACCGAACCGGCAGAATACGGAGCCATCAGGCTTGGTGTTGAATAAAGCTGTGACATGCAGCGGATTTATGAAATCTACATTTAGTTTTTCCCGGATATGTTTGACAGCAGTGTTTAGAAATCTTTTCTCTTTTTCCGGACCGGCTATGGGACCCAATATGCCAGTGGTAAAGACCATGATTCGAAAGAATAGTTTTTTTTTGATGTAAAATGGCAGAACCATCCCCTGATCAATCATGTAACCGTAATCGATGGCTCCGACAGCTTGAAAATATTCCTTTGTGGCAATGACGGGTAGGGGTGTCACGAAATCTTCCGGATTTCTGGTGATGTACATGGTTAGTTGTTGATAATGAATTTGAAATTCTTTTTAATCCCTAACAAGCCACATAAATTACCATAGGCAAAATATAGCGCGTAAGAAAACATGCTTTTATTCTTAATACTGCTTGCGAAATCTTTGGTTGCTTTGAATGATTGATAAACAAAAACATATAAAGAACGGGAAAACCCGAAATGCTTTCTTGCCAAGTAGACTTTATTGCGACTGATCAGGAAGGCTGTGTATGGTTTTCTAATGGTTTTGTTGGACGGATTTATGTGTTGGTGCCAAGCACGGCATGCTGTCGATACAGCTATTTTGTATCCGTGCCGTTGGGCCCGCAATCCCATATCCACTTCGTCGGAATACATGAATAGCGTTTCGTCCTGCAATCCTACCTGTTCGTAAAATTGACGTGTGGATAAATTCATTCCTCCTGCTACGGTAGTGCAGTAAAATATACGATTATCCATATCGTTGATGTTTTGCCCGACATGATATTCTTTCAGATACATTTTGCGATCGATAAAACACCCTACGCTTTCAATGTCTGATGAATCTTTCCGAATGATAGCTGGCGCTATCATTCCCAATTCGGGATTGGTAAAAAGGGAATCGTATAATTTGGTCAATTCTCCCGAAGGCAACCGAATGTCATTCCCGATGAGCATAATTGCATCTATGGTCGGGATAGCCAGAGCATAACGTATTCCTTGGTTATAGGCTACGGTCAATCCACCATTGGTTTCCCGTTGTAAAATGACAGAATCTTTGAATTGGGATTTTACCCGGTTGACATAGGATTGATCCGACCCATTATCGACGATAATATGGGTGTGCAGTTCTTTTTTGTATTCTTTGTAGAATACACTCCATTGATCCAATTTAAAATCATCATTATAAGTGATGGTTATTGCGGCTATATTCATCGTATTGTTTCAGTAAGGAGATAATGTGATTCATTTTCGGCTCATTGTTTTCCAAAGGTATTTCTAAAATTTTCCCGGAATTTTCGTTTGCGACGGGGGTTTGTGCGTTCCGATCCATTAGCGGATATCCGGATGCAGCATATATGTTGTTTTTCCTAAGAAATGAAATAAGTTCTTTCGCAGTTGAAGTATTCTGGCAGGATAAAATAAACTTGTGTGGATTCCGGTCCCTATAAGGGGAGCGAATCGGGTGGAATGATTGAGATTCATGCAATTTTTCTTCAAACTTGTCGTATAGTGTTTTTCGGTAAGTTTGCTGAAAATTGGCATTGAGTACTCCACCGAGTATTTTTCTTTCGAATTTGCACATTTCATCGAAAGTCATGTCGAAATGTTTGGACACATGAATTTTCAACAAGCTCAGGATTGAGAATATCCTAATTTTTTTGTATTTGTATAGATAATACCGGTTAAAATAAAAATCGGAGTACGCTAAATAATGCAATATAAAGTGTCTGGTCCGACGGAAAGAATATTGTTCGTTTGAAGTCCAGAAAAGGGCACCCATATGAGCGGATGTAGGTTTTCCCGGTGAAAAAGCCATAAAACCTGCATCTCCGAAAGTGCCGATGAACCGGTCTTGTATTTTTGCTCCAAATGATTGGGCAGCATCGTCGATCAATTTGATCCCGTGTTCTTTGCACAATCCCTCTAATTGAACCATATCGGCGGGATTCCCATACATACTGGCTACCAACAAGCAGCTTATTTCCGGATGGAGAAATATTTTACTTTTAATATCATCTATGTTGGCATTACAATCCTGTGAATCGAAGTCATAATATATGACTTCAAGTGATTTCTTTTTTAATATGGGTTTGATCGAATGGCAAATATAATTAGGGACTAAAATGGTTCCTTGAATATCGAGTGCACACAGACAGTGATAAAGCGCAGACCTTCCATTGGCCGCATAATGCCAGTTTTTGCCAGTTTGGGCATTGAGACGGTTTAAGTCAAGTTCCTTTTTTTTGAATCGTATCGGATAGAAGATACCTATCTCTATTTTCATAATGAAGGATTTGTATCAGATATATTTTTAAGCAGACATGGAATCAACAGGCCCCTTGCCAATAGATATCCTTTGCGGTTGAGATGGAGATTATCGTCTTCGAAATATTCCGGATTCCCATCTCCCTCTTTTATCAACGGAGTCCAGATGTCTACGTAGTCTATTTGGGGGTTATATTGTGCAATTCCCTGCATATAGGTATTATATCCCGTATAATGATAGTGGATGTCTGTACGGAGAACTCCCGGTTTAAGGGATAGGAATATCAAATGCACGTTCGGGAGTTTTTTGTACAAGATCGTGATGAATTCGTCCATGTAATTTCTAAAAGCCTCGTCATCATAATATTTTGGATCATTATCACCTGTATAAAGCACTATTTGACTGGGGGTATATCGAAATATCAAGGTTTCAATGTTATCCAACACGTATTTCAGTGAAGTTCCTCCAACTCCGGTATTGATCACGTCGAAGCCCGCGAAATCTTCTGTTAATGTAGTCCATCTCGATATGGTCGAACTCCCGGTGAAAAGAATGATTTCCCCGGGATCTTGTTTTTCACATCGGATGCACAATAGTGCAGAAAGAATCAGTACCGCGATTTTTAGTTTATTCATTTTTGCTCATATGAGGGCCTACTTTTTCGATAAGTAAATGATATCCCTGTTCATTGAGTGTTTGCTGGTCTTCTTTATACAGAGAAAGATTCATAACACCTTGTTTGAGCAGCAGAGGGTTCCACAGATCAATGTATTCAATGTTTTTACAGCTAAAGGAGACACCCCGCAGGAAGGCATTGAACTCGGCTTGCTTATGATAATAATTCAGGTAAGGGAGTGAAGGCTTGATTGATATGAAAATCAGCTTGCTTTTCGGTAGCCGATGAGTGAAGTCTTGTATCAGAATATTGATTTGTTCCGAGAAAGAACTTACGGATGTTGTCCGTACATTTCTATCATCCACGTACATAAACAAACGACTCGGATTGTGCTTGAAGATCAGATTATCTCTTCCTGCGAGGATGTCTTCTATAGACATGCCTTTTTTTGTAATGCAGAGAATATTAGGCTGATTGAAAATACGTGTGAAATCCGGCATGTTGGCAATGAGTTCTCCCCCCACAAACAGATTGAGTCCGGTTGTCCGGAATATTACTATTTCCCCGGGTTTACTTTCAGGAGTATTGGTTTCTTTTTGACAAGAGAATATTCCTAGGGTCGCCAAAATAATAAAGCATCGCGCAACTTTGTATCTGAAGAGGCTGTCCATACTGATTAATAGATATATCCGAATACGGCTTCCAAATCTTCAGTGGACTCTTCGGTTAGGAGCATTTCTTCGGATAATGTTATTGTTTCCGGATTGCCGTTTAGCCGGAATTGCTCGCGGATATGCTGTTCGGATTGACTGCTGAATATCCGCTGCAGGTCCGAAGCGATCGGCTTGGCCGGTTCACCCGCTAAAAAGGTTCCTGGTGGGCACACGGTGGAGTAGTCTTTGTTAACCATGCTGTTTCGTGCGGTAATGCAGTGATTGGGTAGTATGGCTCCTTTACTGATGAATGAAAATGCATTGATCCAGCACCCGATTCCAATAGAAATGGGTGCGCTGGAATTATTGACTTTACCTGTTTTGGTGTTTTTTATGAAATGTACGTTGGTGTCCATAATGGTAGAACAGTAGGCAATACGTGTAAGATTACCTAGGATGATGCCGGATTCGCTTTTTAACATTGTGCCACTCCCGATCACGCAAAAATTACCGATGTCAATCGTGCCCCGATAAGTTTCAATCATTGTTCCGCCGCTGATCCACGCGTAGCCCTGAAAAATCAATTTCTGGGACAAAATCAACTCGACAGGGAGATTATGAGAATAATGGCCATCGATGTTTTTCCCGATTTTAATCATCCCTCTGCATATGCGTGCATGACGTATCTCGATGCCCCCGTTGTCCGATCTTTGAATTTTAAGTCGGCCGAAAACGAATATCGGAAATCTGAGAGCCTGTCCCCAAGGTAAATATTTGAGGTTGATGTATATGGTTTTGTGTACGTTTAATATCCGCAACAAAAGAAAGAAATGATAAATTGGCCGGAATGTTCTTTTTATAAAGCTCATTTTGCTTTGTTTAATCGTTTTTTGAATTCATAAATCAGATTGATCCCCAAAGATTTTTTAAGTATCGTTAAGGTGTAAAGTATGCTTAGAACAGCCAATACTCCACCTGTGGAATACCTTAATAACGAATTATGGATGTCTTTGGTGAAAAATGCTAAGATACAGAGTAGAATGACCAAGACATACATGCTTATAACCCTCCTTTCGAACCGGATGCCGTATTGGCGTTTCATGATCCACGTCATCAGTCCCATGTGCATGCACGCGATAACAATGGTAGATATTCCTAATCCCGGTAGTCCGTAGAAGTAATACAATGCAATGTTCAATCCGATGGTCAGGCAGGTAATAATTGTCGTTGTCCATACGAATGTGTGGGATGCCTGCTTTGCCAGCAATATCATACCCATGGAGTTAGATCCGATATTCAATAGAATTCCGAAAACAGCGAATTGTAGGTAGGCGGTAGACCGGAGAAATTCAGGTGAATATAGTATCCGAATAAATACGGGCATTAAGAAAAGAAAAATAATGATCAACGGGAATATCAATAACAGACCCACGGTTGTTTGCCGGTTTACTTCGTCTGTTAGCGCTGAATTATTTTGGTTTACGGCTGAGATCCTGGGATAATAGTCTGTGGTCAGGGCCGTGGTGATAATGCCGAAATAAGCGATAATAATCGTGCTTCCGGCTTGGAAAATCCCGACACTATCTATGCCGGTTGTGTGGCTAATGAATATTTTTACGATGAATTCGGACAGTATGCCTGCCAAGGAGAGATACATGAGCGCCAATCCCATCTTTATCATGGGTAAACTTTTGCGTAAAGTCTCCTTTACTGTGATGGTTCTGGATTGGTTGCCGACTTTTTTGACGTAATAGCTTGAATAAGTTACCGATACCAGTGCAATGGCAATCAAAGATGGGATAATTCCCTTTAATCCCCATATATAATATAGAGGAACGGATACAAATAATCCGGCAAATGCACCCCAAAGCGAGGCTTTTGCCAATATCCTGAGCATCCTCAGGCCTTTGAGAATCGCAAGCTGTCCTTCATTGATAATTGTTAGGAAAACAACGATTGATAAAAGGATAAACGGTAAAGTATATTCTGTAGTTCCGAATGAGGTTTTACTCAGATAAGGTGACATAATAATTATGACCACTCCCCCCAACAGTCCTGTGAACAGGATCAATTTGTTTACGATGGTGATGATGGTGTCGCGTTTTTCAGTTTCTCCTGCGACGTTGTTCTCTGCAATATCTTTTACCGCACTCTGGGATATACCTAAACCTGCGAATGACTTAAATAGATTGACTGTCGAGTTATAGATGCCTATCAGTCCCATGCCTTCGGTTCCTAAAAACAAGGCGACCGATTTACTGATAATTATTTTGATGAGGATGTTGAATATCTGCACAAATCCGAATAGGAATGTGGACTTTAAAATATGCTTGTATGAAGTTTTTGATTCTTCCATATGATTGATACGGACGATGCTCTATTTCCGATTTGTGATCGACCGCTTACGTAGTAATATGGTGAAGTGAATAAGAGAAAATACGTGCCTTTAAGCAATCATTATTTACTGATTGCGAGAAAATAAAGATTAATTAATTATCGGTAAATCAAAATGAGGTTGATTACGCGACTAATCAGGCGAACTTATTGTTTAAAAATACCGCAAAAGTCTAAAATGACTTTGTTTTTGTCGTAAACCAACGTTTTAAACGGATCATGTGCCACTAGGAAAGCAACAATGTCAGCCTGTTGGTAGGCTATTTGGTAATCTATAAATTTGAATACATTGTGGTTTTCTACGTTTGGCTCCACGATCATGAAGTCTGCATCTTCTCCTTCCATGACTTTGGTCGCAATGTATTTTGCCGGACTTTCACGCAGATCGTCAATGTTCGGTTTGAATGCGAGCCCCATAAGAGCAACCCGCGGTTTTCGGCCCTTTTTTAATGTGAACTCTTCAATCGCCCGTTTCGTCTTTTGCGCGCACCAGAACGCTTTGTAATTGTTTATTTCGCGAGATTTGGCGATTAATTGCGCTTCCATCGGGAAGTCGGCAGTAATGAAATATGGATCTACGGCAATGCAATGACCGCCTACGCCACTGCCGGGCTGGAGAATATTGACTCGCGGGTGCTTGTTTGCGAGTGAAATCAAGTCCCATACGTTGATGCCGGCCTGATCACAGATCAGGGACAGTTCATTGGCAAAGGCAATTTGAACATCGCGCGACGAATTTTCAGTCAGTTTGCACATCTCGGCAGTTTTTGCATTCGTCCGATGTAGGTTTCCCTCGACAAACTGAGCGTAAAATGCTACGGCTTTTTCAGTCGATTCCGGGTCTATTCCGCCGATGACACGATCGTTATGTACCAATTCATATAGTACGTTCCCCGGCAATACCCGTTCGGGGCAATAAGCGATATGAAGTTTTCCTTTTAATTGAGGTCGTTGTTCGAAAATTAAACGGGCCATTTTATCCGTAGTGCCTACCGGAGAGGTGGACTCGATAATGAATAAATCGCCCTCTTTTAATAGTGGAATCACGGATCGTGTTGCCAGTTCGACATAGGAGATGTCCGGTTCGTGATTGCTTTTGAACGGGGTCGGGACGACTATCAAATACACATCACTTTCCACCGGGGTCGTGGTCGCTTGCAGATAGCCGTCTGTTACCGCCTGATGGACCACTTCACGCAGGCCGGGTTCTATAATATGAATCTCTCCCCGATTGATCGTTTCTACTACTGATGGATTGATATCCACTCCTGTTACGTGCAATTTTTTACTTGCCACAACTGCTGCTGTAGGTAATCCAATGTACCCTAATCCTAAAAAAAGTGTATTCATTGTCTGAATATTTGGTCAGTGTCAATTCGCAGTTTCAAATGATGTTCTGCGTTTTTGTTTTTGAATGTGATGGTTTAATGATGAATGCTATTCAATTCTTCTTGAACATAGGGCAACGTAAGAAGGAGTTCCTTCAGCTGTGCGACATTCAATCTTCTGGTATTGTCCGAATTGTATTCTTTGTCTTGCAGGCGGGGAGGGTCGGTAGCCAAGTATTTTGTATAGTTCAGGTCCCGGAAGTCGGCAGGGATTCGGTAAAAGTCGCCTAAATCTTCCGCCTTGCTCATTTCCTCTTTGCCGCAAAGCGATTCGTACATTTTCTCTCCGTGGCGTGCACCAATAATTTTGATTTCATTGTTGGCGTTGAAAAGCTCTTTGAGGGCAATCGCCAGTGTTTCAACGGTAGCGGCCGGAGCTTTTTGTACGAAGATATCTCCCGGATGGGCATGTTCGAAGGCATACATAACCAACCGTACCGAATCGTCGAGTGACATCATGAAGCGGGTCATGTTGGGCTCAGTGACAGTCAGTGGTTGCCCGCTTTTAATCTGACTGATGAACAGGGGAATGATCGAACCTCGCGAACACATGACGTTACCATAACGGGTACAGCAGAAAACGCCTCCGTTTTCTTTTACCTGGGGCATGCGGGCTTTATTGATGCATAGTTTTTCCATCAATGATTTGGTCATTCCCATCGTGTTGATCGGATACACCGCTTTGTCGGTCGAGAGCACTACTACTCGTTTGACCCGGTTGTGTACGGCGGCCTCCAATACATTCTCCGATCCGAGAATATTGGTCTGGATCGCCTGCATGGGATAGAACTCACAGGATGGTACCTGTTTGAGCGCAGCGGCATTGAACACATAATCGACTCCTTCCATTGCGGTGTTAATGGAGTGAAAATCCCGTACATCACCGATGATGAAGTTTATTTTATCGTTTTTTAATTCAATGCGTAGATCTTCCTGTTTTTTTTCATCGCGGGAAAATACCCGGATTTCTTTCAGATCTGAATTAGCGAATTTGCGCAACAGGGTGCTTCCGAATGAACCGGTACCACCTGTGATTAATAATACTTTATCTTTAAACATATTGTTGAGATTTATGTTCCGGTTCTTGGGGAGATATTTGTTTTGCCGCAGAATGGCGATTGGTGAATAGAGCTGATGGACTGTTAGGACTGTTTCCGGTGTTTGATGAATTCATCAATTGGAATAGCAGGTGAACCAATTACGGTGGTTCTTTCCTGGACGTTTTTATTTACGAGGGAATTGGCCCCTATGGTGGCATGCTTTTGTATCACAATGCGATTCAATACCATGGAACCTGGCCCCAACCAGCAGTTTTCTTCTATGGTTGAGGAGCCAAGCAAAAGCACATTCGCTGTCAATACACTGTTTTGATTTATTTTACAGTTGTGAGCGATATAACAGTGATTGTCGATTTGTACATGGTCGTCCACCAGGACTTCTCCTTCAAATAGGGCGTTTCCAACGGTTACGTTATCTCCGATCCAGACCTGGCTGCCGATATGTGTGCCTCCTGCGTGCCAAGCATTGAAGGGAGTCCCCTCGGCTGTGCGAATGATTTGAAAACCAGAACTGCCGATCACGGTACAGCAACCGATATAAGTGTCGTTATCGATTCGTGTTTTGCGCCGGATTACACTGTGTGGGCCAATGGTTACGTTGTTTCCGATGACTACGCCGTTTTCGATGACGGCCGTGGGGTGTATCTCGCAGTTTGTGCCGATGAGCGGGCTGAAATCAGGTTTTTCGTAAAAATCGGTCTGCTTTCCCAACCAGTCGTGTATTCGATAGAAATCTTCCTCCGGTTTGTCCGAAATGAGCCAAGAGAAACGTTGCTTACACTCTTCGTCTAAGCTACGGTAACATTCTTGTGTTAGGATCAATGCTTTTACTCCGGAATTGTCCAGTGCATTTGGCAAATAGTTTTTTGCAGTAATGTAAGAGAGGATTGAGGGGTAAACCGTTGTTCGGTTGCATAGTCCTAATCCCTGTATCTCCATGTCAGGACCATATAACGGAAGTTTTAATCGTTGAGCGATTTGCTTCAGTCTGATCGATCTCACAGCCATGGTTTTATCATTTATTATCCAACCACCATCCGGATGGGAGTGCCAGATAATGGTCGTAAAATTCTTTTGCGCCGACAAGGTCGTCGCCCCGGTTTCCGAATACACTGTACATGTAATTGGGCAGGTGAACACTCGAGGCGTAGTATCCCTGCGCGCGAAAATTCAGAATGGCATCGGTTCTTCCCTTTCCTGTACGTAATCCGAACACCCAGTAGTTGGGCTTGATCTCTGTGCGTCCGAGTGGCTGATACTCTTCTTTCAGTGCTAGTTTATGGATCCATTGCTGCGCATTGGCCTGTTGAATTGCCAGTAAAGATTCGATTTGCTGCATTTGGAGGTATCCGATATAGCTCGACACTTCGTTCATGGTGACACCCATGCCGGCCTGTTTGACATCGGAGAGAGGCGATATTTCGCCCATACTGTCCCGGAACGTTTTCCGGTCGACGCCTAAATCCCGCAACCGGCAAGCTTTCTGATGCAATGCAGGATCTCTGAAACATACCGCCCCCCCGTCGATCGTGTTGGGAAGTCGGACGGTCTGGAAAGAAAATAGCGAGACATCGGTGTCCAGCGAACCCATCGTTCGTCCTTTATACTGTGCCCCGAATGCTTCTATACAGTCATCGATCACCGGCAGCCCTTTTTCTCGTCCAATGGCGTTTATTTCGTCGATGTAACCGGGATATCCGCAGTGATGGTTATGGAAAATGACCCGTGTTGCCGGTGTTATTTTTCTGCGTACGCTTTCTGGAGACAACGTCCCTGTGTGCGGGTCTATATCAGCCCATACCACTTTAGCTCCGACCGAAAGAATCGGCATATTGGACGCCAGGCAACTTTGGGGCGAAGTGATTACTTCATCTCCGTGGCCGATGCCGAGCGTGAGTAAGGCAATTTGTACGGCAGCATTGAAAGAGTTGACGACGGCAGCATGAGGAGCGCCAGTAAAGGTTATGAGTGAAGTTTCGAACGCTCGGCCCCATTTGCCGTAGGCCAAGGCTCCAGAATGAAGAATCGTTTCAATTTCCGGTAATTGTTCCGGCATGAACGGCTTATACAATGGAATCATGATCCGGATGTTACCAGCCTTTGCGAATTAGTGCTACGATTCGTTCCCGTTCTGTGTCGTCCACCCACCAACCACAGGGAATGTGAACAAAACGGCTGTAAAAATCATCCAAAGCGGGCAATTCACATTTCGATTCGGCAAAAACAGAATGCCTGTCGTTGCGCAGATGCAGTTCGGAAGCCATGATACCGTTTTCTTCCATCATTTTGATGAAGCCTGCACGGTTCTCTACTTTCATGGTGTAGAGCCAATAGGAAGGTTCTGTATCCGCATAATAGGGTATTACTGTTACTCCCGGAATGCCTTGTAATTGCTGGTCGTAATAGCGGCCGTTTTCTTTGTGGCTGTTGACAATTCTGTCGATATACCGCATCTGAACCAAACCGATAGTCGCATTGACATTGTTCATGTGGTATTTGTATCCCGGGAAACGGATGTCATTCTGTAAACGGGGAATTTTCTTGTCCAGACCAAACCATCTCAGTTTGCGTCCGTCGCTTAACTGTGTTGCATCTTTCAGTGAAATGAAACCTCCGTCTATAGTAGTCAAATGCTTAATGGCCTGGAGGGAAAAACAAGTGTACTCAGAGTTACTTCCAACGGGTTTGCCATTGTAACCACTACCCATTGCGTGGGCAGCATCTTCGATAACCGGAATCCCCGCATCGGCGGCAATTGCATTTATCCGGTCCATATCGCAAACCATTCCCGCATAGTGCACGACTATGATAGCCTTGGTTCTCGGAGAAATTTTCTGACGGATGCTCTGCGGGGCAATCAGGCCCGTTGCAGGGTCGACATCGGCCCAAGCTACTTTGGCTCCGACCAGTTTGATAGCCACATTGGTCGGTTCGGCTGTCAGTGCGGTGCTGATCACTTCGTCGTCGGGACCTACCCCTGCGAGCATCAGCGCAATATGCAATGCGGCAGTACCCGAATTAAGTGATAAAACGTTGGGATTGTCGACATATTCTCCGAACGAGCGTTCGAATTCATAGACTTTTTCTCCTTCGGCGATATATCCGCTGTACAGGATTTTCTCGATCTCCGGCATCATCACTTCAGATGGTGCGATAAACGGTTTGACTAATGGAATCATTGTGTTGACAGTTTCTTTTATCTTTTTTGATACATATCTTGATAATACCTCTGATACTCGCCTGAAGTCACGTTATCGATCCATTTTTGGTTATCGAGGTACCAACGGACGGTTTTTTCGA